>ERZ791911.1-NODE-1-length-508875-cov-23.717000_pt1 | contig 508875 bp, 429 predicted proteins | sample MGYA00510142_ERZ791911 | MGnify/ENA primary metagenome ERZ791911 (study PRJEB30046, sample SAMN00792056) | human gut metagenome | study: EMG produced TPA metagenomics assembly of the A metagenome-wide association study of gut microbiota in type 2... | reverse complement strand
ACCGAGCGTTACGGCAAAGACCCAAAATCTCGATTTTTGAAGGATTTTTTCGTAAGACAAGGAAAATGAACAACAGCGTGCGAATGTACTCCGAGCGAAATTTGACCGAGCGTTACGGCAAAGACCCAAAGTCTCGATTTTTGAAGGATTTTTTCGTAAGACAAGGAAAATGAACAACAGCGTGCGAATGTACTCCGAGCGAAATTTGACCGAGCGTTACGGCAAAGGCCCAAAAATCTCGATTTTTGAAGGATTTTTTCGTAAGACAAGGAAAATGAACGATGGCGTACGAATGTACTCCAAGTGATATTTGACGCAGTATTACGGAAAAAGACTCAAAAATCAAGTTTTGATCAGTCTGACAATATCGTTATACGTAACAACTACCATAAGAAGCATAAGTAAAATAAAACCTATGGCGTGGACGTAGCCCTCGTATTTGGGATTTATGGGCTTGCGGCGAATCGCCTCTATCAAGAGAAAGAAAAATCTGCCGCCGTCGAGCGCGGGCAAGGGAAGAAGATTTGCCACACCGATATTTATGGTTATAAACGCCATTATCATAAGCAGGCTGCCGAGATTTTTTGACGACGCCGCCGAGGCTGTGACATCGGCTATGACGTTTACCGTGCCGACAGGCCCGGCAAGCTCCGACATACCGTAACGCCCCGTGACAAGGTCAAACAGGCTGAGCCAAACCATACGCACAACGGACGCCGACTGTGTAAACGAGTTTTTTACAACATTTAAAAAATTCGGCTTTTCGCCTATAATTACAAAATCATATTTTATGAGAGTTATCCCGTCCTGCTGTTCGGTGTCGAAATGAACGTCGGAAAGCTCAACCTTTTGGCCGTCACGCTCAACAACGAAATCAAATACGCCGTCCTTGCTGCGGCTCATTAAAAAGCTGAGATCGCGCTCCGACCAAACGTGATGACCGTCGATTTCAAGAAAACGGTCGCCCTCTTTAAGACCGTACTGCTCCGAGACAGCTCCGTCGTAAAAGGATTTTATCGTATTGGTGCCTATTAAGTCGCCCGAGGTTGACAGCATTATGCACATTATTATAACGCCGAGCAAGAGGTTCATAAAAGCGCCTGCGGCAACTATTATCATCTTTTGCCAAACCGGCTTTTTATTAAATGCGCCGTCGTCGTCGCTGTCTTGATCCTCGCCCTCCATGGAGACATAGCCGCCTATCGGCAAAACACGCACCGAATACTGTGTTTCGCCCTTTTTACGCTTGAAAACAGCAGGCCCCATACCTATGGAAAACTCATTAACCTTTACTTTAAAGAGCTTTGCAAAAAGGAAATGGCCGCACTCGTGTATCATAATTATCACGCCGAAAAACAAAATTGCCACGGCAACAGTCCATACCTTGCTCCAAATCCCCGAGGAAGCTATGCTGAGTAAAATCTCAATCACCTCATAAAATAAGAAATAAAGTCTTTATCAAACGGATTTCATTACAAATTCACGCGCAAAACGGTCGATTTCAAGGACGTCGTCGAGAGTATATACGTCCTTTTTCGGCACGTACGGAAGTATCGCTTCAACCTTTTTCGCAATATCGAGAAAGCCGATTTTGCCGTTTCTAAACAGGAGGTTTGCCTGCTCGTTTGCTCCGTTTACGGCAGCGGGATAAAGTCCGCCGCGGTCTATCGCCTCTCTGCAAATATTTATGCAGCGAAATGTGTCGTAATCCGGCTCAAAGAACGTGAGCTTACCCAAAGAAGCCAAATCAAGCTCGCCTACGGGAGACTCATATCTTTCGGGATAGGTCAAAGCATACTGTATCGGGATTCGCATATCGGGAAGCCCTAACTGCGCTATAACGGAATTGTCGTCATATTCAACGGCAGAATGAACAACGCTCTCACGATGAACGACGATTTTAACGTCATGCGGACTTACGCCGAAAAGCCAGACGGCCTCGATAAGCTCCAAGCCCTTATTCATCATTGTAGCGGAATCTATGGTTATTTTTGCGCCCATAGACCAGTTCGGGTGCTTTAAAGCATCGTTCACGGTAACTTTTTCAAGCTCCTGCGCGGTCTTGCCGAAAAACGGGCCGCCGGAGGCCGTGAGAATTATCTTTTTTAACGCCCTGTTAGAAGGTTTCCCCTGAAGAGCCTGAAATATAGCCGAGTGTTCGGAATCCACGGGAAGAATATCGACATTTTCCCTTTCGGCGGTATCCATAACAAGTCTGCCGCCGGCAACAAGAGTCTCTTTATTGGCAAGCGCCAATTTTTTGTGAGCCTTGATTGCCGTCAGAGTCGGCTCAAGGCCCGCCATACCGACAACGGAATTGAGTACCGTATCGGATTTATCATAAGCGGCACATTCACAGACTCCCTCTGAGCCCGAAAGAATTTTTGTGCCCGTATCGGCTACGCGCACCTTTAAATCCTTTGCCGCGTCCTCGGATACCAGCGCCGCGACGTCCGGTTTGAATTCGCGAATCTGTTCCTCGATTTTTTTGACGTTTGAAAAAGCGGACAAAGCCCTGACGCGGTACCCGCGCTTGCGGGCAACGTCAAGACTTTGAGTTCCTATTGAGCCTGTCGAGCCTAAAAGTGATAAATTCTTTGTCATGCCAATTTAATCCTTGAATAAATAATGATTATCGCATAGAGCGCACCGAGAACAAAGAGCGCGCTGTCAAATCTGTCCATAACTCCGCCGTGACCCGGGAAGAGCTTGCCGTAATCCTTGACGCCGAAATTCCTCTTGAGCACAGACGCCGACAGGTCACCGCACATACCGATAACACAGAGGATAAGCGAAATTATTGCTATCTCCCACCAAGTAAAGAGATGAACGGTAAAATATTTGCTGTCGAAAACAAGGAAGAGTATTACTGAGCTGAGGACTCCCGCAAACGCTCCGCCGACGGCACCCTCTATGGTCTTTTTGGGGCTGATGTTCGGAGCCATTTTGTGCTTGCCGAAAAATCTGCCAGCAAAATATGCAAGCGAATCCGTAAGCCACGCCGAGAAAAGCCCAAGCAGTATGAAAAAGAGGCCGTAGTGCTTATCGTAAAGCTCCGGGTATGTAACGCCGACGTCACGCATCATTATGAGCGTTGAAAATCCCCACGGAACAAAGTACGAGGCCACCACAACCGCGGCAACGTCCTCAAACTTTGTGTGCTCGTAGTCGGTTATCATAAGAATGAACAAAAGCAGTATGTAAAGTATTACTACGGCAAGCGCGGGAATAAAAATGCCCCGCTCGGTAAGATAATGATTAAAGCCGTAGTAAAGCGGTATAATACCTGCAAATATAAGACTTATAATATGTATCGCTTTGTTTTTGACACCGATAACTCTCTCGAGCTCGAATGCGGCCATAACGGCAAAAAAGGCAACCACTATGGGAAAAACCGGTGTAAATCTGATGGCGAGCATTCCCACGGCAAACAGCGCGGCAACAACGCCTACGACGATTCTTGTAAGCATAAAGAGCCTCCTAAATATTGGTTTCGACATTTAGGTTTTCGGCTCTCTGCCAAAAACCCATATCCTTTATATTATACCCCACCGAATCTGCGGCTGCGATGCTCATAAGCACGCAAGGCCTCCACAAAATCCTCTTCGGTAAAATCCGGCCACAAAACATCGGAATACCAAAATTCCGCATAGGCCGACTGCCACAATAAAAAGTTAGAAAGGCGCTGCTCTCCGCTCGGTCGAATAATGAGATCGGGGTCGGGCATACCGGCGGTGTAGAGATGTGACGAAATTGTGTCCATATCAATTTCCGACGGCTTTATTTTGCCTTTTTTCACGTCCTCCGCAATCTCGCGCACGCTCTCTGCTATCTCCTGCCTGCCGCCGTAGTTCACGGCAATGTTGAGCATTATGCGGTCCTCTTTTCTGCCTATTCGCTCAACCTGCTTCATGAGAAGCCTTATGTCGGCAGGGATACCCTCGCGAGAGCCTATAAAGCTTATGCGGATACCGTTTTTTCTGTCCTCTTCCACTCTGCCGAGTGCCTCCTTGAGGTACTCGCGGAAGAGATTCATTATTGCGGAAACCTCCTCCTTGGGACGCTTCCAGTTCTCTGTTGAAAAAGCATAAAAGGTTATGTACTTTATGCCGAGGTCGGCCGCAAACTCACCTATTTTGCGGAAGGTCTTGGCACCCTCAATGTGCCCCTTATAACGCGGCAAGTCCCGTTTTTTTGCCCAACGGCCGTTTCCATCCATTATTACGCCGATGTGCTTCGGCAAGACCTCAAAGGTCGGCAGATTATCGTAATCCATTTACTTTTACCCTTTTTGTGAATTGCGGAGATTGCATATTGCTCCGAGCGGCTCTCCGCAACCGATGAAGCAGGCTTTTATTTACAAATTATATTCGGGCTTTCCGCGCATTTTCTCGCAGCAAAAACCTCACCGCCGTATATGCATACCGCAAGGCGCAAAAAATGCAGTTTTACAGGAAACTCAGCCCGAACCTCAAATCATTTTTCGGTGATGTTTTTTCGCAAGACAAGGAAAATGAGCGACGGCGTACTGTCGGTACTCCGAGCGAAATTTGACGCCGTATTCGTGAAGCTCAGCCCGAACTTCAAATCATTTTTCGGCGATGTTTTTTCGCAAGACAAGGAAAATAAGCGCAGACGTACAAGCGTACTTCAAGCGAAATTTGACGCAGTATTGCGGAAAAACAGCCCGAAAAATCAGATTTCCATAATGTCGGCTTCCTTTTTCTTTGCCATATCGTCAATTTCTTTAACGTATTTGTCGGTTATCTTCTGAACCTCGTCCTCACCGTCGTGGAGTTCGTCTTCGGTTATAGCTTTATCTTTGTTGAGCTTTTTTAATTTTTCCATAGCGTCACGGCGAATGGAGCGAACGGCAACCTTTGCCTCCTCGGCATATTTGCCTACCTCTTTGGCAAGGAGCTTTCTCTTTTCCTCGGTGAGAGGCGGGAAGTTAAGGCGGATAACCTTGCCGTCATTCATCGGATTAACTCCGAGGTCTGACGCCTGTATAGCCTTTTCAATGGTATTTATAGTGCTTACGTCCCACGGCTGAATGACAAGATTTCTGCCCTCGGAAACCGAGACGGCAGCCATCTGCTGAACGGGAGTGGGGCAGCCGTAGTAATCCACGACCACCTTATCGAGCAGCGAAACGGAAGCTTTTCCGGCGCGCATCGAAACATATTCGTTATGAAGAGACTTAACGCTCTTCGTCATTTTTTCATTGGCAAAATCATAAACCTCTTGCATGGTTTTTCCTCCTGAAAATATATTGTTATTTGACTAACGTGCCTATTTTTTCACCCGCTGCGGCGCGAATGATGTTTTCGGGATCGTTGAGATTGAAAACAAGTATCGGAATATTGTTGTCGCGGCAAAGCGAAGCCGCGGTGCTATCCATTACCTTGAGTCCCTTTGCGAGAACCTCGGTGTGAGTAAGCTCATCATATTTTACGGCGTCGGCAAAGCGGTTGGGGTCCTTATCGTAAACGCCGTCAACATTTGTCGCCTTAAATATAACGTCGGCGTTTATCTCAGCAGCGCGAAGAGCCGCCGCAGTATCGGTTGAGAAGAACGGGTTGCCGGTTCCGCAGCCGAATATTACAACTCTGCCCTTTTCAAGGTGACGAACCGCTCTGTTGCGGATATAAGGCTCTGCCACACGGGGCATTTCGATGGCCGTCTGAACTCTGACCGGAACGTCGAGCTGCTCAAGAGTGTCGGCAAGAGCAAGCGCATTCATAACCGTTGCGAGCATACCTATATGGTCGGCTCTGGTTCTGTCCATATTACCGCTGGAGCGGCCGCGCCAGAAGTTTCCTCCGCCTACGACGAGGCCTATCTGAACGCCCATCTCGGAGCATTTTTTTACGTGCTTGCACACGTCGCTTACCGTGTCGAAATTGATACCGTGACCCTCTTTGCCGGCGAGAACCTCACCGCTGAGTTTTAACAGTATTCTTTTATATGCAGGCTGCATTTTTTAATTCCTCCATTCATATTTTAAGTCATACTTATAATTAAATATATTTTATCTTAAATTCGCTGTTATGTAAAGTGCTTTTTGACCTTTAACGCGCAAAGACGGAGCGTCTTTTAAAATTAAGACGCTCCGTCACGCTTTTTGCTGCGGCAGGATTTAATTTAAGCAGTCAAAAGGCTTTCAAAGTCAATATATTTTCCGTCCTTTTCGGCCTCGATATGGAAATGCGTTCCGTCCGCCGACTCGGCAGGTATCTCGGAGAGATTTCCGATTTTATCGTTGATTTTTACCTCATCGCCCTCGCTTACGGTGCTGCCCTTGCCGAGTCCGCAATACCTCACGGTAAGCCCGTCAAGGTGGTCGATTTCAACCGTCGTTCCCCACAAAACGTCGTCATATACCCTTGTGACCCTACCGTTGTTGACGGCTCTTACGGGGTCGCCGATATTTCCGGCATAATCCGTGCCGTTATGGGTTCGCCAATCGCCCATTGTCTTTGACATTACAAGCGTGTCGCCCGAAAAAGCCTTTATGACATCGGTATCTATCGGTTTTACAAACTGCGCCGCCCGTGACAGCCTTGTCTCCTCCTCGGTTTTCGATGTATCCGGTGCCGTTTCGCGACGAGTATCGGGCACATCCGTCACTATATCCGCCGCAGGGACGGTATACACAGCGGTAACGCTCTGCTCCGTTTTTCGAGTTGACTCGCCGTTGTCGGTCTTTACTCTAAATTTTGCCGACCAAAGCGAAACGCCCAGAGCCGAAACTATGCACAGCGCGGCTATGATGTAAAACGGACTCAATTTCTTCAGCAGCTTCCTTTTTGAGCTTTTTTCTTTTTGTATCAAAAGAACACCTCCCAAGGTTATTCTTGACACAAAGTACCAAACGTATACGATAAAGAGGGAAAAACCGCCGCAATTCGCGCTATATAATATAGTATAGAAAAAGGCACCGTAAGCATACAGCCTACGGTGCCTCTGAAATTCGGACTTTTGTTAAAAGCACAGGCAAAAAATAATAATTTTACATAAAAAGGAAAATCCCCGATTGCGGCATCGGGGATTCCCTATTGAGGGGTTGCTTGAGGAGGGGGTATAAAGTACTCAGTCGGACGGGTTGCGGCTCCCTTCCTGTCGAGTACAGGTAAACTATAACCGATAAATGTGAATTAGAAATGAACAAATTATAAAAAAATACAATAAAATTAAAAATTTTATTTTTTTCTCGTTTTTCGGCAAACAAATGTTTGCTTTTTCAGAACATTTGTGTTACAATGAAAAAAACGCAATCGAATGGGGGCAGTGAGATGAAAACCATCAACGAAACTCAGAAGAAAATATACGAATATCTTATGGAGCGCTCGCAGTGCGGAGTTCCGCCTTCAGTCCGTGAAATCGGTGCCGCCGTGGGGCTTAAATCGACCTCCTCGGTGCAGGCGAACCTCGACGCGCTTGAAGAGGCGGGTTACATAGAGCGTGACCCGATGTTAAAAAGGTCGATACGTGTTACCGGCGACGCGGAAAACGTAACCAATGTTCCGCTTCTCGGAACGGTCACGGCCGGTATGCCGATACTCGCCGTTGAGCAGATTGAGGGCTATCTGCCATACAGCGGCAGAGTCTCGCGCGATAAGCCGCTGTTTGCGCTGAAGGTTCGCGGCGAAAGTATGATTTGGGCCGGTATTCTCAGCGGCGATATTGTAATTGTCGAAAAAACTCCCGTTGCCGCAAACGGCGAAATAGTCGTCGCCATGATTGATGACGAAGCAACCGTAAAAAGGTTTTATAAAGAAAACGGCCATTTCCGCCTTCAGCCGGAAAACGACGCCTTTAAGCCCATTATAGTGGATGAGGTCATAATTCTCGGCAAGGTCGTGGGTCTTATGAGGTATTACGACTGACAGAATGACCTTTGACGCCCCTCTGCCCGTCAAAATATGCTAAGCATTGCACCGATTTGCTTTTTTAAGCGAGTCGGTGTTTTTTTGCACGGTAAGCCTTGAGTAAGTCCGTTAATCAGGACATTTCATTGCTCTTTGGTATGTTCTATTGACCGAAAAGCCCTTTTCTGCTAATATTGTATTTGCAGACGAACATTTGTTCGACAGCAGAAAGGGGCGATAAATTTGACATTATCCGAATTATCCGGGGAATACTTAAAGGAGGAGGAGAAGCTTACGCGGCAAATTAAGAGCTTTACTCCCGAAATTCACCGTTTGACGGGCGAGGACCTCTACCTCGCAAGGCGGCGGCTTATGTGTCTTTATGAAATGCGCAGCGACGTGAGAGCCGTGGCAAGGAAGCTCGAAAATTACTACGACAAGGGTGATATGCGGCCTGTTTACCGCAAACATTGACAATATTTTTTGTCGAACCGTCGGCTAATTGTAACTTTTCCTATTGATAAATTTATCACGAAACTGTATAATGTTTCCGTAACAAATTGAAAGGAGCTTCAAAATGATAAACTATTCACAGGAAGTTGAAAAAATGTGTTGCGTTGCCAAAGGGCCGAAACACGGTCCCGCGCCTATCCCCGAAGAGGGCAAATGGGTAAAGGCATACGACATCAAAGATATTTCCGGATTTTCACACGGCGTCGGCTGGTGTGCTCCGCAGCAGGGTGCGTGCAAGCTCAGCCTTAATGTAAAGGACGGCGTTGTTGTAGAAGCACTCGTTGAGACAATCGGTTGCTCGGGCATGACCCATTCGGCTGCTATGGCGGCGGAAATTCTTCCCGGCAAAACTCTTCTTGAGTGCCTTAACACAGACCTTGTTTGCGACGCAATCAACGTTGCTATGCGTGAGCTTTTCCTTCAGCTCGTATACGGCAGAAGCCAGTCCGCTTTCTCGGAGGACGGTCTTACCGTCGGCTCCGGTCTTGAGGATCTCGGCAAGGGTCTTCGCTCTCAGGTAGGTACAATGTTCTCTACCGAAAAGAAGGGCGTTCGTTACATGGAAATGGCAGAGGGCTATGTTACCCATATGGCTCTTGATAAGGACGATCAGGTTATCGGTTACGAATTCATAAAAGTCGGCAAAATGCTTGAGGACATCCGTCACGGCATGGACGCCAACGAGGCTCTTAAGAAGAATACCGGAAGCTACGGCCGTTATGCAGAGGGCGTTAAATTCATCGACCCTCGTGAAGAATAATTGAAGGAGGGACTTACAAATGGCTAATGATGTAGTATTTGAGGGCAAAGAAAGAAGAATGCCCAAAATAGAAAAATGCCTTGCCGACAACGGCATAGAAAGCCTTGAGGCTGCAAGAGACCTCTGTCTTTCAAAGGGCATAGATGTTGAGTCTATCGTCAAGGGCGTTCAGCCTATTGCTTTTGATAACGCTGTTTGGGCTTACACTCTCGGTGTTGCTCTCGCTATTAAATCGGGCGTTAAAACCGCTTCGGAAGCTTCGGCGGTTATCGGCCAGGGACTTCAGGCGTTCTGTGTACCGGGCTCGGTTGCAGAGCAGAGAAACGTCGGCCTCGGTCACGGAAACCTCGGCGCAAGACTTCTTCATGAAGACACAAAATGCTTTGCATTCCTCGCAGGTCACGAGTCATTCGCGGCAGCCGAGGGTGCTATCGGTATAGCTAAGACCGCAAACAAGGTTCGCAAGACTCCTCTTCGCGTTATCCTTAACGGTCTCGGCAAGGACGCTGCCATGATCATTTCAAGAATCAACGGCTTCACATACGTTCAGACCGATTATGACTTCTACACAGGAGAGCTCAAGGTCGTAAACGAGACAAAGTATTCCGACGGTGAGAGAGCTGCCGTTAAGTGCTACGGTGCTAACGACGTTCTTGAGGGCGTTGCCATAATGAAGAAAGAGGGCGTTGACGTTTCCATCACCGGTAACTCAACCAACCCGACACGTTTCCAGCACCTCGTCGCAGGCACTTACAAGAAATGGGCTAACGAAAACGGCGTTAAATACTTCTCGGTTGCTTCGGGCGGCGGCACAGGCCGTACTCTTCACCCGGATAACGTTGCGGCAGGTCCCGCTTCATACGGTCTCACCGACTCTATGGGCAGAATGCACGGCGACGCTCAGTTCGCAGGTTCTTCCTCCGTTCCGGCTCACGTTGAAATGATGGGCCTTATCGGTATGGGCAACAACCCGATGGTAGGCGCTACCGTTGCTTGCGCTGTTGCAGTTGAAGAGGCTGCTAAATAATTAAGCTGAAGCTTAACTCAATTCATTTTCAAAAAGACTGTCGCAGAACCGAATGTTCATAATGCGGCAGTCTTTTTTATTATATTTTATTGCAAACACCGAATATATGTGCTATTATAGAATTTACCGGCAGTAAGTGATATATAATCACATCGACGCCGGAATAAATTTGCGGAAACATGCGGAGAAAATTAAATATGGAAAAAATAAGATTTGCGGTTGAAATCAGCAACAGCAGCGTTGAAAAGCTTTGGGAACTTCTCCTAGGTGACGGATTTTTTGAGTTTCTCCCCTCATTTAAGAAACGTATAGACACAGAAGACGGTTTTAAAATTGTGCTGAAACATCACAAGTTTTCTGTCGCATTCGATGATTTGGTGCCTTACAGTGTTGTTTCGGGAAAAGTGTCGAGCTATCCGTATCACATTGAATTTCGATTTACGATAACGCCTCGCGAGGCCACCGAATATGCGGAGTTTACCGCTTGGCTTACGGGATTTGCCGAGAAAGTGCCTCTGTGCAGGAAGGTGTTTGCCGACAGATTCGACGAATATGTCGAGAGGCTTTTGTCACAGCTCTCAAAATATGAGAACCGCCGTCCTATCGGTTCTTGAGCAAATACTTATATGCGTATGCAGCCATTGAAGATGCAGAAAAAAGCGTGTGCTTACGACACAACAACCCGCTGAAATAACTATATAACATAAGACCCCGGTATGCCGTTCATAAGGCATATCGGGGTTAATTTTATTTTTGCCGCTTCGGATTTTTAAAGAGCGCTTCAGTCATACTTTTTACGTGCCACATAAGTTGTGTGCAATATATCATGAGCCTTGTGGCTTCCCGGCTCACCGAGGAATTCATCATACAGCTCCTTGACAGCCGAGTTTTCGTGCGAGCATCTCTTCGCATTATTTTTGTCCGACTCGTAGAGTGCCCTTGCGCGGCGTTCCTTTAAATCGACGAAATTGCGTACAACGGCGTGCTGTATAGGCTGACCGCCGCCGTTTATGCAGCCGCCGGGGCAACCCATTATCTCAATAAAGGTGTAGTCGCCCGTACCGTCCTTTATCTTATCCATAAGATACCCTGCGTTTTTGGTACCGCTTGCAACAGCAACCTTTACGTTAAGACCGCCGACCTCATACTGCGCCTCTTTTATATTTTTCATTCCGCGAACATCATTAAATTCCGGCGACGGAGCCTCCTCACCCGTTATAAGCTTGACTGCGGTACGAAGAGCCGCCTCCATAACTCCGCCCGTTGCGCCGAAAATAGTTGCGGCACCGGTGCTCTCGCCGAACGGATTGTCGAATTCCTCATCGGGCAAGTGCTTAAAGTAAATTCCCGCACTCTCAATCATACGGGCAAGCTCTCTTGTCGTAATCGAGATGTCAACGTCAGGATAGCCGCTTGCCGCCTCGCCGTCACGCTTCGTCTCGAATTTCTTTGCCGTGCACGGCATAACGCCGACGACCACCATCTTGGAGGGGTCCATATTGAGCTTCTTTGCATACCATGTTTTCATGGTTGCGCCGAACATCTGCTGCGGTGATTTGCAGGTGGAGAGATGCGGTATAAGCTCGGGATAATAGTGCTCGCAGTATTTAATCCAGCCGGGTGAGCAGGAGGTAATCATCGGAAGAACTCCGCCGTTTTCAACTCTGTCAACAAGCTCATTGGCCTCTTCTATAATGGTAAGATCGGCTGCAAAATCGGTGTCAAAAACCTTGTCGAATCCGAGTCTGCGAAGAGCGGCAACCATTTTACCCTCAACGTTTGTGCCTATCTTCATACCGAAGGCCTCGCCGAGAGTTGCCCTGATTGACGGTGCGGTGTTGACGATTACGAACTTATCCGGATCGTTTATGGCCTCAAGTACCTTGCCCGTGTCGTCCTTTTCGACTATTGCGCCCGTGGGACAATTTACAATACATTGGCCGCACGATATACACGACACCGTCGCAAGGTCTCTGTCAAAAGCCGAGCTTATATGCGTATCAAAGCCTCTTGCGTTTGCACCGATAACGCTTATTCCCTGCGCATCGCAGGCGGCGACGCATCTGCGACAGAGTATGCACTTGTTGTTGTCTCTTATCATATGAGCAGCCGAATCATCAAAATCGTAATGGATTGTCTCGCCCTTGTATTCGTCCGCATTGTCCACGCCGAATTCCTTGCAGAGCTTTTGCAGCTCACAGTTTCCGCTGCGCACACAAGTTAAACATTTTTTATCATGAGTTGAAAGTATAAGCTCAAGAGTGGTCTTTCTCGAACGTCTGACCTTCTCGGTATTGGTGAATATTTCCATACCCTCGGCCACGGGGAAAACACACGCCGCAACAAGGTTTCTTGCGCCCTTAACCTCTACCATACATATGCGGCAGGCGCCTATCTCGTTTATATCCTTTAAGAAACAAAGCGTCGGGATTTCAATTCCGGCGTATCTCGCCGCCTCAAGTATTGAAATTCCGTTTGGCACGCTCAGGGGCATGCCGTTAATTTTTATATTGACATTTTCCATTTGGCACACTCCTTATCTTTTAACTATTGCGCCGAATTTGCAGGTCTGCATACAAACTCCGCACTTGACGCAAAGAGATTTATTTATAACGTGAGGCTCTTTTACATTTCCGCTTATTGCACCTACGGGACATTTTCTCGCACAGGCGGTACAGCCGCGGCATCTGTCCTCAAGTATCTCATAAGACAAAAGCGCCTTACATACGCCTGCCGGACATTTCTTATCAACCACGTGAGCCACATACTCGTCACGGAAGAATTTAAGAGTGGCGAGCACCGGATTCGGAGCCGTCTGACCGAGTCCGCAAAGGGAATTTGCCTTGATGTAATGGCAGAGCTCCTCAAGCTTGTCAAGGTCCCTAAGCGTTGCGTTGCCCGATGTTATCTTTTCGAGCATTTCAAGCAGGCGTTTTGTGCCGACGCGACACGGCGTACATTTGCCGCAGGATTCGTCAACGGTAAAGTTAAGGAAGAATTTGGCAATATCCACCATACAGTCGTCCTCATCCATTACTATGAGTCCTCCGGAGCCCATCATACAGCCTATCGCCGTAAGATTGTCATAGTCAATGGGAGTATCCATAAGCGATGCCGGTATGCATCCGCCGGAGGGGCCGCCTGTCTGCGCAGCCTTAAACTTTTTGCCGCCGGGTATACCGCCGCCTATTTCCTCAACTATTTCGCGGAGAGTTGTACCCATTGGTATTTCTACAAGTCCCGTATTTTTGATTTTGCCGCCGAGAGCGAATACCTTTGTTCCCTTTGAACGCTCGGTACCCATGGAGGCGAACCAATCCGCTCCGTTAAGTATTATCTGAGCGACATTTGCAAAAGTCTCGACATTGTTTTCCGTGGTCGGCTTTCCGAAAAGTCCCTTGACCGCAGGGTACGGGGGTCTCGGTCTCGGCTCTCCGCGGTTGCCCTCGATGGAGGTCATAAGTGCGGTTTCCTCGCCGCATACAAACGCGCCCGCTCCGAGGCGTATATGAAGGTCAAAATCAAATCCGCTGTCGAATATGTTTTTGCCGAGCAGACCGTACTCTCTCGCCTGACCGATTGCTATTTCAAGCCGCTTGACCGCTATCGGGTATTCTGCTCTTACGTATATGTAGCCCTCGCTCGCCCCGGTGGCATAGCCGCAGATGGCCATAGCCTCTATTATGCAGTGCGGATCGCCCTCAAGCACGGAACGGTCCATAAACGCGCCGGGGTCGCCCTCGTCGGCGTTGCAGACAACGTATTTTTGCTCCGATTTCTGCGCTGCGGTGAAACTCCACTTTTTACCTGTGGGGAAACCGCCGCCGCCTCTGCCCCTGAGTCCCGACTCGGAGATAATGTCTATAACCTGCGCGGGAGTGTATTCGGAGAGGCACTTTGCGAGAGCCGCATAGCCGTCATACGCTATATATTCGTTTATGTTTTCAGGGTCTATAACACCGCAGTTGCGAAGCGCAACGCGGTGCTGTTTTTTGTAGAAATCCGTCTCCTTGAGCGACTTTATGTCGTCCATGGTGAACTCCTCGAACAGCAGCCTCTTAACTATTCTGCCCTTTAAGAGATGCTCCTCAACTATTTCGGGAACATCCTCGGGCTTTACAAGCGAATAGTAGCTACCCTCGGGGTAAACCACCATTATCGGGCCGCGCGCGCAAAGTCCGAAGCAGCCGGTCCTTACAACCTTGACCTCGTTTTCGAGGCCGTGCTTTTTAATTTCGGATTCAAGCGCCTCAATGATAGCGGCACTGTTTGAAGAGGTACAGCCGGTACCGCCGCAAACGAGCACATGTGAACGATACATCGTTTAACCTCCTTAATCTTTAATGGCTCCGACCGTGAATTCCGCAACGGGGTTTCCGTTTACGATATGGTCGTTTACAACTCTTACTGCTTTTTCGGGCGTCATCTTAACGTACGTAACCTTTTCCTTGCCGGGCTCGGTCACCTCAACTATCGGCTCGTACTGACACATTCCTATACAGCCGGTCTGCTGCACGGAAACGCCCTTTACGTCTCTTTTTGCAATCTCATCGACAAACGCATTGAGAACGGGCCTTGCTCCGGCGGCTATGCCGCAGGTTGCCATACCGACGACCACCCTGATTTTTGAGTCTCCGGTATCCTCGCGCACCGTCATATTTTTTCTGGTTTTATCTCTTATTGCCATAAGCTCTTCTATACTTTTCATCTTCTGTTTCCTCCGCTGAATTTTTCCGTATTTTCGGTTAAATACTCACGTATCCATTTTCTGACCTCGGGCGCATCCATCGGCACATCGCCGAGAATATCCCGAATTTTTTGCGACTCAAATGAGAATGTGTCATTTTCGTCACTCTCGGTAAAAGCTATGTTAACGTCCGGATTTGACACGCACAAGAGCTCCACCGTAGACACTATATCGCCGAGCGGAACAAAGTCCACATTATCGGTTTTAAAAATCGCCGTGAGAGATGTGCCCTCGTTCACAACCGATGATATCTCAAACGAGCCGCCGCTCATTTCCGCCGCCATTTTGAAAAGCGGAACTCCGAGGCCTACCTTGCGCGTGGTGCGCGTTGTATAAAACGGGTCGGTAACGTGTTTTATCTGTTCACCTGTCATACCGCAGCCGTTATCGGAGACTCTTACGGTCAGCTTGTTTTCCTCTCTCAGGAATTCGACATCGATTTTAATCGTATCGGCGCCTGCCTTAAGCGAATTTTCGGCGACATCGAGAATATTTAACGAAAGCTCTCTCATCACGCACCGTATTTTGCGAGTATGCCGGGCACGTCCTCGGGAACGAGCTTACCGAATACCTCATCGTTAACAGTCATAACCGGTGCCAAGCCGCACGCACCTATACAGCGGCAAGCTTCAAGAGAAAATCTGCCGTCTGAGGTACATTCACCCGGCTCTATTCCGAGTATTTCGGTTATTTTATCGAGAATTTTCTGCGAGCCTTTAACGTAGCACGCGGTTCCGAGGCAAACGGAAATATTGACTTCTCCCTTCGGCGACAGCGAAAACTGCGCGTAAAAGGTCGAAACTCCGTAGACCTTTTCGAGCGGAACGTCCATACCCTCGGCTATCATAACCTGAACCTCATACGGAAGATAGCCGTATATCTCCTGCGCCTGCTGCATAACGTACATCAAAAGGCTTTTATCGTGCATATTGTCGTCGATTACCTTTTTGAGCCTCTCCTCCTGCTCCTTTGTACCCTTAAAGGGTATGTTACTTACTTTTTTAAGCATTCGGGTCTTTCCTCCTTGCATCCGTAAAGCGAAAAGCGCGGCTTTTCACTCATAAATTAGACATTGGTATAATTATAGCAGACGCGTCTTTAAAAATCCATTATTTTTTACAAAAAGATATCAGTATTTAATTATCGATTGCACAATTTGTACAAGTTGTTTGGCTTTCCTGTCTTTTGCCGTGTGCATCGGCAAGCAAAACTGCGCAAATTGCCGTTTTCGGTGCACGGACGGTATAATTATTCATTTTGATGTTTCCGGCACGCCGTTTTTTAATATACGGCGCCTTTTTTTGAATTTTAAAGGTGAATTTCTTTTCACTTTTTTCAAAAAAACCTTGTAAACATACATAATACTGTGATAAAATAAATTTTACATATTACAATAATTCTAAAATTTTTATAAAATAGGTGAAAAAAATGGATCTTCGCGCGCATCACAAGCCGACATTTGACAATATCTCGGCTGAAAAAAGGAGCAGAATCCTCGACGCCGCGACAAACGAATTCGCTGTAAAAGGCTTTGAAAACGGCAACATAGGCACTATTGCAAAAAAAGCGGGAGTCAGCGTCGGCTCTCTGTATAAATATTTCGAGAACAAGCAAGACCTTTTTCTGACTGTCGTTCAGCACAGCATTTCGCAGATGGAGGAGCTTTTAAACGTACTCGCCGTAAGCGATGAGGACATTCTCATAAAGGTCGAAAAAATCATACGCACAATACAGTCATCCTCTCGTGAGAGCGCGGTGCTTGTAAAGCTCTACAACGCAATGACGGCGGAAAACGATCCGCGCTTTGCCTCTCAATTCGCATACGAAATGGAATCCATGACGTCGCGCATCTACCGCATCGCAATTGCCGAGGGGCAGAAAAACGGCGACGTTAGAGAGGATATCGACCCGGCTTTCGCCGCGTTTATGCTTGACAATCTCTTTATGTCGCTTCAGTTTTCATATTCCTGTGACTATTATAGAGAGAGATTTAAAATATATGTCGGGAACGATATTGAATCGCGTGATGAATTTGTCGTTGAGCAGAGCTTGAAATTTATAAAGTCTGCATTTAAGAATAAATCTTAACCTTTGGGAGGTTTTTGTTTATGGGAAATCCGATATATGTAATTGCCTATGACGTGGGAACCACAGGCGTTAAAACCTGCCTGTTTTCCATCACGGACAAAATCGAGCTGCTCGGAGCTGCAAGTGAAGGATACAACCTCTATGTTTATCCCGACGGCGGAGCGGAGCAGGACCCCGACGAGTGGTGGGAAGCAATGCGCACAAGCACCCACACGGTAATGAAAAAAGCCAAAATAAAGAAGAGCGATATATCCGGTATCTCGTTCTGCTCGCAGATGCAGGCTCTCGTTCTCGTTGACAAAGAGGGCAACGCCGTAAGACGTGCCATGAGCTATATGGATCAGCGCGCGAGAGAGGAGCTTAAAAAAGGTATTGCTTACGGTCCGCAGATAGCCGGTGCAAATATACCTAAGCTTTTAAAGGCTCTCAAAATCACCGGTGCGGTTGCGGCATCGGTAAAAGACCCGGTATGGAAATACAAATGGGTCGAGGCTCACGAGCCGGACGCATTCAACAGAGCTTACAAGTGGCTTGACGTTAAGGAATACCTCATAGGCCGTATGACGGGCGAGTTTGTTATGACTCAGGACTCCGCTTTTGCATCAATGCTCTATGACATACATAAGAAATGCTGGAGCGAGGAAATGTGCAAAATCTACGGCATAAATCCGCAGCACCTCGCAAAGATAGTAAAATGTACCGACAAGGTAGGCGAGCTTTCAAAGAAAGCTGCCGATGAGCTTGAACTCGAGCCCGGCACCGCGGTATTCGGCGGCGGCGGCGACGCTTCGCTTATAGGCGTCGGCGCAGGCTCGGTTGACCTCGGCGACACGCACGTTTATTCCGGCACATCGGGCTGGGTATCAACCGTAGTTGACAAGAGCGTTGTAGACACCTCTGCCATGATAGCCGCAATAGTCGGCGCACGCGATGGCTACTATAATTATTTTGCAGAGCTTGAGACCGCCGCAAAGTGCGTTGAGTGGGTTAAGGACCACCTGGCTCTCGACGAAATCGACATATACCTCGACAAGAGCAAGAACTTAAAGCACGGCAAGGCAGATCAGGAGGTTATTTACACCAACCTTTACGATTATATGATGGCAGTCGTGAACACAGTACCCGCAGGCTCAAACGGCGTTGTGTTCACTCCGTGGCTCCACGGCAACCGCTGCCCCTTTGAGGACCCGAATTCACGCGGTATGTTCTTTAACATCAGCCTTGAAACCGGTAAATCCGAAATGATAAGAGCCGTTGTGGAGGGCGTTTGCTTCCATATGCGCTGGCTCCTTGAGACAGAGGCCAAAAAGGTCAGCACCTCAAGCACGATTCGTTTTGTAGGCGGCGGTGCTCTTAACGACGTCACCTGCCAGATACTTGCAGACTGCACGGGCAGAACCGTTGAAACCGTTGACAGCCCGCAGAATATAGGTGCTGTCGGCGCGGCGGTAACAATAGCCGTCGGCACGGGTCTTATAAAGAATATCGGCGAAGCGAAAAAGCTTATCCCTGCGGCTAAGGTCTTTAAACCTAACCCGGCACTCAAGCCCGTTTACGACAGAAACTACAAGGTTTACACAAATCTCTATAAGGCGAACAAGGAAAACTTTGCAATTCTCAACGGAGACGATTAACAAACCGCATAAAGAAAAGGCACTCGAAAGAGTGCCTTTTTTGTTTGATTAAATTTAAACTGCGATTACTGCTGCGGCATCTGACCGCCTGCGCCCATAAGCTGCGACATAATACCGCCGCTCTTTTTCTTTTTAGGCTTGTACGGAGGCGGATTTTTGAGCTTTTCACGGAGCTTTTTGCTGCTGCCGGATGCCAAAAACTTATTTATGAGAATAACCGTATCTCTCATATCGTCGCACATATATGCGTTTGCATTCTCGAGCATAACCGGGTCGTTATTCATCTCGCCGAGAATCGTCACGGCAACAAGGCTCTGTGTGTCATTTGTGCCGTTTTCATATATGTCGTTAAGTATTCTGAAAAGCTTGGTCATATCCTGCTTTATGCCGAGACGAATGGTGTTCATAATATAGGAATTAGCGTGCTCGGTAAAGAAGGTGTCGGGCAGAAACTCGCCGTACTCCTCAAAATTTTCCTTGTAATACGGCTTGAGGTCGGGGTACAGAGCGGAAAGGCGGTTTGCGAGAGTGTTGCCGTCATAAGACGAAGTTCCGTTTTTAACAGCGGTTTTTGAAACCGGAACGGGTATTTTCTTGGCCTTGCCGCCGGCGGTTTTGTTTTTGCCGTACTTCTGCAAAATTGTTTCGTTAAGCTCGTTGCAAAGCGATTTAACGTCGCGCTCATCAAAATCCTTCGGGTCAAAATAGTTTTCCGACGCGCTCTTATACTCTCCGTCGTCCTCAGAAAAGAGGAGACTCAATTTAACGCCGTCTATCTGGATTCTGATTTTACCGTTATCACCCGCATAGTCGATAAACGTTTTTCCGCTCTCCTTATCGACGGTTATCGGGAGCGCATCCTTTTCAATATTTTCGGGACGGACAAGCGTAAAGCCCGCCTCGGTAACAGCACTGTCAACACCCTTCATAAGAACGGATACAGCATTGTTTAAATCCATCATTTCATATACCTGCCTAAAATTTATATAGTTAATTGTATCATAAGACGGGCACTTTGTCATTAAAAATTTTTAAGCGCCTATCATTGCGTTGAGTGCGTTCATATATTTTGAATTTGACGGCACCATGGTATAGTTGCAAAAGAGCACCGTATCTATGCCGTTATTCTCCACAAACGACGGGATATTCATACCCTGTATGCTCTCCTGCCTCGGGTCAAGAACATAGACCTCGCTGAAGGTGTCGAGTAAAAACGGTGCCAGCGCATTGCCGTACGATTCCTTTATCAAAAGCACCTTTTTGCCGCTGCCGCAGGATGACACCATTTTGATGAGCGGCTTATCGCCCTGTATGAACGTAAGGTATTTGCTTGACTCATCGGTGATATTTGTCGATATAACGCGCAGGGGCTTGCCGTCAGTCATATCCGCGGTGGAAAACGACTCGGCACTTACATCGTAGCGCGGAAGAAAATACTCGACATAGTCGGGGTTTTTCTTGAGGTTTTCACTCTGAGTGTAGCGGTACATACTGCCGACAAAGTCGTCAAGCTTGCCGCTTTGGAAGCTGTCAAGCGGCGTGCAGGTAAGCCCCGCCGACTCGCAAAACGCCTTGTAGGCATAGTAGGCTCCGCGCGCCGTCCAATGGTGGTCGGTGCGGAAATATTCGTATTCATCGGTGTGGCGCGCTATCTCGCTGTATGCGTCAACACCGGTAACCTCGGGATTGAGAGCCAAATATGCTGTGGAAATGCCCATCTGCTGAGAATGACTGCCGGTTCTGTATTCCTCCGGCCCGTAAAACTCCATACGCGTGGGAGCAAGCATCACATATACCTTTGACGACGGAATTTTAGACGCAAGATTATTTGCGGAGGCGGCATATTCCTTGAGCTTCGTGCTTGCTATGGAATACATCTCCATTGCGGCGTCGCCCGTAACGACTATATATCCGTTAAGAGAATACTCGCCTATCGGCTGAACGCCGATTCCGACAGATGAGGTTGTAGGCTCGGTTTTTTCCGGCTCGGTTTCGGTGGCCGCCTGTGTAGCTGCCGCGGTCTCGCTCGCCGCAGCGGAGGTTTCCTCCTCCTTTTGGGCAGAGAGCTTCGGCGCCGTAACGACCGCGATTATTATAACAGCCGCCGCAAGCACCGTTTCTATTGTACCGATTATTTTTTTACGTTTGGTAAGTTCTTTCATTCGGTCTTACTTCTTCCTCCGAAAAATTAAACCTTTTCTCCGGTCTCGGCATTTACTATGTTTTTAAACACGGCTATATGCGTACCCGATATATATTTATCCACGTGCATACTGCCGAAGAACCATTTTGAAAATTTGCACGAATCGGAAAGCTCCTCAAAATACGCGTTGAGAGCTGTAACACGCAGCATATCGTAATCCTTGAGCTGTAAAAAGCCCTTGATTCGCGTAGGCGGCTCGTGGGTAACGACTATATCAACGGAAAAGCCGTGCTTTTCAAGATTTTTTGCACCCTCCAAAAGCTCATCCTGCGAAGGTATTTCGTCACGCGACCAGCCGTCATTCTCGGAGCGTATGTCAATATCGGGGCTTTCGCCGCCGCCCATTGTAAACACGCTTTTGCCGTCAATATTATATATTTGGCCGCGCATAAGGTGGTAGAGATTATCGTAAATCTTATGCACCTTGCCGCCGTTCCACTCGCTGACTCCGTAGCCGTTCAGAAGTGAAAAGTTCTCGTGGGTACCGTCAATAAAGCAGATATTGTATTTTCTCTTGCCGAGCTGCTTTAATATTTTTTGTTCTTTTTTTGAACCGTCCCATATAAAACCGAAGTCTCCGCAAACTATAAGCGTATCACCCTCTTTAAGGGCACGGAGCTTTGACGGGACAAGTCTTTCGACCTCGCCGTGTGTATCACCGGTAATATATATCAAGATTTTCACATCCTTAATACAATTATAATTGAATTTCAGGGCACATTTTGCTATACTACTTATGATACACTTTTTCCTAATTCTTTTCAAGGGGGATTTTGTAATTGAAACGTGTCGCATCAATAATGCTAACCGCAGTTATACTTATCTGCTCACTCGTTTTACCGGCGAGTGCGTCATATAATTCTTCGCTCGACACAAGCGCGGAGATAGCATTCCTTGTAAGCCTCGATGACGGAACGGTTATCTTTGATAAAAATGCCGACAAAAAAGCGGCACCCGCCTCGCTGACTAAAATCGTCACGGCAATATTGACCATAGAAAACTGCGCCGACCTTGACACCGTAATCACCATAAAGCAGTCCTCCTTAGACTTACTTAAGGGTACGGACAGCTCTACTGCCGGGCTCAAGGCAGACGAGGAAATCTCGATAAAAAATCTGTTGTACTGTATGCTCGTAAAAAGTGCCAACGAGGCAGCGGTTGTGCTTGCGGACTATATCGGCGGCGGAGATGTTAACGCATTTGTAGGTATGATGAACGACTTAGCCTCAAAGCTCGGATGCGAAAACACGCACTTTATGAATCCCCACGGTCTTGACGCGGACGGGCATTACACCACGGCGAGGGATCTTGCAAAAATCACACAGCACGCTCTGACCTTACCCGTTTTTACCGAAATAGTAAACACCGTGACCTACACTCTGCCCGCTTCCAATAAAAGCGGCGAAAGAAATCTTCTCTCCACCAACTGGATGATAAATCCGAACTTTAAGACATATTACTATCCTTATGCTCAGGGAATTAAAACGGGCACAACCTCAAAAGCGGGTCACTGCGTAATTTCCAAGGCGAGCAAGGACGGCTACAACTACCTCGGCATAATAATGAACGCTCCGAAGCAGGACGTTAACGGCGACGGGAACCCCGACAACTGCGCCTTCCTCGAATGTAAAAAGATGTTCAAGTGGGCGTTTGACAACCTGAAGCTCACCAAGATTGCCGACCCGTCGCAAATAGCCACGGTGATAGACGTAAATCTCTCGTGGAGCGTGGATCACGTAAGACTCGTTCCCGAAAAGGAAGTCACGGCACTTGTTCCCACGGGTACCGATTCCACAAGCGTTATGCTTGAGGTTATCCCCGAGGAAACCCCGACGGCCGTAAACGCACCCGTAAAAAAAGGCGAAGTCATAGGCAAGGCGCGCATAATGTATGCCGAACAGGAAATAGCAACCGTAAACCTTGTTGCCGCGGAGGACATAAAGGTAAATCCGTTTAAATGGATTCTGCACGGCATAAAGGTTGTGTTCACATCGGTTGTTTTCCGCGTGATATTCATTTTGGCTGTAATCGTTCTCGGAATATACATTTTCTCGGTGATACGGCGCAATCAAACCAAAAAGCGCAGAAGAAAAACCAAAGTCATAAAGAACTTCAGAAATATAAAGTAAATATCAAAAGCTTTGTTTTAAGCGGGCCTTTAATTTGGAGATAATTTATGAATGATGTTTTAATAAATACAATTATTGAACATACGAATATGATGTTCTATAATTTTTCAATTACATTAAAAACATGTGATATGGATTTGATATTATGCGATATGCCAATATGGAAACATGTGTACCATACTTTACATTCTTTGGATCAGTGGTATATCAATCCTGAAGTATATACTGAACCGGATTTCCATGAACCAAATTTGAATAGTCTTGATGATTATGATAATCAAAAGGTATTATCACGAGAAATGTTAATTGATTATTTTGAAACAATCAAAGAGAAAATAATGGAATATTTAAACTCGTTATGTGATGAGGATTTATATGAAAAACCCGATGGGTGTGAGTATAACAGATTGTCGTTAATTCTGGGTCAATTTAGACACTTTCATTGCCATATGGGTAATATAAATGCAACAACTATCTACAATACAAACAAATGGCCTAAAGTGCTTGGTATGTATTGGTTAGATAAAATTGATGCTTGTGAAGATACAAATGACTTATATGAATGACTTCATATATTAGAATCATACTGATACTCAATAAATTTTTGATGTTTATAGTTAAATAAGTACAAAAGACAGTGTGTAAAATTATTTGATATATCCATTGATGCTAAATATAAAATAAGTAATCAGTATCAGCGGAATTATAGAATTAATCTACACAAAAGCCGAGAAGAAATTGACTGCATTGTCACATTTTTGCTCGGCTTTTTATATTGAAACAGAATGACTAATTAATATAATATTAGTATAAATATCTCAAAGCCATAGAAAAATTCTATAAATAATTTTTTTGTGGGTTATTGGAATACATAATCAAATCTAAGGTAGCCGTAACGCAAAATAAAGGCTCGCTTTTTTCTTTGCAGAGAGCTAAAGCCGTAAAATATTTCTCGGGGCAACAAAAAAGGAGCCGCAAGCCGAAGGGCTTACAGCTCCGCTTTTATTTTGTTTGATTATCGCATCAGATGGATTTGAGAAGCTTCGGAAGTCTCGCGAGAGTTCCGCCGAGTCTCCAGAAAATCGTATTGAAGCCTACAAAGCTCGACTCGTCGTCATTGAGCATTTTGAGAAGTCCCTCTGCCTGCTTCGGCGAGAACGCGCCCATACTCATCGAAATGAAGTTACGAACGGGTATCTGCGTTGCCATAGCCGCGAGCATTTTGCCGTCGCCGTTAGCGTCGGAGCCCATACCGGACATTATCTTTTCGATAAGTCTGCAAAGCTTGCCGCCCCACTTGGTGTGGCGTGCGTCGTTAAGGCAGCAGTAAAGGTCAATCTTCTTGTTCTTATCTATTTCGGGATTCGGAAGCTCACCGTAAACAGCAGCGAAATCATCACGAGTGATATTTGCAACATTGTTGTAGTAATTCGGAGCTGTCTTTCTGTAATCCGGAATGCTTGCGGTAACGGTGGATTCAACGGTCATGGAAGCCGTAAGCTTGATATCGCGGCTCGAAGAGCCTACGAGTATATCAAATTCACCGGTTTCAACCATCCAGTCGCCGAGTTCTACGTTGTAGAACGCGAACGCTCTCTTGGAAAGCTCGACGGATACCTCTTTCTCTTCGCCTGCTTTAAGGAATACCTTCTTAAATCCGCGAAGCTCTTTCTTCGGACGGAAAATGGTGGATTCCTTATCGGCAACGTAAACCTCGGCGATTTCCGCGCCGTCTACACTGCCTGTATTCTTTATCTTGAACGAAACCGTAACCGTATCGGTATCCTTCATTTTGTCCTTTGAGAGCTTAATATCGCTGTACTCAAAGGTGGTGTATGAAAGGCCAAAACCAAACGGGAATTCAACATCAATATCGGCTGCGTCATAATATCTGTAACCGATGTAAACCGATTCTCTGTGCTCCGAGGTAACGGGACCGCCGGGGAAGTTGCCGTAGGTCGGGTTATCCTCAAATGCGTGCGGATAAGTCTCGCTCGTCTTACCGGAGGGATTGACTTTACCGGTAAGGATATTTGCAACGGCGATGCCGCCTGCCTGACCGCCGAGACCGGAATTGAGAAGTCCCTTAACATTTTTAAGCCACGGCATAAGAATTACCGAGCCGCCTGCGATTACAACAACGGTGTTGGGGTTTGCCTCGGCAACCGCAGCAACAAGCTCATTGTGCTCTGCCGGAATTTCAATTCCCTCTCTGTCGTAGCCCTCGCCCTCGAATTCTTCGGTAAGACCTACAAATACAACGGCTACATCAGCCTTAGAAGCGGCCTCTTTAGCCTCTGCTATAAGCTCTGCACTTGTCTTTCTGGGTGTCTTGTCCTTCTTGGAGGGAGCACTCTTATAATAGCCCTGAGCGTAAGAAATGTCTACGCCGAGCTTCTGAAGCTCGTCAAAAGCGTTTGAAAGCTTGGTGGGGTTGATAACGGAAGAGCCTGCGCCCTGGAAGCGCGGTGCCTTTGCCATTTCGCCTATAACGGCAACCTTTTGGCCGTCCTTGAGAGGAAGTATGCCGTCGTCGTTTTTGAGAAGCTGCATTGAGCCCTCGGCTATCTTCTGAGCTATTGCGTGATGGGCGTCAACATCATATGTATGTGTCTTTTCAAGAGCCGGCTTTGATTTGACTATAAGGTCAACTACCGTATCAACTCTCTCATCGAGTATTTTTTCATCAAGCGTACCGTCTTTTACGGCAGCGATGATTCTGTTTGTGTTAAGGTCGCCCGAGCAAGGCATTTCAAGGTCGGTGCCTGCCTTAAGTCCGGGGATTCTGTCAACGGAAGCACCCCAGTCGGTTACGATAAGGCCCTCAAAGCCCCACTCTTTTCTGAGCACCTTTTGCTGAAGCCATTCATTTTCCGAAGCATAAACGCCGTTGATTCTGTTATAAGAATTCATAACCGTCCAGGGCTGAGCCTTTTTAACGGCTATTTCAAATGCGGTGAGATAAGTCTCGCGAAGAGTTCTCTCGTCAACTACCTCGTTGACTACCATACGGAAAGCCTCCTGAGAGTTAGCCGCGAAGTGCTTGAGAGAAGTACCTACGCCCTTTGACTGAACGCCGTTTATAACGGCTGCCGCACATTCGCCGGCAAGAAGCGGATCCTCCGAAAAATACTCAAAGTTTCTGCCGCCTACGGGAGCGCGCTTGATGTTTGTGCCGGGGCCTAAAATGGTAGATACCTTTTCCTTAAGGCACTCTTCGCCCATTGCCTCGCCCTCTTGCTCCAAAAGCTCCGGGTCCCAAGAGCAGGACGACGTAGCCGCAGGGGGGAAGCAGGTTGCCGGAACAGAGTTTCCGAGGCCTATGCCGCCCGTTGAGCTCTTTTTGTCCGGATTAGCCTTGCGAAGGCCGTGAGGGCCGTCGGTAATCATTATCTTCGGAAGGCCGAGCTCCGGAGCTTCCTCAAGATGCCAGTAGTCATAGCCCGAAACAAAAGCTGCCTTTTGCTCGAGGCTCATTTTTTCCACAATTTCCTTATGCTTCATATTTTTCCTCCGTTTTTATACAGCACTGCGCTTGAAAAGCCGCGGCACTTGCATTTTTTAAACCAAAATCATTTTACACCCGCAAGGGGTATAATAATATAAATATTCCGTTGTTTTTATAATAATTTACGGATTATTTATAATAATCGACAGCCGCTCTGCCCGAAGTGACTTTTTTAACATACGAAGCCACCTTTTGATGCTCCGGATGAACTTTATAGGCGTTGAGGTCGTCCTCGTTTTCGGTGACAACTGTAAGCATTGCGTCAAAATTACGGTCGCACACCACTTCGTTTTTAATGAAGGTGAGACTTTTGATTTGGGGAATTTTTTCCGGTAACGCAGTAAGACCGGCTCTCACGATTTCGATGTTTTCGTCAAGCGTTTTGCCCTCTGCATCACAGAATTTCCACATAACGTTGTGATAAAGCATTTTCTCACCTCCGAAAAGCCGTTACAAGCTGTAACCGCATAATTATTATATAATTTTAACATAGAAAATCTTAATGGGCAATAGCCTTTTTAGTAAAAACATTGCTAAAACAGCGTTTTTTTGAGCGTATACGCAGTTCAGCATCGCTTTATGCCGAAAAAGACTAACGGTGAGTCTTAGCCGAGCTTTCGGCAAAACTAAAAAAAGCGGAGATTCGCCGCAGCGAACCTCCGTAAAACGAGCTTATTTATTTTTGATTGCTGCCGTAACCGTAACCATATCCGTAACCGTAACCGTACTTTTTGTTGTAGGACGACATAAAGCGTTTCGGCATACCGCTCTCTGTATCATTGTAGATACATCCGACGAGCTTGGTGCCGGAATTTTCGAGGTTTTCAACGGCGCGCTTAATACGTCTTGAAGCAACCATATCGTTTCTGACAACAAGAAGTATTCCGTCGGCATAGCTTGAAAGTATCGACGCATCCGCCACAACTCCGCAGGGAGCCGTATCAATTATAATATAATCAAACTCCTTTTCCGCGGATTTGATTATATCGGACATAGCGTCCGTAGAGAGAAGCTCCGACGGGTCAAATACGGGCTTTCCGCTGACAAGCAGGAAGAGATTGTATTTTTCCGAATACTTTATCGCCTCGGCGAGAGTCTTTTCGCCGTTTATGACACCGTATACGCCGCCGTCCTCGGAGGCATTGATTCCGAGAAGCTTTGCAACTGCGGGTTTACGCAAGTCGCCGTCCACCAAAAGCACCGACTTGCCGTTTTGTGCGAGTGCAAGTGCAATGTTTACCGCGCTTGTCGTCTTGCCCTCGTTTTCAGCTGTACTCGTTACCACAAAAGTTTTGTACTTCTCACGCTGAGCGGTGTGCTCGATCTTTGTTCTTATAATCTTAAAGGTTTCGATGAACGGGAAGCCGCTGCGTCTGTCGGAAATAAGCAGAGGCTTATAATCCTCACCCTTTTTCTTCTTTTTACGGTTAACGTGAGCGACCATACCGATAACGTCAACGCCGAGCTTGTCCTTAACATCATCGGCGGTTTTAACCGTATCCTTGGCAATTACCGCGAGAACAATCGCAAATATCGATATGACGAGACCTGCGGCAAAGCCTACTATGGTATAGTTTCTTGCGCTCGCATCGCGGTTCGGAGCACTCGCAAGAAGCGGCGGGTCGATAACCGTCAAGGTGGTACTCGGGAAAGCCGCGTTTATGGCGCTCTCATAGTTATTTACATAGGCATTCGCTATTCCGTATGAAACGTCGGCATTCGGCGTAGTCACGGTAAGATTTATTATAGCCGTGTCTTCAACGGCCTCAACCGAAACCCAGCTCTTTATGTCTGAAACGGAAATATCTTTAAACCCGCTGTTGTCGGCAACTCTCTTTGAAAGCTCTGTCGTTGTAAAAACATATTTGAAGCTCTCGGCAAGCGTTGCAGACGCGTTAAGGTCCGACTGAGTCTGACCCGAAACGGCGAGTGCCGAGGATTTATTGTTTGCTATAAACGTTATCTTAGACGAATACGACGGCGTGTAGGTAAGCTTTGCAACGGCAAAACCGAGCACAGCCAGTACCACTGCCGAGATAACAACTATTTTCCAATGCTGCAATATTTTTTTGAGGTATATAACGACGCTGTCGAGATTGTCGCTCTCCTCAGCATGAGTTTTCCCCGAAGATGAATATGCCATCTTTTTAACTCCTTTTAAACTTAATTAACGCAAAACAATTATTTGTATTATATCAAATTCGTCCCGATACTACAATAGAAAAAATAAATTTATATTTTTTTTGAATGCAAATGTCCGTCTTTTATCTCTATAACGCTGTCGGCAACTTCAAAAGCCGCGGTTTTGTGAGAGATAATAACGCACGTTCTGCCTTTTAACGACCTCAAGCCCAAAAGGAGCTTTTTCTCCGTTTCGGCGTCAAGCGCGGACGTCGCTTCGTCAAGCAGCATAACAGGCGCGCCCGACAGCACAGCCCTTGCAACTGCGAGGCGCTGAATCTGCCCCTCCGACAGTCCCCTGCCGTTTTCCATAAGGACGGTATCAAGGCCGCTCGGCAGCTCGTTTATAAAATCATAGGCGCAGCTTATTTTTGCCGCCTCGAGAGCTTCTTCGTCCGTCGCGGTGCTGTTTGTGAGCTTTATGTTATCGCGTATGGTGCCGCTCATCAGCATATTCCCCTGCGGAACATATGCAAACAGCGGACGCATATATTTGTCGATATGATATTTTTTGCCGCCGGACACAACGCTTATGCTTCCCTTTTGCGGTGTAAGCACCCCTGTAAGCAGCTTGAAGAATGTGCTTTTCCCGATGCCGGATATTCCCGAAATCACTGTGAAATCGCCCTTGTTTATCCGCACAGAGCCGTTCTCTATTACATTTTCTCTGCCGTAGCCGAAGGTCACGCTCTCCATTTCCATATATGACATCTCATCATATATTTTGCCGACGTCAAGCCCCGGCATATTATATGCGACGCTCTCGGGGAGCGACTCGGTTTCAAGTATCCTGTCGGCGGAGGCAAGCATGGTATAGTATTTCGGCAGGTAACCCGACAGACTCGTAACGGGCGTTTGCACCTGACTCACAAGCTGAACTATCGCCGTGAGAGTTCCGAAGGTTATCGCTCCGCGGCTCAGCCTTGCGGCACTCCAAAGCATCGCGAAAAGCCAGCCCACCGAAAATGCCGCCGAAAAGCCTATATTTGCGAAAATCGACCACCTGTTGCGTTTTATTTTAGCATAGTAATTTTCGTCCTGATACACCTTCGAGCGGTCTTTCATCATATCGGCAACGTCAAATATCTTAACGACGAGCAGATTTTCTATTACCTCCTGCATAAAGGAGCGGACTCCGCCGTCGGTTTTTTGCACCGCCTTGTGAAGAGACTTCATTTTGCCGCGAAAGAATCGGGTGAATACAAACAGCAAAGCTCCGCCTGACAGCAATATGATTGAAAACATCCTGTCAAGCGAAAAAAGAGCCGCAAAGGCGCAAACGAGCCTCGTCACCATAGCAACGGCGGACGGTAATATCGTTACAACGCCGTCGGAAACCACCGAGACGTCACTTGTGAGCCTTGTCATAAGCTCGCCCGTGTGAATCGAGGTGATTTTTTCGTAGTCCTTTTTGAGTATTGATGAAAACAGTTCTGTTTTAATGCTTATCTCGATTTTGCCCTGTACTCTCGCCTCAAGCGCTTTGCAAACAACCTTGAGAAATGTCTGTAAAAGTATGAGTGCGCCCAAAGCGACGCCGTTTTTAATCAGAGCGTTTTTATCGGCATTTTGCGCCGCGTCTATTATATACTTCGCATACAGTGCCGTCATAACTCCGCACACGGAAAACAGGGCGTTGCCGATTATCAGCAGCACCATGCGAGGGCTCTCTTTTTTTGAGTGAGAGGCTATCCATTTTTCGGCAGAGCTTTTTTTCACTTACCGAGCTTCCCCCTTATTTTTACTATATATTTCCTCACGGGAAACAGAAGTTTCCAAAGCTTAACATAGAGGCGATATCTACGGCTGCTCACGGAAAAGGTTTTTCCCTTGCGCGTTATAAACGCAACCTCGCCTATTATGTTCTTATCGGTTATGCCGTGCTCCCTGACCCATTGATTGTCGCCGCACATAACGTATCCGTTTTCGTCCTCGCCGACTTTTCTGTGCAGCACAAATGCGCCGTCGTTTCGGCGGTAAAACGGAATCGCATCTTTTTCAAGCGGCAAAACGGCACTTTTAAGCGTAACCTTGTCTCTGCCCGCCACAAGCAGCGGCAGCATGCTCGTTCCCGTAATCGGTAAAACGACCGTTCCGCCGGCTGAGAGCTTCTCCTCGATTATCGGGAGCAGCTCCTCTAATTTAACTCTTTTTTTGCCGTCCAAAATATCATTCCTCTAAAAGTCCGTTTTTGCGGAGCTTTTCAAGATAGCGGTCAATATCCTGCGCCGCGGTCTTTTCGTCTGTATCGTACCGTGAGAGCACGCTTTTCAAAAGCTCGTCGCGCGTGGTTTCCTTTTCGAGCTTGCCCCACAAAAATGCGCCGACGGGATTCAGGGTTATCATGCCCGTGAAGTCCGCCTGAACGGCTCCGACCGGCACAACCACATAGCTTCCGGCAACCTCACTTAGCATAAAGCCGTCTTTAATTTTCATATACCAGCACTGCCTTTCTTTTCCTTAAGCTCTCGGATTTTGTCTGTAATATTCCTCTATTCCGTCATACGACACATGCGCCGCCGACGGGTCCATATTGCATTTGAGCAAAAAGACCGGCACCTCTTTTAAAAGAGCGTCGAGCAGCCCCAAAAGGATACCCATATATCGCGGTGTTTTCGGGCGCACGGTCTGTGACATAAACAGCGGCACGGCACTCGCCGGACTTATTTTTTCAATACTGTTCTCTTGGCTTCTCTCTATAAACACGACAGCCCTTATCGGAGCCGCGGCGTTTCTGCTCTCATCGTTTTTGCCGCTGAACGGTGTGCCGTAGGCAACTGCGCCGTTTTCGTTTATGATAATCGCCGGCTTATCGTCGTTTAATATATATGCGTCGGGAAATTCCGAGAGCCAAAGATGCGTGTGCGTGGATTTGCCGGTTCCGCTGCGCGCGGAAAAAAGATAGGCGTTGCCGCCGCGGCACACGCACGACGAGTGAAGCATAAAGCCGTTAAATTCAAGCAGCTTTAAATAAAATGCCTCGCCCGTCCACACATATCGGCACTCATCGAGTGACAGCATGGGATAGCTTTGCCGCCTACGCATAAAAAAGTCATCGTCGAGATCTATTTTTATGTCGGTTTTTTTATCGTCACTTGTGAGATACGGTCTGCTGCGTTCAAAAAGCAGTCCGTCTCCCGTCTCAAATTCAACCGTCAGACCGGCTATTTCGAATTTTTCCAAAGCGCACCTTCCCATATTCAGTATTCCCGTTGATTGTAACATTTTTTTGCTTTTTTGTATAGTCCGATTTTACCGCGAATATAAAACAAGAGCCGAGCTTACGTTTTACGCAGGCTCGGCTTATTTATTTTCTTATTGCACGCTTCCCTGATCACCGTCACAAGAATACACAAGCGGCATTTTCACCGTCGCCTTAAACAGGTCGCCGTCTATTGAGAGTTCAAGCTTTCCGCCCTGAAGCACGCACAAATCCTTTGCTATCGAAAGCCCGAGGCCGCTGCCCTCCATGGTACGTGACTCGTCACCGCGCACAAAGCGCTGAGTCAGCTCATCGGGGTCTATATTCAACTTTTCGCGTGAAGTGTTTTTTATCGTTATTGTACCGTATGAGCTGTCCCTGCCGACGTCTATATATACTCTCGTACCGGGGAGAGCATACTTTTTGACGTTGCTCAAAAGATTGTCTATGATTCGCCACGTCTTTTGGCTGTCGGCGTATATAACGATCGGCTCCGTCGGCTCGTTGAGCACCGCGTCGAGATTTCTCTCCTCAAAAGCGTCGGACATTTCACCGACCGCCTGAACCGCAAGCTCATGGAGATTAACATTCATCTTGTTAAACGTCACGGCTCCCGATGACGCCTTTGACGCCTCGACAAGGTCCTCGATAAGTCTTTTGAGTCTTATGGATTTTTCGTCGAGCACGTTTATATATTTTTGTGCCGAAATATCGTCTATGTCGCACTTTTTGAGCAAATCGACATATGAGATTATCGAAGTGAGCGGCGTTTTAAGGTCGTGCGACACATTTGTTATGAGTTCGGTTTTCATTCTTTCGCCCTTTACCGCCTCGTTTATCGCCTTTTGCATCTCCTCCTGCGTAAGGCTGAGATTGAGCGCCAGCGTTTTTAAGGGCTCAGGCATATTTTCCGAATAGATGTTTTCGGGAGGCTCTCCGTTTTTTACGTTCTCCGACGCCGCTATTATGCGGTCAAGAGACAGCACATATTTCCACATAAGCGAAACAGTCAGAATATTATACAGCAGCAGCACCGCTGTAAGAAGAACAAACCAAAATCCTCTGCACATAGCCGTAACGCCCGTCAGCACGGTGTTGCCGATTATATAGCCTATAAGCACAAGCAGCACACGGCGCCTTAAGCGCACCGGCTTTTCACGAAGCCTTTTAAGCGGCGCAAATAATTTCCCGATAAGCCTTATAATATACCAAACAAGCGTTGATCGAAGCCAGTTCTTTTTCGCCTTGTAATATTTAGAAACAGAACAGAGCCACTCAAGCAGTACAGCCCACACCGCAACGGCAATAAGCGACATAACCACAAACATCATAAGCGCTTTGCCGTCGGCATAGTAATCGAAAGCATGTTTGTAATCGGCTGCCAAGGTTAAAATTCCGTAAACTCCCGCCCCCGCAACAGCGGCAGCCAAAACAAAATGCAAGTCCGTCGGAAGCTTGTCGAGAAACGAAAGTTTGATTTTTTCGGGGCCTGCCGTCTCGCCTGCCGCATATATAAGGTAAACCGACACCATGGCAAGAACAAGCATAGATGCAAGGCTTAAAAATATATAGTTGTATGTATCGGCGCTGCTTTTTACCATCTCCGACTGCATATTGTAATAATCGTCGCCTTCCGACAGCGTTTCGGGAAGCATCAGAATTATGTCATAGCCGTTGTTTGAAAAGCATGAGCCGAGAACGTTTGACAGCGTGCGTTTATAGTAGTAATCCGACTTAAGGCTAAAATAGTATTTATCGCCGCTCTGTACGGTATAGAGCGTATCGCGGGTTATTTGCGGACTTGCCGCGACAAGTCCTCCGTCGGCAGTATAGACCATATACCATCTGCTTCCGCTTGTAAACGCCGAATAATCTCCCGATTTTTTAATTTCGTTCGCTTTCTCCTCGCTCGTTTCCGTCTCAAGATTTGTGATTATTTCGCCGGTAGACGGATTATATATATAGTATTTAAGGTTCTTTATATTTTTGATGCTGCGGCTCTCCATGGCGACCGTTGTTTCATACTCACGGCGCGCCGCAGACATAACCTGAGAATATGCGTTGCTCACGAGCGATACCAGCTCCTCGTCCGTGGTGGAGGTCGAAAAGGTGACATTCCCCGAATCTCCGCTCTTAAGCGAATAGCTCTCACGGCAACCGTCATAGTAGTCCTTGTCGTAATTCGGTGAAACTACGTTGTCGGAGCGGGAATAGGCAGAGACGTTTCCGTAGACATTTGTCGTATAGGAGGAAACGTCGGCCTGCGTAACATCGGCGCTCTTTTGAGAAGAGGATTGAGCGGCACTCTTTTGAGAAGAAGAATACTCGGAAGCGGCATATTTATCACTATATGCCGCCACAGCCTCTGACATACTTTCCTTTTTGAAGCGCTCCAGCTCCGTGCGAGCCGCGCTCAGCTCCTCGTCGAAAGTGCTGTAATACGTGCTTTTATATGCGTCCCACGTCATAAGGCCGCTGCCGGCATATATCGACTGCACATCGGAGCTCAGCTTCGATGCAAACAGCGACGTTTCGGTCATATCAAGACTTTTTGCCGGCTTTGTAAGAATCTCCGAGCCGTATCTGAACAGGTCGTTTATAGCCTTAACCGCACAAATCGCCGAGGAAAACGCAAGCAACGCCGCAATAAAAAATGCAACGAGCTTTAATCCGAACGAAGTTTTAAAGCTTTTCGATTTTATAGCCAATGCCCCACACCACCTTTAAATATTTCGGCTCTTTGGGATTTATCTCTATTTTTTCTCTTATTCTGCGTATGTGCACAGTCACGGTTTTTTCCGTCTGGAACGACGGCTCCTTCCACACCGCTTCGTATATCTGATTCGTAGAGAGAACTCTGCCTATATTTTTCATAAGATATTCGAGTATGCCGTATTCCGTAGCGGTAAGCTTGACTTTTTCGCCGTCGAGCGTAATCTCTTTGGAATCGAGGTCAAGAGCGAGCCCTCCCGTAACTATAAGGCTGTCCTTTTTCTCCATACTGCCGAGTGAAACATAACGCCTTATCTGCGATTTCACCCGTGCCATAAGCTCAAGCGGATTAAACGGCTTTGTCACATAGTCATCCGCTCCGAACGAAAGACCCGTTATCTTGTCCGTATCCTCACTCTTGGCAGAGAGTAGGATTATCGGTATGTTTTTGCTCTCACGGAGCTTCAGCGTTGCGTTGAGTCCGTCGAGGTCAGGCATCATTATATCGAGAATTATACATTGCAGATCGTTTTCCTCCGCTGTTTTCAATGCCTGCCTTCCGTTTTCCGCCTTAAAAACCTTATACCCCTCAAGATTTAAATATATTTCGAGTGAGTCGAGTATCGCTTTGTCGTCGTCACACACAAGAACGTTATACATAACTTTGCCCCTCTTCCGTATTTTTCGCCTGCTCGGCTGATTTTATTTTAACAGATTATCACACAAAACGGAATACAAATATTTTATATCTCCGTTTTTCGAGCCGACTCCCTACACAGTAAGTTTATACAACATCGAAATTACAAAAGCATATACAAAAAATTACAATTCGGTTAAATTTAAAAAGGTACCGCGAAAAATATTTTATATTGTTAAATCCCTTTTCGTATGATATAATTTACAGTGTATAAATATTATTATTTCGCGCCCTGTAAGGCGGGGCTTGTGGGAGGATATGTCTTGGCGGTATTAAAGGATGTAAAAAGGCTCGTTGTCAAAGTGGGAACCTCCACGCTTGTCTATGACAACGGAAAAACAAATATAAGAAGAATGCATAAGCTTATCTCGGTACTCTCGGATATCGAAAATTCGGGCATCAAGGTAACTCTCGTCTCCTCCGGCGCGATAGGTGTCGGCACGGGAAAGCTCGGGCTCCAGGAGCGCCCGAAGGACACTCCCGGCAGGCAGGCGGCGTCCACCGTAGGTCAATGCGAGCTTATGTATATGTATGACAAGATGTTCAGCGAATACGGCCATAAAATAGGCCAACTCCTGTTCACAAAAAGCGACGTGGAGTCCCCCGAAAGGCGCAAAAATCTTATAAACACCTTTGACAAGCTCTTTTCATACGGCGCAATTCCCGTAGTAAACGAAAATGACGCAATAGGCGTTGAGGAAATTGTCTACGGCGACAATGACTGTCTCTCGGCGATAGTCGCAAAGCTCATAGGAGCCGACGCGCTGATAATCCTCACCGACATAGACGGGCTTTATAACGGTAACCCCACAGTCGACGAGGACGCCGAAATAATACCCACCGTAACCGAGATTACAGACGAGCTTATAGGCTTTGCGGGCGGTCACGGCTCAAAATTCGGCACCGGCGGAATGGTAACAAAGCTGCACGCGGCTCAAATAGCCATGAGCGCGGGAATAGATATGATAGTTATGAACGGCTCCGCTCCCGAGGACATATACAAGGCTCTCGACGGCAAGCAAATAGGAACATTTTTTGTAGGTAAAAAGGATTGAAACAAAATGACTGATACCGAGCTTAAATGCCGAAACGCAAAGGAGGCTGCGAAAAAGCTCTCAACAGCCTCGGCAAACGATAAAAACAGGGCTCTTTTACTTATAGCCGAAGAGCTTAAAAGTAACAAGGATTATATTCTCCGCGAAAACGATAAGGATATGAAGGCTGCCGAGGAGAACGGATTACCCAAGGTTCTTTTGGACAGACTTCTTCTCTCTCCCGACAGGATAGACGGTATGGCAAAGGGCGTTATTGAGGTTGCCGACCTGCCCGACCCCGTCGGTAAAACACTCTCCGATATAACAAGGCCGAACGGCCTTCGGGTCAAAAAGGTTTCGGTGCCTCTCGGAGTTATCGCCGTTATATTTGAGGCTCGCCCCAACGTCACGTCCGACGCGGCTTCGCTTTGCCTGAAATCGGGCAACTGCTCCGTGCTTCGCGGCGGCAAGGAGGCGATACACTCGAACACCGCAATATTTAATGTAATGCGCGCCGCCCTCAAAAAATCGCCCTTACCGGAGGACTGCATACAGTTTATAACCGACATTTCTCACGAGAGTGCCAACGAGCTTATGACCATGAACAAATATGTAGACGTGCTGATTCCGCGCGGCAGCGCAAGGCTTATAGGCACGGTGGTCAAAAACTCCACCGTCCCCGTTATAGAGACGGGCGTCGGCAACTGCCATATTTACGTCGATAAAGACGCCGACCTCGATATGGCGGCCGACATCATATTTAACGCCAAGACATCGCGCCCGTCCGTATGCAACGCAGCCGAGAGTCTTTTAATTCACAAGGACGTTGCCGAAAAGGCGCTGAAGCTCATCAAAAAGCGACTTGACGAAAAAAATGTCGAGCTGCGCGGCGACAAGACATCTAAAGAGATACTCCCCGATATAAAGGAAGCCTCCGAGGACGACTGGGGTCGCGAGTACCTCGACTACATAATGTCGGTAAAGATAGTAGATAATATCGACGAGGCCATAGAGCATATCTATAAATACGGAACGGGTCACAGCGAGTGCATCGTCACCGAAAATGACGAGGCGGCAAACGAATTTATGTCGAGAGTGGACGCGGCGGCGGTCTATCGCAATGCCAGCACGCGCTTTACCGACGGCGGCGAATTCGGTTTCGGAGCGGAAATAGGCATATCCACGCAAAAGCTCCACGCGAGAGGCCCTCTCGGTCTGCCGCAGCTCACGTCGTTTAAGTACGAAATTTTCGGAAACGGTCAGATAAGATAAGTTAGGAGAGTCAGAATGTCTGAGGCTAATGTAAATAAAAAGCGTAAAAACCGATGGGCGTTCCCCCTGGGCCTTGTAATAACGGTATTTGCCGTAATAGGTCTTGTCTGCGTAATTCTCGCCGGAGTAAACGCCACAAAAAAAGCGGTAATCAAAAGCAAAAACATAGACGAATACAATACCATGCTGACGCCTGTCGTGATGAACGACCCCGATCCGTTTGACGACATCACAAAGGCAAATAAAAATCAGCTTATTGACATTTCCGTTTGGTCTATTTTAAAGAGCAACCTCTCGCCGGACAAATACGAGTACGGCGAAGACGGTATGATAATTCCCGAGGAGGACGTAACCGCCGAATTTCACAAGCTTTTCGGTACGGACACCGAACCCGAGCACGCCACGGTAAACGGCTACGGCTACACGTTCACCTATGATTCGGCTAAACACACATACTCTATCCCGCTTACCGGTATTGTCCCTACCTATACGCCCGACGTTATAAAGGTTCAGAAAAAAAGCGGCGCCGTGGTTTTGACCGTCGGATACCTTGCAGGAGACCAATGGGCACAAAACAGCGAAGGCGATATGGTAGCTCCCGAGCCCGACAAATATATGAAAATCACCTTAAGGGAAAAAGACGGCAGCTATTATATAAATTCAATTCAGGCTACATCTTCGCCCGAGACGGCAACCACCGCCGTTCAGCCCGTCACCGAGGCGCCGACCGAAGCACCCGAAACCGCTTCTTCCGCAGAGGCTGCGAGTGAAACTCAGCCCGTCTCAGACGGCACCGACGCGTCAGACACCGCAGCCGAGAGCGATACGGCTTCGGCAGACACAGCCGCGGCGGCGTGACAGTTAATTTTTAACTAAAGACTTTGTGTTAAGATTGTTCGGCTTTCTAAGGGAAACCGACAGCGTTATAAAAAGGAGAAATTATGGTAAAAATATCACCGTCAATTCTCTCAAGCGATTACGGCAATCTTGAGAGCGAACTTAAAAAAATGGAGGAATGCGGCGCGGATATGATTCACGTAGACGTTATGGACGGGCATTTTGTCCCGAACATCACGCTCGGCGCGCCGATAGTAAAGTGCATAAGAAAGGCGACAAAGCTTACCTTTGACGTGCACCTTATGATAAGCGACCCTTATAAATACGTACCGGACTTCGCAAAGGCAGGCTCCGACATAATCACATTCCACACGGAGTCGGACTCCGATACGGAAAAGACGATAGACGAAATCCTGTCACTCGGCAAAAAGGCGGGACTTTCGGTAAAGCCCGGAACTCCGATAGAGGAGATATATCCGTATCTTGACAAGCTCTCACTCGTGCTTATAATGACGGTTGAGCCCGGCTTCGGCGGCCAAAGCTTTATGGAGGATATGATGCCCAAGGTCACCGCTGTTAAAAACGAAATAGAACGCCGCGGGCTCAAGGACATCGACATTGAGGTTGACGGCGGAATAAATAAAGACACAATTTCGGTTGCCGCAAAGGCAGGCGCCAACGCATTTGTTTCCGGAAGCGCGCTCTTCGGCAGCGACGACATAAAAAAGACCATAGCCGACTTCAAGAGGTCAGCGACGATATAAAATCGCGGCTTATAAGTTTTTTGTGCTCGAAAAGGTACTCTCTTGTGCCGACAGACGCCCTCACCGGGGTCCCGAATTCGCTGAGCACAAAAAATATTTCTCTTGAAAAGACCGCATACGGCAGAACGCAGGCGGCATAGCTGTTGCCGTCAAAAAAAAGACTCGCCTGTCTTATTTTTTCGCGGTGAGGCAAAAGCCCCCTTGCAAGTCTGAAAATGTCATCCGTCTGCGGCAAAACACAGACGTAGCCCGAAAACGGCCTTTTGGTTTTTATGCCCTTAAAGCAGAGAATCATAATACACCCTTCGTCCGTCTCCATAACGTCCACGTTCATTTTGTCAAAGGAGGTTATGTCACGGCGAATATGTCTTTGTGCTCTTTTCATTACGTCATTTATAAGGCGTCTGGTTTTCGGATTTTTACAGTCCATCTCCTCAGGACAAAGCTCATAGCGCGACAGCTCGTTTGACGAGAGCTCGACTATCACTCTGTCCCCACGGCTTTTATGTATATTCATAGGAAAGCCTCCCCAAAATAAAAATTATCTCTTTACATCATATTGTCGGAACGCTTGTTTCGCAATGAATAAAATATGGAAAACAGGTGAATTTTTTGGAACAAAGCAAAACATCTGCCGGCATTTCGGCCGAGAGCGCCGCAAAAGCGCGCAGTGAAATTTCAATAACACGCAGATACTTTGCCGATATGCTTATCCTTATGGTCGTTCCGGCCGTGATGGCTTGGTATTACTACGGCGGCAGAGCCGTGCGCCTTATGGTGCTTTCCGTGCTTACGGCCGTGCTCTGCGAAGCCGCAGGCTCGTTTATTTTCAAAGCTCAAGCCTCTGTTTCCGACCTCTCGGCTGTCGCCACGGGCCTTATGACGGCACTTTGTATGCCCGCGTCCGCTCCGTACTATCTGCCGTGCATAGCCTCGGCTTTTGCCGTTATCGTCGCAAAGCTGCCGTTCGGCAATGCGCGTTCTCATATGTTTACGCCGGCAGCGGCAGGCATAGCCTTTGTCACAATATGTATGCCGGATAAGGTCTTTTCTTATCCGGCAATACTCTCGTCCGGCACTACCGCCGTTTCGGGAGGGCAGGGATTTTTCCCCGGCACGTCTATCGCATATATGCTCTCGCAAAAAAACTCGGTCGGCACCGGCCTTTTAAACTATGTTGACGTGCTTGTAGGCTCGGTTTCCGGCCCTATGGGCGCAACCTGCTCGATAGCACTTTTCGGAGCGCTCCTGTTTCTCGCTGTAAGACGCCCGAAAAATTTCACCGTTTCCGTATCCTTCCTCGCGGTCTGTTTTATTTACGCGCTCCTGTTTCCGCGCGTGCTGACGGGCCGTTTCGTCTCGGCGTTTATGGAAATATGCGGAGGAATGCTTTTGTTTTCATCGGTATTCTTTTTGACCGACGACAAGCTTCTTCCGAAGAGCTTTTACGCAAGGATATGCTACGGTGCGGCAGCAGGGCTTATGTGTATGATAATGCGCTCTGTGGGCAAATTCGAAGACAGTACGGTCTTTGCCGTACTGCTTGCAAACGGACTTGTCACCGCATTTGACAAGCTTCCGCTTACAAAGCGCGAAAGACATCTTGTTGCGGCGGAAAACGCCAAGGTGCGCGCAGCTCTCGCGGACAAGCTCGAAGAAAAGGCTCTCGAAAACGGGAAAGGCGGTGCCGAAAATGCCGGATAAAAAGAAAAAAAGCGTTTCCGTTATCAGAAGCAGCGCGATAATCAAAAATCCCGTGCTGTTTGAAGCCATAGGCATTGCACCCGTCGTTGCCATGGCGGTATCGCTCAAATCCGCCATAATTCTCTCGTTTGTGTCCTTTGTTGAGCTTTTACTTATAGAATGTCTCGCCTGCCTGCTTATGAAAAAGCTGAAGGGCAGCGTGCGAAAAATGATATATGCGATATTGGGATTGCTTATAAACATACCTCTGTTTATGCTTTTCCGATACCTCGCCCCCAACGAAACGGCGAACGCAGGTATATTTTTGCCGCTGCTTGCGGTAAATTCGCTTATCGCGCTGCACTGCGAACGGTTCGCGGTTAAACACAATTTTAAGGCCACGGCTCTCGATGCCGTTTCGGCAGGCTTCAGCTATGCCGCGGTAATACTTATAGTTGGCGTTGTCCGTGAAATACTCGGCAGCGGCACGGTTTACAGCGTAAAACTGAACATTCCGGTAAAGCTGCCGGGTCTTTTAATGCCGTTCGGCGGATTTTTACTGCTCGGCTTTATGGCTGCGGCGTTAAAGGCGATAATAAACAAAAAATACCCCGGAAAGCATCCCGACGCCTCGTTTGACCTCTCAGAAGTCAAGCAGTCGCACGTTATAAAGCTGCGCGAATTTCTCGACACCGACCTTGACTTTTTTGAGATCGGAGAGGAAGAACCGCAAAACGAAAAGGAAAAGCCTCACACCGACAAAAGGAAAAGCTCCGCGGCTAAGCGAAAAGCTCCGTCATTATCCGTCAAAAAGACCGCATCCGCTCCGGCAAAGAGCAAAAAAGGCACAGGCAAAAACGGCGCGAGCAGAAGCAGTGCCGCCGACACCGAGCGGCAAAAAGACAAAAACTTCGGCTCCTCCTCCGAATTCGAAGAGATACTCTCAGAGCTTGAGAAATACAAGCAGTACACTGCTTTTGACGGCAGCTCAGCGTCACATAGCGACACGGACAAAAGCCCGGAAAAGGACGGCGGCGCGGAAACACAACAACCGAAGGGCGGTGAAGACAAATGAGTGCCATAGCAAATCTTTTTTCGGCGGCGATGTACGCATTTGTGCTTCAAAACCTGATTTTTACCGGCGGCTACGGTGCCTCGGAGGCTGTCAGAATGGCGGCGAAGCCGAAGCAGCTTTTCCCGCTCACGGCGTTTATCACATTCTTTTCGACATTCGGCAGTATTTTTTGCGTGCTGCTTGAACAGATTCCGTTTGTAAATGCGCTCAGCGAAATACAGCATTCGCTTATTTTCCTGCTTGTGATATGCATTTTGTATGTTCTTATGCTCATTTTGCTGAAGGCTGTTTTCAAGGCCAAAAAGCGAACCGTAAGGCGTCTCGGCGTGGCGGCATTCAATACCCTTGTGCTTGCCGTACCGTTTATAAATTACCGCGCGACCTTCGGCATTGCCGAGGCGATAGGCGTAGGTATAGGCTCCGGACTTGCCTTTATAGTTGCGGTGCTTATGATAAATTTCGGGCTGCGCCGCTTGGTAGAAAACAAAAATATTCCGGAATGCTTTAAGGGCACGCCGGCAGTATTTATATATGTTTCGATTTTGGCGCTCGCTTTTTCGGGCGTCTCAGGCAAAGGATTATCATTGTAAAGGACCGTAGAAAATGGCGTTTGACAACAGAGATATTAAGCCCCGTAAAAAGAGCTATTATCCGTTTTCAAAAAATTATCCGGGCAGACGCTCGGGTACATCATATGCGATAGGCGAAAGCCGCACCCGAAAGAAAAAGGAAAAACGCAAAAAAATCGTCTTTTCGGTTTTTCTTGTATTATTTTTTGTGCTCATATTTGTTGTCGCCACGGTTTCCATTAACCTGTCGAAAAAGCCGTATGAGCATGAGCTTACGGGCGTTCCCGCCGAATATGACGGCAAGCTGCGCGCTCTTTATATGCCCGACGACGTTCTTGACGGCGGTATAGCCTTTGACCTTTTTAAAACGGAGCTCACCGAAACAAAAGCGAATGCCGTTGTGATAGATTTTAAAACGAAGGACGGCTATCTCAATTACGTATCCTCCGTCGGTACGGCGAACGACATAGGTGCGTCGTCCAAGGCTTATCAGAACACGATTGCGACAATCGACAGGCTTAAAAGTGCCGGCTATAAAATAATCGCAAGAATTTATTGCTATGAGGACAGCGTTGCCGCATCGCATCTCGGCGCCGCTGCCGCCGTGACAAATTCGGACGGCACACTGTGGCTCGACAACAGCGCTCAGCACGACGGCGAGCCGTGGCTGAACCCGTATTCCCCCGTCGCGGAGAAATACCTTTTGAGCATTGTGAGCGAGATTTCCTCTCTCGGAGTTGACGCCGTTATACTCGATTCCGTGGAATTCCCCGAGAGTATTTATCTCGACAAGGCGGTATTTTCGGGCGAAGAAAAGAGCATAGAGAGCCGCAACGCGGTTTTACATTCATTTATAGAAAAGGTTAAAAACGTGCTCGGCGACAAGCCGCTCTGCGTTATGCTCAGCGCCGCGGACGCGCTCGGCGGAAACACCGCCCGCTATGACGGCTCTCTCTTTGACAGTGCCGCCGATTTTGTGGCTGTGGACTTCAGAAAATCGTCGCAGAGAGACGGCTTTGCTTACGGAGAAAAAACATATTCCGCCGAAACCACCGATGAAAAAGCTCTGGTTACGGACTGTATACCGCTCTTAAGCTCAAAGCTTGACGAAAACTATCAGACCGGCGGATTTATACCGGTCATTGACGACAGCTCGATTATTTCTGAGCTTGACAGCCGAAATGTCAACAATTATGTTTTATTCGGCGAGGGATAAGCTATTATTTTAAAAATACTTGACAAAAGTTCATTTTTCTGTTATTATCGCACTTAAGATATTCCTTATGAAGGGGAGTAGCTTTTACCCGGTGGTCAACATCATGTTGCCTTTCGGCTTCTGGTCACCGAGCCTTATTAAGGTAGCAAGACCTTCGGCAGAGCTAAATTCTGTCGAAGGTCTTTTTTCTTAAAAAAGCGGCTGCTCTTTTTTAAAAAACAGGGAGGAAAAAAATGAAATACTATCTTGAAAGCTCTTCCGAGGTTTTCGGCGAAATAAAAAGCACCGAAAACGGTCTCACTTCCGAGCAGGCACGCCGGCGTTCTGCCGAAACCGGCAAAAACAAGCTTGCCGAGGGCAAGAAAACGCCGCTGATACTGCGTTTTCTCTCGCAGTTTGCCGACCCGATGATAATCATCCTCATTGCCGCGGCGGTAATATCGGCAATAACCTCCGTATTGCAAAAAGAATTCCCATCGGACGTTATCATCATAATGTTCGTCGTAATAGTTAATGCCATACTCGGCGTATATCAGGAGAGCAAGGCCGAAAAGGCCATAGAGGCTCTTCAAAAAATGGCCGCCGCAACAACAAAGGTCTTGCGTGACGGCAAGGTATGCGAAATACCGAGTGAGGATCTTACCGTAGGCGACGTTGTACTGCTTGAAGCGGGCGACGCTGTTCCGGCGGACGGCAGAATTTTTGAAAGTGCAAGCCTTAAAATCGAGGAATCGGCACTTACGGGTGAATCCGTACCCGTCAACAAATTCATAAAGGCAATAGGCCTTGAGGGGCAAAAAGACGTCCCCCTCGGCGACCGAAAAAATATGATGTATATGGGTTCAACCGTTGTTTACGGCCGAGGCAAGGCTGTTATAACAAGCATCGGTATGGACACCGAAATGGGCAAAATAGCAGGTGCTCTGTCAAGCGCAAAGGATGAGCAGACGCCGCTTCAGAAAAAGCTCGGTCAGCTCTCAAAAATTCTCAGTTTCATAGTTCTCGGAATATGCGTATTTATGTTCGCCTTCGATATAGTCAGAGCTCTTGTAACAGGCACGGAAATGAATCTTGACTTCCTGCTCGGCTCGTTTATGCTCGCCGTATCGCTCGCGGTTGCCGCTATCCCCGAGGGTCTTGCGGCGGTAGTAACGGTTGTGCTTTCGATAGGCGTTACCAATATGTCAAAGAAAAATGCCATCATCCGCAAACTCACCGCAGTTGAAACTCTCGGTTGCGCACAGATAATCTGCTCTGATAAAACCGGTACGCTCACTCAGAACAAGATGACCGTAGTCGAGCATTACTGTGACAACGAAAAAATGCTTGCCGAGGGCATGGCTCTCTGCACGGACGTAAATCTTGACGATGACGGCAATCTTGTAGGCGAGCCCACGGAAATGGCTCTTGTGGCATACTCTATGTCGCTCGGTATGAATAAAAACGAGCTTCTGAAGAGCGCGCCGAGAGTCGGCGAGGCTCCATTTGACTCAAATCGTAAAATGATGTCCACAATTCACAAGACTGCGGACGGAATATTACAGTTCACCAAGGGTGCTCCCGACGAGATATTAAAGCACTGCACAAGGATATTCAAAAACGGCGAAGTCAGCCCTCTTACGGACGCAGACAGAGATGCCGTACTCAAAAAGAATAAGGAATTTGCCGACAGAGCACTTCGAGTTCTCGCCTGCGGCTACAAGCAGCTGTCATGTGTTCCCGAGGATCAGTCGCCCGATAATATCGAAAATGAGCTCGTCTTCTGTGGCCTTGTAGGTATGATAGACCCCGTAAGGCCCGAAGTTAAGGCGGCAATCGAGGAATGTCGCGGTGCCGGCATAAGACCCATAATGATAACCGGCGACCACAAGGATACCGCTGTTGCAATAGCCTTGGAGCTCGGCATTATAAAGGACAAGAGCGAGGCCATAACCGGCGCAGAGCTTGATGATATTTCCGATGAGGACTTCAAAGAAAAGGTCACACAGTACTCGGTATATGCCAGAGTTCAGCCCGAGCATAAGGTAAGAATAGTAAATGCCTGGAAGAGCCGCGGTATGATAACGGCAATGACGGGTGACGGCGTAAACGACGCCCCCTCCATTAAGAGCGCGGACATAGGCGTAGGAATGGGCATTACAGGTACCGATGTAACAAAGAACGTTGCGGATATGGTCCTTGCCGACGATAACTTCGCCACCATAGTATCTGCTGTGGAAGAGGGCAGACGAATTTACGACAACATAAGGAAGTCAATTCAATTCCTGCTCTCGTCAAATCTCAGCGAGGTAATGGCTATTTTCACAGCCAACCTGCTCGGCTTCACAATATTAAAGCCCGTACATCTTCTCTGGATAAACCTTGTTACCGACTGCTTCCCGGCCCTCGCCCTCAGTATGGAGAAGGGCGAAAAGGACCTTATGAAACGTCCGCCGCGTAAATCATCGGACGGCATTTTTGCAGGCGGCGTCGGCTTTGACGTAGTATACCAAGGGCTTTTCGTAACGCTTCTGACACTTGCCGCTTACTTCATAGGCCACTTTATGGAGGCAGGCAGATGGGAAATTACCGAGAGTGCCGACGGTATGACCATGGCATTCCTTACAATGTCAATGTGCGAAATATTCCACTCGTTTAATATGCGTTCGCAGCATGGCTCAACCGTATCAATGCTCCTTCACGGCAGCTTCAACAAATACATTTTCGGGTCAACCGTACTTTCCCTCATAACAACTGCGCTCGTTATAGAAGTACCGTTCCTTGCAGACGCTTTTGATTTCACCACTATTGACGCTCGCGAATTCTTCACGGCTCTCGGTCTTGCGTTCCTGATAATTCCTCTCGTTGAAATTGTCAAGGCAATAGAGCGTGCCGTTATAAAGAACAAAGCCAAAAAGCAGACCGCAAAATAAGCTTTGGCGACAAAACAAATACATGTTTTTCAAGGCACGGCAGTAGTTCTTACTGCCGTGCCGTTTTATTTATCCCGCAGCGGCTTAATACTGGATTTTTGCGATAATTTATGTTACCATAATAAAAAAGGCATCGGCGATGGGCGCCACTATTTAAAAAGGAGCGGAAAATATGAATCTTATATTCTTAGGAGCCGCACACGAAGTCACGGGAAGCTGCACGCTTCTCACCGCCTGCGGCAAGAACATTTTGATTGACTGCGGTATGGAGCAAGGACCCGACACATATAAAAACCGGGACATTCCCGTATCTCCCGCCGATATAGACTGCATTTTTCTGACCCATGCTCACATAGACCATTCCGGCAAGCTGCCGTACCTTACGGCAAACGGATACAAAGGGCCGATTTACGCAACCGCGTCCACAGCGAAGCTCTGCAGAATTATGCTTGAGGATTCTGCGCACATACAGCAGTTTGAAGCACAATGGCGCAACCGAAGGGCAAAACGTTCGGGCGAAGCGGGATATGTTCCGCTCTACACTGTTGAGGACGCTCAAAAATGCTGTTCTCAGTTTTTGAGGTGCGAATACGGTGTGGATTATCACGTTTTTGACGGTGTATCCATAAGCTTTACCGATGCGGGTCATCTTTTGGGCTCATCAAGCATTACAATAAACGTCACCGAAAACGGAGAAACCGAAAAAATAGTTTTTTCCGGCGACATAGGCAATACCGAGCAGCCAATTATACGCGACCCACAGTATATTACCGACGCCACATACGTCATAACCGAAAGCACCTACGGCGACCGCAGTCACGGTGAAAGACTCGACTATATATCGCAGCTCGTGCCCATACTTGACCGCACCTTTGCACGCGGCGGCAATGTAGTTATACCGTCGTTTGCCGTCGGCAGAACTCAGGAGCTTTTATACTTTATAAGGCAGATAAAGGAAGAGCGTATGCTCAAAAACTACAACGACTTCCCCGTATATGTGGACAGTCCCCTTGCAGTTGAGGCCACCAACGTTTTTTGCGACAGCTATTCCGACTTTGACGACGAGGCGGCGTCGCTTATCGAAAACGGTATAAATCCGATAGCCTTTCCTAACCTTTATGTCTCCGTGACAAGTGAGGAATCAAAAGCAATAAACTCAGATCCCGCTCCGAAGGTCATAATTTCGGCGAGCGGAATGTGCGAGGCCGGCAGAATCCGCCACCATCTGAAGCACAATTTGTGGCGACCCGAATGTACGATTTTATTCGTCGGCTACCAAGCCGTAGGAACACTCGGCAGAGCCATAACCGACGGTGCGACGGACGTAAAGCTCTTTGACGAAAAAATCCATATAAGTGCGGAAATAGAGCAGCTTCACGGCATAAGCGGTCACGCCGACAACGAGGGCTTGCTAAAGTGGATGAAAAGCTTTAAAGCTCCTCCAAAGCACGTATTTGTAAATCACGGCGAGGACACGGTGTGCGAAATATACGCCGCACGTCTTCGCGACGAACTGGGGCTTTCAGCGAGCGCCCCGTACAACGGCGAGGAATACAGCCTCACCGAAAACAAGGTTCTCGTTGAGGGAAACCGCGAAAAGATAGTTAAAAATACAACCTCGCAAAACGCCTCTCGCCGCGTAAGCACGGTTTATGAGAGACTGCTCTCGGCACAAAAGCGTCTCCAAACGGTTGTGGCACATAATGAGGGCGGTGCAAACAAGGATCTTGCAAAATTTGCGGATCAGATAATTGCGCTTTGCGAAAAATGGGACAGATAAATGACCGAAATTACACTTAACAAAGATGAACATATCGAATACCTCAGCAGGGACTTGGGGCTTATCGTCTCAAAGGAGCACACCTTCGGCACGGACGCGCTGCTGCTTGCCGACTTTGCGTCGCCGAAACGATATGACGTATGCTGCGACTTCGGTACGGGCTGCGGCATAATTCCAATGCTCTGGTGCAGGGACGGCTGCGGAAAAGAAATATCGGCAGTCGAAATCCAGGAAAAGGCGTGCAGTCAGCTTACGCGCTCCGTCAAGGCAAACGATTTGCAGGACAAGCTCTTTGTGTACAATGCTGATTTGAAAGAAGCTCCGCGGATATTTCCGTGCGGAAAATTCGACGTTATAACGATGAATCCACCGTATAAGGCGGAAAACGCCGGAATAAAAAGCCAAAAGGAAAACGAAAAAATAGCACGTCACGAAACGCTGTGTAATCTGCGCGACATAACAAAAGCCGCGTCGAAACTTCTGAAATTCGGCGGCAAGCTATGCATTTGTATACGACCCGAGCGCCTTTTTGAGACGATGGAGGCAATGAAGGAATATAAAATCGAGCCGAAAGCACTGCGCCTGGTTGCAGCTTCACCCGAAAAGGCTCCGTGGCTGTGCCTTGTAGAGGGCAGACTCGGCGGAAAAACGGGCATAACGGTCAAAAACAATCTTTTTATATACAAGAGCAAGGACGTTTTGTCCGACGAAATGACAAGAATTTTAGGTAAATACAGGGAGGATATGTAATGACGGGAAAGCTTTACGTTGTCGGCACTCCGATAGGCAACCTCTCGGATTTTTCTCCCCGTGCCGCAGAGTGCCTCAGAAACTGCGATTTTATAGCGGCGGAGGACACAAGAGTCACCCTGAAGCTTTTAAACAGATTTGACATAAAAAAGCCGCTCATCAGCTATTTTGAGCACAACCGCCGTGAGCGCGGCGAAATAATTCTTGCGCGTATTCTCGGCGGAGAAAGCTGTGCTCTTGTCACGGACGCAGGTATGCCGGCAATTTCCGACCCCGGTCAGGACCTTGTTGACATCTGCATTGCATCGGGAGTAAATGTTGTATCCGTCCCCGGCCCCACCGCATTTGCCACAGCCGTGGCGCTGTCGGGGCTGCCGTCCGGCAGATTTACGTTTGAAGGCTTTTTGAGCGTAAATAAGCAGAGCCGCGCCGAGCATCTTGACAGCATTAAGGATGAAAAACGCACCATGGTGTTTTACGAGGCACCGCACAAGCTTTTACGCACGCTTAAGGACCTTTATGCCTGCCTCGGTGACCGCCGTATAGCGATTATTAAAGAGCTTACGAAAATCCACGAAAATGTTGAACGCACCACGCTCAAAAAGGCGTGCGAAAAATATGAAAGCATACCTATCAAGGGTGAATTCGTATTAGTTATAGAGGGAGCGCCGCAGGCCGCTCCGGAGATTTACACGGTGGAGTCCGCCGTCGCGAAGGCAAGAGAATTCACAGATGAAGGAATGTCGAAAAACGAGGCGGCAAAAAACGCGGCAAAGCTCACCGGAATCAAAAAGAGCGACATATATAAAATCCTGACGGAGGAATAATAATGGAATATTGGTACTTGTGGCTGCTTCTTATCGTCCTGTGTGTCATTACGGTATTTGTACTTAGCAAAGCCTCGGCGGCGGCTAAAAAGCACAACAACGAGCGTGACGCTCTTTTGAGAGAATATGACAGAAAGAAAGCTCTCAAGGATGAGTTTTCATTCTTAACGCGTGAAAAAGCGGAGAGTTCCGACCCGGAAACCCTATTCGAGGGCGTTTCGGCGGTCTTGCAGGCAAAAACGGAAAAGGCCGAAGACCCTGAAAAGGTATTCGGCAAATTTACAGAGACGCAAAAATACATTTACACCCTTTATTATTTTTTGGAGGATACCGAGAGCGGTTCCCTCTCGTTCTTTTTCAGAAACAACGGTGAGCCGCTGACATCTCTCGCTTCAAAGGCACTCTGTGCCGTCGGCGAAAACGAGCTTTCTTTGATTGTCGAAAAGGAATTTTCGATGTACGATGAAAACAATGAGGAAGTCTCCGTGGACAAGGACGAAATTGAAAATCTTGACGGCAAATTCAAGGCGAAGCTTCAAAAGCAGCAAGTTTTAAACAGCATAAAAACATATATTATAAAAAACATCGATATGCTGTCTTAAAAGAGGGAGAAAAGCTCATCCGCGGCTCTTTTCCGCCGCTAACTCGGCAGCTCTTTTGCGTATCAGCTTTTCCGAATGCTCCACAACGGTTTTTACGCATTTCGGTTCGGCGATATTCTTTTGCGATTCCTGATTTGCCTCGGCCATCAGCTCCCTTATTATATCCGTCATCAGCACGCTGCCGAAGACCGGACTTGTCTCGCAATCGAGCGATATCCACTTTTTCGGAATATAACCGCCGTTTGCGGCGCAAACAGCCATACGGTATATCGAAAGCGCAAAATAATCCTTCAGCTTTTCCGGCGAACCGCAGTTTATCATACTGTCATTGAGCATAACGGACGCGCGAAAAAGCGTACTCGTGCGGTATTCTCCGTCCTGCACGGTATCGGTCATATCAAATTCCTCGCTCAGAGAGCGTCTTGTATCGACCTGACCTAAGAGGTAATCGCAGCTCACATCAAAAAAATTCGACGCGCGGCACACAAAGTCAAGGCTGCACTCCCTTATACCCTTTTCATAGTGCGACAGGAGCGACTGCGACACACCGAGCATTTTTGCGGCGTCCTTTTGGCTCATACCGCGCTCCCTGCGAAGCTTTGTCAGCCTTGCTGCAAATACGGAATTCATAAAATGTCCCCCAAATATTACAAATTGTATTATAATTATATATCAAATTAGACTGTTTGTACAGTATTATCCCCCGGAAGGAGCAAAGCAAAATGAAAGCTTATAAAATTCACCTGATCCGCCATGCCATGACAGAGGAAAATCTTGACGGCAAATATATCGGTCAAACCGATGTGCCGGCATCCGAATACGGGCTCAGGCAAATCAAAGACATCATAGATGAATACGGCGGCTATCCCGAGGTTGACGCGGTGGTTTCAAGCCCCTTAAAGCGTTGCACGGAAACCGCAAAGCTCATATATCCCGACAAAGAGCCCATGATTTTAAACGGGCTTATAGAGTACGACTTCGGCGAATTTGAGGGCAGAACCGCCGACGAAATGAAGGATGACGACGCCTTTAAAACTTGGCTGTCGGGTGAGCACCCGGAAACGCCCGTACCCTTCGGCGAAAGTCAGGCGGCCTTCAACGAGAGAGTCTGCTCATGCTTTGCCGGGCTTATCGACGGAATTATAAAAGCCGGCGTAGAATCGACCGCGGTAATAACCCACGGCGGAGTTATTATGTCGCTTATGACTGCATTTGCCATACCGTCGCTGCCCATGCACGAGTGGATGGCACCGAACGGCACGGGATATACCCTCAGGATAGACCCGTCCGTGTGGAGCCGCGGTCAGAAGCTCGAAACCTTTTCGGAATGCCCGGCCGTGGCACTTTCAGACGACCAGGAGCGCGAGTTATGGGACTTTTACCCGACAGAGCGAGATGACGAATACGATATAACCGAGGATGTATACGGCGATAGCCCCGATGAGGACGAGGATTTCTGGAAGGGCTTATAAGCACTTCTTCTGCACGGCAGGTTTTTTCGGCGCGGTAATTATATAAAAAATTAACGGGCAGCATAAAGCTGCCCGTTAATCGGAGAGATTCTGTACGGTCTCTTTTTAGAGGAGAAACATAAAAAACATCAAAGACGTCCGCAAGGGGAGGCTCACTTTATCTCCCCCGTCTTTGTTCTTGTATTATATCATTTCGGTTTTTAAAAATCAGCAAAAGTGCAAAAATGTCGAAAAATGGGTACATAAATGTCGAAATTTGTCGAATAAGAATCGATAAAGCGAGAAAAAGCTTTTGCTCACGGATATTTTAAGTCTGAAAAAAAGGATGTAAAAACTCGGTTTTTACATCCTTTTAATGCTTTTACGGCCGTTTATTTATCTTCCTCGGACGGATGCCAGTTAAAGATATAATTCATATTGTCTGTGCAGTTAAAGGTCACGGTTCTGTCACCTATATACGAGAGACTCCCCTCGCCCTTTGCATAAGACGTTATCGTCATATTCTTGTAGAATTCAACCTTTGCAACCTCGTCGGTAACGGCGTCAAACGTAGCAATTATTACCGGTGAATTGTATGCTATCTCATAATCCGACACCGAAAAATAGCTCTCACCCTTTTTAAGCTCGGACAAAATCGCACTTTTGTCATGCGGAGAAAACGCGTGTGCTACGGCAGACGGGTCATTTTTGAGCGTTATTATAATTGTGCGGCTATAAGAAACGGGCACGTTGTTTTCATCGGTGTCCTTTTCATATGTGGGTGTGAGCGAAGTAATTACCGACTGTACATCGTCCATGGTGAGGCGTGAGGCACAGCTGTCGCCAAGCAGATAGACCTTATCGGTAAGGTCCGTACCCTGTTTACATTTTTCGCCCACGGCCTCGGGGAAATAATCATCCTTAAGCCCCTTTTGAACAAAATCCTTATAGAGCTTGAAGGCGTTATTGAGAGTCTTTGACTCCTCACCTGATATTTTTACGGTGTTGTCGTCTATCCAAAAGTCCTCTTTCGGTTCGGTTTGCGGTCTCTCGGTCTTGACTCGGTTAAAATTCTCATTGAAATAATTGAGTACCGCCTCCGAATTATCATAGAGCAGAGCTTTTTCGCTGTCAGAAAGAAGATTCATTATGCCGTCGAATATATCGCGTTTATTATCATAATAACGAGAGCGAATGTCATTGTAATTGAGCTGTACCGTGCTGTCGTCGTTTATATCGTCGGTATTCTCAAACAAAGCCGTCAGCTCGCTTATGTTATCGGGTGAAAAAACCGGCTTCAGCTGTGCGTATGTAAACGTAAATTCTGCGTCGTGAAGATCTGTTTTCACATATGCTTTTTCAGGCTCATCGCCTCCTGTGCCGATGCTGCATGACGAAAACATTGCCGCAATAAGCACAAACGCCGTAATGACGGATAATAATTTTACGGTTTTTCCCATAATAACGCCCCTTATGATAATATATAAGTATACTGTTTCATTGTAACAGATTTTTCCGGATTTAACAACAGAAAAAACAAAAAATGCGGAACGCTCTTTTTCGCGTCCCGCACTTCATTTAGATTATTTTAAATCAATATTCGTCCTTTAAGCCCTCGCTGTCATAGAGGAACGCGGTTTCAAGAAGAATGTTGATGCCGGCCTCGATGGTTTTGGGGTCAAGATTGTCGGCTGTATCGCCTCTTGTGTGGTAATATCTCGCCGGAGTGGGGTCCATGGCAGCCAAAGCAACCGCCTTCATACCGCCCTGCTGAATTGCCGCAGCGTCGGAGGAGCCGAAGAATACGCTGCTGTAAGGAAGATTGTAGCCTGCGATATCGCTCGCGTGCTTAACCATGGCCGCAGCCTGCTTGTCAAGCTTTACGGTGCCTGTCATATCCTTGTTGTAAACGCCCATATCGTCAAAATCGCGAAGGGTGTCGGTTCCTACGAACACAGTCTCGACATCGTCCTCGCCGCAGTGCTTTTTAACGTACTCCTTAGCCCCGCGGAGACCTGCCTCCTCACACGCCATGGAAACACATACAACCTCGGTATTTTCAAATCTGATGTCATTTGCAGCCATATAGCGCAAAACCGACATAGACGCGAACACACCGGTGAGATTGTCGTTAGCACCGGGAACACAGAGCTTCCAGTTTACAAACATACTGCACATAAGTATGGGAATAAGGCAGACGAACAAAACAACTATTGCCGTAACCCTTACGCCGTTCGGAACATCAAAGAACGATACTATTGATGCCGCAAGAGTAATGGCAATTGCGCCGAATGCGAGGGCTATCATAGTAGTGAGCAGCTTGCCGCCGCCGAGATGAGTAAAATACCATTCGTAAGCGGAGTCGATATGTCCGCTGAATACAATGCGGCGCTTTGTCTCGCCTGCCGCTTTTCTTGTGCAGACTACATTGTAAGTCTCTCTTTTCGGAAAAAACGGATCGAGAAACTTTTTATAAAGCAGAAACTCAAAAAACGTGAATATGATTGCGAGAGATGTGAGCACTACGGAAACAACGGAAAACGCCGTTGACGCACTCGGCAATACGTCAAAGTAACTCAAAAGAGTCAAAATTACCGAGATCGTCATAAGAATTACATCAAGCGGCACCCAGCCCATAAACGCCTTCGGGTGAAGCTCAAATTTTTCTTTGACAACAGAGTCGGCTACCTTTGACATAGAGTCCGCAACATAGTCCTGAGCCTTGCGCTCATTTTCTTCTCCGGACGGGCGAGGACCTATATCCTTGCAGACCTTTTTGATTTCGCGAATTGTGTAATTCGTCATTTCCCTGACTTTTGAGGGATAATTCGGATTGCTTTCGCTTGCTTTCATTAAATCAGCTCCCTAAAGTTATTCCCAATTCACTTAATTTACATTTGTCTATTATTTTAGCACACTTTCTCGGATAAGTCGAGAAAAAATTTTAATTTGACCGCACGGGAATGATGTTTTTGCAAAAAACAGCGGACACCGTTTTTCGAAAAGTCCTTTAAAGCAATCATTTAAGCTTATCGAGCGGCAGCTCGTATGCAGGAATAAATTCCTCCAAAAATATATGCGCTTCCCTGCATTCGCTCTCGTCGAGCGCTTTTCTTATTGTCCTTTCGGCATCCTCAAATTCACAGTTACCTGCCTTGCGTTCTTCTATGCACTTGATGTAGGCACTCAGCTTATCCGCCGCCTTTATCAGCCGCCACAGCTCCGCGTCGCGTTCCTCCTTGAAAAACAGCGGTGAAAACTCCTCGCTCAAATCGTCCGGCAGCATATTCAAAAGCCTTTGGCAGGCCTCCTTTTCGACCATACCGAAAACGGAGCGCATCTCGCTGCTGTAATATTTTACGGGAGTGGGCATATCTCCCGTTATGATTTCGGGAGTGTCGTGATAAAGCCCCAAAAGAGCGGCGCGCTCGGCATTGTATTCTTTGCCGAGTCGCTTATTTCCTATAACGGCGAGGGCGTGCGCTATTGTGGCAACCTCGCCCGAGTGCTGACTCAAATTTTCATATGTTGTGTTGCGCATAAGTGCCCAGCGGTTTATATATTTGAGCCTTGAAGTAAATGCAAAAAACTTGCCTTTCATAAATATCTCCTTTAAAGAAAAATCAGGCTACCCCAAAACTGAGATAGCCTGTGTTAAGCCGATTATCAATAATTACGATTGCCGGTATGATACCAGAGTATGTAAAACTCCGTATCGTTGCGGTAATAAGAATCGTAATTCGAGGTAGCGTTGCCCCTATAGAAGCCCGCAGTCTGAAGGCCGTCCTCAAAAGCGTTCGCCATTTTTCTTGAACGCATTCTGATTTTAAGGCTCATAACCATTTCATTGGGATTTACGGAGCCCATCTTAAATCCGGTGAGCCACCAATGGCCGCCGCCCGTCCACGCATCGCGATAGAAAAATCTGTCCTTCACGGCATATGTATTAGGAGTCATATACAAATCGTAATACATATTGAGCAAATGGTCGTTGTCGGCACAATTGTAAAGCTTATCGTTGGTCTCGGGGTCCTTTGTGTAAACGCCGACCTCACCGCCGCCGAAGGGGCCGTACTGACCCTTCCAAAGCTGAATTCTCCAATCAAGACCGTCATAGTAGAAATCAACGGTCGTTGTGAGGTATCTCATATTGCCGAAAATTGCTGCGTACTTGTCGTACTGACTGATAAAGTTGGCGTCTCTCTGCCAGGAATCCATAAGCGAATAAAAAATGCCCTGCTCTGCATCGTAACCGAAGCCCATATTGTTTACAAAAGCAGCCAAAGTCTCGGGATCGGCGTTCGCAAGAGCACCGAGCACCGCAGCGCCCAAAGAGCCCATAGAACTTGCGGCGCTGTTTCCGCTTGCAGATGTTGTGTTGTTAAAATCAGGCGTTGTGACCGACGGAACATTCAGCGAGGACGAAGCTTTTGCCGCTGCCGCGGTTGCCGCCGCGGCGGTTTCACCGCCGGTGGTCTCTTCGCCGGTTGTGGCCTCGCCGTTTTCGGCTGTGGTCACGGGACCCGCTATAACCTGATTACTTCTCGTTATTTCCTCGTCACCGTTCTTTTTTGACTTGCATGACGAAAAAACACAAGCTATCATAATAAGCGCAATAACTGCGGATGTTATTCTTACAGACATACTTTTCATTTTATCACCATCCGTTAGATTATAAATCAAGAGTATTATTGCACACTTGATTTGTAAAGTCAACAGATAAAGCAATTTTAATTTGCCTATCTCTGTCTTTTATAGTATAATTGAACAATAAAATTTTAGGTGGTACAAAATATGAGCGAAATAAAAGACATCGGGCTTTACGAATCCGGTGAAAGAAAAATACAGTGGGTAAAGGCGAATATGCCGCTTTTGCGCGCACTCGAGGAGGAATTTTCGGCAGACAAGCCCTTTAAGGGACTTAAAGTTGCGCTGTCGGTTCACCTTGAAGCCAAAACCGCATATCTCTGCCGCGTTCTCGCCGCAGGCGGCGCAAATATGTATATTACGGGCAGCAATCCGCTCTCAACTCAGGACGACGTTGCCGCGGCACTCGTAAAGGGCGGCCTCAATGTATTTGCAAAGCACGGCGCATCGGCGGAAGAATACCACGCGCACATCGAAAAAGTCCTCGAATGCGGTCCCAACGTGATAATCGATGACGGCGGCGATCTCGTAAACACCATTCACAACGAATACCCGGACCTCACAAGCGGCGTTATAGGCGGCTGTGAGGAGACAACTACGGGAATTATTCGACTCAAAGCCATGGAAAACGACGGCAAGCTTCGTTTCCCGATGGTTGCCGTGAACAACGCCAAGTGCAAATATCTGTTTGACAACCGATACGGCACGGGTCAGTCCGTATGGAACGGCATAAACAGGACAACAAATCTGATAGTTGCCGGTAAAACCGCGGTAGTGGCGGGCTACGGCTGGTGCGGCAAGGGCGTTGCAATGCGTGCCAAAGCTCTCGGCGCAAAGGTGATTGTCACGGAAATTGACAAAATCAAGGCGATGGAGGCGGTTATGGACGGCTTCTCCGTAATGCCTATGGTTGAGGCGGCGAAGTACGGCGATTTCTTTATAACCGTGACCGGCTGCGACAATGTAATCACCGAAAAAGCGTTCCTCAATATGAAGGACGGCGCAATAGTTTGCAACGCAGGTCACTTCAACGTGGAAATCAACATTGACGACCTCGAGAGGCTCGCGACGGAAAAGGAATTAAAGCGCGACAACATAATGGGTTATAAAATGCCGACAGGCGCATGGGTAAACCTCCTCGCCGAGGGCAGGCTCGTAAATCTTGCCGCAGGCGACGGCCATCCTGCCGAAATTATGGATATGAGCTTTGCCCTGCAGGCTCTCTCCGCGCGCTACGCCGTTGAAAATCGCGACAAGCTGAAGGTTGGTGTAAACGTTGTTCCGGAGGAAATAGACTGCCGCGTTGCGGAAATGAAGCTCGCGTCATGGGGTATAACAATTGATGCGCTCACCCCGGAGCAGGAGAAATACATAAACAGCTGGAACGTATAATATACAATATATAATCAGGGACTGTGAAATTCACTTTTTACAGTCCCTTTCATTGACAAAACGCGGTTATTCTGTTACAATTCTATGCGTTAATATTTGCGCCAATAGCTCAGCTGGATAGAGCGTCCGCCTCCTAAGCGGAAGGTCGGGGGTTCAAATCCCTTTTGGCGCGCCAGAAAAGGACAGATTTCTAACGAAATCTGTCCTTTTCAACTAAATCCACCCTTGCGGGTGGGTGAAACATTGCTTCGCAATATGAAATACGCTTTCAGCGTATGAAATCGCTGCGGCGATGGGTGGATTTAATTTCATTTTCTGCGTAGCCGAAAATTTCATCAAAACCGTAGGTTTTGATTTCATCGTGAGCAACGCGAACGATTTCATTAAAAATTCCGAGAGTTCAACTCTATCCACAAAAAACATAAAAACATCTTTTCTGTACCCCACAGACACAAGCAATGCCGAAAGCCTTTGTTTTCAAGGGTTTTCGGTTTTTTATTTTTGTCAAAAACGAGAAAAACGAAAAAGCCGCAGTTTTTATTGGCTATTTTTCCGTCTGCTAACGGAATTTATGACTGATGTCGTCCGCCTTTCAGGTGTACGGCTTGCTAATAAAAATTAGCAGGATTTTCGCTATTTTGCTAATGAAAATGCCCTCTCTGCTAATGAGAGAAAAAAACGAGCAAAATTCTTGCTAATGGACAAGGCGGTTGTTACCCTGTTAATTCGTTCATTTAGGTGTGGTCAAGCAGCAATCGCACACTACCTCTATGCCATTTCTTATTATATAATTGCGGTAACAGGAGGTGGTTGTTTTGAAAGAACAGAAATATCATTTATACCTTTCCAAGGACGAATACAGCGAAGTGTTGCAATCACTTATCCGTTTGAAGAACAGCCTGATAGCACAAGGCAGATACACCGATGGGGTTGATGATGTTCTCTGTAAGGTGCTTTCAGCCAAGAAAAGAAAGTTCAAAATCAAATATATCTAAACACGAAAAGAGACCGCCTACACTTTTGTAAGCGGTCTTTGCTAATTGAGAGTAAGTTCGACAAACTGAAATTTTACGGCTTATATATTGGCATTTATCTCTTTTATAATTGTAAGCACCATTATTTCTCCATCAACCAACATCTCACATACCTCATTTTTATTATCTTCTCTCTGAGGATTTTCCCAATACAGTCTTGCAAGTTCCTTATTTATAGACTTATCCGTTTGACCATCAAAACACTTAGTTGCATCTCCTATAAAGTAAGTACCTTTTACTTCCAATTCAACAATTGAATATGTTGGTCTGCCGATACGAGCAAAAAACTCGCCCCATCGTTCTGCTTCCTCATATGTTCTAGATACATATAAGCAACTCATTCTCGATGGATAAAATGGATATTCTTCTTTTCTTACTTCTTCCATTGCCAGTTCCCTCAATGCAACAGAAGTATGATGTTCTAATTCATTAGCCTGATAATTCTCAGGATTCTTATATATTTCGTTTACAACATCTATTTTATCCATAACTCGCTGATACACACCACTATGATTGTTCTCATCAAAGATGATTTTCTGACCAACACTCATAGGTCTATCAGTAACAACATGATACACTGTCATAACTATACCTCTCGTACAACTTCAAATTTATCTTTCTCTTAATTTCCTATTATACACCAAAATTATGAATATTTCTACACGCCGTCTATTGACCTCGATACGAGGAAAACAGGCGGCTTTTTTGTTTGCAAAAAATTTTTTCAAGAAATTTTGAACCCCCCAAAAAACACTCTCCCATTTCAAACAAGTGAAAAAACCACGAAAAATTAGCAGGTTTTAGACGAGAATTTACTAACAGTGAAACCCCGGAAAAGCCAGTAAAATCAAGGATTTTCGGGGATTTGCAGGGAGTCAAAAATGCCTCTCATGGTCTTCTCCTAAGCGGAAGGTCAGGGGTTCAAATCCCTTTTGGCGCGCCAGAAAAGGACAGATTTCGTTAGAAATCTGTCCTTTTCAACTAAATCCACCCTTGCGGGTGGGTGAAACATTGCTTCGCAATATGAAATACGCTTTCAGCGTATGAAATCGCTGCGGCGATGGGTGGATTTAATTTCATTTTCTGCGTAGCCGAAAATTTCATCAAAACCGTAGGTTTTGATTTCATCGTGAGCAACGCGAACGATTTCATTAAAAATTCCGAGAGTTCAACTCTATCCACAAAAAACATAAAAACATCTTTTCTGTACCCCACAGACACAAGCAATGCCGAAAGCCTTTGTTTTCAAGGGTTTTCGGTTTTTTATTTTTGTCAAAAACGAGAAAACGAAAAAGCCGCAGTTTTTCATTGGCTTTTTTCCGTCTGCTAATGGAATTTATGACTGATGTCGTCCGCCTTTCGGGCGGATTTTTTTATGTTATCCGATGCGTATTTTTATGATTGAAAAATTTGAAACGTGCAAAAGTGCGCATTTACGGTTCAATAATATTGCATATTAGATAACAAAACGGGCACACTATAAGCACAAACGCTGAATTTTATTGCGCGATATTGACTGTATTTGAACGTTTTTGTATAATTAAGGCACAACAGAGATATCGGAGGTGTGAATATGCTTACAACCGACAGAAGAGCGCAGATACTTGAAATTCTGCGTCAGAACGGCTCGGTTACCGTTTCAAAGCTTGCCGAAAAATTCGAAACAAGCGAATCTACGATAAGGCGTGACCTTTTGGCTCTTTCCCAGCTCGGGAAAATAAACAAGGTTCACGGCGGCGCGACTGTTCTCGGGCAGGAATTTCTCCACAATGAGGAGAATTTCAACGAAAAATCGCTGATGAATATAAACGAAAAGGAAGAAATAGCAAAATATGCCGCATCGCAGATAAATGATGATGATTTTGTTTTTATCGACGCAGGCACGACCACCTTTCTTATGACCAAATATATTTCCTCTTCCAAAGCAACCTTTGTAACCAACGGAATCGCCCACGCAAAGGAGCTGACGGCCAAGGGCTGCAAGGTTTTTGTTATCGGCGGTGAATTAAAAAGCACAACCGAGGCAATCATAGGCTTAGTAGCCGCTTCAAATCTTCAGAAATATAACTTTTCAAAAGCGTTCATCGGAGCAAACGGAGTCAGCGAAAAGCAGGGCTTTACAACCCCGGACACCGAGGAGGCAATGCTGAAAGCCGTTGCCATGGAGCGCAGCTTTGTAACCTATGTGCTTTGCGACCACACAAAGTTCGGAAAAGTTTCGGCGGTATCATTTTCACCGGTTGCGGCGGCGTGTATAGTCTGCGACAAATGCGATGACGAACAGCTTAAATCAAAAACGGTAGTGAAGGAGGTAACTGCTTAATGGTTTACACCGTTACTCTGAATCCGGCTCTCGACTATGTGATGAAGCTCAAAGCTCTCAGAACCGACGACATAAACCGTACGGACGGCGAAGAAATCTATTACGGCGGAAAAGGCATCAACGTGTCGGTCATACTCACACAGCTCGGAATTCCCAACACGGCACTCGGCTTTGTCGGAGGCTTTACCGGAAGAAAGCTTGAAGAAATGCTCAAAAACGACAATGTTAGCTGCGACTTTAATTATCTTAAAAACGGCGATACGAGAATAAACGTCAAAATCAAGGCCGACAAGGAAATTGATTTGAACGCCTGCGGCCCCGAAATCACAAAAGAGGATATGCAGAGCTTTTTAAGAAAGCTTGACGGCATAAAGAGCGGAGATTATCTTATCCTCGCAGGCTCTATCCCGAATACCCTCCCCGATGACATTTACGAGCAAATACTTGAGAGAGTCGGCGACAGAAATATAAACTGCGTGGTTGACGCAACGGGCGATTTGCTCAAAAACGTGCTCAAATACAAACCGTTTTTAATAAAGCCGAATCATCACGAGCTCGGCGATCTGTTCTCGGCCCAGATAAAGAGTGATGACGACATTGTGAAATATTCGAAAAAGCTTCAGGAAATGGGTGCTAAAAATGTACTTGTTTCAATGGCAAAGGACGGCGCAATGCTTACGGACGAAAACGGAAGCGTCCACAAAATAGGCAACGCAAAGGGCAAGCTCATAAACTCCGTCGGTTGCGGAGACAGTATGGTAGCAGGCTTTACGGCAGGATATATCAAGACCGCCGACTATTCATACGCTTTAAGACTCGGCTCGGCGTGCGGAAACGCAACGGCCTTTTCCGAAAAGCTTGCAACCCGTGAAGAAATTGAACGCGTCTTTAACGCGGAGTATAAATAAGGAGGAATACTTATGAAAATCATCGACTTATTAAAAAAGGCTGCGATTGCTCTTAATGTTTCTCTCACCGACAAGGAAGAGGCAATCGACAAGCTGATTTCCCTGCACGAAAAAGCAGGAAATCTTGCCGACAAGGCGGCGTACAAGGAGGCTATCCTTGCAAGAGAGGCTCAGGGCTCGACCGCAATCGGAGAAGGAATTGCCGTTCCGCACGCAAAATCTGACAGCGTAAAGACTCCCGGTCTTTCGGCGATAACGGTTCCGAACGGCGTTGATTACGGTGCTCCCGACTCCAAGCCCTCGGACATTTTGTTTATGATTGCCGCTCCCGTTGACGGAGATTTGCATCTCGAAATACTCTCCCGTCTTATGGTAATGCTTATGGAACCGGAATTTTGCGCGGCTCTACGGGGCGCAAAAACGACGGACGAATTTTTAGAAATAATCGACAAAAAGGAAGCGGAGAAATACCCCGAGGAAGCGGTAAAACCCGAAGTAAAGCCGAAGGGTTACAGAATACTCGCAGTTACAGCCTGTCCGACGGGCATAGCACATACCTATATGGCGGCAGAGGCACTTGAAAAAGCGGGCGAAAAATTAGGCTATCCGCTCAAAGCCGAAACCAACGGCTCCGGCGGTGCTAAAAACGTGCTCACAAAAAAGGAAATCGAAGAATGCGACGGAATAATCATTGCCGCAGATAAAAACGTCGAAATGGCACGTTTCGACGGCAAGCCGGTTGTAAAGACCTCGGTTTCAAACGGAATAAACAAGCCCGAAGAGCTTATCAAAAGAATCGTTGACGGAAAAGCCGCGATATATCACGCCGACGAAAGTGAAAAGCAGCCTATTGATGACGACGAAAAGGAAAGCGGCTGGCACAAACTTTATAAGCATCTCATGAACGGTGTTTCGCATATGCTCCCGTTCGTTGTCGGCGGCGGAGTTCTCATAGCTCTCGGCTTCCTGTTCGATACGCTTGCAGGCAATGCCGATGTCGGCGGAACATTCGGCTTCACAAGTCCCGTTGCGGCAATTGTGTTCTGGATAGGCAAAGCGGCATTTGCGCTTATGCTCCCCATTCTTTCGGCTTATATCGCATCGTCCGTTGCCGACAGACCTGGTCTTTTGCCCGGTATGATAGGCGGCGTATTTGCGGCAAACGGTTACACCTTCAGCTCGCTGATTGAAAACCAAAGCCTTACCGGAGACGACAAAGCGGTGTCGGGCTTTCTCGGTGCTTTGCTCGCAGGTTTCCTTGCCGGTATTATTGTAAATCTCCTCAAAAAGGCATTTTCTTGGCTTCCGAAATCAATGGACGGAATAAAGCCCGTATTTATCTATCCTCTTTTCGGCACGCTTATCATGGGCCTTCTTATGTGTCTTGTAAACCCCGTTATAGGCGTTGTCAACTCCGGGCTTTCCTCGTTCCTCTCGTCGCTCGGCGATACAAGCAAAATACTCCTTTCCATAGTTCTTGCGGCAATGATGGCAACGGATATGGGCGGCCCGTTCAACAAGGCGGCTTATGTTTTCGGCACGGCTGCAATAGCCGACGGCAACACATGGATTATGGCGGCTGTTATGATAGGCGGTATGGTTCCCCCGATTGCAATCGCACTTTCTACAACCTTCAACAAGAAGAAGTGGACATCGGAAGAAATCAAATCAGGCCCCGTAAACTATCTTATGGGTCTGTGCTTCATTACGGAGGGTGCTATCCCCTACGCCGCTTCCGACCCGGTCAGAGTTATCCCCTCATGCTTAGTAGGCTCTGCTGTCGCAGGTGCTCTTACATCACTGTTCAACGTTACATGCCCCGCACCTCACGGCGGAATCTTCACATTTATAGTATGTGACCATCCGCTTCTCTATATCGTAGCCCTTATTGCAGGCTCGGTTGTCGGAGCGCTGATGCTCGGTCTTCTTAAAAAGGATCGTAAAGAATCCGTATAACAAACAATCAGAAACCGTGCCGAGGGGCGGCGTCCTCTCGGCAGGTATCAAACATAAGGAGAATTATTATGGTACAGAAAACTTTTACAATCACTAATAAAATGGGACTTCATATGCGTCCGGCAAACACCTTTGTAACGGAAATGTCTAAATTCTCTTCGGACGTTGACATTGTTTTCGGCGGCAAAAAAATCAACGGCAAGAGCATTATGAATATAATGGCAGGCTGCATCAAATGCGGAAGCGAAATCACCGTAGAGTGCAGCGGCGCAGACGAAAACGAAATGCTCAAAAAAGCCGAAGAGCTTATCACATCGGGCTTCGGCGAAGAATAATATCGCCGCGGCTTAAAGAAAGGGTGGGTTTAATGCTTAAAGGAATCGGCGCATCTCAAGGCTTCGGAATCGGCAAGGCCGTTGTTATAAAGGACGCAAACCTTGACTATTCATCCGTAAAATTTACCGATTCGGATCATCAAAAAAAGCGTCTGCACTCGGCAGTCGCCGACTTTTCCGACGAAACAAAATCACTTGTGGCGGAGCTTAAAAAGGCTGCCGGAAAGAAAGAGGCGGAGATACTCGAGGGACATCTTGTTATGCTTGAGGACCCGTTTATGCTCGCACAGATGGAAGAAGCAATCGACAACGGCTCTGTTGCCGAAGCGGCGGTTGACAGCATATGCACAATGTTTATCAATATGTTCTCGGGTGTTGACGACGAGCTTACGCGCCAACGCGCCTCGGATGTAAAGGATATAAGAGACAGCCTTTTGCGCATTCTTCTGGGTGTAAAAAGTGTGGATATTTCATCCGTACCGAAGGGCTCTGTTCTCATCGCCAAGGATTTCACCCCGTCCATGACGTCACAAATAAACAGGGAAAATGTTTCCGCAATTATCACCGAAGTCGGCGGCGTTACGAGTCACAGCGCAATACTCGCCCGTGCCATGGGCATACCCGCCGTTTTGTCGGTCGTCAATGCGGTTGAAAAAATCTCGGACGGCGATATGATTATTGCAGACGGCTTCAAGGGAAAAGTATTTACCGACCCCACAGAGGAAGAGCTTGAAGAATACAGAACCAAGCAGGCGGCATATCTGAAGGAAAAAGAAAGCCTCAACGAATACTTCTCAAAAGAAACCGTTACAAAATCCGGCGTAAAAAAGCATGTGTACGGCAACATCGGCAAGGCTGAGGATGCACAGAACGTATTACAAAACGGCGGCGAGGGCATAGGCCTCTTCAGAACGGAATTTCTGTTTATGGACAGAGCCTCTCTTCCCACGGAGCAGGAGCAGTACGAAGCATATTCAACCGTCGCAAGGATAACGGACGGCAAGGAGGTTATCATTCGCACACTCGATATAGGCGGAGATAAAGCGATAGATTACCTTAAAATCGAAAAAGAGGACAACCCGTTTCTCGGGCACCGCGCGATAAGATACTGCCTTGACAACCCTAAAATTTTCAAAATTCAGCTTCGTGCAATTCTCCGCGCAGCGGTTTTCGGAAACATAAAGGTTATGCTTCCGCTTGTAACGACACTTGACGAGGTTCGCAGAGCAAAAGCCCTTATCGAAGAATGCAAAGATGAGCTTAAAAATGAGGGTCTTAAATTCGCCGACATTCCCGTGGGCGTTATGATAGAAACTCCGTCGGCGGCAATAATTTCCGATTTGCTTGCAAAAGAGGTTGATTTCTTTTCCATCGGCACAAACGACCTGACGGGCTACACCATGGCTGTTGACAGAGGAAACGCCGCTGTTTCAAAGCTGTATGACCCGATTCAGCCTGCGGTTCTGCGCCTTATCGAAACGACGATCAAAAACGCCAAAAAGGCAGGCATCCCCGTCGGAATGTGCGGAGAAGCGGCAGCCGATACACGTCTTATTCCCTTGCTTTGCAAATGGGGGCTTGACGAATTTTCGGTAACGCCCTCTTCGATTTTGCACACAAGAAAAAGTATATGCGAATGCGAATAACGGCGAATCTCCCGCATCTTATTTTATATAATCAAGCAGCTGAGCCCTCGTGAAGCACCTCAAAACAATATATTTTAATACAGAAACGGCCAAAACCCCTCGGATATGCGTCTGCATTATCCGAGGGGTTTAGTGCATTATTATATGAAAAACCGTTTATTTTAAGCAAAACCTACTCATAACGGGCTAATAATCAACATTATCTTGCTTTTTTGTATGCTATATGATATTATTGGTATACATACTAATAATATTATAAACAGGTGATATATTTGCGTAGAAACAGCAGTGAAACAAAAAGAAAAATCTTAACGGCGTGCGTTCGGTTGTTTTTGGAGGAAGGCTACAAAAGCACCTCCGTCAGTCGAATAGTCGAGGAAGCAGGCGTCGCAAGGGGCAGCTATTTAAATCTGTTTCCGACCAAGGACAAAATCTTGCTGGATTTGACCGAATCGATGTTCGGCGGTCAATTTGACGTGGCGAGAAGTATTGCGGACAAAAAGCTGCCGCCCGTATACGCCTATGCGGTGGAAACATCTCTTCAGCTCACGCTAACGGAGCTTAACGAGAACCTGCGAGAAATCTACATTGAAGCATATTCTCAGCCCGACACGGCGGAATTCATCTATCTGCACACCACGGCGGAATTAAAGCAGATTTTCGGAGCAAATTTCCCCGATTACAGCGAAAGTGACTTTTACGAAATGGAAATAGGCACGGCAGGACTTATGCGTAACTATATGGCTCGCAAATGTGATATTCATTTCCCGTTGGAGCGCAAGCTCAGCAGGTTTCTGGCGGCATCAATGAGAGTATATCTTGTACCGGAGGAAGAACAGGCAAAGGTGCTTGCTTTTATCGGCTCGATTGATATTCGGGAGCTTGCCGTCACGGTTATGCATAAGCTGTTTGCCATGCTTGAAATGAAATATGACTTTAAGCTGTCTACGGACGGCGAAACGGAGGAGAGAAGATGAAAACAGGAAAAAAACTGCTCACAGGTATACTTTTGGTGCTTTTCATTGTTTTTGTCGCCGGATGCGGCAAAACGGTAAAAACCGACGCCGCACTTCCGGAGGTGCGCAACAGCGGCACGGCAATCCAATGGAGATACCCCGCCGAAGAAGAATGGCGCGACCTTGTGGCGCTTACCGAGCTGCGAGGTGCTGCCGGGGAAAACGGCAAGGACGGAATTAACGGAGTTGACGGGAAAGACGGTAAGAACGGAACAAACGGCGAGAACGGAAAAGACGGCGTTAACGGCACCGACGGAAAAAACGGTACAAACGGAAAAGACGGCATTAACGGTACCGACGGAAATAACGGTCTTGACGGCAAAGACGGCACCGACGGAAAGAACGGTCTTGACGGTAAAAACGGTGCCGACGGCAAGGACGGCGTTGACGGCAAGGACGGTATAAACGGCACCGACGGAAAGAACGGTCTTGACGGCAAAGACGGAACCGACGGCAAGGACGGCATAGACGGCAAAGACGGGATTAACGGCAAAGACGGTGTCGACGGCATTAACGCCAAAAACATAGAGGTGCGGCGAGCCGAATCCTACATACAGTGGCGTTACGAGGGCGAAGAGTGGCAAAATCTTGTTGCGATAGCCGATATAGAGGGCCCCGCCGGACAGAACGGAACGGACGGTGCAAACGGAAAAACTCCGGAATTTCGCGTAAGCGAAAATATCCTGCAATGGCGTTATGTCGGCGATGAAATATGGCTGAACCTATACGACCTTACCGCATTAAAAGGTGCGGATGGCAGAGACGGCAATGACGGTAAAGACGGTAAAGACGGTAAAGACGGTATAAACGGGCAAGACGGCAGGGACGGTGCGGACGGGCAAAACGGCTCTGACGGCAAGGACGGTAAAACACCTTTTATCGGCGAAAACGGCAACTGGTGGTTCGGAGAAATCGATACGGGCGTGAAAGCCGCAGGTGTTGACGGCACAGACGGTGTTAACGGCGAAAAAGGAGATAAAGGCGAAAAAGGTGACACCGGTGAAAAAGGCGACAAGGGCGATAAGGGTGACAAAGGCGACAAGGGCGACGCCGGTCAGAACGGCGCCTGCTCTGGATATTTTTATGCAGAAACAAGAATTCCGAGAGTATTTCTCAATAACGGCAACGCAGCTTTAAGCGTCTATGAAAAGGTAAACAGCGGAAACCTGATATCCACTTATCTTGATAAGATTACGCTCAAAAAAGGTCATGTTTACAGCGTTACCATAAGCGGCTCTCTCCAAGTGGTATCAAACGAGTCCAACAACAGCGGTAATTACTCCATCCAGATGACAGACGGCTATGACGACGACCTTTGCCGTGAGGTTACACGCATAAAACGTGACGGCAAAAAAATAGCGCAGACAAACGACCAACATTCCTTTAATTTCACCAGAATTTACGACGCCTCGGACGAGGATATAACGCTGTACTTCATGTTTGAACAGTCGGCATACAATACCCGTCTCGAAAGCTTCAAAGGCACAATCACAATAACCGCTCTTGATTAAGTTTACATAACGGAGGTAACAGAATATGAAAAAACGAATACTTAGTATCCTGCTCACCCTATGTATGGTGATGTGTGCTATTTCACCGGTGATTAGCTATGCCGACACGGGAGTATCAGCGTCCGGCTCAAGTGCGTACGGCGCATTGCTCACACCCGACACAACTCCCCCTGTCGGTTGGGCAGAGGACGAAAGCAACCCGTACGGCACCAAGAAAGGTCAGCCCTTTGCTATCACCCCATGGTATGAGCCGATAATTTACAGCTACCGCAATGCGGAGAGACAGACGGCGCAGGATCACACCAAGGTGTATGACAAGCTGACCCTCGGAAAAAATATCATCGAGTCTCCGAGCGGTACATACAGCGTTTCCTCGGTCGATAATGTCGCTTTCGCTGTCGGAACAGCTTACGATCCGCTCGGCACGGGCAGAAACGATCATGCTATCTTTGTCGGTCTTTGCGATATGGATAATTCCAAGAACACGGCGAAGATCTGCTATTGGGTGCAAAATCTTGTAAACAACAAGCGTTCCGAGCTTCAGAAAATTGCCGACGCGCCTAAGTGGGCATGCAATACCGATTACGGCGAGCTTGAATATCAGGAATTCCGCCATTATTTCAATGTTACGGCGGGCGACTATGACGGAGACGGAAAGATGACCGCCGTTATAACCTACGCCGGCAATGATGATTTATGGGGAATCGCCGGAACGGGAATTGCCGGTGAGCAGGGACTTTCAAGAAAATCGTTTGTTAAGTCCAAGGGCAGCGGCAATGCCTATTTCGACGGCTGGAACACGACTCTGTACGAGCGCGACCAGATCACGAAATCCCTTGCTTCCGCCGATATAGACCGTGACGGCTGCGATGAACTTATCGTGTACGCAGGTGTTGCCGAGCCGGATAAAATCGACGGCAGGGACAAGGAGATTTCCGGTGAATCCTTCCGTAAGGCTGTTTCAAAGCTCTCGGTATACAAAGCCGAAAACGGGAACCTAAAAAGAGTGGATCAGAAGTCCCTTATGACCCTGAACCGCGAGGATGAAAAAGCGGACGGCAAACGTTACTACGATCATATTCGCTACGGAAACCTCGCCGCGGGAGACATCAACGGCGACGGCTGGCAGGAAATCATAGTTGCCGGATATTTCCGTGAGGTCAGGGAAGAAAAGCAGAAGGGCTTTATCTGGGACAAGAAAACCGACGACGAAAACATGGGCTTTGCCGTTTATTACGGTCAGAACAAGTCAATAACGAATGTGCAGAAAACCTCCATGAGCAGTTATACCGCAAACGGAACAAAGAATCAGGGCGTTAAACCGAAACCTGCAATAACAAGCGTTGCAATTAACGGCAGAGGAACGCCGGAGCAGGTATGGATTGCAGGTGCTCTGTATGAAGTTCAGCAAAACGGTGCACTCAATCTTTTGCGTGACACCGCACGAATTGACAACTCAAGTGCCAAATGGTGGTGGTATCAGGATGTCATTGCCGGCAATTTTGACCACAACACGGAAGGCCGCGAGCAGGTGATCGCGCTTGCCGCCGAAAGGCAAAAGGGAAGCGGTTCGGCGCGTAAATTCGACCTGTTCACCGATGTTTTCTACGGCGAGGATTTCGGCAGCGGCACGCTGTCGGTCGCCGGTAAGTATACGGTAACAGCTGAGAAGGATGAGTTTTCCAAGCTGTGCCACGATGCCGACCTTGCATGGGATATGCCATATAACTGCATACTGCTTGCAGGCGATGTGAACAAGGACGGTCTGTTTGCCCGCTATGAGGGCAAAGGCTACGGATATTCCGACGCACAGGTGCAGGCTGTGCTTCAGGCGGCTCCGTATTTCTCGGAGCTCGGCGACTATGACCTCGATTTTTCCGACGGCTCGACCACATATACCTTCTCCTCAGGCTATTCGGACACGAAATCCTCGTCGCACAACACCTCCTTCGGCGCGTCCATCGTCGTGCAGGGAGATCTGAAGGTGTGGAGATACGAGGCGACCCTCGGATATACCATGGACTTTACAAAGAGCACCGAAGATACTCTTGCAAAGGAATACAGCGTATCCTTCAATGCCGGCGGCAATGATTCCGTGGTGCTGTACCGTGTGCCGGCAACAACCTATTATTACTCGCTTTATGACCCGCAAAAGGGCAAATTTGACTTAAGCGAGAAAAATACTATCGCATTGATGATCCCGGGTCAGCCGGTTTACACAATGCTTGACCGTGAATATTATGATGAGTTTGCAGTGCTGTATAACGAAACCTATAAGGCGGACATTGCGGCAGGGAAAGCAAAGGCTCTGCCGATACTGAACAGCCATGTCCTGCCTGAGAACGCCGAGGGTGACCCGTTCGCCTATTGGTCGAATCCCGCTTCTTCCGACGATTCGGTTACGCAATTCGAGTCGCTGAGTAAGCAGAAATACGAGCTTGGCTTCGGCGCAAGCAGTATCACGAACGACTGGACGACCACATCCGAACACGCCGAAGGAGTTGAGATAGCTCACGGCTTCTCCGCTTCGATGAAAAACACGTGGGGTGTAGACGCATTCAATATGGGTTTTGTGATTGATTTGAGCTACAGTAAAGCAACGGGCACGGTCTACACCACGACGAAAAGCAGCGGCGCCAGCGGCACGGTCAACAATATCGACCGCCGTTCGCTCCTTGCCTCCTACGGAATCGGCTATGATGTTTCCAGCCAGTACGGCTTTACATGGGATTTCGGTATGCGTACATGGACGGCAGGCGATCAGAAGATTCCTGTATTCGGTTATGTGCTGACCAATCTTCGCGCCGCACCGCCAATACCGACACTTACAGGCGTATCCGTAACGGATAACCGGAGCGCAAAAATCACATGGGAGGCACCGAAGACTGACCTCAGACGTCCTTTCAGCGGCTATCATATCTGGATGCGCATGGATGACGGGGAGTTTGAGCGTGTGACCGAAACACCGCTATCTTCAGAAAATCTTTCATATACATATAACTCTCTTCAAGCGGATACTACCTATACCTTTGCAGTCTCAACCGTGGGCAGCAACGGAACGGTATCGGCACTGTCCAACACCAAAACCTTCTCAACATATGCGGGTACCGGCGGCAGAGAGGTCGAATTCCGCAACAACGGCAGCAGCCTCCAGTGGCGATATGTGGGTGAAAGTGACGACGCTTACCGCGATCTTGTCTCACTTGCCGAGCTGACGGGAAATGACGGCGCAGACGGAAAGCAGGTTGAACTGAGGGTATATAACGGATTTGTTCAGTGGAAGTACAGCGATGATTCCGTCTGGAACAATTTGATTGCCTTATCGGATCTGAAAGGCGAAAAGGGCGACAAAGGCGACAAAGGCGACAAGGGTGATACGGGAGATAAAGGTGATCCCGGAGAAACCGGTGCACACGGGCAGGACGGAAAAGACGGTGTAACGCCGCAGCTTAAAATCGGTGATGACAATCTATGGTATGTTTCCTATGACGGCGGACAGACATGGGTATCCCTCGGTGTGAAAGCCACCGGAGAGAAGGGCGATACCGGTAAAGACGGGCAACAAGGCGAAAAGGGCGATAAAGGCGAAAAGGGCGATAAAGGCGATAAGGGTGACCCCGGAGATGCCGGCACACCGGGACAGAACGTCAAGAACGGAACAAACGGTATTAACGGCGCAAGCAGCGCTGACGGTAAAAACGAGAAAGACGGTAAGGACGGAATCGGAATCGCCAAGGCGGAAATCAATGCGGACGGCGAACTTGTTATCACCTATACCGACGGAAAGACGGTCAATCTCGGCAAAATTGTCGGCGCGGACGGTAAGGACGGTCTGACCCCCTTCATCGGCGAAAACGGCAACTGGTGGATCGGTGAGAAGGACACCGGTGTGAAAGCGGCGGCGGATACAGCTGTCCCCGCAAGCTCCGGAAACATATCCGCAGCTTCTCCAGCTTTGATTGTTATCGGTTCTGTTGCGGGGCTTGCGCTGCTTGGCAACCTCGGATTGATTCTGTACATTGTACTGAAAAAGAAAAAGGGTCTTGTTTGAGGCTGCAAAACGGAGGTAGCAAGAAATGAAAAAACGAATACTCAGCATCCTGCTCGTCTTTTGTATGATGATGAGCTTTGTGCCGATGATGGCAAGTGCAATTGAGATTTACATTGACTTGAAAATTGTCGGTCAGGCAAATTTAACGCTCGAAGTTGTGTCGGGCGACAGCATTGACGAGGTCAAGGAGAAAATTCGGGATAAAACGGGCTTTTCTCCCGATGCGCAAAGACTGTTTTTCGGCGAAAAAGAGCTTGAGAACGGGCGCACGCTGGCAGATTACAATATTCAGAAGGAAAGCACACTGAGCTTGCGTTTGCAAAAGACGATACAGCTTGGCGCAGACGCACTGAATAAAACCGTAAACACAGCGAGTGCACCTATCGTGTATTTCGGGCAAAATCAAGAAAATAAGCCTGCCGCATGGCGAGTTATCGGTTATGACGGAAACGGTGTTGCCGGCGCACAAGGGGATATTACCCTGCTTGCGGCAGGCGCTATGGGAGTTATACCATTTGTCGATATCATATTAAACAACGAATACGCACCGAGTAATTTGAAAACCGCAATAGACGCGCTTGCAGATAAGCTGACGGCGAAAGAAACCGATGCTGTTGAAAAACGGACCCTTGCAAGCGGAAACTACGATGAGGAAAATACCGACGGTGTAGCGGGTTCTGCGGTAAGCAATGCTGTTTTTTGGCCGCTTTCCTCAAAAGAGGCTAATGCGGTAAACAACGATTTGCGTGCCTTGGATCCTGCACATCCGAATTGGGTGACAAGCAGTTGGTACCTGCGCTCCCCCGGCTCCCATGCTTATTATGTCGCCATCGTGAGTAGTGATGGTTCTGTCCAATACTCTGGGGTCTCTGTCCTCAAGGAAAATAATCATCGGACTGTTCGTCCCGCTTTTAACTTAAATCTGAACTCTGTCCTTTTTGCATCTGCCGCCGTGGGCGGAAAGCCTTACGGAGGATTGACCGCAGTCCCCGAATACAGCGGAAACGAGTGGAAATTGACCCTTTTAGATAGTAGCCGCAGTTTTGCCGTAACGGAAAAAGCTGTCAGCGGCGCCCCCGACGATACCGTTACGCTGCATTACACCGGGGCGACCACAGGGATAAATGAATATATTTCCGCTATCATTGCGGATAACAGCGGCACACAGTATTACAGCAGAGTAGCACAGCCTACTGCCGAAAGCGGAACGGTTGAAATCAAAATCCCGTCTGACATTGCGCCGGGCAGCTATACCCTGAAGGTCTTCAACGAGCAGTACAACGGCGACCGCAAAACCGACCTTGCAAGCGGTTTCGCGGATGTTACGCTGACGGTTGAAAAGCGGGTCGACGAACAGTTCACCCTTGCCCCCGGCGGCAGATACTATTTTGACCTTTCGGCAATGGATATTCCCGGAACGGTAAACAGCAATTTGCCTGACAGCACCCTGCATTATGTGCCTTTTACCTATGCAGGTACGGTGGATGCCTATTCGATGGAAAATGAAACCGATACCGCCAAGCAGCCCTACGAGCACAGCCTTTTTATTGCGGACTATAACGTGAAATGTTCTTTGCAGCGGGAGACGTTGGCAGAAATGAACCTGATTTATGGCCAGACCTATACAGCGAGTAACGTGAACTATACGCTCCGCGTCCCATCTGTTGGAGACCATCACCGTAATGAAGGAGAAGGCTCTGGTCTTGCACCAATTGACAATGAATGGGATACGATCTATCAGAAGTCAGCCGATTATATCAAAAACTGGTATAAAATGCGCTCTTTCGGCCAGGATATAGGTACTGGGAATGTCGAGGGAATGTATCTATCTCGTGGTGGACACTTCGCTGCACAGGCTACATTTTGGGCAAGGCCAACCCTTCCGGAGCGGGACATTGGTTTCCGCCCCGTCCTTGAACTGCCGACAGATCTTGCCGCCGACAGCCTGAAGGCGGTTGCGTTGATCATGGCCGGTTATATGCCCGGCGAGCAGCAGAACTGGATCAATATCATCGTGAAAAAGGGCGAGAGCTTCAAAGCGCCCGCTGCCGAGGGTCTGCCCCGCCCGGACAGCATTTCGGCAGATGCACAACTGTGGTGGGTAGACGAAAATTCAAACTTCTACAAGCCCGGCGATACCGTTCCCGCAGATGTTTCGGCACTTACCGCTTTATGGGGCGGCTTCGGTCTGTTTTTGGATCGCGGCGACGGCGAGGTCGAGGTCACACCGGACAATTATACCGATATTTTCGGCGACGGGACTGCCTCCTTTGTTCTGCCTAAGGGCAAGAACTTTAGTACACTTAGGGATTCAGTGAATCTGACAGGCAAGGATATTTTGGAAATTTATTCGACCGGCAGGCTTGAAAGATACGGTTGTGTTTTCCCGAATCTGAAGCTCAAGAATGCCGACCTGACCTCTGTGCGCTTGAGCGAAAAGTATATCGGAAAGAGCAACCCGCTCTTTATCACGGCGGACGGAAAGAATACCATCGAAAGTCTGAACGGAATTAGCAAGAGCATGAACACCCTTTCCATTCTCGGCAACGGCTCGCTGACGCTGAACGGCGCACTGACGCTCAGCCAATACACCCAGTATGGCGGTGGCAGCGTCACCATGACGGACGGGCTCACGGCGTACTATCTTACCGTAGACAGCGGCTCGCTTACCGTAACGGGCGATCCGCAGGCCATTACGCTGCGGGATCAAGATATCGGCTATCTGGAAATGGGCGACGGTGTGCGGCTGTTCACGGGCTCTTCGGCGCAGGATGCCGCAGAGGCTGCCGTGCCGCAGCTTTCCGCTGAAATGCAAGAACTGTATCAGCGCTATCTGGCGGATGACAACACGCTGACAAATGAAGAGTTTGCCGCGCTGTACAACGCACTCAGAGAGCGGTTCAACGCTATCTTCCGGCAGCTTTCCGACAAGACCTATGTGCGTATCACGGGCGCTTGGGATGTGACCTATCAGCCCGGCACAAACGGCTCGGGCAATGCGGTCACAGATATTAAGTTCTATAACGATGCTCTCACGCTGCGAGGCGCTTTGTTCACTCGCACGGGGTACACGCAAGTAGGCTGGGCGACCGTTGACGGCGGCGAAAAGGTCTATGCTTTCGGCGGCGGCTATACCACCAATGCGGCGCTGACCCTCTATCCCGTGTGGAACACGAATAAATATACAATTACCTTTGATACGGCAGGCGGCAGTGAAATCGCACCCATTACACAGGACTATGGCACGGCAATTACCGCCCCTGCCGACCCGACAAGAGAGGGCTACACCTTCACGGGGTGGGACACGGAAATTCCCACGACCATGCCTGCCGAGAATATAACGCTTAAAGCGAGATGGAAAGACATTGAAAAGCCGACGGGCGAAATTATCATAGGCACAAATAAATGGCGCGAATTCTTAAACAAGCTGACCTTCGGTCTGTTCTTTAAGGACACTCAAGAGGTAACGATAAACGCTTCCGATAACAGCGGAACCGTGTTTGTCTCTTATCTGGTGACAAATCGGGACCTCTCCGAAGAGGAGCTCGGCTCTCTTGTGTACCGTGCGTATGATGAGCCGTTTTTAATAGAGCCTAACGGAGAATATATTGTTTATGCAATGCTTGTTGACGAGAGCCTTAATATAACATATCTTCGTTCCGACCGCATAACGCTCGATAATATCCGGCCTGTAATCGGCGGCATTGAGGACGGCAAGACCTACTGCGAGGCACAGGCAGTTACAATTGACGAGAAGTATATAGATACAGTTACCGTAAACGGCACAAAGGTCACGCTTGATGAAAACGGCGGCTTTACTCTCTCTCCTGCGGACGGCGAACAGAAAATCGTTGTCACCGATAAGGCAGGCAACACCGCCGAGATGACCGTGACGGTAAACGGCGGGCACACCTTCGGCGAATGGACATCAAACGGCGACGGCACGCACACCCGTCAATGCACGGTGGACGGCTGCAAGGGTGTTGAAACAATGGCTTGCTCGGGCGGCAAGGCAACCTGCACCGAAAAAGCGGTATGCGAGGTCTGCGGCAAGGCTTACGGAAAGCCTGATTCAAACAACCACACCGACTTAAAGCACATCGATGCAAAGGCGGCAACTAAGACTGCCGAGGGCAATATCGAGTATTGGTACTGCGGCGGCTGTGATAAGTATTACAGCGACAAAGACGGTATAAACGAAATTAAGAAAGCCGACACCGTAACGGCTAAGCTGCCGGGCGATCCGAAGTCTCCCCGAACAGGCAATGCAAGCGACCTCGCTTTATGGATTTCCCTGCTGCTTGTCAGCGGCGGCGTAACAGGCGTCACGGCGGGCCTGCGCAAAAAGAAAAAACACAAAGTATAATTTTTTTAGTTTCCCTTTTCTGCTTTTACGGCAGTAAAAAGCCTCCGTTATTAAGACGGAGGCTTTCGTTTATTGCGGCTTATGCATATTCTCGATTTTTTTAATGTATTCGGTGCTGTTCTCAAGAAATTTCCGAGTATCGAAGGACTCGTTTTTAAGGCTGTTTTGAATAATAATACCATCGGAAACCATCAAAATAAGCCAAGTGAAATAGTCGGCCGAAACAACGTCTGTTCTCTCGGCGATTTTTGCCGAAATGAGCTTTTGGAATTCATCATAGCGATGAATCAGCTTAGCTCTGATTTCCTCGTCGCCGAGCAATGCCGCGTCAAAGAGGTGAAGCCTGAGCCCGGCATAGGCTATATTTCTCTCGATTACATAATTTACAAGACGGTGCGGCGAGGTATCCTTTTCCTTGTTTTCCGTCCATTGTATCAGCTCGTCCCATTGGCGCGAAAGGTAGCGGTCGGTAACGGCAAAAAGTATTTCGTTTTTGCTTTTATAATAGTAATATAGCGTGCCCTTCGAAATATTCGCCTTTTCGGCTATTTTCGCGAGAGTCACCTCCGAAAAGGAATTTACCTTTAAAAGCTCCTCAGCAGTATCAAGTATGATTTCGTTTATATTTTCGGGTCTTTGAGCTGCCATAATACCCTCCTGCAAAATTTCTTAAAGTATAACACGAACAATCGGCAATGTCTACAAAACAATATTCACAAAAAAAATACGTAAGAGTGATTTTTTTAGTTAAAAGTATTGACAAACGCTTTTTTCGGAATTATACTTTGCTTATGAGTCGGTCAGTTAACCGACATATTTTTTATGCACAGTCGGGCGCGTGACCGACTGCAAGGCTGATTAAAAGAGGCTTGAAGTTATGAACATATCATCAATTAACAAAAAATTGAAAAAGACTTTCGGCGGAAAATTCAGTGCTTCAAAGGAGAACGGCTCGATTTTTGTTCGAGGCAAAAGCTCCGATTGGGGCGAAATCGTCGCGGCTTGCCAAGCGGCGGCAAAAAAATTCAGCACAACGCATATTGTCAACGATATTGTTTACACGGGCGAGCAGCCCGCTCCGACGCGTCTGCCGTCTCTCAAGGATGATTTCCTCGAGGGCAGAACACCCGACGTACTTGTTATCGGCGGCGGCATTTCAGGTGCTTCGATAGCAAGAGAGCTGACCAAGTGGAAGCTTGATGTTTTACTTGTAGACAAGGAGGCGGACCTTGCACTTCAGGCGTCGGGACGCAACGACGGCGAGGTGCACCCCGGAATCGACCTCGGCAAAGGCTCGCTCAAGCACAAGTACATTCGCCGCGCAAACCATATGTATGCAGACGTTTGCCGCGAGCTTGACGTTCCGTTTAAGCAGGTAGGTCAATATGTGCTTTTCCGCAACGCCGCGCTGAAACCGCTTATCGGTCTGTATGCTTTTTGGCGGAAGCATCACGACGGAATAGAGGACACCGAGATAATCTCGGGCAAGGAGCTTATGCGCCGCGAGCCGAACCTCACACCGGAAACAAAATTCGCAATGTATAATCCGAGCGCAGGCTGTGTTTGCCCGTACGGACTCACCATAGCCTATGCCGAAAACGCCGTTCAAAACGGCGCGCAGGTAAGTCTTAACACCGCCGTGCTCTCCATGGAGGTGTCGGAGCATAACATCATAAGCGTTACCACCAACAGAGGCGTTATTCATCCGAAAATCGTTATCAATGCAGCAGGCGTTTTTGCCGAGGATATCGCCGCCATGGCGGATGACAGATTTTTCTCGATTCATCCGCGTCGAGGAACCAACTCGATTCTTGACCAAAAAGCAGGCGCATATATGCACTCGGTAGCCTCCGTAAAGGACATAAGCGTTCACGGTAAAACCCATTCAAAGGGCGGCGGCATATTGCACACCGTCCACGATAATCTTCTCGTCGGACCCGACGCCGTAGAAACGGTTGAAAAGGAAAACACGGAAACACGTGCCGAGAGCATTAAAACCGTCTTCGACAAGCAGACTCAAACAATGCCGGAGCTGTCAAGACGTGATATAATCACTTATTTCACGGGCGTTCGCGCTCCTACCTTTGAGGAGGATTTTATACTTGAACCCGGCAGAAGAACAAGGAATTTGATTCACGTAGCCGGTATTCAATCCCCCGGACTTACAACCGCTCCCGCGGTTGCCGTCGATATGGCGGAGCTTGCGGTCGATATGCTCGGCAAGACCGAGACGGTTGAAAAAAACAACAATTATAATCCCATTCGCAAGGGCGTTCCCGTGCTTCGCGAAATGGACGACGATACAAGAGAAAAAATGATAGCCGAAAATCCCGACTACGGCGAGATTATTTGCCGCTGCGAGCAAATCAGCAAGGGCGAAATTCTCGACGCTTTGAAATCCCCGATATGCGTTCCGACGGTTGACGGTATCAAAAAGCGCATAAGACCGGGAATGGGACGTTGTCAGGGCGGCTTCTGCTCGCCGCTTGTCACCAAAATAATTGCCGAATTCCTCGGCGTTCCGCTGTATGAGGTTAAAAAATCCTCGGCGGAAGCGGTGATAACATACGGCGAAACAAAGGTAAACGAAGGAGGCGAAGAGTGATGACGACAGGTAACTATGACGTACTCGTTGTCGGCGGCGGTCCTGCCGGACTTGCGGCGGCGATAAGCGCTCACGATAACGGTGCCAAGGTTCTCCTTCTTGAAAGAGAGGCAAGGCTCGGAGGAATACTCAAGCAGTGCATTCACGACGGTTTCGGTCTTCATCACTTCGGAGAGCAGCTCTCCGGTCCGGAATACGCCGAGCGGTTTGAGGATGAGCTGTACAAACGCAATATCGAATACAGCACCCTGACGTTTGTCACGAAAATAGATAAAAACGGCGACGGAAGCTTTTCGGTGCATACCGTCGGCAGAAGCGGCGTTTCGATATTTACGGCAAAAGCGCTTGTGCTGGCTACGGGCTGCCGCGAGCGTACCGCCAAGCAGGTATTTATCCACGGTACGCGTCCTGCAGGCGTTTTCACGGCCGGAACCGCACAGCATTTTACAAATCTGCTTGGGCTTATGCCCGCCAAAAAATGCGTAATTCTCGGCTCGGGAGATATAGGACTTATCATGGCGCGCCGACTTACGCTTGAGGGCGCAAAGGTTCTCGGCGTTTATGAGGCAAAGCCTACGCCGTCGGGACTTACGAGAAACCTACATCAATGCCTGCACGATTATGACATTCCGCTGCACCTGTCGCACACCGTCACTCGCGTGTTCGGAGTTGACAGGCTCGAAGCAGTTGAGATTTCAAAGGTTGACGAAAATATGGCTCCGATACCCGGCACACAGAGCCGCGTCGAATGTGACACGCTGATTCTCTCGGTCGGATTGATTCCCGAAAACGAGCTCGCCGAGTCCGTCGGAGTAAAGCTTGACCCACGCACAAAGGGTCCCGTATGCGACGGCCAGTGTATGACGAGCATCGACGGCGTATTCAGCTGCGGCAACGCTTTGCACGTCAACGATTTGGTTGACTTTGTTTCGCAAAACGCCGAGCAGGCGGGAAAGTCAGCCGCTGCTTATTCGGGCAGAGAAAGACGGCTTATTGAGATAACCCCGGGTGACGGCTTATTGTACGCAGTGCCGCAAAGGCTCAATCTCAACGGGGATAACAATAAAACAGACCTGTATTTCCGCGTCCGCGAGGAGGAAAACAACTGTGTGCTTCATATTTACGCGGACGGTAAAGAAATACTTAAAAAGCGTTACGCATTTATGCGTCCGCCCGAAATGGAAAATCTCACGATTGATTTCAGCGCATGCGAATTAAACGAAAACAGCCGAGTGGAGCTTCGGCTGGAAAGACTCGGTAAAGGAGACGGTGTAAAATGACAAAAGAATTGGTTTGCATCGTTTGTCCCCGTTCGTGCAGAATGACGATTACATCAGACGGCGACGAGCTTGTTGTGACCGGCAACACCTGCAAAAGGGGCAAAGAATTCGCCGTAAGCGAAATGACCGACCCACGTCGTACCGTTTGCACAACGGTGCGCACCGCCTTCCCTTCGGTACCGGTTCTGCCCGTTCGCGTATCGGGGCCGATTCCCAAAAACAGAATTTTCGACCTGATGCACGAGGTAAACCGTATCACCGTTTCAAAACGACTCGGACGAGAGGAAGTCGTTGTACCGAATATTCTCAATCTCGGCGTGGATTTGATTGCAACAAGCAATATCCTGAAGGACGAGAAGAAGCAACCTTAAAAAAGAAAGAGGGGAAAATCTTTAATGGAACAGTCACTTGTGCTGACCTTTGACGTCGGCACGCAGAGTGCAAGATGCTTGCTTGTCAATGAGAGTGGAGACTTTGAGGATAAGGAGCAGCAAAAATACAAGGTTCCTTATTTGTCAAAACAGCCCGGATGGGCAGAACAGACCCCGGATTTTTATTTTAACATTATAGCCGAAATGTCAAAAAAGATTATCGAGAGAAATGCCGATAAGCTTGACCGCATAACAGCCGTATGCCTTACCTGCATACGTGACACGGTGCTTTGCCTCGACAAAGACAAACGTCCGCTTCGCGACATAATATTATGGCTCGACGAGCGTGAGGCCGACGAGGACGGACAGATTCCGGCAGCAAAACGCGCATTGTTTTCGCTTGTGGGAATGGGAGAATCGGTAGATATGATTTACCGAGCCTCTACCGGCAACTGGATTATGCAAAACGAGCCCGAAATATGGGCCAAAACAGACAAATACGTTATGCTGCCGTCATACCTCAACTATCTTTTGACGGGCAAGCTTAAGGATTCCGTGGCAAATATGATAGGTCACGTACCGTTTGATTACAAAAACCGCCGTTGGATGAAACCCGGTGCTCTCACGCGCTGCGTGTGCAATGTTCCGTCCGAAAAGCTCTGTGAGCTTGTTCCGTCGGGCGAGATCATAGGCAAAATCACAAAAGATGCGTCCGAAAAAACGGGTATCCCAATGGGACTTCCGCTTATAGCAACCGGCTCCGACAAGGGCTGTGAAACCATCGGTATGTCCGTTGTAAAATCAAACCGAGCGGCAATTTCCTTCGGCACGACCTCAACCTTACAGATGGCGGTTAAAAAATATTTTGAACCGCAGCCTTATATGCCGGCTTATCCGGCTGTTCCGAACGATATGTTCAATCCCGAATTCGAGGTCTATCGCGGATTTTGGATGATTTCGTGGTTTATAGAGCAGTTTGCCGCGAAGGATAAGGTTGACGCCGCCGAGGAGGGCGTTTGCATAGAGCGTTATCTTGACGATAAAATCAAGGATATTGAGGCCGGCTCCGGCGGACTTATTTTACAGCCGTTTTGGACTCCGGGCATCACGAACCCGAACGCGAGCGGCGCAATTATAGGCTTTTCGGATTTTCATACGCGTTATCATTTGTATCGTGCCATAATAGAGGGCATCTGCTTAGAGCTGTACCACGGGCTCGTTAAAATGCAAAAACGCTCAAGCGTCACGGTAGATGAGCTTTTTGCCGGCGGAGGCGGCTCCAGCAGCCCGGTTGTATGTCAAATTGCCGCAGATGTGTTCGGCTTGCCCGTACACCGTATTCAGACTCACGAGGCGAGCGCAGTCGGCTGTGCCATGGTCGCGTTTATTTCACAGGGCGTTTACAGCAGCTATGAGGACGCCATAGAGCATATGGTACATAAAAAAGACGTATTTATTCCGAACGAGGAAAACCACCGAACCTATATGAAAATTTACGGCAAGGCGTATTCTCACCTTGCCTCAAGATTAAAGCCAATAGAAAAATACCTACATCATTTTCAAACAGGAGGACACTGATAATGAGTACAAAACCGTATAAGGGCTTTGAGCCTAAATGGATGCTTCAGAGAGCACCTGAGAACAGCTATCGTTCAATTTTCCGCTGGGGCGACCCCGACTTTTTCAAATATCCGAAGGAGAGCCTTTACAAATATGTTAAAAAACGCTGCAATCTCAAGGACGAGGAGTTTATGCAGTATAATGACGATTTGGGTCTTGACCCCGTAAATCTCGGCGAAGAGCACGCTCCGAAGATTGACAAAAAGCACGTAAAGGCCATTGCCGCAATAGTCGGCGAAAAGAACGTTTCACAGAGCGACTACGACCGTCTCGCCGTTTCCTACGGACAGACAATGTACGATCTTCTCAGAATGCGTCACCGTCGTTTTGACTCTCTTCCCGACCTTGTTGTTTTTCCGGAGACAAGCGAACAGATTGAGAAAATCGTAGCCTACGTCACAAAGAATAAAATACCGCTCTATGTTTACGGCGGCGGCTCGTCGGTTACAAGAGGCGTTGAGCCCATTAACGGCGGCGTTTCTCTTGATATGCGCCGCAACTTCAACAAGGTCATTAAATTCAATGAGACCGACCAGACCATTACCGTTCAGGCAGGTATGTCCGGACCAAAGCTTGAGGAAACGCTTCAAAACGCTCAGAGCCTTTTCGGCGCAAAGCGTCCGTACACCTGCGGTCACTTCCCGCAGTCGTTTGAATATTCCTCCGTCGGCGGTTGGACCGTCACACGCGGTGCCGGTCAGAACAGCACCTATTACGGCACCATAGCCGATATAGTTGTTTCGCAGAAATACGCCACACCGATAGGTAAAATCGAGACAAGTCACTATCCGAGAGAGGCAACGGGACCGAATCTCAATCAGGTCATGATGGGCGGCGAGGGCACCTTCGGCGTTCTTACCGAGGTCACGCTCAAGTTTTTCCGCTGGATGCCCGAAAACAGAAAACGCTTTTCCTATATGTTCAAAGACTGGCCGACAGCTATGCGCGCCGCTCGTGAAATGATGCAGTGTGAGTGCGGCTTCTCCTCTGTTTTCCGTCTTTCAGACCCGGAGGAGACCTCATTAATGCTCCATCTTTACAACGTTGACGAAACGCCGCTTGAGCCTCTTCTTGATAAATTGGGCTACAAGGACTTTGAGCGCTGTCTCTTCCTCGGATTTACAGACGGCGAAAAGGGCTTCTCAAGAAACGTTGCGCATAACATAATGAAAATTGCCGTTAAGCACGGCGGTATCCCGATGACCGGCTACGTATGCAAGGGCTGGGAAAAGGGCCGCTTCAACGACCCGTATCTTCGCGATACACTCATGGATTTCGGCTTTATGATTGATACGCTTGAGTGCACGGTCAACTGGTCAAATATGGCTCGTGTTCACCGTGAGGTTCGTGAGGTTTGCCATAAGCTTCCGAACACAATCGTTACAACTCATATGTCGCATTGCTATCCGCAGGGCGCCAACCTCTACTTCATCTTTATGACTAAAATGCAGGACGAAGAGGAGTTCCGTGCTTATCACGCAACAATTCTCGACGCCATACAGAAGAGCGGTGCGGCCATCAGCCACCACCACGGTATCGGAAAGATGTTTGCTCCGTGGCTTGAGGGCTACCTCGGTGAAAAGGAATACGGTATAATCCGCACGCTTAAAAACTATTTTGACCCCGATTACCTTATGAATCCGGGCGGAACCATAGGCCTTGACCTTAAGCCCGAGGACAAAAAGTATCTGCGTGAGCATACCGAGTATGTTGACGAGCTCAAGGACTGAAAAGGCTGTTGAAGCGCGGCTCAAAGCCGTAACGTCAAGCATAAACACATAAAATCAAGGCTTTCGTCTCAGGTGAAACGAAAGCCTTTTTATTGCCGATCACAGAAAAGCTTACTTTTTGTATAAGCTTTCGGCATTTGCGGATGTTGACTGTTTGCCGTCGTAATTATATAATAATTTATAACATAATTTCGCCGCATATGTGATATGCCGCACAAGTAAAGAGGTTCATCATGACAGATAAAAGCTATTCAATTATTTTCAGCAGCCCGACAGGCAACACGAGGCTGCTCGCCGACACCATTCGCGACGCGCTGCCGGAGGAAAACTGCAATTATTTCGGAGTGAGCGAAAACGCCGATACACAATCCGACATTTTATTTATAGGCTTTTGGACGGATAAGGGAACCGCCGACAAGGCGACCTTGGATTTGCTCGAAAAGCTGAAAAATAAAAGGATTTTTCTTTTCGGAACGGCGGGCTTCGGCGGAGACGAGGAGTACTTCAAAAAAATCCTCGCAAATACAAAAAAGAGCATTAGTGGCAGCAACATCACAGTCGGTGAGTATATGTGTCAGGGAAAAATGCCGCAAACGGTCAGGGAACGCTATATCAAAATGAAAAGCCTGCCGAATCCCGCGCCGAATCTCGATATGCTGATTGAAAACTTTGACCGTGCTCTGTCTCATCCCGACGAAAACGATTTGAAAAGGTTGAGGCTCTCCGTGGAAAAGCTGTAATATTAAGCGACAGCGCGACCTACCCCGCTAAGCTGTGCCGCGTATCATATTACTATTGATTTATTGTAAAAATAATGATAAAATATTCAGCGTAGCACGTAAGCAGGTGTAGTTTAATGGCAGAACATCAGCTTCCCAAGCTGAATACGGGGGTTCGATTCCCCTCACCTGCTCCAAAAACGGCAAGTATCAAAGGATACTTGCCGTTTCTTTACTTTTTCGCATTTTACTCTAGTCTCGCTCTTCTCTCTTCGCTCAACCTCTCCTCTCTTGCAGAGGAAGGTGAGCCTCGTCAAGGCAAGCCGGAGGGATTCTGCCTCCCTTGTAAAGGGAGGTGGGCCTCGTCAAGGCAAGCCGGAGGGATTTTGCGGAGTTATATGGAATTTAAATAGATTGTGCGCGACTTTTTAATCCGCTTTTTGCCTCCCTTGTAAAGGGAGGTGGGTTGCCGCAGGCAAGCCGGAGGGATTTCTTGGGAGCATATGGAATTTGAATAAAAAGCGCAATACCTTTTAATCCCTCAGTCCGCTCGCAAACTCGCGTCCAGCTCCCTTTTCAAGGGAGCCTAAACAATCCCTCAGTCCTCTTCGTCATTGCCTCCCTTGTAAAGGGAGGTGGGTTGCCGTCAAGGCAAGCCGGAGGGATTTCTTGGGAGCATATGGAATTTGAATAAAAAGCGCAATACCTTTTAATCCCTCAGTCCGCTCGCAAACTCGCGTCCAGCTCCTGACGGGAGCCCGTCCCCTTTGTCACTTCGTGACATTTCCCCACACCGTGGGGAATCACCCTTTTCAAGGGAGCCTGAATAATCCCTCAGTCCTCTTCGTCATTGCCTCCCTTGTAAAGGGAGGTGGGTTGCCGCAGGCAAGCCGGAGGGATTTTGCGGAGTTATACGGAATTTGAATAAAAAGCAAATTACTTTTTAATCCCTCAGTCTGTTCGCGTTGCTCACAGCCAGCTCCTGACGGGAGCCCGTCCCCTTTGTCGCTCCGCGACATTTCCCCACACTGTGGGGAATCACCCTTTACAAGGGAGCCTATTACTATTAGGGTGCCGCGCCTTGTAAATAAAACCCATTAAAAAAGCTCCCCTTTGGGGCACCCTCCGTAAGGAAGGTGCCCCGGGGCGGCTCTTGTATCTCAGTTTAATAAGTTTTCGGAAACGGTGTAACCCTTGTGGTTACGCCGTTTTCTCTTTGCTGCGCTCAGTGAGGTGGTGCTGGAAGGCTTCTTCCATCTCCTCCGGGGTCAGCTCGTGGAGAATGCCCACGCCGCTGTAATAGATGTCCAAAAGCTGCACCCGCTTGCCGTCAAGGTATCTGGGCGCATACACCACGATTTTGTCCACGAACTCGTGGATCAGCTCTGGGGTCAGTGCTTTCAATTCCGTGATTTGCTTCACCTTCTGAATAAATCTCTGCAAGCTCTCGGTCTTATCCGTTTCAGTTTCCAGATACGCCTGCATCTCCGGGACAGCGGCTTTCAGCGTTTTCTGTTCCTCCTCGTAGGACAGGGACAGGGTGGCATAGCGCTCGTCAGATAGCTTTCCACTGGCGTTGTCCTCGTAGATTTTCTGAATCAAGGCATCAATCTCCGTAATGCGCTTCTTCGCCTTGCTCAGCTCCCGGCGCTTGGCGGCAAGCTGTTTCTTCTTGTCCTCCGTGTAGCAGTCCATCTGCTTGCGGGCGAATTCTTTCTCAAACACCTGCACATTCAAAAGGATGCGCTGCATACTCTCCAAGACGATTTGCTCCACCACTCTCTCACGGATATAATGGGCGGAACAGACATCGGAGTTCTTGCGGTAGGAGGAGCAGAAGAAGTATGCCTGCTCTCGCTTGTAGTTGCCTGTGACGCTGTAATACAGCTTTTCTCCGCAATCAGCGCAGTACAGCAGGCCCGAAAACGGACTGACAATTCCACTTTTTGTAGGTCTACGGCGGTGCTTGCGGAGCTCCTGCACCAAGGCGAAGGTTTCCCGGTCGATGATGGCGGGATGGGCATCCTTGAAAATCTGCCATTCCTCCGGCGGGCGCTCGATTTTCTTCTTGTTCTTGAAGGACTTGGTGGTGCTGCGGAAATTTACCGTATCACCGCAGTATTCCTGCTTACCGAGAATGTCCGCCACAGTGGCAGAACACCAGTTGTAGGGCACAGCGGGCGGCTTGCTGCAATTCCTACCAATATTGCTCCAGTGCTCGGTAGGTGTCGGTATCTTGCCAGCTTTCAGGCGTTTGGCAATCTGCGTCGGTCCAAGGCCGTCCACACACCAAGCGAAAATCTGCCGCACAGTCTTTGCGGCTTCTTCATCCACAAGCCAGCCGTTCTTGCTCTCTGGGTCTTTCTGATACCCAAAGGGCGGATTGGTGGTCAGCGGTGCGCCGGACATTCCCTTGCTCTTGAACACATTGCGTACCTTCTGGCTGGTGTTCTTAGCGTGCCACTCATTGAATAAGTCCTGCATCGGGACAAGGTCACTGATGCCCTTGGCGGTGTCGATGTTGTCCATAATGGCGATGTAGCGGACGCCGAGGCTGTCGAAGCCTTCTTCCAGAAGCTGTCCCACGATGAGGCGGTTACGCCCCAAGCGGGAGTGATCCTTGACGATCAAGGTGCCGATGAGGCCCTTTTCCGCAAGTTCCATTATCTCCGTAAAGGCAGGTCTTGCGAAGTTCGTACCCGACCAGCCATCGTCAATGAACACACGAGTATTCCGGAAGCCATTTTCCTGTGCGTACTTTTCGAGGATGGTCTGCTGATTTTTGATGGACCCTGACAGGCCGTCCTGTTCATCGTCACGGGACAGGCGGCAGTACAGGGCTGTGATTTTATCCGGTTGTTTTGTCATAGCTCTCCTTTCCACAGCCGGATATGATCGAATTTATAGGTGAACCCATTCTACCATATCCGACTGTAAACTTCAACGCTTTAATGCGGTGACTTCAAATTTCTTTGCTATTATCATCGCTTTTCAGGATGATACGCTGCACTTTGTCGGTAATATTTTCTCTTGCGTCCTCTTTGAAAAAGGCTCTTACGGCATATACCGTACCGTCAATTTCTCTGATGAAATTCAGCGGCTGTGCATAGGCGCTTCTGCGAAACCACGCTATGCGCTCCTGCTTGGTCATTGTCGCAAGGTGGTCTGTAATGCGGTCAATCTGTGCATAGATTTCATTATTTCTGTCCTTCATCGTGCGTCACGCTCCCTTCTCTGTGATTTCTTTTGCTGCTGTGCCTCCTTGGCACGGTATTCGTTGGCATAGAGCAGATCCGTCTTTTCCTGTATTTTGGCGGAACGCACCTCAATAGCCTTATTCAGCTTCAGCTGCTTTCGCAGGGCAGTGATCTGCTCTGTCACACCCGCCTTTTCCTGCCGCAGGTTTTCCTTTTCGGCAGGTGCAGCACGGCGTATCCTGTTTTGCAGTTTGGTGCGGCGGACAATGAGGGCATCCATATCCCGCCGGAGCTTCTCCCGGTCTGCGTACAGGTCGTCAAAGGTTTCAATGCCGTATTTACTCATATACCGTACCTGCTGGGACAGCTCATCCAGCTTCCGCAAGTCCTCCTTCAGATACGGGCTGGTGGGCTTGTAGTCGGTATGCTTCGGTAGGTACCCCAGCAGATAACAATAGTGCAGATACAGCTTGTAGATGTGGCTGGTCTTATGGAACGGGCGGAACCAATCCGAAAGCTCCTGCGGCATTTGGGGCGGGTAGCTGGTATATGCCCGGCGATTGCCAAAGGAGGCGTATCGTCCGATGCGGATATTATCCGGCGTCCACCTTTCATCCAGAGTGTCCAGCCTTGTAAAGTGCTCATATTGGGGCAGGCGGAGTTTCCAGTGCTTGCCCATGAAGTCGGTCACATACCCTTTGCGCCGCAGATAGTCCTCCATATAGTAGGGTGTGCGGCTGAAGTCCATCGCCTCCTGCACATCGGCACGGTAGATATTGTAGCGGGTAGGCTTGCCGTTTTTCTCATCCAGCCACACGGGACGGGAGGGGGCTTTGTGTGGCTTCTCAATGACGGACAGCCCGTATTCCCGGCAAAGCCGGTCGGAGATTTCCATCATTCGCTTTCGCTCGGCCTTGGAATAGTTGTACTTGCCGCCATCCCGAAAGGAAACGGAATTAAAGCAGAAATGGCAGTGTAGATGTTCCTTGTCCAGATGGGTGGTGACGATGATCTCAAAGCGGTCGCCCCACATCTCCTTTGCCAGCTTTACGCCAATCTCGTGGGCAAGCTGCGGCGTGACCTCCTCCGGCTTAAAGCTCTGATAGCCGTGCCAAGCGATGTAGCCGTCCGTCTTGCCGTAGCGTTTCTTGGTGAGGATCATCTGCCGCAGCGCCGTTTCTTTTAGGCAGTTGAGGGCGGTGACATACTCGCCCTCCTGCGTGGCCTCCGGGCGCTGGACATAGGTGAACACATTATAGAGGTCTTGTAGCTCCGGTATTTTCGATGCCGTCTTTTCGGGATTCTCCACATAGTCGATGAGGTCTTTCAAACGGCCTTCGATGTGCCAAAGAGAAGTCGTTGCCATCAGATCACCTCCTGCAAGTCCAGCACCAACTGTTCAATTTCGGCGCAGAGTTCAAGGGCGGACGGCTCATATTTGGCACACTCTTTCAAGTTGGAATGAGCCTTGTATAACTCGTCCATCAGCCGCCAAAATACATCCGGTGACTTTGGCTTTGGGTGGATGTCCCGGCAAAGCTGACGGACATACTCGCTTTGGGACAGACCGCATAGGGCGCTGTTGCGCTCCAATTTCTCTTTTTCTTCTTCGGTCAGGCGTACTCTGATACGCACTTTTTCTTCCTTCATTTTGTCATCTCCTTTAGTAGATATTTGCTTTCCAAGCAGGGTTTCAGGGAGGCACGCCCTGAAAGGTCCGCACGCCGCAAGGCTGCGGATCTGGATTGTGGGGGTCACAATCCGATGCTCGTTATTCCTGTGGACAGCACCTTGTGTTTTTAGATTGCTTCGCCGCTTTCTCCGAATGTCGTTTTTCTATCCCTGCCTCGGAATCTCACCGCAGCGTTGCCAAGCTCATATCTTCACTCAGTCATATCCCATTCGGACGGTCATTCAGTTTTCAATTTGCCCCTCAATTGGTAGGCAGCGAGAAGGGCCTAAAATTAACCCCCTCTGCAAAATTGTTTGAACGGTGTCTATAACGGCAAAAAGAGCCGGTACACAGCACATCAAATCAGCGGGAGATGATCTCTCGCTCTATCTTTGATGAAACTATGTACCGGCTCTGCTTTTCAGAAACCTTCAATGTCTGCTTTTTCCGCTCCGCAGGCAGACACTGCATCAGGAGCGGCGCAGCCGCAATCTCTTTCGGCGGCTGCCTTGAGTTTCATTTCAGATATTCAGTTGTGGACTCTGCTATGAGAGTAGAGTGTAGTATATCATATAGAACACTTGTTCGCCAAGTGATTCTGACATACTGCAGTAGGAAAAGCGGCTGCCGTTTCCGACAGCCGACTTTGCAAAAGTTATCACTTATCAATATGGGATTTTCAGATTCTTCAAAAAACCCTCAATATTTGTTGCAGTTCCCTCCGAAGCGTCTGTCAGCAGTCCGTCATCCGTCAGCAGCGGCGTGTCCAAAACGGATTTGATACTCACAGCCACACTGGCGCAGGATGCAATTATCTTTTTGGAATCTGCACTGTAGCAACTGTAATCATCGCCCTCTGCTTTTACGATGTCGCTCATCTGGTAGATCAACGGCATAAAGTAAGAATCCAGTCGAGCCAGCAAATTGTAAAACACACAGGTTCTTCTGCGGATGGTCTCACATTGTAAGGATGCGGTGTTGAGCTGCGCTGCGATCTGCACTGCCTCAGCTCGGTTGGTGTATGCTTTTTCAAGATCTTTCTTCGCTACTTTCCCGGCAACCAGTCCCATAACCAATAGGGCAGGACCGGCTACGAGTCCGCCGAGTACAGCTGTCCCGCCGGCCATTCCAAGCCCACCGGCAGCAAGGGAACCTCCTCCGAAAAAGGCGAGTGTGGCATTCGTTGCAGCGGCACCGCTCAGCGCAGAAATCGCCGTTCCGGTCGAAGCAAAAGCCAGCGCTTGTGCAGCACCATATGCACCGAAGGCAGCCAATGCCCCTCCGGCTGTTCCAGCAACTGCTCCACCGGCTACGGAGCCTGCAAAGTGTGCCATGCTGCGAAGTTCTACAAATTCCTGCTCGTCAATATGAAGCCGATGGAGCTCATCCAGTCCTTCCGTCTCCTTGAAATCCACATTTTTGATCTGTGTGAACACATTCAAAAAGTCGGAAATCGTTCCGTTCAAGACGGCCATTTTTTCTGCCCCCAGCCGGGTCAGTGAGTTTCCGCAGGCGAGCCGCTGTGCATTCAGATAATCGGTGGACTCCTGAACAAGCTCATTGGCACTCTTATTGATCTGTTTGGCATTTTTGGCATCAAAGCCGGCCTTTACGGTGCCGCCGATCCCGAACATTCCACTGGCAGCAGCAATACCGATAAACAAAAGCGGTAACGGCATTTTCTTCCCCTCCCATCAAAGTGTGATCAAATCTATGACACTGTCAAAGATCGCTGCCTGGCGTTTTGTAAGCTCATTTATCCGTGCTTCGATCGTCAAGTACGGACGATCTGTCGTTTTGATCCACGCAATCTCTTTTTCGATATCCAGTATTGTCAGGATGCTGCTTTCCATTTCCAGAAAAACAGCTTTGTCGATTTGCAGCTTACGGACGATGTACTTGAGCAGTTTGCGCTCGGTTTCATCGTAGCTTTCATCACTGTATGCAATGGTCAACAGATTCCAAACCAATAGCTTGGGTGTGATGAAGGTATCGGCTGTTTCGTTGGAGGACTGGATCGCATCTTCTACGCCGTCCTGCAAAACATCGTAATAGTCCTCCGAATCAATGACCTTCTCCAATTGTGCCTGACAGTCCTTGATGATAGCGGGCTTGCTATCTGCAAAATTGGGGTCAAGCGCTGCACCTATGGCATCAAACTTTTCCTCCTCGCTGTGGTAAACCGTTCCGTCCGCTGCCATCAGATAGTAGATGATCTGAAGCGCATTTCGAGTAGCAATGCTCTTCACCTCTGGCGCAGTGCCCTTTTCCGATTCAGCGGCTGCAATTAGTTCCTTTGCCGAAGCCGCCTTCTGAGCATCGGCTTTTTTCTTCTCCCGACTTTGTTTTGCATCAGATGCCATATCCTGCACGGCCAGTTTAGCTGCCTTAGTTGCATCGGCAGCTTTTTGCAAAGCCCCTGCAAAACCTGCTCCGATTTTCTTCTTATCCACTTCTGCCTAACCTCCTTTATAGTACCAATGGAGCATCGGACTCCATCAGAGCATCAAATTCTTTCTGATTTGTAAACTGCGGCTCTCGCCCAAGAACCTTCTGAATGGTAACATTCCCCCGAATAACAAGATCAGAATCACCGGTCAGCAAGCCTTGCTGCATATCAGCAAAGCCGGACATAAAGCCTTCGATGTCCTCGGCAAGATAATTGCTGACCTTCATATCCAGCTGCTCCTTAAACTCCTGAAGCTGCTTGAGGAACAGTGCCGCCTTCGCCTCGGAGAGGATCATCTTCTCGTGAATGAGCTGCGCCTCTTTCTTCTCATTGGATACCTCACGCACGATGGAAAGAGCAGCACGCCCGGCCCCCACATAATTAAACCGGCTAACAAAGCGACCGGAAAACAGCACCCAATTGCCGCCGGATTCGATGGCAGCGTGGATCGCCGCGTCAGCGGTATCGGCTACGGTGAAGGTCATACTGGCTATGGTGAGCATCCGGTCTACGGTACGATTGCGGAAAGGAATGATGGCTTTCCAGTTGATTTTATGGACATCGCTCCAGTCTTGAATGTCGTCTCTGGACAGTTCCTGCAGCAACCGGCGCAGAAGGAAAAACGACCGCACGATACATTCGTTGATGATCACAGGAATGGTTTGCTTCCAAACTTGCATGGCAATGCCCATTTCGGTGCGAAGGTCAAATTTAAGAGGGATCAGATTGCCCTTTGAGTCCCGTTCTCCCAGCAGCGTTCCGTTGAACAGCTTGGATATGTAAACGGAGAATTCCTTATACCCCTTAGCATCTTGCTTTTTGAACAAGCAAGTTGAAGAAAATTCCTTCAAAAGGGAGACCAGCGGCCCCGGCAGCCCCGTGCCAAAGCTGCCTTTCATAACGGTGCCAGAAGACCCGGCAACATCACTGACCATATGAAAGAACCAGTTTACAGCGCCAAACATAATCTTTTCGGGAAAACTCTTTCCCACGAGATTCAGTCCATCTTTGTTAAGCGGTACGCACTGAAACGCTCCCGCAACATCGGTACCGTAAACATTGCCCGTAAATTGCGTCAAAATGGAACAAATCAGTCCCAACGGGGTCGGGTGGTGTGAGAAGTCACGGAGATGGTGTTGCAGACCTCCGCCAAAGGCAGCGGTTGCCTTGTCTGCGGCAATGGGGAACTGATCCTCCAGATGCTTTATGGCCTGTGCAAGATCGACTCCGTCGTAACCTTGATATTTGGCAACCTTTAGAACCAACTTTTCAGCCTGCTGATTTCCCCACTGGTTTGCATACTCAAGCGAGAATTCCCCAACAAATAAGCTGTCCACTAACCCGGCAAGGACACCACTTGTAACCGCGAGGGCATAATCTGCCTTATCGGCGTGATTGGTATAGCGTTCCAGTTCCTGATTCACACGGGCCAGCTCCGTATTCAGGTGATCAATGCTTGGTGACTCGACTTTTGCATCAGCAGATACAACTTCCTCTGCCAACTCCTGATTGATCTCTTTTGTCTTGTCTGGCAAAGTAAATGTACCGTCAATAATTCCTGCGTACTGCGCTGACTGGGACCATTCGTAGCACTCATAGGCACGGGTGGCCAATCGTGGATGGGTTTCATCCTGCACCAGCATCAGCTCCATCAGCTTGTTGGATTTTGAATCATTGACAAAGGATTTTAAGTCAAGTGCCTGTTTCAGAAATTCCTTCCGATCCACATTCTTGCCATAGCCGTTGATCCGGAGCAATACATCAATGGTTTTGTCCGCTGTTCCGTCACAGAGAGCAGCAGCTCGGTCTGCGGACAACTCACTGCAACGATCCCAGAATAGAAGCGCCCTCACTAATGTCGGCGTGAGATATTTGCCAATGGCTGGAATACGCACTAACGGGCTTCGGTCTATACCACCAACCAACTGCGCTGCAATGGAGTGATAAAGGGAATGTTTGCAGGCAATGTGGCCGCATTCGTGCGCCAGAACACTGGGGAGCAGATTGAGCGGAAGTTTATTCACAAGCCCGGATGTCACATAGATACAAGGGTGAACGCTGCCAAATGTTGCTGCATTGGCCTGCCTGTCCCTCACATAATAAAGCTCCGGCGTATCAATGCCAAGCTGCTCACAGATCGGGGGCAAGAGACCGTATACCTCCGGCATCTGGTTTTCGCCGAGACGGATCGCGGTCGATAGAAGGTCGATTTTAGCAGCCTTCTCATCGTAATTGGCAGAATACGATTCCAGAAGCTTTACAAACTTCGGGAATTGATTCAAAGCATCTGCGGCTTGCCTGTCCAAGTCGTGCACATAGAGTTCGGCACTATAGGCCATGTTGTCACGCCCTTTCCTTTCAATTTACTTCTTCTGTTCAGTTTCAAATTCGACAATGTCGTCCAGCTTGCAATCCAGTGAGGTGCAGAGCTTTTCCAGCACATTCACCCGAACATCTTCGTTGCGCCCCAGCTTTGCCATAGCGTTAGTGCTGATCCCAGCCAAATGCGTCAATTCAGTTTTGCTGAGATTTTTGTCGATCATCAGCTTCCAGAGCTTTTTGTAATTTACCGACATATTCCGTTCTCCTTCTGCGTTGCGGCGTTTTGCTTTACATTTTTAGTATATCACGCCTATTCTAAAAATCAAGATAATTTTGAGCTTTGCAAGATAAGAGATGAGTTCGATTGCACAATATATTATCGGAAACTCGATTGAGGTATATAGAAACGGCGTGCGGGATGTACCCACACGCCGTACTTGATTACGAGAAAATAACCTCTTGATTTACAATTTCAGCCGCCCTATTTCGAATGTTATTGCTTTTCCTAACCCATTCCATCGGAGCGATTGCCTTAAAATCTTCCGTCAGGCTTTCACTCCGAGATAGTGTTTTCACAAGTTCATCAAACATCTGCTGTGCCCAAGTTTCCACATCAATAAGATAATCATTCAATTTGCCGCTTGTCAGCAGATTGTAGTAGCGCACTCTGTGATACTGCTTTAGATACCACAAGTGCCGTTGTCCCCAGATGCCGATATGTACTTCGCCTTCCTCCGGCAGTTTTAGGCAGGGCAGATAGTAATCACCTTGCAATTCATACCAAAGCCCGTTTTTCTCGTTATAAATGTACTTGTCCATTTTGTAATCCTCCAATATGATTGATTTTTACCTACAATTCAATCATTCCAGCCGATTACAAAAGCCGAGGGAGAGGACTTCCTTACGAAGCCTCTCCCTTGGGGAGCTTTTCGTTTTTATTCGCCGCCGGTACGTCTGAAAAGGTCGTTAATGTGTCTGAAATAATTTTTGTCTATACCGTCTATTGTTTCCTCGGTGGTTCTGAACTGCCAGTTGCCGAACGCTCTGCCGGGAACATTCATACGCGCGTCCGAGCCGAAGCCGCACATATCCTGATAAGAAATGACGGCAAGCTTTGCCGAAGAGCGCCACACGGTTTCGATAATCTTGCGGCATGACGGGCTGTAATATCCGCCGTCGCCCCAGTTATCGCCCGTAAATCCGCAGTAATCAAGCGCAAAGGCTCGCTCTTCGGGCGTTGCCTCCCAAAGCCACGCAAGCAGCGTTGTATTGTCGTGCGTGCCGACATATGCTACGGTATTCAGCGGATAATTATGCGGCAGATGTGTGCTGTTTCCGCACGGGTCAAAGCCGAACTGTATTACACGCATACCGGGGAACCGAGTTTTATCAAGCAGCTGTGTGACGTCCTCGCCGAACACGCCGAGATCCTCTGCAATAATAGGAACGTCTCCCATTTCTTCCTTTACGGCGTCAAAAAATTTCATTCCGGGCCCCTTGACCCATTCGCCGTTTTTCGCCGTTTTTTCGTCCGCAGAAACAGCCCAATATGACGCAAATGCGCGAAAATGGTCAATTCTGACCGTATCATAAAGTCGAAAAGCGTCCTTTATGCGGCTGAGCCACCAGGCATAGCCTGTTTTTTCAAGCACATCCCAATTATAAAGCGGGTTGCCCCAAAGCTGACCGTCCTTTGAGAAGTAATCAGGCGGAACTCCCGAAACTCTGCGGCGCACAAAGCTGCGCTCGTCTATCTCAAAAAGCTCCGTATTTCTCCAAACATCGGCGCTGTCGGTTGAGACGTATATCGGCATATCGCCGAGTATTTTTACGCCGTTTTCGTTGGCAAACTGCTTTATGCGGTGCCATTGAGAAAAGGCAATATACTGCTCGAATTTATAAAAATCAGCTTCGTCTTTCAACTCGTCTCTGTTTTTAAGCGCATTTTCGTACCGCGCGAATTTTTCATCCCACTCATACCATGGTTTGCCGCCGAATTTTTCCTTTGCGGCGCAAAACAGCGAATATGCTTCGCACCACGGGTTCTCCTCGCAGAATTTTTCAGTCTCCGCAGATACTTCGTTTTTCTTGTTTTGATACGCGATTTTTAAAAGCTCCCTGCGGCTTTTTGCGGCAAATTCGTAGTCCGCCGTGTAAGGCGAGCCGTAATATACGCTTCTTACAAGGTCGTCTTCCGACACAAAGCCGTCATTTTTGAGCGTTTCCGGGTCAATCAGAAGCGGTGACAACGCAAATGCCGCCGGAGACGCATAAGGTGAGCCGTAAAAATCCGTAGGACAAAGCGGCAGCACCTGCCAATATGAAAACCCCATATCCTTGATACGGCGTATAAACCGTTTTGTCTCTTCGCCCATTACGCCGATTCCGTATTTTGACGGGAGCGACGTGATGTGCATTAAAACTCCGCCGGCTCTTGTGTTAAGCATTATATAATTCCCCTTTTTTGAGCTTCGTCTTGATTTATGCCGCTTTAAGATATTCCTCAAGGCACAGGCCGCTCTTATTCATCGCCTTTGCAGCCTCTTTACCGACATAACGCCAATGCCACGGCTGATAATTCATACCCGTTTTGTCAGTTTTATTTTCGGGATAGCGCAAAATAAAGCCGTAATCCTGCGCATTTTTTACAAGCCACGAAAACTCCTTTGTAGAGGCAAAATCGGAGCTTGCACTCACAATATCCATTGACAGACCGAGATTTTGCTCGGAATATCCGCCCGGCAAAATAAACGTGCGCGCCTTTGCGGCGGCGTCGTCATCGGACAAGCCCTGATTTTTATAATAATTCACCTTTCGGTTGTAATTATCGTTTTGACGTGAAACCGAGCAATACCCTGCATACGGAGTTAAAACGCAACCATCCTTCTTTGCGGCGTCGTACATCTCTTGATACGCTTTAACAACTCTCGAATCAAGCTGCACGCTGCTTCCGCTTATCGCGTTTGCAAGCGACGGCACATATCCGTCGGGCAGCTTATGCCCTGCGTTAACAAGCGTGAGCTCCCAATTGCCCGAGCTCGGGTCTATGGTTTGGGGATTGTTAAAATCGGCTGCCGAAGCCGTAACGGGCGGTGCCGAGGCAGTCGTCTCCGGAACGGTTTCGGGCTCGGTCGTCTCCTCTGTGGTTTCCTCCTCCGATGTCTCCTCCTCGGTAGTGTCCTCCTGCGTGGCGGGCTCGTCGAGTCTTGCCTCAAGTCTCTCAACGGCAGGGTCCTTTACCTCTCTTTGCCCTATCGTAAGCTCGCCCACTATAAGCCCCGTCATTATAACGGCCAAAATTACAAACAGCAAAAATTTTCTTTTTACCGTCTTTTTCAATCTGACTTTTTTCTTCATATTTCGCGTCCTTTTAAAATCTCTTCTTGATATTTTAAAATGTTTACGTCGGATTGTCAATCAAAAGGCGCATTTCGGCGACAAAATTCAGCCGACGGAGACTTTTTTCTCATCAAAATAAACGAAGCCGTCAATCCACACATTGATTTTTTATCTTTAAGGCGCTCCGACAATGCGCAAAAAAGACCCTGCGGATTTTACTCTGCAAGGTCTTTTTCCTGTTATGGTTTAAAAATTGGGGTTGCCCAAAATCAAACTCTGATTATTTGTTCTTCTCTGCGATTGCAGCCTGAGCAGCAGCAAGACGAGCGATCGGAACACGGAACGGTGAGCAAGATACATAGTCGAGGCCAATCTTGTGGCAGAACTCAACAGAAGACGGGTCGCCGCCGTGCTCACCACAGATACCGCAGTGAAGTGACGGACGGGTAGCTTTACCGTTCTTAACAGCCATTTCCATGAGCTGGCCTACGCCGACCTGGTCAAGCTTAGCAAACGGATCGCTCTCGAATATCTTCTTGTCATAGTAAGCACCGAGGAACTTACCTGCATCGTCACGGCTGAAGCCGTAAGTCATCTGAGTAAGGTCGTTGGTACCGAAGCAGAAGAACTCAGCTTCCTTAGCGATGTCGCCTGCGGTAAGAGCCGCACGCGGAATCTCTATCATGGTACCTACTTCATACTTCATATCGGAGCCGGCAGCTGCAATTTCTGCATCTGCAGTCTCAACAACGATGTCCTTAACATATTTAAGCTCTTTAGCGTCGCATGAAAGCGGAATCATAATTTCGGGAGCAACAGTCCAGTCCGGATGAGCCTTCTGAACGTTGATAGCGGCGCGGATAACAGCCTTAGTCTGCATCTTTGCGATTTCCGGATAGGTTACTGCAAGACGAAGTCCGCGGTGACCCATCATCGGGTTAAACTCGTGAAGAGAAGCGATGATAGCCTTAATCTGCTCAACGGTCTTGCCCTGAGCGTCTGCAAGCTTCTTGATGTCAGCTTCTTCGGTGGGAACGAACTCGTGAAGAGGCGGATCGAGGAAACGGATTGTTACCGGGCAGCCCTCAAGTGCTTCATAGAGCTTTTCAAAGTCGCTCTGCTGATAAGGAAGAATCTTATCAAGAGCAGCTTCTCTCTCTTCAACGGTGTCGGAGCAAATCATCTCTCTGAATGCGGCAATTCTGTCCTCTTCAAAGAACATATGCTCTGTACGGCAAAGGCCGATGCCCTCAGCGCCGAGCTCTCTTGCCTTCTTAGCGTCAGCCGGAGTATCTGCATTGGTACGAACCTTGAGGGTTCTGTACTTATCAGCCCAGCCCATTATTCTGCCGAAGGTGCCTGCTATGGTAGCATCAACAGTCGGGATAATGCCCTCATAGATGTTACCGGTAGAACCGTCTATTGAAATGTAGTCGCCCTCGTGGAATTCCTTGCCTGCGAGAGTGAACTTCTTATTTTCTTCGTCCATATCGATAGCTGTGCAGCCCGATACGCAGCAAGTACCCATACCGCGTGCAACAACGGCAGCGTGTGAAGTCATACCGCCGCGAACGGTGAGAATACCCTGAGAAGCCTTCATACCGGTGATGTCCTCGGGAGAGGTCTCAAGACGAACAAGAACAACCTTTTCGCCTCTCTCGTTCCACTCCTCTGCGTCCTCTGCGGTGAATACTATCTTACCGCAAGCAGCGCCGGGAGAAGCACCGAGACCCTTGCCGAGCGGAGTAGCTGCTTTAAGAGCTGCTGCGTCAAACTGCGGGTGAAGAAGAGTATCAAGGTTACGCGGGTCGATCATAGCTACCGCTTCTTCCTCGGTTCTCATACCCTCGTCAACGAGGTCGCAAGCAATCTGAAGAGCTGCCTGAGCTGTTCTCTTACCGTTTCTGGTCTGAAGCATATAAAGCTTGCCGTGCTCAACGGTGAACTCCATATCCTGCATATCTCTGTAATGATCCTCAAGGGTCTTGCAAACATTTCTAAACTCTGCAAATGCCTCGGGGAACTTCTGCTCCATCTCTGTGATGTGCATGGGAGTACGAACGCCTGCAACAACGTCCTCGCCCTGAGCGTTTGTAAGGAACTCACCGAAGAGGCCCTTAGCGCCGGTAGCCGGGTCACGTGTGAATGCAACGCCTGTGCCGCAATCATCGCCCATGTTGCCGAATGCCATTGACTGTACGTTAACTGCGGTACCCCATGAATATGGGATGTCGTTATCACGGCGATAAACGTTTGCACGGGGGTTGTCCCATGAACGGAAAACAGCCTTGATAGCGCCCATGAGCTGATCCTTGGGATCGCTCGGGAAATCCTCGCCTATTTTAGCCTTATACTCATCCTTGAACTGCATAGCGAGCTTTTTAAGGTCGTCGGCGTCAAGCTCTACGTCCTGAGTTACGCCCTTTTCCTTTTTCATAGCGTCTATAAGCTGCTCAAAATATTTCTTGCCGACTTCCATAACAACGTCGGAATACATCTGAATAAATCTTCTGTAGCAGTCCCAAGCCCATCTCGGATTGCCTGACATTTCGGAAATTGTGTTAACAACCTCCTCGTTAAGGCCGAGGTTGAGGATTGTGTCCATCATACCGGGCATTGAAGCGCGCGCACCGGAACGAACCGATACGAGAAGCGGATTTTTCTTATCGCCGAACTTTTTACCGGTGATGCCTTCCATCTTTACGATGTACTCGTTTATTTCAGCCATGATCTCGGGATTGATCTCGCGGCCGTCCTCATAATACTGAGTACAAGCTTCTGTTGTGATAGTGAAGCCCTGCGGTACCGGAAGACCGATGTTGGTCATTTCGGCAAGGTTTGCGCCTTTACCGCCGAGGAGCTCACGCATGTTAGCATTACCCTCTGAAAAAAGGTAGCAATACTTTTTTGCCATTGAGAATACCTCCAATTATAAATTACAGTGTTAATGGCTGCCCTCGCTTTAAAGCTATGGGCATTATAAACCGCTTGATATTATAACAGAAAAAATACGGCATTTCCATAGTTTTTGCGAATTTTTTGTATTTCGGCGAAATAAATTAAGCACAAAATATAATTTTGAGCATTTTAGGGGAAAATATGCAAGTTTCACGCCGTTTTTTGCGCCTAACAACTGCGCAAATCAAAAAGGAGCCGTAAAAATTACAGCTCCTTTCGGAAATGAAATTATACAAGACCCGCGTACATCTTTAAGATGTACTCCGCGTCAAAGGTCGAAATATCGCCGCTTCGGTTTGCATCCGCAACATATTTAGCCGTAGGCGACAGCTCCTCCATACCGTTTACATATCTTAAAGCAAGCCTTGAGTCAACGGGCGTTATGCTGCCGTCAAGGTCCACGTCGCCGAGCTTTGCCGTAAGCGGAGCCACGTAGTGAGTTCCCGCATTATAAACGAGGAACTGCGGATACTCCGCCCAAGTGTCAACGGTCGGTTGTGTTTTCGCCGTCATCGCCCGCACATAAAGGTCACAGCCGTTTTTGCGGTAATCAAACATCGAATGCCCGTAATTCTTTATAAACCAGGTGTTTTCGGGAAGCATACACGAGGAAGCGTCGATAATGCCGTCCTCGGAAAGACGGTTGTGCCCGTCGTCCCTCGCCTGAACGTAATCGTCGCCGAGAGTCGTTTTAAGACGGGCGCAGGTGGCACCGCCGCTTGTACGGTTTGTCTCTATAACTCCGTCGCTCGTGTAATCGGCGGTAGGCGTAAACGGCGCTATATAAAGATTGTAGTTTGAGAATATGCAAACAGAAGTGCCGCTTGCCTTGGCTCTCTGTAAAATCGAAGAAATATTCGCCTGTATATTGTGTATCTCGTCGATTTTTCTCTCAAAGGTCGCCCAGTTGGCAGCTATCACGGAAGCCGAAACGCCCTTTTGCTGCTGATTTTTCTCCATATACGCCCGCATTACGGCTTTTGCGTCATTATAGTATTCATCCGGCACAAACGCCCAAAGACTCGGCGTGTAGCCGAAGCCGGAAACAAGGCACTCGGTAAAAATGCGGTCCTTGTAGGTTCTGCCGCTGCCGTCGGGAAGCTCGGTCTCGAGGAAGCCTTCAAGCTTCGGCACCGCAAGCTGCAAAAGCTTTAAGGTGTCAAGAACCTTGCCGAGAGTGTCGGAATTCATACTCTGATTTATAAACGGGATAAGCTCATCTGTGCCGACGGCTATTTCGCCCTTAAAGAGACATCCCACCATATCAAGCCCCGTAAATGCGGAATTGAGCATGGTTATGTTTGAGACGTCGTCGCAGCCGTAAAGTCCCAAATACGAAGCCAAAACCGCTCCGCCCATACTGTGTCCGGCAATCGACACCTTGTCGACGTGCTTATCTGCCTTGATTTTTTGAACGTACGTGTTTATGTCCGCGGCAAGCTCCTGCATAGATTTATGCCAAGCAAGACCGTAAACGTAAACGTTGTCGGCACCGACTTCGTCGCAGCACGCGTCGACAATATCCTTATCGAAGGCATCGGCTCTTGTGACCTCGTCAAGTCCGTATTGCGATACCGGCTCGGTATATTGGTCTATAACGGTGACGTCGGGGTGCTTTGCCGTGCCGTCGGGATTGCACGAAACCGGCTCGAAAAGATTGTTTGCTATTTCCACTATTCCCGTGCAAAACGTTTCATAATCTCCCTTTAGAAACGCGCCGAGCGGAGCTATGGCGTTTTTCGCCATTTCAACTATTGTGTCCTGTGACGGCCCCCAAACCTGATTTCCGTCACCGTCCACCAGCACATATTCGCCGAAACCGGCTATTATCAGGATAGGTGTAACCTTATCCTTGGGCTCTGCGGCTGCCGCGGGAACAAAGCAAAGAACCGTCATGGTCAGTGCCAAAAGTACACTGACAAGCTTTTTCATCCTGTTTTTTGACATAATTATTCTCCCCCTGCTTTAAACAATTAAGTAGATATTACCACAATTATATCATTTTTGCAATATTTTTTATACAATCAGCTCATAAAATCCGTCTCAACCCTTTTAATTGACATTTCGGGCGAGTATATCCATTTATCTATGTGACCGTCACTTATAAAATAATCCGCCGCCGGACTTTTGCCGTCACCGGTAAAATAGTCCACGATAATAAGCTTTATTTTCATCCTTTCGGGATTTATGCTTTTTATGTAAACCGCGGCACTGTCGCCTGCGCGCGGCCCGGAGGCACATTCGGCAAGCCCTGCAAGATTGGGCGCAAGCTCCACGAATATACCGTAATCCTCCACCGAGCGTATTACTCCGGGCACGGTTTCTCCGGGTGCGAATTTTGAAGCGTTTTCCTCCCAAGTGCCGAGCAGCTCCTTTTGCGACAAGGTGATTCTGCCGTTTTCGTCTATCGATTTCACAACTGCCTTTATATCCTGATTAACCGAAAAACGAACACTCGGATGAGGTATGCGCGACACCGAGATACCGTCTATCGGCATAAGTGCCGAAATGCCTGCGCCTATGTCGCAAAACGCGCCGAACGGCTCAAGGTGCGTCACGCGCGCGTCGATTATATCGCCCGGAATGAGTCTTGAAGTATAATTTGCCGCGCACTCCTCTTGGAGCTTGCGGCGGCTGAGCAGAGCGAATGTCTCGCCCCTTTCATTCTCGGAAAATCCCGTTATCACAAAGTCAACGGGCTTATTAACGCGCGATATTATGGCTATGTCGCGAACCGTGTTATTTTCAATCCCCATAGCGCATTCCTTGCGCGGCATAAATCCCTTCATACACCTTAAATCCACGTCGAGATTGTGTCCTCGGTCGCAGAGAACCGCGCGCGCCTCAAGCGATTCTCCCGACAAAAAGGCGTTTTTGAGCTCCGCCAGGCTTGAAAGTCTTTTTTCGACGGCTTCGATGTCTGCGCGTGCACCCTCGGGGTAATATTTTTTCATAATTCTCACCTGCTTTGTTTACACTATGCCTGCCGCTTTATAAACACCGTGTCCCTTATGGCAGGTACAACACTATATGTATATGCGGCAGCTCTTCGGTTGAGAATTAACGCGCGATTTTATTTTAGCCCGGCAAGCCTCCGGTTTTGCCGCGACGCAGAACGAAGCAAGCCGCTCAAAACCGTAATAAACAAAGTCCGCAAAATGCAAAAGTGCCGCAAACACGAGGTTTGCGACACTTTTTTACACCATATTCAAATATCACTTTTTAGCCTGCTTTGAGTACTTCTTGAGATATATAAATCTCATAAGTCTTGTCTCAATGGGGTTTATGGGCTTGCCTGCCTCAAACAGTCTTGCGCCGACTGCGGTCTTGCAGCCCTTATCCATTACCATTTCAACCGCTGTGGCATCATATTCGCTGCCCGATACGCAAAGCGCACCGTTGTTGTTAAGAAGAACGCCGTTTCTTCCCTTAAGAGCCTTTACGACCTTCTTAGCAGTCTTTTTTGTGCTGTTGGGATTAAATGTTACCGAGCGAACGGTTGCGCCGACAAGCTGCGCAAAATCGTCAAGAAACGGCTTTATTGTTTTGCCAGACTTAGACATTGCGACTTCCGCCGGTGTTTTGGTGTGCATAATGAAGTTTACGTCCTTGCGCTTTTTATAGATGGCTCTGTGCATTTCAGCCGAAGCCGGATAATCATTGCCTGCTACAAGCTCACCCGTTTTAATATCTATTCTGACTATCGAGCCGTCGCCGTCTACGGCACTTATATTAAACACGCTGCCGTCACGTTCGCTGTTGCACGGCTCAAATACCGGAGCCTCCTTGGCACTCGAGTCAAAGAGCGAGCCGATATACTCGGCTACGTCGCCTAAGGTCTCGGCTACCTTACCGGTGATGAGACGGTATCTGTTTTTAACGGTAGTTTCGCAGATCTTTTCGAGCTCTGCCGCCACCTTAAACGCCTCGTCGTAATCCTTACCCATGCAAAGAGCACCGTGGTGAGCCATAATTACGGCCTTGGAGTCCGAACGCTTTATAGCCTCGACAACGCCCTTGCGAAGCTTGCCGGTTCCGGGAAGTCCGTATGCCGCAATCGGGACATTATCGCCGACTATTTCGGCCGACGCGGGTTCAACCTCGTTTATATCCATACCGAGCGCACTTATGACGGACGCCTGCATCTGATGCGTGTGAATTACGAAATTAACCTCGGGGCGAAGACGATATGCCTCGGCATGAATGCCCTTTTCGGAGGACGGCTTAATGTCACCCTCATAGCTGCAATCGTCGATATTAACAACTACTATTTCGTCGGGAGTAAGAGTTTCATAGGGACGTCCGCTCGGAGTAATAACGAATTTCTTATCGTCTACTCTGCATGAAATATTACCCCATGTTCTCGCGATAAGGCCGTATTCAACAACCTCTATACCGGCTTTAATGACGAGCTGTTTTGCTTCCATTATATCCATTGTATTCACCTCTTCGTTATTTATAACAAAGCGGGACAGACGGAAAACCCGTCCGCCCCGTTTTCTTGGGATTAAATTCAGTCAGCCTTAACAGCGACGTTTTCAAATACTCTGTCGAAGCAAGCAAGAGCCTGGTCGATCATCTTAGGAGTATAAGCGGCTGAAGTATAAAGACGGCTGCCTGCGAGAGTTACAAGACCCTCTGCCATATAAGCTGCGCCCATATGCTCCATTTCCTTCTGTCTTACGCCGGTCTCGCCGAGAATTGCCGGGATTTCCCACGGTTTCTTCCAGTTAATCTGATAGTGCATTGTGCCGACTGTCTCAAGGTGGCAGATAGAGCCGGTGTTCCAAACTACGAAGGGAAGGCCGTGCTTTTTAACGAGCTCTTTAAGACCCGCACAAATTCTGTCGCCCATCTGACCTGCCTTCTGGCAAGCGTTGGTTCTTTCGATTTCTTCAAGAGTGAAGTAACCTGCGCAGCATGAAAGCGGGTTAGCGGTCATTGTGCCGCCGACAAGAGCCTTGTGGATCTTCTTACCGCTCGAATCAAGGCCTGCACCGAGATACTTCATGTACTCTCTCTTACCGCCGATGCCGCCTGCACCCGGATAACCGCCTGCAATAACTTTACCGAATATAGTAAGGTCGGGCGATACGCCGAAGTAACCTTGAGCACCTGCCATACCGATACGGAAGCCTGTAACAACCTCATCGAATACGAGGAGTGCGCCGTATTTGCGGCAAAGACGCTCAACGCCCTTAACATATTCAACGGTGATGGGTGTAGTACCGCTCTCGGGGCCTACCGGCTCCATATAAACGGCTGCTGTGCCGCCGCGGAACTGGTTGAGTCTGAGTTTTCTCTCAAGCTCGTCAAGATCGTTCGGAGTAGTCTCCTGAATGAACATGAAGCAGTTGAGCGGAACACCGTGAGCCTGTGTGAACTTGGTGCCGTTTACGCGGATACCGTAAGCCATCTGATCGGACCAGCCGTGGTAAGCGCCGCCCATCTTTATGATGTTCTTATGCTTTGTAGCAAGTCTCGCGATACGAGCCGCACCCATGCAAGCCTCGGTGCCCGAGCCCATCATACGGAACATATCAACGGTTTCAATGCTGTCGGAAATCTTTTTGGCGAGCTTGTACTCAAACTCGTGGAAAAGTCCGGTTGAGGGACCGCAAGTATTAAGGAGGTCAATAACCTGCTCACGAACAGCTTTCGGGTTGGAGCCGAGAACAGTCGGGCCGCCTGCCTGAAGGAAATCAAAATACTTGTTGCCGTCAACGTCATAGAGATATGCACCCTCTGCCTTTGTGAAAACAAGCGGGAAGGGATAGTTGAAAGCAAGGTTATGCTGAACGCCGCCGGGGATTATCTGGCGAGCTTCCTCAATCTGTGCTTTTGATTTGAGGCACTTTTTGTTGTAATACTCATCCTCGTATTTTTTAAGAGCCTCCGGCTTGATGGTGTAAATCGGCTTTTTAATAAGCTCATCAAGCTCTTTGTTGACTGCAACAGCGTCATTGTACTCCGAAATTGCAAATCTTGTGTCCATATCGTGACCTCCGTTTAATAAAATTAACGAAACGGTGCTGCGCAAAAGCGGCGCACCATAGATAACCACGTGTAGTGAATTACCGTTCACTTGTAATTATAGCACAAAAAAGACTCTTGTCAACGCAAAAATACGACGCGGCAAACAAATCGAACTCAAAATTGCTAACGTTTAGATGTTTTTTAACTATTATTTGAATTTGTTAAACTAAACAGCCGCGAATTTGAAAAAATGACGAATACATCTGTGGGGTATAAATGAGCAACTACACAATATATTGATGATTACTCCGTCAAAATAAATAATCAATGTGTCAATTATTCGTCAATCTGCCGAAATTTCGAAATTGCGGCAAAAATCGCGAATTTTTTGCATAAATGTCTCTTTCGACTGCCGAATTTGCATTGCAGCCGCTTTCAGGCTACATCAAATAGGGTGATTCCCCACGGTGTGGGGAAATGTCACGAAGTGACAAAGGTGACGGGCTCCCGTCAGGAGCTGGCTGTGAGCAACGCGAACAGACTGAGGGATTATTCAGGCTCCCTTGTAAAGGGTGATTCCCCACGGTGTGGGGAAATGTCACGAAGTGACAAAGGGGACGGGCTCCCGTCAGGAGCTGGACGCGAGTCCACGAGCGGACTGAGGGATTATTCAGGCTCCCTTGTAAAGGGTGATTCCCCACAGTGTGGGGAAATGTCACGAAGTGACAAAGGGGACGGGCTCCCGTCAGGAGCTGGCTGTGAGCAACGCGAACAGACTGAGGGATTAAAAAGTAATTTGCTTTCTATTTAAATTCCATATAACTCCGCAGAATCCCTCCGGCTTGCCTGCGGCAACCCACCTCCCTTTTCAAGGGAGGCAAAAAGCTTCCAAACTGCTTTGGCGAGGCTTGCTCTCTGCAAGGGAGGCTGAAAAGTAAAAAGACGAAAACGGAAGTGGAAAACGAATAGTGAAAAGGGCGGGCAGGGGTGTGTGGAAAGCTCCTCATATGACACACAAAAAAAGAATAGGCATACAGCACCTAAATTAAGTACAAAAACAGAATAGGCACACGATATCAGAATGGGGTACAGAAACGGAATGGTGCACAAAATGCAAAACAGGGCACAAAAAAACAGAGCAAGGCGAACCTTGCTCTGCTTATGATTGTTAATAAATCGGATCGATTGCTACGTGAGCGTCAGATCTCAACCCAACCCGAGTCGCCGCCCTCTACGGGGCCGGTGCCTATGGAGATTGTGATGATATCATCAAGCTCGTATGCAGAAACATCGAAATCCGGTGTTTGATAAACCTGTTTCATTGAGATTTAATCTCCTTTCAAGATATAATAATAAAATTTAATGTCGGAACGGAATATTCAGTTTTGAACAGCCGAACCGATAGTAAAGTTTCGCTGTGGTTTCTTGGTAAAATTCAATTACTGAGCTTTCCAAGCAGCAACAGCAGCATCATATCCTGAAGCAACTTTAGCAGTTACAGCTGCGGAATACCAAACGTAATGATCGGCAGTACCGTCATTGTAGCATACGTAAGCAATGCAGTCAATATCAGTTGCCTGAGAAGCATGAGAGATATTCTTGATGATTGCGCCGAAGTATGCATCGGAAGAAGCGTTTGCCTGACTTACATAGTCGGTAGAAGCAGCCTTCCAAGCTGACGGAAGTGCGGTGCCTTTTTCAACTGCTGCCTTAGCATCAGCTGCATCGGCAGCGCCTGTGTTGGCAGCAATGAAGCCAACGCTCTTAATTTTATTGCCGTTTGAGTTCATAGCAGCGAAGTCAGCAGCTGTGATAACCGAAGTAAGTCTGAACTGGAAGAGATCATCCGGAGCAGTTGTCTTATCGCCTGTGAACTTAGCCTGAGTCTTATACTTAGCTACAGAATAAGACGGAGCTGACGGCATGTTAGCCATGATGTTAGCTTTTGAAGCATCAAAGCTTGAAACGTAGGTTGGAGTATTTGTACCGTCTGTTTTTTTGATTGTCTGCTGTGATTTGTATGCATCACAAATCTTGATGTTCTTGTTGCCAGAAGCAAGAGCTGCTTCATCGCCTGTGACATTAAACTTGAATGTCATCTGAGCTACTGAAACACCAGCAGCATCTTCTGTTACTGTGAAGCCCCACTTGTTTGTCTGACCTTTAGATGCATCAGAAAGGATCTGCTGCATAACACCGCTGTTATACAGAGCCTTTTCATCTTCAGCCATTGTTGAAGCTTTCATAACAGCAGCAGCATAGTTTGCATTGATATTAGGCTTTGTACCATCTTTTGCATAACCAGCCAAGTCTCCTACAAACGTCCTTGATGTAAGGTCAGGAGTATAGACATTCTTGTCATAAAGAAGGCAAATCTTCATATCACTCATTTTCTGGCTAAAGTCAGCCATTTCGAATGAAAGTGTTACTGTTACAGTAGCACCGGGAACGATTTCCTTCTCGGTTTTATCCGAAACCAAAATCATACCGAATTCCTTACCATCTTCAAGAGCAAAAGCATTAACTGCAAACACGCTAAAAAGCATCACAACAACAAGAGCAACACTTAAAATTTTTCTCATCTTAAGCATAATTTAATCTCCTATTTGTTTAGTTTTTTAATTAATATAAATTACCAAGCACCATTAAAAACTCCAGCCATTTCAGCCTGTGAAGGAAGTGTAACGAGCCATGCGTCATGTGCTTCAATATCACCAGCATCCGAACCGTCAATGCTACCATCGCCGTTTACATCTGCTGAATAATATGCTGCTGTGTCCTCATCAATTGTAACAAGCCAAGCATCATGTGCTTCAACGTCGCCGGCATCCGAGCCGTCAACACTACCGTCGCCATTAACATCACCGAAGTAAATGAATACATAAGTAGCTACTACTTCGCCTGCAGCATCTTTAAGAAGAATTGTAGCACCTGTTGACATATTGCCATCAGCATTAGCTACAACTTCAATAGAACCTGCTTTTGTAGTAACAAAATCCTCAATGTTTTCGCCATTAAGGGTATCTATACCGAATACACAGCCGGCATAGTCGCCCGAGCCAGTGCAAAGGTCTTTTCTGATAACCGCACCGTTGCCTTCTTCGGTAAGGATAAGTTCCGGATCAGCTGCAGCAGCAGCCTTCATTACCGGGAATGTAAGTTTCTGACCTGTGGTATAAACCGTAGAGGTTACATCAGAGGTCTTGTAGGAACCTACATAGAGTTTACCGCCGAGATTGGTCATTGTTTTCTGATCGTTAAGCACACCGAAAGCGGCCGCAGTATCGGAAATGGCCTTAGAAGCGGTAAATGTGAGGGTCGAAAGTACGACGCCGTTTGCCTTCTGAGCAACAGCTCCGCCGGCAACCTGCGGTAATACGCCGACATAGACATAAGTCTTGCCGCCCGCAGCAGCATCATTTACGACCGTCTTTGTTGCATCGCCTGCACCGAACAGCGTTGAAGCGGTTGTGCCGCTTACAAACTTAACAGCACTTCTGTCATACTGAACAGGAACAGAAACCGTTGCAGCATAATAATCTGTGGTTAATTTTACGGTAACCTTGACCGTATCGCCTGCGCTATATGACGCCTTGTCAAACGATAAAGCGATAGTGCCGTTTTCTGCGACACCGGTATTATCATTTGCGAAAACGCCGACTGCAAGCACGCCAAGGAGCATAACTACAGATACAATAAGGCTAATAGCCTTTTTTGCCTTGGTCATTTTTTGCCTCCTTCTATTCTTAATCAATATTAAATATACACTTTTGAGAGCACAATGTCAATAATTTGTGAATAAAAATGGCACGCCGAAAGAAAATATCCCTTACGCTATCACAAATAAAGTTATTTCCTCGCGGGCTTACAAGCTTTGTACCGTTTTTTCACAAAACTATTCCGCCGCACTTTTAAAGTATATGCTCTAATCTTTTTAAGAATATCCCATTACATACGCCCTTGTGGGGGAGAAAACTCCCCCACCGGGTTTTAACTTAAGTAATTAAAGGAAATTACTTCTGAGCGATTGCAGTTCCGCCGTAAGCAGCGTCAACTACAAGGCCGTAGTTAGCGAGGTCAACCTTACCGGTAGCAAGGCCGCCTGCAGTCTTATAAGCGCCTGTGAGAGCAGTTTTGTTGTTGATTGCGAGGTCCATGGAGGAAGCATCGAATCCGTCAACAACACCGTCGCCGTTTACATCGCCGTAGATAACGACTGTGTAGATAGCAACCGGAGCACCGCTCGACTTAAGGCTGAGTGTTGCGGTAGCGCCTGTACCATAAAGGCCTGCAGCGTTAGCGGCAACATTAAGAGTTGTAGCCGAAGAATCCTTAGCCGTTACTCTTGCGAGTACGTCGTCGGCAGTAGCAAGCGAGCCGGGTGTTATTCCGGTGATGAGAGAAGCGTTCTCTGTTACGGAAACGCCCTCATTTGAACCCGCCGTGGTGGGAACTGCTACGTACTTGCATACGAACGGAGCCATAGCATTCTTGAGGTTTGTGATAACAGCGTCAATCTGAGCTGCTACAACGTTTGAATAGAAGCGGTCATTTGCAGCATAGTTTTCAGCGGAGCCGCTGTAAAGGTTTGCTGTGTTGCCCTTCTCATCGGTGTACTCATAGCCGAGTACGGAAACGAGCTTAGCATAAGCTTCGGTCTCTGTAAGACCGTCAGCCTTTGATGCGTCAAATGTATATGCACTGTTTTCAGTGAATATTGACTTAGCCTGAGCTATAACTGCCTCAAGCTCGGTGTAAGCACCTGCCTCGAGAGCAGAAGCCGATTTCGGCATAAGAGCGCGCTGAGCGATTTCAAGCTCATACTTAGCATCGAATACCTCGGACTGAAGAGCCTTTGCGTTGGCATTTAATGCCTCGGCAGCTGCAAGAGCCTTGGTGTATCTTGCATAAGAGCCTGCTGTGTAATCAGCCTCTTTGTAGCCCTGAGCCTTAGCGGCTTTGATTTCCTTATCAAGGAACTGCTTCTGAGTTGTAACCGCAGCGCCCTTCAGGAAGCTTGCATACCAAGCAATGTTCTTAGCGCTGTTAAGGATTTCAAGCTCCGAATAACTGGGAGCCTTGTAAGCCTTTACGGCATCCATATAAGCGTTCTGAGCTTCGGTTGAAGGAGCCTTCATGGAAGCTACGATAGCACTCTTATATGTAGCGTTTGCCTTGTTGGCAATAGCAGTAATTTCAGCCTCTGAAAGTGAGCTGCCGTCAATGTACTTTTCGGGAGCTACGGGGCCCTTGTAAGCGTCAATGATAGCGTTGCCGGCTTTCATTGCCTTTTCGTAAGCCCAATAAGCATAGAGGTCGAAGTTCTGATAGTTGATGTCGCCGGCAGCCTTAAGAGCAGCCTCAATGGGAGCCGGTGTAACGGTTGCGGAACCGCTTGTAGGTGTTGTGCTTGCTGTATCAAGAGCCTTAACGGCGGTTTCAAGAGCGGTTATGGCTGCAGTGAGATTGTCGTCACTGTAATTGCCGAGGTTAGCCTTCCTGAACGGGCCGTAAACAAGCTTAGCGGCAGCGGTAAGAGCTGTCCAGTAAGTGTTCCAAGCCTCTGCCGGATACTTAGAAGAATCACGGTTAGCCTTGAACTCGCTGTCAACGACCTTCTTAATATTGGTGCCGTTGTAATAATAGAGTGTGCCGAACGGGGCAGTCATGGTAAGAGTACCATCTTGTCTTCTGTATTTACCGTAAACAGTTACCGAGCTGTTACCGAGAGCAAATGAAGAAGCTGAAGGAACAGTCTCTATATCCACATCGGATCTAACTCTTAACGGATTGACGGAGATTGAGCTCTCCTTGGGGAAGTTGAAACTATTAGATACAAGTGCTTCTGCCTGGCCCGATGACTCAAAGATGCTCGAATCAAAGCCGGAAATAGAACCCTTGGTGAACTTACAATCAGTATCTCTCTGGTTGGTCCAAGTTACGGCAATGTTTGAAATAGCAGAAGCAAGAGCCGATGCATTTGTTACAAGGTAATCTGTGGTGGTTTCACCCTTCATCTTAACTACATCATATATGTTTGTCTTCTTATCTTCCTTAGACCAAGCGGTGCCGACATCTGTAGCATCGTTGGTTGCATACTCAAAGGTAGTGGAAGTAATGTCGCCGTTGTAAGCAGTACCGTCCTTGAAGGTGAAGCTGTAAACAGCGGTTACCTTTACAAGGCTGTCTGTGGGAACTGCCGCGTTAAGAGTAACATCGGTGCTCTCATACGGTGAAAGTTTCTTTTCGCCGCTTTTGAGCATTTCGGTGCCGTTAACGGTAACAGACTTAAGAGTGAGCATATAAGGATGATCATATGTATCGCCGTGCTTTAAGAGCATACCTGCAGATGCGTTTGTTACCTTAAGAGTAGTGTTCATCTGGCCGTTTGTAAGCTGTACATAGTTAAGTGCACCCTTATCTATTGTAAGCTTAGGCTCAGCATAGGACTGAGCGTTAGTAGTCCAGCCGAGGAAGAAGTTTACGATCGGAAGAGCTACGTCAAGAAGACCGCCTGATTTAACGGCATAGGCAATACCTACAACCAATTTCTCTGCGAGGTCTGCAATAGCGCTCTTCTGAAGAATAGCGTCAAGTGAATTGTAAGAATCGGCGATAAGAGCGGTGTTGCCGCATACCTTACCGAGAACCTTGTTAAGGAGTTCTCTTACGATTCTGAATACTGCGGGATACATAGCCTCGGTTCTGAGAGTGCTGTTAGCAGGAATATTGAATATGCTCGTAACGCTGTTTGTACCGAGGAGCTTGCTTACGTCAAGGTTGAGAAGTCTGTCGATAATGTCTTCTCTGAGAACAGTCTCAAGGAAGGTCTTACCGTCAGCAGCGGTTTCGTTGATTATCTTCTCAACAGGAAGAACGTCGCGGATAATCTTGTCGAGCTTAACCCACGGATCCTGTGCGGTAGCAAGGTCGAGGTCAAGGCCGTCGGTGTTGATGAGCTTCTGTACCTTCCAGCACCACTCGTTGTCAGAGGTGAGAGCCCAGTCGATTATCCAGTCAATGGTGTCTTCCCAAGCGCGTGTGTTCTTTTCGAAGTCTGCAAGCTTATAAGTCTTGGAGGCTGCAAATTTGTAGCCGTCAGCCTTATCGGAGCCGAGGTCGGCAAGCTTGGAGAGATACTTCATACCGATGTCGGTGCCCATGGTAAAGATAACATCGAGCCAATAGCCGCTGTTCTTACCCTTTACGAGGGTCTTCGAGTTGTAATCGGCATAAATAAGTGCGTCATAGTTGTAAGTCGGAACGAACTGAGTTGCAAGCTCACGAATTACGCAAGCGAGAAGAGCGGTTACGTTCTGTCCCTTGAGCTCGGCAGCCGACGGGAGAATTATCTGAGGCATAAGAGCCTTAACGCCGATTGCGCCGAGAGCGGTAACAACATCCTGATCGGAAGCGGTCTTATCTACAACTGTGTCATAGTAGCCTGTATAAACAGTCTCATAGCCGGTACCGAAGAGATACTCGGGGTTATAAGCTGCTACATACTGAAGAGCCTTGCGAAGATTGGGAATGAGCTTTGTATTATCGCCCTTTGTCCAATTGATTGCAGCCTTTGCAGTATCCGAAAGAATTGTGTCGATTGCCTTGCCGACAAAATCGTTGAGCGACGCAAGAACGGTGGTATAACCCGCTGCCGAAGCAGTAACGGAGCCGTCGTTTGCAGCTGTGGGCATAAACTCGTCAACGAAATCACCGGAGATGGTGTAGTTCCAGTTAATGAGCTTAGCGAACGAATTAGCGGTGGACATATCAAACTTGAGCCAGGTCTCTGTGAGACCGTCTTTGCTGACAAGGCGATAATAGCCGTTGCCGTCGGAGCCTATTGTGAAGTCCGACCACTCCCAGTTATATGCGCCGGCAGCCTTAGAATAGAATGCCTTTACATCTGACGGAAGCTTAGCGAGAACAGCGGTGGCCTCTGAAGCCTTGCCGCCGAAGAGCTCGGTCTTTTCAGCGCCGAACCACTGTGCAAGAAGCATCTTAACGGAGCCGTTGAGAACAACGGGAGCAAGATCCTTAAATACATAGGGAGCTACCTGATAGAGAGCCGAAACAAGAGTATTGCTGTCAAGATTGAAGATTTCCGAAACCTTACCGCTTGTGGCAAGTGAGGGAAGGAAGTAGCTGTCTTTAACGTAATATTTTACGTTTTCGCCGGCAGCGTTAGCGTAAACATAAACGCCTGTGCCTTTGCCTTCCATATCGGTTTCTTCGGTCTTGTAATATTTCTCATCCTGAGAAATATATGTCTTCTTGGCGGTATCATATTCAAATACCTCGATGTAAGCACCCTTAGAGTCTGAGCCCTTAACATAATAATCGCGAAGACCTGCTTCAGCGCTTGTCGGAAGAGCAATGTGATTGCTTATGCAGTTGCCGGAAGCGTCTTCTTTATAAGAAGTATAGCTCTGCGGCTTAGACATAGCGTTGATGAGGACCTTCTTGATAAGAGTGTCGGGATTTTCGGTTGTTGTTGAATAAGTGTTGATGAGCGTCATGTCATCGTCAACTCTTGCGAACACCGGATAAACGAGGCCTTTTAACATACCCGGAAGATCCGAGAGGTACTTATTAACGCCGGAAATATCAACAAAGTTGCCGATAATGCCAACGTCGAGTTTGCCGTCGTTGATAACCTTTTTAACGAGACCTGCGTTGTCGTTAAGAAGGGTTGCAATGCCGTTGACTATGTCGAGCTGAGCGTGGTTTTCTCTTGTCATGCCCGACGGCCAGTTTTTAAGGTTAGCGTCTTTAACTATGCCGAGCAAGCTTTTGACAAGCTTAACAAGTCCGTTGTTAAGAAGAGCCTGAGCGCTGTCGATGGTTCCGCAAAGAGCATTAACCGAGCGAAGGTCGATAACAAGATGCAAACCTGCTTTGTTAATAACATCGCCCATGTTTATGTTCGCGGCAGCGAGGGTAACATCAAGGAAGTCGAATACAACCGACATTCTCTCTTCGGTAGAGAGTCTTGTTACCGCGCCGTCCGGGCTGTATGCGTCAAGAGCGGTAAGATTATCAGAGGTCTGATACTTCGTCTTTGCGGCAAACGCCATTACGGACATAGTTGAGAAAATCATGACAACTGCCAAGATGACACTTAACAATTTGGTAGATTTTTTCATACGTGTTTTTTCCTCCTAAAAAGATTTACATTAAAACCATGTATGCGTACCCGATTTTTTCTGCGGGCGGCACTCCCCGCAACAATTCCTCGCACAAAATCCGCTGTACTTCTGACCGCTCTTTGATTTACAAGAAAGCAAACCGATTTCGGCACGTTAACTCGGTCGGTTTCCACCGTTTCCACTTCCGTAAAAATGAATCGGTGGAAAACTGATGATACACACCCGAGCATATTACCGTAGGATGTGTATCAAAACGGGATGGAAACTGCACGGTAAATCAGCCGTGCGGCAGCGCTCCCTCAAAAAAGGGGGCACTTCGCCCTATTACACCATTCCTATGGTTAGTTAAAGTATAGAATTTTAAACGAAAAAAGTCAATAAATTGTTCACACAAATTTGTTGATTTTCTGTATTGAACAAATAGAATTGTTATTTTTGGGCAAAAGTGGCAAACAAAATTGGCAATGTTGTTGTAAAATTATGAACAAATTGTTAACGTTTTCGAGTTTTGAACTTTTTGACAAGTATTGAACACGGTTTTGAACATTTTTACGGTGATTTTCGGGTAAAAACAGAGGGCTTAAATAGGCTCCCTTGAAAAGGGAGCTGTCTGCGAACGAAGTGAGTAGACTGAGGGATTTATTCAGGCTCCCTTGAAAAGGGTGATTCCCCACAGTGTGGGGAAATGTCGCGGAGCGACAAAGGGGACTCTCTCCCGTCAGGAGCTGGCTACGAACGAAGTGAGTAGACTGAGGGATTGTTCAGGCTCCCTTGTAAAGGGAGCTGTCACCGCAGGTGACTGAGGGATTAAACAGCGAAGCACTTTCTTTTTAAAATCTATTTTTTTAAGAAAATCCCTCCGGCTTGCCTTAGAGGCCCACCGCCCTTTACAAGGGAGGCAAAAAGCGGATTAAAAAGTCACGCACGCTCTATTTAAATTCCATATAACCCTATGAAATCCCTCCGGCTTGCCTTGCGGCAACCCACCTCCCTTTTCAAGGGAGGCAAAAAGCGGATAAAAAGTAACGCACGTTCTTTTTAAATTCCATATAACCCTATGAAATCCCTCCGAGTTGCCTTACGGCAACCCACCTCCCTTTTCAAGGGAGGCAAAAAGCGGCTCAACCGACATTCGCCGTTGAACCGCTGCAAATTTTTGCTTCAAACTATGATGTTATCATTTGAATCTTATTTAATTGTGAGATTTGCGCCGTACATTGCCGCCAAATCAAGGCTGCCGTCAAAGGTGTTGCCGTCCTCGGTAAAACACTGCACGTGGTAAAGCCCGCCGTTACAGACAAAATCCATAGTGAGCTGATATGCGGAATATGTTTTCGGGTTTTTGTCGTCTGCCTTTTTGACCTCGACTACGTATGCGGTGGCTCCGCATTTTTCGAGAGTTACGGTACGCTGCTCAACGGTTACGCCCGCTACCGCGTCGCCTGCCTGCGACAAAATCTGATTCCACTGCGAAACGGTGTTATTTGCCTCATTTTCCGCTGCGCTGTCATCAGTCGCCGCGCCGGAATACATAACCTGCGCGTCGAGCCCCTTGTATTTCTTTGAGGTGGCTATACCTGAATTGCCCACGGTCCAGCCGTTGGGATAAACCATTTTAAAATACTTTGTCTCGTGAAATACGCCGTCGGTTATCTGATTGGGGAACGGAACGGCACCCGTTTTAATTTCGCCGTTTTCGTCTGTGACCTTTTTGCCGTCCTCGTCGGTGACATATATTTCAATCTCGCCGTTCTCATTGAGAACAGTGTTGCCCTCTTCGTCGGTAACAACCTCGTATGTGGCGTCTTTGGCGTTTATAGTCGGCTTCTTTTTTCCGCATGAGGCAAAAGCTACCGATATTACGATTAAGGAAGCGCAGATAACTGCGATTATTTTTTTATCCATTTGAAATCCTCCGTTTTATACATAAACAGATTATAAATTCTTTGCCTCGGAATGTCAACTGGGGATGTTAAAAATGTCCGGAACGCAAAACCATATGCAAGCAGTTTTTTATTCGTCAGAGCTTACCATTTGCTCCGAGCATTTTTTCCTATCCCCGAAAAAAAGAGTGTAAAAATGTCCGGAACGCAAAAAAACAAAAGACAAATCGGAACAAATCTTTGTATAAACAGTTGTTTTTATTTGGCAGAGCTTACTCTTTCTCTTAGGCGGAGAGATTTATCCGGCCGTTTCTTGGTACACATTTGTGTATTTTATTCTTCATATTCATCTCATTTTGCATTTTTGTGCACCTCGTCTAAATTTTTTAGAGCCAAAATGGAGCCGGATATATTCTTAAAAATATACGTTATAACAATGAACTCACATATCAAAAATACTTAGTTGTGTTTCTTTTAATGACTCAACTTTTCTAATCGTTATTTTGTCATCTTCTTGAACTTGCCCACATAGAAGAGGTGACGAAGGATCATATTTGGCAGCGTTTGTTTCTACACTTTTTGAACTATAATTTGCATAGCAATATACACATCCATTTTTGCATGTATTATAAGTACCTATTTCAACACTTTCAACACATCCACATTCTTTACGCTGATTTTTGTCTTTGCCAACATTGAGTTTACATCCGATAATTTTTTCAATTAGTTCTCTATCTATGCAACAATTATGAATTATACCACATTCATCCAAATCAATTTTTTCTGCACAACTTCCAATCTTAATATTATAATCCGCAGCTATCTTACTTAATTTCTCAGCAAATTCTCGTAGTTCATCATCATTTAATTCATTACTTGACAATCCATCCATATTTTTTTTATTTTTAGGATATACATCAACAAAACTAATCACGCATTTTTCCGTGTATCCACTTAAAGCCTCAGCAATGCTTTTAAATGCCTTCAAATGATATTCTTTCGTATATCTATCAGAAAAGAATATAGGATCATATCTCCAAATCACTTTTTGCTTGCCAATTTTTTCGGACAGTTCTTGAAATACCGGAATCATTTCTGTTTTTTTATTTGGTAAATTAACCTCAACATCATTTCCGTATCCAGTCAATGTGAATTGAAAATAGTAATTATAATCTTTTATCTCGTTTAACCTTTTCATCATTGGCAACGGATTCTTTGTCCAAAACACTATGCAATCTACAACATCTGGAGTAATTTTTATTTCACTTATCTGATGAGCATTCATCGGATTACGAACATATAAAAATCCTTCTTTTATTCTATTATAGAACCATTCCGAATAATAATTGGGAATATCAGTTCTTCTACTTACACTTAATATCATCTAATTCACCATTTCAAACATGATTACCTGATATCTAATTTGGGGCAAAATCCTCTTTTTCTTGCTTCTTCTATCAGTTTGGGTTGAATTTCCGGGTAAGTCCAATTAATCGGTAGTTCATCCATAATTGCTATTTTTTCAATTTCACTGTGAAGCTCTTTTTCAAATGTATGTATATCTGAGAAGAATAATTTTCCAAAAGTCTCCATTCCATCGAAATTATCCGGTGCAGTCACAGAATATATACAAATTGGAGTAATATCAAAAGTTATTGCCCCTGTTTCTTCATATAGTTCTCGTTTGGCTGTTTCAAGAATATCCTCACCATCTTCTCTATGTCCCCCCGGTGCCTCCCATGTATTTCTTTCCTTGTGCTTGCAAAATACCCATTTACCATTATGTCTGGCAATAATAACTGCAAACTTCAGCATTGAATCATTAATACTATCATAAAAATTCACTTTCGTCATATAATACTCCTTATTAGATTTCATCTTTTTTCTTGCCATTATTGTTCTCACAAACAGAACCAAACCGGAGCCGTTTGATAAAAAATGCCGGAAGCCCGCATAAATACAGGCTTTCGGCATTTTAGTCCGTTACTCTTCCTCTATGAATGCTACGACGTCTCCCACCGTTTTCATCTTTTCAAGCGCCTCGTCCGGCACCTCTTTTCTGAATTCGTCCTCCAAAGTCATAGCGAGGTCGATAAGGTCAAGGCTGTCTGCCGATAAATCATCGCGCAGCTTTGACTCGGCGGTTATTTCGTCGAGCGGTATTTCAAGCTGTTCGCTCAAAATTTCACATATAGTATCGTATACCGTAAACAAGCACCTCCGTACATATTTAACGTGGTTATAAAATCTGTTTGAGCGGAGAAATGTCCACTCCGTCGAAATCTTTTATAAATTCATAGAGCGAGCTTGCGGCTTTCTTCACTCCGCCGTTTTGGGCACTCTCGAAATTTATCGGTATTACCGGGTCGTGGACGCTCTGCCTTAAAATAAAGAAGCTGTCGGTTTTGGGGAAAATTATTTTGATCCCCTCGTGGCTGTCGGGTGCAATTTGCCAGTCCTCACGCTTTGCGGCAAAATCTGCGAGCTCCTCTAAAAGCCTGTCGCCGACGGCTCTGAAGTCCTCCTCGCTTATTTTAAGGCGGATTTCCTTTTCCTCCGCCGGATATTTAAGCTCTGATATGAGGTCGTAAAGCTTTTTCCCCTGCTTTTTCATATCGGCGGCCTTTATAATTATTTTCGTTATGAGATATGCGCCGTCGTCAAGATAATAATTCTCCCTGAACGCCGCGTGACCCGAAGTCTCTATGGCAAGCGGAGCGTTTATACCGTTTTCCTCAAGTCTTATCGCCTCGTCAATGACGTTCTTATAGCCGCGCTTAAAGCGCAGATGATGTCCGCCCAGCGTTTTTTCTATAAACTCGGTAAGCCCCGCAGACGTTACGGAATCGGTGACAACGGTGCCGCCAGGATTATTTTCGAGCGCAATGACCGCCGCCAGGGCGACAAGAGCGTTTCTGTTTATCTCTCTGCCGTCGGAGCTTACGCAGCCGCCGCGGTCAACGTCCGTGTCAAATATTACGCCGAGGTCGGCTTTCGCGCCGAGAGTTGCCTCTCGCACGGAGTTCATCGCCGTCTCGTTTTCGGGATTCGGGATATGATTCGGGAACATACCGTCCGGCTCCAAATAGCGGCTGCCGGTTGTGTCCGCTCCGAGGGGGGAGAGTACCTTTTCGGCGTAAAATCCGCCTACTCCGTTACCTGCGTCAACAACAATTTTCAGTCCCTTTAACGGTCTTTCGTAATCGTCTGACTTAACACCCTTTCTTATCATATTGCAAAGGTGCTCGCAGTAGACCGACATAAAATCGACCTCCTGCAAATTTAACCTTTCGGGGCAGCTGCCGCTTTCGTGCTCCTCGGCATATTCGAGTATACTCTTTATTTCATCACCGGAAAGTCCTCCGTCGGGAGTAAAGAATTTAAGCCCGTTTCTGTCCCATGGATGGTGACTCGCGGTTATCTGAACAGCTCCGTCGCAGCCGAGCATTTTAGTTGTCATAAACATAGCCGGGGTTGATGCGAGCGCACAGTCCTTGATTTCAAGGCCGAAGAAAGACAGCGCATCGATTACGTCGGATTTTATCCGCTCCGCCGAAATTCTCGAATCATGCCCGACCGAAATCACGAGCTCTTCCTCTTTCTTACCGAGCTTTTCGGCGAGAAATACGACAAACGCTGCGGAAATTCTCTTTACCGCCTCATCGGTCAAATCGATTTTTTTCGGATCGTCGGGATTTACCGCCGTGCCTCTGACGTCGGTTCCGCTTTTAAGATGTCTGAGTTCCATAAAATCAACCTTTCCGTAAGTTATTCCGTAAATTATTCCAAAAGACCTCTTTTAATTATCTCATCTGCCGCCAGCATAACGCCGAGCTTTCCGCTGTGAAAATTGATTCCGCCCTGCATCCAAACCGCATACGGCTCTCGAAGCGGTGCGTCCGACGACAGCTCTATGGACGAGCCGGACGTGAACGCCCCTGCGGACATTATAACCTGGCTGTCGTAGCCCGGCATATCCCACGGCACGGGTGAAACGTATGAATCCACCGGCGCGCCCTTCTGCATTCCCTGACAAAAGGCTATCAGTCTGTCGGCATTCTCAAGGCAAATCGCCTCTATAATATCGTGTCTCGTCTCATCGGGACGCGGAGTCACCCTAAAGCCGAGCAAATCGAAAAGCGCCGCCGCAAATACCGCGGTCTTGAGTGCCTCGCCGGTTACGTGCGGCGAAGAAAAAAGACCCATATAAAGGCTGCGCGTTGTTCCGAGTGTTGCGCCGACCTCTCTGCCGAGTCCGGGAGTGGTCATTCTGTATGCGCAATCCTCAACAAGGTCATGCCTGCCTACTATATAGCCGCCGCAGGGAGCTATTGCGCCGCCCGGATTTTTGATAAGCGAGCCTGCCGCCAAATCCACTCCGACGTCGCACGGCTCTTTTTTCTCCGTAAATTCGCCGTAGCAGTTGTCTGTCATAACAACCGTATCGGGGCTTACACGGTGTGTAAGAGTCGCGATTTTCTCTATTTCGTCTACCGAAATCGAATGGCGCAGCGAATATCCGCGCGAGCGCTGGATATAAACCATCTTAATGTCTCCGCAGCCGACTCTTTTTTCTATTGCGTCGTAATCTATCTCGTCATTTTCGGTAAGCTCGATATATTCGAATTTCACGCCGAAGTCGGCGAGTGAGCCGTGACCCTTACTGCTTTTGTCAATACCGATAACGGAATGTATGGTGTCGTAGGGGACTCCCGTTACGCTGAGCATTATATCGCCGGGCCTTAGTACGCCGTAAAGCGCGGTCGCTATTGTGTGGGTTCCGCAGGTTAAGGTGGTGGCTCTTATTAAGCCGTCCTCCGCTCCGAAAATCTCGGCGGTAAGCTTGTCGAGTTTTTCTCTGCCCTTATCGTTGTAGCCGTAGCCGGTAGTGGAGTTGAAATCCGTCTCGTCAACACGATTATTTATAAACGCCGCGAGCACCTTGCGCTGGTTGTATTCGGTTATTTCGTCTATTTCCGAAAACTTCTTTTCGGCGAGAGTCAGCGCTTTTTTTGACGCCTCCTCGGTTCTTTTTGTAAATTCAAAAAAATCTTTCATTTCAAGTCTTTCTTATTATGTATTCTTTTTTTATGAAGCCGCATTTTTCATACAGCTTTGCATTGTCCGGCTTGCACATTAAAAATATGCAATCGGCACTCTTTTTAAGCTCTCTCGAAAGAGAAATAACACAGTCCGCGGCAAAGCCTCTGCCTCGATATTTTTCGCTTGTCGCAACGTCGCGTATATACGCGTCTTTTCCGATTATATCGCCTACGGCAAGAGAAGCCGTTTTGCCGTTTTGCCTTATGCACATAACCCTTGTGCTTCCGCCGAACACGCCTCTGCCCGTCCTCGAAAGCCATTCGAGATACGCCCTGTCGTCCGAATCGGGCGTTTTACCTGTCAGCACCTTGTATTCGTCCGCGGTTATGTCGCAAAGCGGCTGTGCGCAAGTTTCTTTTTGCGGTAATTCGGAGAGCTCCATAAGAACGGCTTTTGCGTCCGCGCAATCGTTCCCGGAGCAAAAATATATATTTTCGCCGAAAAAAGAGGCAAACTCCGAAAGCTCCCGTAAATCGGCGGAGCTTGACGGGCAAATTATCGTTCCGTCGTTTTTATTTAAAAGCACAGCCGTCACTCTGCCGCCGCAGTCCGTTTGAAGCCACGCCTCTCCGAGTGACAGCCGAAAAGCGGCAAATAAAATATACTTTACCGCAAGACAGTCTTTAAATTCACCGTCCGAGACACCTGCTGCCTCTGTCGGTCCGTCAATCGATTTCAGCACTGTGACAGCTCCGCAAAAAGTGCTTTTACAAGCTCAAACGTGCTCTCTATATCCTCTTTTTTCGCAACCGAGCTGCCCGAGTGAATATATCTGCACGGAACAGATACGGCAAGAGTTTTTATGCCGCCTGCCGCCTTGTGTATTGCGGAAGCGTTGTTGCCGCCTGCCACAACGGTTTTGGTCTGACACCCGATGCCGTTCTTTTCGGCAATTTCAAACGCCTTTTTATAGAGCTCACTGTCATAGACGGTTCCCCTGTCCATAAAGCTGACAACGGCACCGCCGCCCAAACGGCAGACCTTTTTTTCGTCGGGAACGCCCGAAATGTCCGCCGCCGTAGTGCCCTCAACGACTATTGCGAAATCGGGAGCAACCGAATAAGCCGCAGCAGCCGCTCCGCGAGTACCTATTTCCTCTTGGACCGAGAAACAGAAGGTCGCCGAATACGGCAAATCGGAATTTATAAGTCTTAATAAAATTTCACAGCCGACGCGGTCGTCAATGGCCTTCGCCTTGATAAAGCCGTCGCCGAATTCGCGGTAGTACGAGTCAAAATACACTACGTCGCCGAGTGAAACGTGAGACAAGGCCTCTTTTTTTGAACTCGCGCCGATATCGATATACATATCCTCAACGGACGGCAATTTACCTCTTTCCTCGGAGGTCGTCTGATGAATAGCCTTGCCGCCTATAACGCCGGGGATAAGCTCCTTGCCCACCTTTACCGCTCTGCCGAAAATAACGCGCTCGTCAATTCCGCCGACCGTGGTGAACTTTAGGTACCCGTCATCCGTTATATAAGTTATTATGAATCCGACCTCGTCCATATGCGCGTCGAGCATAACTTTATTTTTCGGCTCGGCTTTGCCCTTTTTATAAACTATGAGACTGCCGAGCGGATCTATGCGATATTCCGCATCCGACGGCAAATTCGAAATTATATAATCTCTTACGGCGTGCTCCCTGCCGGAAATGCCGTTTAAATTACAAAGCTCGTTAAGCATTTAAATCACCTCCGAGAATGTATGCGGCAATGAGCCTTGCGCAAAGCTCAATATCCGTAACGGACACAACCTCTATTCCGGTGTGCATATATTTTTGGGGTATTGATATAAGCGCGCTCTTAATTCCGCCGCGCTCCGTGGTCATACCGTCCAAATTAGTGCCGGTTCTGCCGCCCATAACCTCAAGCTGATACGGAATGTCGTTTTTCTCGGCAACGCGCACAAGCTCCTCGCCGAATTCGTATGAAAGCGACGGTGAAATACCTATCATGGGGCCCTTGCCGAGTATTCCGCATTCCTCCGCCTTGCTGTCCGGAGTCTTTGCAAAGCTGACGTCAACCGCAATTATCTCGTCGGCATCCGAATTAAATGCCGCGGCTTTTGCTCCGCCGCCGCTCGTCTCCTCGCGAGAGGAACACACAACGGTAACTTTTTTGTGCGGCTTACCCTTAATAAGCTCAAGTGCGCGAAGAAGCACGGCAATTCCCGAACGGTCGTCAAGTGCCCCGCAGGACACGCTGTCGCCGCAGAGCGAGAGGAAAGAGGAGTTGACAACCGCTCTGTCTCCCGGGGAAACGAGCTTTTCCGCCGACTGCTTATTTTTTGCGCCTATATCAATAAGGATATCATCGATTTCCGTCGCCTTCCGCTCGTTGTCACCGCTTGCAAGGTGCGGCGGAGTGCTTGCTATAACACCGAATACCGGCTCACTGCCGTAAACGGTCACCTCTTGACCGTTCAATGTGCGACGGTCAACGCCGCCGCAGGCGGCAACGTGCAAAAACCCCTCGTCGGTGACAGAGGTTACGATAAGACCTATACGGTCTATATGAGCGTCAAGCAGGATATGCCCTGCCCTGTCTCCCTCAATTTCGCATATTGCGGAATGAAGAACGTCCTCGCGCGTTTTGCCGAATTCGGACAAAAGCCTTTGCGCCGTTAAAACCGCGTCGGTTTCCTTTCCGGATACACCGACAGCCGAAGTCAGCTCTTTTAATATGTTTTTTATATCCATTTTTCTCTGCCTTTCGGACAATTTGTCAACATGTAAAACTCTAAATGCAAATGCTGTAATCTTATCGAAATTTTGAATTATAATCGTCGCTCTTTGTAGGTGGAATATGATGTAATTTCCAATTACCGTGTCTCAGCCGCCTCACAAAAAGAGCAGCACCATATTTCGGCAAGCCGGAGGGATTTTGCCTCCCTTGTAAAGGGAGGTGGGTTGCCGCAAGGCAAGCCGGAGGGATTTTCTTAAAAAAATAGATTTTAAAAAGAAAGTGCTTCGCTGTTTAATCCCTCAGTCATCTTCGATGACAGCTCCCTTTTCAAGGGAGCCTTTTGGGGGAGGCGGCGAAAATCAGATTTCGGTACCGCCTACCGGGCGAATGTAGAGCACATAGCAGGTTCCCTCGCCGAAAATGCTCTCCATTATGCTCTTGTAATCCTTTAAAAGGTCGTTCGGGACGAAAGCCTGAATTGTGCCGGCAAATCCGCCGCCGTGAACGCGCCATGCGCCGCGTCCCTTTAAGATGCTCTCGGAAACAGCGAGGGCGAGAGATACGGGCTGAACGGACGGCTGTTTTACGGAAAACACGTTTTGATTATATTTGTATGATGACGCGCCGCTCTCGAGAATATACTTCTTGAAGGTCTCGAAATCTCCGCCGCGAAGAGCGTCAACCTCCTTTAACACTCTTGCGTTGTCGGCATAGAAATGCATAGCGCGAAGTATGGCTCTGTCGCCTACTGCCGTGCGCAATTCTCTTATTTTTGATTTAAATTCCTCTTCGCTTACCTCGCGAAGAACCTTTTTGCCGAAAAATTCGGCTACGCTCTCCATTTCGGTTCTGATAGCAGCGTATTCGTCGGTGAGGTCGGAGTGGCTGCCCTTTGTATCGACAATGCAAAGCGAGTGGCCGCACTTGGCAAAGTCAAAGTCAACCTCTTCTATCACGGGATTTTTCGGGTCGTTGAAATCTATTGTTACGAAGCCGCCGACGGAGCACGCCATCTGATCCATAAGTCCGCATGGCTTGCCGAAATATTCGTTCTCGGCATACTGTGCTATTTTGGCTATTGTGACCGCGTCAACCTTGCCGTCGTTGTAAAGATAGTTTACCATAGTGCCGACAAGAACTTCATATGCGGCAGATGACGAGAGTCCCGAGCCCGCAATAACCCTTGATGCGGTAGTGGCGTCAAAGCCGCCTATCTTATAGCCGTATTTCTTAAAGCCGGCAAGGACACCGCGCACGAGAGCGGGTGAATGACCCATTTCGTTGGGGTTTACCGAGAGGTCCGTAGCGTCAACAACGTCCATGGAATAGCCCTCGGATTTAACTCTTACAATATTTTCGTCATTTTTTGAAGCCGCGGCTATTGCGTCAAGGTTGATTCCCGCCGCAAGCACTCTGCCGTGGTTGTGGTCGGTGTGGTTTCCGCCGACTTCGGTTCTGCCGGGAGCGGAGAAAAGACGAACATCTCTGTTCTTTCCGAAAAGAGCCTCAAATTCGTTTAAAAGATTTATGTACCTGTCATACTGCTCTTTAACATTTTCCTCGGTGACATAGGCTTTTTTAAACCTTTCATCGAGAGATGCGGAGAGAATTTCTTTTTTAAGGGTTTCGGGAGTTGCCATTTTCATTTTTCATCCTTTCCTGCCGAAAAAGTTTCGGCAGTCTTTTTGTTTTTATTATTAGCTACTATATCTATAAACTTATTGACCGCGAGTATGGAAACACCGGAGATGGTGAAGATAATCACAATCGGCAGCATAAACGCGAGTGAAAACGGGTTATAAACGTGACGACCTATCATGCTGTAAGAAATAATTTTAGGCGTGAATCCCAAAAGTGACAGCAAAATAAACTTCCAATAGTCGTATTCAAGTGCCCCGTAGAGCTGACTTATGGAATTTATCGGGAAGTACGGCACTAGCCTGAAAAGCACCAAAATCCAATCGGTGCTTCTTTTACCCGATTCCATCATACGGCGAACATTATCGTATCTTGTGAGAATCTTGTGTATTGTTCCGCCGCCGAGGTGCTTGCCCCAATAAAACTTTATCGTCATAAGCAATGTCATACCGGCAAAATTCACAGCCACGGCTATCGGCGTGGGGAATACCATACCGGCTATAACGCAAACCGCGGTTATCGGCAGGGGAATAAGCACTTTGCCTATGTATATAAGGAAAATCACGAGAATCACGAGCCACTTGCTCGGAATTGACGCAACGGCCGCCTCAAACTCCGCAAGACGCTCAAGCAGTTCGTCATATGCCGACGAAACATCGTTTATCTGCATAAGAAAAGTCAACACTAAAAGTGCGACTGCCAAAATCAGCAGCACACATGCTAAAATATTCAGGAGCTTTCTTCGCGTAAGTTCTCTGTCGGTCAAATCGGTACCACCCAAAAATTATTATTGCAGGGCATAGTAATAGATTATATATAATTTTATATCATATTATTGGTAAGGTCAAACAAAATATGAAAATATGAAGTAATTTTTGCCTTTTAGGTGTAAATTCCTTTGAGGTTGTGTTACAATTAGCTCAAAAGCAAAGCTTTACCGAAAGGCGGTTTTTTATATGAAGACAGTTATTCTTGACGGCAAGACGACAAATCCGGGTGATTTGAGCTGGGATTTTCTGAAAAAATACGGCGAGGTCGAGATTTTCGACCGCACACCGCGCGAAAAAATCGTTGAACGAACACACGACGCAGACATAGTCGTAACAAATAAAACTCCGCTCACAAGAGCCGAGATAGACAAAATGCAAAACGTGAAATTCGTCGCGCTTCTGTCGACGGGCTACAACGTAGTGGACTGCGCGTATCTAAAAGAAAAGGGTATACCGGTTTCAAATATACCGGCTTATTCCACCATGGGCGTGGCGCAGCTCGTATTTGCATTTATTTCGGAGCTTGCCGTAGGCGTTGCCATGCATTCGGACGCGGTAAAAAACGGCGAATGGTCAAATTGCCCCGACTTTTGCTTTTGGAAAAAGCCGCTTACCGAGCTTTCCGGCAAAACGATAGGCATAGTCGGCTTTGGAAAAATCGGCGGAGCCGTAGCCGACATAGCCGAGGCTTATAAAATGAACATCATAGCGCTGTCGGGTCACGTTACCGACCAGAGCGCACGCAGAAATTTCAGATGGGCAAAGAACCTCGATGATCTTGCGGAAAACGCCGACATTATTACGTTCCATTGTCCTCTCACAAAAGAGACGGAAAAAACCGTAAACGCCGATTTTCTGAGCAAGTGCAAAAAAACAGCGTTTATCATAAACACCTCACGCGGACCGGTTGTTGATGAAAACGCTCTTGCCGACGCGCTGAATTCGGGAAAAATCGCAGGCGCGGGAGTGGACGTGCTGTCAACCGAGCCGCCGGAAAAAGACAATCCGTTGCTCACGGCGAAAAACTGCTTTATCACGCCGCACATAGCGTGGGCGGCATTTGAAACGCGCGAGAGACTTATGGGAATATTCAAAAGCAACATCGAGGCGTTTGTTTCGGGCAAGCCGATAAACGTTGTAAATCCGTAAAAGCAAAATGTGTTTGCCGTTTGAAAATTCGGCCGATGCCATACAAAAAGAGCTGTAAATTAAATTTACAGCTCTTTGTTTTTTATTCGGTTAAGGGAGTGCGTTTATCAATAAGCGAAATTGGTGTAAGCACCCTCAACGTGCATTGCGCCCTTACCGTTAACGCTGACTATTGCAATCTTGATGTTAAGCTCGGTTACCTTGCCGTCATAGGAATATTTGAATTCCTTGAGAGTGCCGTCCTCGATAACAACGGTAGCCTTAATGTTTGAATACTCAATTGCAGCGGAGTTTACGTTTGCAGCGCTTACAAAGTTCTTAATCTCGGTAGAAACCTGATCCTGAGTAAGAATGTCGTTTGTAAGTCTTGACATAGCTGTTGACTTATCAGTCTGCGGAGAGCTTGCGTTCTCAACCTCAAAGGTGTAGGTGTTGCCGTCAACCTTAAGGTTTTTAAGGTCGCTTGCCTGAAGAGAAGTAGCCTGAAGAGCATAGTTCTCGCCGTGATATTCAATCTGCTCGGCTGCGTTGCCGCCCTTTGCAATATCCATTTCCTTGTCGCCGATGCCGATGAATCCTCCGACAACGGAGTTAAGGTCAGCCTCGGAATCGATGCCCTGAATAATCTTGTTAAGAGCGCCGGTAGCATTACCAACGTCAACGGGCTCGGTATACTCAGCTGTTCTTGTCCAATGATAGCCTGCTGCAACTGCCTTAGCGGTAGCTGCGTTTATAGCCTCGGCTGCCGCTGCCGCGTCTACGCCTGCCTCGGCTGCCGCTGCCGCACCGCTGCTGTCACCGGCAGAAGCCGACGCGCCGCTCGAAGAAGAAGAAGCGGAAGCGCCCGATGAAGAGCTCGATGAAGAACCCGATGATGAGCCCGACGAAGAGCTTGATGAGCCTGTTGATGAGCCCGAAGCAGTTGCCGTACCCGTTGCTGCCGTCTCCTTGCCTGCGGTTACGCTTGCAAGTCCGTAAATGCCTGCCGTAAGAGCAAGAGCTACTACTATTGCCCAGAAACGTACCCAACCGTTTGAATGTCTGAGCTTTTTAGCTGCCTTTTCTTCGGGGGTAAGTTCAACCTTTTGTTTTTTAGCCATTGATTTCTCTCCCTTTCATTTATAAAGAAGTGATTTTATTTTTCATCATTCGGTAAATTCCGAATTCTTATCAATAAGCGAAGCCTGTGTAAGCTGCATCTACGTGCATTGCACCCTTGCCGTTAACGCTTACTATGGCAACCTTTATGTTGAGCTCGGTTACGTTGCCGTCATAGGAATATTTGAATTCCTTGAGAGTGCCGTCCTCGATAACAACGGTGGCCTTTATGTTTGTATACTCTATTGCAGCGGAGTTTACGCTTGCCGCGCTTATAAAGCCCTTGATCTCACTGGAGATTTCATCTTGAGTGAGGAAGTCATTTGTAAGCCTTGACATAGCCGTGCTCTTGTCATGCTGCGGAGAAGCCGCGTTTTCAACCTCAAAGGTGTAGGTGTTGCCGTCAACCTTAAGATTCTTGAGGTCGCCCGCCTGAAGTGAGGTTGCCTGAAGAGCATAGTTCTCGCCGTGATATTCAATCTGCTCGGCTGCGCTGCCGCCCTTTTCAATATCCATTTCCTTATCGCCTATACCGAGGAAGCCGCCTACAACGGAGTCAAGAGTTGCCTCGGAGTCGATACCCTGAATGATCTTGTTGAGAGCGCCTGTTGCATTTCCGACGTCAACAGGCTGAGTGTACTGAGCGGATCTCGTCCAGTGATAGCCTGCCGCAACCGCCTTAGCGGTAGCTGCGTTTATAGCCTCGGCTGCTGCCGCTGCGTCCACGCCTGCCTCGCCTGCCGCCGCATTTCCTCCGGAGGCATTGTCACCCGAGGTGCTGCTCTGAGAACCCGACTGCGAAGAACCGCTGCCGTTTGCGCTTGTATCCCAATCGGATTTGGACGCGCTGCCGCCGGCATTCTGCGAGCCGCTCTGTGTGGGAGCTGCCGAAACCGCTGCGACGCCCTTATTGTTAAGCGAAATATAGGTTACGCTGTAAACAAGCACCACTGCAAGCAGCCAAACTATCGCTCTTTCAAAGGTTTTTCCGAATATAATTCTCTTTTCCTTTTTGCGAGCTTTTTTAGCTTCGATTTCTTCGGGAGTTAACGTGACTTTTTCTTTTTTAGCCATTAATTCTAATCCCCTTTCTGACTGTTACGAGACTATCTTTATTCGGATAGTCAAATACACCTAATAATTTACCGTAAAAATACTTAAATGTCAATGAATTATTTGATTTTTTACTTACAATTTCACAAAAAAGTTACAGAAGTCGCACTTTGCGGCGTATGTTTTGCCGTAAGCGGGATTTCGCCGCGCTTTAAAATTCGGCGTGAATACAAAAAAATGAGACGAGGGTCGTGTGTTCATAAGGGAAACAGCAGAAAAAGGCGAACCCCTCGGATAATGCCGACGCATGTCCGAGGGATTAACGCATTATTATGCAAAAAGATGTTATTTTGAAGCAAAACCGCCTTATGGAACTCAGTCAATTCGACATTTAAATTTTTTGCTCTCTTCTCGCTCGTCCGCTTATGTTGAGAGCAATCACGGTTATATCGTCGCAGCGAGCCTTGCCCTTTGCCTTTTTTGCGCGCAGGCTGATATTTTTCGCCTTGGTACTCGCTCTTTTTGCGCCACCGCTTTGCAGCTCCTCCTTTACCGCGTTGTGCGCGTATTCGTACGCACCGTCGGACGCTATAATCACCGTATCGCCGTTTTCAAGCTGTCCCTCGCACGAGGAAAACGTCGCGTCGCGAAGTATTCCGGCAGGCAGAGCCGCCTTTTTTATTTCGAGCAGCTTGCCGTTTTGACGGCGAATCACGGACGGTGCCGCTCCCGCCTTATAAAAGACCGCCTTGCCTGTATACAGGTCTATTTTTACTATATCGAGCGTTGCGAGAGACTCGTCGCGAGACTTTAAAAGGAGTGATGAATTCACAAGCCTTAAGGCACTCTGAAACCCGAAGCCCGCCTTGACAAGTCTTGCCATAAGACCCGACGCCATAGCCGAATCGAGTGCCGCACGCGGACCCGTGCCCATACCGTCCGAGAGAATTACAACGTAATTTCCCCTGCCGTCGTAAAAGCTCTCAAACGTGTCGCCGCAGAGCTTTTCATTGTCAGCCGGTATCTGTGAGCACGCGCTCTCTACCGAATACGCCGTCTTTTCGCACAGCCTTACGCTTCTGTCGCCCTTTATCACGGGCAGCTCAAATTCTCTGTCGCACGTTTCGCCGACTGCGTCACGCAGTTCGCCTATATTAAGGGAGGACGGCACCTCCGAAAAGGTGATTTCGCAAAACATTCTGCCGTTTTTGTCTCTTAAACACGATACGAAGTCTGTATCGCAGCAAAATCTGTCCCTGACCTTTTTCCTTATCCGCTCCGCCGTTTTCGTATCAAAGCTTACATCGCCGTTAAACTCGTTTTCGAGATCGCGCAGCATATCGCTTATGCCGCCGAACTGGTCGGCCGTGACAAGCCGCACCTCGTCTGTTTTTTTATCTGCCGCCTCCGAAAAGACGACGCCGAAAAACAGCCTTGAATATGTTTCGGCAAAAGAGGTCTGCCGTATACACCTGCTTGAAAACGGCGACGGGAGCTTATCGCGCGACATAACTCCGCCTTTTTTCAGCGTTTCATACATCTCGTCAAGTGCATTCCTTGTTTCTTTGAAATTTTGCTCCCAACAAAAATCATATCTGCCGCATCCGCAGCAAACCGAGCTTTGAACCTCAAGCATCAGCTTTTCGCCGGCGCAGCTCTCCATTTCGGAAAGTCTTTTCGAAACCGCGCTCACGGAGCGTTCAATATCGTCTACGGCAGTTCTCGCCGCATGTATCCTGCGCCTTACCTCACCGTTTTCCGCCGACGCGTTCGCCGCCGAGTCCTTCGGCAAAAGATGGCCCTCCGCCTTTATAAACAGGCTGTTCGGCAAAAACATAAACACCGCGCACGGCAAAGCGGCCTCTATAATCAAAAAATACTTTTCGCTGCCGCCGCCCGAAAACATATATGCGGTGAGGAACGACGCGAAAAACGCAGGCGGTACAGCTCTTCTGCCGAGGCGCGAAAATGCGCCTGCAAGCATTCCGCCTACGGCAAACGAAGCCGAAACGGCTCCCGTATCGGAGCTTATCGCAATAAGTAAAAACGCAAGCATTCCGCCTACCGCACCGCCGGCCTCCTTATAAATCGCGGCGAAAAAAAGCACGCCGAATACCATTATCATTCTCGCAGGGGAGACCTCAAGCACGGTAAGACCCGACAGCGAGCACATAATAAGAAATCCGGAGCCCAAAACCGCCGACGCCTCCTCAAGAGTTACGCCGCGCACGGGCTTGCCGTTTTCAAGGACATATTGCGCAGTCGAAAAGAAATACGCCGCGGCAAAGGCCGTTACACCCTCTCCGAGGTACAAAAGAAACGTCTCACCCGTCAGCCCGTTTGCAAAAAGCACCGCCATTCCCGACAAAAAGCAAGAGAGAAACGCAATGCACGACGGCAGCAGCCTGCCGTTTCGCACCTTTTCAAATTCTCTCATAACGCGTGCGAGAACTCCGGCACACACGCTCGCCGCTATCAGTCGAAGCGACGATATGCTGTCCTGGGTCAGGATATAACCTGCCGCCGCGCCGAGACCCGCCGAGAGTATGTACTTATTTTCGGCCGCCGCGCAAAAAGCCACGCCGAACGGCGATACCGCCGACAAATTGCTCGCCGAAGCAAACAGCATACCGCATATAAAATACGCCACGTGCCGAAGCACCGCCCGCACGGGCTCGGGGAGGTCGTGTACCCTTCGCAAAACAGCCTGTCCGGTAAAATCGGAATTTTTCAAAAAAATCACCACGCCTTGTTATAATCTGCATAAAATACGCACTTTAAGAGATTATATCCGAGGCGCGGTGAAATAACCGTCGCTAAATGGGAGCGAAAATATTTTTTTATTCGGTTTAAATACGGGTTTCTGTAACAGTCGCTCGAATTACGGCTCGACGTCAAACGGCTTCTGCGGAATTACAATGGCGCAGATGATGTAAAACAGTATTCCGGGGAAGCCTGCGGTGAATAAGGTCAGTGCCGCATAAACAAGGCGGACTATTGTCGGGTCTACATCTATATACTCGGCAAAGCCGGCTAAAACTCCGCAAATCATTTTGTCTGTACTGCTTCTGTAAAGCTTCTTTTTCATAATAAACACTCCTTATTTATTATACATTATATTTATATTATCATTTTGTGCGTTTTAAATCAATCGTCGGAATTTTTTACCGATAATTCGCCGTTCTTTACGTTTACGGAGTATTCCGCCTTGCCGTCGGTGCTTTTCGCAAGCGACAAAAGGTAGCTGTCGCACATTGCTTTTTCATCAAGCGGCGTTTCGGAGGAAATTATAAATTTGATTTTATCGGGATCCCTCGGAACATCGATCTCTATATCGCCGAAGCTTTGATTCACCTCGAGCATTTTCGTAAAAACGGCGGTTTCCGATATTTCCGTCTCGCCTGCCGAGCTTTTGATTTTTCCCCTCTCGGCTGTGATGTCGGACAAATCTATATCTCCCGAAACAGAATTTATCGTAAGCATATTGAGATTTACTCCGTCTATGTCGATATCGCCGTCGTTATTTGAAACCGTTAAGAGCGTAATGCTTTTCGGCAGGTAAACCGTAAGCTCGGCTATTCCGTAAGTACTGCCGCCGCCGTCCAATATGATTTTATCGTCGGACAAATCGAGCTTCGCGCCGCTGTCTTTTGCTTGCTTCAGGACGCATCTTACCTCAGTGCTGTCTGAAGCCTTAATTTTAATATCGCCGTACTGGGCGGAAATTTCAAGTGCCGACCCCGACGGAAGCACTGACTTTTCTGTTTGCGACTCGTTTACCGTTTGCCCATCGTCAAAGCCTATATTCGGGAAGCGCTCTTCGACAAACTCTTCAAACGTCTCGCCCGATGCTATGTGCCTTACCGCGTCCGCGCCGAGATAAACACCGAAGCAGACCGTGAGTATAAATCCGACGACAAATATTATCGCCGCGGCTATCATGCCCTTTATAAGCCCGTCTTTCTTTTTCTTCATATTTTTCTCCCCCTTACAAATCGGCCTTACGCCATGACAGCTTTAAGAACCACGTCATAAAAAGGAATAGGAAAAGTCCTGCCGCAAAGAGCATAATCCCTATGGAAAATACAAATCCGAATGCCGCCGGCGAAGCCGCTATTGCGCCCGTTACTCCGGCGAAGAAGAGACAAGCAAAAAAGCTTACCATCATACCTATGCTTGACGGATACACTCCTATTGCCGCGAATACCCCGAGGAAAAACAGAATTGACCACAGCATATGATTTCGCTGCGGATTACCCTTTTCCGTGCCGTAATAACCACCGCCGCGCGCATTTTTAGGACGGGGAGAGGCACCGATTACATCGGACGCCTTGGTTTCATATCTCGGATTGCCGTTTTTTTCTGCGCCGTATACGGCGTCGGCTTTTTTCGGCTCGTCATTAAGATATTGCGCGGCGCAGCTTTTGGGGTCACCGAGCTCCGAGCAAATCTGCTCCTCGCTTTTACCCTCGCTCGTGCCGACGGAGAAGTGTTCTTCAAAGTCGGCTATTATATCGTCGCGCTCATCGGCCGGTAAACCGACGAGCAGGTTGTAAAGCTGTTGTAAAAATTCGATCTTAGTCACCGTTTTCACCTCCTAATAAAGTAGACACGCTCTTTGTAAAGTCCTTCCACTCGTTTTCCAAAAGGCGTTGTGTGTCATAACCCTTTTGAGTCAGACGGTAATATTTCCGCGCAGGTCCCGATGTGGATTCGCGCAGGTACACTTCAAAATACCCCTCGGCTCTGAGCCTTTTAAGAAGCGGGTATATAGTGCCCTCCGAAACGTCTATCTGTTTACCGACGGTGTCCGCAAGCTCATAGCCGTACTTGTCGCCGCGCTTTAAAAGCGACAGCACGCAAAGCTCCAGAACACCCTTTTTAAATTGCGTATTCATCAAACTCTCCTTTCCGGCGAAGCTGAAAACGCCTGTATTGCAGCCGTGAGCCTTGCGGCACAAAGACGCGCTTTATGTGCGGCTGCTCCGTCCTTTTAATTGCATTATAACACCCACTACCTTGCAATGCAATATACTTTGCGATATTTAATAATTTCTTAACATTTGTGCAAAGTTTGTCAATGATTTTATACCGTTACCGTATAATCCGCCGTATTTTGCGGTAAAAAAGCCGATAACAAAACCTCCTGCGACAGTTTTTGCTTCTGCCGCAGGAGGTTTGCGTATTGCGAAAAGTCCGTAACAAACATCAATTGCTTAAAACGAAATGTCGGAAACGAATAAACGGAAAACAGCAAACAATATGCCGAAATACAGGATTATATATCATCTTTGTCAATCACTTGCTGTTTGCAATTGCAGTGTCAATAAGCTTGTTAAGCTTTGCCGCCTGTTCGGGTGAAGTTATTGCACCGACTATCGGCTGACCCACTATATTGCCGTTTTTATCGACAACATATGTAGTCGGGTAAGAATACAGTCCCGATGTGAACTTTCCTGCCTCGCTGTTTGTGTCAAACCAAATATTTTTGTATGTTGCGCCTTTTTTTGACAAAATATCTTTTGCCTCGGAAATCTCCTTTTTATTGCCGTCAAGAGTAAATGAATTTATGCCGACAACCCCGCCGCCCTTTGCGGCAAGCTCCTTGTTGAGTGCCTCCAAATCCGCAAGCTCGCTTACGCAAGGTTTGCAGGAGGTGAACCAGAAGTTGACTACCGTTACGGTGTTGCCCGAGAAAAGGTCGCTGCTGTTTACGTCGTTGCCGTCGAGATCTTTACCGTTAAAGCTCGGAAATTTCATAAGCTTGCTCGCATCGCCTGCCATTCCGGCACTCGCCGCGTCAACGCATTCCCCGCTTGACGGCTTTTTTCCGCAGCCGGGATATTTTTGCTCCAGAATCGTAAGTTTTCCTTCTATCTCCTTAATCTGCTCCGCCGCAGCTTTAAGAATTTTATATTCATCTGCGCTGAAATCGCTCTTGCTCCCCTCTACCGTGCTTAAAAGGAAATCTCCGTAGTTTGTGCCGTCCTCAATCATCGGCGTATTTTTATTTGCCGATAAAAACACTTTTTCCCAAAGAGCCGAATTATTCGAGAGAATATCGTTTTCGGCTTGCAAAAGCTTATCGTAAAGCTTCGCAGCCTCGTCTGCGTCATTCGGCTCTTGTGCCATTAAAGTTTTAATATCGACATTGCTTTTTTTCTTCTCCGTTTTGTCGGCGGAGCACGCCACAAGGCCCAGCACAAGCACAAACGTCATAATAATTGCTGAAAGTTTGGTTGCTTTTGAAAATTTCACAGTTATTCCTCCGTTTTCTTACCTATTTTGATTTTTTATCATTTTTCGGCTTTTCATTGCCGCTTGAGAGTGTTTTCGGCAAATTGAAACCGTATCGAAAGCTTACCGCCTCCGTCGGACAGACACTGATGCACTTGCCGCAACGTATACATTCTGCGTGGTCGGGCGTTTTTGTAATATCAACGTCCATTTTGCACGCGCCTGCGCATTTTCCGCAGGAGACACATTTATGCTCATCAACCTTTATTCCGAACAGCGACACCTTGTTCATCAGCGCATAAAACGCGCCGAGCGGACAAAGCCATTTGCAAAACGGGCGGTAAAACAGTATGCTCAAAAATATGATTGCAATTAAAACCGCCAGCTTCCATGTAAACAGCGAGCCTAAAGCCGAACGTATTCCCTCGTTGACTGCCGCGAGAGGAATTGCACCCTCAAGCACACCCTGCGGACAAATATACTTGCAAAAAAACGGGTCACCCATTCCGACATCATTTACAATCAGTGCCGGAAGCAATACGACCGCAAACAACAGCACCGCATATTTTAAATATGTCAATGGTTTCAGTTTTTCGGTTGACAGCTTTTTGCACGGGATTTTATGCAGTAAATCCTGAAACCATCCGAACGGGCAGAGAAATCCGCATATAAATCTGCCCAAAAGCACGCCGAATAATATCAAAAAGCCCGCTATGTAATACGAAAACCGAAACTTTGACGAACCTGCCACTGCCTGAAACGAGCCTATCGGACACGCTCCGGTTGCCGCAGGACAGGAATAACAGTTAAGCCCCGGTACGCAAACCGCCTTGCCGCCGCCCGTATAAATGCTGCCCTTTAAAAAATTCGGCAGGTGTATGTTTGTTGCGAGCGTTGCCGCCGCCTGCACAAATCCTCTGTATCGGGTCAGTAAATGCGACGGCTTTTTCTTTTTCTTTTCCTTTTCCTTATCCAATTCCCACACACTCCAAACACAATCTTATCGCTTTTGCAAGTACGGTATCCGCTTCGCCTCTCATAGCACCGACGCACACCATCGCCGCCCCTGCAAGCAGCATAACACATTGAATTACGGCTTTTTTTGCCCTTAACAAACCGTTCGCTCCCTTCATTTTTGCCTCATTATATCACGGCGGGCATAAATTCTCTGTTAAGAATTGAAATTTAACAGAGATTTTATACTTTTATGTTATAATAACCTCACGAAACGAAAACAAAATCAAAGATTTTGACCGTTTCGGAGAACATTGAATGACTAAATTGCGGCTTTCGCCGCCGCACTTCGTGCCGCTCCTGCTGTCGCAGGGGAATTTATGATAAAATACTTATAATTGAAAAAACGGACAGGAGAATCGCGTATGCACATTTTAGTTGTAGAAGACGAAAAGGCTCTTTGCGACACCATCGCACGCAGTTTAAGGCGTCTCGCTTACAGTGTAGACTGCTGTTACGACGGGCAAAGTGCTTTGGATATGCTCTCGATAGAGAAATTCGACCTTGTTGTATTGGACCTTAATCTCACCGAAAAAGACGGTTTAACCGTTCTTAAAACACTCAGGAAAGATGATAAAGACACAAAAGTGCTGATTTTGTCGGCTCGGTGCGAAGTTGCCGACAAGGTTAACGGACTTGACGCAGGAGCAAACGACTATCTGACAAAGCCGTTTCATTTGGACGAGCTGGCGGCACGAATCCGCAGTCTGACGCTCCGCTGTTTCACTCAAAACGATGTTGTCTTGTCCTGCGGCAATCTCCTATTTGATACTAAATTGAGAAAGGCGTCCGTTTCGGGCGATAACCTGACGCTCACAAGAAAAGAAACCGAAATTCTCGAATACCTCATACTCAACCAGGGGCGTCCGATAAGTCAGGAGGAATTTCTTGAACACGTTTGGGACAGCAGTATAGACGACTTCAGCAATTCCATAAGAGTTCACATCTCATCGCTCAGAAAAAAGCTTCGCGCCGCTTTGGGATACGACCCGATACATAATCGCATAGGGGAAGGCTACGTGATGGAGAATAAAAAATGAAGAATTTATCTTTACAATGGCGAATTACAATAATGACCGCATTTTTAATAGGTATCACCTGCGTGCTGATGAATTGTTTTATCGGCTATTCCGGCAAGCGATATATGGACTCCATAGGCAGTAAAATATCCGCTTGCGGCGATACGCAGGGCAGTGAGCCCGATTCGTTTAATCCCGAAAGCGAAGACGCTGACAGAGACCTTACAATCATAGTGAACGGCGCTCAAGAATCGTTTAACACAACCAATTGGTATATAACGGCAGCAGTAACTCTGTTCAGCGGTGTGCTTGCGTATTTTGTCAGCGGTCAGGCACTGAAGCCGCTTCGTTCTTTCGCTTCGCAAACAGAAAAAGTTCAGCCGAATAATCTGTCCGATATGAAAATCAGCAAGGACGTCTTGCCCGAATTCAAACAATTCAGCTATTCTTTTAACAATATGATTGAACGGCTTAACGAGGGGTTCACGGCGCAGCGGCAATTCACGGGGAATGCCGCACATGAGCTGCGCACACCCCTTGCCTTAATGCAGGCACAAATTGAGCTTTTCTCCGTTGAGCACACAGATATAAAACCTGAAACGGCGGAATTTTTGAGACTTTTACAAGAGCAAACGGAACGTATGTCGCAGATGACGAATACCCTGCTTGAGATGAGCGAGCTTCGCAACATTAAATGCAGCGACAAAATACAGTTAGCTCCCATGACAGATGAAGTTTTTGCCGATCTCGCCCCGATTGCCGATGAAAAGAATGTATATCTTACACACGACGGCGATGCTCTCATAATCGGCAGCGATACATTGATTTACCGTATGATATTTAACCTCACCGAAAACGCCGTCCGTTACACCCGACGCGATTCGGTAATTAACATTTCGATAGTCTGCAACGAAAACGACGTTCAAATACGCGTAAGGGACAACGGTCACGGAATCCCCGAACAGTACAGAGAGAGTATTTTCCAGCCGTTTTTCCGTGTTGACAAGGCGCGCAGCAGAGAGCACGGCGGAGTGGGTCTCGGGCTTGCGCTCGTATGGGAAATTGCCGCGCTTCACGGCGGTTCCGTCCGAGTCGAAGATTCCTCGGAAGCCGGCACGGTAATGCTCGTTACACTTCCGAAAAGCGAAAAATAAACGTACAGTGTTTTCTCGCCGAAAACCCGCAAAAAATCCCTCCCGATGGCAAAACATCGAGAGGGATTTTTAATCCGAATATACGGTATTTTATTTTGCATTTCCCTTCGCTGTGCGCCGAATAATTCACGCTCGCACGGCATATCGGGGCTCTTTTTTCATCGGCGATCCGAGCGGTGCGGTCTTCTGCCGAAGTCGCGTCTGCCGCCTCTGTGCTGATTTTCCTCGGAGAGGTCGTTTTCGGGGGTGAGACCCTCAACCTCTATAAGTGCCTCGCGGCGAGAGAGATTGAGTCTGCCCTGCTCGTCCTTCGGAAGAACCTTGACGATTATCTCATCGCCGACATTTACAACGTCCTCAACCTTTTCGGTGCGCTTAACATCGAGCTGGCTGATGTGAACCATACCCTCTACTCCGGGTACTATCTCAACAAACGCGCCGAAGCTCATAAGGCGTGTAACGATTCCCTTGTAAACAGCGCCTACCTCGGGGCCGTTAGCTATTGTATCGACAATGAAGATTGCCTTCTTTGCATTGTCAAGGTCAATCGAGGAAACAAATACCTGACCGTCCTCGCTCACGTCAACCTTGCAGTCGCACTCGGCGCAAATCTTCTGAATTACCTTGCCCTGCTTGCCTATTACGTCGCCTATCTTATCGGGGTCAATCTTGGTGGTAAGCATCTTGGGTGCCCACTTTGAAAGCTCCTTGCGCGGCTCGCTTATAACGGGAAGCATTATTTCGTCAAGTATATAATTTCTTGCCTTGTGAGTCTTTGCAAACGCCTCTTTGATGATTGCGGGAGTAAGACCGTGAACCTTAAGGTCCATCTGAATTGCGGTTATACCCTTTTTGGTACCTGCAACCTTGAAGTCCATATCACCGTAGAAGTCCTCAAGACCCTGAATATCAACCATGGTCATAAAGTCGCCGTAAACGCCCTCGTCACCTGTGATAAGTCCGCAGGAGATACCTGCCACGGGAGCCTTTATCGGAACGCCTGCCGCCATAAGTGCAAGTGTGCTGCCGCAGACAGAGCCCTGTGAAGTAGAGCCGTTTGACGAGAGAACCTCGGATACTACGCGGATTGCATAGGGGAACTCATCAACCGACGGGATAACGGGAAGAAGAGCCTTCTCGGCAAGTGCACCGTGACCTATCTCACGTCTGCCGGGGCCTCTTGAAGGCTTGGTCTCGCCTACCGAGTAGGACGGGAAGTTGTAGTGATGAATATATCTCTTTTCCTTCTGCTCGTCAAGGCCGTCAAGCTGCTGGCAATCGCTCATGGAGCCGAGTGTGGCAACCGAGAGAACCTGAGTCTGACCTCTTGTGAACATACCCGAGCCGTGCGCTCTTGCAAGGAGGTCGATTTCGGCGTTGAGCGGACGAATTTCGTCTATGCCTCTGCCGTCGACTCTCTTGTGCTCGTCCTTGAGCCAGGAGCGAACAACGTGCTTCTGAACAAGATACATAATCTCCTCGATCTTGCCCTCATTGCCCTCGAATCTCTCATCAAATTTCTCGTGAACAGCCTCGTATATCGGCAAAAGAGCCTCGTCGCGGACAAGCTTGTCGTCTGTATCAAGAGCCTTTTTGACATCCTCTATGCAGAAGTCCTCAATCTCCTTCATAATGTCGGGATCGGGGTCGGAGGATTCGTAAGCAAACTTCGGCTTGCCGATTTCGTCTACAATGCCCTGAATGAACTTTACGATTTTTTTGTTTTCCTCGTGACCTGCCATGATGCAGTCGAACATAAGGTCATCGGAAATTTCGTTGCCGCCTGCCTCAATCATGGCAACAAGGTCTGCCGTTGAAGCAACGGTAAGGTTAAGGTCGGTCTTTGCTCTCTGCTCAAGAGTCGGGTTCAATACGATTTCGCCGTCAACAAGTCCTACGTTAACGCCGGAAATCGGGCCGTCCCACGGAATATCGGAAATTGCGATAGCGGTTGAAACGCCTATCATCGCGGCAATTTCAGGGCTGCAATCGGGGTCAACCGACATAACGGTTGCAACCACGGAGCAGTCATTGCGGAGATCCTTCGGGAAAAGCGGACGAATGGGGCGGTCTATACATCTTGATGTGAGAATCGCCTTTTCGCTTGCTCTGCCCTCGCGGCGCTGGAATGAGCCGGGGATTCTGCCGACGGAATACATCTTCTCCTCATAATCAACGGAGAGCGGGAAGAAATCAACGCCCTCTCTCGGCTTTGCCGAAGCCGTAACGGTGCAAAGCACGTTTGTGTCGCCGTAGCGAACCATTACAGACGCATTTGCAAGTCCTGCCATTTTGCCGGTCTCAATCGAGAGCTTTCTGCCGGCAAATTCGGTTTCCCAAACCTTGAAGTTTTTGAAAAACATCTTTTTTACCTCTTTTTCTTAAATTTCCGAGAGGCACTTCCGGTTTTAGCAATAAATGCGACCTTTAAGAGGAAAATTTAAAGATTCCATTTACCGCTAAAGCATCGGATAAACGCCCCGTCGGATTTTATTTTATATGCCCTTTACGCCTGCCGTAAAAAGCAATTCAAGGCAAGCGGTAAAAACCGCTTGCCTTAAGTGCGAAATTATTTACGAAGACCGAGCTTCTGAACGATTGCACGGTATCTTTCGATATCGGTTTTCTGAAGGTATGCGAGGAGGTTACGTCTGTGACCTACCATTTTAAGAAGACCTCTTCTTGAGTGATGGTCCTTGTGATGCTCCTTGAGATGCTCGGTGAGGTCGTTGATTCTCTTGGTAAGAACAGCGATTTGAACCTCCGGCGAACCGGTGTCGCCCTCGTGAGTAGCATACTCTTTCATAATTGCCTGTTTTTCTGCCTGTGTCATTTTTTTCACCTCATTAAAATATTCGCCTCGAACGTCACAGTTAAAGGACAGGTGAATACCGGAAAAACTCGGTTTATGCCAAAAACCGTGCCGTCGAAACAGCCTTTGTATTATATACCGTAAGCGGCAATTTGTCAATACCGCTTTTGTGCGCGCATTTTACAGCGAAAAAGGTCGATGCCCGTTAAGACACCGACTCGAGCTTTAATTGACCGTTGTGCCGGCAATGCGGCGTTTATCAGTCGGAAAGCGGTCTGCCGTCTGCATCCGGCAGCTTACCCTGGAAGGCGTTTATGCCCTCTACGAGCGTCCATATCCAAATGGCGACGGGGGCGACGTATGTCCAGCTTAAAAGCAAGGATACGCAAAGCTGAATGATGCCTTTTTTGGTATATCCCAAATAGAAATTATGTATGCCGAGCTGCCCGAGGAAAATGGCAAGAAGCAATGCGACGATTTTTTTCTTGTCGCTCACCTGCGGTGCCGCCGAGGGTGCTGCTCCGGGCATCGGTCCGTATGCTCCCGTGGGTGCTGTCGTAGGTGCTCCCGTTGCAGCTGCCGGTGCTCCGCAACCGGCGCACACAGCCGAACCCGGCGCAATCGGCTGTCCGCAATTGGCACAGAAGCCGGTTCCTTCTCCTTTTTGTGCCCCGCAGGCAGCGCAAAAAGCGTGGTCGTCATTTAACTGTGCTCCACATTTTTTACAAAACATACATACACTTCCTTTTATTTTTTATCGATTTTATACAGTAAGGTTAACATAACACCACCTTTTTGTCAACAAATTTGCAATAAATCGTTGAAAATTGTCAAAATCCGACGTTTTCATAGATTTTAAATAACAAATAAAACCCCCGTTTCCTCTTTAAACAGGGGAACGGGGGATGAAAAACGTGTTGTTTTCGGGTGAGACGCTTATTTTATGACATCCTTACCGCCCATATACATTCTGAGCGGCTCGGGGATGCGCACGGAGCCGTCCTCATTGAGATTGTTCTCAAGGAAGGCTATGAGCATTCTCGGAGGAGCAACGACGGTGTTATTAAGAGTGTGTGCAAAATAGTTGCCGTTTTCGCCCTTAACCCTTATGCCGAGTCTTCTTGCCTGAGCGTCGCCGAGGTTTGAGCATGAGCCAACCTCAAAATATTTTTTCTGACGCGGAGACCAAGCTTCAACGTCAAGGCTTCTGACCTTCAAATCGGCAAGGTCGCCGGAGCAGCACTCAAGGGTGCGCACCGGTATATCGAGCGAGCGGAAGAAATCGACGGTGTTGTTCCAGAGCTTTTCGTACCACATATCGCTGTCCTCGGGCTTGCAGACAACAACCATTTCCTGCTTTTCAAACTGATGTATGCGGTATACGCCTCGCTCCTCTATGCCGTGCGCGCCGACCTCCTTGCGGAAGCAGGGCGAATAGCTTGTGAGAGTTTTGGGAAGCTCCGCTTCGGGAGTTATGGTGTCTATAAACTTGCCTATCATCGAATGCTCCGACGTACCTATAAGGTAGAGGTCCTCGCCCTCGATTTTATACATCATATTTTCCATTTCGGAGAAGCTCATAACGCCGTTAACAACATTTCCTCTTATCATAAACGGCGGAACGTAATATGTGAAGCCTCTGTCTATCATAAAATCGCGCGCATATGAGAGCACCGCAGAGTGGAGTCTTGCAATATCTCCGCAGAGATAGTAAAAGCCGTTGCCGCTCGTTTTTCTTGCGGAATCAAGGTCGATTCCGTGGAGCTTTTCCATAATGTCTACGTGATAGGGAATCTCAAACGGCGGAACATACGGCTCACCGAAGCGTTGAAGCTCTATGTTTTCGCTGTCGTCCTTGCCTATCGGAACATCGTCGCCTATGATGTTAGGTATAACCATCATTCTCTTTTTGATTTCTGCGGAGAGTGTTTCCTCGCTGCCCTCGAGCTCTTCAAGCTCCTTTGCGAGATGCGCAACCTTTTGTTTTGTCTTTTCCGCTTCCTCGCGCAAACCCTTTGCCATAAGGCCGCCTATTTCCTTGCTTATCTTGTTCCTTGAGGCGCGGAGCTCATCGGCTCTCTGCTTTGACTCACGGAACCTTTTGTCAAGCTCTATTACCTCGTCTACAAGCGCGAGCTTTTCCTCCTGGAATTTCTTTTTGATGTTCTCTTTTACGAGATCCGGATTTTCTCTTACAAGCTTAATATCAAGCATTTTTCTTCCTCCGAAAAATTAAAATTCAAATTATTCAAGTGCTTCAAGCTGCTCTGCAAGCTTTTTCAAATCGTCCTTGCCGAAGAACTCTATTTCTATGCTGCCGCCCGAACCCTTGCCGTTATATACCTTAACCCTGCGTGCCAAAACTCCGGCCAGCGCAAGCTCGACCTCGTCGTAAAAGGTGTCGCGTTTTTTCTTTCTCTTTACCGCCGCCGTGCCGCCGTTTCCGGCTTTTTTGGCAAGTCGCTCCGTCTCGCGGACGGATATGCCGTTTTTGACTATCGTATCGGCTATACTTTTCATCTCGGCCTCGTCCTCAACAGCCAAAAGCGCCCTCGCGTGACCCATTGAGATTTTTCCGTCCTTCAAAAGGGAACCGACGCTGTCGGGAAGATTTAAAAGCCTGAGTGAATTTGTAACCGCCGTACGCGATTTTCCGAGCTTTTGAGCCGCCTGTTCCTGAGTGAAGCCGAAGGTGTCGATAAGGGTTTTTATACCCTCCGCCTCCTCTACGGCATTGAGGTCCTCACGCTGCAAATTCTCGATAAGAGCAAACACACTCTCCTCTTCGTCGGTCATCTCGCGAACGGTAACGGGAACTTCATAAAGCCCCGCAAGCCTTGCCGCGCGGAAGCGACGCTCGCCTGCGACAAGACGGTAGCTGCCGTCTGGCATTGGTCTTACCAAAAGCGGCTGCAAAACCCCATGCTCTCTTATGCTGTCGGCGAGCTCCGAAAGAGACTCCTCGCTGAAGGTCTTTCTCGGCTGACCGCGGTTCGGCTCAATATCGTTTATCGAAAGCGTCGCCTTTTCTCCGAGCTCGTCATCCATGGTGTTTGACTGCATAAGTGCCTCAAAACCCTTGCCGAGCCCGCCTTTTCTGGCTGCCATCTTATTTCCTCCCCTGCTTTGTTTCGTTGTATTTTTCAACGTCCTTTTTATTCTCGGTCTCAAAAAGACCTTTCTGCATATATGAAATTACGACGTCCTTTTCGTCGTTTCTCGCGACTATAACGTAAACGTCCATATATTCCCAAATTGTTTCGCGCTTGCCTATTTCGCTCTGTATCTCTATTCCGTCGGGACCGTAGATGCCGCGGAAGATCGTGACGGCGTTCTGATATGAAACTCCGTCGGACGAGGATACCACATACTGTACCTCGACAAGCTGATTGTTTGTGTTGAAGATGTAATAAACAACTCTGTCGAGTCCGTTTTTAAATTCGTTTACCTTTACGTTCTCGGTCAAAAACATCTTATCGTTTCTTGCGTAAACCTGTGCCGCCTTGCCTACGGAAAGCTGAACCTGGTCGGTTGTCATTCCCATCTGTACGCCGTAAAAGGTGAATTTATCGGACTCAAGCTTGATTTCGCCTCTTTGAGACTTAGTGGTCGCCGCCTTTTCGCCCGTCACGCCCGACGGCTCAAAGGTGCGCGATTTCCCGCACGAGGTTAGCAAAAGTGATACGACAAGTATAAAAACAGATACGGATGCGATAGTTTTCCTCATTAGTTTTCCCTCGCTTGCTTTTTAATGAATTCCTCCGCAAAATCCGCATAAGCCGCCGCTCCCTTTGAATTACGGTCATAATACATTACCGGTTCGCCGAAGCTCGGAGCCTCGGAAAGCCTGACGTTACGCGGTATGGTTGATTTATACACCTTTTGCGGAAAGAACTTCTTTACCTCCGCAACTACTTGCGACGTCAAATTCAGTCTGCCGTCGTACATCGTCAGAAGCACGCCCTCAAGCTCTATCGACGGATTGTAAAGTCTCTTAATCTGACGGACGGTGGACATAAGCTGCGCGAGCCCCTCAAGTGCGTAGTATTCGCATTGTATCGGCACCAAAAAGGTGTCGCTCGCACACAGCGCGTTTATTGTTATTATTCCGAGTGACGGCGGACAGTCAAGGAAAATGTAGTCGTAATCCTCCCAGACATCGGTGAGAGCTTTTTTGAGAAGGCTCTCGCGCGAGTCCATACCTATCATCTCGACCTCGGCACCGGCGAGGTTCATATCCGACGGCAGCAAATCAACATTGCGGAATTTTGTTTTCATAACGACTTCAGAAGCCTTTACGCCGTTTATGAGCATATCATATGTTGAATTTTCAATGTTTCTCTTGCTGATACCGTAGCCGCTTGTGGAATTTCCCTGCGGATCTATGTCGGCAAGCAGAACGCGCTTGCCGAGAGCGCCGACTGCGGCGGAGAGATTGACAGCCGTGGTCGTTTTGCCTACGCCGCCCTTTTGGTTTATCACGGAAACGGTCTTTGCCATACCTTTTTTATCACTCCTGTTTCAGAGGCTTATACCCCGTTTGAATACAATATTTAAAGTATAACACAAACATCGCCCAATTCAAAGAGGTATTTTATTATTGTGTCAGATTTTCGGTGATATTTTCCGAAAGTCATCGAAGGTTTCACGTGGAACATTGTATTTCGTTGTTTTTGCCCTATTGTTTCACGTGAAACAATATGCGTTTTCCGTAAGGTGAAAACCGCAAAGCAAAACGGCGACCGAAAAGGCCGCCGTTCTGCTTGTGGATGTGGGGTGTGAAAGAGAAGGATATGGGTATTTAAAATGCGGAACGGCAGGGGTAGTACCGTTCGGCGCATTTTACAAGATTGTCAGACGGCTTCGCCGTCTCCGGGCAGAGAAATTCTTATCTGCTCGATTTTCGGAATACGCACCGTGTATTCAACGTACTCCTCCGTCTCGCTCTTGGCTGCGTCCGCGTCGATACCTGCCCTGCGTATCGCCTCTACCGCGTGATTGAGAGTATTTATAAAAACTCTTATGTCGCGTATGCCTTTAATTGGATTTTTCTTTTTTCTCCGATTGAGCATTTGCTCGATAAGGCGCTCGCTCTCCTGAACATTTAAGTGTCGGTCGGTGATAATTTCGAGCGCCCTCTCGCGCTGAACGTCGTTTTCGAGAGTAAGCAATGCCCTCGCGTGACGTTCGGTAAGCCCGGCTTTTTCGATTGTGTACCGCATTTCCTCGGGGAGCCGCAAAAGTCTCAGCTTATTTGAAAGCGTGGACTGCGCCCTGCCGAGCTTGTCGGCCGCCTCCTCGCGGCTCATTGAATACTTCTCAACAAGCCTTTGGACAGCTTCGGCCTCCTCAAAGAAGTTGAGGTCCTGCCGCTGCAGATTTTCAATCAGAGATAAAACGGCAGAGCTTTTTTCGTCTGCGTCCGTCTCGATTGCCGGAATTTTTGTAAGTCCGACGAGCCTTGCCGCACGGAGCCTGCGCTCACCGGCAACCAGTTCAAACTTCACGTTTTTACCGTCGGTTCTTCTGCGAACCGTTACGGGTTGAAGTATTCCGTTTTGCCGTATGCTTTGCGCAAGACCCTCAAGCTCGTCGTAATCAAACCGTTTCCTCGGTTGATCGGGGTTCGGCAAAATACTGTCCTGCGGCAGCAGTAGCACCTGTGCCGCAGTTTTGATTTTGTCTTTTGACTTCAAAAAAATCACCTCCGCAGTGCTTGTCCTTGCTTAAAGAATAGCACCGTGAAGGTGTACTTGTAAAGAAAATTCGTTCGTCTGAAATCGCGTATCGGCGCGGTTAAAACCCATTATCCCAAAGGATTTTTAGAAATTTTTGCCGAAGCGCGAGGATATTTTGACGGAGTTTGCGATATCTTTTTTATGATCAATATTCTTCTCCTTGTGTTTTCAACCAAATCAAACACATTGTCCGACTCTGTTTTGCCGCCGAGAATACGAAGAGAAGCCGACGCAGAGAAAATTTCGTCATCGGAAAAAGCCGATTTCATAGAGATGAAAGAGCCTCCCTTTTTAATGAAAGGTATGCAATATTCGCAAAGGACGGGCAGAGACGCCACAGCCCTAGCCGTTGCAAAGTCGAATTTTTCGCGGTACAGAGGGTCCTTTCCCGCTTCCTCGGCGCGGCTGTGAAGAATATTGCCGTTTAAACCGACCTTCGAGAGGACGCTTTCTATAAAGGCAAGCTTTTTGCCCGTTCCGTCAAGGAAGGTTACGTCAAGGTCGGGTCTCGCAAGGAGCAGCACAAGTCCCGGAAAGCCTGCCCCCGTGCCAACGTCAATAAGCCTTGCGCCCTCTTTGAAATCGACATATTTAAATACGGAAAGGCAGTCGGCAAAATGCTTCACCGTCATATCGTCCGGCTCGGTTATCGCCGTCAGATTAAATTTTTTGTTGGTTTCAAAAAGCAGTTCGGCGTAAATATCAAAACGTTTAAAGGCGTCGTCGTCGATTTTAACACCCATATTTTCCGCTGTTTTGTAAAGCAAATCTCTGTTTAACATTATTTGCCCTCCTTGGCAAGGTAAATGAGCAAAACCGATATGTCGGCAGGTGAGACGCCGCTTATTCTTGAGGCTTGACCCACATTCATAGGCCGTATTTTAGAGAGCTTTTCTCTCGCCTCGAGCCGCAGTCCGTCTATCTTATTATAATCGGTTTCGGGCGGAATAGCTTTCACCTCAAGTCGGCGCATTTCGTTTATCTGTGCCGTCTGCCGCACAATATAACCCTCATATTTAAGCTCAATTTCAACCTGTTCGAATATCTCACGCGGAATATCGGGTCGATTTACGTCGAACGGGGTCAAATCGTCATATGTTATCTGCGGACGCTTTAAAAGCTCAACCTCTTTAACGCCGCGCGGCAAGGGAGATGTTCCACGTGAAACAAGCAGCTGCTGCAGCTCGTCCGTCAGGGGAATCGAAGTATCTTCAATCCTTTTGCGTTCCGCTCTTATCATCTCCTGCTTTTTAAGAAGCCGTTGGTATTTTTCTTCGGAGACAAGTCCGATTTCGTAGCCGAGAGGTGTCAGGCGCATATCGGCGTTATCCTGCCTCAGTAAAAGTCTGTATTCCGAACGCGAGGTCATCATTCTGTACGGGTCGGAGCAGCCCTTTGTCACAAGGTCATCTATCAGCGTGCCTATATACGACGATGCGCGGTCAAGTATAAATGGTTCCTTACCCTGAGCCTTCCGCGCGGCATTTATGCCGGCTATAAGACCCTGCGCCGCGGCCTCCTCATAGCCGGAGGAGCCGTTGAACTGCCCTGCGCCGAAAAGTCCGTCGAGGTCGAGAAATTCGAGCGACGGCTTGAGTGCGAGCGGATCCACGCAGTCATATTCAATAGCATACGCGGTTCTCATAACCTCAACGTGCTCAAGTCCCTTTATCGTTCTCAAAAACTTCAGCTGTACCGCCTCGGGGAGCGACGAGGACATTCCCTGCAAATATAATTCCTCCGTGTCGAGTCCGCACGGCTCAACAAAAAGCTGATGGCGTTTTTTATCGGGGAAGTGCATAATTTTATCTTCAAAGCTCGGACAGTAGCGCGGCCCCACGCCGTGAATTTTTCCGCTGTAAAGCGGCGAATACTGTATGTTATCGAGGATAACCTTTTTTGTTTCGTCATTTGTATACGCTATGTAGCAAGCCGCCTTGTTTACGGGCGGAGTGTCGGTGTCAAACGAAAACGGAGTTGTTGTTTCGTCGCCCTCCTGCTTTTCAAGCACCGAAAAATCCACGCTGCGTCGATTTACACGCGACGGAGTGCCCGTTTTAAACCGTCTGAGCGGAATTTTCATATTATAAAGTGCCTTTGAAAGCTCATTTGCCGGAAACATTCCGTCGGGGCCGCTCTCGTAGGAGACGTCGCCTATGTAAACTCTGCCGCCCAAAAATGTTCCTGTCGCAAGAACAACACACTTTGCACTGTAAATTGCCTCAAGTCGCGTCTTTAATCTCCAAAGACCGTCCTTGCCGCGTGACAAATCGACTATTTCCGCCTGCTTAACGTCAAGGTTTTCCTGAAGCTCCAATACATGCTTCATATATTTTGAATACTCCCTGCGGTCAATCTGCGCGCGCAGCGAATGGACAGCCGGACCTTTTCCGCGGTTGAGCATACGCGACTGTATCTCGTTTTTGTCGGCAGCTTTGCCCATTTCGCCGCCGAGAGCATCTATTTCTCTTACAAGATGGCCCTTTGAAGTGCCGCCTATCGACGGATTGCACGGCATATTGCCTATCCAATCAAGGTTAATGGTAAAAACTATTGTTTTTGAGCCGAGCCGAGCCGAGGCAAGACCTGCCTCGATACCGGCGTGACCGGCGCCTATAACGGCAACATCATATTCTTTTGCAAAATATTCCATAATTTATCTCCGTCACTTGCCTACACAGAATTGCGAAAAAATCTCGTTTACCACGCTTTCGGTGGCTTTTTCGCCTGTCAAAACCATAAGATTTTCTATTGCGGAGTCTATGCAGACTTGAATTGCGTCTCTTGTAACGCCTGTTTTCTCGGCATTTTCCGCCTCACAGAGTGCCGAATAAGCCTTTTCGCAGCAGGACAGCTGTCTTTCGTTCATCAAAAGAGCCGCAGTCGTGTCGAAATTTGCCGTACCGAGTATTTTTTCGATTGTCTCACGAAGTAAATCGAGTCCCGAATTATCCTTTGCGGATATATAAACTACATTTTCGAAGTTGCGTTTTATTTCATCTTCGTCGATTTTCGGCTCCAAATCCGTCTTGTTTATTACGGCGAGACAGCTTTTGCCGGAGCACAAATCGAAAATTTCCCTGTCTTCATCGGAGAGCACACAGGACGAATCAAACACGGCAATGATAAGCTTTGCAGCGGCGATTTTTCTTTTGGCTCGCTCAACGCCTATGCTCTCAACGGTGTCATCTGTTTCGCGCAGACCTGCCGTATCCGCGAGACGAAGCGTAACGTTGCCTATCGTAACGGTTTCCTCAACTATGTCGCGCGTTGTGCCGGCAACCGACGTTACTATGGATTTTTCGGTTCCCGTAAGCATATTCATAAGGGTTGATTTGCCGACGTTCGGTCTGCCGACTATCGCCGTTTCGGTTCCCTCGGTTATCGCCTGACCTGCGTCAAAACGGTTTAAAAGCTCTTTAAGAGCTGCTTTTGACGAGGTAACTGCGTCTAAAATGCTCTCGTCTGTGAGATCCTCGATTTCGTCGTCGGGGTAATCCACCCACGCCGCAAGAGCCGCATTTATCTTTAAAAGGACATCGGTAATCTTGTGTATTTCTTTGTAAAGGGCGCCCTCAAGTGCCGAAAAAGCGGCTTCGCCCGCCTCCTTGCCGTGAGCCGAAATAATACCCATAACGGCCTCTGCTTTTGTGAGGTCGGTCTTTCCGTTTAAGAACGCACGCTTTGTAAATTCTCCCGGCTCCGCAGGAACCGCACCGTTTTTGAGTGCCGCTCTTAAAACCTGCTTCGTTATGTAAAGGCCGCCGTGGCAGGAAATCTCCACAACGTCCTCGCCCGTATAGCTTTTCGGTGCTCTGAATACGAGCGCAACGGCCTCGTCAATGGGTTTTCCGTCAAAAAATACCCTTCCGAACGCCGCTCTGTAGCCGCTCAGTTTTTTTAATTCGATACCTTGTACGGTTTTGAAGATGTTATCGGCTACATTCAGGGCGTTTTCGCCCGAAATTCTGACTATTCCTATACCTCCTGCGGCAAGACCTGTTGAAATAGCCGCGATTGTACTCATAAAATCACCACTTTTATCTGTTTGGCTTTGTATTTTTTGCGAACAGACGAAAAACTCTGCCCGCCGCGCCGCCTTTAAAATCAATAAATTCTCAGAGCTCGGCTTTGATATTTTAAAAGGCAAAAGCACCGAAACATGCTGTCCGCATATCCGGTGCTCTTAAAATCTGATTATTTGTTTCGTTAACGAAGTTTTCGACAAAAATGCGGTTCAAATGTCTAAAACTCTTTCGATAATGAAGAAAACTCAGAATTATTCCTCTGTATTTTTCTTAATTTCGATTTTTCCGTAAACCGAAACGCCTGCAGCGTCGTTCTTCTGTTCGCGGTCCGGAGCAACCTGCGGAACATAGGGCTCGCGCTTGGGTCTGCGGTCATTTCTTCCGCCGCGGCCTCTGCGATAATTTCTGTCGCCGTAGCTGCCCTTGCCGCCGTTTTCGGGAGCAATTACAACTCTGCGGTCAAGGTCCTGCCCTACCGAGAACGAGGTTGCACCCTCAACCTCCTGAACGGCAGTATGAATAATTCTGCGCTCATAGGGGTTCATCGGCTCAAGGGTTATATTTCTGCCTGTACGAACGGCTCTTGCAGCGTCCTTTTTGGCAAGAGAAACAAGAGCACCCTTGCGCTTTTCACGGTAATTGCCGATGTTTATGGAAACGCGCTTATAGCCCGAAACACCGCGGTTTGCAACCATTCTTGCAAGGTACTGTATAGCGTCGAGCGTCTCGCCGCGTCTGCCTATTACTATGCCGTAATCATCGCCGCAGTCAAGCTCAAAAACAATTTCCTCGTCGTCTGCAAAGGTTTTAACGCTGCATTCGGGAAGTCCGAGACCCTTGACGATTTCCGCTATATAAGAAGCGGTTTTTTCGTACTCGTTTGTCTCCTTCAAAGAAGCCTTTTTCTCCTCTTCGGTCTTTTCTTCTTTTTCGACCTTACGGGTGTTTTCCTTTTTGGCTTCCTTTTTTCTGTCTTCGACCTTTTTGGGAGCCGAAGCGGGTTTTTTGTATGTATTCTTTTCGGAAACGGGTTTTTCCTTTTTCTCGGGAACGTCAACCCAAACCTTTACCTCGGCAGGCTTTCCGCCGAAAATACCGAATGTCTTTTTCTGCGGCATTTGTAAAACTTCTATATTATATACGTCGTCCTCTGTAAGACCGAGCTCCAAAAGGGCGGCAGCTTTAGCGTCCTCAATAGTGGACGCGGATTTTACCGATTCTTTAATCATTTATATACACCATTCTTTTTTAAGATTTCATCTCGGCTATTTTTTTGATATTAGCCTCTTTTGAGCGTCGCTCAACGGTTTCCTCAACCATCAGCTTTGCGAGAACCTTCTGCGGACTGTGGGTTATATTGAGAACCACCATCTGCGCAAAGGAAACAACGGTAGACATAATTACATATATGCCGACAACAGTCGGGAAAATGAAGGCAAAGTAAATCTGCATGGCAGGTGTGAAAAGCATCATGCAACCCATTGTCGGATTTTTTGACATTTCCGGGTTTAATTTTTTCTGACGCATAAGGGAATAAACGCTCATGGCAAGCGACAAAACGCCGGTAATAATCGGTATTGCCCAATAAACGTCAAATACCTTGAAATTCGGAGTGTGCGAAAGGTCGAGTCCGAAAACGGTAAATCTCTGTAAGAATAAATCAACCTTTGATATCATCTCGGGAGTAAGACCGGCAACGGAATTACGAATGTCGTTCCAATGCTGAAGAGCATAAAGCTCTATTCTGAACGAAGCACCCTTTGCCTCCGTCTCGGTGAGCAAGGGCATAACGGCTTCCTTAATTGCCGAGAGCACATCGCCTCTGATATTCAGAACCATTGAGAATGGGTGATAGTTGACCTGGAAAAGACCGGTCATAACTATAAGCTGTATAATCATCGGCATACAGCCGCCGCCCATGGCGTTAAAGCCCTCGCGGCTGTACAGGTTTTGTGTTTCCTCCTGAATTTTCTGCTGATTGCCCTCGTATTTTTTCTGAATACGTCTGAGCTTCGGCTGAAGCCTTGCCTGCTTAGCCTGAGCCTTTTGCTGCTTTACGGAAGAGGGAAGAAGGCACAGCTTTACTATAATCATAAGGCAAACTATCGAGAGAAGATAGTTGTCCGTCATGGCATAGAACAGGGAAATCACAAAGCCGAAAGGAATTCCGAGAATTTCATATATTTTACTTGTGTTCATTAAATTCCTCCGAAGGGAGTAAAAGCTTAATCAAACTTAGCCCTTTTTCTTATTTCGTTTTTCGGGAACAGGGTCAAGTCCTCCCGGAAACAGAGGATTGCACCTTAAAAGACGCCATACTGCGAGTAAACCGCCGCGAATGATACCGAATCTCTCAATAGCCGTAACGGCATATTGCGAGCAGGTCGGGTAATATCTGCATCTCGGCGGAAAAAGCGGGGAGATCTTACGCTGATAAAATCTTATCATTTTAATTGCAAGCTCTTTCATTTCTTTATGGCTCCCGCTTTTAGGAGTTGTTCTGTCAAGACTTTTTGAATATCGGTACTTTTCAGGTATTTTGTTTTGCCTCGCGCAACAAAAACAAAATCCCAATTTCCGCAAATACTTTCTTCAACAGCCGAATACGCCGCTCTGATTATCCTCTTTGAGCGATTTCTCTGTACGGCGTTGCCGGTCTTTTTGCTTACGGTTATACCTATACGACAAATTCCCGCACGGTTTTTTAATAAATAAACAACCAGTGCAGGATCCGTATAAACCTTTCCTCTGCCGTAGAGGCGTCGGAAATCACAGTTACGATTTAGTGTTACCGTATTTTTCAAAATGCTTACCTTTTAATAAGATAACTGCTTTCTGCCCTTAGCGCGGCGTCTTGCAAGCACTTTTCTGCCGTTTTTGGTGGCCATTCTTTTTCTGAAACCGTGTTCCATCTTGCGATGGCGTTTCTTAGGCTGATAAGTTCTAAGCATTATTTTTTCGCTCCTTTACTCTGAAATAATCTGCGAGAAGTTATTATATACTAAAATCCGGCTTGTTGTCAACTTTTTTTTAATATTTACGGTTCTTTAAAAGCCCTATATATATATACATTTATAATTACTCCATTTATTTTAAGAAAATATTGAAAAAATATTAAAAATGTGCTAATATACATATTGTGCAAATTATTGCCTGTAAGCACCGTAATTTAATTTTGCGGTTTTTATGTGTTAATACTTTAAAAGCACCTAAAATGTTAAAATAATCCGATTGTACCGCTGTAACGGTAAATTTGATATTTTTTTATTTTGTTTTCGGAGTGTGAAAATATGGACTCGTTTTCCGAGATATGGTCTGCAGCGTGCGATTATATGAAAGAAGCACTTAATGTCAGCGACGTTGCCTTTAATTTGTGGATATCTCCGCTTGTTCCGGAGAGCTTTGACGGGCAAACCGCAAAATTTACCTGCCCCACATCATATAAAATACAGATAATCACAACGAGATACGACGGCGTTATAAAAGAAGCTTTGACGGCTGTTATGGGTTTTGACGACATAGAGGTTATTTACCTTTTTAAGCCGCAGGAAACCGATGACGAAAAGGAGCAGAGTGAAGAAAAAAATCACCTGTCCTCGCGTGACAGCACAAGCACGTTTGAAAATTTCATAGTCGGCTCAACAAACAAATTTGCATATGCAACCGCCTTAAATGCCGCAGAGCATCCGGGTGAGGAATACAATCCCCTTTTTATTTACGGCAAGAGCGGACTCGGCAAAACCCATCTTTTAAAGGCAATTAAAAACCGTATGCTCGAAAAAAATCCGTCGGCAAATGTTTTATATACAACGAGTGAAAATTTTACAAACGACCTGATTTATTATCTCGGAAAAAAGAATATGGGCGAATTTCACGACAAATACAGAAATGTCGATGCGCTTTTAATAGACGATATTCAGTTCATAGCAAATAAAAAGAGTACCGAGGAGGAATTTTTCCATACCTTTAATGCTCTTACCGAGGTCAATAAGCAAATTGTTTTGACGTCCGATAATCCGCCGGACGAAATACCCACTCTTCAGGACAGACTCAAAACGCGTTTTAACTGGGGCATGATGGCAGATATAACTCCGCCGGATCTCGAAACGAGAATGGCTATCGTAAAAAGCAAGGCAGACAGCCGCGGTCTTGAGCTTCCGAATAACATAGTGGAATTTATAGCCGAGCAGGTAAAATACAATGTTCGTCAGCTTGAGGGTGCGGTAAATAAAATCAACGCTCTCACGCGGCTTGCCGGAAAAGAACCCTCCATAGATATAGCCCGTGACGCCATAAAAGAGGTGCTTAACTTCAATCAGCCCATTTCCGTCACCATAAACAATATCATAAACAATGTCGGAAACACCTTCGGAATATCGCCCGAAAACATAATGTCCGACAAGCGCGATAAAAACATTAAGGACGCAAGGCAGGTTTCAATGTACATAATCCGCGAAATTACCGGAATGAAGCTTGTGGATATAGGAAACGTATTTAACGGCAAAACGCACTCAACCGTAAACCACTCAATTGAGGTTATCGAAGACAGAATGAACGAAAATCCCGTGTTTAAAAAAACGGTTGAGGATATCATTAAAAATATGCAGGAGTTTTAAACAAGTTTTGATTTTAAACATACGGGTTTTGAACAGTTAATTTTTGTCTGTTGATTGAACATTTTTTCAACACGAAAATAACAACCGAGAAAATGTGATTTTTTCTTGTGTATAAACATCTTCGAGAGTTTTAAACATTTCGTCGCGCACTAATAATGATACTATTTATATATTTTATTTATTTTATTTTGAAAGGAAATCCTTTATGAAATTTGAATGCAACACACATATCCTCTCCGATATATGTTCAAATGTTCAGAGAGCAGTTTCTCAAAAAACATCAATACCGTCTCTTGAGGGAATTATGATAAAAGCCGAGGGAAACACGGTTACTCTCACTGGATATGACCTTGAGGTAGGAATGATAACGTCGGCCGACGCCGATGTAAAGGAAAACGGCAGCATTATATTAAATGCAAAAATTCTCTGCGACATTTTGAGAAATCTTCCCGAGGACAGAGTTTCTTTTGAAGCCGACGAGAGACTTTCATGTAAAATAAAGAGCGGTGAGGCCGAATTTACTCTTGTGGGAACAAGCTCCGCCGAATATCCGGAGCTTCCATCGGTTAACGGAGGCTTCCCCGTTGTTATCGACAGCGAGATATTAAAGGATATGATAAGAAAAACAATTTTTGCGACAGCCGAAAACGACGCAAAAATAGTACATACGGGCGTAAGATTCGAGATAAGCGAAAACAATATAAGACTTGTTGCGGTTGACGGCTTCCGTCTTGCAATAAGAAACGAAAAAATAGACTATTCCGGCGAAGAAAAGATATTTGTTGTTCCGAAAAAAACGCTTAACGAGGTTTTAAAACTCTCCGCGGGCGATGACGGAAAAATATCAATGAGCATAGGTAAAAGGCACATAACATTTAAGATAGGCGATTATGATATTGTTTCACGTCTTTTGGACGGAGAATTTTTAAATTACAAGGCTGCTATTTCCGGAAATTCCACGGGAACGGTAAAGGTAAGCGTCAGAAATCTTATAAACAGTATCGAGAGAACGTCTCTCATTATAACCGACAGAGCAAAAAGCCCCATCAGATGCATTTTTGACAAGGATATGATTAAAATTTCGAGCGTTACCGTTCTCGGCTCGGCAAACGACAGAGTTCCCGCCGAAATGACCGGCGAAAAGCTTGAGATGGGCTTTAATAACAAATTTTTACTTGACGCGCTCAGAGTTTGCGATACCGATGAAGTAATAATAAAACTTTCAAGCCCCGTTCATCCCATAATTATAGTTCCGACGGACGGCGACAGCTTCCTCTTCTTAATTTTACCGGTAAGGCTTAAAACAGAATGAAAAAAGTAATTAAATTAAAGGCAAGAATTGCCGAAAAAGAAGTAAAACAGATATTTATAGATACCGACTTTATCCGCCTTGACGCGGCACTTAAGCTTTGCGACGCGGTGGGCTCTGGAGGTATCGCAAAAATGATAATTCAGGACGGCGAGGTCAGAGTCAACGGTGAGGTCTGCGTTCAGAGAGGCAAAAAGCTTCACGGCGGAGACGAATTCGGCTTTGACGGAAAATATTATGAGGTCGTAAAAAAATGACGGTAAAAGAGCTTTCGGTCGCGGATTACAGAAATATTGAAAAAATAAATATTACCCCCTCCGAGAGCGTAAACGTCATTTACGGGGAAAACGCTCAGGGAAAAACCAATTTGCTTGAGAGTATATGGCTCTTTACGGGCTGCAAGAGCTTCCGTTCAAAAAGAGACAGGGAGCTTGTGAGGTTTGATGCGTCATACGCAAAAAATGAGATGACCTTTTTCGCAAAGGGACGCGAGCAGTCTGCGGTTATTTTTATAGACAAAAAGCGTACCGCCATGAAAAACGGCGTAACGCTGCGTTCACCTGCGGAGCTTATAGGCGAGTTTTATGCGGTTATATTTTCTCCGTCTCATCTGTCGCTTGTAAAGGACGGGCCGGTTTTCAGAAGAAAATTTCTTGATACGGCTCTGTGCGAGATAAAGCCGTATTACGCCAAGGCACTCGCAAAATACACGCACACACTTTTTCAGAGAAATGCGCTTTTAAAGGACATTCAGTTTCACAGCGAGCTTTACGATACACTTGACGCCTGGGACGATAAGCTTTCGTCTTACGGTGCGGCGGTAATATCGGAGCGAATTAAATACACGGCTCTCTTGAGTGAATTTTCCGCAAAAATATATGACGGACTGTCGGGCGGTAAGGAAAAAATGAGCGTTGAATATACCGACAACGCAAAGGTATATTCGGACGACCCGTATGAAATAAAGGATTTCCTCTTAAACAGACTCAGAGAGACGCGGCGCGACGATATTTACAACAAGATAACGTCGATAGGTCCTCACAGAGATGACCTTGACATTAAAATAGACGGCCTGTCGGCACGCAGCTTCGGCTCACAGGGGCAGCAGCGCTCCTCGGCACTGTCTTTAAAACTCAGCGAATCGGAAATCATAAAGGAAATAACGGGCGATGAGCCGGTAATACTTCTTGACGACGTAATGAGCGAGCTTGATTTAACAAGGCAGGATTATATTTTGAACAACATAAGCGGAAGGCAGGTTTTTATAACCTGCTGCGACCCGAATACCGTTTTGCGGCTGTGCGAGGGCAAGACCTTCCACATAAAAAACGGCGGAGTGATATAATGTATATTTTGATAAGTCAGGACAAGGCAATTACAACGGACGGAATACTCGGCATATTTGACCTTGACAACACTACCGTGAGCAAAGCTTCGCGCGAATATATAAATTACGCGGAAAAAAGCGGAGAGTGCGAAACGGTGTCGTTCGATTTGCCGAAATCATTTATAGTAAAGGTAACGGGCGGCAAAAGAAAAGTATATATATCACCGTTTTCAACAAGCACTGTTTTCAAAAGATTAAAGCAAGATTAAAAATTTAAGTAAATTTTATTCGGATTATGTATAACTGACGGAGGTTTTGTATGTTCAGCGAAAACAACGAAAACATAAACGAGGAAAAAAACGACGAGGTAATGGATACCGTCGTTACCGAGGAATACGGCGCGGAGCAGATTCAGGTATTAAAGGGTCTTGAGGCTGTAAGAAAAAGACCCGGTATGTACATAGGCTCGACGGGACCGAGAGGTCTTCACCACCTTGTATATGAGATTGTCGATAACTCAATAGACGAGGCTCTTGCGGGCTACTGCACTCATATCGAGGTAGAAATACTTCCCGGAAACATAATTACCGTCAGAGATAACGGACGAGGAATCCCCGTTGACATCAACGAGGAGGAGGGTCTGCCTGCCGTAACGGTGGTTTTAACGGTTCTCCACGCCGGCGGTAAATTCGGCGGCAGCGGCTACAAGGTTTCGGGCGGTCTGCACGGCGTCGGTTCATCGGTAGTTAACGCTCTGTCCGAGTGGTTTGAAATCGAGGTAAGCAGGCAGGGTCACATATATCACCAGCGTTTTGAGCGCGGTGACGTAAAGAGCGACCTTGAAATAATCGGCGACACAAACGAGACGGGTACATTTATTAAATTCAAGGCCGACCCCGAAATATTCACCGAGACTACGGAATACGATTTTGAGACACTTCAAAAGAGACTCAGAGAGCAGGCGTTTTTAAATGCCGGACTTTCAATCTCGCTCACGGACAAGCGTGATGAGGACAATATATTAAGCGAGGTATACTGCTATGAGGGCGGTATTCGCAGCTTTGTGGATTACATCAACAAAAGCCGCGGGCTTACCCCTCTTCACGAAGATATAATGCATTTCTCGGTTGTTGACGGCGACCGTAGCGCGGAAGTCGCAATGTCTTACAACGACGGCTACAACGAGATAATATTAAGCTTTGCAAACGATGTCCGCACAATAGACGGCGGTACTCACGAAATGGGCTTTAAAACGGCTCTTACGAGAGTGTTCAACGACTACGGCAAAAAGTTTAATCTCATAAAGGACAGCGATAAAAAGCTCTCCGGCGACGACGTAAGAGAGGGTCTTACCGCGGTCATAAGCGTAAAGCTTACCGAGGCACAGTTTGAGGGTCAGACCAAGGGCAAGCTCGGAAACACCGAGATAACGGGCCTTGTTTCAAAAATGCTCTATGATAAGCTTATGACCTATCTCGAAGAAAATCCCTCCACGGCAAGAACAATACTTAACAAGTCGCTCGACGCTTCAAGAGCGCGCGAGGCGGCAAGAAAGGCGAGGGACAATGCGCGCAGAAAATCTGCGCTTGAGAGCAACTCTCTTCCCGGCAAGCTTGCCGACTGCACCGATAAAAATCCCGAAAATACCGAGCTTTACATCGTCGAGGGTGATTCTGCAGGCGGCTCCGCAAAGGGAGGAAGAGACAGAAACACCCAGGCAATTCTCCCTCTTTGGGGTAAGATGCTCAATGTTGAAAAGGCGAGAGTTGACAAGGTAATAGGCAACGAAAAATTAACGCCCGTAATTTTGGCTCTCGGTACCGGTATAGGCGACGACTTCGACATCACAAAGCTGCGTTATCACAAGATAGTTTTAATGGCGGATGCCGATGTTGACGGCGCGCACATCAGAACTCTTCTTTTGACCTTCTTTTTCAGATATATGCGTCCGCTTATAGAGCACGGCTATGTCTATATAGCTCAGCCGCCGCTCTTTAAGGTGTCAAAGGGCAAAAAGCACTTCTACGCTTTCTCCGACGAGGAGCGCGACGAAAAAATAGCGGAGCTCGGCGGCAGCTGTGACGTTCAGAGATATAAGGGTCTCGGTGAGATGGATTCGCAGCAGCTTTGGGAGACCACAATGGACCCGAAATACAGGACTATGCTCAGGGTAAATCTTGAGGACGCCATGGAGGCGGACGAGACCTTCTCCGTTTTAATGGGCGACAAGGTTGAGCCGAGACGTGAATTCATTGAGAAAAACGCGAAATTCGTTCAGAATCTTGATATATAAAAGAGGTAGAATATGAGCACAAACAAAGATACCGGGCATCATTCGGAATACGTGCCGCTTGAGGACCAGAAAATCATAAATGTCGAGATAAACAAGGAAATGAGAAAATCCTTCCTCGACTACTCAATGTCGGTAATAGTGTCACGTGCGCTCCCCGATGTACGCGACGGCTTAAAGCCCGTTCACAGAAGAATTTTATATACTATGTATGAAAACGGTCTGTATCCCGAAAAGGCATACAGAAAGTGCGCCGACACGGTAGGCTCCGTGCTCGGTCGCTATCATCCGCACGGCGACGCGTCGGTATATGACGCCATGGTTCGTCTCGCACAGGATTTCTCAATGAGATATCCTCTTGTTGACGGTCACGGAAACTTCGGTTCGGTGGACGGCGACCCGCCTGCCGCTTACCGTTATACGGAGTCGAGAATGAGCAAAATTTCCATGGAAATGCTCACAAATCTCGACAAGGACACCGTGGATATGATGCGAAACTACGACGATCGCTTGAATGAGCCGGTGGTTTTGCCGTCACGCTTCCCGAACCTTCTTGTAAACGGCTCTACGGGTATCGCCGTAGGTATGGCAACAAATATTCCGCCGCACAATATGCGCGAGGTAATAGACGGTATTTGCTGTCTTATAGACAATCCCGACGCCACGCTTGAGGATATTATGGAGCACATAAAGGGCCCCGATTTTCCGACGGCCGGCATCATAATGGGCAGAGCCGGCATACGCGCCGCTTATGCAACGGGCAGAGGCAAGGTAACACTCAGAGCGCGCGCAGAAATTGTCGAAAACGAAAAGAACGGCAGATTTAAAATTGTCGTTACGGAGCTGCCGTATCAGGTAAACAAGGCACGACTTATCGAGAGCATCGCGGAGCTTGTCAAGGATAAGAGAATAGAGGGCATTTCCGACATCAACGACTATTCCTCCGACCGCGCGGGCATGAGAATGGAAATAGACCTTAAAAGGGACGCAAATCCGCAGGTCATTTTAAATCAGCTCTATTCGTATACTCAGCTTCAGATTTCCTACGGTATAATTCAGCTTGCCATAGTTGACGGCGAGCCGAAAATCCTCACGTTAAAGCAGATTCTCGAAAAATATATAGACTTCCAGAAGGAAGTCATCATAAGAAGAACCAAATTCGACCTCAAAAAAGCACTCGAAAGAGAGCATATTTTGGAGGGTCTTGCGCGCGCAATCGATATAGTTGACGAGATTATAGCAACAATTCGCGCTTGTAAAGGCGGTCAGGCAGAAGCAAAGGCCGCGATTATGGAGAAGTTCGATTTCGACGACGTTCAGGCGGCCGCCATTGTCGCTTTCAGACTCGGACAGCTCGCAGGACTCGAAATTCAGAAGATCCACAACGAGATGGAGGAGCTTCAGTCAAAAATTAACTATTTCAATGAGATACTCTCCTCCGATGAAGAGGTACTCTCGATTGTAAAGGACGAATTGTCGGCAATCGGCAACAAATTCGGCGATGACAGAAGAACCGAAATCGTAAATGTCAGCGGCGAGGTCGATATAGAGGACCTTATCCCCAATGAAAATTGTGTGTTTACTCTTACCACTCTCGGCTATATCAAGCGTCAGAGCGTCGATACATATCAGACGCAGCACCGCGGCGGCAGAGGCGTAAAGGGTATGACAAGGCGCGAGGAGGACGTTGCCGAGACTATGTTCACCTGCTCCACGCACGACTATATAATGTTCTTTACGTCGGAGGGCAAGGTTTACAGGCTGAAGGGCTACGAAATCCCCGAGGGAAGCCGTAATTCAAAGGGAATGAACATTGTCAATATTCTTCCTCTCGGCGCGGATGAAAAGGTCACCGCCATGATAAGAGTCCCCGAATTCGGTACGGAAAAGCTCTATCTCTGTATGCTTACCAAAAACGGCGTTATCAAGCGTACCGAGCTTGACGCATATAAGAACGTCCGCAAAAACGGAATATTCGCGATAAATCTCGACGAGGGCGACGAATTGAGATTTGTAAAGCTCACCGACGGCGAAAAGCAGATACTCATAGCTACAAGAAAGGGTATGTGCATAAGCTTTAACGAAAATGACGCGCGCTGCATAGGCAGAACCGCAAGAGGCGTTAAGGCTATAACTCTCTCCGAGGGAGACGAGATTGCCGGTATGTGCGTTCCCGAGGAAAACAAAAAGGTACTCACCGTTTCCGAAACGGGCTTCGGCAGACGCTCCGAATTTGACAATTACCGTGTTCAGTCGCGCGGCGGCAAGGGACTTATCAACTATCACACCGAGACCTACGGTGATGTTGCGGCGGTTGCAATGGTCGGCGAGGACGAGGATGTAATTATGATTTCGTCCGACGGTATCATAATAAGAATTCCGGCTAAGGATATCAGCGTTTTTGCACGTCCGTCAAAGGGCGTCCGCGTTATGAAGACAAACGAGGGTGAAAAGGTTGCCACGCTTTCAATAACCGAGCATGAAACCGAGGATGAAAGCTCCGAGTCCGACGCGGAGAACGACGGCGAAGTCCCCGTAACAGAGGGAAATGCCGAGGGCGAAAAGGCGGCAGAAGCAGACGAAAGCAAAGAAAATCCGACGGAAATCGGGTAATTCCGCAAAAAGTTATAATTTTATTAACATTTCATTTACTTTTACAATATATAATTACAGAGTAATTCGGCAGGTGCTTTTTATCTGCCGAAAACCTCTGTTATGAAAAAAGGAAATTGCTATGAACTATAACAACAACGGATATTACGGCGGCAATTATCCACCGCCCGGCGGAAATTATCCGCCTCCACCGCCGTATAATTGGCAGTATGACCCACTCGCACAGGAAAAAAAGAGGGAAAAGAAAAATATTTCCCGCATAAGCATTACCGTGGGCCTTGCGGTTATCGGCTTTACGCTTTTAAGTATGGTTTTAGGCGTGCTTTTGCGCGCAATACCGGGCTTTTTGTCGGAATATAAGGGCAACGCGTCCTTCAGCATATATTTTGATATGGTATATTCCGTTCTTATAATAGGAGTGCCGTTTTTCGCGGCAATGTCATATTTAAAATCCAAGGGCGCTCTGCCCGCGGTTTTGCCGCTCGGAACAGCCAAAAACACACCCGTGTTTTTCCTGCTTGTTTTTTCGGGCCTTATGGCGTGTATAGCCGGCAGTTATGCGTCGAGCATTTTCGGAAGTATCTTTCAAAGCCTCTTCGGCATAGAATTTACCATGGCGGAGGACGGCATAAAGCTGACAACGGCGTCCGTTATATTGCCGTATATCGTAAAAACCGCTGTTTTGCCGGCTCTCATAGAGGAGTTTGCAATGCGCGGCGTAGTTATGCAGTCGCTTCGCAAATACGGCGATTGGTTTGCGATTATTATGTCGTCGCTTGTCTTTGCGCTTTTGCACGGCAATATGATTCAAATTCCGTTCGCCTTTATCGCAGGTATTGCCATAGGCTATGCCGTTACGGTAACGGGCAGTATGTGGACGGGCGTTTTGATACATTTTCTCAACAATCTTGCGTCGATAATTATGCAGATAGGCATTGATAACTGCTCCGAAACCGTGTCGGCTGTAATTACGATGTCCGTTGTCTTTGTGATAATGATAAGCGGCATCATATGCGCCGCGATATATTTCAAAAATTATTCGCACGCTTATCCGCTGAAAAACGGCGAGAGTCTTGTCCTCTCATGGAATGAAAAAACGAGAGCCTTTGTTGTGACGGCGCCCATGATAATAGCGATTTGTCTGCTCTTATGGGAAACTGCCATGTATATAGAGTTCTGATATGGATAAAAATGATTTTATGCGTCTTGCCCTGCTCGAAGCCGAAAAGGCGTTTCTTGACGGCGAGGTGCCCGTCGGCGCGGTCATAGTAAGAGACGGCGAGGTTGTTTCAACGGGCAGAAACCGCCGCGAAAAGGGAAAAAACGCCCTGTGCCACGCAGAAATCGAGGCGATTGACGGTGCCTGCCGTGCGCTTTCGGGCTGGAGACTTCCGAGATGTGAAATGTATGTCACACTTGAGCCGTGCCCCATGTGCGCCGGTGCGATTATAAATTCAAGAATCGAAAAAGTGACCTTCGGTGCATACGATGAAAAAAACGGCGCCGCAGGGTCAAAAATAAATTTGTTTGAGGTTCCGTTCACGTTCCGTACCGAATATGAGGGCGGCGTGATGGAGGAAGCTTGCAGGAGAATACTCTCGGACTTCTTTTTGAAGCTTCGGGAAAAAAGAAAAGAGGAAAAACAATGAGCGAAGGTTGCACACATGACTGTTCTACCTGCGGTGAGAGCTGCAGCGAGAGAAAAGCAGAGGATATGAAGCTTCGTCAAAACGATTACAGCAATATAAAAAAGGTTATAGCGGTAGTCAGCGGCAAGGGCGGCGTAGGCAAGAGCCTTGTGACATCGCTTCTCGCCTCGGCTTCACAGGCGAGGGGCTTTGAGACGGCGGTTATGGACGCCGACGTCACAGGTCCGTCAATCCCCAAGGCATTCGGTATACACGAGCGCGCCATGGGCAGCGACGAGGGAATGTTCCCGGTCGAGAGCAAGACGGGAATAAAGATAATGAGCATAAATCTGCTGCTCGAAAAGGAGGACGCTCCCGTAGTATGGCGCGGACCCGTCATTTCGGGCGTTATAAATCAGTTCTGGCAGGAGGTTCTCTGGGGCGACGTTGACTATATGTTCGTCGATATGCCACCCGGCACGGGCGACGTTCCGTTGACGGTATTTCAAAGCCTTCCGGTTGACGGTATTATAATTGTCACCACTCCGCAGGACCTTGTTACGATGATAGTAAAAAAGGCATACAATATGGCAAAGATGATGAATGTTCCGATAATCGGACTTGTCGAAAATATGAGCTATTTTGAGTGCCCCGACTGCAAAAAGAAATACAATATATTCGGCGAGAGCAAAATAGACGAGGTGGCAAAGGAACTCGGCGTTCCGGTGCTTGCCCGTCTGCCGATAGACCCCAAAACCGCTTCGCTTGTGGATAAGGGCGCGGTGGAGCTCTGCGATGACAAGGCGATAGCTCCCATAATCGACAAGCTTCCGAAATAAACGGCAAAATTCTGTATTCTTTGCCGAAATGCGACGCTTTGCTTTGACATAAGACAACATCTACAAAAACACCCGTACTCTTTGCGGGTGTTTTTTCAATATTAAGTATTGAACTATGATTGTATTAGATGTTATAATAACACTAACTATAATGGGAGGTAATATCAGTATGGCAACAGATGAGAAATTTGCAAAAGAGGGCCTGACCTTTGATGACGTTTTGCTTATCCCGGCCGAGAGCGACGTGCTCCCCAAGGATATTGACGTTTCAACCCGCCTTTCAAAGAACATAACGCTCAACACGCCGGTATTAACGGCGGCCATGGACACCGTAACCGAAACGAGAATGGCAATAGCCATAGCGCGTGAGGGCGGCGTAGGCATAATTCACAAGAATATGTCCATTGAGGCTCAAAAGAGTGAGGTGGACAAGGTTAAGAGAAGTGAGAACGGAGTTATAGTAAATCCGTTTTTCCTGCATCCGCAGAACACGGTAAAGGAAGCGGACGAGCTTATGCACCGTTACAGAATTTCGGGCGTTCCCATCTGTGACGACAGCGGCAAGCTTGTAGGCATACTCACAAACCGCGATATGCGTTTTATGTCCAACTATAATGTGGAGATTGCAGGCGTTATGACGAAAGATCATCTCGTCACCTCTCACATCGGAACAACGCTTGACGAGGCAAAGCAGATTTTGATGCGCCACAAGATAGAAAAGCTCCCGCTTGTAGATGAAAACGGCTACTTAAAGGGACTTATCACCATTAAGGATATTGAAAAGAGCGTTCAGTACCCGAATTCCGCAAGGGATTCTCGCGGCAGACTTCTCTGCGGTGCGGCTCTCGGTGCCACAAGCGACGTTCTTGACCGCGCTGCGGCTCTTGCCGAAGCCGGCGTTGACGTTCTCACGCTTGACTCGGCTCACGGCCACAGCCATAACATATTGAAATCCGTCGCCAAGGTAAAGGCGGCTTTCCCGAATATCACGCTTATTGCCGGTAACGTTGCTACGGCAGAGGGCACAAAGGCACTTATCGACGCCGGCGCAGACTGCGTCAAAGTAGGTATAGGCCCCGGCTCAATATGCACAACGCGCGTAGTCGCCGGTATCGGTGTTCCGCAGATAACGGCAATCTATGACAGCGCAAACGAGGCTTCAAAGCATGGCGTTTCAATAATTGCCGACGGCGGCATCAAGTATTCCGGCGAAATAGTCAAGGCTATCGCCGCAGGTGCTTCGGCGGTTATGGTAGGCTCGCTTGTCGCAGGCTGTGAGGAGTCCCCCGGAGACAGCGAAATTTATCAGGGCAGACGATTCAAGGTTTACCGCGGAATGGGCAGTATAGCCGCCATGAACAACGGCTCTAAGGACAGATATTTCCAGGAGGACAACAAGAAGCTTGTTCCCGAGGGAATTGAGGGCAGAGTTCCTTATAAGGGAACACTCTCCGACACAATCTTCCAGATGATGGGCGGTCTTAAATCCGGTATGGGCTACTGCGGCTGCAAAAATATAACCGAGCTTCAGACTAAGACGAAGTTCATAAGAATAACCAACGCAGGTCTTAAAGAGAGCCATCCGCACGATGTATTCATAACAAAAGAGGCACCCAACTATTCCGTTAATTTATAATTCGCAAGCAGCGTGAAATAAAAAATAAGGAGAAAAAAATGTACGCAGATATGATGGATACGATAGGCTTCGTATCAAAGTATGATGAAGAAGTGGGCAAGGCTATGAATTTGGAGCTTGCCCGTCAGCAGAGGAACATAGAGCTTATAGCGAGCGAAAACATCGTTTCGCCGGCAGTTATGGCGGCTATGGGCAGCGTTCTTACAAACAAGTACGCCGAGGGCTACCCCGGCAAGCGCTACTACGGTGGCTGCGAGGATGTTGATATAGTGGAAAACATCGCGCGCGACAGAGCAGAGAAGCTTTTCGGTGCCAAATTCGCAAATGTTCAGCCTCATTCGGGTGCTCAGGCGAATATAGCTGTATACTTTGCTCTTCTTAATCCCGGCGATACCGTAATGGGTATGAATCTTGCCGAGGGCGGCCATCTCACACACGGCTCACCCGTAAATCTGTCCGGTAAATATTTCAACTTCGTCCCCTACGGAATTAACGAAGAGGGCTATATCGATTATGACGAGTTTGAGCAGAAGGCTCTTTCCTGTAAGCCGAAGATGATCGTTGCCGGAGCTTCCGCTTATCCGCGCATCATCGACTTCAAGAGAATTTCCGAAATAGCCAAAAAGGTCGGCGCATATCTTATGGTGGATATGGCTCACATAGCAGGACTTGTTGCCGCCGGACTTCATCCGTCACCCGTACCGTATGCCGATGTTGTTACGACTACAACCCACAAAACTCTCCGCGGCCCGCGCGGCGGTATGATTCTCTGCAATGACGAGGAGATAGCAAAGGCCGTAAACAAGGCAATATTCCCCGGCACGCAGGGCGGCCCGCTCATGCACATAATCGCAGGCAAGGCTGTTTGCTTCGGCGAGGCCTTAAAGCCGGAATTCAAGGAGTATCAGCAAAAAGTTCTCGACAACTGCAAGGCTCTCGCAAACGGTTTTACAAAATACGGTGTAGATTTGGTTTCGGGCGGCAGCGACAATCACCTTTTACTTCTTGACCTTCGCTCGCTTCACATAACGGGTAAGGAGCTTGAGCACAGACTTGACGAGGTTTACATCACCGCCAACAAGAATGCCATCCCCAACGACCCCGAAAAGCCGTTTGTAACAAGCGGTATCAGAGTCGGAACTCCGGCAGTCACCACACGCGGTCTTGACGAAGCGGATATGGAAAAAATTGCCGAGTATATTTATCTCTGCGCCACCGATTTTGAGGGTAAAGCAGACTACATCAGAGAGGGCGTAAACGATATTTGTGCGCGCTATCCCCTTTACAGATAATTTTTAACTAAGCGAAGAACGGGGGAAGGCTTAACGCCGTCTGAGGATGAGAGACGTCATAATCGCAAGCGCAAACCGCAAATCCGCGGAGCATATAAAGAGTATTCTCCAGCGGGATTTGCTCTTTGTTTCGGAAATATATCAGTCCGGCGCGGAGGTGCTCTCTTACGCGAGCATCAGACCGGACGCGGTAGTTGTGTGCGGACGTCTGTCCGACGGCTTACCGGCAGTCTCTCTTGCGGAAACGCTTCCCCCCGGCTTCGACGTTGTACATTTGGTGTCATCCTCGGACGCATATCAGGGCTTTGTGAGCAATATGGTGGAGCTTACCATGCCGCTTGACAGGGTTGAGTTTGTATCTGTCGTGCGGACGCTTACTCAGCTTTCGAGTGATATTACATCACGCAAAAAAACACGCTCTGTCGAGGAAAACGACATTTTGACGCTGGCAAAACGACGCCTTTGCGAAAATTACGGTATCTCGGAGCGCGAGGCACACAGGAAAATTCAGAAAATGAGTATGGAGCAGGGCGTCCGCCTTATGGACGTCGCAAGAAAAATTCTCGAAGAAGATTAGTTAGGACGAGGTGGTTTCTTTGAAATTCACAAAGATGCAGGGCGCAGGAAACGATTATATATACGTAAACTGCTTTGAGGAAAAGGTTTCCGAACCCGAGAGCACGGCTGTAAAGGTCAGCGACAGGCATTTCGGAATAGGCTCAGACGGGCTTGTTTTGATAGAGCCGAGCGACAAAGCCGATTTTAAAATGGATATATACAATGCCGACGGTTCAAGGGCGAAAATGTGCGGCAACGCGACAAGATGCGTTGCAAAATACGTGTGTGACCGCGGCCTTACAAATAAGGATGAAATTTCGCTTGAAACGCTCAGCGGAATTAAATATATAAAAGTTTTCAAGGGCGACGACGGCAAGGTGAAAAGTGCCAGAGTCGATATGGGAGCACCCGTTCTTTCCGGCAGAGAAATCCCCACGCTGTTTGACGGCAACAAGGTTGTGGGTGAGACGCTGCACCTCGGCGGCGAATTGGGCGATAAAATCGTTACGTGCGTTTCAATGGGCAATCCGCATTGCATTACCTATGTGGACGACGTAAAAACGCTTGACCTCGCAAAAATAGGTCCTGTTTTTGAAAACAACGAGATGTTCCCCGACAGGGTGAACACCGAATTTATACATATAATAAGCGAAACCGAATTTGATATGCGTGTATGGGAGCGCGGCTCGGGCGAAACACTCGCCTGCGGAACCGGAGCGTGCGCCGCCGCCGTGGCAAGCGTGCTGAACGGCTACTGCCTCAGAAATACCGACATCAAGGTAAATCTCATAGGCGGTACACTCTATATAAATTGGACAAATGACGGCAATGTGCTGATGACCGGCCCGGCTGCCGAAGTCTGCACGGGCGAAATAGACGTGTAATTTAATTTGTTACGGAGGACAAAATGAATATTAACGAAAACTTCCTTAAAATCGAAAGCAGCTATCTTTTTTCAAATATCGCAAAAAAGGTAAAGGCTTACACAAAGGCAAATCCCGATAAGGAGATTATAAGACTCGGCATCGGCGACGTAACAAGACCGCTTGCACCTGCCTGCATCGAGGCTATGCACAAGGCTGTTGACGAAATGGCCGACGAAAAGACGTTCCGCGGCTATCCGCCGGAATACGGCTACGATTTCCTTTTGAACGCGATAAACGAAAACGACTACCGTTCTCGCGGCATAGAGCTTGACAATTCCGAAATATTCGTGTCGGACGGCGCAAAGAGCGACACGGGCAACATAGGCGACATCTTTTCGCTTGACAACAAGGTCGCGATTTGCGACCCCGTTTACCCCGTATATGTCGATACAAACGTAATGTCGGGCCGTTCGGGCGAAAAGGACGAAAACGGCAAGTGGTCAAACATCTACTATATGCCCTGCACCGCCGAAAACAACTTCCTGCCGCTCATTCCTACGCAGCACGTAGATATTATATATCTCTGCTTCCCCAACAATCCCACGGGTATGCCCATTAAAAAGGAAGAGCTTAAAAAGTGGGTTGATTACGCAAACCGCGAGGGTGCAGTTATTCTCTACGACGCGGCATATGAAGCGTTTATAACCGAGGACGATGTTCCCCATTCGATTTATGAAATAGAGGGTGCAAAGACCTGCGCCATTGAATTCAAGAGCTTTTCAAAAACCGCAGGCTTTACGGGCGTGCGCTGCGGCTATACCGTAGTTCCCCACGACCTCAAGTTCGGCGGAACGGAGCTCAACGGTATGTGGGCGCGCCGTCAGGCAACAAAGTTTAACGGCGTTTCGTACATTACTCAAAGAGCCGCAGAGGCCGTTTATTCGGACGAGGGCAAAAAGCAGATTAAAGAAATAATCGAATATTACCGTAAAAATGCAAAGATTATATATAACGGACTTCGCGACTGCAGCTTTACCGTTTACGGTGCGGTGGATTCACCGTATGTATGGCTCAAAACTCCCGACAATATGAAGAGCTGGGATTTCTTTGACCTTCTTCTTGAAAAGCTCCAGGTAGTCGGCACTCCCGGTGAGGGCTTCGGCCCCGCAGGCGAGGGTTACTTCCGTCTTACCGCGTTCGGAACAACCGAGAACACCGAAAAGGCGGTTGCCAGAATTAAAAATTATTTTGCGAAGTAATTAACTTCGCTCTGTTCCGTAAAACTCCGAAAGCCATACGCCGTATTATGTCGGCAACATGGCTTTTCGGGAACCCGTCAAAATATATGCATATCGAAAGGCTATGGGAATTACTATGAAGGATGTTTACGAAAGTCCCCTTAATTCGCGCTATGCGAGCAAAGAGATGAAATACCTTTTCTCTCCTGATTACAAGTTCAAAACGTGGAGGAGGCTCTGGATAGCTCTCGCCGAGAGCGAAAAGGAACTCGGGCTCAACATAACCGACGAGCAGATCGCAGAGCTTAAGGCACACGCGGACGATATAAATTACGACGTTGCCGAGGCGCGCGAAAAAGAGGTTCGCCACGACGTTATGTCTCACGTTTACGCTTACGGCGTTCAGTGCCCCAAGGCGGCGGGAATAATTCACCTCGGCGCAACCTCCTGCTATGTAGGTGACAATACGGACGTAATAACCATGACCGAGGGCTTAAAGCTGATCAGAAAAAAGCTTGTCAATTTGATAGCAAAGCTTTCGTCCTTTGCCGACGAATACAAGAGCATGCCGTGCCTTGCGTTTACGCATTTCCAGCCGGCACAGCCCACCACGGTGGGTAAACGCGCTACTCTTTGGGCGCAGGACGTTTTAATGGACTTGACGGCACTCGAATTTCAGCTTTCGCAGATGAAGCTTCTCGGCTCAAAGGGTACCACGGGAACTCAGGCAAGCTTTGTTGACCTGTTTGACGGCGACGATGAAAAAATCAAATCTCTCGACAAAAAGATAGCCGAGAAAATGGGCTTTTCGTCCTGCTTCAGCGTTTCGGGTCAGACCTATTCGAGAAAGCTTGATTCGCAGGTTCTCTTTGTGCTCAGCGGAATAGCTCAGTCCGCGTCTAAATTCTCAAACGATTTGAGACTTTTACAGCATATGAAGGAAATAGAAGAGCCGTTTGAAAAAAAACAGATAGGCTCGTCGGCAATGGCGTATAAGCGCAATCCCATGAGAAGCGAGAGAATCACGTCTCTTTCGCGCTACGTTATGGCAGATGTCATAAACCCGTCGGTTACGGCCGGCACGCAGTGGCTTGAGAGATCTCTTGATGACTCGGCAAACAAGCGAATAAGCATAGCCGAGGGCTTCCTTGCGACAGACGCTATTTTGGAGCTTTACATCAACATTGTCAGCGGACTCGTAGTATATCCCAAGATGATAGAAAAGCATTTAAACGATGAACTTCCGTTTATGGCTACGGAAAATATCCTTATGGAAGCGGTCAAAAAGGGCGGCAACCGCCAGACTCTCCATGAGGAAATTCGCCGTCACTCCATGGCGGCAGGCGCGGTGGTAAAGGTTGAAGGCAAGCCCAACGACTTGGTTGAAAGAATTGCTGCCGACCCGATGTTCTCGCTCACGCTTGACGAAATCAAGGCACAGTTAAAGCCCGAAAACTTCATCGGCAGAGCACCGCAGCAGGTAACGGAATTTATCGAGGGCGACGTAAAGCCGGTTCTCGAAAAATACAAGGACCTTTTGGGACTTGAGGTTGAAATTAAGGTCTGACATAAGTTGTAAGCGGGAGAAAGTAAAATACTTTCACAAGGGTGATTTTAGATGGATTACAGAGGACAGCATTGTCCCATATGCGATAAGGAGTTTTGCGACGGCGACGATATAGTCGTCTGTCCGGAGTGCGGAACGCCGTACCACAGAGAATGCTATAAGACCGCAGGGCACTGCGTAAACGAAGAGCGGCACGGCGAGAACTTCGAGTGGAAGCCGGAGACTGCGCCCCATGCGGAAGAGAAGACCCCGAATGTCGGTCAAAATGCAAACGATGACGGTCACAAGGTGGTTTTTTGCCCGGTGTGCGGCAGAGAGAATCCGGCGGAGGAGCCGAACTGCCTTAATTGCGGAGCAAGGCTCTATAACAATCAAAACGGCGGCAAGGCGTTTATTCCGCCCGTTGAGCTTCCGAATATGGATAAACAGCCGTTCGGCAAGGTAGTTAATATTTCGCCCATGGATATGCTCGGCAGAAATACCGTAGGCGACACAGCCGAATTTATAGGTGTGAACGCACAATCCTATATCCCAAAGTTCTATAAAATGCAGCAGGAAAAAAAGAAGCTGTCGTGGAACTGGGCGGCGTTCTTCTTTGCGCCGTATTGGTTTTTCTACCGCAAAATGCAAAATATCGGCTGTATATTTATTGCGGTTTTGCTCGTTATATCGGGTGCGTGCACCACAAAGTCGGTTATGGCGGCAAGCAGCAATGTAATGCAGGTCTATGAAAATTACACAAACGGCAAGGCCTCTGCCGAGGATATGATGGAAGCGTATGAGGAGTACGAAAAGCTCCCCGCAAACATTATTTCGAATGTCCTTGTGCTGCTCGTTCATGCGGCGGCGGGACTTTGCGCCAATTATCTTTACGCCAAAAAGGCAGAAAAAGGCGTCTATGAAATACGAAAGCTCAGTCAAAATCCCGAGCAGTACCGCATTTCACTCTTCAGGAGCGGCGGAGTATCGTTCTTTTGGCTTATGGCGTCCGTGCTTCTTTATATTGCATGTACAAATGCGCTGTCAATAGTTCTTGCACGGTTTTTAATGTAAAAACAATCGCATATCCAATAAAAACAGGAGATGAGATATTATGAAAAAGATAACAAAAGCCGTAATTCCCGCGGCAGGTCTCGGCACAAGGGTTTTGCCGGCGTCAAAGTCGGTGCCTAAGGAAATGCTCAACATTGTTGACAAGCCCGCGATACAGTATATCGTTGAAGAGGCAGCTGCGGCAGGAATCACCGATATTCTTATAATTACAAATCGCGGCAAGGGTGCTATCGAGGACCATTTCGACCACTCATTTGAGCTTGAAAAAAACCTTGAGGGCAACGCGGCAAAGCGTGACCTCTACGAGAGCGTGCTTGCGTGCTCGGACATCGCCGATATTTATTTTAAACGTCAGAAGGAGACTAAGGGCCTTGCGGACGCTATATATCGCGCCAAGAGCTTTGTCGGCGACGAGCCGTTTGCGATTCTCTACGGTGATGATGTTATCGACGCAGAGTATCCCGTTACAAAACAGCTTACCGACGTTTACGAAAAGTTCGGTAACGGCGTTGTAGGTGTGCAGGAGGTTCCGCGTGAGGACGTTCCGAAATACTGCACCCTCGACGTAACTCCGCTTGAAAAGAACGTCATGCAGGTTCACGATATGCTTGAAAAGCCGTCGCTCTCCGAGATTATGTCCTGCTATTCGATTCTCGGCAGAGTTGTGATGCCGCCCGAAATATTCGGAATAATCGAAAACACGCCGCCCGTAAACGGCGAGGTCGGCTTTACAGCGGCTATGAATACGCTTGCAAAGCAGGGCAGACTCAACGCCGTTGATTTTATCGGCAATCGCTTTGATATGGGCAACAAGCTCGGCATACTCAAGGCGAATTGCGAAATGGGCTTGCGTCACCCCGAGCTCAAGGACGATTTCAAGGCGTATTTAAAGGAACTCGTTTCAAAGCTTTGATGAAAAACGATAGGCTTTGAAAAGCAAATCAGTATAAAAAAACGACAGGACACCTTTTCGGAAGAACCTTCGTAAAGAAGGTTCTTCCAATTAAATTAATCCTTGCGGATTAGTGAAATATTCTTTCAGAATATGAAATTGCTTAGCAATGAAATACGCCTACGGCGTGATAAGGATTAATTTTATTTCATATCGAGCAAAGCGAGATATTTCATAATTTGGTTTAGCAAATTATTTTATATTGCACAGCAATATTTCATTTTATATGTTAAACTGCTTATGAGGCGATATTGTGAAAGAAAACAAACTTATTGATTTATCAATGGATTTTTCTGTTACTGTTTTAAAAGCAGTCGACTCAATAAAAGGGCATTATGCGCTCGTCAATCAGATAGAATGTTCTGCAACAAGTATCGGTGCAAATATTCACGAAGCAAACTATGCTCAAAGCAAAGCAGATTTTATATCGAAATTACAAATTGCTCTCAAGGAAACTTATGAGACAGAGTATTGGTTAAAACTTTTTCAAAGAGCAAACCTATTTAACGCTGATGCGGCAAAAATGTTGTTAAATCTGTGCGGAACGATACGCAGACTGTTGATTGCCTCTATTAATACCGCTAAAGACAATAAATAAGATTCACAGACCGAACGAGTAGTTTCCCTTTCGGTCTGTTTTCTTTTCCGGATTTGGCAGTACAAACCCTATGCTCGCTGTATTCTGTGACATTTTTATTTGATAATCGAGAAATATTATCTTATAGTTTAATCAACAAGTCGGGATTTGTGAGGATAGCGCTTATGAATTGAGAAAAATGTCAAAAGATGAGTTGGCAACGCAACGTATTTTCAATTTCATTGAAGAACTCTATTGATAATTGTTATTTTGCAGATATTACAAAGAAAGTGGATGAGTGAAAACTCATCCACTTTCTTTATGACGGACACCTTTTCGGTGTCCTGTTTTTATAATTTCTCTCAATTAAACTTCCCTATACGATTTTCCTTGAACAAAAAGGCTTTCCGGTTCAAGTGTGATTTCTCACGGCATTTACCATGGGAGAATGTTTAGAAACCTGTTTTTTCGGACAGAATCATTCCGTTACCACACGCACGTATTCAGTGCCGTAATACTTCATAATTTCAACCGTACTCTCATTTATAATCTCGCCGCTTATAACCACGGGGATAGCCGGCGGACAGGCGACGGCAGGCGATGCGGCAACTCTTCCGACGCTGTTTTCGACAGGTATTGATTCGCTGCTGCAAAAAACCGCTTGCCTCACGGAGAGTTTCTTTTCGGGGAGCACAAACACGGGTAGAGCCGTTTTCGGCGCAACCGATTTGCCGTCCGTTTTTTCGTGAGAGACAAAGGCCCTTTTGACAGCTTCAAGATCTCCGTCGGAATTTTCCGGTGTTACCATCATAACGACGAAGTCTCTGTCGCAGAACTCACATTCGGCGTTGTTTTTTCTGAGATTTTCGGCAAGCTCAAATCCGCTTTTTCCAAAATCCGATGTATTGACGGTTATTTTGAGCGGCTCGTCTCCGCAAAGACGATAACCGTTTTCCTCCAAGAAATTTTTTACATCGCGCACCTTTTTTACTGTATCAAAGAGCCTTTCGCGGTAACCGTTTTCAAGGTATCGGTTCGCAAGGTCAAGCGACTGCAATATGAGATATGACGGACTTGTTGAGCCGAAAACGGCCATTGCCGTCTTGGCGTCCGACGAAAAATCCTTGATTTCGTTCTTTGAAAAGTGCAGATATCCGCCTCCCGTTAAAACGGGCAGCGTCTTGTGCGCGGAATCACAGCAAATATCCGCTCCGAGCTCCATAGGGTGGCATTTCTCACGTAAAAAGTGAAGATACGCGCCGTGTGCATTGTCGCACAAAAGCGGCACACCGTAGGAATGTGCAATTTGTGCGAGCGCGGCAATATCCGCCGTGTTGCCGAGATAATCGGGACTTGTAATGTATACTGCGGCAGGCTTAACTTTTTGCTTTGACAGCGTTTCTTTCAAATCCTCCGCCGAAATCTTGCAGCTGCAAAGCGATAAATTTTCTTTTGATGTGAGCCAAACAACATCGGCGTCAAGCTCCGCCGAAGCATAAACAAACGCTCTGTGAACGTTGCGTGCGGCTACAAAAACCGGTCTTTCGTTTTTATTTTCACGGTTTATCGCGGCGAGATACAGCATAGCCTTAATTGAGAGCGTCGAGCCCTCACACGAATAAACAGTCCTTTTTGTGTCAAACAGATTTGATGCGTTTTTTTCGCTCTCCGCTATGATACCGTCCGCCTCAAAAAGCGAATCTGCACCGCATATTTCTGTTATATCACGCGACTCTGCACCCAAAAACATACGGCCCTTATGCCCCGGCATATGAAGCCGCGCACCGTTTTTTGCAATATAATCCGAAACAAAATCGTAAATCGGCGTTTTCACAGCATCACCTGCTTATTTAAGGTTTTCGGCGTCCTCTGCCACCTTGAGCATGATTGCGCACTCTATTCTTTTGCGGAAGAGGTCACAGCCGTATTCATATACGCCCTCGATTTTACCCGTGGCATGATATGCGTTTGCCGCACATCCGCCGGAGCACCAGAGCTTAGCCCAGCAATCGGTACACTCTTTTCGCGCATATACATTGCAGCTTCTGAACTCGTCCTGGATTTTTGTGTTGGTAACGCCGTCCCAAATATTGCCGAGCAGGAATTTTTCCTCGCCGACAAACTGATGACACGGATATAAGTCACCCCACGGAGTTACAGCCATATATTCCGTTCCCGAACCGCAACCCGAGATGCGCTTATATATACACGGGCCGCCCGTCAAATCTATCATATAGTGATAAAACGTAAAGGGCTTACCGTTTCTTTTTCTCTCAAGCATCTCTTCTGCGAGAAGCTCGTACTGCTTCATAACAATCGGCTTGTCCTCTTCCGTCAGAGCCGACGGGTCTAAGGGAGCGCAGACGACGGGCTCCATACTGAGCTCCGTGAAGCCGAGCGCGAGCATTGCGTCAATATCCTTCAAGAAATCGGGATTTGAATGTGTAAACGTGCCCCTCATATAGTAATTCTTGTTTCCGCGGCGGCGTACAAGCTCTTGAAATTTCGGCACAACTCTGTCGAAACTGCCGTTGCCCGCATAGTCAACGCGCCATTTATCGTGAATTTCTTTTCTGCCGTCGAGGCTCAAAACGACGTTATGCATCTCACGATTCGCAAAATCTATAACGTCGTCGTCTATAAGCATACCGTTTGTCGTAAGAGTAAAGCGGAAATTTTTGCCGTGCTCCTTTTCTATGCTGCGAGCGTATTCAACGAGCTTTTTAACCGTGTCCCAATTCATAAGCGGCTCTCCGCCGAAGAAATCGACCTCAAGATTGCGTCGCGAGCCCGAGTTTTCTATAAGGAAGTCGAGCGCGCGCTTACCCGTTTCAAAACTCATTACGGCTCTGTCGCCGTGGTACTTACCTTGGCTCGCAAAGCAATATGAGCAGTTGAGGTTGCAGGTGTGAGCAACGTGCAGACACAGCGCCTTTATAACATTACCGGAACGCTCCTTAAAGGTAGTGGCAAGATTTTTAAAGCTGTCCTCTGTGAAGAGCTTGCCGTTTTTTTCAAGAGATTCGACGTCATCGATGCACAGCAGCACGTCATCTCTTGTGACGTCGGGTCTGTCGCCGTATTTTTTCATCATGGCATTGACAATCTCCTCACGCGACGCGGTTTTATACATTGCGATTATGTCGTAAGCGACATCGTCCACCGAATGAACCGAGCCGGAGCAGGTGTCTAAAACTATATTATATCCGTTTAATTTATACTGATGTACCATTTGTACCTCCGTTAGGTCAGAACACAAAAAATGCCGCCCGAACACGGACGGCACCCGAAATACCGACAGAATTACTTGTCAGCCTTTTCGCACTGCTGATTTGCAATACCGCAGCTTGTTTTGCATGCAGACTGACAAGAGGTCTGGCATTCGCCGCAGCCGCCGTTCTTAGCACTCTCGCAAAGGTCGCGAGTCTCAAGAGTCTTAATTCTTTCCATAACGACATCTCCAATTCTGAATTATTCTTTTAAGTGCAGGGCACTTCTATACATTAAAAGTATATTACAAATTCCCCAGATTGTCAACCGCACAAACCCGTGTGAGTAAAAACACCCGCTGCCTTTTTTGCGTTTTTGCTCTCCGGCTCTTATTTTCCGCTGCCGCGTATCAGTTTTACTGCATACAAAACATCTATGGCAGCCATAGCCACAAGAAACAGCATTGTAATTATGCCGTCCGACGTCGAAAAATCAATCGCCTTTCCGCCGCGTGATTTATAGACAAGCGTGCCTATAACCATCACATTTAAAATCAGCATTAAAACTATGTTTGCCCATTTGTCTCTCATAAAAGCCTCCCGGCGCATAAATTGCAGCTTTCGCCGCATACACGCTTAATTCGATATTATATTCTATCACACTTTCGGATTTTTTCAACAGCTTCCCACCGCGCAATAAAATACAGGAGAGAGAAAAACGCCTTCTTACGAACCGGTCAAGCCGAGAGAGCGAACAAGTTGAGGGATTATTTAGGCTCCCTTGTAAAGGGTGATTCCCCACGGTGTGGGGAAATGTCACGTAGTGACAAAGGGGACGGGCTCCCATCAGGAGCTGGCTACGAACGAAGTGAGTAGACTGAGGGATTGTTTAGGCTCCCTTGTAAAGGGTGATTCCCCACGGTGCGGGGAAATGTCACGAAGTGACAAAGGGGACGGGCTCCCGTCAGGAGCTGGACGCGAGTTTGCGAGCGGACTGAGGGATTAAATAATCACGCACAATCTATTTGAATTCCATATAACTCCGCAAAATCCCTCCGGCTTGCCTTGACGAGGCCCACCTCCCTTTACAAGGGAGGCAGAATCCCTCCGGCTTGCGGCAAGTCCGCCGCACAACCCCTTCGGAGTGACTGCGCGGAATTTAAATAAAAACGAGTGTGCGTAGCTGTGATAAAGACCGCAGCCATTCCGAAATAGGCAAAAAAATCCCCGATCTGTCGTTAATACAGACCGGGGATTTTTGTGATTTTAACTTTTTATCAGCCTATAACGGTTGAGCCTGCATTGTCGCTTCTGACAAAGCCTATCCAGGATTTACCGGTGTTGAGCTGAAGGTCGCTGCCGTCCTCTGCCTGAAGCTTGAGAGGAGAAGATGCGTCGCCCTTTGTCCATTTTATGTTTTCATATGTTCCGTTGGAAACATAGACGCCGCTGCCGCCCTTGAGATCCCAGTCAACGTGCTTGGACGCGTCAATGGGTCCTGTGACTCCCGTGTAAAGGATAATTACGTTTGTAACGGCCATGGTGTTGCCGTCGGCGTCCTTCATCGGGTCTGAATTCATATTGTTGTAATAGAGACCGTCGTCCGCATTGTACTTAAAGGTGTGCTTGTAGTTGCCGGAGAACACCGCAAGAACAGAGTTGCAGGCACCGCCCGAGAGCGTTCTCTTTGACGAAGCAAAGGTAAACGGTGAGCCGTAGCCCGATTTAACGTCGGTGCGGAAGCCCTTATCCGCGATTGCCTTTGAAAGATTTTCGCCTGTTGTGTAAGCTGTGTGCTCCCTGGCTACCTTCCTTGCCTTGTCGCGCGCAAAGTAACTGCCGGCTTTCATTCCGTCGATATCATCAACTTTATCTGCGGAGATTTTTTCGTATGCGAGATTGCTGCCGCCGAAATGGACGTAAATGGCGTCAAATCCCTCGGCGAGCTCAACATAGTCGTGACGTGCGCTTCTTGCGGGGCCGATTTTCGGCGCCGAGGAAATATCGGCATACATCCACATCATTCTTGTGATGCCGCCCTCAACCTCGCCCTCGACTACGATGTCGGGAGAGCAAAGGCCCCATTGCGGACGCGCTTCGGGTGAGTTCTCAACCATTACGCAAACGGGACGCTTGCCTATACTGCTTTCGGGGAGACCTGTAAGACCGGTAAGCGGATTTACATCTGTCGCGGCAGGCTCCGATGTGGTGGCCGGAGCTGACGTGTCTGTTTCAAAATCCTTTTGTTTTTTACCGCAGGCAAAAAGCATGCAGGCCGAAAGCAAAACACAAATCGCAGCCGCAGAAAGTTTAAACACGGTTTTTTTGTTCATTTCCAAAACCCCTTGAACTAAAAGTATTTATATTATTCTACCATATTTGACGATTTTTTCAATACCAAACGGCAAAAAGAGGGGAACAATCCTCGCCGCAGCTCGGCAAAAACCGTTCCCCGATTGCTGTTTATTCTTCGTTTTCAGCCGCGCGGTCGGCAATTACCTTATCGGCAACCGGCTGCGGAGCCTGCTCGTAGCGGGCAAATGAGAGAGTGTAATGTCCCCTGCCTGCCGTAACGGAGCGAAGTACCGTTGTGAAATCGCCCATCTCGGCTATCGGAACCTCGGCGGTAAGCTCCTGCATACCCTTTTCCTCCGAAGCGCCCATTCCGAGCACTCTGCCGCGACGCTTTGTAACGTCGCCCATGATGTCGCCGAGGTTTTCGTCGGGCATATAGGCTGTGAGAGTGCCTATCGGCTCAAGTATGGCAACGCCTGCCTTCGGCATCGCATTTTTATATGCGAGCGAAGCGGCTGTTTTAAACGCCATTTCCGAGGAATCAACGGGGTGGTAAGAGCCGTCATAGAGCGTGGCTTTAAGACCTACCATCGGATAGCCTGCCGCGAATCCCTTTGCAACGCAGTCACGAAGTCCCTTTTCGACTGCCGGGAAGTAGTTTTTCGGAACGGCTCCGCCGACTACCGCGGTTTCGAATACGAGATCGTCGCTGTCGCACGGCTCGAATTTTATCCAAACATCGCCGAATTGGCCATGACCGCCGGACTGCTTCTTGTGCTTGCCCTGTGCCTCTACCGGCTTTCTGATAGTCTCGCGGTATGCAACCTTCGGGAGCTCAAGCGTTACGTCTACGCCGAATTTATTTTTAAGCTTTGAAACGATTACGTCAAGATGCTGTTCGCCGAGACCCGAGAGCACCTGTTCCCTTGTCTCCTTGTTAAGCGCAAAGGTGATTGTCGGGTCCTCCTCCATAAGTCTTGTAAGACCTGCGGCAACCTTTTCTTCCTCACCCTTTTTCGACACCTTAACGGCCATCGAAAGGCACGGCTTCGGGAAATCGACTCCGGCGAGCTTGAGTATGTTTTTCGGGTCACAGAGCGTGTCGCCCGTTTTAACGCCTGCCATTTTTGTGACAACGCCTATATCGCCTGCGATGATTGCGGGGGCGTCCTCCTGCTTTGCGCCTTTTACAAATACGATTTTACCCATTTTCTCGATTTCGCCCGTGCGGAAATTGTATGCCGCGGTGTCGGGCGCGAGCTTGCCGGAAACAACCTTGAAGAATGACATCTTGCCTACAAACGGGTCTGCTATCGTCTTGAAGCAGACGGCTGCGAGCGGACCGTTTTCGTCGCAGGGTAAAATACCCTCTTCGCCGTTTTCGTAGGTGCATTTTTCGCCTGCATAACCGAATGCACCGGGTGCGGACCATGCAAGGCCGTAAAGCAGCTGATCAACGCCTGCGCAGGTAAGGCCGGATACCGCGTATACGGGGTAAATCGAGCCGTCGAAAATACCTATGCAAAGACCCTTTAATATTTCCTCCTTGGTGAATTTCTCACCCTCGAAGAATTTTTCCATAAGAGCGTCGTCGGTGGTTGCGACAGCCTCCATAAATGCCGAGGTCATCTCTTCAATAACGCTGTCCTCGGGTACGGGAACCTTGGTCGCTTTGCCGTTTTCGTCGTATGAAAACGCCATACCGGTCATAAGATTAACATAGCACTTTGTGATATTGCCCTCCATATACGGGATTATTGTCGGGCAGAGCTTGTTGCCGTAAACCTCTTTTAAGGCGTCAAAGGTCTTGTAAAAGTTTCTGTGGTCGGAATCGGTTTTGGTGATGGCAAAGAATTTCGCCGCACCCTTTTTCTCTGCGGCACGGAATGCTTTTTCCGTACCCACGTCAACGCCCGAGCCTGCCGAAGTGACTATAAGCACCGCCTCGGCGGCTCTGACTGCCTCGGCTGCACCGCCCTCAAAGTCGAAAAGACCGGGAGCATCTATAATATTGAGCTTTGTGTTATCCCATTCAAGTGCCGCTATGGCGGAAGAGACGGACGATTTGCGGCGTTTTTCCTCGGAATCAAAGTCGAGAACGGTGTTACCGTCGGCAACTCTGCCGAGTCTGTCCGAAGCGCCGGCTATGTAAAGCATAGCTTCGCACAGCGTTGTTTTGCCCTTTCCGCCGTGGCCGAGCACGGCAATATTACGTATGTTGTTTGAAGTGTATGCTTTCACAGGAAATTCCTCCTAAAATAGATGTTACTGTCCTTTTATGTATTGTTCATAATAGTTAGAGCCAGTATGGTGAAATTATAGCATAATTGCCTAATAATAGCAATTACTATTTTATAAAATTATAAGAAATGTTAATTTCCTCGTTTTCTTGCTTTTTTTGTATTAAATAAGTATAATAATATGAATGAAATTTTGGAGGTAAAAAATGTCTGACGATAAGTTTTCGCGCTTTAGAGAGCAATATAAGACCTTTACCTATGAGGATTATCACATTACAAAAGATGATAAATATATAACCGTTTCGTTTGATTTCAAAATAGACGGGCTTTGCGAATTTCACCCAAAAACCGAAATTGAGCTGACAGGGCTTGATGTTTTGAACGATTTTTCGTCTCCCACGGCTCGAAACATCGTGTTTTCACTCGGCATGGTGGAGCTTGTCAGCTATTGGAAAATCGCTTGTCCCGAAAGAGTGGAAATTAAGTGCGGTTTTTTGAACGACAGGCAAAAGGAGTTTTGGAAGCAGCTCTATTTCGGCGGTTTATCCGAATTTTTCTATATAAACGGCATAGAGACCGATAAGGACTCGTTTATGACAATAGAATGTGACGAAACGGAGGATGATATTGCTCCGATTTGCTATAAAACCGCCGGTATCAACCTTATTCCCGTCGGCGGCGGAAAGGACAGCGCCGTTACGGCAGAGCTTTTAAAGCCGTTCGGTAAAAGAAATAAGTTTTTCACGGTCAACGACCAGGCGGCGCGCACCGAAACCGTCATTGCCGCAGGCTACGGCGAGGACGATATTATAAAGACATATCGCACGATAGATAAAAACTTACTGGAACTTAACAAAAAAGGATTTTTAAACGGTCACACGCCGTTTTCGGCAATCGTTGCTTTCCTCTCGCTGTATTGCGCCTATCTCATAGGCGGCGAATATATTGTTCTCTCGAATGAATCAAGCGCAAATTCCGGAAACATCGAGGGCAGAGAGGTCAATCACCAGTATTCAAAGTCATATAGATTTGAAAACGATTTTACCGAGTATGTCGGCGAAAATCTGCTTTCGGGCATACGCTATTTCAGCCTTTTACGGCCGTTTTCGGAATTGCAGATTGCAAAACAGTTTGCGCTTTTGCCGCAGTATCACAAGGTTTTCCGCAGCTGCAACCGCGGCAGTAAGAAAAATATATGGTGCTGTAAGTGTGCCAAGTGCCTTTTTGTTTATTCGATATTATCGCCGTTTTTACATCTTTCGACTCTCTCTGATGTTTTCGGCAGCGAGATGCTGTCCGACGAGAGCTTAAAGGATATTTTCGACGGACTTGTGGGCTTCACCCCGGTAAAGCCGTTTGAGTGCGTCGGAACGGTAAGCGAGATAAATTATGCCCTTATGCTCACGGCTCAGCGGTTCATAAAGGAAAATAAAAAGATGCCTTATTTACTCGATTATTTTTACAAAAGAGCGGACAAGAGCATCTTAGACAAAAATTTACTAAACGAATATAACCCCGTAAACAATGTTCCCGACGACTTTTTGTTTGCTGTTAAGGAGATGTATGAAAATGTATCAGAGTGCGGCTTCGATGTTCAAAAATAAAAAGGTGCTTATTCTCGGCTTCGGCAGAGAGGGTATGTCAACATATCGGTTTTTAAGGAATATGTACCCGGATATGCACCTGACAATTGCCGATAAAAACGAGATAAAGCTCGACGACAAAAACGTCACGCTCATCTGCGGCGACAGCTATATGGACAGCTTAAACGACTTCGACATAGTTATGAAATCCCCCGGCATAGCCTTTTTGGATGTTGATATAAAAGACGGCACTCTTGTTACATGTCAAACCGATTTGTTCTTGAAATTTGCGCCGTGCCGCAAGGTAGGCATAACAGGCTCCAAGGGAAAAACCACAACCTCCACACTGATTTACGATATGCTTAAGGAGGGCGGATTTGACGCACGCCTCATAGGAAATATCGGCGTTCCCGTGCTTGAGGATATTAACACGGTCACGCCCGAGACGATAGCGGTTATCGAGATGTCGTCGCATCAGCTCGAATTTACCACGTCCTCGCCCGAGGTTGCGGTTCTCACCAATATTTACGAGGAGCATCTTGACCATTACCGCGACGGGTTCCGCGGCTATGTCAACGCGAAGCTCAACATTGTCCGCCGTCAAAAAGAGGGCGACACCTTCATTTATAATGCAACACAGGGACTTGACGGCCTTTGTGACCTCGGCAAAATCAAATCACACAAGGTCGGTGTAAAAAAGGATGCGCCGTTGCCGTTTGCGGTGAATAACGAGCATCTTCTCGGCGAACACAACAGGCAGGATATTCTCTTTGCCTTTGAGGCGGCAAAGCATTTCGGCGTGGATACGGCGGCTGCCGAAAGAGCGGTAGAAAAATTCAGCGGCATAGAGCACCGTATGGAAAAGGTCGGCACGTTCCGCGGAATAACCTTTTACAACGACTGTATTGCGACAATACCGCACGCCGTAGAGTGTGCTGTCGAGGCGCTTAAAGAAGTTGATACGCTGATTTTCGGCGGTATGGACAGAGGTCTTGATTACAGCGAATTTGAAAATTATTTAAAGAAAAGCAATATCAAAAACCTGATAGGCACACCCGCGACAGGTCATAAGATCTGCGATAAAATCGAGGGTGCACCCTCAAAAAACGTATATAAAGCGGCAAATCTCGACGAGGCGGTAAAAAAAGCGTATGAAGTGACCGCAAAGGGCAAAATATGCCTGCTCTCGCCTGCCGCTTCAAGCTATAACTGCTACAAAAACTTTGAGGAAAAAGGCAAGCATTACAAAAAGCTTGTCCGCGAATACGGAAAAGAAGATTAAGCACCGTAAACTTGAAAGGCTTCGGCGAAGTCGGCTGTTGACCTTGCAAGGCTTAAAAAGCCGAAAAAATGATGTGTCATTTTGTTTTCACCGACTCCTTGCAGTGTGCAGTATAAGACTAAAAAAGGCGGTTGGTTAAAAACTAACTACATTATCGCGCCAAGCGTCAGCATTTCTTCAAATCTGTTGTAGAGAAAGTTGAAATCCTCCAAGGGGGCAGACTCGTGACCTTCGAGAGAGACTTCAAATGCAGGTCTGCGATGCTGTGCGCCGAACCATTCGCAAAAGCTTCCGAGCCTCTCTTTTTCCTCCTTGCGGCAAAGCGGATATCCGCTGACCGACGAGAGCACCTTTGCCATCATGGCTGTCTCCGAGAGATTGCCCTTCTGTTCGCTCCAATATATTTTTTCTCCGCCTACGGTGAGGCAAAACGCATATCTGAAAAGCTCGGCTTCGCAGAGATTCGCTACTGCCTTTGTCTCGGGTTCGCTCTCGGGCACGGGCCCTGCGTAAAGCTGCGGTGCCGGACCGGAAAAAGACAGGTCGTCGTACACGATTTCGTCGTGGCGAAAGTTAAAATTGCGCGAAATATCAACGCCGCGTGCGTTGGCATTCCACTTTGAGTAATCTCCCTTTGCCGCACGGGCAACAAGTCCGGCGTAAACTCCCGCTCCGTCGGCTCTTTTTGCCGCTATATCCAGGGCGTCGGGCGAAACAAGGGGAACTATCGTTATTTTGCGGTTTTGGAGTGACTTGCGTATTTTTACGGCACTTATTTTTTTATCGTTCTTTACGGCGTCACACATTCTTTCAAAAAATCGGAGCAGCAGTAATGTTGTGATTTGCTCTTTTCCGCGCATACCGCCGAGAAAAAGCACTTTTTCGCTTCCGTCGCCTATGCTGAGCGAAAACACGGCCTTTCCCGTCCAGCTGCGTCCTATAACCTCATATCCGGCGAAATCATATTCTTTTCTAAGCAGGGACAGTATGTTTTTTACGGAGTCGTATGTAAGCGGTTCGGGGTTAACAATCATTTTTATCAACTGCTTTCTTTTTTATTCTCGGCGCTCTGCCCGAAATCATATCGGGTATAACACTATCAATATATATTCCGAACGGAGTGGAAATATTATGGATATGACAGAAAAAACCTTAAAACAGGATTACAAATTTCGCGGACGCATTGTAAATATGCGTGTTGACGAGGCGTTGATGCCCGACGGAACAACGGCTTCACGCGAGGTAGTGGAGCACAACGGCGGAGTTTGCGTTGCACCGCTTACAGATGACGGGGAGCTGATCTTCGTAAGACAGTTTCGCTACCCGTATTCCGAGGTGCTTTTGGAGCTGCCGGCAGGTAAGCTTGAAAAAGGCGAGGACCCGTTCCTCGCAGGCAAGCGCGAATTAAAAGAAGAGACCGGCGCTACCGCACGCAGCTATATTTCGCTAGGGAATTTGTATCCGTCACCCGGCTATTGCGGAGAAATAATACATATGTACCTTGCAAAAGGACTCACCTTCGGCGAGCAGCATCTTGATAAGGATGAGTTCCTTGAGGTTGTGAAAATCCCTCTGCAAAAGGCGTTTGAAATGGTTATGAATAACCAAATAACCGACAGTAAGACGCAGGTCGGAATAGTAAAAGCCTATTATCTCGAAAACGGAAAGTATTGACGAAGAAACGGGCAATCAAAGATAAAATGCTTGAAAAGCGCGGTAGTTATTTTTCAACTAAGGCACATTAAACAGGCTCCCTTGTAGGCTCACTCAAATAGGGTGATTCTCCACGGTGTTGTGGGAAAATGTCGTGAAGCGACAAAAAGGCTCCCTCAAATAGGGTGATTCCCCACAGTGTGGGGAAATGTCGCGGAGCGACAAAGGGGACTCTCTCCCGTCAGGAGCTGGCTACGAACGAAGTGAGTAGACTGAGGGATTGTTTAGGCTCCCTTGAAAAGGGAGCTGTCACCGCAGGTGACTGAGGGATTGTTTAGGCTCCCTTGTAAAGGGAGCTGTCATCGCAGATGACTGAGGGATTAAAAAGCGAAGCACTTTCTTTTTGAAATCTATTTTTTTAAGAAAATCCCTCCGGCTTGCCTTACGGCAACCCACCTCCCTTTACAAGGGAGGCAGAATCCCTCCGGCTTGCCTTACGGCAACCCACCTCCCTTTACAAGGGAGGCAATGGTGAAGATGACTGAGGGATTAAAAAAGCGAAGCACTTTCTTTTTGAAATCTATTTTTTTTAAGAAAATCCCTCCGGCTTGCCTTAACGAGGCCCACCTCCCTTTACAAGGGAGGCAAAAAGCGGATTTTAAAAGTCACGCGCTTTCTGTAAACAACAATAAAATTCCGGAGGATAAAAAATGAAGCTGATACTTGCGTCGGGCTCTCCGAGACGCTCCGAAATACTTAAAAACGCAGGATATGAATTTGTCGTAAAGCCGACGTCTGCGGACGAGTCTCTGCCCGGCGGTATACTCCCTGAGGACGCGGTAAAGCTCTTATCGGAAAGAAAGGCAGACGCCGCGAAAATCGAGTGTAGCGATGTGGTACTTTCCGCCGATACCGTGGTGGCTCTCGGAGACAGGATTCTCGGAAAGCCGAGCGATAAGGCCGAGGCATTTTCGATGCTGCGAAGCTTGTCGGGAAAAACCCACAGCGTGTATACGGGCGTAACGGTAAAGAGCGCCGAGAAAAAACGTGTGTTCGCGGTAAAAACCGACGTTTTGTTTTATCCCCTTGCCGATGATGAGATAAACGCTTATATAGCTACTGGTGATCCGTTTGACAAGGCCGGTGCATACGGAATACAGGGACGCGCCGCCGTCTTTGTCGAAAAAATCGACGGTGATTATTACAGCGTGGTGGGCTTGCCGCTTTCAAGATGCGCAAGAGTACTGCGCGACTTCGGCATTGTGCCGAGCCTGTGATTTTAAACAAACTACAACAACAGCCGTTCGCAAAATCGGAAACCCGAAGTGCGAGACGGCTGTTTTTGTTGCAAAAAGCTCCCGTGCGATGTTTTTTCGCCGTACGGGAGCTTTGCTTTTATATTGTTTTATTCGGCATTGTGTGATTGAAACTGCGGCAGAGTACTGTTTTCGTCTTGAAGAACGGAAATGGCCCTCTCTATCTCGGCGGTCAATTCTTCGGTCGTGAGCCCGTCGGGAGAAATGGGCCTTCCGAAGGTTACGCTGAGGCGGAACTTTTTGTTGTGCTTCCAGTCATAGAACTTGGGCATTTTTCCGCTCTTCGGGAAAATGTTGTATGCCCCGTCTACGTATGCCGGTATAATAGGTGCACCGGTTTCGATTGCAAGGGTGCTGGCGCCGTTTTTAATCTTTCTGAAAACGCCGTCTTCACTTCTAGTGCCTTCCGGGTGAATGATAACGCCCCAATTTTCCTTGAGTCTCTTTTTGATATTTTCCATGGAGCTTGAGTTCATTCCGCCGCGGTCAACGGGAACCATACCCGCGCTCTTTATAAGCTTGCGTGAGAACGGGTCGTTTCTGAACAGCTCTTTTTTTGCCATACAGCAGAGCTTCATATATCGCTCCTTGCTGAGTGCGAGCGAAATAAACAGGAAGTCGATTTTTGAGACATGGTTTGCACAGATTATAAATCCGCCGTTTTCCGGAATGTTCTCGGCGCCTCTTATTTCGGTCTTATAGAGCCCCTTTGCAAGACCCTTAAATAATTTGTATGCGGCATAGTCGCCTGCGTTTTTATCCTGTGGGTATGAAACGCCGCTTTTGCCTATTGAGTTAACCTGCTTGCCGTTGCCCTCGACAGCTTCAACGATGTCGGCCACGGTCATATCCTCATGGTAATACGGCTCGATATTGACCTTGAATTCGTCCTCAAGCTCCATTGCGAGCGTTATTGAGCTTAGCGAGTCAATAGCGAGGTCGGAAAATACCTTTGTCGAAAGTGAAATGTCGTTTACGTCGGCATTTGCGATTTTTGCGACGGTCGCTATTACCTTCGATTCTATATCGGCACCCTTTTGCTCAATCATTTTTTCATCTGCGGCGTCATCGCCCTCAAGAGCCTTTTTCTTTAGAAGATACCTTTTGGGCTTCTGAAGGGAGGTGCGCGGAATTTTCTCGACGAAATGAGTTTTTGCGATGCGCATATTTTGTATGAGCGTAGCGCCACGCTCGGTGATTTCCCTGCGTATTTTTTCAAGACTCTCGGCTGACAGCCTCTCGGGGACCACAAAGGCCTGAACCTCGTCGTAATCGGCGTTGTTAACCGGAATGCCGCATATTACAAGCTCCTTTACACCCGGCAAATCGGAGTATTTCTCCTCAATGTCGTCGGGAGCTATTTTTTTGCCGGTCGCAAGAACTATATTTTCCTTGAGCCTGCCCGTAACGTGAACGTGACCCTTCTCGTCTATGCTTCCGAGGTCGCCCGTCTTAAACCAGCCGTCCTTATCGAAGGCCTCTTTTGTAGCCTCCTCGTCGCGGAAGTAGCCTACCATCATATACGGAGATTTTATGAGCATTTCGCCTTCGTCGCTTATCTTGAGCGATATGGCGGGGTACGGAACGCCGCAGGTATCGGTGGTTATGTCCTCGGGGGTATTGCCTATTGTGGGAATATTGGTCTCTGACGCGCCGTAGGTTATCATAATGTTAAACCCGGCGGCGTAGTAGAAATCGGCAACCTCTTTTTTTATGGGCGCGCCTGCGGAGCAGAGCACGCGCAGACTGCCTCCGAAGCCGTTGTGAATACTTTTGAATATCTTTTTGCCGAGCAGCTTACCGTTTTTGCGGCGAGCCTTTTCGCATATCGGGTAAAAAGTCTTAAACATAAGCGCGGTCACGGGGTTTTCGTTTATCTTGCGAAGTATCTGTGCCATAAACAGCTCGTAGACCTTGGGTACGGCGGAGAGAACCGTCGGCTTATATTCCTTGAATGCCTTTAAAATGGCCTCCGCGCCGAGAGTTTCTATATAATGTACGTCCGCTCCTATTATGTGCGGCCCGAGCACAAGGCATATAACGCCGTAGATATGGCTGTTCGGAATGATGGCGAGATAACGGTCTGTCTCGACAAGCTCCTGAACGTTCAGCGTCATCTGAGTCGTCTTTATAAGCGAATCGTGAGTGTGCATAATTCCGGCGGCACGGCGCGTTGTGCCGGACGAATAAATTATAGTGGCGATTTCGGGCGCGGGATCGACCGTCGGTTCCTCCTCAACCGAATTTTTGCAGCCGTCAAATACGGTGCAGTCATATACATTAAATACGGGGAACCTATAATCGGGGAAATTTGTGAATTTTCCGAAGGTTTTGGGTGACAGAAACGCCGCTCTGACATCGGAACGGTCAATAAAGCTTTTAAGCTCCTCGGCGCCGAGAGAGGCGTCGATTAAGGCCGCGGTGCATTTTATCTTGCAAACGGCGAGAAACGCTATCGTCCATTCGGGCGAGCCCTCGCACGCTATCGCAATGCGGTCGCCCTCTCTAACTCCCGATGACAAGAGCCTGTCGGCGTATTCCGCAACCTTCGAAAATACGTCGCCGTAGGTATATGCGCGCGTCGAGCCGTCGTCCATGGTTACGGAAAGAGCGAGCTTTGACGGATGATTTATGTTGCACTCGTAAATAGTTTCAAATATATTCATTTCTGCCTCCGACACAAATGTGATAAATTTACGCTTTAGTGAGCTGAAATTATGTAATATTCTAACATCTCCGCGGTGATATGTCAATGAGCTAAGATTCACTGCGCTTCGGCGAGGCGTGCCGGCTTGTCGCATTAACTATTCCGCCCTTGTAAAATTCCTCCTTGAACCACACGTCGCCGGCCTCAAATGTTCTTTTGTCGAGATAAGAGAGTATTCCGGCATCGGTGGTGAAATCGAAGGTCAATTTGTAGGAATACAGAAATTGCCTCTTGTAAGAGCCGTATTTGCGGTTTTGCTCGTTACTGCCGTATTTTCCGTCGCCGAGCAGCGGAGTGCCGTAAAAGGCGAAATGCGCGCGTATTTGGTGTGTTCTGCCCGTTAAAAGCTCTACCTCGGTAAGCGAAAGACCGTCTATTGTGTCTATAACTCGATATTTTGTGCGTATTTCCTTTGAGGACGGCACCTGCTTTTTGTATATGCGCACGGTGTTTTTCTTTTCGTCCTTTATGAGATAATCCTTTAAAATTCCGCTTTGCAGCTTGGGTCTGCCGATTAAAACGCAGAGATAAAACTTGTGCAGCTCCCTGTTCTTCATCTTTTGATTCAGTATGCGCAGCGACTCGGCGTTTTTTGCCGCAATTACTATTCCGCCCGTGTTGCGGTCTATGCGGTTTACAAGAGAGGGGACAAATGAGTTTTCTCTGTCGGGGGAATATTCACCTTTTTCGTACAGATAACGCTTTATGCGGCCTATGAGCGTGTCAACATATTCCTCGTTGTCCGGATGACACAGAACACCGACCTTTTTGTCAAGGAGCATTATGTTTTCATCCTCGTAAATTATGTCGAGGTGCTTCGATGCTTTTAAAAAGTCGTAAGTCGACTCTTTTTTTTCAAAGAATTCGTCGTTTATGTACATATCCACCTTGTCGCCGAGGCGAAGCCGCGTTGAGATTTCGGCTCTTTTCCCGTTAACCTTTATGCGCTTTGTTCTTATATACTTATATAAGAGCGATTGCGGCAAAAGCGGGGCTGCCTTGTGTATGAATTTGTCAAGTCTTTGCGACTCGTCGTTTTTTTCGATTTCAAAGCTTTTCATTGTGTGCTTCTCCGTGATTTTCGTATACTATTATATATAGGCGTTTTTTTACGCCGGATTTCGGCGGATGTTTTTCGGGTTTTGAGCTTGCATTTTTGCCGTTTTGTGCCGTTTTTCGGTACAAGCGCGAAAAATTCTCCGCCGCCTTCGTTCTCTGCCGAAAAATGATGCGCCCTCCCGTCTGCCGAGATGAAAATTCGCACCGCTTTTGTGCGGAAAACGGTATATATTTATTATACCATAACACAGCGAAAATTACCATAAAAACACCTCGGCTTGACGACGGTTGCCGTCCGAATCATAAAGTCGCCGCCGGAGTTTTTTCTCTTTGTAAACTGTCAATTTCGCGCCCGAAGATAAGTTGTGCCGAAAATTGCCGTAAGTGTCCTCAAAATGGGACCTTATCCCATAAAACAGCCTGTTTTTAATCGGAAAATCGGTGCCTAAGTGGGGAAATTTTGTATGTTTACGGGTGATTTTTAATATAAAAAACGGTGCAAAAAGCGGTAAAAAACATAGTTTGGAATTTTTAGAATATTACGGAATATAATAATAGCGGAAGCCTTGATAAATAAGGTCGCGCAGTACCATAAGCAATGTAATTGTTACAAAGTTGTAATAAATTGTTACGATTTTTAACTTTTACACAAATATTTTAATAAATTTGTCAGTAATTATTCTCGATAAGAGGTGTATTCGCGATTATTTGACATATTATGACAAACAACATTGTGCAAAATAGATAAAAATCGAGAATGAAAATATTTGACAATTATGTGACCTGGAAATATAATGGCTTTCGTCACAAGCGAAATAACAGCGACGCCGCCGTATGCACTTACGGCAACAAAGCTTTCGCGAACGCAACGCGGGGCAAAATCACAGGCGTCCGGCAGCCGCGTTTCCGAATTTCAGGGAACGGCAGGTATGAGTTAAAGGAGCAGAATGATGATAACAGAAATTAAGGGCTATGTAAAAGTGAGCCGCAAGGCTTTTACAAAGGTCACGGCACTTATAGTAGCGCTCGCGATTATGTGCGCCGTAACCGCTTTTGCAGCCTCGCCGTCGTTTTATGTTGACATATATGACGGCAACGAAATAACGAGAGTCCTCACGTCGAAGAGCGACCCCAAGACCATAGTGTCGCAGGCGGGCGTTAAGCTTGACGACAGAGATAAGCTCGATTCCACCGGCTTCACGGCAGGCGAGGACAGCGCTCTGAGGATTTACCGCTCGGCAACAGTCAGCTTCACCGATATTGAAGGCAATACGATATACACCGTATTTGCAGGTACTGTGCAGGACCTTTTGGAGGAGCTTGACGTAACGCTTTCGGACGGTCAGCTTATAACCTATCCTCTCGACACCGTACTCAAGGACGGTATGGACGTCAGAGTGACAAATTCCTACGACGTGTCGGTCACCGCGGACGGCACCACAAGCTCGTTCACCATGGGCGAAGGTACTGTGCGTGACGCTCTCAACAGAATAGGCGTTACACTCGGCGATGACGACGAGGTGTCGCCAGAGCTTGACAGCGAGGTCTGCGAGGGCACGGCTATAACCGTTTACAGGGTTTCGTATTCTTACAGAACCGTCACCGAAACGGTTGAATTTACAAAGAAAACAGAAAAGAGCGCGGAGCTTTACACCGACCAGCAGGTTATTTCCCAAAAGGGTGTGAACGGCTCCAAAAAGGTAACGTACTGCGACAAGACCGTGGACGGCAAATATGCGTCGAGCGAGGCGGTTACAACCGTGGTTCTTGAGCAGGCGGTTCCGCAGATAACGACCGTGGGCACAAAGCAGCGCCCGATTGTTGTAAGAAATCTTAAAAATAACGGCTCGCCCATTTCCGAGCTTACCGTTCCGTCAAGCATAAACATTGAGAACGGTGCTCCGACGAGCTATTCGAAAATAATTACCGGTAAGGCGTCCGCCTATACCGCGTCCCCTACGGCAAAAACCTCAACGGGCAGAACCGTTAAGGCGGGTTACGTTGCCGTAAATCCCAAACAGATACCCTATGGCAGCGAGCTTTGGATAGTCTCCACCGACGGTATTGTTTACGGATACGCCATAGCTGCCGATACGGGCGGATTTATCCACAAGGGTAAATTTACAGTGGACCTGTTTATGAATACAGAATCCGAATGCAGGCAGTGGGGCGCAAGAGACGTAATAATTTACGTTTTATAATCCCCGAATACTTGTGACTGAGAGCCGTAAAGCTGATTTTACGGCTCTTTTTTATATGGGCGGCATAAAAATACGCGGCACGGAAAGCCCGTCGTCCAAAAAATCGCAGACAAGGCGTTTCGTCTCCGCGGGAAAAAGCGCATCGCTTTCATGTTTAATTTCGTTTGCGCCAACCCCGAGCGTCACTTTGCGGCAGAAATCGGCACTTCCCGAGCCGCACTCAAAAAGCAGTGTGCCCTTTAGGAGCCTTGCGACTCCGAGACAAAAGGACAGACCGCCGTCATTTTTTGTTTCGCGGCAGAAATCATATGCGGTAAAATCGCCGAAGCTCTCAACGGAGATAAACAGCATATCCCCGGAAACGCCGCCGCTGACGAGCGTGTGGCACCGTTTTGAGTAAAGCAGGGAATTCCCTATAATTTCCGCGGCGGCAGCGGAAAACAGAACGTCGTCCGTCTCGGCGGAAACGTCCGTCGGGAGCGAAACCGCAAACGCCTTTTTATCACTGTCGCCGAACAAAAACGAGCAGCTTACCGTAAGGGCGTTTATAAATGCTCCGACATTTATGCGCGTTCGCCTTTTGGGCCTGTCGGGCGAGAGATAGGCTTTTCTCAGAAAATTGCGCAGCGAAAAAAGCGCGAAAATATATCTGTCGTCGTTTTCGGCGACCGACTCCCTTTGCAGCAGGGAAAAGACCGTGTGAAATCCCTCGCGTGTGAGCGCGATGTCCGCTTTGTCGGCGCAGCTTTTGTTTAAACGCCTTATCTCATCATAAAAATCAGCTTTCATCCTATCCCCCGAAGACAATAAATACTGCTTTATAAGTATTGCTTTACCGCGAAAAAATATACCCGAATTTCGCGGCCGAGGACACTTCTCAACTAACAGGAAACTTCCAGCGACACACTTTTTATGCAGTTTGACAAAACATTCACAGAACAGGCTTTTTTCGCATAAAAAATCTTGCATAATTGCGTATTTCGGTATAGAATAATAGAGCAATAATTTAAAAACAATTTATTGGAGGTAATACCAATGTCAGTTAAAGTTGCTATTAACGGTTTCGGTCGTATCGGCCGTCTTGCGTTCAGACAGATGTTCGGCGCAGAGGGCTATGAGGTAGTTGCCATCAACGATCTTACCGATCCTAAGATGCTCGCTCACCTTCTCAAGTACGATACCGCTCAGGGCGGTTACTGCGGCAAGATCGGTGAAAAAGCTCACACCGTTGAGGCCGGCGAAGACTCCATCACCGTAGACGGCAAAAAGATTACTATCTATGCTATGAAAGACGCTAAGGATCTTCCTTGGGGCGAGATCGGCGTTGACGTAGTTCTTGAGTGCACGGGCTTCTATACTTCTAAGGATAAGGCTCAGGCTCATATTGACGCAGGCGCTAAGAAGGTTGTTATTTCCGCTCCGGCAGGCAATGACCTCAAGACAATCGTTTACAGCGTTAACGAAAAGACTCTTGACAAAGAGGACAAAATCATTTCCGCTGCTTCCTGCACCACAAACTGCCTTGCTCCCATGGCTAAGGCTCTTAACGACTATGCTCCCATTCAGAGCGGTATCATGTCGACAATTCATGCTTACACCGGCGACCAGATGATCCTCGACGGTCCTCATCGCAAGGGCGACCTTCGCCGTGCTCGTGCAGGTGCCGCAAACATCGTTCCGAACTCAACGGGTGCTGCTAAGGCTATCGGCCTTGTTATCCCCGAGCTCAACGGCAAGCTTATCGGCTCCGCTCAGCGTGTTCCGGTTCCGACCGGTTCTACCACCATCCTTACAGCTGTTGTTAAGGGTGCCGACGTTACCAAAGAGGGCATCAATGCCGCTATGAAGGCTGCTGCTTCCGAGAGCTTCGGCTACAATGAGGATCCGATCGTTTCCTCCGATGTTATCGGTATGAGATACGGCTCACTCTTTGATTCGACTCAGACCATGGTTTCTCACATCGCTGACGACCTTTATGAGGTACAGGTTGTTTCTTGGTATGATAACGAGAACAGCTACACAAGCCAGATGGTAAGAACCATTAAGTATTTCGCTGAGCTGTAATCAAGCGATATTGCAGTATTTAAAGAGCTCGACGGCTGAGGCCGGCGGGCTCTTTTTTTAAAAAGGTGTTTACAAAAGACGTTTTGTGTGCTACAATAACTATAATTCTTTACTGGATATTATAGCTATCACTGTCCGGTAATGAAAAATTTTTTCAAAGGGAGAGTTCCTACATGAAGAAAATGGCTAGCCTCTTGGTTGTAGCGGCCCTTCTCATTTGCATGGCAGTTCCGGCATTTGCCGCAACCGGCATCAACACTTATGAGGAAAAACTCATCACGTATGTTAAAACCGCATACGTTGTTGACGGCACTACAATCAGTGTTCCCGATGAGTATGTAACTGCTCTTGAGAACATTTTCTCTACCGTTGATCTCACTGAAGATCAGTACAACCAGATCAAGGGCATTCTCGACGAAGCTCTTGAATACTGCAAAGCCAACAACCTTGTTAAGCTTTCAGACATCACCGAGAAGAAAGCAACAAACGCCCTTCTCGCTTATGCTAACAAAGCTCTCGGCGTTGTAGGCTACAGCGTAACCGCTTCGGGTTCGCTTGCAGATGCTGATCACGGCCTTCTCACTATCCTCGATTCAGAGGGTAAGGTAGTTGCTAAGCTCCATCCGGCTGTTACTTACAGCAAGGGCGGTCAGGGCGGCACTATCGCTAAGACCGGCGCCGACTTCACTTCAGCTGCATTCTGCGGTCTTGCTGCAGTAGCTGTTCTTTCGGCTGCAGGCGTAGCAGTTAAGAAGTTCCGCAAGGATTCAGATGACTGATTCCGGTACTAATCGGAGTAAGAAGAGCTATCGGAAGAGTTTTATAATTCTTCCGATAGTTTTTTTACTTATAGGCTATTTGCTGTTTTTTATATGCCTCACTCCAATACTCAGCCCCCTTGTCTCGATTTACGAGCTCGCATTTTCCAATGCGAACGTCAACACCATTGTCGAGCCCGGGGAAAACAGTGCTTTTAATGGTGGCAGCGGTGTGGATAACGGTTATCTTACATCGGGTGATATAACATTTCCGTCTTACGGTGACCATTTCGGCCATATAACTGTTGAGGGGACGGATATTGACACGGATGTTATTTTCGGCGACGATACCTCGCTGCTTAAAAAAGGTGCGTGTATGTCGTATTACAGCCATATTCCGGGCTGCGGCAGAGGCGTGCTTATAGGTGCCCACAACAATACTTATTTTCACTCGCTTCAAGATGTGCAGACGGGTGCGCTTGTAAATTTGAGTACCACCTACGGTAACTTTGTTTACCGCGTATACCTCACAAACGTAATAAACGTAGACACAGACAGCTCTTACCGCGCCGCGCTCAACGGCGACAAGGAGACGCTGATACTATATACCTGTTACCCCAACAACACTTTATCGCTCACTCCGTACCGCTTTATAGCGTACTGCGAAAAGGTGTCGGGGCCGCACGTGAATATGTACGAATGAGGAGGCGCGTGATATGACTAAAAATTCAAAAGCCATGCGGCGCGTGCTCTGCGGAGTGGTTTCGTTTCTGCTCTCGTTCTTTTCGTGCCTTTTTGTGATGTGCCTTGTGTTTAAATTCACGGTGCTCAGCCCCTCATTCCTTGTCGGGGTCGAGAAGCGTTCAGACTATGCGGAGGCTCTGCATTCCGAGCTTAAGGAGCAGTTCGTCTCATACGGCAGCGCGGGTAATGTTGACGAGAGCTTTTTTGACTCCGTGTTTGAAAACATCATCACTCCAGACCGTATCGACGAGGACACAAAAGCCGTAATTACCGATTTTTATAACGGCGAGGTCAAGGACTCGATTGATACCTCCGATATACAAAGCGAGCTTGAAACGAGACTCTTGGAATACGCCGCCGAAAAGGGCTTTGCGGTGGACGGCGAGCTCAAAAACAATATAAAGGATATGGCGGTGCAATTCGGAGACCTCTATAATTCCTATGTATCGCTGTTTTCAAATTCGTATTTCAAATCCGCCGGCAATATGCTCAAACGCTACAACCCTTATGCCGACTATGCCGCGATTATAGCGGTTACGCTTTCGCTGATTGCGGGGCTCGTGCTTCGTATGTCGTATAAAAAGCGCAAAAACGTGTACAGATATTATATTTATGCGTTTTCGGGTACCGCGCTTATGCTTCTTGCGGCACCGCTTGCCGCGATTATAGGCGGAGTAGGCACAAGAATAAACATCGGTACAAAATCGCTTTACAGCTTTGCGAGCGGATTTATGACGGACACTCTTTGGGCGTTTGTTTTTGCCGCTGCGGCCGTTGCGGTCGTTACCGCTGTATTCTATGCGCTCAGACGCATATTTGTAAAAAAGAATATTTGACGAAGTGTCAAAAAAACAACCCGTGAGCGGTATGATTACCGCCCGCGGGTTTTCGGTTTTATGCCCGATTTTTCAGATTTTTGAGCATATTTACCGATTCTAAAACGGAAAAGGCTATTGTCGCAACAGTCAGTGCCGTTTTCATTATACAGAAAAAATTAAGAAGCTTTTGCGCCGCGCACATAAGGCCTATATCGCGTTTAATTATATTCATATCCATATTGGTTTTATTCCTTTCACATCGGTTTAGATAAAAGAACGGCATGGGCTATTGACGGTATACTCTCGCCCTGCAGCGAGGAAGTAGGCGACATCAGCGCGCCCGTGGCGACAAAGAGAACACGCGACAGCTCGCCGCTTTCGAGCCGCCGCATAATATACGAATTTAAAACCGAGGCACCGCAGCCGCAACCGGAGCCGCCTGCGTGAACATCCTGCTTTTCGGCGTCGTACAGTAGCAATCCGCAGTCCGCGTGAACGCTCTCTATATCGATTCCGCGGTCCTTTTGCAGAAGCTCGCACAAAAGCCTTGACCCGACTTTGCCGAGGTCGCCCGTCAATATCATATCAAAGTCGGACGGCGAAGAAGAGGTATCTTTAAGAAAATCGGCTATTGTATTTGCCGCGGCGGGTGCCATGGCGGCTCCCATATTGTTTGCGTCCTTTATGCCGAGATCGGTTATCCTGCCGATGGTAACGGCGTCAACCGCCGGCTTGCCGCTTTGCTTTCTCTCGACTACGCTTGCCCCTGCCGCCGTGGCGGTGCGCTGCGAGGTGGGTGTGCGCTGTCCGCCGTATTCGAGCGGAAGCCTGAACTGACGTTCCGCCGAGCAGAAGTGGCTCGATGTTGACGCAACTGTGACCCTTGCCGCGCCGCAGTCAACAAGCATCGAGGCAAGACCGAGAGACAGAGCCATGGTGGAGCACGCTCCGTAAAGCCCTATAAAAGGCATATTGAGCGATCGCAGACCGAACGACGAGCCTATGCATTGGTTCAAAAGGTCGCCGGCAAGAGAAAAATCCACTTCGTCGGACGTTTTCCCGGCTTTTGATAATGCGCGCGTCACGGCCTCTTTTTGGAGTGCGCTCTCCGCTTTTTCAAACGAAGCCTCGCCGAGTGTATCATCCTCAAAAACAAAGTCGAACTCGTCCTTGAGCGGCCCCTCTCCCTCGGTTTTGCCGACTACGGCCGCAAAGCCCGTTACCGAGGGGTGCGAATTGAGAACAATAGTGTATTTTCCAAGTCTTTCAGCCATAAACTCACCTCAATAAAGCTTAAAGCAGTAGCAGATTATTCCGTAAACAAAAGCCGCAAGCGTGCCGTAGGCTATAACCGGACCGGCGAGTGAAAACAGCTTTGCACCCGTGCCGAGTATTTTGCCCTCGGCGCTGAATTCCATGGCCGGCGATACTATCGAATTTGCAAAGCCCGTTATCGGCACTATTGTACCCGCACCGGCAACCTTTGCTATTTTGTCATAAACGCCGAGTCCCGTAAGACAGGCGGCTGTAACTATAAGCGTCACCGAAACTCCAGCGTTCACTTCGTCCTCGGAAAATCCCGCTTCGGTATAAAGGGTGTTAAGAGCCTGACCGATGGTGCAAATAAGTCCGCCCGTCCAAAAGGCGTTAATTATATTTTTGATTTTCGGAGACGGCGGAGACGCACTTTTTGTCATTTTGCCGTATTCCTTGCCCGTAGTCATATATTTCAGTCCTTTCAAAGCTATTTTTGCCGTCAAACGGGCAAAAATTCATAATTTATACATTGATTTATATTTTTTTATGTTTTAAAATTTAAACATCAAATAAAGGCGGTGCTTTTAATGGCGCTTATAGAAGTCAAAGATTTATACAAGATATACAATCCGGGCGAAAACGAGGTTCGCGCGCTTGACGGTGTGTCGCTGACGATTGACCGCGGCGAATTTGTCGCCATTATCGGCCATTCGGGCTCGGGCAAATCGACGTTTATGAATATGCTCGGGCTTTTGGACGTTCCCACAAGCGGCGAATATAAGCTTGACGGGCACAATACATCAAAGCTCTCCGATGACGAGATGAGCGAGATACGAAACAAGGAGATAGGCTTTATTTTTCAGGGCTTCAATCTTATATCGAGCCTTACCGCGCAGGAAAATGTGGAGCTGCCGCTTGCGTACCGCGGTATGCCGAAGGCACAGCGTCACGTTCTGTCTGAGGAGGCACTCAAGCGTGTCGGGCTTGAAAAGCGAATGAACCATCTTCCGAAGCAGATGTCGGGCGGCCAACAGCAGAGAGTTGCCATAGCACGCGCCGTAGCCGCAAAACCGCCCATAATTTTGGCGGATGAGCCGACCGGCAACCTCGACAGCCACTCCGGAGCGGAGGTTATGCGAATACTTCATGAGCTGCACCGCGAGGGCAGAACGGTTATACTGATTACCCACGACAACGAAATAGCCGCAAATGCTCACCGAGTGATACGTATACAGGACGGTCAGGTTATAGAGGACTATATAAACGCGGACAAATAAACCGAAAAGACACGGTACTGTAAGATTAGTCGCAAGGCGTTTTTTGTCAAAACAGCTTTTTACGGCTGTTTTTAAGCATAATGTATTGTATTTTTACTCACATTAGTGTATAATAATTTTGATTATCAAGGGAGGCGGCAAAAGTGCTTGATCCGAACAAAACCATTCAGTTTTCAATAAAAGACGAGCGTGAAGAGGAGATGCGTCAGACGATGCTCACCGTCTACAATGCTCTCAAGGAAAAAGGCTATAACCCGATAAGTCAGATAGTCGGATATATTTTGTCCGAGGATCCGACATACATTACCACGCATAACAATGCGCGCAGCCTTATTCGCCGCCTTGACAGAGACGAGCTGCTTCAGGCGCTTGTCAAAAACTATCTTAAATCAAGCGAAAATAAATGAGGTGAAAGTTTTGGCTGAGAAAAAAGAGTTTCTCACATACAAGGGCAAACCCCTTGTTCGTCAGGGTAACACCATTTACTATGGCGATATGGCGGACGACTACGTTATAATGATGCAAATCCTCGCAAAGAAAGAGGTCGGCGATAAGGATAAGGCAGAGGTTGCCTCCAAGGTATCCGTTCAGCTTTTGAGCACGGACCCCAACGCGTCAATGAAAGAGCGCATCATTAAAACGAGCGAGAAAAAAGGTTTATATGCGGCAATGGACATTGCTGAAATTTGGTTGCAAAGAGCACTCGCACACGAATAAGAAAAAGCGCCGTACCGAGAAATCGGTACAGCGCTTTATTTTTTTCTTTTAAGGTTCTGCTCGCTTAAGCCATGAGCTTTGTGAATATTTCGATTATAACGCCCGAGAACGCTGAGATTCCGTAGAGCAGTCCGAGAATTTTCAGATTTTCACGGGGTTTTTTATTTGTTCTGAACAGCACCATAAGACCTATGCCCGCTCCGGAGCAAAGCCCTGCTATTACCGAAGCAAAGCTCAAGGCTCCGCCGAGATACATTTCCGTTAAAAGCACGGAGGCGGCGCAGTTCGGAATAAGCCCTATAAGCGCGGCTATAAGCGGCTGGAAGAAGGTGTTGCCGAGAAGTATTTCGGAAAGTCTGTCTGCGCCCAAAAGCTCAATGGCGAAATTCAGCGCAAGCGTGAAAACAAGCAAAAAACCGAAGACCTTCAGCGTATGTGTGAGAGCCGGTACAAAAATTCCCTTGTGCTCGTCGCAGTGACAGTGCTCCCCCTTACATATGTCGCCGATGTCGTGCTTTTCCTTTTCGGGGTGCTTTTTTACAAACAGGTCAACAATGTAACCTGCAGTAATGCCGATGATTATTTTAAACAACAGAAGAAGCAATATGTCCTTGCCTCGTGACGGCTCGGAAATGAGTATTATAAGTGCCTCGTCCGATGTCGCAAGAAATACCGCGAGAAGCGTGCCGAGCGTTATAACACCGCCCGAATATAGATTTGCGGCGAAAACCGAAAAGCCGCATTGCGGAATACAGCCGAGAAGCGAGCCCAAAAGCGGTCCTGCCTTGCCCGCAGAGCGAAGGGCGTTGTTAATCCTTCCGCCGGCGTGGTGCTCAAGAGCCTCCAAAAGTAAAAATGCGAGAAACAAAAACGGAAGCGTCTTGAGGCTGTCAATAAGAGTGTCCTTGATTACGTCTAAAGCTATTGTCATCTATGAAGCTGCCTTTCCTTTTTCAGACAGTCGCCGCACACTCCGTATAAAACCGTGCGCGAACCGTCAACCTTAAAGCCGTGCTCGTTGTAAATGTGGGCGGAAAGCTCGCTCAAAAATTTGCATTCGGCGTGTATGAGCTTGCCGCATTCGGTGCATTTGAGATGGTAGTGCTCGCGGCATTCGGCGTTTTTGCCGGCGTATTGATAGCACGCGCTGTCGCCGTCGCCGCCCGTGAATTTTCGTACCTCGCCCGAGGCGCACAGCTTTTCGAGATGGCGGTAAATCGTTGTTTTACCGACGCTCTCTCCGCTTTTTCTGAGCTTCTCAAAAATCTCGTCCGCCGTCAGATGACGGTCCTTGTTTTCGAGCAGTATGTCAAATACCATTTTGCTCTGCTTTGTGTTGTAGCTCAAATTTTCCGCCCCCGAACAATCAGTTTTGCACGTTATATCTTGCGCGTGATGTTTTGCGCGTGATGTTTTGCACGTTTTGCCGAGCAAAGCGAAACTGAACTTCAATTTCAATTTCGTTTCTGTATTTTAAATCGGTTTTTTGCGTTTGTCAAGTGCTTTTTATAAGAAAAATTTGGAATTACAACGGCGGTAAAAGCCGCGAATTAAACGCACACACGCTTTTCACGTAAAATTCGGAATTTTTGTAATATCATCGGCACAATATTGTCGGAATAAACATAATATTGTATGTGCGGCGTCGGCGCCTGTCTGTCCGCTCGTCCGCAAATCGGCTGCCGCTTGCCTGAAATGCGGCAACGGAGCGGATTTAATCGGTAAAACGGCATATATATTATTGTCAAATTGACGAAAACGCAAAAACAAAAAAGCGAATACAAATTCACCTAAAACGAACTAAAAAGGCTGCACGAGGGCAAAAATGTCAAAAAAGCACACTCGAAATTGACTATATGCACAAATAACCCGTAAAACACATCTTAATGTTGCACAAAAATAATTTAAAAAACTTGTGCAAAAAGTCTTGACAAAAATTACAAACGGTGGTACTATACAGTAAAGATGAAACGAAAGGAGCTGTTAAGAATGATCGTTAAGGATTATGAATGCGAAATGCAGCTTATCAACGAGCTTAAGGACGCTAAGTTGTCGTGGAAAACGATCGGTAAAATGCTTCGCCTCTATGCGATGGAAGTAAGATAAGGCAAACGCCTTATTAAACCGTCAAATCCCCGCGTCAGCGGGTTTACATATACCAATTCCAATCCCTTTTTATACAACTTAATGACACTTAGCAAGCAAAAAGGACCGCGTAAAAACGGTCCTTTTTGCTTGCTTGTTTTTATTTCGGGCGACGGTTCTTCGGCTTTATCATAAGCCTCAAATAAATCCGATAGAAATGCGGTACGGCGAGAGCGGCAAAAAAGCGCGTCCGCTCTCAATAAGGCGCGAAGCCGAGAGCGTGAGCGATGAAATAATGCAGGCCAGGAAGAAGCAGACAAAAAAAGACCCGACGCTCTGCGCCGGGCAACTTTAATGTAATGGGTTTTGGCTTTTATGACCTGTGCGAGTTCTTAAAACATCCACCACAATGTTCTTCTCTCGCTTGGTACAGCCTTATAATAACAAGCGATTATTGCAAACCGCACACAAAAATGTGAATAAATTGTTAACATTTTCAACTTTTTGAGGAAAATTGACAATTTTTTTGTTCGTCCTCCTTTTTTTTAGGGGCTGTTCGTGCAAACAAATAGACATTATACATTACAAATGTTGATATACGTAAAATCGCTCTTGACAGTTAATTCTCAATGGGCTATAATTACACAGTATCCCAGAATAAAGGGAGGGAATCAGAATGAGTCAGGTAAAAGTTAAAGAAAATGAGTCTTTGGAAAGCGCTCTTCGCCGCTTTAAAAGACAGACCTCTCGTGACGGCGTAATTCAGGAAGTTCGTAAAAGAGAGCATTACGAAAAGCCTTCTGTTAAAAGAAAAAAGAAGTCAGAAGCAGCTCGTAAAAGAAAGTATAAGTAATTGAGAGGCGGACAAGGTTTTGTCCGCCCTTTCTTTTGAAAAAACAGGGAGATCCCATTTAAGGAGCATTATGGAAAACGAACTTATGCCGAAATACCGCTTTCACAGCGTGCTTGACGTAACGCCCGAGGATATACGCAAAATGGGCGCACGCGCAATAGGCCTTGATATTGACAATACCATAGCTCCGGACGGAACCTTTAAATTTTTAAAGGGTGTGGAGCATTGGCTTGACACAATGAGAAAAGCCGGGATACCGGTTATCATAATTTCAAACGGTACGGTTTTCAGAGTCGGGCCGATAGCTAAAAAATTCGGTCTGCCGTATGTTTGCGTTGCTGCAAAGCCGAAGCCCAAAGGGCTCTTAAGAGCTGCCGCAAAGCTCGGCGTGCCGATAGAGAAGCTCGCTATGCTCGGCGATCAGATTTTTTCCGACATCAAGGCGGCAAACCGCTGCGGCGCGATTGCCGTCAGAATAGACCCTATGCCTGCAAAGAGTCTTTATCCGCATTATTATGCGTGGAAGGCAAAGCGCGAGGAGCCTATAATAAAAGAATTTGAAAAATTACATGGGTATGGTGTTTACGATGATTAAAGAATTGCAGTTTTTGCTGAAAAATTCAGAGAATATTGATTCGGCGCTTATAGTGTCGCCCGAAAACAGGCGTTATTTCACCGAATTTCCGTCGTCCGACGGGTTTTTGCTCGTAACGCGCGACGACGCCGTTTTTATAACCGACAGCAGATACATAGAGGCTGCCGAAAACAAGGTTACGGAATGTAAAACCGCTCTTCAGAAGAGAGAAATTTCACAGGTCTATGATTTCTTTAAGTCAAACGGCGCCGAAAAGGTCGGCATTGAGGCGTCGCGTATGACTGTGTCTGAGCTTGCGAAATTCGATAATGCGCTTAAGGACATAAGCATAGATTTTTCGGGCGAGCTTGACAATATGATTGACGCTCTCCGTATGGTAAAATCCGAGTCCGAAATCGAAAAGATAAAGAAAGCACAAAAAATCGCCGAGGGAGCATTCGACGACATATGCGGCTTTATAAAGCCCGGCGTTACCGAAAAGGAGATTGCGCTCAGACTCGAATACTATATGCTGACGCACGGCGCCGAGGGCCTTTCGTTCGAGACTATCGCCGTAAGCGGTAAAAACACGTCTATGCCGCACGGCGTTCCGACGGATAAGAAAATCGAAATCGGCGACTTTGTCACCATGGACTACGGCGCACTTTACGACGGCTACCACAGCGATATGACAAGAACCGTGGCCGTAGGCAAGGTGAGCGACGAGCAGAAAAAGGTTTACAATACCGTTCTTGAAGCGCAAAAGGCAGGTCTTGACTTCATAAGACCCGGCGTTTCGGGCAAGGATGCCGACAGAGTTTCGCGCGATATTATAGAAAACGCGGGCTACGGCGAATATTTCGGGCATTCGCTCGGCCACGGCGTGGGAGTGGAAATTCACGAAAAGCCAAATCTTTCGCCTTCGAGTGAATTTATCCTGAAAAAAGGCAATGTGGTAACCGTTGAGCCGGGAATTTACGTTCCGGGCAAATTCGGCGTGAGAATAGAGGATTTTGCGGTAATAACCGAAAACGGAGCGGAAAATATGACCCACTGCCCCAAAGAGCTTATAATCCTTTAAAAAACACTTGAAAAACAACCGGATATATTATAAAATAAGTATGATTAAAATTGCGCTTCGGCAAAAGTGCGCCGAGGCTTAAAACGGAGGATTTAAAAATGGTATCAGCAGGCGATTTCAGAAACGGCGTTACTTTTGAAATGGACGGCGGCGTTTATCAGATAATCGAATTCCAGCACGTAAAACCCGGCAAGGGTGCTGCTTTTGTCCGCACCAAAATCAGAAATGTTATTACCGGCAGCGTTGTAGAAAAGACCTTCAACCCGACCGATAAATTCCCGACCGCGTTTATTGAGAGAAAAGATATGGAATACTCTTACAACGACGGCGATCTCTATTACTTTATGGACCCCGAGTCATACGAGCTTGTTCCGATAAGCAAGAGCGAGCTCTCAGACAACTTCAAGTTCGTAAAGGAAAATATGGTTTGCAAAATACTTTCCTACAAGGGTAAGGTATTCGGCGTTGAGCCGCCCACATTCGTAACTCTTGAGGTTACAAAGACCGATCCCGGCTTCAAGGGCAACACGGCTACAAACGCAACAAAGCCGGCTACTCTTGAAACAGGCGCCGAGATAAAGGTTCCGCTCTTTATCGACGAGGGCGAAATGATTAACGTTGATACCCGCACAGGCGAGTATATGTCAAGAGCCAACTCATAACAGAGATAAAAACGGGGAAAATAATTTTTCCCCATTTTTATAGTGTTCGGATTTTGTGCATTGCACTCCGAAAAAACACGGCGTTCTATGTCAGCTACGATAGGGCGTCCGCGCATACAATAATATTGTAGCTGTGAAAGGCTATGGTGATTACTATGACAGTTACCGAAAAAGCGGCTTATCTCAAAGGCGTAGTTTCAATGCTTAAGCTCGAGGAGAATTCCGACGAGGCTAAGGTTTTGAACGTACTTGTTGACACAATAGACGAAATGGCTCAGTCCATTGCCGAGCTTGAGGAACAGCTTGACCTCACAAACGAGCAGCTTGATGCCGTTGACGAGGATCTTGACGATCTTGAGGAATATGTTTACGGCGATGACGATGATGACTGCTGCTGCGACGACGATGATATGTACGAGGTAGAGTGCCCGTCATGCGGCGAGACTGTATATTTCGACGGCGCTGCCATTGAGGATGGCTCTGCCGAGTGCCCGAATTGCGGCGCAAAGCTTGACTTTGACCTTGACGGCTGCGACTGCGACGACTGCGGTCATGACCACGACGAAGAATAATCTCGTCGAAATAATATAACTGTAACGGGGCAGTAAGAGCGTGATGCTTTTACTGCCCTGCTTTTTTATACCGCAAAAAAAGTCGGAGCGAATCGTTTTGGCCGCAAGTGTGACCACTGAAATCGAATGTAGATGAATTTTGTAACAAAATGCACAAACGGCTGTAATGAAGTTCGTCGGAAATTTGATTAAAATAGTCAAAAACCCCTTGAAAAATAGATTTTGTTTTGATAAAATAAAAAATAACTAAAAGGATAAGTGGCAAATTGCACATTTCCCATGTTTCCCGAAGGGAGTTAAAGAGCAGGATGAGCACTAAAACAACCAAAAAGCACAGCGAGAACGATGTTCCGCTTTACCTTTTCCATGAGGGCAGCAATTCAAATGCGTATGAGTATTTCGGCTCCCACAGAAAAAATAAGAATACCGTGGTTTTCAGAGTTTGGGCGCCTGACGCAAAAAATGTCAGCGTTACGGGAGATTTTAACAATTGGTCGGAGACTGAAAATCCGATGAAGCCGCTCAAAAACAGCGGCGGCGTTTGGGAGGCTGAAATCAAGAATATCAAGCCCTACGATATGTATAAATATTGTATAACCGCTGCCGACGGAAGAACGCTTATGAAGTGCGACCCATACGGCTTTCATATGGAAACGCGCCCCGGTACGGCTACAAAATACTATGAAATCGACGATTGCTACGAGTGGCACGACGCAAAGTGGGTGGAGGGCAGAAACGGTAAAAACATCTACGAGTCGCCCGTAAATATCTACGAGATACACGCGGGCTCCTGGAAGCAGTATGACGACGGTAATTTCTACTCGTACCGCGCGCTTGCCGACGCTCTTGTGCCGTATGTTAAAAAGATGGGCTATACCCATATCGAGTTTATGCCGCTAACTGAATATCCGTTTGACGGCTCATGGGGCTATCAGGTAACGGGTTACTTTGCCGCAACGTCACGTTACGGCGAGCCTAAGGACCTTATGTATCTTGTAGATAAATGCCACGAAAACGGAATAGGCGTGATTTTGGACTGGGTTCCGGCACACTTCCCTAAGGACGCAAACGGTCTTTACGAATTTGACGGCGGACCGCTCTATGAATACAGCGACCCGAGAAAGGGTGAGCATTACGGATGGGGAACAAGAGTCTTTGACTTCGGAAAAAATGAGGTTCGCTCGTTTTTGATGTCCTCCGCTTCGTTCTGGCTTAAAAAATATCACCTTGACGGCATAAGGATAGACGCCGTTGCATCGATGCTGTATCTTGATTACGACCGCAAGGACGGCGAGTGGGTGCCGAATAAAAACGGCGGCAACGAAAATCTTGAGGCTGTCGAATTTTTGCAGAAGCTCAACGAAAACATTTTCCGCGACTTCCCGTATGCCATGATGATAGCCGAGGAGAGCACCTCTTGGCCAATGGTTACAAAGCCTGTATTTTCGGGCGGACTCGGCTTCAACTTCAAGTGGAATATGGGTTGGATGAACGATATTCTCCGCTATTTTTCGCTTGACGGATTTTTCCGCAAATATAATCACGACTGCATCACCTTCTCTATGTTCTACGCATTTTCCGAGAATTTCGTGCTTCCCATTTCTCACGACGAGGTGGTGCACGGTAAGAAGTCGCTTATAGACAAAATGCCCGGCTCATATGACGAAAAGTTTGCCGGAGTTCGCGCGTTTCTCGGCTATATGATGGCGCATCCCGGCAAAAAGCTTATGTTTATGGGTCAGGAGTTCGGCCAGTTTATCGAGTGGAATTACGAAAAGGGCTTGGATTGGCTGTTGCTCGATTATCCCAAGCACCGCGCGCTGCAAAACTATTTTAAAAAGATAAACGAATTTTACAAGGCAAACCCGGCATTTTGGCAGATAGATTATTCGTGGGAGGGCTTCTCGTGGATATCCTCCGACGATAAGGATAATTCCGTTATCGCATTCCGACGTATTGATGAAAAGGGCAAGGAGATAATCGTTGTCTGCAATTTCACGAATGTCGAGAGATGCGACTACCGCATAGGAATACCGAAAAAAGGAGCCTATAAGATAGTATTCAATTCCGACGACGTCGATTTCGGCGGCGAAGGAAAGGGAAACAAGGGTAAATTAAAAACCGAATCGATAAATATGCACGGCTTCGAGCAAAGCATTTCTCTTGATTTGCCGCCGATGTCTGCAATATACATAAAAAAAACAAGGTAGTCTTGTACCGGTTCGGTGCAAGGCAGAGGCTAAGGCCTTTAAAAGGAGGATAAATCTATGGCACGCAAAATGGAATGTATTGCGATGCTGCTGGCAGGAGGTCAGGGTTCAAGACTCGGAATTTTGACCAAGAAGATTGCAAAGCCCGCAGTTCCCTACGGCGGTAAGTACAGAATTATCGACTTTCCGCTTTCAAACTGTGTGAATTCCGGCATTTCGACCGTCGGTGTTCTGACCCAGTACCAGCCGCTTGAGCTTAACGACTATATCGGCAACGGACAGCCGTGGGATCTCGACCGAGCGCAGGGAGGAGTTCATATTCTCTCGCCTTATCAGCAGATAAAGGGCTCGGAGTGGTACAAGGGCACCGCAAACGCTATTTATCAAAACATAAACTTTATCGACAGATATAATCCCGAATATGTGGCGGTTCTCTCGGGCGACCATATTTACAAGATGGATTACTCAAAGATGCTCGACTATCATAAGGAAAAGGGAGCGGCCTGCACCATTGCAATGCTTGAGGTTCCGTGGGAGGAGGCTCCGCGCTTCGGCCTTATGATTACCGATGAGGACAACGCCATAAAGGAATTTGAGGAAAAGCCGAAAAATCCCAGAAGCAATAAGGCTTCCATGGGCGTTTACATATTCACGTGGTCAAAGCTTCGCAAGTACCTTATAGACGACGAGAATAATCCGGAGTCGTCAAACGACTTCGGTCACGACGTAATACCGGCAATGCACGCCGCCGGCGAAAAGCTCTATGCTTACCTTTTTGACGGCTACTGGAAGGACGTCGGAACAATCGATTCCCTTTGGGAAGCAAACCTTGACCTTTTAAATCCCAAGGTTGACCTTGACCTTTCTGACCCCACATGGAAAATCTATTCAAAAACTCCCGAAGCACCTCCGCACTATGTTTCACCCGAGGCTACGGTGCAGAATTCAATGGTTGCCGAGGGCTCGCAGGTTTACGGTGAGCTTGATTTCTCGATTTTGTTCTCAAATGTCACCGTTGAGCGCGGTGCCGTGGTAAGAGATTCCATAGTGATGCCCGGAACGGTCATAAAAGCGGGTGCTGTGGTACAGTATGCAATAGTTGCCGAAAACGCGGTCATTGAAGAGAATGCCGTTGTCGGAGCGAGACCCGAGGATGTGGAAAATCTTGACGACTGGGGCGTAGCCGTAGTCGGAAGCGGTGTTACCGTAGGCAAAAACGGAGTTGTGGCACCCAAGGCAATGGTTGACGAAGACGTAAAGGGGGCTTAAAAATGACCGGAAATAACATAGTCGGAATCATTTATTCAAACATATATGACGAGTGTCTCAGCGAGATGACGGGGCTTCGCACCATGGGCAGCGTGCCGTTTGCAGGCAGATACCGCCTTATCGACTTTCCGCTTTCCAATATGGTAAACAGCGGCATAGAAAAGGTCGGAGTTATCACAAAGAGCAACTATCAGTCGCTTATGGACCATCTCGGAACAGGCAAGCCGTGGGACCTCTCCCGCAAGACTGAGGGAATGTTTATTCTTCCGCCGTTCGCCTCCGCGGGCAACAAGAGCTTTTACAGCGGCAGAGTCGAGGCTCTCAAGGCGAATATGGGCTTTATAGCACGCTCCACCGAGGAGTACATACTTTTTGCCGATTGTAATAATATAGTAAACATCGACATTGACGAGCTTATGGATTACCATACCGATAAGGCGGCAGATATAACGATTGTTTATAAGCACGGTAAATGTCCGCGTCTGCAAAACAATATGGCGTTTTCCTTTGATGACGACAACAGAGTGAAAATGGTCGCAATGTCGCCCGCAAGCGATACCATAGTTGATTATTCGATGAACATAATACTTATGAAGAAATCTCTTCTTCAAAGGCTTGTAAACGATGCCGTAAGTATGAATCACGAGTCGTTTGAGCGCGACATCATACAAAGCAATGTCGAAAAGCTTCGCATTTACGGCTTTGAGGCAAAGGGCTTCTCACTTACCGTTGACTCCATGCAGAGCTATTTTGACGCGAATATGCAGCTGCTTGACCCCGACAACTGCAAGCAGTTGTTTAACAGAGAGCGCCCCATATACACAAAGGTTCGCGATGATATGCCGGCTATTTACGGTCTCGGCTCAAGCGTTAAAAATTCGCTCGTCGCAAACGGCTGCATAATAGACGGCGAGGTTGAAAACTCCATACTTTTCCGCGGCGTAAGAGTGGAAAAGGGCGCGGTGGTCAAAAATTCGATTCTCTGTCAGGGCAGCTTTGTGGCCTCCGGCTCTTCTCTCAACTACACCGTTACCGACAAGAGCGTTGCGATAACGCCTAATAAAAACCTCTCCGGCGCGGAGGATTATCCGGTTTATGTCGGCAAGGGCATAGTTATTTAACGCGGCGAACAGAGTTTACCGTTTATAAATTTTTGATTGAGGCGATTTTATATGAAAGTATTATATGTAGCGAGCGAGGCACTCCCGTTTATGGCTTCGGGCGGCCTCGGCGATGTGGCAGGCAGTCTGCCGCAGGCTCTCAGGAAACGTCTTATAGGGTGCCGCGTTGTTATGCCGCTCTATGACGGCATTAAGCAGGAGCTTAAAGATACCATGACGTTTATCACGAGCATATCCGTGCCCGTGGCATGGCGCAGGCAGTATTGCGGAATTTTTGAGGCTAAGTACAAGGGCGTTATCTATTATCTTTTGGATAATCAGTATTATTTTAAGCGCGACGGAATTTACGGCTATTATGATGATGCCGAGAGATTTGCATTCTTCTCGCGCGCGGTGCTTGAGATGATACCGTATATCGACTTTAAGCCCGATATAATTCACTGCAACGATTGGCAGACGGCTCTTACGCCGCTCTATTACAGCTCAATGTATGCGAGTAGCCCGGGATATGAAAACATCAAGACCGTGTTTACAATACACAACATCCAGTACCAGGGTACATACGGCAAGGAGCTTATAAACGAGGTTCTCGGCATACCGCAGAGCGCAACGTCGCTTATTGAGTACGACGGCGACGTAAACTTTATGAAGGGTGCCATAGAGACTGCAAACAGGGTAACTACCGTAAGTCCCTCTTATGCGAGTGAGATTTTGGATCCGTGGTATTCCTACGGACTTGACACGATTCTCAACGAGCGTTCGTGGAAGCTCTCGGGCATACTCAACGGTATAGACACCGAGCTTTATAATCCCGAAACCGATAAGGACATCTTTGTGAATTATTCGGCGAACGATTTCCGCAAAAAGGCGGACAACAAGAGGGCTCTTCAGGAGCTTATGAATTTGCCGCAGAGAGCGGACGTACCGCTTATCGGTATGGTATCAAGGCTTGTTTCGCACAAGGGACTTGACCTTGTAAGAGCCGTTCTTGACGAGTTCTTGGGCGGTACCGATGTGCAGATGGTCGTTCTCGGCTCGGGCGAGTGGCAGTATGAACAGTTCTTTAAGGATATGGCGGCGAAATATCCCGATAAATTCGCCCTAAAGCTCGGATTTGTTCCGTCGCTTTCAAAGAAGATTTATGCAGGCACCGATATGTTCCTTATGCCGTCAAAGAGCGAGCCGTGCGGACTTTCGCAGATGATAGCTCTGCGCTACGGCTCTGTGCCGATAGTCCGTGAGACGGGCGGTCTGCGCGACACGATAAGGGACAGCGGCGACGGTGAGGGCAACGGCTTCACGTTTGCGAGCTACAACGCTCACGATATGCTCTACACAATACGCCGTGCGATTGAGGGCTATCAGAACCGTGAGGGCTGGAGCATACTCGTAAAGCGCGCCATGGAGTGCGACAACAGCTGGGGCAAGTCCGCTAACGAATACATAAGACTTTACAAGGATTTGCTCAAGGAGTAATCCGTATAAAATAAAAACCCGACTCACATTAGGCCTAATGTGAGTCGGGTAATTTTTTGATTTTTATTCGCCCTCTGTGTGCGTAACGCCGATGCCGAGCTCATTTAATTGCTCGTCGTCAACCGGAGCGGGACATTCCGTCATAGGCTCCGACGCGTTTTGAAGCTTAGGATACGCAATAACGTCTCTGAGGCTGTCGCAGCCTATCATCTGCATGCAAAGTCTGTCAAGACCTATGCCCATTCCGCCGTGCGGCGGTGCGCCGTAACGGAAAGCGTCAAGCAGATAGCCGAATTTGCTGTAAGCCTCTTCTTTGGAAAGACCGAGCAAATCAAAAATTCTGCTCTGCAATTTGGGGTCGGTAATTCTTATGGAGCCGCTCGAAAGCTCAATTCCGTTGAGCACAAGGTCGTAGCACTTAGCCCGAACCTTGGCTTTGTCGGTTTCGAGGTACTCGAGGCACTCGTCCATCGGTGCGGTGAAGGGATGGTGCATTGCGACAAACTGCTTGAGCTCCTCGTCATATTCAAAGAACGGGAACTCGGTAATCCACAGGAAATTGTATTTTCCCTCGGGGATAATGTCGAGCTTTTTGGCAACCTTTTGCCTTAATGCGCCGAGCACCGTGAGAACGTGATTTTTGATTTTATCGGCTACAATCAGTATAACATCGCCCTTTTCGGCGCCTGTCTTTTTAAGTATGGCGTTCATTTCGTCCTCTGTCATAAACTTTGCAAAGGATGAGGAAACGCCGTCGTCTGTCATACGAATCCAAGCAAGACCCTTTGCGCCTATGCCCTTTACGTAATCCGTGAGCTTGTCAATTTCTTTTCTCGAGAGAGCCGATACCGCATTTTTTGCGTTGATGGCTCTGACTGTGCCGCCCTCGGCTGTTGCGCTTTTGAATACGACGAATTCGGACGAGGAAACCTCGTCTGTTATATCGATAAGCTCCATACCGTATCTTGTGTCGGGCTTGTCCGAGCCGTAACGGTTCATAGCCTCATTGTAGGTGATTCTCGGCAGAGGAGTCGGCACATCAACGCCTATGGCGTCCTTGAAAACGCGCTTGATGTAACCCTCGCCTATTGAAAGCACGTCCTCCATATCGACAAAGGACATTTCAAGGTCTATCTGCGTGAATTCAGGCTGACGGTCTGCGCGCAGATCCTCGTCGCGGAAGCAGCGCGCTATCTGCATATATCTGTCAAAGCCGGCAACCATGGAGAGCTGCTTGTAAAGCTGCGGCGACTGCGGTAAGGCATAGAAACTGCCGTTGTGAATTCTTGACGGTACAAGAAAGTCGCGTGCGCCCTCGGGTGTGGAACGGATAAGCATCGGCGTTTCAATTTCGATAAAGCCGTTCTCGTCAAAATAGTCACGCGTTATTTTAGTTATTTTATGTCTAAGCAGTATGTTTTTCTGTAAATCGGGTCTGCGAAGGTCAAGATAGCGGTATTTAAGCCTTGTAGTCTCGGCGGTCTGGCAGTTCGGAACTATCTCAAACGGAGGAGTTTCGCTCTTGCCGAGAATCCGAAGCTCAGTTACCTCAACCTCGATTTCGCCTGTGGCAATCTCGGTGTTTTTTGCGGAACGCTCTCTTACCTTGCCGACGGCTGCGAGAACATACTCGCTTCTTGCGGAAAAAGCCTTATCAAACACGGTTTTGTCGGTGTTTTCGTCAAATGCGAGCTGAACTATGCCCGTTCTGTCGCGCAAATCTATAAATATGAGTGAGCCGAGGTCACGCTGACGCTGAACCCAGCCGCAGAGCGTAACGGTTCTTCCGACGTCCTTTGCGGTGAGTGTGCCGCAGTAGTCGGTGCGTTTAAGTCCCTCAAGAGTTTCCATTATGCGTTTCCCCCTAAAATATCTTTAATATCAATGCCTTCGGTGTCGAAGCCCGCCATTGCCTGGCGAATTACTATCGATTGGAAGTTATCGGTGAAGTCCTTGAGCGTGGTCTCCTCCTCCGTGCCGTCAGCCATATTTTTAAGCTTGACATTTCCAGAGGACAGCTCATTTTCGCCGAGAACCACGGTGTAGAGAGCACCGATTTTGTTTGCGTATTTCATCTGTGCTTTAAAGCCCCTGCCGACTGTGTCAAACTGAGCGGAAAGCCCCTCGTTGCGAAGGTCGGTTGCAAGCTCGGCAGCCTTGATATTTGCTTCGTCGCCCATGGATACTATAAATATATCGCATTTTTTGCGCTCGGGGAACGGAGTTTTTTGCGCCTCCATCAAAAGGAGCAGCCTCTCTATGCCCATAGCGAAGCCGCACGCCGGAAGCGGATTTCCGCCGACCTCCTCTATTAAGCCGTCATATCTTCCTCCGCCGCATACGGTGCCCTGCGCGCCTATTTCGTTTGAGACAAACTCAAACACGGTGCGCGTGTAGTAGTCAAGTCCGCGGACGATGCGCGGATTTACCGTATAGGCTATATTCATGGCGTCGAGATATTTTTTTACCGAGTCAAAGTGCTCGCGGCAATCGTCGCAGAGATAATCCGTTATGACGGGCGCGCCCTTTGCGATTTCGGAGCATATGGGACTTTTGCAGTCAAGTATTCTCATCGGATTTTTTTCGAGTCTGCCGCGGCACGTGTCGCAAAGCTCGTCAATATGGGATGCAAAATATTCCTTCAATGCCTTGTGATACTCCGCGCGGCATTTTTTGCAGCCGATGGAGTTTATTTCGAGTGAAAGATTTGATACGCCGAGGTAGTTGAACACCTCATTTGCGAGCGCTATAATTTCCGCGTCCTGCGAGGGAGCGCCTGCGCCGAAGCATTCCACTCCGAACTGGTGGAATTCGCGGAGCCTGCCTGCCTGCGGTTTTTCGTAGCGATAGCATGAGATGAGGTAGTAGATTTTTTGCGGCATCGGCTCGTTGAAAAGCCCGTTTTCGAGGAATGCTCTTACCGCGCCTGCCGTGCCCTCGGGACGGAGCGTTATCGAACGGCCGCCTTTATCGGAAAATGTGTACATCTCTTTTTGAACTACGTCTGTGGTGTCGCCCACGCCGCGCTCAAAAAGCTCGGTATGCTCAAAAACGGGTGTGCGCATTTCGTAAAAGCCGTAGTTTTCGGCTATCTCGCGCATTGCCGCTTCGATATACTGGGTTTTATAGCTGTCCTTGGGCAGCAAATCGAGAGTACCCTTTATGGAGCTTGTTATAAGTGACATCTCAAATATCCTTTCGGTTGGGGATTATATCAGTGACGCACAGGGTGCGTAACACTATAATGCCCCCTCTGTTCGGAGGGGGCGAAAAAATACTGCTTATTTCGGATTTACAATATCACGCCAGTCAAGATCGCCTCTTTCAAGGCTGTGTATAAGCGCCTCTGCCGTTGCAATATTTGTTGCAACCGGAATATTGTGTACGTCGCAAAGCCTTAAAAGGTTATTCTCCTTAGGCTCATGCGGCTTCGGATTGAGCGGATCTCGGAACATCAAGAGAAGGTCTATCTCGTTGCAGGCTATACGCGCGCCTATCTGCTGGTCGCCGCCCTGCGAGCCGCTTAAAAACTGCTGTATTTTAAGACCGGTAGCTTCGGAAACAAGTTTTCCCGTAGTGCCGGTTGCGCAAAGATTATGCTTAGACAAAATTCCGCAATATGCTATGCAAAACTGAACCATAAGTTCCTTTTTTTCATCGTGAGCCATCAAAGCTATATTCATAAAAGTTCCTCCGATCTTTTATTCGTTTGTGTTTTATACAACTTAAAATATTCTCCGATAGATATAATAACAAAAAAAAGTCAACTTTTCAAGATTTTTTTCATTTTGCACAAAAATAGTGTGGATTACACCCGGTACAGCACCCCAAAATACCCTAAATTAAAAATATTTCGGCGAAAACGGCACATTTTTGCCGAGAAGACGCTCGGCGATTCGAGAAAAAGCACTCCCTATAAAGCCGGAAAGCCTGCCGCCATCGCTCAAATGCATCGCGGACGAATCATACGGGACAACTCCGAGCAGCTTTACGGAGGAAATATCCACGCAGTCGTTGAGCTTTGTCTGCCTGCCCTCCTCCATTTCGGAGCGTATCACCTTATTCACTATAAGCCGCGCCTCGTCGGAAAGAAGTCTTATTTTTTCGGCCTTGTCAAAGGCGCTTCGCAGAGATACGGCGTCGGGCGTCGTCACAATTATCGCCTTGTCGCAGATTTTTGCTGCGAAATCAAAGGCTGTGCCGCAATTCTCGGCGTCAAACAATATATAATCATAGCTGCTCTCAAAAGAGAGTATAAGCTCATAAAATTCGTCGTATGTAAGCTCTTCCGTGCTTTTTGGGGCCGGCAAAAGCGAAACGCCCTTATATAATGTATCGTAAACGGCGTCATTTTTTTTGCAGTTGCCCTTGGTGGCGTCATACCAATTAAAAAGTATGTCCTCGCCCGTTTCGAGGAGCAGGTCGAGACTTCGGACGGAGGTGTCGGCGTCCGCGCACAGCACCCTTTTGCCCGCAGAGGCGAGTGCGGCAGCCAAGCCTACGGTTACCGTCGATTTCCCGGAACCGCCCTTGCCGGAGCACACTATATACTTTTCAGCCATCGGAAATACCCCTTTCTTCAGCCGAGCAGCGAGCCGTAGCCTTGCGCGGTATTGACGCTGCCGCCGTCGGTCTCAAAGTAAGCCTTGTATATTTCTGCGACGAGCGAAGCTGTGGCGGAACCGCTGTTGAGGTTTTCGATTGCCACGCAGACCGCTATCTGAGGGTCGTCGGCAGGCGCAAAGGATATCATAAAGCCGTTAAGACCGGTAACTATTTTGCCGCTCACCTTTGCCTTGCTCTCTGCGGTACCGGTTTTCGCCGCCACCTTTACGGGGAGACTTTTAAATGCCGGAAGCCTTGCACCGAGCATTTCCATACCCTCTTTGACTATGCGTATGCTGTTTTGCGAAACACCGGTTTCGTTTAAAACAACGCCGTCGTTTGAGAGCAGAGTTTCGGAATAGTCGCTTGATTTCACGCTTTTTACAAAGTGCGCGCGGTATCTCGTTCCGCCGTTTGCAATGGTCGAAACATAGCTGCAAAGCTGTATGGGCGTAAAGAGGTTGTCCGACTGACCTATTGCAGCCTGAACGGTGTCGCCCGGGTACCATGTGCCGCCGTGAGCCTCTCTGTAAGCAATGCCGGCAAGTACGCCCGAGGATTCGTTTATTTCAACGCCCGTCTTTTGGCCGAGTCCGAATCTTGTGCAGTAATCGTTCATACGGTTTATGCCTAAAAGCCTGCCCGTTTCGTAGAAATAGATGTTGCAGGATTGGTTAAGCGCGTTTTTAACGTCTATCCAACCGTGCGAGCCGAGACATTTGAAGGTCGTGTCGGTAAACTGACGGTAAATGTGGCTGCAATAAAATTTTGACGTTTCGGTTATAACGCCCTCCTCGAGCCCCGCTGCCGCTATTGCCGGCTTCATTGTGGAACCGGGCTCATAGGTACTCATAAGAGCTCTGTTCCAAAGCGGAGAGCTTTTATCCTTTGAGAGAGCATCGTAATTTTGATAGTATGTGTTCAGGTCATAGCTCGGATATGTCGCGCAGGCGAGCACGGCACCGGTGTTTACATCCATTACCACGGCTGAACCGACCGCCGGAATTGCGTCTTTGTCGCGGTACTTTTCGACAAATGCCGCAAGCGAATCCTGAACCTTTTTTTGAAGCACGGAGTCAAGCGTGAGTATTACCGTGTCGCCGTCAACGGGCTCGCGGGTGATTTCACTCGTTTTTGTGCCGTCGGACGCCGTGGTTGTTGTCATTATGCCGTTTGTTCCGCGAAGGTAATCCTCCATGGCGCTTTCAAGGCCGAATTTGCCTATGGTGTCATCCATGGCATATGCGCGCAGGCTGAGCGTGGTTTTTTGCTCCGTAGTCAAATTCTGATCCGCGCTCTCCGCCTTGTAAGCGTCCGTTCTGTCCTTGTATTCGCTCTCGTTGAGCTTGCCGGTGATTCCTATTATATGCGGTGCTATCGTGCCGTCGGTGTAGTGGCGCGCGGTAGTCACGTTTATATCAACACCCCTGTAAAAGCTGCTGTTTTCTTTGATTTTGGCGGCGAGCGTCGGTGAGACGGAGTCGGCCACCGTGAACGGATTTGCCGCCGAAAACGAAATTTTCTTTAAAGAATAACAGACGGACGCGATTTTGAGTGCGTCTGCCGCCGAGTAGTCACCGAGAGAAAACTTTTCGACAAGCTCGTCGAAGCAGTTTTGCGCTGTGGCGTAGGAATTAAGATACAGAACGTCCTTGGATTTTAAATATGTTATGTCCTTGTCGGCATTTTCCTTAAAAGAAACAGAGCCGTCCGAATTTAACACGAGCGGCAGATTGTCATTCCAAGCTGTGCCCTCGCTCTCAAGCAGGTTTATAAGCGACAGAATTATTTCGTTTCGCTTGTCCTGCTCCTTTGTGGACGGGAAATAGGACGCGTTCAGCACGACGGAATTTATCTGCTCGTTTGTGACAAGCGGCGTTCCGTTGCAGTCGAGTATTTCACCGCGCGATGCGGCTATTGTGGATTTTGTCTCGGACAGAGCGACACGCTGCGTCGAATAGTCCGCCGCATTGACAATTTGAATACGGAACAAATCCACCGCGAAAAGCGAAAATAAAAACAGGACGGATACGGTAAAAATAAGTATTCTTCGCCTTATTTGCTTTTTGTTATCCATATTTGCCGCTCCTTTCTCATCAGTTTTCAAGAACGTTGATTTTTGTCCGCCGCATAACGGCACGAACTATAATGTACCACAGCGGCGTGAAAAGGAATGAATACACCGCCGCAGGTATATAGTAGCGTATAAGCAGGTAGCCCGTGCTGTCAACTCCGTTTGCGAGCAGGAAAAACACAACATAGAATACCGAGTATATAAGGCACGCAAAGCCCGACAGCAGCAGCGCCGTCATAAGATTATTTCTCATAAGGTAGTCTATGAGCAGACCTGCTGCCGCACCCGCAAGCATAAGCAAAAGTGCATTGTAGCCGTCGCCCATGGGTGAAACGCTGTCCCAAAGCATGCCGGCGAGCATACCCAAAACAGCTCCGGCTATTTCACGCTCAAACATACCTATGCAAATGACAAGCGGAATTAAAAGATTGGCTTTAACGCCGAATATTTCGGGGAAAAGACCCCTTGTGTTTTGCAAAATGTGAACCGCAAGTATCAAAAGCACAAATACGGTTCTTCTGACAAACAGTATTTTTGTTGACCTACGCATCAGCTTTTACCCTCAAATTCGGTTATGACAAAAGCGTCCTGAACATCTCCGGGATCAACCTCGGGCTTTACCTCGGCATAATATGAGATGTTGCCCTCCTCCTTGCTTACGGCGGTCACCGTGCCGATAATGAGGCCGCGCGGATAAATTCCGCCGACGCCCGATGTGCAAACTATTCCGCCTACCGCAACGGAGGTGTCCTTTGTAAGCCCGGTGAGCTTCAAAAGGCCGTTCAGAGCGAGCTTTGACGTGGTTTCGGTGTAGCCCATTTCACCCGTGCGTATTTCGTATGCCGCCGCGTTGACCTTGGGGTCCGTTACGGAGAGAACAACGCACGAGGTCGGTGTTACTTCGTTTACGATGCCTATTAAGTACTCGCCGCTTATTACGGGGTCGTTGACTTTAACTCCGTCGTTTGAGCCGCAGTTCAAAACAAACGAGCCGAAGGTGTCGGCGGAGTCTCTGCCGATAACGGTTCCGGCAACAAATTTAAAATCGGGATTTTTTTCTTTGACCTCAAGGAATTTTTCGTATGCCTCGACTTGCTTTTTCAGCTTTTCGTAATCGACAAGCTTGCTCTGATAATCGGCAACCTCCGATTCAAGCTCGCTGATACGGTCGCGATAGGTGCTCGACGAGACAAAGCTTCCCTTAAAGCCGTCGAGCTTGTCTACAAGATACGAGGAGGCCTTCTGGAGCGGAGAAAATACAAACGACGTCACCTTTGAAACGGGTGTTGTGCCGTCTGCGGCAGAAGCCGCGGCAGCAATGGCAGCAAGCAATACAAGCGCGATCGCAAGCAGTATTTTAAAAGCCGTACTCTTAAAAAATTTCTTCATATCGTACTCCGGTCACAGTTAAAATTTGCGGGCGAAAAACAATTCCGCCCGCCTTTTTATCAGTCGTAATTCTTTTTGGCGGTAATGCCCAGAGTGTTGCTCTCAAGGCAGACGCCGCAGCCGTCAACAACGCAGTCAAGCGGATTTTCCGCAACGTGGACGGGGATTTTTGTTTCAATGGAAATGAGCTTGTCAAGTCCTCTTAATAATGCGCCGCCGCCTGTGAGCATAATGCCGCGGTCGATAATATCCGCCGAAAGCTCCGGGGGAGTTTTCTCAAGAGTGGAGCGAACTGCGTCGAGGATCTGATTTACGGGGTCCGAAAGAGCCTCGCGGACTTCTTCGGAAGTAATTTCGATGTTTTTGGGGAGACCGTCAAGCAGGTTTCTGCCCTTGACGTCCATGGCGCCCTCGCCGTCGTAGGGGTAGGCAGAGCCGATTTTTATTTTTATATCCTCTGCGGTGCGCTCGCCTATAAGGAGGTTGTGCTTCTTTCTGATGTAAGCGATAATAGACTCGTCGAAATTATCGCCGGCAACCCTTGCGGACTGAGCGGTAACTATGTCGCCGAAGGAAATGACGGCAACCTCGCTTGTACCGCCGCCTATATCGACTACCATATTGCCTATGGCCTCCGAAACGGGAAGCCCCGCGCCTATTGCGGCTGCCATGGGCTCTTCTATAAGACTTACATATTTTGCGCCTGCCGAGCGTGCCGCGTCATGAACGGCCTTTCTCTCTACCTCTGTAACTCCGGACGGGATACAGATAAGAACTCTCGCCTTTGAAAACGGCGATGAGCTTATGGCCATTTTTATGAATTCCTTAAGCATATCCGAGGTTATCTCAAAGTCGGCGATAACACCGTCTTTAAGAGGTCTGACCGCGGTTATTGAGCCGGGTGTACGGCCTATCATTTGCTTAGCCTTGTTGCCGACTGCGACAACCTTTTGCGGATAAGCGCTGACATCGACCGCAACAACGGATGGTTCACGGATTACTATTCCCTTACCTTTAACGAAAACGAGGGTATTTGCGGTACCAAGATCGATTCCGATGTCCTGTGAAAATAACATTTTTATCTCCCTTTCGGTTTTATGAAAAATAACTTCTCTGATACAATTAAATATTATAACCTCAAACCGGATTTTTCTCAACTAAAAAAATTCTAAATCTTTAAAAAATTACGGTAAAATTTGTGTGTATTTCGACACACGGTATATTTTGACGCGTTATAAGCCGAAAAAAAGCCTTTTCGTTATTCGACGGAAGTTCAAAATCGTTTAAATCCTTGCAAAGCGCGGTAAAATACTATATACTTTTTTCAGAAAGTGAAAAGGGAGTGACATTTTGGATCCTATAAATGTTGATTTTACGGGAAGAGGCAGAGACGACGGCAAAAAGGGCGTCGCGGATGTGCTCATACCGCCCGAGAATTCGGGTAAAAAAATAGCGATAAATATCATATTGACGCTTATACTCGGTGCAGTGCTGTATTATTTTATGATACCGGCGCTCAATTTTAAGTCGATAGAGCTTTATCTCTTCGTTGTTTTTGTGTGTCTTATATATCTGCTTCTGACGATTATTTCGTCAAGGGCGTTCATAAAGCCCGAATATCTGCCATACGTCAAAAGGCGGTCGAGGGTTCCGGGTATTTTGATTCTCGCTCTTGCCGCAGTGGCTCTTGTGGGCTGGCTCACCGGCGTTACGCTGTTCAGGGCTAAGTCTTACAGCAAGCTTATAAGCGTTCAGGACGGCGATTTTGCGGAAGACGTTGCCGAGATAGATTTCTCAAGCGTTCCCGTGCTTGACAGCTCCTCGGCAAACAAAATAGCCGAGAGAACGCTCGGAGATTTGTCGGACAAGGTCTCACAGTTTGTCGTATCGCCGTATTCCACGCAGATAAACTATAAAAACACGCCCGTCAGAGTTACCGCGCTTGCTTACGGCGACATCTTCAAATGGATAAAAAACACCAAGGAGGGTCTGCCGGCATATATCATAGTTGATATGACCACGCAGGAAGGGCAGCTTGTTCGCCTGCCGGAGGGTATGAAGTATTCGCCCACCGAGCACTTTAACAAGTATCTTCTCAGATATTTGAGATTTAAATACCCCACCTATCTCTTTGATGAGCCGTCGTTCGAGATAGACGAGAGCGGCTCTCCGTATTGGATAGTTCCGATAGTCGATAAGACCATAGGTCTTTTCGGCGGCACCGACATAGAGGGTGCTATTATAGTAAACGCCGTCACGGGTGAATGCCATATGATATCCACAAGCAATGACGGCACAACAAAGCTGCCGACCTCGAGCTTCGCTTCGGACCCCGAGTGGATGTGGATAGACCGCATTTATTCCCCGACGATTCTCACTCAGCAGTATAATTACTACGGAAAGCTCAACAACGGCTTTATAAACTCTGTAATCGGCCAGGAGGGCGTTAAGGTTATGAGCTCGGGCTACAATTACCTTGCGCTCAACGACGATGTGTATATGTACACGGGTGTAACGTCCATAAGCTCCGACCAGTCCATTATAGGCTTTGTGCTCTCGGACCTTCGCACCAAGGAGACAAAGTATTATCAGGTGTCAGGTGCGCTTGAAATGACCGCTCAGACCTCCGCCGAGGGTGCGGTTCAGCAGTATTCGTATTCGGCTACCTTCCCGCTTCTGCTCAACATCAGCGGCGAGCCGACATACTTTATGGCTCTCAAGGATTCAAGCGAGCTTGTAAAGATGTACGCCATGGTTAACGTGAAGCAGTCTACGATAGTAGGTACGGGATACAATCTCACCGAATGTACCGAAAACTACGCGGCAGAGCTTAAACGCAACGGCGTAAACGTGGATATTGACGTTGACGAAATGGGCGCAAAGGACGACCCGACCGCTACCGCCCCCGAAACAGAGGAAATAAGCGGCAAGATAACCGAGATAAGAAGCGTCGTAACGGGCGGCGAAACGTACTTCTATTTGAAGCTTGACGCAGGCAGTACGTTCTATAAGGTTCCCGTGGCACTCGCCGAAAAGGTTGTAATCTTGAACGTCGGCGACAGCGTTACCGTCTTAGTACCCAAGGAGTCCTCCGGTGACATAGTTGAGGTATCCTCACTCAAATAACACCTTTAAAACCGCCGCGCGGAAATTTCGGCAGCTCCGAAAAAACGCGCGGCTTTAATTTTTACCGAACGGAGTAAAATTATGTTTGATATGCACGGCGAAACCGTATGCTATAACGAAAAAGACGAGACCGCGGTGATTATAGACCAGACTTTGCTGCCCGGTGAAATTGTCACGCTTGAGCTTTGGGAAAAAGAGGAGATGTATGACGCAATAAAGCGTCTTGCCGTTCGCGGCGCACCGGCAATAGGGGTTTTCGCGGCAATAGGGCTGTCGGTTCTGGCCGCACGCGACAAAACGGCAGACGAAAAAACGCTTATTGAGCATTTTCTCGAAAATCTTGAATATCTCACCTCCTCGCGCCCTACCGCGGTAAATCTTTTTGCGGCGGCGGACGAGATGAAAAAGACGGCTCTTTTACATAAGGGCGAGGGCGCGGACGCCGTAAGGGCGGCACTCAAGGAAAAGGCTTTGGAGCTACATGACAAAGATATTGAGGTGTGCCGTAAAATCGGTGAATACGGAGCAGATCTTCTCAAGAACTGCGACAGTGTTTTGACCCACTGCAATGCGGGCAGGCTTGCGACGGTAAAGTACGGAACCGCTCTGGCACCCGTATATGTGGCGGCGGAAAACGGGCATAAAATACGCGTGTTCTCTGATGAGACAAGACCTCTTTTGCAGGGCGCGCGCCTTACGAGCTTTGAGCTTGCAAACGCAGGTATAGATACTACGCTGATATGCGATAACGCCGCATCGTACGTTATGAAAAACGGGCTCGTTTCCGCGGTGCTTGTCGGATGCGACAGAGTGGCGGCAAACGGCGATACAGCCAATAAAATAGGTACCTCCGGCGTTGCCGTCCTCGCAAAATATTACGGCATTCCGTTTTATGTGTGCGCCCCGTTTTCAACAATAGATAAAAACTGTCTAAGTGGCAGGGATATAAAAATCGAAATGCGTTCGGGCGACGAAATAACCGATATGTGGTACGAAAAAAGAATGGCTCCGAAGAATATAAGAACGCTGAATCCGGCATTTGACGTTACCGATAACAGCCTCATTACCGCGTTTATTACCGAAAAGGGTGTTCTCTCTCCGAATGAATTTTGATACGCCGAAGCCGGTATAAAGGCTCTAATCGGGGCTTTTTTTCACGGCGGCGTTGTGTTATAATATTTTGAAACGAGATTTAAGAAAGGCGTGAGAAATTTGGACGTACAGGTAGGCGACAGGCTGATAATGAAGAAAAAGCACCCATGCGGCTCAAACGAGTTTGCGGTGCTGCGTTCCGGAATGGATTTTCGCCTTAAATGCTGCGGCTGCGGACGCGAGGTTATGGTGCCGCGCATCAAAATCGAAAAAAATATTAAAAAGGTCATAAGGGACGAAAACGGCGATGTTTGATAAATTACAGGGAATCGAGGACAAACTCGAAAAAATAAATTCCTCCCTGTGCGACCCCGAGGTCGTGTCTAATCAGGAGGAATACAAAAAGCTGATGCGCGAAGCGAAAACGCTGACGCCGATAGTTGAAAAATTTCGCGAATACAAAAAGGCAAATTCCGATTTAACCGAGGCAAAAGAGATGCTTGCGGACAGCTCTCTCGATAAGGAATTCCGAGATATGGCAAGCGAAGAAGCGGCAAAGGCCCAGAAAAAGACCGAAGAGCTAAAAGAAGAATTAAAGGTGCTGCTGCTGCCTAAAGACCCGAACGACTATAAAAACGTAATAGTCGAAATTCGCGGCGGTGCAGGCGGCGAGGAGGCAGCTCTTTTTGCCGGCTCGCTTTTCCGTATGTACAGTATGTATGCCGAGCGCAAGGGCTGGAAAACCGAAATAATGAATGAAAATCCGACCGAGCTCGGCGGATATAAGGAAATAAGCTTTATGATAGAGGGCGAGGGCGCTTATTCGCGGCTCAAGTTCGAGAGCGGCGTCCACCGCGTTCAGCGCGTGCCCGAAACCGAGAGCCAGGGCAGAGTTCACACGTCCACCGTAACCGTAGCGGTACTTCCCGAGGCGGAGGAGGTCGAATTTACGCTTGACCCCGCCGACCTTCAGATAGATGTTTTCCGCTCAAGCGGTGCGGGCGGGCAAAAGGTAAACAAGACCTCGTCCGCAATTCGCGTTACGTATCTGCCCACGGGTATGGTCGTTGAGTGCCAGGATGAGCGCAGTCAGTATAAAAACAAGGATAAGGCACTCAAGGTTTTGCGTTCAAGGCTCCTTGAGGAAAAGACCGCAAAGCAAAATGCCGAAATCGCCGGTGAGAGGCGTTCACAGGTCGGCACCGGCGACAGGAGCGAGCGAATACGCACGTACAATTTCCCTCAGGGTCGTGTGTCCGACCACAGAATAGGGCTGACGCTTTACAAGATAGAGGCGATAATGAACGGCGACCTTGACGAAATCATAGACGCACTTGTTACTGCGGACACAGCCGAAAAGCTGAAGGCAGAGGATTAATCTCGGGCGATACAGTAAAAAGAAAGGCAATAACTTATGTATACCTCATTTGAAGAACTTAAAAAAGACTGTTTAAAGTGTAATAAATGTCCGCTTGCCGCGACGAGAACGAATGTTGTTTTCGGCGTGGGACCCGAGGACGCCGAGGTTCTTTTCATCGGCGAGGGACCCGGTGAAAATGAGGACCTTACGGGCCAGCCGTTTGTGGGCAGAGGCGGAAAGCTGCTCGACCAATATCTTTATGATGTGGATTTGGATAGAAATAAAAATATCTACATAGCAAATATCGTAAAATGCCGTCCGCCGAAAAACCGCGATCCGCAGCCGCTGGAGCAGGAATCGTGCGAGATGTGGCTAAGGGAGCAGGTTAGGCTTATGAGACCGAAAATCATAGTTTGCCTCGGCAGAATAGCGGCACAGAAGATAATTTCCCCCGATTTTAAAGTGACAAAGCAGCACGGCGAATTTTTTGAGCGCAAAGGTACCCTTTTGATGGGAACTTTTCATCCGGCGGCGCTTTTGCGCAACCCGAACAACAAGCCGGCGGCACTCTCGGACTTTTTGGCACTTCGGGACAAGATCAACGAAATTTGCGAAAGAACGTATTGATATATGGATTTTATACCCTTTAACTCGCGAGACACGTTTTACAAAAGTAAATTCGGTGCGGTAAAAACCGGAGAACAATTTCGTCTCAGGCTTATTTTGCCGCGCTCTTTTTCCGCCACGGCGGCTTATTTTATGCTGCGGCACGACGACGGTGATTTTTGCGAGCATAAAATGTGCTGGGCGGGCATGAACGGTGACGACAAGGAGATATGGGATATAGAGCTGTCGGTTCCCGAATGCGGACTTTACTGGTATCATTTTGACTATGATTCGTCCTGGGGCAGAGGCTCCGTGTATAACATCGGCGACGGCAAGGGCGATGTTTGGAACGGCAGGAACAGCCGTCTCCAATGGCAGCTTACCGTATACGATAAAAACTACAAAACGCCGTCATGGCTCAAGGGCGGAATTATGTATCAGATATTCCCCGACCGATTTTTTCGTTCGGGCGAGAAGAAAGAAAACGTACCGTCCGACAGAATTTTGCGCGACGATTTCGACGGCGAACCGAATTGGCGACCGAACGAAAAGGGTGAGGTACTCAATAACGACTATTTCGGCGGAGACCTTCGCGGAATTACCGAAAAGCTCTCATATCTTTTTGAGCTCGGAGTCACCTGTATATATTTAAACCCGATATTTGAGGCACATTCGAATCACCGCTACAACACGGCGGATTATATGAAAACAGACCCGCTTCTCGGCACGGAGGAGGATTTTAAAAAGCTGTGCGAAAGTGCCGGCAGAGTGGGAATAAAAATAATTCTCGACGGTGTTTTTTCACATACCGGCGATGACAGCCGTTATTTTAACCGCTATTCGCGATATGATACCGTAGGCGCGTATAATTCAAAATCGTCGCCGTATTTCAAGTGGTATAAATTTGACCGCTACCCCGACGAATATAAGAGCTGGTGGGGCTTTAAAACGCTCCCGGAAGTTACCGAGGAGTGCCCCGACTACGACGAATTTATCTGCGGCAAAAACGGAGTTATACGGAAATGGCTGCGGCTCGGCGCGTCCGGCTGGCGGCTTGACGTTGCCGACGAGCTGCCCGACTGCTTTATAGACGATTTGCGCGTGGCGGTAAAGACGGAAAAACCCGACGGCATATTGCTCGGCGAGGTTTGGGAGGACGCCACCACAAAGTTTTCATACGGCACACGGCGCAGATACCTTTTGGGGGTTCAGCTCGACAGCGTTATGAATTATCCGTTTGCGGAGGCCGTTACTGACTTTGCGAGAAACGGCATTGCAGAGAGCTTTGAATCGTCGGTTATGACGATTATTGAAAACTATCCTAAGGAAGCGCTCGACGTTTTAATGAACCACATAGGTACTCACGACACGGAGAGAGCGATAACAAAGATAGCCGGCGAAAAGAGCGATTATCGCGACAGGCAGTGGCAGTCGGAGCATTCCCTGTCCGAGGAGGAATATAAGCGCGGAGTAAAGCTTTTAAAGCTCTGCGCGGCGATTCAGTATACCCTCCCCGGAGTGCCGTGCGTCTACTACGGCGACGAAGCCGGCATGCAGGGTTATAAGGACCCGTTTAACCGCGCTTTCTTCCCGTGGGGCAGAGAAAACCGCGAGCTTCAAAATTACTATATAAGGCTCGGCAAGGTGAGAAGAAGCACCGACTGCTTAAAGGAAGGCGAGTTTATACCTGTTTCCTCGGTGCTCTCCTGCGTCTGCTTCGAGCGTCGCGGTAAAAATGACTCGTGCCTGCTGATAGCCAACAGAAATGAGCAGGATATAACATATTATCTTCCGCCGCGCTGGCAAAACACAAGCGAAGTGCTTTTGGGCGAGAGTGTCGGCAGCTCGGTTCTTGTGCCGGGGCTATCTGCGGTCATACTGAAAAAAGAAACTACTTGATAAAAGCGCATATTGCGGCGCCGGCGCCTGCCGCTGCCGCGATATTTGTTATTTTAAGGATTATTTTGAGCGCTTTTTGCTTTTTGCTTACGGGCACTCCAGGCGGGTCCTTGAGGGACGCCTCGGCTTTTTCGCGCAGGGTCTTTTCGGGTAATGTGCTGAATTTCGGGTCAACGAAAAAAAGTGCCTGAGTAAAATATTCGCAGCCCGTATCTTTTATTTCAAGCACCTGTCTGTTTACGCCTTTTATCATAATTTTTCCTCCGGTAATTTATGTATTTATTATTGTTTTAAAGAGCGATTTTTATGCGGAAAAGGCGGAGAAAAAATCGGGGAGATTTTTGTCAATATGGGATTTTACACAAATTTGAAAAGCGCGAAATTATACAGAGAGTATTATTTTTTGATGTCTAAAAGTGTTCAAAACTATGTTCAAAATGTTAAAAAGTCACCTAAAAACAGGTAAAAACATACCGATTTTCGAGTTTTGAACATCAATGTGCAAAAGTTCAAGGGTTTCCGCGTAAATACGCTGTGTTATAAAATCTTTACAAATTATACAGTTAGGAAACTCTCTTAGACAGTTTTTAAGAAATGTTTTTGTGCAATTTTACGCTGTTCAAATTAGATATAATTTAATGTGGTATTTTGTGAAAAACGGGAGAACGGAAAATGATTAATGATGAAAATATAATCCGACTTAAAAAGCCCGATATGTTTTCTCTCGAAAGAACACTTGACTGCGGTCAGGCTTTTCGATGGGAAAGTGACGAGAGCGGAATTTTTTCGGGCGTTGCTTACGGCAAGGTTATGCGTGTAAAGGAAGAGGGCGACAGCCTGCTTTTTTACGGTATGAAAAATGAGGACGTGCAGGGTGTTTTTTACAGATACCTTGACCTCGGGCGCAACTACCGTGAAATTACCGATCGCTACAATGGCGACAAATATCTGTCGGAGGCCGTAAGAGCTTGCCCCGGTATCAGAATTTTGCGTCAGGAGCCGTGGGAGGCACTCTGCTCGTTTATAATTTCGCAAAACAACAATATTCCGCGTATAAAGGGAATAATAAAAAGGCTCTGTGAGAGCTTTGGCGAAGAGCTTGAGAGCGAAATGTTTACCTTCCCCTCCCCCGAAGTGCTGTCCGGCAAGGCACCCGAGGACTTGGCTTCGCTTCGCGCCGGTTTCAGGGCAAAATACATAATTGACGCCGCAAATAAGGTTTCGTCGGGTGAAATCGACTTTGATAAGATTGCCGATTCGCCCATAGAATTCGGCAGGCAGGAGCTGCAAAAAATAAAGGGCGTGGGCAAAAAGGTTGCCGAATGTACGCTTCTGTACGGATTCGGAAAATACGAGGCGTTCCCCGAGGACGTGTGGGTAAAGCGCATAATGGCGGAGATGTACCCGGACGGTCTTCCTGCCTGTACAAAGGGCAGCGAGGGCATAGCTCAACAGTATTTGTTTCATTGGAGGCGCACGGTGTACCGCGAAAACCTATAACGGCGGAGGAGTTTTTTATGATAACAGACAAGCCCGATATTTTTGACAGAATAATGTCGCTTAAAATACTTAAATGGGCAAACCCGTTTTACACAAAATACAAGGAAGTGCTGATGTATCTGCTGTTCGGCGGACTTACAACGCTTGTAAGCGTAGGCGTATTTGCACTGTTTGAGAGTCACTTCGGGCTAAACGAGCATATTTCAAACGTCATATCTTGGCTGACCGCGGTACTGTTTGCGTTTGTGACAAACCGCATATGGGTTTTCCCGACAAAGACTAAAGGTTTTGCGGCTTTTATTTTTCAGATGGCAAAGTTTTACGGCGGCAGGCTGTTTACCTTGGGCGTTGAGGAGCTTATGCTCTTTGTATTTGTAACAAAGCTTCAAATCAATGCCGTTTTGATTAAGCTCATAGCGCAGGTCGTAGTCGTGATACTGAATTTTGTTATAAGTAAGCTGTTTGTTTTCAAAAAAAATAAAAATTCTTAATAAGGCTTTTTGCTTAAAAAATAACCTCCGCATTTCATATGCAGAGGTTGTTTTTTTAGTTATAGGGAATTTAGTTTAATTCGGGATAAAATGCCTTGTGAACTGCCGCAACGGCTCTGTCGGCGTCCTGTGCGTCTATAAGAACGGAGATTTTGATTTCGCTTGTTGAAATCATATCAATATTTATGTCGTGCTCATAGAGTGCCTCGAACATCTTTGAAGCGGTTCCGGGGTGAGACTCCATACCGGCACCGACAACGGAGATCTTTGCAACGTTTGTGGCACAAGTGATGTTTTTATCGTCAATATCAAAGGTCTCGTGAACGGCTGCTATTGCGTCAACCGCATTATCCTTGGCAACGGTAAAGGTGATGTCCTTTGTGCCGTCGCGACCTACGGACTGAAGAATTATATCGACGTTTATGCCTTTCTGTGCAAGCTTTGAGAAGAGCTTGAATGCAATACCGGGGGTATTGTCTATATTTGTAACCGAAATTCTTGCGACGTCGGTATCCTTTGTGACGCCTCTTACGAGCATTTTTTCCATTTTAGTGACCTCCTTGACTATTGTGCCGGGTACACGTTTAAGGCTTGAGAGTACCTCTATTTCAACATTGTATTTTTTTGCCATTTCCACGGAACGGTTATTGAGAACCTGCGCGCCGAGCGTTGCAAGCTCAAGCATTTCGTCGTAAGTAATTTCCTTGAGCTTTCTCGCCTCGGGTATCTTTCTCGGGTCGGCGGTGAATACGCCCTCAACATCGGTGAATATCTGACAACGATCCGCGTGCATGGCGGCTGCTATGGCAACGGCACTCGTATCCGAGCCGCCTCTGCCGAGCGTTGTGAGGTCGTCGTATTTGTTTATACCCTGGAAGCCTGCGACAACAACTATGTTGTGGCGGTCAACCTCGGCACGTAAGCGATCGGCTTTAATTGATTTGATTCTTGCCGAGCCGTAAGCCGAGCTTGTTCTGAAGCCTGCCTGCCAGCCGAGAAGCGAAACCGAGGGGCAGCCGAGTTTTTCAATAGCCATTGAAAGAAGCGCGATTGAAATCTGCTCGCCGGAAGTCAAGAGCATATCCATCTCTCTTTTAGAGGGATGCTCGTTTATTTCGTGAGCCTTGTCGATAAGATCGTCGGTGGTGTCGCCCTGAGCGGAAACCACAACTACTACGTCGTTGCCCTCACGGTACGTATCGGTGACTATTTTCGCCACGTTCATAACTCTTTCGGCGTTGGCTACCGATGAGCCGCCGAACTTCTGAACTATGAGTCCCATATTTTTCCTCCGTTAAAAAAATCAATAATCTGTAACTCTTATTGTTGAGAGGACGTCTATGCCCTCTGTCTTAGCGAGCTTGTCGGTGAGTACCTTTTCGATGCCCTTATCGGTAACGAATGCAATTTCGTCCTCGGGGGCGCCGTTTCGAGTAAGATATTTTACTTTGCCGAAGTTTTCGCCTATCTTTTTAAGAACATCGTCCTTGTTTCCGGTGACCTTTGCGCGTATGTAAAGAGCCGTTTCGAGGGTTCTGTAATCAATTACGTAATTTTCCTCGGGAGCGCCCCAGCCGAACAGCTTTTTGCGTTTTTCATGCTTTGCGCAGTCTATTACGTCGGCAACAACGGCGCTGGCTGTGGGCAATTTACCTGCACCTCTGCCGTAAAATACAACGTCGCCTATCGCGTCGCCGCGAACGAGAATGGCGTTGAATACATCGCTTACCGAGGCGAGCTGGCTGTGATTTTTAACTATGCAAGGGCAAACCATGGCGGAAATTTTGCCGCCGTTTTCGCGTCTTGCCTTGCCGAGGAGCTTAATAACGCCGCCGAAATCGTTGACATAGGCGACATCCTCCAAGGTTATTTTTGAGATGCCTTCGGTGTGAACGCTGTCGGGGTAAACGTGCTTGCCGAAGCAGAGAGATGCGAGAATGCAAATTTTGCGGCATGCGTCTATGCCCTCAACGTCGGCCGTCGGGTCCTTTTCCGCGTAGCCGTTGTCCTGGGCGAGCTTGAGAGCCTCCTCAAAGCTCATGTTCTGCTCTATCATCATAGTGAGTATAAAGTTTGTAGTGCCGTTTAAGATGCCGGCTATTTCGTCTATCTCGTTTGCCGCGAGGCACTGCGAAATGGGGCGAATAATCGGAATACCGCCGCCTACCGACGCCTCAAACAGGAAGTTTACGTTGTTTTCGTCGGCGAGGGTCAAAAGCTCGTAGCCCTTTTGCGCGACAAGCTCCTTGTTTGACGTTACAACGCTCTTGCCAGCCTTTAAAAGCGAAGAGACAAATTCAAATGCCGGATGAAGTCCGCCCATAGTCTCGACAACTATTTTGACGGAGTCGTCGTTTAAAATAATATTGAAGTCCTTAATAAATTTATCTTCGTTCGGGTCTCCGGGAAAATCACGGAGGTCGAGGATATATTTGAGCTCAAGGTCTTTCTGGGTGCTTTTGCTTACGATACTGTCGTGGTTTTTGTGAAGCACTTCCACAACGCCCGAACCGACGGTTCCGTAGCCCATAACGGCTATATACATTTTTTCTCACATCCTAAATAATATGAATATACATTTAGCATAATACCATAAATTCCCGACGTTATAAAGGAAAAAGCTCAAAAATTTTTGCGTTTGTTTAAATTTCTATAAAAGTTTGAGATTATTGATTGTAAGTTTTTGAAAAATAGTATAATATGTATATAGTTATCGGCCGGCAAAGCGTCGGCTTTTATGTTAAAGGATGTGAAGCTGTGGATAATATTGCAAAACGCCGTAATTTTATAATCAACGTAGTTTATATAATAATAATCGCAGGGCTTTTTTATTTGTTTATGAAGTATGCCTTCGGGGTTCTGTCCCCGTTCATAATAGCCATGTTTATAGCCATGCTGCTTCAAAGGCCCGTAAATTTCGTGATTGAAAAGACGAAAATACCTCGCGGTATAGTTTCGACCGTGGCGGTTTTGCTCGTCGTGTTTGTTTTCGGAACGATAATAGGACTTATATTTTCCAAAATATTTTCCGAGCTGAAGTCCTTTTTTAATTATATTATGCTGCAGCTTGACAATGCGCCGCTGTTTGCGTCGCAGCTCAAGGATTGGGTCAACACTCACTTTACGTTGCTGCCGGACTCTATAAGGCAGAATATCATCTCGACCGTGGCGAATCTTATAGATAAAATACAGGGCGTGGATACGGGCAGCTCTTCTTCCGCGGCGGCAGCCGTAGCGTCAAGCGAGACGGCGGCAAAGGGCTTCGACTTCTCGTCATTCTCATCACCGATGAGCGCTCTTTGGGGAACGGCAAAGCAAATACCGTCTATACTCGTCGGCACCATAGTCGGCATAGTTTGCTGCTGCTTTATGACTTCCGATTATCACACCCTTCGCTCGCTGATTATGACTCAGGCGGGCAAGCGCGCAGACGCCTTTATAAGAACAAAGCAAATAATATTTTCAACGCTCGGAAAGATGATAAGGGCATACGGCCTTATCATGTGCGTAACCTTTCTTGAAATGGTGCTCGGCCTTTCTATATTAAAGCTGTTCGGAATATATGAAAACGGCTATATTTTTGCGATTGCGCTGATAACTGCCGTGATAGACATTGTTCCCGTTCTCGGAACCGGCACGGTGCTGATACCGTGGGCAATTTGGATGTTCTTCTCCGGCGATGTTGCTATGGGCATAGGGCTTCTTGTGATTTACGGCGTTATAACCGTTGTACGCCAGATAATCGAGCCGAAGCTTGTGGCGTCGCAGCTCGGGCTTCCCGCGTTTGTCACTCTTATGGCGATGTATATAGGTTCGCGGCTGTTCGGATTTGTCGGACTGTTCCTGCTTCCGATGACGGTTATGCTCCTTAAGGTGCTCAATGACGACGGCGTAATTCACATATTCAAGGTTCCGCCCGAGGAGGCAGCGGAATTTAAGGCTGCCAAGGACAAGGATGAGAAAACGGACGCCGAGAGGAAAGCTAAAAAGCGCGAAGGCATCAAGAAAATCAAAACAGGAAAGAAGAAGTAACCGAGAACCCGATATGAAGATGATTGATTTGCACTGTCATATCCTATATGACATCGACGACGGCGCAAAAACAAAAGAGGATTCCGCCGCGCTGCTTCACACGGCGGTACAAAACGGAATAAAAGCGATAATAGCAACGCCGCATTTTAACGATTATTCGGCGGTGGACGAGTTTGTCGCAAAACGAGACGAAAGAGTAAAATTCCTGCGTGAATTTATAGGCGAAAAAGGGCTTGATATAGGCCTCGGAGCCGGCGCGGAGGTCTTTTTGCAAAACGATGTTTTTTCGGACTGCGATTTGTCGCCGCTCTGCATAAACGGCAGCCGCTATTTGCTGTGCGAATATACGCTGCGTCCCTTTGACCCAAAATACGCCGTCATATACGCCGAGCGTGTTTTGTCCATGGGACTTGTACCGATAATAGCGCATCCGGAAAGGTACATATGTTTCCACACGGAGAAGTGGGTCGCAAAGGAGCTTTGCGATATGGGTGCTCTTTTACAGGTCAACGCTTCGAGCCTTGCGGGCAGAGGCGGCGATGAAATAAAGGATTATGCGACGGAGCTCGTGCTTTCAAGGCTTGCCGATTTTGTTGCCACGGATGCGCATTCGGCGGTATCAAGACCCAATGATATTATAAAATGCGCGGAGCGTTTTGATGAGAGAATAACTTCGGAGGACATAAAGAGATTGGTTTACAAAAACCCATTGAAGGTTCTGAAGGATGAAATATTGTAGTCGAAGCACAAATGTGTATTTTAATGAGGGCGATTATGGAAAAAATAAAACGGCGCGGTGAAAATTACACCATACCGCAGATAGATTTAAGCGTTGAACCGAAAAACACAAAAGAGGAATTTAAATATCTTTACGAAAATGTCACCGTTGAGAAAAAGGGAGGTTATCTCGGGCACCCCGATTCCGTGCTTTTAAAGGACGGGAGTATACTCGTCTTTTTCCCGGAGGGTCACGGCAAGGGAAAAACTCTTTCAAAAATCAGTCGCGACGGCGGCAGAAGCTATACCGAGGAAATCAAAAATCCGCCGAAAAGCTGGGAAAATTCGCGCGAGACTCCGACGGTTTATCGTCTTGAGTTCTCCGAGAGCGACACACCCGACAAGCTGATAATGATAAGCGGAAACCCCATATGGGGGCGCGAAAAGTCGCGCGGCGGCTTCGACTGTTCGCTCTCCTCGGACGAGGGCAAAACGTGGAGCGAATATGAGAGCTTCTTTACGGAAAAGGACGAGGTTACGCACTATCCGATAGTGGCACTCAGCTCGCTGACAAGACTCCGCGAAAACGGAAAATTCGTCGATAAATGGATGGGCCTTTTCCATGAGCGCAATTTTGTAAATTATAAAACCGTACTGTCTTTTTCAAAGGACGGAAAAATGATTTGGACAAAGCCCGAACCGTATTTTTCCGCGTATAGGGACATTGAGAAAAGGTCGCAGATGTGCGAGGTCGAGTGTGTCCGCAGCGATATGGGCAGGGGCGACGAGCTTATGCTTATAACGCGCAGCAATTCAAAAAGAATAAATTCGCTTTTGAGCTTTTCCCGTGACGAGGGAAAAACGTGGTCAAGACCCGTGGCGGCTCCCGCGTCATTAAACGGCGAAAGACACAAGGCGGAGTATCTGCCGGACGGCAGACTGTTTATAACCTTCCGCTCGATAGAGCGTGATTTGCGTAAAAATCTGAAACACAGCGAAAATAAGCTCCGCGGATGGTATTCCGAGGGCTGGGTTGCGCTCGTGGCGGATTACAACGACCTGAAAAACGGCGGCGAGGGAGATTACCGCATCAAGGTCGCGCATACATATCTTGACTCGCAGTCTGAGCCTTGCGTTGCGGCAAATGCCGACACGGGCTACTGCGGAAACGTCATTTTGCCCGACGGTACTGCGGTTATCTGTTCTTACGGTATCTTTTCCGTCGAGGAAAAAAAGGACGGTGTTTACTCTACCGATAAGGGCAGGAAAAAGCGCAGAACGTATATTATTTCAAAAAGAATAAACGTGAAGGATGTCGAAAAATTACTTGATAGATAAAAAACAACTAAACGGTAAATCGAAGCTTGCAAATCACGAATTTTGATTTCCGACGGAATTGAAAATACGTATAAAAAAACCGGAAAGCGAGAGCTTATAAACGCTCAGCCTTCCGGCTTTATTATGCTTTTGTGTCTTTGATTACATACTTTCGGGAACCGTGATTTTAAATTCCGTAAGTATTATGCCCATAACATCCTTGACCCTGCAGCACAGATAAAGTCTTGCCGCACGGAGCTTCTCGTCGTCAACGCCCACTCTGCAGGCGTTGTAGAACTTGTGGAAGAGTGTGGCAAGCGTTACGGCATAGCGTGTTATTCTTGCCGGGTCATAGTCCTTGGCGGCGGTGATTATCTCGTCCGTCAGAGCCGAGAGGTGGCGTATAAGCTCGCGCTCCTCGGGCGCATTTAAGAGCATAAGCTCCTCTTCGGTGCAGTCGCGCGGTTCAATGCCCTCCTCTTTCATCTTGCGGAGTATGCTGCATATTCTCGCGTTTGCGTACTGGCAGTAATAAACGGGGTTTTGCGAATCCTCTTTTACGGCAAGTCCCAAATCGAAGTCTATTGTTGAGCCGGGCTCGCGCATATTGAAGAAAAATCTTGCGGCGTCAATCGGTACTTCGTCAAGCAAATCGACAAGCGTTACGGCGTTTCCCGTGCGCTTTGACATTCTTACGGGTTCGCCGTCCTTCATAAGGTTTACAAGCTGCATTAAAACAACGTCGAGCCTTGACGAATCAATGCCTATGGCTTCAAGTGCGCCCTTGAGTCTTGCCACGTGGCCGTGGTGGTCGGCACCCCAGACGTCTATCGCTTTGTCAAAGCCGCGGTCAACAAGCTTGTTGCGGTGATAGGCTATGTCGGCGGCAAAGTATGTGGGATTGCCGTTTTGACGAATGAGCACGTCGTCCTTTAATTCAAGGCGGTCTATCTGCTCTTGGGTTTTGCCCGCCTTTTTAAGCAGCTTTGTCTGCATTTCGATGTTTTTATACCAGAGAGCACCGTCTTTTTCATATGTCATACCGTTGTCGGTGAGGATTTTTATCACATCGTCGACAGCACCTTTGTGAAGCACGCTCTCGTGGAACCATGTGTCGTATTTAATGCGGTATTTTGCGAGATTGTCCTTCATATTCTGTATGTTTTTAGGCAAAGCGAAGTCTACGAGCGCTTTTCTTCTCTGCTCCTCGCTCTTTTCCATATAGCTGTCGCCGTACTGCTTTGCAAATTCCTCGGCACGCTCCTTTATGTCCGCACCGTGATAGCTGTCCTCCGGAAGAGAGGGCGCTTTATCGCCCGAAAACAGCTGTTGATAACGAATATCCAAGGAGAGTGCAAATTTATCTATCTGATTGCCTGCATCGTTGATATAGAATTCACGCGAGACGTCGTAGCCTGCCATTGACAGTACCGAGGCGAGACAGTCGCCGAGAGCACCGCCGCGCGCGTTGCCCATATGCATGGGACCCGTGGGATTTGCCGAGACGAATTCGACGTTCACTTTTTTATTCTTGCCGAAGTCGCTGCTGCCGTATTTTTCGCCGCACTCCTTGATGTCGAGCAGTATATCGGCGTAATATCTGTCGCCGAGCGTGAAGTTTATAAATCCGGGACCCGCAACGCTGCAGGACTCGAAATATGAGTCGCCGAGGTCTATGTATTTCGAAACGGCGTCAGCGATTTTTTTAGGAGCGGTGCGAAAAGCTCTCGCGCAGGCAAACGCCGCGTTTACCGAGTAGTCGCCGTTGGCTCTGTCGGCCGGGACCTCTATCTTGAAGCCCGGTATAGGCTCGGCGGGTAAAACTCCGTCGGCAATCGCTTTTCCGAGAGCCTCGGTTACGAGAGAGTGAAGCCGGTTTTCGGTATCTTTAACTATTTTAGACATCTTATATTTTCCCTTCAGAAACAGTTATTTTCATTGAGTTGAGAGCCCTTGAATCGGGGGCAAATTCTATTGTGTACTCGGTTTCGAGCGTGCCGCCGTTTTCCGACATATCCGTGAAAACACGGTTCGTAAAAAGCCCGAGCGAAAATTCGCCGTAGGGCGTTGAATATACGCTTGTGCGGCGCTCGCCGTTTTTAAGCTTCAGCTCCGTGCTGTATCCGCCCTCTCGCGCTACGCTGACGCTGTCGCCGCCCTCAACGGTAACAAGGGTCTTGCAGCCCTTCAGCTCTCCGTCGTATTCGGTGTAGGCGAGAGTGTATCGTCCGTCGCCGTATTCGAGCGTGCCGTTTACGCTTACGGTGTATTTTTCGTCGCGGCCGCCGAGCGTCTGGGTGTTTTCCACCTCTATCAGAACATCTTTTTTCATATTATCACTTATCTTCTTTTATCTCCGCGGCAAGCTTAAAGAGCTTATCCAAAAGCTTCGGGTAGGGGACGCCGCTTTGCTCCATAAGCTTCGGATACATACTGATTGAGGTAAAGCCGGGAATTGTATTTATCTCGTTGAACATCACTCTGCCGTCGGATTTTCTCACAAAGAAATCGACTCTTGACAGCCCCGTACAGCCGAGAGTTTTAAATGCCCTTACGGCTTCCTTGCGAACCTCGTTTTGCTTATCCTCGGGAAGCTCTGCGGGAATGAGCAAGCGGCTGTCGCTCACATATTTCGCGGTGTAGTCGTAGAATTCGTTGCAGGAGATTATCTGGCCTATGCAGGACGCCATCGGCCTGTAATTTCCTATTACGGCACACTCAACCTCAAAGCCGTCCACAAATTCTTCGAGAACCGCTTTTCTGTCGCACGAGAACGCCTTTTCGAGAGCCTCTCGCAGCTCGCTTTCGTCGTGAGCCTTTGTGATGCCTACTGAGGAGCCTGCGTTGGCCGGTTTTACGAATATCGGATAGCCGAGTGTTGCTTCGGCTTTTTTTATGAATTCGGTGCAGTTTTCGCGGTATTCGTTTACGTCGGTCGCGAGCCATTTTGCCTGAGCTATTCCGGCTTGGTCGGCAAGCGTGTTTGTGACCGCCTTATCCATGCACACAGACGACGCAAGAACGCCGCAGCCGACATACGGTATACCGGACAGCTCCAAAAGCCCTTGTATTGTGCCGTCCTCGCCGTTTTTGCCGTGCATTACGGGAAAGCAGACGTCAATATGTATCTTTTCGGGACCGGACTCCCTGAAAACCGTGATGCCGTGGTCTTTTCTGTCGGGCGAGAGCAAAGCCTTTGTGCATTTGCCGCTTTTTATCCATTTATCCTCCGGCAAAAGAGAAACGTCGCCCTCAAAGAGAAACCATTCGCCCTCCTTGGTTATACCGAGCGGGCAAACCTCGTATTTATCGCGCGGAATGTTGCTTACAACGTATGAAGCCGATACGCACGAAACGTCGTGCTCGCTTGATACTCCGCCGAAAAGAACGAGAACCTTCTTCATAATTTATCACCCCGTGAAAATTTCAGAAAATAAATTGAGCTGAGATATAATTATACATATACTAATAAATGATAACATATTACGGCGGCATAATCAATCTTTGTTTAAATTTAATTTCAAAGGCCGCAAAAAGTCCTTGACAAAGCGCAAAAGAAGTCATATAATACCGTTACAACAAAGTAGAGCAGTTCGTTCTCACCCGTGATTTTAAGATGAAACGGGTCAATACATCGGGGTTATCCCTTATTAAGTGTGTTGAGTGCGAGCGGTTATCTGTTCGCACTTTTGTTATTTTATTTTAAGAACGGAGTGATTACCTATCGGTACCAAAGAAATGCAGATCAATGAAGACATCCGTGACAGGGAAGTACGCGTAGTAACCGACGGCGGAGAGCAGCTCGGCATAATGTCGGCTAAGGAGGCTCTTAGAAAGGCAGAGGAGAGAAACCTCGACCTTGTTAAAATATCCCCCAACGCAAAGCCGCCCGTTTGTAAAATCATGGATTACGGCAAATACCGTTTTGAGCAGTCAAAGCGCGAAAAGGAAAACAGAAAAAACCAGCGCGTTATTGAAATCAAGGAGATTCGTCTTTCGCTCAACATTGATACTCACGACTTTGAGACGAAGGTCAATCACGCTCACAAATTCTTAAAGGCCGGAAATAAGGTCAAGGTTTCCATCCGTTTCAGAGGCCGTGAAATGGCTCATCCGCAGATAGGCGAGGTTTCTATGAAACGCTTTGCCGAAGCTTGCGAAGAGTTTGCAACAGTCGAAAAACCGGCGAAGCTCGAGGGGCGTCAGATGCTGATGTTCCTTGCGCCCAAGGCGTGACCGTAAAAAATATCAGGAGGAATTTTGCAATGCCTAAGATCAAAACACACAGCGGAGCTAAAAAACGCTTCAAATTATCAAAGAACGGCAAGCCGATAAGAGCACATGCCAACAAGTCTCATATCCTTACCAAAAAGAACACAAAGAGAAAGAGAAATCTTCGCAAGACATCCGTTGCCGATACAACTAATGTTAAGCAGATTAAACGTCTCATTCCTTATAAATAATCGGAGCGGTTTATATACCGCCATACTTAAACATTCGGAGGTAACTAACTAATGGCACGTGTTAAAGGTGCGATGATGACTCGCAAAAGAAGAAATAAAACATTAAAGCTTGCTAAGGGCTACTACGGCTCAAAGAGCAGACTTTTCAAGACCGCAAAGGAAGCGGTTATGAAGTCCGGCCAGTATGCTTATATCGGCAGAAAGCAGAAGAAGAGAGATTTCAGACAGCTTTGGATAACAAGAATCTCGGCTGCCTGCAAGATGAACGGTATGAATTATTCAACCTTCATAAACGGCCTTAAAAAAGCCGGTATCGACTTAAACCGCAAGATGCTTTCGGAGATTGCGATTTCGGATCCTGCGGCGTTTACCACGCTCACCGAAAAAGCTAAAGAAGCGCTTAAATAAGTTATTGCCACGCCTGAGAGTTTCCCTCAGGCGTGTTTTTCCTTTTAATTACGGCACTTCGGTTTTGCTTTAAATCACGTGCATTCGGGACTTTTTTGCACAAGGTTTCAAAGGCGCGCGATCTAAGGAAAAACCGATGCTCGCATCACAGGAGAATTTTATGCGGATAACGAGCAGAAATAACGAAAAAATCAAAGCCTTCGTAAAGCTGCGCGACAGTGCGAGAGCGCGAAATACAGAGGGGCTTTTTGTCCTTGAGGGAGCAAGGCTTTGCTTTGACGCTCTTGAGAGCGGATACAATGTGCAGGAGCTTTTTTACACCGAGACGGCACTTTCGCGTTACGCTGAAAGGGTGACTGCGCTTATAGAAAACAGCGTTGCGGCTTTTGAAGCTGCGGACGAGGTGGCGCAAAAGCTTGCGGATACCGTGAATTCACAGGGCGTGTTTTGTACGGTAAAAATGAAAGAAACGGCGGAGATATGCCCGTCTTCACCGAAAAAATACGTTGCGCTTGACGGTATTCAGAATCCAGACAATCTCGGTGCGATATCACGTACCGCAGAGGCACTCGGGGTTGACGCGCTGATAGTCGGCGGCGGCTGCGATATATATAATCCCAAAGCCCTCAGAGCGTCAATGGGCGCACTTTTGAGACTTCCCGTCATAAGCGTGCCGTCTGTTTTACCGGTGCTGCAAAAGGCGAGGGAAAACGGCTTACCCGTGTTGTCAACGGTGCCGGATTCCGCGGCAGAGGATATAACGACTGTCGATTTTTCGCGCGGAGCGGTCACCGTTATAGGGAACGAGGGAAACGGCGTGTCAAAGGAAGTAAAGGCTTTTTCCGACAGGTTCATAACAATACCGATGGGCGGCAAGGCGGAGTCGCTTAATGCTTCCGCTGCCGCTACGATAACAATGTGGGAAATGATGAAATGAACAATGAGAGTGTTTACTGGCTCTGGCTCGCAAAAACTCTCGGAGCGGGGGCCAAAACTGCGGATATTATAAATTACTTCGGAAGCGCGCGAATGCTCTATGAAAAGGGCAGTCGCGAATGGCGGCTTTCGGGTATACTTACGGCGTCACAGATAAACAAGCTGTCGCTTTTCAGCCCGTCGCAGTTCGCCGAGACGCTTCGTGTTTGCGTCGATAACGGCTGGCGCATAATAACGCCCGACAGCGAATATTATCCGAAAAGACTCAGAGAAATCGCAGACCCTCCGTCGGTGCTCTTTGTTTGGGGCGATGAAACGATTTTAAACAGCGAGGTTATGCTTTCGGTAGTCGGCACGAGAAAGGCGTCGAATTACAGCATGCGCGTCACAAGGCTGCTGTCGTCAAAGCTTGCAAAGGCGGGCGCCGTCATAGTTTCGGGCGGTGCGCTCGGCGTTGACAGCGCGGCGCATACCGGCGCTATGGAGGGCGGAAGAACGATAGCCGTTCTGGGCTGCGGGCTCGGAACCGACTATTTGCGCGACAATGCCGCTCTAAGGCGTGAAATATCAAAAAACGGTGCGGTTATAACGGAGTATTTTCCGTTTACTCCTGCGTCGAGAACAACATTCCCGATGAGAAACAGGATAATATCGGGGATGAGCCTCGGCACGATAGTGGTTGAGGCCGGCGAGAGGAGCGGCTCGCTTATTACGGCAAGGCTTGCTCTCTCGGAGGGCAGAGACGTGTTTGCCGTCCCGGGCGAAGTTATAACCTCCGCGTTTACCGGGACCAACCGTCTGATACACGACGGAGCAAAGCCCGTATTTACGGCACTTGACGTTTTGGAAGAATATTATTATACTTACCCGGATAAGATTGATTTAAGCGGAGCGGATAAGCCGCTCGGCGAGGCTCTTAAAAATATGCCGATTGAGGAAGTCTCCGTTCCGGAAGCCGTTCATCGTGCCGTAAGGCAAAAATCAAAGCCGGCACAGAAAAAAGCGGCGGAGAATAAGACTCCGCAGAAGAGCGCGCCGAGGGAGCTGCCCGACTCGCTTACGGAAAACGCGAAAAAGCTGTATTCGGTCTTAACAACAGAGCCGCGGCATATTGATGATTTGAGCGAGGAAGCGAAGCTCTCCTCCGCCGATACACTTGCCGCTCTTACAGAACTCGAGCTGTATTCGCTCGTTGCCCTCTCTGAGGGAAAGCATTATTATAAGGTCTGATACGGCAAAAGCCGTTATTATCGAGAAACAGGAGTTTGTTTATGTCAAAGCTTGTTATAGTGGAGTCGCCGCACAAGGCGACAATGATTAAAAAATATCTCGGAAAAAGTTACGATGTAACCGCGTCCGTCGGACATATAAGGGATTTGCCGGCGGCAAAGCTCTCGGTTGACATCAAAAACGATTTTGCACCGAAATACGCAATAGTCAAGGGCAAGGAGAAGCTTGTCAAGGAATTAAAGGAAAAAGCCGCAAATGCAGATGAGGTTCTGCTCGCAACCGACCCCGACCGAGAGGGAGAGGCTATTTCCTGGCATCTTGCCACGGTTCTCGGGCTGCCGCTTGACGAAAAGAACAGAGTTAAATTTAACGAGATAAACGAAAACGCGGTCAGAAAGGGCATAGCAAGCCCCGAAAAAATCGATATGGACCTTGTTGACGCTCAGCAGGCGAGAAGAATTCTCGACAGACTCGTCGGCTATAAGCTCAGCCCGTTCGTATCGCAAAAGATACACAGAGGACTTTCGGCAGGCAGAGTTCAGTCCGTTGCCGTAAGGCTCGTCGTTGACCGCGAAGAGGAAATTCGCAAATTCGTTCCAGAGGAATATTGGTCACTTGACGCAAAATTCACCGCGCCGTCCTCAAAAAAGGCATTTAAGGCAGCGTTTACGGGCGACGAAACCGGCAAGATAAAGCTCAAGACAAAAGAGGAGACCGACGCGATTTTGGCAAGACTTCAGGATGCGGAATACTCCGTGTCGTCGGTCAAAAAAGGAACGCGCAGACGTTCTCCGGCGCCGCCGTTTACAACCTCCACCATGCAGCAGGACGCCTCCAGAAAGCTCGGATTTCAGGCTAAGCGCACTATGAAAATAGCGCAGGAGCTTTATGAAGGTATGGAGGTAGAGGGCTTCGGCGCAACAGGTCTTATAACATATATGAGAACCGACTCGCTCCGTATATCGGAAGAGGCAAGGCAGGAGGGCAACGCCTTTATCGAGGAGAATTACGGCAAGCAGTATCTGCCCGAAAAGCCGCGCTATTTTAAGACTAAGGCGAGCGCACAGGACGGCCACGAGGCAATTCGCCCCACCGTTCCGGCAATCACACCCGAAATTGCCAAAAAGAGCCTTACTCCGGAGCAGTTCAAGCTTTACAGCCTTATTTGGAAGCGCTTTATGGCAAGTCTTATGTCAAATTGCATACAGGATACGGTAAAGATAGAAATAAAGGCAGTCGGCGAGAGTGACAAAAACACCGACAGATATTGCACGTTTAATGCGAGCGGTTATACGGTTCGTTTTGACGGTTATACACGCCTTTACGAAGCCGCAACAGATGAGGACGAGGACGAGGGCAAGCTCCCCGAAATCAAGGCGGGCGATGCATTAAAGCTCAAGGAAATGCTCGGAAATCAGCACTTCACACAGCCGCCTGCACGCTATACCGAGGGCTCGCTCATTAAGATGCTTGAGGAAACGGGCGTCGGCAGACCGAGTACGTACGCCTCAATAGTGTCAACCATTACCTCGCGCGAATATGTTGTCCGCGAGCAGAAGCAGCTTAAGCCCACGGAGCTCGGAGAAGCGGTCGTCAAGCTCTTAAAGGAGCATTTCCCGAATATAGTTAACGTAAAATTTACGGCCTCCATGGAGAGCGATCTCGATAAGGTAGAGAATCACGAAATAGATTATATAGCAATGCTTCATACGTTTTATGACGGCTTTGACAAAACGCTTGAAAAGGCAAAAGCCGATATGGAGGGCGTTAAGATAAAGCTTAAAGAGGACGAGACGAATATTCCGTGCGAAAAGTGCGGAAGAATGATGGTTATAAAAACCGGCAGATTCGGTAAATTCCTCGCGTGCCCGGGTTATCCGGAGTGCAAAAACACAAAGCCGTACGTAATAGAGACAACCGCCACCTGCCCGGTGTGCGGAGGCAAGGTGATTCAGAAAAAGAGCAAAAAAGGATATACGTTCTTCGGCTGCGAAAATTATCCCGAATGCAACTTTATGACGTGGGATAAGCCGACGGACGAAAAATGTCCCAAGTGCGGCAAGTCGCTCTTCAAGAAAAAAGGCGGAATCTTAGTTTGCCTTGACGAAAACTGCGGCTTTGAGAAAAAAGCGGAGCGCAAAAAGAAAAGCGCAAAGACTCAAGAGGAAGACTGATGAAAGCAGCGGTAATCGGTGCGGGTCTCGCCGGATGTGAGGCGGCAAAGCAGCTGTCGAGGGCGGGAATACCCACATATCTCTATGAAATGAAGCCGAAGAAATTTTCTCCGGCGCATAAAAACGAAAATTTTGCGGAGCTTGTATGCTCCAATTCACTGAAGGCGGAGCGGCTCAATTCCGCGGCAGGGCTTTTAAAGGCGGAGATGGAGATGCTTTCTTCCGTGTGCGTCGAGGCTGCCAAAAGGACAAGAGTTCCGGCAGGAGGTGCACTTTCGGTCGACAGAGACAGATTCTCGGCTCTTATAACGGAAAATATAAAAAGCGATAAGAACATAACGATCATAAACGAGGAGGCTTCCGTCTTACCCGATGCCGATGTTGTTATAGTGGCGGCAGGGCCGCTCGCGAGCGACGCGCTGACAGGTACAATACACGCTCTCTGCGGCGACGGATTATCTTTCTACGATGCGGCGGCACCGATAGTTTCGGCGGACAGCGTAGATATGGAATATGCCTTTACACAGTCGAGATATGACCGCGGCGGCAGCGACGATTACATTAACTGCCCCATGAATAAAGAGCAGTATGAAGCGTTTTACGAAGCAATTATAAATGCCGAGAGTGCCGAAACGCACTCCTTTGACAAGCGGCACGATGTGTATGAGGGCTGTATGCCTATTGAGGTTTTGGCGTCGCGCGGAAAAGACACCATGCGCTTCGGACCGTTAAAGCCCGTAGGGCTTCGCGACCCGAGAACGGGGCACAGACCGTGGGCAAATCTTCAGCTTCGCCGTGAGAACAGCGGCGGTACGATGTATAATCTTGTCGGATTTCAAACAAATCTCAAATTCGGCGAGCAAAAAAGAGTGTTTTCCATGTTTCCGGCACTTCACGATGCGGAATTTCTCCGCTACGGAGTTATGCACAGAAACACGTTTATAAATTCACCGCGGCTTTTAAACGCCTCATATTCTCTGCGCTCGGACAAAAGAATATTTTTTGCCGGTCAGATAACCGGAGTAGAGGGCTATATGGAATCGGCCTCCTCCGGAATTATGGCGGGGCTGAACGCCGCAAGGTACCTTTTGGGAAAAGAGCCGCTTGTGCTTCCGAATACCACCGTCACGGGTGCTCTCGCGAGATATATAAGCGATGAAACCGTGACGAATTTTCAGCCTATGGGGGCCAATTTCGGTATGCTTCCGCCGCTCCCCGAAAAGATAAGGGACAAGAGCGAGCGTTATACGGCAATCGCCGAAAGAGGTATGAGAGATCTCGAGGAATATCTTAAAAGTCTCGGGCTGTGAGAGTGAAAGGACTTTAAAATGGATAACGGACTTAACGAATTACAGGAAAAAATACAATATAGATTTAAAAATATATCGCTTTTGGAAAGAGCGGTCACACATTCGTCGTATGCAAACGAAAAGCATCTTACGACGGGCGACAATGAGCGCCTTGAGTTTCTGGGCGACTCGGTTCTCGGCTTTATAACGGCTGAATATCTTTTTTCGCACCACAGAAATTTTCCCGAGGGCGAGCTGACGCGCCTGCGTTCTTATGCCGTGTGCGAAAAATCGCTTTTTGAGTATGCCAAGGAAATAGACCTCGGCGACAGGCTCTTGCTCGGTAAGGGTGAGGAGATGACGGGCGGCAGAACAAGGCCGTCGGTTGTGTCGGACGCATTTGAGGCTGTAATTGCCGCAATTTATATCGACGGCGGCATAGGCGAGGCAAAAAAATTCGTTTTGCGCTTCGTCGAGCCGTATGTTGAGGCAAAGCCGTCATTTAAGGATTACAAGACCATACTTCAGGAGGTCGTTCAAAAAAATCAAGGCGAGAGCTTAAAGTATGTTCTTGTCAGCGAGAGCGGCCCCGACCACGATAAGCACTTTAAGGTTGAGGTGCATTTAAACAGCAATGTTATAGGAGCGGGCGTCGGCAGCAGCAAGAAAAAGGCTGAGCAGGCGGCGGCAAAAGAAGCGTTGGAGCTGATGGGAATTTGAAACACGTAAACGTGGCTCTTTTTGTGCCTCACGCGGGCTGCCCTCATCAGTGCAGCTTCTGCAATCAAAAGACAATATCGGGCAGTATAAAGCCGCTGACACCGGAGGATGTGACAGCGGCTTGTGATATTGCCAAAAACGGCGGTGTAACAAGGGAAACCTCGGAAATAGCGTTTTTCGGCGGCTCGTTTACCGCGGTTGACAGAGATTATATGGTGTCTCTTTTAGAGGCGGCAAAGCCGTATATCGACGGAGGATATTTCGGCGGAATAAGAATTTCCACGCGTCCCGACGCAATTGATGACGAAAGACTTGAGATATTAAAGAAATATCACGTGACGTCAATCGAGCTCGGCGCGCAGAGTATGGACGATAGCGTGCTTAAAATAAACCGACGCGGCCACACTGCAAAGGACGTCGAAAACGCCTCGCGCCTTATAAAAAGCTACGGCTTTTCGCTCGGACTTCAGATGATGACAGGGCTTATGGGCGACACCGACGAGAAATGCATTAAAACCGCCGAAAGGCTGATAGCCCTCTCGCCCGACACGGTCAGAATCTACCCGACGATAGTTCTTGAAAACACACCTTTGGCGGATTATCTTCGCGACGGCAGTTACAGAGCCGAAACCCTGAATGAGGCTGTGAGTCTCTGCGCAAGGCTGCTTTTAATGTTCCGAGAAAACAACATAAAGGTAATCCGTCTCGGTCTGCACAGCGGCGGAAATGTAGATGAGGGTTACCTTGCCGGCGCATACCATCCGGCATTCCGCGAGCTTTGCGAGGGCAAGATTTACCTTGAAAAAATGCTCTCCGAGCTGTCAAAGCTGCCTAAGGATATGCCGTATGTTATAGAAGTCCCCGAAAAATCGATCGGGAAAGCAAAGGGACAGAACAAAAGAAATGAAAAAGCATTGCTAAACAACGGATTTCAGTGTAAAATAAAGGGTAACGAATTTTTAAACGATTACGATATAAAGATAACAGAAGATATTTAAAGGAATTTAAAGAATGATTTTAAAAGCGCTGGAAATGCAGGGGTTTAAATCCTTCCCCGATAAAACGGTACTTGAATTTAATAAGGGCATTACAGCCGTAGTAGGACCCAACGGAAGCGGAAAGAGCAATATCTCCGACGCCGTGCGCTGGGTTCTCGGCGAGCAGTCCACAAAAACGCTTCGCGGCTCAAAAATGGAGGACGTTATTTTTTCGGGCACGGACGTCCGCAAGGCAAAGGGCTTTGCGGAGGTAACGCTGCGCCTTGACAACACCGACCGTTCGCTTAATAAAGACAGCGACGAGGTGTCGGTTACAAGGCGTTATTACCGTTCTGGCGACAGCGAATATCTCGTGAACGGCGAATCCGCGCGTCTTCGCGACGTAAACGAGCTGTTTATGGATACGGGCCTCGGCAGGGACGGTTACTCCATTGTCGGGCAGGGCAAAATCGCCGATATGGTGTCGCCCAAGGCGAGCGAGCGCCGAGATATGCTGGAGGAAGCGGCGGGAATTTCGCATTTTCGTTACAGACGCGGTGACGCGATTAAAAGACTCGCGCAGGCGGAGGAAAATCTCGTAAGGCTTCGCGACATACTCTCGGAGCTTGAGAGCAGAGTAGGTCCTTTAAAGGCGCAGAGCGAAAAGGCACAGAAATTCATAGTGCTTGCCGGTGAGCGAAAAAATCTCGAAATAGGTATTTGGCTCAACACGATAGACAAGACCGGCGAAAAAATGCGCGATCAGGAGCATAAAATAGAAATTGCCGAGGCGTCGCACAAGGAGGCTCAGGATGAGCTTTCAAAAATCGGCGAGATGATTGACAAGGCGGCGGACGGCACAAGAGACATAAACATTAAATTGGAGGAAATCAGAAATTCGGCTTCGGGCTTTGAAGAAAAGCTTTCGGATATAGATTCGCAGATAAAGGTTGCCGAAAACTCGATTTTACATAACAACGAGACAATAGAGCGTATAAACCGTGACAAGGCTGCGGAGAACGAGACGGAGCAAAATATTGACGCCGCCGTTTCCGCTGCACGGGAATGCATACAAAAGGCAGAGGAGCAAATAGCCGACGCAACAAGGCAGATGGACGAGCTCTCAAAGCAGGAGGAGACTTATCGCCTGAGCAGCTCCGAGTTTTCCGATAGGGCGGCAGCTCTTTCGGGTGAAATATCGGCACTTTCCGTAAGGCTTGCGGATTGCCGAGTTACGGCGGAAACCGCAAATTCCTCCATAGAGGAGATAAGGTCGAGAATTTCCGCGATAGACGAGTCCATGGGAACGCGCAAGGACGATTACGACGCGCTTTTAAAACGCAAAGCCGACGCGGAAGCGGAACTTAAGGAAATACAGGACGAGATAGTTTCCGTCAAAAACGCGATAGACGGCTATACTTTGCGATTTGAAAACCGCGGCAAAAAGGCAGACAGCGTAAAGCTTGCCATAGACGAAAAACAGCGCGAGCTTCACAAGGGGCAGGACAGGGTCCGCCTTCTTGAGGATCTCGAAAAAAATATGGAGGGCTACTTCGGCGCGGTAAAAGCCGTTATGAAGGAGTCGGGCAGAGGTGCGCTCAGGGGCATATACGGTCCCGTATCTCAGCTCATAACGGTTAAGGATAAGTATTCGGCTGCTATCGAGACGGCTCTCGGAGCGGCTGTGCAGAACATTGTTGTAGATAATGAAACCGACGCAAAGCGCGCCATGGGCTTCTTAAAGGAGCACCGCGCAGGCAGAGCCACATTTTTGCCGATAACCGCAATTAAGGGCAGAGTTCTCTCAGAGCAGGGGCTCGACGACCAATACGGCTTTGTAAGCATTGCCTCCGATCTTGTGTCGTATGACAACAAATATTCGGAGATAATCCGCTGGCTTTTGGGTCGCACGGCAGTTGCCGAGGACATAGATTCCGCCATAGCTATCGCAAAAAAATATTCGCATCGCTTCCGCATAGTCACGCTTGACGGTCAGGTTATAAATGCCGGCGGCTCCATGACGGGCGGCTCTCGCGTTCAAAATGCAGGCATACTCAGCCGAGGCAATGAGATTGAAAGACTTAAAGGCTCTCTTGCTTCAATGCAAAAAGAGCTTGACGGGATGCTCTCGGATTACAAGCTTTTGTCGGAGGACGCCTCTGCCGCAAAGGCGGAGCTTGAGGGCGCCGAGGGCGATCTTTTAAGAGCTAAAGAAGAAAATATCCGCCGCGAGGGCGAATTGAAGCTTGCAAGCGACAAGCTCGCGTCCGTTTCCTCGGGCGTTAAAGAGCTTTTGGAGGAAAAGGAGACTCTCGAAAAGAGAATCGAGTCCGTAAGCTCGGGTGCCGAGGCGGCTCGTTCGCAAATCGACGAGCTTAAAGAAACGCTGGAAAACAAGGAAAAAGAGCTTGAGAGTATAACCGGCGACAGCAAGACTCTTCAAAAGAATCGCGAGGAGGTCGCGTCAAAAGCGGCTGAAATAAGACTTCGCATAGTTTCACTCCAAAAGGATGTTGAGGCGAACACGGACGAGATTACAAGGCTTAAAAATCGTAAGACAGGTCACCTCGACCGTCTCTCGGAGCTTGACGGAGAAATACGCGAAATCGAAGAGAAAAACGACGAACTCAGAGCCTTGACCGAGCGGCTTTCGGCTGATGAAAAGGCTCTTAAAGCAAATCACGGCGACGCGCAAAATCAGATAAACGAGCTGATTTCACAGCGTGACGAGCTTGAAAAGCAGGCGAATGACTTAAGGCTTCACGAGCGCGCAAAATCCGAGGAGCGCGAACGTCTCAGCGGCGACATAGCGCGTCTTGAAGAGCGCAAAATAGCAATGCGCAACGAATATGACAATCTGACGAGCAAGCTTTACGACGAGTATCAACTCACCCGTCGCGAGGCTGCGGCTCTCGAAATAGAAATTGACGATTACTCCCTTGCGGCAAAGCGTCTCGCAGAGCTTAAATCGCAAATCCGCGCTCTCGGCTCCGTAAACGTCTCCGCAATAGAGGAATACAAAGAGGTATCCGAGCGTTACGAATTCTTATCGGGGCAGATAAATGATGTCGAAACCTCGCGCGCGGAGCTTAATAAGATGATAGATGATTTGACCGGTAAAATGGCAGAGCAGTTTCGCGAGCAGTTTAATCGCATCAACTCATGCTTCGGACAGACCTTTATTGAGCTGTTCGGCGGAGGTAAGGCGGAGCTTCGGCTCGAGGACGAGCGCGACGTGCTTGGCAGCGACATTGAAATCAAGGTTCAGCCGCCCGGCAAAAACGTTCAGAACATCAACTTGCTCTCCGGCGGTGAAAAGGGACTTTCCGCCATTGCGCTTCTTTTTGCGATACTCAAGGTAACCCCTGCGCCGTTCTGTATTTTCGACGAGGTTGAAGCGGCACTTGACGACGTCAACGTTTCGCGTTACGCTCAGTACGTTCGCCGTATGACTAAAAACACCCAGTTCATCTTAATTACCCATCGTCGCGGCACCATGGAAGAAGCCGACGTACTGTACGGTGTGACCATGCAGGAAAAGGGTGTATCCAAATTACTTGAGTTAAAGACAGCCGAAATGGCGAAGAAACTCGGTTTAGCATAAATCTTGCGCACAATGCGGCTTTTGTTCACCCGAACTCGCGTACCGTAGTACGCGTCGGGGTTCACAAAAACCACCTTGTACACAATCTTTAAGCTAAACGGCATTGATATATAAAACCAAAAATTGCAGCGTAAATCTTCGGCGCCATACGAATTTCCCTCACCCAAACTCGCGTATATACATACGCGTCGGAGCTTACGAAAACCCGTCTTGCACCAAATCTTTACGCTAAACGGCACGGCTATATAATTTAAACAGAACACAGCGTAAATCTTGCGCACAATGCGGCTTTTGTTCACCCAAACTCGCGTATATACATACGCGTCGGGGTTCACAAAAACCACCTTGCACTAAGTCTACGCTAAACGGGTTTGATATATACTTCAAATAAAATGCAGCGTAATCTTCGGCACAATGCGGCTTTTGTTCACCCGAACTCGCATATAGACAAAAATTAACTACACGCCGCTTTGAGCTTTATTTGCGGCGAAAAACGCGGCGATACTGTGGCTGTGCTTAAAATATTCGCATAATCTATTTGATTGAAATCAAAAATTTCTTATCCGAAAGGAATAAACAAATGGGAATTTTCAGCAAAATAAATTTCGGCCTTACAAAGACCCGAAATAAAATGGCGGGAGCGATTGATGATTTGCTCGACAGCGTCGGCGAGATAAACGACGACCTTTACACCGAGCTTGAAGAGCTGCTCGTTATGCACGATGTCGGAGTGCAGACCTCGCTTGAGATAATCGAGGAGCTTCGCAAGCGCGTGCCGGAGAAAAAAATCAAAAATCCGACAATGGTTAAGGATGAAATCAAGGAGATTGTCGCCGAAAAGCTATACGGCGGCGAGGATATGGGGCTTATAACCATACCGTCCATCATATTTGTAATAGGCGTCAACGGCGTAGGTAAAACCACGACCATAGGCAAATTGGCGGCGATGTACAAGTCCGAGGGCAAAAAGGTCATTTTGGGAGCGGCCGACACATTCCGTGCCGCGGCAATCGACCAGCTTCAGATTTGGGCGGACAGAGCCGGTGTTGATATAGTAAAGCACACCGAGGGAGCAGACCCGGCGGCTGTTGTTTTTGACACGATAAATGCCGCAAAGGCAAGAAACTGCGACATTGTCATAATTGACACCGCGGGAAGACTTCACAATAAAAAGAACCTTATGGATGAGCTCGCCAAAATGTACCGCATTATAGACCGCGAGCTTCCGTATTCGGACCGCGAGGTGCTGTTGGTGCTTGACGCCACAACGGGACAGAATGCCGTAAATCAGGCGCGCGAATTTATGAACGCCGCCGAAATCACCGGCATAGTTTTAACAAAGCTTGACGGTACGGCTCGAGGCGGAGTTGTTCTCACTATTAAAAATGAGCTTGGGATTCCCGTTAAATTTATAGGCGTGGGCGAGCAGATTGATGATTTGCAGCCGTTTAACCCCAGGGCTTTTGCCGATGGTCTGTTTGAAAAAATAGATTACAACGAGGAGGACGAAAAAGATGGAATTTCGCAAGAAGATGTGGCGCCTGACGGGCAAATTATTCAAGCTGCTGGATCACAACAGATCGGACATACTGATAAGGATGAACAAAGCGGCAAAGACGAAGATAAAAAAGAAGAGGGCAAAGTCAAAGCTGACGACGACGCAGCAGATGAAAGCGGAGTTCATGGACTGGAACAGAGTGAGAAAGATATAGAAGACGCTCCGTCCGACGCAGAGGAGCCCAAAAAGAAAAAGGAGAAAAAGCGCTTTGGATTTTTTAATCGCCACTCATAATATGAAAAAACGCGCCGAGCTTCAGAGAATACTCTCGCCGCTCGGAGTTAACGTACTGACCGCCGATGAAGCGGGTATAGTTCTTACCGATGTTGAAGAGACGGGAACAACGTTTGAAGAAAACGCATTTTTAAAGGCGGATTCGGGCTGCCGTGAGAGCGGTATGCCGTGTATAGCCGACGATTCGGGACTGTCCGTGGACGCGCTCGGCGGCGAACCGGGTGTATATTCGGCAAGATATGCCGGAGAGCACGGCAATGACGATAAAAACAACCGAAAGCTTCTTGAAAAGCTTCGGGACGTTCCGCCCGAAAAGCGTACTGCATCGTTCGTTTCGGCGGTGTGCTGTGTTTTCCCGGACGGCAGGCATTTTACCGTCCGCGGCGAATGTCACGGAGTAATAGGCTATGAAAAGCGCGGCGACGGCGGTTTCGGGTATGACCCTCTTTTCTATGTGGGCGACCGCTCGTTTGCGGAATTTTCACCCGAAGAAAAGGACGCCGTGAGCCACCGAGGAAATGCTCTGCGCAAGCTCGCAAAGGAGCTTCCCGAATATTTAAAATAACCGAAAGGCATTGATATACAATATGACAAGTAAAGAAAGAGCCGAAAAAAGAGCTCAGGCAAACAATATGGAGCCGTTATTCCAGCTCGGTAAGGGCGGTATGTCCGATGCGCTGATAAAGCAGGTTGACGACGCGCTGACCGCAAGAGAGCTTATAAAGGTCAAGGTGCTTCGCGACACTTCTCCGCTTACTCCGCGCGAGGCGGCGGACAGGATAGCCGAGGCAACTGGCAGCGAGGTTGTGGCGGTTATCGGCGGAAGTATGATATTTTACCGTTACAGCAAAAAGCTTCACGAAAATAAAAAGAAGAAGAAATGAAAATCGGAATTTTCGGCGGTACATTCAATCCGCCGCACAAGGGGCATTTGAGATTAATCGAGACCTTTGCCGATAAATTGGAGCTTGACAAGGTGCTCGTAATTCCCGATAAGCGACCGGTTCACAAGATTTGTGAGGATCTGGCACTTGACTCCGACAGGGCAGAGCTTTGCCGCCGCACGTTTACGGGCAAAAATTACGAGGTCAGCACCATGGAGATAGACCGTGACACCGACAGCTATATGATATTCACGGTGAACGAGATTTTGAGCAAATACAAGGACGCGCAGCTGTTTTTGATAATAGGCTCGGATATGTTTTTGTCGTTTCATAAGTGGTATAAATACCGTGAAATAATGAAAAAGTGTACCCTGTGCGTTATGTCGCGCGAGGACGAAGACACCGTAAAGGCACTGCGCTCATATGCTTTTTCGACCTTGCACATATATATGCCGTCGAATGAGGCGAACGGTATTATAATTTCTCCGAGCAGCCCTCTCGAAATTTCGTCTACCGAAATAAGGCAAAAAATATCCGCGGGCGAGGATGTGTCCGATGTTCTGACGAAAGAGGCGTATGAATTCATAAAGGAAAGAGGTATGTATGGATACGCAAAGAAATAAAGAGTTCTTTTATGAAATCAAAAAGCATCTTACGCCCTCGCGTTTTTACCACTCGCTGAATGTTGCGTATGAGGCGTATCGTCTTGCCGGAATTTACAAAGCCGACAGGGAAAAGGCGTTTACGGCGGGGCTTTTGCATGATATTATGAAGGACACTCCGAAGCAGGAGCAGTTGAAAATAATCACCGATGATGGTATAATTCTAACACCTACGGAGAAAAGCAGCACAAAGACGTGGCATCAGTTATCGGGTGCCGTATACATAAAAAAATATCTCGGCGTAAAAGATGAGGATATAATTTCGGCGGTGCGGTATCACACCACGGGCAGAGAAAATATGACTCTTCTCGAAAAGGTGGTCTACATAGCGGACTATATCTCGGCGGACAGAAAGTATCCGGGTGTTGAGCGTATGCGTGAAAAAGCATACCGAAGTCTTGACGAGGCAATGCTTGAGGGGCTTCAGTTCACCGTTATCGAAAATGTAAAAAAAGGCTTCCCCATTCATGAGGACAGCGTTAAAGCATATAATTTTATCGCAATTTCTTACGAAAGGAAAAAGTTATGACGACAGAGGAATTACTCAAATTGACGGTCGAAACTCTCGACAGAAAAAAGGGTATGGATATAAAGGCTCTCAAGGTAACGGACCTTACCGTTATTGCCGACTATTTCGTGATAGTCACCGGCACATCGCCGACTCATATAAAGGCTCTTTCGGACGATCTTGAGGACAAGCTCGCCGAAAAGGGCAAAAACGCAAAGAGCGTTGAGGGTAAGGCTACGGGCTGGATACTTCTTGATTACGGCACGGTTATAGTTCACGTATTTACAAAGGAAAGCCGTGAAAACTTTAATCTCGAAAAGCTCTGGGGCGACGCCGAGGAGGTTGACGTTTCCGAGTGGATAAGCGAATAATACTTTTAGATAAAAATTGACTATACTGCAAAAGGGTGAAATAAATGGAATACGATTTTAAGCATATTGAAAGCAAGTGGCAGGAAAAATGGGAAGAGGAGGGCGTTTTCCACGCCGTTGACAATTCCGATAAGCCCAAATTTTACGGACTTGTCGAATTTCCCTATCCGAGCGGAGCGGGTATGCACGTAGGTCACATCAAGGCGTATTCGGGTCTTGAGGTGGTATCTCGTAAGAGAAGGCTTCAGGGCTACAACGTGCTTTTCCCGATAGGCTTTGACGCATACGGTCTGCCGACGGAAAACTATGCCATTAAAACGGGCATACATCCGCGCAAGGTAACCGATATGAACATAAAGAAGTTTACAAGTCAGTTAAAGCGCGTGGGATTTTCGTTCGACTGGACAAGAGTTATAGACACAACCGAAGAGGGCTACTACAAGTGGACCCAGTGGATATTCCTCAAGATGTTTGAAAACGGTCTTGCGTTCCGCGACAAGACTCTCGTAAACTATTGCCCCTCCTGCAAGGTCGTTTTGTCAAATGAGGATTCTCAGGGCGGCAAGTGCGATATCTGCCACAGCGAAGTCGTACAAAAGTCAAAGGATGTTTGGTATCTTCGCATTACCGAGTATGCCGATAAGCTCTTGGAGGGCCTCAAGCACGTTGACTATCTCCCCAACATCAAGGCTCAGCAGGAGCATTGGATAGGCAAGAGCCGCGGCGCGTTCGTCAATTTCTCTCTTAAAGATATTCCCGAAAAGCTTAGGATATACACAACCAGACCCGACACTCTCTTCGGCGTTACATTTATGGTAATTGCTCCGGAGCACCCGATAATCGACAAGTATAAGGATAAAATCCGCAATATGGATGCGATAGTCGATTACCGCACAGAATGCAGTAAAAAGACAGAGTTTGAGCGCACTCAGCTCGTCAAGGATAAGACGGGCGTCAAAATTGACGGCCTTACCGCGATAAATCCCGTAAACGGCAGGGAAATACCGGTTTATATTTCCGACTACGTAATGATGGGCTACGGCACGGGCGCAATAATGGCTGTGCCGGCTCACGATGACCGCGACTATGATTTCGCCAAGAAATTCGGTATAGACATTATCGAAGTTATAAAGGGCGGAAATATCGACGAGGCGGCATATACCGGCGACGGCGAAATGGTAAATTCCGGCTTCCTTAACGGTATGGACAATAAAAAGGATTCCATCAAAAAGATGATAGATTATCTCACCGAAAAAGGCATAGGTGAGGGCGGAGTTCAGTATAAGATGAAGGATTGGGCGTTTAACCGTCAGCGCTACTGGGGCGAGCCTATTCCGATTATCTACTGTCCGAAGTGCGGAATGGTTCCCGTTCCGTATGATGAGCTTCCGCTGAAGCTTCCGAATGTTGAAAACTTTGAACCCGGTCAGGACGGCGAGAGTCCTCTTGCAAAGATTGACTCGTTTGTAAACTGCAAGTGCCCCGTCTGCGGCGGCGACGCAAAGCGCGAGACGGACACCATGCCTCAGTGGGCAGGCTCCTCGTGGTACTTCTTAAGATATGTTGACCCGCACAACGATAAGACCTTTGCCGACTATGACAAGCTTAAATACTGGATGCCGGTAGACTGGTACAACGGCGGTATGGAGCACGTTACACGCCACTTGATATATTCAAGATTCTGGTATAAATTCCTCTATGACCTCGGCGTAGTGCCGTATGAGGAGCCGTATCAAAAGCGCACCGCTCAGGGTCTTATCTTAGGACCGGACGGAGTTAAAATGAGTAAATCGCGCGGCAACGTAATAGACCCCAACGAGGTAGTTGACGTATACGGCGCCGATGTACTGCGCACCTACGTCCTGTTTATGGGCGACTATGAGCAGGCTGCTCCGTGGAGCGAATCGAGCGTTAAGGGCTGCAAGAGATTTATCGACAGAGTATTTAATCTTCAGGAAATCCTGACGGACGGCGACGAGTATTCAAAAGAGCTTATGAGCGCTATGCACAAGACCGTCAAAAAGGTTTCCGAGGACATAGAGCAGATGAAGTATAACACGGCAATAGCCGCTCTTATGACGCTGCTCAACAAAATTTACGAAAACGGTAAAATCAACCGTGCCGAGCTCAAAACGCTTATTATTCTCGTGAACCCGTTTGCACCGCACGTCACCGAGGAGATGTGGGCGAATTGCGGTTACGGCGAAATGCTTGCAAAGGATGCAAAGTGGCCGAGCTTTGACGAGGCTAAATGTGTTGACAGCACCGTTGAAATAGTAGTCCAGATAAACGGTAAGATAAGAGCGAGACTCTCTGTTCCTACCGACATTGAAAGCGATAAGGCAATAGCTCTCGCAAAGAAGGACGAAGGCATAGCTGCCGCTCTTGAGGGTAAAAATATCATCAAGGAAATCTATGTAAAGGGCAAGCTTGTCAATATTGTTGCTAAATAATGATATATCGTTTTTCGATTTTTGCGGATAAGCTGTCACAAAAATACAAAAGTGCGCGCATTGCGGACTTCTTTATGTTTATAGGCTCGCTGTTTTCGGCGCTCGGTAAATGACAAATGTTTATATGAATGACAGTTTAAAAAGAATTACGGCCGTTATACTGCTGGCGGCGGCAACCTTGCTTGTCGCTTTGCAGTGCGGCTCAATAGCAAAAAAAGAGGAAGCGGCAGCACTTTTACGTGCCGACGCTTCCTCTTCGTGCAATAAAATGCCTCCCGACGGCTTCTTTCGTGAAAGCGTGGAGTCACCGAAGGCTGCCGTTGACAATAAAATCAACGCTTCCGAAAACGCCGGTATAGACGTCAAAAATGAACTTACTGCGCTGTTTACCGACCTTTACGGCCTTGTGGGGGACGTTTTGTCGGGAAACGATGTTGACACGGGCGAGCTTGAAGTCAGATTTAAAAATATATTTGACGGGCTGTTTAAATTGGACGCGGATACCGTAAAAACCGACCCAACCGCCGACGGCGTGCTTAAAAACGACGGCTTTGTGGCGTCTGCTGCCGAGGTGCTGTGGAATTATATGGATTATTACGACACAAACAGGCTGAAAAAACAGACGGAATCCGCAGGCGTGACGGTGAAAAAAGATATACCTTATATTTCGGACGGCAACAAATATCATCTTCTTGATATTTATTATCCCGAAAATGCCGCAGAAAAGCTGCCGGTGATAATCGACATACACGGCGGTGGACTTATGTATGCGGAAAAAGAGGTTAATCGCGTCTATGCGTCGCGTCTTGCGAAAAGAGGATATATAGTTGTGTGTATAAATTATTCTCTGTGTCCCGACGTAACATATCCGACGCAGGTGAGCGATGTTATGGCGTCGTACCGCTGGGTGGCGGAAAACGGCGAGGCTTATGGCTTTGACCTTGACAGAGTCTTTGTTGCAGGTGATTCTGCCGGCGGTCAGCTTGCATTTTACACCGCGGCGGTAAATACGAGCGACGAATTAAAATCGCTTTACGGCGTTTCGGATACCGGACTCAACATAAAAGGGATAGGGTTGATTTCCGGAATGTTTGATATGAAAAACGGCGTTAACAGCGCGCTTTTGTCGTGCTATCTCGGCTACGATTATAAAAATTCGCCGTATTATCCGTATTTGCAGCCCGAGGAGATAATTGATAAATCCGACATTCCGCCGGCATATATTGTGACGAGCGTCAAGGACTTTTTGCACTCTGCTTCGGATGACCTCGATAAGCTTTTGACGGAAAAGGGCAAGGAGCATATGTATCACGATTGGCAGATTACCGTGAACCGTTCGTCGGGGCATATAACGAGCGTCGCCTATCCCGATCTTCCCGAAAGCGCGGAAACGATTGATGAAATGCTCACGTTTTTTGAAGCACATTCATAAATAAACGGAACCGCAATGGGCTTTTACCCGAAACGGTTCCTTTTTTCGCCTTAAAAGCTGACAAATTAGCCTAACATCTCTGCTTTATATTGATTTTTTTTGGATATCATATATAATAGTGCTATACAAAATAAGGACAAAATCGCTTTGCACCGAAGGACGGTAATTCATAAAAGACTCGGCGCAAGTCACATTGTCCGAAAGACACAGAGAATTCGGAGGTGTCCCTTATGGACAACGGCAAAACCCTGCGCCCGTTCGGTATGCGCGACAAAATCGGCTATGCTTTCGGTGACTTCGGCTGTAATATGAGCTTTGCGTTCATAAACAGCTATCTTATGCTGTTCTATGTTACTTGTATGAAGATAAACCCAAAGCATTTTGCGATTCTCATTTTGCTCGGTAAAATTTTCGACGCGATAAATGACCCCATTATAGGCGGCCTTTGCGACGCGACAAAGCCGGGAAAAGACGGTAAATTTAAGCCGTGGATAAAATGGGCAAGCCCCGTACTGCTTCTTTCAAGCATAGCTTTGTTTATCTATGCGCCGAATGCCCCGTACGGAGTAAAAGTTGCTATGTGCCTCGGTATATACTGCCTTTGGAGCGTTGCCTACACAAGCGTAAACGTGCCTTACGGCTCTATGCAGAGCTGCATCACGAACGACCCCGACGGCCGTTCCGCGCTGTCAACGTGGCGCAGTATCGGCGCTATGTGTGCTCAGATTCCGATTATGATATTACTGCCCCTTTTGGTCTATGATAAAAACGATAACCCCAGAGGTGAGCTGTTTATCGTTTTTGTAGGCGTTATGGGCGCCATAGGGCTTGTTTCATTCTGGCTGCTCAGACGTATGACAACCGAGCGCTTGGCACCTGCCGTTGCTTCGGAAAAGCAGAAATTCAACTATTTTGCCACTTTGAAGTCATTCTTTAAGAATAAGCCGATGATGGGCGCCACCATAAGCACCGTTGCTTACTTAGCACTTATGATGACCGTAACCACATCAATGCCGTACGTGTTTATGTGCTATTTTCAAAACACGAAGCTTATAACGATTGCCTCCATGCTCGCGGGCTGCCCCATAGCACTCGGAATAGTCCTTGCAAAGCCCATGCTTAAAAAATTCAGCAAAAAGCAGCTTTGCACATACCCGTTTTTACTGTCGGCTCTTTCGGCAGGAATCGCGGCGTTTGTAAGAATAAAAAATCCCTATGTCTGGATAGCCCTCGTAGCCGTTTCAATGTTCGGCGCGGCGTTTTACCTCACCCTTATGTGGGCACTCGTTGCGGATTGCATTGACTATCAGGAGCAAAAAACGGGACGTCGTGAGGAAAGCTCCATATATGCAACCTATTCTCTTTTCCGTAAAATCGCGCAGGGCGTAGGAGCCGCGGTAGTAAGCTACGCAATAGGCGCAACCGGCTACAATCAGAACCTCGGCGCGCTTGAGCAGGCACCGGGCGTTCCCGAAAAAATATATTTCGTAACCGCATTTCTCCCTTTTATCGGTGCGATCATCAGCTTTTTAAGTATGCTGTTTTTGTATACTCTTGACGATAACGCACAGGAAAACGGCAAATACGGTAAAGATAAAAAAGAAAAAACACAAGAGTGATTTTATAATTTCCACGGAGGAAAGCTATGCGAGAAGTAATAAATATAAACAAAAATTGGCTTTTTTCAAAAAAAGAGCAGCCTGTGCCTAAAACTCTGCCGGAGGATTGGGAAAGCGTTAACCTGCCGCACACCTGGAACGGCACCGACGGTCAGGACGGCGGAAACGATTATTACAGGGGCAAATGCTGCTATGTAAAGCTGCTTAAAAAAGCGGATTTGGGCGAAAAGCCCGTTCACTACATTCAGTTTGACGGTGTAAACAGCAGTGCCGAGGTCTGGTGGAACGGCGAAAAAATAGGTTCACACGACGGCGGATATTCTGCATTCCGTGTAAGGATTCCGGAAATTTCGGACGAAAACATACTCACGGTTTACGCCGATAACAGCCCGAACGACACGGTGTATCCGCAGGTTGCCGACTTTACGTTTTACGGCGGAATTTACCGCGACGTAACGGTTATCGGAGTCGATGAAAGCCACTTTGACCTTGAGTTTTACGGCTCGTCGGGAATTATGATAACCCCGAAGGTAAACGGCTTGTCCGCAGCTGTCAATATAACCGCGAGGGTCACAAATCCACAGGACTGCTCCGTTCGTTTTGTCGTGACGGACGCGGATAAAAAGCCCGTGGGCGAAAAGAGCGTCGATGCGTCCGACGGAAAGACGGTTATAGAAATCGAAAACGCGCATCTGTGGAACGGCACTCAGGACCCGTATCTTTACTCTCTTACAGCGGAGCTTTTGAAGGACGGCGAAAAAACAGACGAAATTTCGGTAAGGTTCGGCTGCCGCAGTTTTTCCATAGATCCGCAAAAGGGATTTATCCTCAACGGTAAGCCTTGCCCTCTGCGCGGTGTTTCGAGGCATCAGGACAGACCAGGGATCGGCAACGCGCTCACCGAAAAGGAGCACCGTGAGGATATGGATTTGATATGCGAATTGGGTGCTAATACCATACGGCTTGCACATTATCAGCACAGTAAAGTCTTTTATGACCTATGCGATGAGCGCGGTATGGCGGTTTGGGCCGAGATACCGTACATTTCGCGGCATATGCCGGGCGGCAGAGAAAATACCGTAAGTCAGATGAAGGAGCTGATTTATCAGAATATAAATCATCCGAGCATAATAGTTTGGGGCTTGTCAAATGAAATTACCATGAACGGTGCGTCTGATTCGTCGCTTATCGAAAATCACCGTATGCTCAATGATTTGGTGCATAAAATCGACCCGACACGCCCCACCACAATAGCGGTGCTCAGTATGTGCGACCCGGGCGAGGAGTATGTTAGGATTTCCGACGTTTTGTCTTACAATCACTATTTCGGTTGGTACGGCGGCAAGACCGATATGTACGGGCCGTGGTTCGATAAGTTCCATAAAAAATATCCCGACCGTGCCGTCGGTATGAGCGAATACGGCTGCGAGGCTCTTAATTGGCATACCTCCGACCCGCAGCAGGGCGATTACACCGAGGAATATCAGGCAAAATATCACGAGGATGTAATTCGTCAGATTGCCGTTCGCCCGTGGCTTTGGTCAACTCACGTCTGGAATATGTTTGACTTTGCCGCAGACGCACGCAGCGAGGGCGGCGAGAACGGAATGAATCACAAGGGCCTTGTTACGTTCGACAGGAAATATAAAAAGGACTCTTTTTATGCATATAAGGCGTGGTTGTCGGATGAACCGTTTGTGCACATCTGCGGTAAACGCTATATTGACCGCCCCGAAAGCGTGACGAGCGTCACGGTTTATACAAACGAGCCGTCCGTTGAGCTTTTTGCAAACGGCAAGAGCCTCGGCGTGCAAAAGCGCGGGGAATTTCCGTTCTTTTACTTCTCAGTGCCGAACGAGGGCGAAACCGTGCTTACGGCAAAGGCGGGCGACTGCACCGACGAGAGCCGCATACGCAAGGTCGATAAGGCGAATCCCGACTATGTATTGCAGGAGGAGGGCGCGGTTATCAACTGGTTTGAAATCGAGACTCCGCCGGGATATATGAGCGTAAACGACACCATAGGCGATATTTTGGCTACCGCAAAGGGCAAATTGCTCGCTTTGAAAATTCTCAAAATGGTTCGTGCCAATATGAAAAAGAACAAGGGCAAGTCCACAGGCGGTATGGCGGATATGGCAAAGGGTATGAAAATCAACAAGAGTATGATAGAAATGGGCAAGGGTTTCAGCGTCAAGCGCGTATGTATGATGGCAGGCGGCTTGTTTACAAAGGAACAAATTCTTGAAATCAATGCAAGCCTTAACAAGATTAAGAAAAAGCAGAAATAAAAAAGCTGTCCCGTGCAAAATCACTTTGCACGGGACTTTGTCGGCTTGACAAACTGCCGATAAAGAAGTCTGCTTTGCGGCGTAAAATTTAAAACAGCATTTTTAATGCGAGAAATTTCAAAAAGCTCTTGCTCTACTACCCGCCGCGTGTTATAATAATTAGGTTCACGGGCCTGTAGCTCAGCTGGGAGAGTGCTACATTCGCATTGTAGAAGTCGAGAGTTCGAATCTCTTCAGGTCCACCAACAAAGAATAATCCGAAACTTGTTATCATCGGTAACAGTTTCGGATTTTCTGTTTATATAGACACAAGGCAGGGTTAATTTCCTGCCTGTTTTTTGTTTTATGCTGTGTGTTGTATTATTTTACATAAGCAAGTTCCCCGAAGTATTTGTAACTGTTTGTTGCATTATATCTGTCATCTGTATATAAATATTTAGCTTGAAGCCTGCACTGGTATCGTTTACATACTACGATACAAATACATCCACTATTTTTACATATGAAGTTACCATTTTGTTATAAAACTTGAAAAATCGAGTAAACTATAGTATAATTGAATTAACAAAAACGACGATAGCGGCAAAAATATTAAACGAGGTGATATTTTGGAAATCAACAGAGATATCTACTTAAACAGGCTTATTATGAGAAAGCAAAACGGATTTATTAAAGTAATCACCGGTATCAGAAGATGCGGTAAATCCTATCTATTAAATAAAATCTTTTATAATTATTTACTGTCCGAAGGCGTAGACGAAAATCATATTATCCGATTTGCTTTTGATTCGGCAGATGATTTATTGCTTATAGACGAAGATATTTTAGATATCAGTGAGCAAAACAGAAAAGTCGATCCTAGAAAATTTATGAAATATCTTGCAGGCAAGATTGTCGATGACGAAATGTATTATCTCCTACTCGATGAAGTTCAGTTGCTTGGAAATTTCGAGGCTGTATTAAACGGATATATGAGAAAGGATAACTTAGATATTTATGTTACAGGCAGTAACTCTAAGTTTTTGTCGAGTGATATTTTAACCGAATTTGAGGGTCGTGGCGACGAAATACATGTTTTGCCTTTATCATTTTCGGAGTTTTACTCTGCATATGACGGCAGTAAAGACGAAGCTTTTGACGACTATATGGTGTACGGAGGACTGCCTGCGGTCGCTTTAATGAAAACTGATGAACAAAAAAGTAATTACCTTATTACGCAAATGAAAAATGTATATATTAAGGATATTGTCGCTCGAAACAATCTTAATTCAGATCAGGAAATCAGCGAGCTTGTTGACATTTTGGCATCGGGAATTTCGTCTTTAACAAACCCGAGAAAATTAGAAAACACATTCAAATCCGTTAAAAATTCTACACTCTGCGCCTCGACTATCGATAAATATATTGGTTACTTAAAAGACTCCTTCTTGCTCAGCAAAGCAGAGAGGTATGATGTAAAGGGTAAAAAATACATCAGCACGCCTTATAAGTTGTATTTTGAGGACACCGGACTTCGTAACGCAAGGCTTAATTTCAGGCAAATAGAAGAAACTCATTTGATGGAGAATATCATTTATAACGAACTCAGATACAGAGGATATAATGTTGATGTCGGTGTAGTTGAGTTTAGAGAAAAAACTGCCGAGGGCAAGGATATCCGAAAGCAAGTGGAAATAGATTTCGTAGCTAATCAAGGCAGTAAGCGATACTATGTTCAATCTGCATACAATATTCCCGATGAAGAAAAATGGGAGCAGGAAACCCGTCCTTTCGAAAAGACTAATGACTCTTTCAAAAAAATTGTTGTGGTGGAAAAAAGCATTAAACCACGCCGTGATGATAAGGGCTATCTTATGATTGGGATAAAGGAATTTTTGCTTAACAATGATAGTTTGGAAGTGTAATCTTGCGGCATATGTATCCAAAAAAGAAAAAATGATTTTAGGGTTTATATTCCTATTGAAAATAAACAAAAAATCTATTTTATGGTGATTAGACAACAAAGGTATCGGGTTTTTCCCGGTACCTTTTTTCTGTATATTGAAAAGGCAAGGAGGCCCAAACTCTTCGCCATTGCCTCCCTTGTAAAGGGAGGTGGGCCTCGTTAAGGCAACTCGGAGGGATTTCATAGGAATTTATGGAATTTAAATAGAAAGCAAATTACTTTTTAATCCCTCAGTCTGTTTTCGTTGTTCACAGGATGGCGGGGAGATTTTTTTGATATACGGATTTGCACAGAAAGGTGCTTAATTGAAAGACCGGCTGTAACAAAATGCTGCAGCCGGTCTTTAGCTTTTTAAAGCTCTTGTTTTCAGTCCGTTTTCTTTTCCGAGTCGGAAGCTTCTGCGGCGTGCGAAGCACAGAGGGCACAGTTGCCGGAGCAGCCGAATTCGCGTTTGCCCTCTTCGGTGTCGCGGTAGTACTGTGTGTGCGTATCGCGGTGCTTTGTGGAATTCCAAAGCTTTTCGGCGCGCGGTGCCCATTCCTTTGCAAAGTCTACGCATTTATCGCAAAGCTCGTCAACATCCTCTTTGTTTAAAAGGTCCGAGGAATGCGCTCCGCTCTCCTTTACCATTTTGCGTAAAAGCTCGGGATTTTCGAGCATGGGGCAAGGTCTTAAATGATTGTCGTTAAACGGCTGACCCTTGTAATATGCGGTAAAGAGCGGACTCTTGAGTGCCTCGAGAAGCGTGTGAGTGCGTATATTTGTATCGGAATAGTGTATAAATACGCACGGCTCTATGTCACCTGCGGAATTTATGTGGAAATAGTTTCTGCCTGCCGCTATGCAGCCGCCGACATATTCGCCGTCGTCCTGGAAGTCCATAACGAACATCGGCTTGCCCGTTTTGCCGTTACGCATTTTGCGAAGCCAGCGGTACATATATTCCCTCTGGTCGGGAGTCGGGATAAGCTCCTTGTCGGCACCGTGACCCACGGGCATATAGTTGAAATAAAATGCGAATTTCGAGCCGTTTTCTATCATCTTGTCGATGAAATCGTCGCTCGTTACGTATTCGTCGTTTTTGCGCGTGTAGCAGACCGAAATGCCGAAGAGGCATTTGTTCTTTTTAAGAAGCTCCATAGCCTTGAGCGTGGCATTGTAAGCTCCCTCGCCGCGGCGCCAGTCGTTTGACTCCTCCGTGCCCTCAATGCTCATGGCAAGGGCAACGTTGCCGACTCTTTTAAGGTCATCGCAGAATTTTTGGTCTACAAGCGTTGCGTTTGTATAGATTAAAAATACGCAATCCTGATTGTTTGCGGCAAGCTCTATTATGTCGTTTTTGCGTATGAGCGGCTCGCCGCCGGTGAGCATATATACATGAGTGCCGAGTGCCTTGCCCTGAGAGACAATGCTCTGCATTTCTTCGTTCGTGAGGCTCTGTTTGTGACCGTATTCCGCAGCCCAGCAGCCCTTGCAGTGGAGGTTACACGCGCTCGTGGGGTCAAAAAGGATTATGAACGGCACGTTGCAGTGAAGCTTTTCGCGATTTCTGCGAACGGTCTTTGTGCCGTAGTATCCTGCGTCAAAGCCGAATGCCATAATCATTTTTTTGATTACATCGCGGTCAATGTCATTTAAAATGCCGAGGGCGTACTTGGTCCATACATTATCATTATCTCGAACGGTTTCCTTCATCTTTTCAAGATTGCCCGCGGGGAAGATGCTTTTGGTGAGCTTTTCCGCCACCGACAGCATTTTGCAGATGTTTTCCTGCGGATTCTTGTCAATGTATTTCATTACCTTGTCAAGCGTTACTTTAACCGCCGCTCTTTGCAGCTTGTGTGAATCTGACATAATTCGTAAGTCCTCCGTGGAATGCGGTATAGTTAATATTATTTTGCCGCATTTTGTGCCGTAATTATAGCATAAATATATTTTTTTGTAAACCGAACTAAGGCTGTTTCGCCGATTTAATACACTTTATCACGCGTTTGTTTATTTTTTAACAATGTCTGCTTGAACATCATAAGCCGCATGTGTTTAATGTGATTATTAACTTCAAAAAGCTGATTTTGTTTGCCGCCGCGAAAAAAATAAAAATACTGCGGATTTTTGGGATTGCGGTAATTAAATTTTTTATAAAGCTGTGGAATTTTCGACGCTTATATGATACAATAATAAATAATTATAGGCTTTAAAAGCCGTGCCTTGCCGCGAGAAAAACAGCACTCGGGGCGAGGTGCTTTCAAAAAACTATTTCGGAGGCGTTCTCGCAATATGGAAATTACTCCAAAGCTTTCTGTTACCGAAGATAAAATAAGGCTTTTGACCGTAAAAACCGATATGTTCAAAACGGCGTGCCTTACGCTTAACGTATTGGTGCCGATGGGTGAATATGCGGCCGAATATGCCGTGCTGTCATCGTATTTGGTGCATTCGTCAAAAAAATACGATTCGCTTATAAAGCTGAATTCACGCTTGGAGGAGCTTTACGGCGCACTTTTGTCGGGCAGCATTTCAAGACACGGCGAGAATTATCGTATACAGCTTTCGATAACCTGCATAGACGACAGTCTCACCTTTGACGGCGCGAGCGTCACGGGCGCGTCGCTGGAGTTGCTTTTGTCGCTTCTTACAAAACCGTCGGCAGACGAAAACGGATTTTCACCGGAGCAGCTGTCAACGGAAATACGTCTTACCGCAGAGGATATTGAGAGTGAAATCAACGATAAACGTTCATATGCGATGACTCGTATGCTCGAGACGATGTGTGCCGACGAAATCTACGGACTTACAAAAAATGAAATTCTCGAAAACGTGAAAAAGGTCACTCCGCAATCGCTGCTTGCCGCGTGGAAATTTATGCTGAAAAACGGCATAATTCAGCTGAACGCCATAGGCAATATTTCGGAGGACGATTGTAAAAAGAAATTACGTGAGGCTTTTTCGGACGTCGGCGAGAGAACGCCGTATGAGCCGGAGACCGTTTTTGTCGAAGAGGCGGAGGATTTAACCGAGCTTACCGAGGAGCTTACCATGAATCAGAGCAAGCTTGTTCTCGGCTTCAGAGGCGGTATGACCGATGAAAACGACGACTTTTATTCGCGCCGCATTATGACGGACGTTTTCGGCGGCGGCCCGTATTCGAGACTTTTTATGAATGTACGCGAAAAGCTCAGCCTTTGCTATTACTGCTCGGCAAGACTTATAAGAGGCAAGGGCATAATCGTTATACAGAGCGGAATCGAAAAAGAAAACAGGCAAAAGGTGCTTGATGAAATAAACAGGCAACTTGACATTATGAAGAACGGCGAATTTTCGGACGAGGATTTTGAAGCCTCCAAAAAAGCCATATGCGACGCATACCGCAGCTTCAACGATACTCCCGATGCGCTTGACATATATTACGGCACGCAGCTGACGGGCGATATAGTAACGCCGGATGAGGCAATAGAAAACTTCCTTGCGGTTACAAGGGACGACGTCAAGAAAACGGCTTGCGCGCTCTCGCTCGATACCGTTTATATGCTTGCGGGAACGGATAAGGAGGACGGCGCAGATGAATAACGTCACAGAAATCAAAAACGAAAAGCTCGGTGAGAGCTATTACGAAATAAAGCATCAGTCGGGGCTTAAAATTCTTGTGTATCCAAAAAAGAACTATGCGTCGTCATATGCCATGTTCGGTACGCGCTACGGCTCCATAGATACGCAGTTTAAGCTTTCGGGCGAAAAAGAGTTTACCGAAGTACCGGAGGGTATAGCGCATTTTCTTGAGCACAAGCTTTTTGAGAGCGAGGATCTCGACGCATTTCAGCGTTACGCCGCAACGGGTGCAAGCGCAAACGCATATACGAGCTTTGATAAGACCTGTTATCTGTTTTCATGCTCGGGCGACTTTAAAGGCTCTCTCGAAATTTTACTCGACTTTGTAACCCATCCGTATTTTACGCCCGAAACAGTTAAAAAAGAACAGGGCATAATCGGTCAGGAAATTAAAATGTGTCAGGACGAGCCGTCCTGGGAGGTGCTCTTCGGTATGCTCCGCGGAATGTACAAAAAGCATCCCGTGAGAATAGACATTGCCGGAACCGTGGAGTCTATATCTCACATAACGGCGGAGCTGCTCTACAAATGCTACGGCACCTTTTACAATCTTTCAAATATGGTGCTCTGCGTCGCGGGCAATGTTGATGTTGACACGGTTTTGTCCGTAGCTGACAAGGTGCTTAAAAAGCAGCCAGAAAAAAAGATTGAGAGAAAATTCCACGAGGAGCCGAAAGAGGTATGCGAAAACTACGTGGAGGAGTATTTACCCGTAGCCACGCCGGTTTTTGCACTCGGCTACAAGGAGGATGTTAAAACTCCGGAGCGCAGTCTTAAAGACGTTATATGCAGTAATATAATTCTTGAGCTTGTTGCCGGCAAGACGTCAAAGCTTTATTCCGATATGCTCTCCGACGGGCTTATAAACACCGCATTCGGCTTTGAATTTTTTGAGGGCTACGGCTATGCCTGCCAGATATATTCCGGCGAGAGCCGCGACCCCGAAAAGGTCAGAGAGCTGATCTCCGGTAAGATAAACGAGCTTAAAAGGGACGGCGTGGACGAAAAGGACTTCGAGCGCATACGCCGCAAGCTGTATGGCAGAGCGGTGTTCGATTTTAACGATATAGAGTCTATTGCCAACGAGATGGTATCGGCGACCTTTAACGGAGAGACTGTTTTCTCGGGAATGGAGGTGCTTGAAAATCTCACCAAGGAAGATGTTGAAAAGAGACTTTTAAGCTCCGTTGACACCGAAAACTGCGTGCTCTCGGTTATAAAGAGCAATTAAAGGAGAAGTGAAGATATGACTTTTTTGACCGACGGCACGGCGGTAAAATTTACCGGAATAGACCACACGTTCAACGTGTATTCGACCTTTGTAGAGTTCAATATCGGTTCTTCCGTGTTCAGCGTTAAATTCTACGGGCTTATTATAGCGTTCGGATTTTTGCTCGCGGTGCTTTTCGGCGGCAGAATGGCTTACAAGTGGAAGATGGATTTAAACAAAATGCTTGACGTGCTGCTGTACGGAACGATAGGCGGAATTATAGGTGCAAGGCTTTACTATGTAGCCTTTGAGTGGGATTATTACAGCCAAAATCTTTCGGAAATTCCGAAAATTTGGAACGGCGGGCTTGCAATCTACGGCGGACTTATCGGCGGAATAATCGCCGCAGCCATAACCTGTAAGGTCGATAAAATGGACTTTTTAAAGCTGCTTGACCTTGCCGGAATGAGCTTTTTGATAGGCCAGGGCATCGGCAGATGGGGCAATTATGCAAATCAAGAGGCGTTCGGTACAAATACGACAATGCCGTGGGGCATGACAAGCTCCAAGGTTGTCGATTACATAGTGTCAAATCAGGCTCTGTTCAGGGCAAAGGGCATAGAGATGTCTCCGAATGTTCCCGTTCACCCGACGTTCCTGTATGAATCCGTATGGTGCCTTTTGGGCTTTTTGGTAATATATATCATTTGTCGCAAATTTTACAAATTCAGCGGGCAGCTCATACTTTGCTACGGCGTTATATACGGAGCGGAGAGAGCGGTGGTCGAGGGACTTCGCACGGACAGTCTTTATATAGGCTCGTCAAATCTTCGTGTTTCACAGCTTTTGTCAATGATTATAGCCGTCGTTTGTTTTGCGATACTTACGGCAAAGCTTGTTTCGCTGAAAAAACATCCCAAGCCGTTTTCACCCGTAGAGGTGCGCGAGGATGCCGAAAAATCGGACGCGTTAAAGGACGGCAAGGAGGATAAAAAGAAAAATAAAATCAGCGCGGAAAAACGCCGCGAGATGATGAGACAAAAGGAGCGCAAAAACGATGGCGACGATAATTGACGGTAAAGCCGTTTCTGCCTTTTTGAAGGACGGTATAAAAAAGGAGTGTCTTGAATTAAAGGAAAAAGGCGTTTCCGTTTGCCTTGCTGTTATAATAGTGGGCGACGATCCCGCCTCAAGGACATACGTAAACAATAAGAAAAAGGCGTGCGAGGCCGTCGGTATAATCTCGCGCGAATATGCTTTGCCGGCAGATACGTCTATGGCGGAGCTGCTCGCACTTATAGACGAGCTTAATAATGACAGAGCGGTAAACGGCATACTTTGTCAGCTGCCGCTGCCGAAGGGACTTTCGGACGAGCTTGTGATAAAGGCAATCTCGCCGAAAAAGGACGTTGACGCTTTTAGCGCGGAAAACGTCGGGCATATTATGATAGGCGACCACACGTTTTTACCGTGTACGCCTGCCGGAATTATGGAAATGCTGAAATATTACAATATCGACGTCTGCGGCAAGGAATGTGTCGTTGTAGGCAGAAGCAATATTGTGGGTAAGCCGATGGCTATGCTGCTGCTTCAGCAGAACGGCACCGTTACGATTTGCCACTCTAAGACGAAAAATCTCAAAGAGGTTACACGTCGCGCCGACATTCTTGTTGCCGCCGTCGGTAAGCCGTACTTTGTAACCGCCGATATGGTAAAGGACGGTGCGGTGGTTATAGACGTAGGTATGGACAGAAACAGCGAGGGCAAGCTCTGCGGCGACGTGGATTTTGCCGAGGTAAGCAAAAAGGCGTCTTACATAACTCCCGTTCCGGGCGGCGTAGGACCAATGACAATAGCGACACTTCTTAAAAACACCGTTACCGCCGCAAAGCAGCAAAACGGTCTTATATAAATATTATTTGAAAGGGGTTTGTATTTTGAGCGAAAAACCTAAATTCTATATAACTACGGCTATTGCGTACACTTCGCGTAAGCCGCATATCGGCAACAGCTATGAAATAGTTTTGACCGACGCAATAGCAAGATACAAAAGACTTCAGGGCTACGATGTGTTTTTCCTTACGGGAACGGACGAGCACGGGCAGAAGATTGAAGAATATGCAAAAGAGGCCGGTGTGTCTCCTAAGGAGTATGTCGATAAGGTGTCGGGCGAAATACGCGCCATTTGCGACGTACTTAACACCACATATGATAAGTTCATAAGAACTACTGACCCGTACCACGAAAAAATAGTTGCAAAGATTTTCAAAAAGCTCTATGAACAGGGCGATATATACAAGAGCGAGTACGAGGGAATGTACTGCACCCCGTGCGAGAGCTTTTGGACCGAGAGCCAGCTTGTAGACGGCAAGTGCCCCGACTGCGGCAGAGAGGTTAAAAAGGCAAAAGAGGAGGCGTATTTCCTGCGCCTTTCAAAATATCAGAAGCAGCTTGAGGACTACATCGAGAGCCACGACGATTTCATTTATCCCGAAGCTCGCAAAAAAGAGATGCTCAACAACTTTATTAAACCCGGACTTCAGGATTTGTGCGTTTCGAGAACGTCATTTAAATGGGGCATTCCCGTAACGTTTGACCCGAATCACGTCATCTATGTTTGGATAGATGCACTTTCAAACTATATCACGGCGCTCGGCTACGATCCCGACGGCTCAAGCGATATGTATAAAAAGTATTGGCCTGCCGATGTTCATATCATAGGCAAGGATATTGTGAGATTCCACACCATTTACTGGCCGATTATGCTTATGGCTCTCGGCGAGCCTCTTCCGAAGCAGGTATACGGTCACCCGTGGCTGCTTTTCGGTGAGGATAAAATGTCAAAATCCCGCGGAAACGTCATTTATGCCGACGACCTTGTAAAGGATTTCGGCGTTGACGCGGTGCGTTACTATCTACTCTCCGAGATGCCACATGCGCAGGACGGCTCCATAACGTACGAATCGCTTATCGAGAGATACAATTCCGACCTTGCCAACACCATAGGCAACCTTGTTAACAGAACCGTTGCCATGCAGAATAAATATTTTGACGGCGTAATTGCCGCTCCCGCCGACAAAGAGCCGCTTGACGACGAAATATCGTCGCTTGCTTTAAAGACCGTGGCTGAGGTTGACAGGTGCTTTGACGAATACAAGATAAGCGACGCTACGGAGAACATTCTCACTCTTGCACGCCGCCTTAATAAGTATATCGACGAGACTACGCCCTGGGCACTCGCAAAGGACGAGAGCAAAAAGGGCAGACTCGGCACGGTGCTTTACAATTTGCTTGAGGGTATACGTTTTCTTGCGGTGCTCTTAACTCCGTTTATGCCCGATACGGCAGAAAAAATATTTGAGCAGATAGGCACAAACGAACGCTCGTACGAGAGCCTCAAATCTTTCGGCGCGTTAAAGTCGGGTGAAAAAGTGGGAACTCCCACGCCGCTGTTTAACCGTATAGACGGTGAAAAGCTCATAGAGGAGCTGACCGCCAAGCAGAAGGAGCAGCAGAAGGCCGAAAAGAAAATGATAAATTCGCTTGAGGGCGTTGCCGAGATAGGCATTGACGATTTCGCAAAGGTTGAGCTTCGCGTGGCTGAGGTCAAGGCGTGCGAAAAGGTTCCGAAAGCGAAAAAGCTGTTAAAGCTCACGCTCGATGACGGCACGGGCAAGGACAGAACCGTGGCGAGCGGTATCGCAAAATGGTATGCGCCCGAGGACCTTGTAGGCAAAAAGGTTGTTGTTGTCGCAAACTTAAAGCCTGCGGTGCTGTGCGGAGTGGAATCAAACGGTATGATACTTGCCGCAGACTGCTCCGAGGACGATGTTAAAGTTGTGTTCGTTGACAAGAGTATGCCGAACGGCTCAAAAATAAGATAATGTATAAAAATATATTTGATACGCACGCGCACTATGAGGACGAGCAGTTTGACTGCGACCGCGATGAGCTGTTGTCTTCGTTTCCCGAAAACGGTATATCGGGCGTCGTCACCTGCGGTACGGACATAATAACGAGCGAGAAGTCGATAGCTCTTGCGGAAAAATATCCGTTTATCTATGCCGCCGTCGGTTTCCACGCGCTGAATCTCGATTCGCTGACCGCCGACTGGTGCGGCGATATAAAAAAGCTTGCCGCGCAAAAAAAGGTGGTGGCAATCGGTGAAATCGGGCTCGATTATCACTACGAAAGAGACAGCCGCGAAAAACAGCTCGAGGTATTCGAAAAACAGCTTGTGCTTGCAAATGAGCTGTCGCTGCCCGTTATAGTTCATGACCGCGAAGCGCATGAGGATACGCTGAATTTGCTTAAAAAGCACCGTCCGCGCGGAGTTGTGCACTGCTTTTCGGGGAGCGTGGAGACGGCAAAGGAGATTATAAAGCTCGGTATGTATATAGGTCTCGGCGGAGCGGTCACATTTAAAAATGCGGTAAAGCCGGCAGAGGTCGCGGCTTTTGTGCCGAAGGACAGGCTTTTGCTTGAAACCGACGCGCCGTATATGTCGCCTGTGCCTTACAGGGGTAAACGATGCACATCGCTCTTAATTCCTTATACCGCGGAAAAAATAGCCGCGGTGAGGGGCGAAGCGGTAGAAGAGCTGCTTTTTGAGACCGATAAAAACGCGCGCACTCTCTTTCGCATAGGTTCGTTGGTTTAACCGACGGCAAAACACTTTATGTGCAAATTTAACAAAAAATTATTGACAACTAACATTTTATATGATACATTACAGACAGATGACACGCCTTTAAGCGGAAGAGTGTGTCGGGGCAAATGCGGTCTGTGCGGTGTAATGTAAACAAGGATTTAGAGCTGTGGACCCTTTGCCCACAGCTCTTTTTGTGTTTTTCGGGAGGTGATAGGAAAGCGGATCATAAAAAGTGTTACTCCCTTTCAATATAAAATAAGGAGTTGGTATTTATGTTAAATACGAGAGATAAAATTTTAATTTCTCTGACTGCGGTTATACAGGCGGTGTACGGCGCGGTTTTTATTTACCGTATGTTTGCGTGGAAAACTCTTATCGCGGGTGGCGAAAGCGAACTGCTTGAGCTTGAAATAAGCCTTGCGGCACTGTTTGCCGTAACCGTTATTTTCTCTGTTATAATGCGTAATTTGCCGGCTAAAATATACAGCCTGCCGGCTCTTTGCTGTCCTCTGCTGTTTCAGCTGGCGGCGGTATGCGGTTTCGCGGGTTCCGCATACGATTCCGATTGGAACGTGCGTTTTACGGCGGCAGGCGTAATTGCAATTATCGCTTTTGCGGTCATTACCGTATGCACGATAGTAATTGAGCTTCGTCACGTGCTTAAAAAAGCCGATAAATGAGGCATTGCAATATAACAACAGGAGATGATAACAATGTTAAAGACAAGAGATAAGGCTCTTATTTCTCTGACTGCGCTTTTTCAGGCGGCACTCGGCATTTTCGGCTTTTTGCGTATGCTTGTGAGAAAAGAGATATTTTGTAATGAAAATGATTTACCGGCGGCAGTATTGGCGCTCGTCTTGCTGTTTGTCGTTACATTCGCATTTGCGGTCATAATGCGTGACTTGCCGTCAAAGACGTATGTTATACCCGCCTTTTCAATGCCGATGATTTTTTTGATCGCCGGTTTTCTCGGCGTAGGCGCCGATTTTGACGCGGCAGGGGTCGCGCACATGACGGCCGGCGGCACAGCTTCCGTGATTATTTTTGCGGTCGGCACGGCAGGTATTGTAATATACGAGCTATGCACGGCATTTAAAAAGAACAACAATTAAAATTCGATTTAATTTATGCCGAATGTAAATTCGGGCAGAAAAAAGGAGCCGCAGTTTTTGACTGTGGCTCCTGTTGTTTTTAACTGTGGCTCCTGTTGTTTTTTGCGTATAAATTATACTATACCCTGTGCCATCATCGCGTCGGCTACCTTTAAGAAACCTGCAATGTTTGCGCCGGCAACAAAGTCGTCGGGGGTGCTGTATTCCTTTGCGGCATTTGCCATGTGGCCGTAAATGCTCTCCATAATATCCTTGAGTTTTTCATCAACCTCATCAAAGGTCCAAATCATACGTGCACTGTTCTGGCTCATTTCAAGTGCAGAGGTTGCAACGCCGCCTGCGTTTGCCGCTTTCGCCGGAGCAAAGAGCACTTTACTCTGTAAAAATGCGTTTGTCGCGTCGATGGTGGACGGCATATTTGCGCCCTCACCTACTGCTATGCAGCCGTTTTTAATAAGCTCTTTTGCGTCGTCAAGTGACAGCTCGTTCTGAGTGGCGCAAGGCAGAGCTACGTCACAGGGAACCTCCCATACTCTCTTGCCGGGAACGAATTTTGCGGTGGGCTTTAATTCGGTGTACCTTACTATTCTCGCTCTTTCCTGCTCCTTGACCTGCTTTAAGAGCGCGACGTCTATGCCGTCCTTATCGTAGACATATCCGCTTGAGTCGCTTGCGGTAACTACCTTTGCGCCAAGCATTTGAGCTTTTTCTATGGCATAAATTGCAACGTTGCCCGAGCCCGAAACGGCAACCGTTTTGCCCTCGATGGAATTGCCGTGATTCTTTAACATCTCCTCAACGAGATAGATAAGGCCGTAACCGGTAGCCTCTGTTCTTGCGAGCGAGCCGCCGTAAGAGAGGCCCTTACCGGTGAGCACGCCCTCGTGACGGCCGGTAATTTTTTTGTACTGACCGAAGAGGTAGCCTATCTCTCTGCCGCCTACGCCTATATCGCCTGCAGGCACGTCGGAGTTGGGGCCTATAACCTTGTAAAGCTCTGTCATAAAGCACTGGCAAAATCTCATTATTTCGTAGTCGCTCTTACCCTTGGGGTCAAAGTCCGCACCGCCCTTGCCGCCGCCTATGGGAAGACCGGTAAGCGAGTTTTTGAAAATCTGCTCAAAGCCGAGGAATTTAATTATGCTCATATTGACCGACGGGTGGAAGCGAAGGCCGCCCTTGTAAGGACCTATCGCGCTGTTAAACTGAACACGGTAGCCGCGGTTTACGTGAACCGTGCCGTTGTCGTCAACCCACGGAACTCTGAATACTGTTGCCTTTTCCGGTGCCACAAGCCTCTCAAGAAGAGCCGCTTTCTGATACTTCGGATTTCTCTCAACGGCAGGCTCTATGGATTTAAGAACCTCGGTGACAGCTTGGCAAAATTCGGGTTGATAGTCGTACCTTGTCGTTGTGCGGTTAAGCACTTCGTCAATATAGCTCATTTTTAGTCTCCTTTTCGGCACCGAGCGAATAAAGCCCCGCACCGTTTTTATTACGGTATATATTTTATATTATGTGCTTTATATTTGCAAGAAACACGGCGTAAAATTTCATTTTGCCTCCGTTGATACTTTTGTGTATTATAACGATAAAGTGAATTTGTATTCGCCGAGACACGTGAAAACAAACAAAAATGCGTAAAAAGACATTTAAAAAAATAATTACCGTGACAAAAAAGATGAATAACCGCACTTATAAACTTTCAAATAATTTCGGTGTTCGGATAGTAGTGCGCGAGAATTTCCTCGTAAGTGCTGCCCTGTTTTGCCATATAATCCGCCCCGTACTGCGACATACCGACGCTGTGCCCGTAGCCGTATGTCTTAAAGAAAAACGCACCGTCCTTTTGCTCGAGCGTAAACGCCGGACTTCTCAGCGAAAAAAGTGCTCTGAAGGAGTTTCCGGTAAAGCTCTTGCCGCCGACCTTCAGGCTTTTCACTACGCCCGAGCCGCTGTCCGTGTAAACTATATCGGTTATCCAGCCGCTTTGGTCGTCTCCCAAGACTATTTCGGGGTCGTTTTTTGTGTATTCTCTGACCTCGTCCGCGGAGAGAGATATTTCCTTTATGCAGTCCGGCGAGAGCTTGTCGCCGGGACTTGTGACCGAGACGAGATATTCGATTTTTCCGCCCCATATATTTTCGGCACTCTCGGTTCTGCCGGGTGAAATTGCACAGTATGCCGCCACAATCGGCTCGCCGTTAAACACTATTGTTTTGCCGAGAACGTCGTTTACCGCCTCCTCCGTTTTGGCTCGGTATTCGTCGTATTTATCTCCCCATTTTTCCTTTTGTGTTTCGATGTCGTAATAGCCCTGGTGACGTCCGGGGTCGTCCGATATGTCGGCACCCGAAAGCGAGGAATCGGGATTTTTCTTAAGCCTTACAAGGTTTGTGTAGGCGCATACCGCCTGTGCTTTTAAGGCCTCAGTGCTGTATGTTGCGGGCATTTCGGCGGCGACGCAGCCTATTATGTATTCCTTTGTTGAGGCGGTAGCCACGTTGCCGCTTGCGGCTGATTTTATTTTTACGCTGTCGGATTTTTCGTCAAGCAGCTTTTCCTCGTCCTTGCTGTCGTTCTCCTTTTGAAAGGTGCTTTTGACGTTGGAGAGAGAAAAGGAGGAGTAGTCGAGCGATAACAGCGGCGTAAGTATCATAAAAAGTGCCAAAACAAAGCATAAAATACCGTATGTTTTCATAATTGACCTCCCTAATTTTATTGACTTATTGTGATTTTTAAGATAAAATATTATATCTATAATTATATGCTTAAAATGAGTTAATATGTCCGCTTAAATGTAAGTCAGGAGGTTTTAAATTTGTCTTACAACCATTCTCCTAAACTTGACGATTCGCTCTCGTCCCTGAAGGAAGAGCTTATACGCAATAACCAGATAAAGCTTGATGATTATCATCGTTACGACGTAAAGCGCGGCTTGCGTAATTCCGACGGTACCGGCGTTATGGCAGGGCTTTCGAGAATATGCTCTGTTGAGGGTTATTACATAGACGACGGTGAAAGAGTGCCGAAGGAGGGCAAGCTTATTTACCGCGGTATAAATATGACCGATATAGTGAGAAACTGCCAAAAGGAAAACCGCTTCGGCTACGAAGAGGTGGTTTGGCTGCTTCTCCTCGGTGATTTGCCGACGCAGGGACAGCTTGATAAATTCAGAGCGGTTCTCGCCGAGGCAAGAGAGCTCCCCGACGATTTCATAGAGGATATGATAATGAAGGCTCCGTCGCCGAATATTATGAATAAGGTAGCAAGGAGCGTTCTCGCACTGTATTCATATGACAACAATCCCGACGATCTTTCAATAGAAAATGTGCTGCGTCAGTCCATTAAGCTCATAGCGCAGATACCCACCATTATGTCATATGCGTATCAGGTAAAGCGCAGAGCATACGACCACAAGAGTATGTATATCCACCAGAACGATAAATCGCTCTCCACGGCGGAGTCCATACTCCATACAATAAGGAGCGACCGCAAGTTTACCGATGAAGAGGCTAAAATACTTGACCTGTGTATGGTTATTCACGCCGATCACGGCGGCGGAAACAACTCCACGTTTACAACACGCTGCATAACCTCAACGGGAACGGATACCTATTCCGCAATCGCCGCAGGTATAGGCTCGCTCAAGGGGCCGAAGCACGGCGGCGCGAATATTCAGGTTCACAATATGATAGCCGACCTCAAAAAAACCGTCAGCAACCCAACAGACGAGGGCCAGGTGGCGGACTATCTCACCAAGGTCATTCATAAAGAGGCGGGCGACAGAACAGGTCTTATCTACGGTATGGGTCACGCGGTATACACTCTTTCCGACCCGCGCGCCGTACTCTTAAAGGAATTTGCCTCGCAAAAGGCGGAAAAATACGGATTTGCCGATGACTACAAGATAATTTCTCTTGTCGAAGAGCTCACTCCCGAGCTTTTCTATAAATATAAGGGCGAAAAGAAAAAAATGTGCGCAAACGTGGATCTTTATTCGGGGCTTATATACGATATGCTCAGAATTCCGCCGGAGCTTTTCACTCCGATGTTTATGGCGGCAAGAATTTCCGGCTGGTGCGCTCACCGTCTTGAGGAGCTGTGCTCCGGCAGCCGCATAATGCGACCCGCATACAAGAGCGTCGCTCTTCCGAGAGCGTTTGTTCCGATTGCCGAACGCAATATTGACCACATAGTGCCGGATTACGTTCCGTCCGAGGAAAGATAAAAACGGAAGGACTCTTATAAATGAAAAAAACGGGCTTCGAAAAAAGCTTTAATTTTAAACAGATTCTCATAACGCTTGCCGCAGGAGCGGCCGTGCTGTTGCCGGTGCGTATATATCAGCTGTTTGCGATAATAGATACGGGCAGTACGGGATTTTACAAAAAAATCAATTTCAGCGTTTACTTTATGTATGTCGCAGTTGTTGTGTTTACGGCACTGCTTATCGTGTTTTCGAGGCTTTCCGATGATACGAGAGCTTCAAGACCCGCTATGTGTAAAAACAAGCTTCTCGGAGCGGCGGCCGTTGTTATAGCTGTCGGTACGGCATATGATTCTGCGGATTCGATGCTGTCGTTCTCCGCGTCCTGCAGCGATTTTTCGAGTAACCTCGACGTGTCGTTTATGAGATATTTTTTCTCAAACGGGATGTTTGCGTCGCTTTTTGAGAGCATATTCGGAATAATCGCCTGTGTTTATTTTATAGTTTTTGCACTTTCGTATTTTAATGACAAGGCCGATTTTACATCTTATAAGGTGCTCGCTCTGGCTCCGCTTTTCTGGGCTATGTGCAAAATGATAACAAGGTTTATGACCAAGATCAGCTTTATAAACGTTTCGGAGCTTATGCTCGAAATGCTTGAGCTTGCGCTTGTGATGCTGTTCTTTATGTCGTTTGCGAAGATTTCCTCCGACGTTGCCGACAAGGGCGAGTTTAAAAAGCTTGTCTCATACGGTATGCCGGCTGCGATGCTGGCGGCGGTGATAGGCGTTTCCCGTCTTGTAATTACGCTGTGCGGAAAAAGAGACCGCCTGCCGTCCGAGCTCGGATTTTCCGTAACCGATCCGGCATTTGTGTTTTTTGCGATTGTATATATACGCCATCAGATGAAGCACGGCAGACCGGAGTCCGAGGACAATGCGCCGAGTGAGGACGAAACGGCAGCCAAGGCTGACAAAATCAACTGACATATCGGCGGTGTAAATAATTATGTTTCTTTCCGACGTGGCAACAGCCGCGAAGCAGGTGTTTATTCTCTATGTACTGGTTCTTCTCGGCTTTATATGCGACAGGACTAAAATCTATACGGAAAAAGCGGCAAGGCTCACAAACGACCTGCTTTTTTATATAGTTACGCCTGCCATAATAATTCAGTCATTTTCGTCCGTCGAATTGTCCGGTGAAAGTGTTCGCGGTATGCTGATGTCGTTTCTGGGAGGAACGATTTTGCACGTCGTTGCAATAGTGATTTGTATTCCGTTTTGGCGCAGGACCGACAAAAATCTGTCGTGCATATATAAGTATGCGGCGATATACGGAAATGTCGGCTATATGGCATTGCCGCTCGCCGAGGCAGAGCTCGGAGCAGAGGGCGTGTTCTTTTGCTCGGGTGTGTTGATTCCGTTTAATATATTCGCATTTACGCACGGCATCTATCTTATGTCGGGCGAAAGCGCGAAAAAAACCGGCTTCAATCCGAAATGGCTGATACTCAATCCCGGAGTAGTGTCGGTGCTTTTGGGACTGCCGCTGTTTTTCTTTAATATCAGGCTTCCGTCTCTTATTTCGGTTCCCGTGAATTACGTTGCCGGTCTTAATACGCCGCTTGCCATGATAATGTTCGGTACATATCTTTCAAAAACAAATCTGAAAACGATGTTTTTAAAAAAGGACACTTATCTCGTATCGTTTTTAAAGCTCATAGCTTTGCCGGCTGTGATTTTGGCGGTGCTGAAGCTTATGGGCGTAAAGGGGACACTTTTGACGGCGCTTATAATTTCCGCGTCGGCACCGAGTGCAAACAACACCGTTATGTTTGCGGCAAAGTACGGCAAGGACAGTGCCGCGGCCTCACAGGTCGTCGCCGTGGCAAGCCTTCTGTCGATAATAACAATGCCGCTGTTTATAGCACTTTCGCAAATATAAATTCATATGTCGTTTTAAATTGAAAGGAGGACATTATGAAACTTTTAATAGCTATTGTCAACAACGAGGATGCATCCTTGGTCATCTCCGAGCTTAACAAGGCGGGCTTTATGGTAACAAAGCTTGCCACCTCCGGCGGATTCCTCCGTGCGGGTAACGTCACCATGCTCACGGGTGTGGAGGACGAAAAGGTCGGTGACGCGCTTGCCGTAATAGAGGAGTTTTCAAGTCAGCGCAAGCAGACTACTCCCGTTAATTCAACATATATAGGCGATTCCATGCTAACCGTTCCCGTTGAGGTTTCGGTTGGCGGAGCCACGGTCTTTGTGGTGGATGTCGAGCAGTTCTATAAGATATGACGGCAGACATTTCTTCATTCGGCGAGAGCTTTAAAAAAGAGGTTTTGCCGTATATAAACACCTTATCGTTCCCTAATACAATGCTTATTGAGGGCGGCTCTGCCGAGCTGCGGCTTTCGGCGGCGCGTTTTATAGCGCAGAGCCTGCTTTGCGTGAGCAGCGGCGCACATCCGTGCGGTGTTTGCCCGTCCTGCGTGAAATGTGAGGCTTTGTCGCACCCGGATATGCGTGAATACGGAGACATAAGCTCCGACGCGGCGTTTAAGGTCGAAGCCTGCCGCGCCGTGCGCTCCGATTGCTTTGTCCTGCCGAATGACGGTGACAAAAAGGTGTACATTTTAAAAGAAGTTCAAAATATGAACGACAGCGGTGAGAACGCACTTCTCAAAATATTTGAGGAGCCGCCCTCATACGTGTATTTTATTATGACGTGTCCGAGCCGCTCGGCTATGCTTGACACGGTGCTGTCGCGTGCGACGGTATTTTCGCTCGGGTCTGAAAATGACTCGGCTCTTTTTGACGAGGATACCGCCGATTTGGCGCAAAAAATAGCCAAGGCGCTGTTAAGCCCCGCGGAAACGTCTCTTTTGGCTGCGGTGAGCCCTCTTGAAAAGGACAGGACGGGATTTAAAAATACGGTTCTCTGTCTCAAAAGCATTTTACTCGACGCCGTTAAAATTAAGCTTCATGCGGCGGCGTCTCCGGAATTTTCCGAAACGGCAGGAGAGCTGTCCTTAGTGCTCACGGCCGATAAATTATACCGATGCTGCGGCGTGCTCGATGAGCTTTTTGACGGCGCGGCAATGAATCAGAATCAAAATCTGCTGCTTACCTCGCTTTGCTATAAGCTGCGAGAGGCTGTGGGTAAATAATATAAAATAGCTCCGAAAGGAAGACATACAAATGGCAGAAGTTGTCGGAATACGATTTAAAGAGGTGGGTAAGGTATACTACTTCGACCCTGACGGCAAAACGTTTGAGAAGGGCGACAGGGCAATAGTCGAAACCGCGCGCGGCGTGGAGTGCGGCGAGGTCACAATGGGTAACTCCGTTGTCGATGATAGCGAAATAGTAAAGCCGCTCAAATCGGTTATAAGAGCCGCTACAAAGGCCGACCTCGAAAGAGTTAGGGAAAACGCTGAAAAAGAGAAGAAGGCATTTTCCGTCTGCGAAGAAAAAATACTTAAGCACAAGCTTGATATGAAGCTTGTAAACGTTGAATACACCTTTGACGGCGGTAAGATACTGTTCTACTTCACCGCCGACGGCAGGGTGGACTTCAGAGAGCTTGTAAAGGACCTTGCGTCCGTGTTCAGGACGAGAATAGAACTAAGGCAGATAGGCGTGAGAGACGAAGCAAAAATGCTCGGCGGCTTCGGCATCTGCGGCAGACCGTTTTGCTGCAAGACCTTTCTCGGCGATTTTCAGCCTGTTTCTATAAAAATGGCAAAGGAGCAGGGCTTGTCGCTGAATCCCGTAAAAATAAGCGGCACCTGCGGCAGACTTATGTGCTGTCTTAAATACGAGCAGGACGCCTATGAGCATCTTTTAAGGCATACCCCCAAGGTCGGAGCACTTGTGGAAACGCGAGAGGGCAGAGGAACCGTTATAGAGAACAATCTTATAACGGGAATCCTGAAGATAAGGCTCGACCGCCGTCCCGACGCCGCTCCGCTTGTGGTTGACCGCCACGAGGTGAAGCTTTTAAAGGACGCGAAAATTCAGGTGGACAAGTCCGAAATAGAAGCTCTCAAGGGCATAGAATAATTAAGCTACAGACAAGGAAAAGAGGATTTGAAATATGGCATTTATTGAGGTCAGAGATGTAACCAAGACCTACAAAATGGGCGAGGTTGAAATAAAAGCCGTCGATGAAATAGGCTTCGGCATAGACAAGGGCGAATTTGTTGTAATAGTAGGTCCGAGCGGAGCCGGAAAAACGACGATACTTAACATTCTCGGCGGAATGGACACCGCTACGTCCGGCACGATTTACGTTGACAATGTAGATATAACCAAATTCAACGAAAACGAGCTTACCAAATACCGCCGCGACGACGTCGGATTTGTATTTCAGTTCTATAACCTTGTCGGTAACCTCACAGCGATTGAAAACGTGGAGCTTGCGCTTCAAATATCAAAAAACCCGCTCAGTGCAAAGGATGTTTTGAAGGATGTCGGACTCGGCAACAGGCTTGATAATTTTCCGGCTCAGCTCTCCGGCGGCGAGCAGCAGAGAGTCTCAATAGCGCGAGCACTTGCAAAAAACCCCAAGCTGCTTTTATGTGACGAGCCTACGGGTGCGCTCGACTATATAACCGGTAAATCAATACTGAAGCTCTTGCAGGACACTTGCCGTGAAAAAGGAGTTACAGTTATTGTAATCACCCACAACTCCGCACTAGCTCCCATGGCAGACAAGGTAATTAAGGTCAAAAACGGCAGAGTTGACAAGCTTCTTCTCAACGAGCACCCGACTCCCGTCGAGTATATCGAGTGGTAAAATACCGAATATTATATTTGACAGAGAGAGGTACACGTTAAATGACAAAAGGAATGAGAAAAGATTTTCAGCGGGAAATAAAGCTGAATTTCAGCAGGTTCCTGTCTATAACTCTTATCGTTGTTTTGGGCGTAGCGTTCTTTTCGGGACTGCGCGCCGCAAAGCCGGCCATGCAGGCCTCGGCGGATAAGCAATACGACAGTGAAAACCTTATGGATATAAGAGTCGCGGGGACTCTCGGTATGACCGATAAGGATGTTGACGCGCTTAAAAAGGTTGACGGCGTGCAGGACGCGGAGGGCACATACGAGCAGGATTTCCTCTGCGATACCGGCAACTCCGAGGCCGTTACAAAGGTAATGTCACTAAACGACGGCATAAGCCTTGTAAGAGTCAGCGAGGGGCGTTTTCCCCAGGGCTATAACGAGTGTATAGCAGACCGCAGCTTTCTTGACGCTACGGGATATAAAATAGGCGACACGGTAAAGCTCACCACAGGCACCGATGAAAAGGTGAGCAAATATCTTGCCACCGATGAATTTACGATTGTCGGCGTCGGTACGACGTCAATGTATATGGACAGCGACAGAGGCTCCGCGGCGATAGGAACGGGCAGAATAAACGGATTTTTGATAGTCCCGAAGCAGGCCTTTACGATGTCCTGCTATACAAGCGTTCATATAACCGTTAAGGACGCCATGGCACTCGGCTGCTATTCAAGCGATTACACCGAGCTTATTTCAAAGGTAAAAGACAGAATAAACGGCATAGCCGACAGACGCTGCGACATAAGATACAGCGAATATAAAAACGAAACGGCGACATATATAAACGATGCAAAGCTGAAGTTCGAAGAGGAAAAGGACACCGCAATGGGTCAGCTCGGCGACGCGTATCAGCAGCTTTTGGACGCTCAGGCGGCAATAGAAACCGGTAAGGCGGAGCTTGCAAGAAAAAAGCTTGAAATACAGAATGCGCAGGACCTTATCAATTCAAACGCCAATACTCTCGTTGTAAGTCAAAGCCAGATAGACAGCGCAAAGGCCTCGCTTGTCGATGCGGAAAAAAAGTATAAGGAGCTTGAATCGCAGGTCTCGGATTCCGCGGCGGAGATTGAGAGAATGCAAAAGGAGCTTGATGACGGCAAGGGCTCCATGTCCTCTGATGAATATCTCCAAAAGAGCTATAATATCATAGCCGCAAAGGCGACGCTTCAGTTCTACAAAACTCAGCTTGCCAATACGCGAAGCACAATAGATAATGCCAAGCAGCAGGTAGCTGCCGCGCAAACCGCCGTAAATAACGGCGGAACGGCACTTCAGGACGCGCAGAAAAAGGTCAACGAGGCTCCGGCGGCTCTTGAAGAGGCCGAAAAGCAAATTCAGGACGCTCAAATAGAGCTTGACCGCAAAAATGAGGAGTACGAGCAGGCAAAGCAGGACCTTGCCGACGAGCTTGAAGCGGCGCAGCAAAAGCTTGAGGACTCCGAGGATAAGATATTAAACGTGGAAAAGCCCACATGGTATGTGCTTGACCGCGAAACCATTCCGTCTTACACGGCATATAAGAGTGATACGGACGGTATGGGCTCAATAGGCTCGGTGTTCCCCGTGATATTCTTCCTTGTTGCCGCTTTGGTATCTCTCACAACCATGACGCGAATGGTCGAGGAGCAGAGAACGCAGATAGGCACATTAAAGGCTCTCGGCTACACGAAGGGCGCGATAGCGGCAAAATATGTGCTTTATGCTCTGCTTGCTACCGCAATCGGCAGCGTGCTCGGCGTGCTTCTCGGCGAGAGCACAATACCTCTGCTCACGGTTAACACGTATAAGCTTGTGTATATAGGGCTTCATAATACCGTGGTGAAGCCGGACGTATTTGACGCATTGCTCGCTTCGCTTCTTGCGATTATTTGTACGACCGGAGCGACGCTGGCTGCGTGCTATCGCGTGCTGAGCTCATCGCCGGCACTGCTGATGCGCCCCGAGGCACCGAAGGCGGGCAAACGCATACTTCTCGAAAAAGTCGGATTTATTTGGAAACACCTCAACTTCGCACAGAAGGCGGCTTGCAGAAACCTGTTCAGATATAAAAAACGCCTGTTTATGACAATAGCCGGCGTTGCGGGCTGTATGGCTCTGCTGCTTGTCGGCTTCGGACTCAACGATTCCATAAAATCAATGACGGGCAACCAGTTTGAAAAGGTGTGGCATTTTGCCGGTACCGCAGGTATAAATTCCGAGGCTACACGAGCGGAAAAACGTCAGTCGCTTGCCGAGGTCAACACCATGAACGGTGTTACGGAGTATTTGCAGACATATCGCTCAATGCTCTATACCGACGCAAACGGTGAAGAAAAAACCGCGTATGTCATAGTTCCGCAGGATACCTCACGAATGGCGGATTACGTTAACCTTTCGTCGCGCGACGGCAAAAACACCTATGTTATGGATGATTCCGGTGTTATCATAACCGAAAAGCTCGCCAAGACTCTAGGTGTTTCCGTGGGTGACACCGTGACCTTCAAGACGAGCGAGACAGGCACTGCAACCGAACCCGTAAAGGTCGCAGGAATAGTCGAAAACTATATGTACCACTACATTTATATGACGCCGAATGTATATAAGCAGCTTTTTAACGAGACGGCTTCGCTCAATACCATCTTCATTAAAACGGACGGTACCGTGGACGACGAGACTCTGTCAAAGCAGCTTATGGATTTGAGCGCGATAAATTCGGTTTCCATGAACAGCACCACCGAGAAACAGATAAGCTCGGTTATGAACAGCCTACTGTTTATAGTTGTAATACTGATAGTTGCTGCGGGGCTTTTGGCGTTTGTGGTTCTCTATAACCTCAATAACATCAACATCACCGAGCGCAGGCGTGAGCTTGCAACGCTCAAGGTTCTCGGTTTCTACAACAAGGAGCTTGCCTTTTACGTGTACCGCGAAAATATTGTACTGACGATTTTCGGCGTGATATTCGGCATAGTTCTGGGTATAATTCTTCACGCGTATGTTATGAGCACCATTGAGACGGACTATATTATGTTCGGTAAGGAAATGACGGTTATCAGCTATCTCGCAAGTATTTTGCTTACTGTGCTGTTTACGGCGATAGTCAACTTCGTTATGTATTTCAGGCTTAAAAAGATAGATATGGTTGAATCGCTGAAGAGCGCAGAATAAACATTTTTAATTTATATGTTGACATATATATTGTGTGGTGATATAATAGCACCACAATATATAGGCGCCGTGTAACTGACGGAAAGCCCATTTGGGCAGGCAGGCTAAACTGCCGGGGAACGCGGCGTATAAAAAGCCGACCGTCTGGGCAGCCTCTTTTTCGGGGGCTGCCCTTTTATATTGTGATTTATTTATGTATATATGCCTCGAGGCATCTGTGAAAGGAAGATGGCAAATGGAGTTTTCAAGAGCGTGGGAAGGCTTTAATCCCGGCGAATGGAACGAAAAAGTAAACGTCAGTGATTTCATCAAAAGGAATTACACAGAATATACGGGCGACAGCTCCTTTTTGAGCGGAGCCACCGAGCGTACAAAGGAGCTTATGGAAAAGTTTTCAAAGCTTCTTGACGAGGAACGTGAAAACGGCGGAGTTTTGTCGGTCGATACCGAAACCGTTTCATCTCTCGTCACCTATGCGCCCGGTTATCTTGACAAGGAAAAGGAGCTTATCGTGGGTCTTCAGACCGACAGCCCCCTGCGCCGAGGTGTAAATCCCTTCGGCGGTATGCGTATGGCGCGTGAGGCGGCAAAGGCTTACGGCTATGAGCTGTCCGATAAAATCGAGGACGAGTTCAGATATAAGACAACTCACAACGACGGAGTATTCAGAGCCTATACGAGTGAGATGAGAAAGGCACGCCATATTGCGCTGCTCACCGGTTTGCCCGACGCCTACGGAAGAGGCAGAATAATAGGAGACTATCGCAGAGTTGCCCTCTACGGTATGGATACGCTTATCGAATTTAAAAAGGCAGATAAAATCGCGCTTGAAAATAAGGATATGACAGAGGAGGTCATAAGGCTGCGCGAGGAGCTGCAAAAGCAGCTTAACTTTATGGAAATGCTCAAGCAAATGGCGCAGATGTACGGCTATGACATATCTTCGCCGGCAAGCAACGCGCGCGAGGCGATTCAATGGCTTTACTTTGCATATCTTGCCGCAATCAAGGAGCAGAACGGAGCGGCTATGTCGCTCGGCAGGACAAGCACGTTCATTGACATCTATATTGAACGCGACATCAATAGGGGCGTACTCACAGAGAGCGGTGCTCAGGAGCTGATAGACGATTTTGTTATGAAGCTGCGCATGGCTCGCCATCTTCGCACTCCCGAATACAATGAGCTGTTCGGCGGCGACCCTATGTGGATAACCGAGAGCATCGGTGGTATGACAAACGAGGGTAAAACTCTCGTCACGAAAAACTCGTACAGAATGCTAAATACGCTTTACACTCTCGGCTCGGCTCCGGAGCCCAATATGACCGTTCTCTGGTCGCAGGGCTTGCCCGAAAACTTTAAACGTTTTTGCGCCGAGGTTTCGGAGGACACCGACTCCATACAATATGAAAACGACGACGTTATGCGCCCGATTTACGGCGACGATTACGCCATAGCCTGCTGTGTTTCCGCTATGCAGGTAGGCAAGCAGATGCAGTTTTTCGGTGCGCGCTGCAACCTTGCAAAGCTTTTGCTTCTCGCATTAAACGGCGGATACGACAATGTTTACTGCGAAAAAATAGGCCCGCAGACTAACCCGATTGAGGGCGACAGGCTCGATTACGACGAGGTGGTTGAGAGATACAAGACTTACCTTAAATGGCTTTGCAGGCTTTATGTCAATACTATGAATGTAATCCATTTTATGCACGATAAGTATGCGTATGAGAAAATCCAAATGGCACTTCACGATACCGATGTGCACCGCTTTATGGCATTCGGCGTAGCGGGACTCTCGGTTGCCGCAGACTCTCTTTCGGCTATCAAGTACGCAAACGTTAAGCCCATACGTGACGAGAACGGATATATAGTCGATTTTGAGACGACAGGTGATTTCCCGAAGTACGGAAATGACGACGACCGTGTTGACAATATCGCAAAAGCATTGCTTGAGGACACAATAGCCGAGCTTCGCAAGACTCCGGCTTACAGAAACGCAGAGCATACGCTTTCGGCACTCACAATAACCTCCAATGTCGTGTACGGCAAAAAGACAGGCTCCACGCCCGACGGGAGAAAGAAGGGCGAGCCGTTTGCTCCCGGTGCCAACCCCATGCATAATCGCGAAAAGAACGGCGCGCTCGCATCGCTCAATTCGGTTACCAAGATGCCCTATTCACAGTGCCGCGACGGAATTTCAAATACGTTTTCAATCGTTCCCGCAGCACTCGGCAAAACGAGAGATGAGAGAACGGCTAATCTTGTGTCGATTCTTGACGGCTATTTTAAAAACGGTGCGCATCACCTGAACGTCAATGTTATGAACCGCGAAATGCTTGTTGAGGCTTATAACGACCCGACTAAATATCCCAATCTCACCATTCGTGTTTCGGGCTATGCGGTCAATTTCCATAAGCTCTCAAGGGAACAGCAGAGTGAGGTAATAAAGAGAACCTTCCACGAAACGATGTAACAATCAAAAATTAAAAAAAGAACGACCCTTGACAGCCGGCTTAAAACCGACGGCCAAGGGTCGTTTTTTGATATCGGAAAATTTCGGCGACTCTATTTTTCCCTTTTGACATATTTTATTATTGCCATACCTGCCGTCGCGCCGTCGCCGACGGCTTTTGATACCTGCAAAAGACCGCCTGTGCAGTCGCCTGCCGCAAAAAGGCCGTTTACGTTCGTCATCATAGAATCGTTGACCCTGATTTTGCCGCCGATTGTCACCGCTCCTGCTTTTTGGGCGAGAGCTGCCGATGATGCCACTCCGTAGGCTACGAAAATGCCGTCGATTTTGACCTCGGTACCGTCGCGCAAAACGGCTTTTTCGATTTTTGCGTCACCCGTGAGAGTCGACAACGGTTCTTTAACAATTGTAAATTCTGAGGGAAATACTGCCGTCGGCTCTTCGCCGTTTGTGAACACGGTAACGCTTTTTGATGTTTTTGCGAGAATTTTGGCCTCGTGCAGAGCGTATTCGCCGGAGCCGAGAACGCCGACGTTTTTGTTTCTGTAAAAAAATGCGTCACAGACCGCGCAGTAGCTGACCCCTTTGCCTTCGAATTCGGTCAAGCCCTCTATGCTCGGTGCGAGCCGTCTGCTGCCGGTCGCCAAAAGTATCGCCTTGCACCTGTGATTTTTGTCGTCCGAGGTGACGACGGAGAACCCGCCGTCCTCATATTCAATCGACACCGCCTGCTTGTTCGTGAATTTCACTCCGAGCCTTTCGGCACCGTCAATTCCGCGTGTCAAAAGCTCTTTTCCGCTAATCGGTTCGGCAAAACCGTAATAGTTTTCGATTTTTTCGGCCTTTGCGAGCGCACTGTCTCCCGCAGTTATCACTGTGGTTTCAAGACCGCTGCGAATTGTATACAACGCCGCCGAAATGCCGGCAGGGCCTGCTCCGATTATGATTACATCCGACATACAAAAGCTCTCCTTGCAAAATAAAATCAAACAAATTTTTAAACCTTATTATAGTTATATAATATCCGTTTTGTGCTGATTTTTCAAGGAAAACGGGTATTTTTTGGATATATGTGAGTTTTGTGTGTTATTGTGAATTTTTTTATAGTTTTTTTGACAATACAGATATAAAAGTTTATTGAAAAGCCTATCGTTTTGTGTTAGAATAACAATGTTGTATAAAAATATGGGAGGAAATCGAATGAAGTTAAAGGAACAGCTCAGTACTTTGGCTGACAACATTAAGACCTACTGGAGAAGGCCGCCAGAGGGCAAATATATGCCCTTTAAAGAGGTAGCGGCGTATTCTGTCGGCGGCATCGGTGCGTATTTCATCATAACTCTCGGTACCGCTTGTCTTCTTGCGACGGGTAACACTCTTATTTCGAGTACACTCGGCGTAAATCCGACGGATATGTATGTTCTTTATGTTATTGCAGTTCTTGCCAATATCCCGCTTACGGGAATCAGGGCAAATATTATTGATAACACAAGAAATAAAGCGGGTAAGTACAGACCCTACATAGTGTCAATGGGTATTCCGACCACAATAATCTGTGTGCTGATGGTGTGGTTCCCGTACGATAAATTCGGTGCTTTGTTCGGTGAGGGAATGCTTTTCGGCGTAACAAGGGCATATTTTGTAAAGTGCACTTTGATACTTATTTTCAACCTGCTCTTGCATTTCTTCTATTATTTCTTCTATGACAGCTATGAGAATCTTATACACGTTCTCTCGCCGAATTCACAGGAGAGAGCCGATGTTGCGGCTATAAAGAGCGTCGTTTATTCACTCGCTCCGACCATAGTAAACCTTATTACACCGATTATAGCTCAGAATGTTTTCCACACGAATTCGACCGACATCCGTGTTTACAGACTTCTTTATCCGCTAATCGGTATCGGCGGCATACTTCTTTGCATACTCGTTTATAAGAACACTCAGGAAAAGATAGTTCAGGCGAGAACGCACGTTATTCAAATCAAGTTCTCCGACGCTCTCAGAGAGGTTGCCGGCAACAAGTACTTCTGGATAATCTCCTTTGCCGGCTGGATAGGCTTCCTTGAGGCATCGTATGCAAACGTTCTCTATTGGCTTTATAACTACGGCGGCGTTTGCTCCGGTAACGTATACGGACTTGTTGTTACCATTTACGGCAACGCTTCGCTTTGGGGTATGATCTTAGCTCCCATGTGCATCAGAAAATGGGGCAAAAAATTCGTGCTTGTTGTCACGAATATTATGAACATCATATTCATTCTTATGATGCTTCCGTTTACCTCTCAGATGAACGGCTCCACCATTTGGGCTATTATGGGCTGCCTTTATCTCAATGCGTTTATGGGTTCGTTTGCGCTTATTTTAAACCCCGCAATTCAGGCAGACATTCGTGATTATCAGCAGTATAAGAGCGGTGAGAGAATTGACGGTATGTTCTCGGCAGTTGCTACAATCGGTACCGTTATCGCACTTCTTACGAGTGCCGTTCTTCCCGTAGTATACAAGAGAGGCGGTATCACAACCGATAACGCTCTCGCCGTCACATCAAATCCCGACATTCTCGGCAGAATGCTCGGCGACGGCAAAACCGTAGGAGAAATACTCTCCGAACAGATGGCAAACGGCCAGAACAATTACAGCAACGCATATTCCGCACTTTACGACCCGAATATTCTCGAAAACCTCCTTAAGGTGCTCATACTCTTCTCGGCTCTCGGTGCTCTTCTCAACGTCGTACCTTATTTCTGGTATGACTTTAACGAGAGAAAACAGAAGTCCGTGGTTAAGGTGCTCAAGGTACGCGCTATGTTTGAGGACTACAACAACGGCGCTATTGAGGATAAAGAGCTTGTAGAGGCTGTCGATATAATCAGAGAGTCAAGAGCTCTCGCCGCCGAAAAGCCCGTTGATGTCAGAAAAAAGTGGTACAAGGGCATCAGCGACAAGGCCGAAAAGAAGGCACAGAAAAAGGCATACAAGGCAGCTGTTCAGAAGAATGAGGACATTGAGATTGCCAAATTCGTATGCGAGGAGCTTGATAAGTTCTCGTCTAATCTTGTTAAGTATCAGCTCAAGACATATAAAAAGGTTTACGACGGCGGACTTGAAGGCCTTCGCAAAATCACTCTTGACGATATAAACAAGGAGCTTGCCGAGGCTAAGGCTCTTCCCAAGACCGACAGCGAAGAAAAGCAGATACGCAAGTTTGCGATTTCGGTTGCCAAGAAGAAAAAGTCAGCTTATAAGGCCATACATAAGTATTACGGCGACCCGTCCGTTAAGTTTGAGCGCCTTGACTTCTCCGTGCTTGAGAAGTACTTTGACCAAGAGGACGCTTGCGACGACAGACTCAAGACGCTTTATACCGAGCTTAACGACGCCAAAAAGGCTGGCAACAGCGAAAAGGTTCAGATGCTTCGTGCAGATATCAAAAAGACTGCAAGCGAGCGCAAGCAGGCGCGCGATATGTCTAAGAAGGAAATGGACAGGCACGCATACTTTAACCGTGCCGCAAAGCCGTATCTTGACGCCGAACGCCTTATAAATCAGGAGAAGTACTATCAGCATTTCGGTGAGATAGAGGCTCTCTATGACGAGGCAAAAGAGCGTGAGGCAGAGGCTAAAAAGGCAAGAGACGCCGAGGTTGAAAGACTTAAGGCTGAGGACGCCGCATACAAGGCACAGAAAAAAGCCGAAAAGCTCGCTAAAAAAGGCAAGAAATAATAATCGGCAAACAAAATAAAACCGAATAAGCATAAAGCTGCCCTCCTTATCGCACGAAGCGACCGGGGAGGGCAGCTTGTTTTATTGATTTTAAGGTTTTACAAAGCCGAGATATATGCATTTCAGGTTTGACTTTAAGCAGGGTAAAGAAGAGACAAAGGTTACGCGCTCGTTTTTATTTAAATGACAATCGGCTGTGCACCGATGGAGGACAATGCAAATCGCAAAAAAAGCTCCCGAACGAAATCGGGAGCTTAAAATATAAATGTGCGGTATACGGTGCGTCAAGCTTTTTTCCATGCGCCCCTTGAAATAAGAGCCAAAATCGGGAATATCTCAAGTCTGCCGGCGAGCATATCAAATATCAGCACAAGCTTTGAAAACGCGCCGTAAGAGCTGAAGTTCCCGGTGGGACCGACTATCTCAAGACCGGGGCCGATGTTGTTGAAGCAAGAGAGCACAGCGGATAAATTTGTTACAAGCGGCTTGTTGTCAACCGATATAAGCAGTATACTCAGAACAACCAAAATAAAATATGCGGCGAGATAAACGCTTGTGCCGTTGATTATTTTTTCGTCAACGGGTGTGCCGTCTACATGTACAACCTGAACTCTTCTCGGGTGAAGTATCTTGTGAATGTTCCTGCGTAAATTTTTGAAAAGCAACAGAACTCTTGCGCACTTGAGACCGCCGCCGGTAGAGCCGGCGCACGCGCCTATGACCATAAGTGTAAGCAAAATGGTTTTTGAGAAGCTCGGCCATGTGTCAAAATCCGTAGTCGCAAAGCCCGTAGTCGTCATGATACTTGCTACCTGGAAGCAGGCGTGGCGAATCGTTTCGTGAATTGTCGGGTATATTTTGCGGATGTCAATGGCTATCAGCGCAGCACTCATAATTGAAATTCCGAAGTAACAGCGAACCTCCTCATTTTTAAAGAGTGCCTTGAATTGGCGCATAATGAGCAAGTAATAGCAGTTGAAGTTTACGCCGAAGAGCATCATAAACACGGTGCAAACCCATTGTATATAAATGCTGTAACCCGCTATGCTGTCATTTTTGATTCCGAAGCCGCCGGTTCCTGCGGTGCCGAATGCCGTGCACAGCGCGTCAAAAAGAGGCATTTTTCCTGCGAGCAAAAACAATATATTAAAAAGAGTAAGTACTATATACAGTACATACAGTATCATGGCGGTATCGCGCATTTTGGGTACGAGCTTACCGACATCGGGGCCCGGGCTTTCCGCCTTTAAAAGGTGCAGCCGCGAGCCGCCCGATTTTGAATTTGACGGGACAATGGCAAGCAAAAATACAAGCACACCCATTCCGCCGAGCCAATGGCTGAAGCTTCGCCAATATAAAATTCCGCGTGATAAGTCCTCAACAACGGGCACTATTGACGCACCGGTCGTTGTAAAACCCGAAACCATCTCAAAAAACGCGTCGATGTAAAACGGTATTTCGCCCGATATAAAAAAGGGCAGTGCACCGAAAAGACTTAAAAAAATCCAACTGAGGCCAACGCAAACTATGCCCTCCTGAGCGTAAAAGCCGCGCTTTGCTTTGCGGCAGATAAGCCACAAAAATGCGGATACCGCTATCAGTATGCCTATTGTATATAAAAAGGCCTTTGCCGCATCATCGACTCCGTCATATACGCTTATAAACAGCGGCGGAAGCATAAAAAACGCTTCGAGTGCCAATATTTCCGCAAAAATACGGCCCATCATTTTATAGTTCATAAAGCACTTTTACCCCATTAAATAAATATGTCGTTAAGCTGTCGCACCACATCTCCGCTGCTTGTGACAATAATGATGCCGTCACCTTTTTTAAACGAAGAATTACCGTTGGGTATTTCAATTTTGCCGCCGTGCGTTATACAGACAACAAGGACGTTTTTGCGAATTTTTATATCCTTAAGAGCTTCTCCGCAATGCTTTGTCTGCTCGTCAACTCGGAATTCTATAGCCTGCGCCTGACCGTCCGCGATAAAGTGAACGGCGATTGCCGCACCGCTTTGATTTTGTATGGCTCTGACATAGCGTACTATTGAGTTGCAGCACAGCTCCTTGGGACAGATGATGCTGCCGAGCGAAATGTTTGAAGGAATACTGCCGCTGTCTATTCGGCTGAGCTTTGTTATTGTCTGCGGAACACCCACATTGTTGGCATAGAGCGAAATTATCATATTCATTTCGTCAAGCCCGGTGGCGGTAACAACCGCCTCGCAGTCGGCCAGCCCCTCACTGTTGAGAAGATTTTGATCGCTCGCGTCGCCGTGGATTATATTCGTTGTCGGCAGAAGCGAGGCAAGCTCAACACAGCGTTTTTCGTCTTTCTCTATAAGAGTTACCGAAACGCTGCTTTTTTCAAGACGCTTTGCAAGGTAATAGCTGATTTTTCCGCCGCCGCAGATAAGTATGTTTTTGGTTTTTTTCGGCGTCATACCGAGACTCTTCAAAAGCATTGAGAGGTTGTCTACGGACGCCGTGACAAATATTCTGTCGCCGTCCTGTAAAACGAAATCGCCGTTGGGTGCGAGTGCTTCACCGTTTCTGATTACCGCACAAACAAGTACGTTACACTTTGTCCGCGCGGGCAGGGAGCTCAGAGGAATGTTGCAGAGCTTGCTGTCGCTTTTGACGCGCAGCTCAACTATATCAACACGCCCCTTAGCAAAGGTGTCATGCTTTAAAAATCCCGGGTATCTGAGAAGCTTTTCTATGGCACTTGACGCCTGTTTTTCGGGGTTTACGGTCATGGACAACGCATATATGTCGCGCATATCATAGATTTGACTGCTGTATTCGGGATTGCGGATTCGCGCTATTGTGTGCAGATTCTTGTTAAGTCCGTGAGCGGTAATGCAGCACAAAAGATTTACCTCGTCTGCGCTTGTGGCGGCTATTATGAGGTCGGTGTCTGTAATTCCCGCCTTCAGCAGCGTGTCTTTGGTGGCACAGTTGCCGTGTACGGTCATTATGTCGAATTGCTCCATGCTTGAGCTCAAAACATCCTTGTTTGAGTCGATAAGAGTAATGTCATATCCCTCTGCGGTCAGCTGACGTGTAAGCGTGGCACCTACCTTGCCGTCACCTGCAACAATAATCTTCAATTACAATTCCCCCAAAAAATCATATATAACCACATATAATATAGCATAAAAAAAGTAAAAGTCAATGAATAAAAAGGCACAGTAAGAGCGGCATAAACGCCGACGGCAGCAGGTTTGCAACCTTTATTTTTGTGACCTTCATTGTGTTGAGCGCTATGGCTATTATAAGCACGGAGCCGACGCACGACATCTCGTTTATCATACTGTCGGAGAGAAATGACGAGAGAAAGCCGGCGCCGAGCGTCAAAATCGCTTCGTAGACAAAAACTATAATTCCGGAGAAGAAACAGCCTATTCCGAATGTGGTAGTCATTATCATCACAAAAAAGCAGTCGAGCAGAGCTTTTGCATAGTATGTTGAAAAGCTGCCCTGCATACCGGCTTCAATCGCGCCGACTATTGCCATAGCTCCGACGCAGGTAAAAAGCGTGGCATTTACAAAGCCCTCGCCGAACGATGAATTTTCGGTATTGCGGCTTAGCTTCTTTTGCAAAAAGTCGCCGAATTTGTTTAAATGCCTGTCAATGTCAATGAGCTCGCCTATTATTGTTCCTATCGCGAGCGACAAGGCGGCAATCAATGTATTTTCTCCTTTAAGCGAACCCTTGATTCCTATGTAGAGCACGCACAGCGACAGCGCATAGTTAAGACTTTTCTGCACGCGTTCCGGAATACCCTTTTTAAACAGCAGACCTAAAAGAGAGCCTAAAAAAACAGCTCCGCAGTTTACTGCCGCGCCTATGAGTTTCATTTTTTCACCTTATTTGTTGCCGTGCCGCGCCGAAACCGACGAAATGCCGCAGTGACGGGCACTCTGTACCTTAACTTTAATTACGACGGCCATAATAACGCAAAAACCGCCGTGTATCAATAATAGGTTGAGCGTTCATAAGGAAGCATCGGTTTTCGCATAAAAAATGTACGGCTGTGAAGCTGAGAAGCAAAACTGCCTTATAAACGCTCGGCCGAATCGTGTGGATTTTTAATTTTTTCACGCTGTGTTTCGTAATTTGAAAATCGGCAGGGAAATTACGGCGACAACGCCGCAACTGTTCCGTCCGCCGCCGCAGTTGTAAGCTGACGAAATGCCTTTGTGCGGCAGTCGCCTGCGGCGTAAATTCCGTCCGTGCTTGTTTTACAGCTCTCGTCCGCCTTGATGTATCCGTTTTCATCAAGCTCTGTGACCTCGGCAAATATTTCGTTTTGCGGCTCCTTGCCTATTGCGACAAAGAGCCCGTCAAGCGGAAGTGCCGTTTCTTTACCACTTAGATTATTTTTAACTAAAACGCTTTCGAGCCTCGTCTTGCCGTTTATCTTTTTTATTTCGCTGTTTAACAAAAACTCGATGTTATGAAAGGACTTTAACTCTTCACAGAGCCTTTGTTCGCCGCGAAATTCATTCCGTCTGTGAATCACATATACCTTTTTGCAAAGCTCTGCCAGCAGCCTTGCGCTTTGCAGAGCCGAGCTGCCGCCGCCGACCGCGGCAACCGTTTTACTTTTGAAAAATGCACCGTCGCAAACCGCGCAGTATGAAATGCCTCTGCCCAAAAGCTCACGTTCGTTTTCAAGATAAAGCGGACGCGGTCTTGTACCGACCGCAATTATAATTTTATCGCATTGAGTTTTTTCGCCGTCAGCAGAAATAACATATTTGTCCTCACCCTCAAGCTTAATTGCGGCTGCTCTTTTTTTAATAAGCTCTGCACCGAGCTTTAACGCCTGCTTTAACAGCCTATCAGAAAATTCGTCACCGCTGATTTCGCAAAAGCCCGGGTAGTTTTCTATTCTCGGCGAATCGACTATCTGACCGCCGAATATTCCGCTTTCAAAAACCGCGACACTCTTATTTTGGCGAGCGGTGTAAATTGCCGCGGTAAGACCTGCCGTTCCGCCGCCGATTATAATTGTATTGTATTTTTTCGGCATAAAAATCCCCCCGTTTTCGTCTGCCATAATGAGTTTGCCGCGAAATTGCGGTTTTATCCGAAACCGTGGGGGGGAAAGTATTATTTAATTGTACCGTATATAAGCTTTTTCTTTTCGGGCGGATTGTCGGCTATTTTAATTGCATTTAAATACAGCTTTTCGGCACTGTCGGCCCTTGCTTCGCATGAGGTGTAAAGCGTTGCCAGAGCGTCGCCCTTATTAACTCTTTCGCCGGTCTTTTTGCGGAGTACAATTCCCGCAGCCATATCGATTTTGTCGTCCTTTTTCTCTCTGCCTGCGCCGAGTATCACGGCGGCTTCGCCTATCTTTCCGGTGTCCGCCGAAAAGATGTATCCGTCGCACGGCGATAATATGTCGCGAACGCATTTGTCTTTTTTGAAGAGGCTTGTATCATTTATATAATTGACGTCTCCGCCCTGAGCCTCAACAAGCTCACGGAATTTATCAAAGGCTCTGCCGCTGTCGAGCGCATTTGTCGCTTCTCTGATACACTCGTCTATGTCCCTTCGGAATGAGAGTGACAGCATATTTGCGGCAAGATAAACAGATAATTCGCGAAGGCTCTTGTCACCGTTACCGCGTAAAACGTCGACTGCCTCGATAACCTCAAGCGCATTTCCGACATTTCTGCCGAGCGGCTCGTCCATATTTGTTATAACGGCTATGATGTTTCTGCCGCAGCTTTTGCCTATGCCGACCATTGTTTTTGCGAGAGCCGCGGCGTTCTTTTCATTTTTCATAAATGCGCCGCTTCCGCATTTCACATCGAGAACTATATTTTTGTCGCCTGCCGCAAGCTTTTTGCTCATAATGCTCGCAGAGATAAGAGCCCTGTCATCCACGGTGGCTGTTACATCGCGAAGTGCGTAAAGCTTTTTGTCGGCAGGTGCGAGATTTCCGGTCTGACCTATCAGAGAAATTCCGATTTTATTTACCTGCTTAAAAAAGCTGTCGCTTGCCATTGCTGTGTTGTAGCCGGGAATAGACTCCAGCTTATCAACCGTACCGCCCGTGTGGCCGAGACCTCTGCCGCTCATTTTGGCAACCTTCAGACCGCAGCTTGCGGCAATGGGAGCGACTATAAGTGAGGTTTTATCACCGACACCGCCGGTTGAGTGCTTATCGCAGGACACACCGTCTATTTTGCTCATATCGTTCATATCGCCCGACTGCGCCATACATAAGGTGAGATTTGATATTTCGCTGTCACTCATACCATTAAGGCATATGGCCATAAGCAGTGCCGAAGCTTGATAGTCCGGTACCGAGCCGTCCGTAAATCCGTCGACAAAGAACTTGATTTCGTCAAATGACAGCTCTTTCCCGTGCTTCTTGTTATCGATGATGTCATACATTCTCATTTCGTCACGACCTTTCTTTTAATTTGATTGCTTATAAGCCTTGCGGCAATGCAGAAAAGCAAAAGCAGGGGAAAATAAAAGCTGCCGAAAAGGATTAGGCCCTGCTCCGACAGCTTTATGTGTGAAATATTAGAATCCGCGTGAGCTTCCTCCGCCGGAGAAGCCGCCGCCTCCGCCAGAAAATCCTCCCGAGGACGAGCCTCCCGAGAACCCTCCGGATGAATGCCCGCCGAAGCCGCCTCCGTAAAAGCCGCCTCCGTAAAAGCCACCGCCGCCGTGATGATCGCCGCCGCCGTGATAAATTGCTTTGCGAATTATGCGGCCGGGTAAAATCAAGGTAATCAGTACCAGAACCGTTATTATAATTATAACGGCGAGGTCGATTTTTTCGTTCCCGGAATCTGATGAGGAGTAATCGCCGATGTCCGTGTCGTCAATGCTCGTATAGCCCTCTACTCCGTATTCGGAATAAACCTCCTCGACGAGCTTTTTGTAACACTCGCGAAGACCCGTGGAATAGTCGCTGTTTTTGAGGTACGGAACTGCATAGGAATCGAGAATTCGTCCCGATTTACCGTCGGTGAGAGAGCCCTCAAGACCCTTTCCGACTTCAATTCGCACCTGTCTGTCGCCCGTGGATAACAGCAGCAATACGCCGGAATCATCGTCCTTATCGCCTATGCCCCATTCTCGCGCAAGTCCTATCGAATAGCTTTCAATATCTCTGCCGCCGAGGCTTTGAACCGTGACAACCACTACCTGCGCCTTTGTCTTTTCGTACAGCTCCTCGCCGAGAGCTTGTATGGTGCTTTTGTCCTCATCGGTGAGACACGAGGCAAAATCGTTGACAAAAAAGTCACTTGTGGGAGACGGGTAATCGTCTCTAGATTGTGTGGTCATTTTGTTGTCATCGGTAAAGCTTGGGGCGAAAAAACTGCTTGCCGGCAACGGATGCTCGCTTATTGCGGCTGCCGGCAGAGCCGTCAGCAAAACAATCAAAAGTGAAACAAGCAGTGCGCCTGCACCTATCGTCTTTTTCATGGCTTATTTACCGAAATCCACAGCGGGAACAGTTGCAGCTTCGGCTGTTGCGGTGAAATAATCCGCCTTTTCAAAATGGAAGAGTCCCGCAATTATTGATGCGGGGAACGATTGAATTTTTGTATTGTATTCCTTTGCGGCGTTGTTATAGTCCTGACGCGCAACGGAAATACGGTTTTCGGTGCCTGCAAGCTCATCCTGAAGATTTATAAAATTCTCATTTGCCTTGAGATCGGGATAGCTTTCGGCTATCGCCAAAAGTCGTGATACGGCACTGTCAAGCTGACTCTGAGCACTGTTCAGCTCGTCAACCGTCTTGGCACCCGAAAGTGCCGTGCGAGCGTCCGCAACTGCCGTAAAAACGTCCTCCTCATGAGAAGCGTAGCCCTTTACGGTGTTTACAAGGTTCGGTATAAGGTCCGCGCGGCGCTGAAGCTGTGTTTCAACCACGGACTGCGCGCTCGTCACGTTTTCACGCAGCTTTACGAGATTGTTGTAGCTGCCGGCAATGCTGCCGATAAGTGCAATGACTATAACAGCAACAATGATTCCTACTGTAAGACTCTTTTTGTTTTTCATGGTGTTACCTCCTTTTTCGGGGGAGAAATATCAGTCGTCAAAACCGTTCGGATTGTTTTTTTGCCAACGCCATGAATCCTCGCACATTTCCTCGAGGTCGCGTTTTGCCTCCCAACCGAGCTCTTTTTTAGCCTTTGACGGGTCGGAGTAGCAGGTAGCTATATCACCGTCACGGCGAGGAGCGATTTTATAATTGATTTTAACGCCTGTGGCTTTTTCAAATGCTTTAACTATATCTAAAACGCTGTAACCCTTGCCTGTGCCGAGATTATAAATCCTTACGCCGCCGTTTGAGGATTTCAGCTGATCTACGGCTTTTACGTGACCGAGAGCCAAGTCAACCACGTGGATGTAATCGCGAACACCCGTTCCGTCGCGGGTGGGGTAGTCGTTGCCGTAAATCGAGAGGCAGTCAAGCTTGCCTATTGCAACCTGGGTTATATACGGCATAAGATTGTTCGGGATTCCGTTGGGGTTTTCACCTATGAGGCCGCTCTTGTGAGCACCTATCGGGTTAAAGTAGCGAAGCAGCGTAACATCCCAGCTGTTGTCTGCTTTATAGAGATCCTCGAGGATTATCTCTATCATATACTTTGTGGTACCGTAGGGATTGGTTGTACCGCCGGTTTTCATATCCTCCGTGAGCGGCGAAACATTGTTCATACCGTAGACGGTAGCGGAGGAGGAAAATACGATCTTTTTGCAACCGTTGTCTCTCATAACCTCGCAGAGCGCAAGAGTTCCGCCGATGTTGTTATCGTAGTACTCAAGCGGTTTGTGGCAGGATTCGCCTACCGCCTTGAGGCCTGCAAAATGTATGACGGCGTCTATTTTATTTTCCTTAAAGACGGAGTCAAGCTTCTTTTTGTCGCGAACGTCGCACTCATAAAACTTAACCTTTTTTCCGACTATTTTCTCAACGCGCTCGAGCGCCTTGGGGCTTGCGTTGTAGTAGTTATCAACCACTATCGGTTCATATCCTGCGTTAATAAGCTCTATGCAGGTATGGGTGCCTATAAATCCGGCACCGCCGGTTACTAATATTGCCATTTAAAATGTCCCCCTTGATAATATATACAAAATATGGCTGATTAAAAAGTGTTATGAAAGATTTGTTCCGGGATAGTATTTTGCGAGTATCTGCGCGTAGGTCGAGCCGTCGGCGGCCATTTTGTTTGCACCGGCAAGGCTCATACCGACACCGAAACCGCTGCCGTATGAGGTTATCTTAAAGGTGTCGCCGGAAGAGGTGTAGGATACGGCAAAGCAGTATGACGGGATCTTGTTTTCGAGAAGCTCACAGGCGAATTTATATCCGCTTATTTCCTTACCGCCTACGTTTACGGTTTCGACGTATCCTACTCCCGTGCTTATGGCGCCGTCGTGCTTTGTAACCTTTACCCAGTCCTTGGCGGAGCCGGAGAGATTTATCGAGCTGTCAAATTTATTTGCAAGCTCCTTTAATTCACCGGATGTCAGAGTAATCTCCGTTTTGTAGCCGTCTGCGTTTTTATCGGATGCGCTGTCTACCGTTTTAAGGTAGGGGAAGGAATTACCGAAAACAACGTCTGCCGAGGTGGTTTTGCCTGCCGACAGCTTAAATGTGGGAGTGAATGCCGGTTGACCGTTATATACGACATATTCGCCGAATACCTCCGAAACGGCATTCAGTATGTTGTCGCTCACCGTTTCTGCGGCATTAAGACCGCTCACGTTAAAGTTTGTGTTGCGGTATTTCAAATATGTATAAACGGCAACTGCATCGGCCTTAATGGCTTCGGAATTGTAGCTGTCGTCCACATCCGCGGCCACAATTTTTGCGAGTGCCTTTTTTGCCTCCGTTTTTACGCCGTTGAGCACAATGTATTCGGGGAGAGCGTTTTCGTTTGCCGCATTGTCACCCTGAGAAGCGGCGCTTGCGGCGTCCTCGGCCGCTCTCGCAAGGTCGTCCTTGTCAATTCCGTTAACCGCTTCATTGCGCATAAAAACAGAGAGCGGAACCGTATCCTTGGATATTTCCGGGGGAACGGTCGTTTCCTCGGAAGTCGTTTCGGGCGCGGTGTTTGCGAGCGCCTCGGCGGCTTTTTTGTCTCTTTGATATTTCACAAGGAAAAATGTGCCTGCCGCAACGGCAAGAGCGAGAATTATTACAAGTATTGAAACAAGGACTTTTTTCCCTTTGCCGGGAGTTTTTTCGGTTTCGGGCTCTGCTGCGGCTTCGCCGGAAATCTCTATGCCGACGGAGCTTTCCCCGGAGGCCTTTTCGCCGATAAGCTCTATAAGCTCCTCTGCGGCGTCTCTTATGAAGCTTTCATCCTTTTCATCGGGCTCGCGGTAGAGCTTCCTGACTATTGCGGAGCTCTCGCCTGCGACGGCAATGCATATGTAAGAACAGCCGTCCGTATTGCAAATATCCGAAATGCACGCGCCGAAATCCGCAGAGGCAAGCTCCTTTGCCGATTTTGCCATCTGTGCGGTGTAATCGGTGACATTAAAGTCGCCCTTGTCCTCGACATGCGGTGTAAATGTGAAGAACTCGAAAAAGTCGGGTGAAACAGAACCGAAGGATTTTACATATTCGGAATTTTGATTGCCGTTCACCGCAACACGGCTGCCGCTCTCGCGAAGAATATTTACGGTTTTGGAAGTGATTTCCCCTACACTCTCGGGAAGCGCGGGAGGCGTCTGCGCGGTTTTTTCGGGAGCCGGTGCCTCTTGCCTTTTCGGCGGAACAGACGGCTTTACCGTTGCGTTTTTCGGGGCGTAAGCCTCCTCGCGGACAGCTATGGTCTCGCCGCTCGTGAGATACGGAATAACACCGTTGCGAAGCACCGTGTCAAGGCGTGCGTCGTCAAGAGGCAGATACATTATCTGTTGATATCCCTTAGAAATGACAAAGCCGGAATTTACTCCGTCGCGGGTTAAAAACGGGACGGCACCCTTCGGCATCTGCGATTGAAGCAGCTTTTGCGACTCGGGAATTTCCGCGGCGCGTCCGAGTGCTTTTTTGACCGTCGGATTTTCCTCAATGTCAAGAGAGAGTGCCTTTGTAAGCAGCGTCTTTGTTCTGACATATATCTTCGGGTCAACGGCAATAACTATAAGCTCGGAGTCCGCGAGTGCTTTGCCGAGCGACGGGAACATCTCCTTGAGAGAAGAAAATCTCTTGAAGGACACGTCATCGTCGGTAAAGGTGTTAAGACTGCCGGAAATTTTGATTTGAAGCTTAGTAGCCGGAATGTCGTCACTCGAAATAAGTGAAAACAATTTCAAATTCATATCCTTGTCCATCCTTGTTTATAAATGTGTATTAAAAACCGATTATTCGGCGGGCTGCCATTTTTCCGCCGAAGCAAAGGGGTTCTTTTGACCTTTTTTATCATACCATACCTGCGGATAGCGCGGATTTTCGTTGACCGTGACGAGCGAAGTGTCTACATTTTCGCTTTCGCCGTCGCGCAGAAGTCTGCCGACAACCACAAGTCTTGCGTTTGAAAATTCGTAGCTGCAGGTGGATAGTGTAATAAGCTTATCCGTATAGTCTACGCTGACGCCTGTCGAATAAAGCTTTCTCTCGTCTATTGCCGCTATAAATGCGTCAAAGTTTTCCTTTGTCGGGAATTTGGGCGTGTTGTAGTAAAAGAGGTAGCCGTTATCCTGCTCGGGCGCGCTGCCTGCTATAAAGGCGGCATAGATTTTAAATTTATAGGTCTTAAACAGAGTGTCGTATTCTATAATCGGCGACTCCTTAAAGCCGTCGGGCTTCTTGTATTTGTCAAGCTCGGCAAATACAAGGCCGTCGCTCATGTGATGACCGTAAATTACAGTGTTCTGGCTGAGATATTTCGGGTCACAGCGGAAATCGAGGAACGGGCAGCCGTAACGGCTGTAATTGCCGTAGAAATCCTGCTTGAGGTACTCGTCGTTATCCTCGGCCTGCACAACCTGGACGTCGATTGCCGTATTCGGAACGCGAATCCAACCGACAAGGTCGTTGTTTATGGCATAGAGATAAGCGTATTTCGGCATCATACCCTGAGGCAGAGTGACGTTTGGATATTTGGCAAAAAATTCCGCCCACGCCTCTTCGTCGGTAAGATTTGAATCTGCGTCGATAACCTGACCTTTAATGTTAGCGTTTTGCTTGTTGGCGCTGTTTTTCTGACCCATCAGCACGCCGAACCAAACAGCGCAGCCGATAAGCGTGAAAACAGAAACGTCCATTATTACCTTTCTGATTATCTCGGAAACCTTGTCATGCTTATTCGGGAAGAACGCCGCAAGACCGCTCTTAAACATCTCACCGAAGGTCTTGACGGGTTTCTCATCTTCTTCCGGTTTTTCTTCCTTCTGCTCTTCCTCGGGCTTTTCTTCCGGCTTTTCTTCCGGCTTTTTATCCTTGGAGGGGCGAACTATTGCGATGTTTTCTGCGGGAGCTTTTTCCTCCTCGCGAGGCTTCTGATATTGATTTGTAATATCAATGAAGTGGTTATCGTCGCCGGAATATTTGTTTCTTCTCGACGTCTGCTCGGTTTCATTTTGAGAGTTGTCGTTTATGGCAGACAAAATATCATTGTAGATTCTGTCGGTGTTTTTATCGATAACCTCGTTTTTCTTTTCGCTTTCGTCCGTCGACTTCGCATTTAAGTTTTGAGGCTCCGCTTTTTCGATGCGAGACTGCTCTGTTTCGGCCGGCTGAGCGTTATTTGGCTCAGGCTGTGACTTATCCTTCGACTCGTCACCGAGGGCAGAGAGTAAATCGTTTATCTCGCTGTCGGGTTTTTCGTCCTTTGCGGTTTCGTGGTTTACCTTATTTTTAAGCTCTTCAAATGATAAAAGCTCGTTGTCGTTGTTTTTCTTGTCCTTGCTTTTGCTCATTTAAGCTCTCACTCCTTTCGGATACCATCTTTCGGCGTTTTTATATGGATTTGCTTTTTTATATTTGTCATACCATATCTGAGGATAGCGCGGATTTTCGTCTACCGTCGCAAGCGAGGTATCAACCTCTTCGCTTTCACCGTCTCGTATGAGCCTTGCAACCAGTACGCAACGGGCGTTTGTCTCGCCGCGGCGCGTTGAAATATCCATATCGCGCGTGCAGGTCGAGAGGGTGAGTATTTTGTCGTCGGTATTTACGTCTATTCCCGTCGAATAGAGCGAGCGTGACGCAATCTCGTCAAAGTACTCCGCGTAGTTTTCGCCTCTCATAAACGGGTATATGTAATTGAAAACATAGCCGTTGTCGTCCTTTTCATCCGCGTTTGTCAAAAAGACCGCTATGACTTTCCATTTGTAATCGTGATAGATAGTGTTAAACTCAATTACGGGATTTTCTTTCCAAAATTCGATGTCCTTGTATTTTTCAACGTCCGAGAACATGGTGGAATCGAGGTAATTGTGACCGTAAATAATGGTGTTTGTGTCAAATTCGCCGTCGGTTATCGTGTTGCGGTAATCGACAAACGGAGTTCCGCGGCGCTCGTAGCTGCCGTAGAAGCTGCGCCTTAAATAGTAATTGTTGTCGGAGCCGTGCACAACGGGATGATTTACAGTTGTACCGGGAATTTTTATCCAGCCGACAAGATCGGGATTTACGGAATACGCCTTTTTGTATTTTTCCTGAATGCCGTCCGGAAAAACCGTGTCTCCGTAATCGTACTCGGGCACGTCAAACTGCGGATTTGCAAGGCTTGCTATTTCCGCCGCCTCTTTTTTGCTCTTTATTATATCAACACCGTATTTCACACAGAAGGTTCCGGAGACTATCAAAACAATTATTGATATAAAGAGTATAAATTTGCTGCCCTTGCCCATCGACTTCTTTTTTTGTTTCTTTTTGCCGCCTTTTTTCTGCGGAACGGTGTTTTCGGTGATGACATTATCGTCGTTCATCGTATTGCCTCCATAATCATTTCGAGAGCGGTATCCGCGCTGATGCTGCGGTTTTGCTCCCTGACGTCGCCGGTAAAATTGTTTAGAAGCTTTTTAACTATTGTGCTTTTACCGTCGGAAACGGCTATATAAACAAGGCCCACGGGCTTATTTGTATCGTCCGAAGACGGTCCCGCTATACCCGTAACGGCAACTGCTATATCGGCCTTTGTAAGAGACAAAACGCCCTTTACCATTTCACGCGCGGTTTCGCGGCTTACGGCACCGTATTTTTTTAGGGTTTCCGGGGAAACGCCGAGCACATTTTCTTTGAAACGGTTTGAATAACAGACAACGCCGCCCTCGAATACCTCGGAGGAGCCGGATACGTCGGTAATGCGTTTTGAAATGAGTCCGCCGGTACAGCTCTCTGCCGTGGCAAGCTTAAGTTTTTTACTTTTGAGAAGTTCTACCGTCTGCTTTTCAATACTCATAATTTTTTCCTTTAAAATGTGATAAGCTCCTGCTTTACGCCCTCGACCGCACGGCTTATAAGCGCGTCGCTGTCAAGCGATAATTCGGCTTTTTCGATTTCTTCGGGCTTCGGGTGAAGACGCGGATGCTTCGGTGTAAATACCGTACAGCAATCCTCAAACGGTCTTATCGAAATATCAAATGTGTCTATCTTTCTTGAAATAACGACTATTTCGTTCTTATCCATACCTACAAGCGGGCGAAGCACCGGTAAGCGCGAAACGCTGTCGGTAGACATCATCGCCGTAAGAGTTTGGCTTGCCACCTGACCTACGCTCTCTCCCGTGACAATAGCCTCGCAGCCCTCTTTTTCGGCAAGGATATTTGATATGCGCATCATATAACGTCTCATAATGAGGGTGAAAAGCTCCTCGGGACATTTATCGCGTATGTTTTCCTGTATCTCGGTGAACGGTACGGTTATAAGCTTGATTGTGCCGCTGTACTTTGCTACTTTAGCGAGAAGGTCGTGAACCTTCATTTCGGACATGGGCGATGTGAACGGGGGAGAGGCGAAATGTACGGCGTTTAAAACAACTCCGCGTTTTGCCATCATCCAGCCTGCAACGGGGCTGTCGATTCCTCCCGAGATAAGAAGTGCCGCTTTGCCGCCCGTGCCGACGGGCATACCGCCTGCGCCCTTTTTCTGGTCGCCGTGAATGTAAGCCGCGTTTTCGCGGATTTCTATTACTATGGTTAAATCGGGATTTTTAACATCGACTCTGATGTGCGGAAAAGCGTTTAAAACCGCCTCGCCGACATCACAGCATATTTCCGGTGATTTTAAGGGGAAGGTCTTGTCTGCGCGTTTTGCCTCCACCTTAAAGGTTGAAGCGTTTTTAAGAGCCTCGCTTAAATACACGGGAGTCGTTTTGAGGATTACATCCATATCCTTTTCGACTGCGGCGGCGCGCTCATAGCCTGCAATGCCGAATATGCGTGAAATTTGATCCTCTGCCTCTTCCATATCAAAGCTTTCGTCAAAAGGCTCTACGGTTATTGTTGACTGTGAGCGGATTACCTTGAATTTTCCGAGCGACTGAAGACGCCTTTTGATATTTTTTGCGAGCGTTGACTCAAATGACGAGCGGTTAAGGCCCTTAAGCGCAAGCTCTCCGTTTTTTATAAGTATTATTTCTTTCATATTGATGTTTCTTTATCCTTTGTGTTTTCTGAGTTTTTCGACAGCGATTTTTATGACATCGGCACAGCGGTCAATTTCATTAATCGAGGTGTCGTTTGAGAGGCTTATCCGTATGGCGGAATCTATTCTGTCGGGCGGAAGCCCCATGCTTTGCAGCACATTGCTCCTGTGCCCCTTGGAGCAAGCCGAGCCTGCCGAAATGTATACGCCGTTCATCGAAAAGAAGTTTACCGATACCTGAGACGGTATTTCGTCTATGGAAATATTGATAATGTACGGCAGGGCGTTTTCGGGAGAATTTATATGTACTCCGGGAATTTCTTTTATCCGCTCTCTCAGACGGAGATTGAGCTTTATTACATACTTAAGATTTTTTTCGACGCTTCCGCCGTTTTCAACAGCGGCGGCAAAGCCTGCTATCGCCGGCATACCCTGAGTTCCCGAGCACATATTGTTTTCCTGACCGCCGCCGAGAATATACGGATTTATGTGCACGTTTTTATTTATATAAAGCGCTCCCACGCCCTTGGGACCGTGAACCTTGTGTGCGCTGACGCTCATAAGGTCTATTCCGCAGCTTTTGGGACAGAGCGGAATTTTCATATAGCCCTGCACATCGTCAACGTGCAGAAGAGCGGGAGAATTTTTGCTCTTTATGATTTTTTTGAGATTTTCTGCGGGCATCACAGAGCCGACTTCGTTGTTGACGGCCATTACAGATACCAAAATCGTATTTTCGTCTATGGCGTTTTCGAAGTCCTTTAAGCTTATATTGCCGTCGCTTTGCGGCTGTACTCTCACTACCTCAAATCCGCTTTCCTCGAGGCGTTCCATACATTTTTCAACGCTCGGATGCTCTAAAGCCGTAGTGACTATTTTCTTGCCGAGTCGCTTTTTTGCGCCGACTGCACCGAATATCGCGGTGTTGTTTGACACGGTGCCGCAGGGGGTGAAATATATTTCGTCGGGGCTCGCTTTTAAGCTTGCGGCAATCGTACCGCGGCTTTTTTCGAGAAGCATATATGCGTCAACGCCTTTTTGATGAAGCGAAGACGGATTTCCGTAAAGCTCGGTCAGTGCGGAAATTTCTGCGTCCACAGCGGCCTTACAGGGCTTTGTGGTTGCGCTGTTGTCAAGATAACATTCCATTTTGACCGCTCCTTTAATTCAAACTTAATCAGTATATTATTATACACTATAAGGTGCGGTTTGGCAAATAAATAAGCGGCTTTTTTCAAGTATATTTATGTTTTTTTTGCGAAAAATATCGCAGAGGTGAAATTTATGGAAAAGAAGATGAAAAGACGCTCCTATGTGCGCGTTGTATCCTTTGTCGCAGCACTTGCGGCGGTGCTTGTCACAGCGTCGATATGCGGCAATGTGCGCGCGTCAAAATATAAAAGACAGATTACTTTGTCGCAGCAGCGAGCTCTTACAGAGCTTGACGGAAGGCTGCGTGAAATAGGTACAAGCCTCAAAAAAGGGGTATATTCAAGCACTCCGCCGATGCTGAGCGGTATGGCGTCGGAGCTGTCAAGAGAGACTCTTGCGGCAAAAAGCTCGCTTTCCGTGCTTCCGCTTGAAAATACAAATCTCGAAAACACATATAAATTTTTATCGCAGGTCGGCGATTTCACCGAGACCTTAAACCGCAAGGTTGCCTCAGGCGAAAGCATCTCCGACGAGGAACGTGAAAATCTCCGCTCCCTTATCACGTTTTGCGATGCGCTGTCGGGAGAGGTTTCAAATATACGCGCCGATATGTTCGACGGAAGCTTCAGCTTTTCACAAAAAAGCGGCGAGCTTGCCTTAACGGGTGAAAAGACGGAATATCTTGCAGGCGATATGGAGGACGCACAGCAGTCGCTGAGCGATTATCCCACGCTTATTTATGACGGCCCGTTTTCCGACCATATTATGTCGGCTCAGCCGAAAATGACGAGCGGAGCAAAAGAAATATCAAAGGAAAACGCCCTTGATGCGGCAGCTGCCTTTCTCGGCTGCGACAAAAAGGAAATATCGTTTTTAAGCGAAGAGTCGGGAAATGTGCCTGCGTATTGTTTTTCTCATAATAATAAGACGGTTGCCGTAACCAAAAACGGCGGATATGTTATATATATGCTCGATTCGTCTTTTGCGGGCGAAGCGAAGCTGAAAACAGCCGATGCGCTGAAAAAGGCTTCCGAATTTTTATCGTCTCACGGCTATGCCGATATGAAGGAGAGCTATTACAGCACGTCGGACGGGGTCTGCACCGTAAATTATGCCTACAAAAAGGACGGTGTTATTTATTATCCCGATCTCATAAAGGTAGGCGTAAATCTCGAAACGGGTGATATTGCATCATTTGACGCAAAGGGCTATATTATGAATCATACCGAGCGCAATTTAAGCTCCGATATTTTGTCACGGGCGGAGGCTCAAAAATCCGTCAGCGGTCTTTTAACGGTGCTCGATTCAAAAAGAGCCGTAATTCCGACAAAGAGCAAGGGCGAAAAGGATTGCTGGGAATTTCATTGCGCCGATAAGGACGGTAATGAGGTGCTCGTCTATATTGATACAAAAACGGGCTATGAGGACGATATACTTCTGCTTTTGTATTCCGACGGCGGAATCCTGACAAAATAATAAAAAGAAAAAATACGGAAATAATAATTTTGTCCGAAATGAGACAAAAGAAAGATTGTGGTGATAGATATGAAAAAGGCTGTTGCAGCTGTTTTGCTCGCCGTGCTTCTTGTTTGCGCCGTGTTCTCATCCTGCGGTAAAAAGGAGGACGGAGCCGTTACCGGAAACGGAAATACTACTCGCTCCGCCGCGCAAAATGCGGTTACAAACGCAGGCGATGCCGTAGGTGACGCAGTCACCGGCGCCGGAGATGTTGTCGGTGATGTTGTTACCGGTGCCGCCGATATAGCAGGCGACGTTGTCACTGGTGCAGGCGACATAGTAAACGACGCGGCGACAGGTGCGGGCGAAGCCGCAAGCAAGGCTGTGTCGGACGCGGCAAGATAAAATTGACGAAGCCACGGTTAGCGCTAACCGTGGCTTCACTTTTTTATTTAAACCGGAGCGTTTGTGCTGCGGCAGCTTATCAGTTGCCGTAACCGTATGCGCTGAACGGATTGTACGAGTTGCTGCGTGTTGTGGACTCCGTCTTTACGGAAGAGGAATCGCCCTTATCCTCAACGAGGGTTGCTTTTACTTCAAATTCATTGATGTTGTAATTGCTGTCTATTCTGCAAATCGTAAGCGTAAGCGTATCGCCCACGGCAGATTTATCGATAAGGTCCGGAAGATCGTCTGCGCTGTCAAGGTCCTTGCCGTTGACCTTGGTAATTAAGTCGCCCTGCTTTACGTCCTGAGACGCAAGACTTGAATCGGACTGAACACTCTGAACTATCAAGGAACCTGCCGGGAGCTCCTTAAGGCTTACGATCATACTGTACATCTGACTTGAAGACGCCGGCGAATAGGTTATTCCGAGCTTAGGTCTGTTAGTAACATAGCCGTTTGCAACTATTTCGTCGTAAACTTCCTTTGCTGTAACGCTCGGAACGGAGAATGCCATTCCCTCGTAATCGGTGCTTGCTATTTTAGATGAGTTTATGCCTATTACCTGACCGTATTCATTGACGAGCGCGCCGCCGGAGTTGCCGGGGTTTATGGCTGCCGTGTGCTGAATACAAATCATCTCATAGCCTATCTGGCTGTTTACGGGGCGAGAAATCGCGGATACAATACCGTTTGTGAACGAGCCTGCAAACGCCGTTCCGCCGGGGTTGCCTATTGCGTAAACCGTCTCGCCTACGGAGAGCTTGTCGCTGTCGCCGAATTCCGCGGCTTTAAGACCGGTAGCCTTGATTTTTAAAACTCCGATGTCGGTTTTAGAGTCATATCCCACTACGGTAGCGTCGTACTGTGTTTCGTCGGATAGCTGAACTCTGACGGAGCCGCCGCCCGAAATTACGTGAGCGCAGGTCATAATATATGTGTACTGCTTACTGCTGTCCTCGCCGACTATTACGCCCGAGCCCTGACCCGATGCGGAGGAGGAGCGGCTGTCGGAGTATACGAGTATGCCGACGGAGCTGTCCTTTATCTTATCATAAACGCCTGCCGCGGTAAGACTGCCGCTCTTATCGGTAGAGGAAGCGGTGGGAGTTTCGTTTATCGTAACGGTTGAGCTGTCTGCGGAAGTCTTTTCGCTTGTCTGCTTTTTGGCACCGTCCTTATTGCTGAGAGAAACCGCAATGCCCGTAACACCGAGTGCCACACAAACCACAACTGCGATTATGAGGGCTATAACGCCGCCTTTTTTATGCTTTGACGGCTTATTGTCAACCGGCTTTTTCGGCGGTTGGCCTGAATTTCCGTAATAGACATAGCTGTTGTTTCCGCTGTATGTTGAGCTCGGACGGTATGCGCCGTTTGAGCCGTAGTAGCCGTTGTTTCCGCTTGAATAGCCGTTGTTGCTGCCGTTTGCATTTGAACTGCCGTTATTTGTGTTTCCGCCGCCGTTCGAGTAAGGGTAGCCGTTATTCGGCTGATAGCCGCCGTTATAAGGACTGCCGCTGTTCGCTCTTTGAGCGTCATTGCCGGCTTCGGGAGCACTTTGGAAATTACCCGTGCTTTCCGGGGTGTTTTGCTGCTCGTTTCCCGAAGGGGTGTTGTTATTGAAATCGTCCATAAAAAGATCTCCTTGATTTATCTGATGAAGACAAGAGCTTTTCTCTTATCGTTGTCATAATAATAACCGACGGTTATTACAGAACTGTTAACTCGATTTAAATAATCTGAATACTTTTACAGCTGCTTAGGCGGAAGATATTTCGGAATAGTAAACCAAAATTCGGTGTATTTACCCTCTTCACTGTTGCAGCCTATCGAACCGCCGTGCATTTCGACTATCGTTTTGCATATATAAAGACCGAGTCCAGCACCCTTGACGTCATAGCTGCGCGATTTATCCACCTTGTAGAAGCGCTCGAATATTTTTTCGCGCTCCTCCGAGGAAATTCCGGCACCCGTGTTTACTACCTTTATAAGCGTTGCGTTTTCGTCATCGTCTGCAAATACGCTTATGGTGCCGTTTTCCGTGAATTTGACCGCATTGTCCACAAGATTGTATATGACCTGATGTATCATATCCTCGTCGGCGGTGACCGTTACGGAATGAAGCCTGTCAAGCCCGGATATTTCAATGTGCTTGCGCTCTATTATCTGCTCGAACGACAGCAGCACGTTGAATATTTCCGCACTTATGTCAAACGCCTTCGGTTTCAGCTTTAATTCACCCGCTTCGATTTTGGACATATTCAGCATTGCCGTAACAAGCCTTGACAGACGCTTGGTCTCATCGGAAACAATGCTCAAATAGTGCTTTTGCTGGCTTTCGGGAATGGTGCCGTCAAGGATTCCGTCTATGAAGCCTCCTATGGTTGTCATAGGGGTTTTAAGCTCGTGCGAGACGTTTGCCACAAAGCTTCGCCGCGAGCTTTCAAGAAGCGACAAATCAGATGCCATCTTATTGAATGCGCGCACAAGCTCGGCGAGCTCGTCATCACCCTTTACCTTGACTCTCGGGCCGAAATCGCCCTCTGCGTAAGCTTTTGTCGCCTCCGACATATCGTGGAGCGGTTTTATAAGAGAAGCGGTGAGAAAATATACTGCGATAAAGCCTACCGAGAAAGCCATAAGACAGGCAAAAATGAACATTTTAAGGATATTCATCGCATAGTTTGTGAAGCCCGCCGTCATAGGCGCCACGGCAAAAACAACTGCTGCGGTTTCTTCGCCGACCTTTACCGGCTCCGCCGCGACAAGCTGCTTTTTCATATAGACGCCGTTTAAGGTGGTCTTTGCAAAATAGTCGCCCTTTTTCGCCTCGTCGATTACCTCCTGAGGTATTGTGTAGCCGCCGTGCAGACTGCATCTGCCGTTGTTTGAGATACTGTAATTCTGTGTTATGACGTCCTTGCACAATATTATGTTGCCCGAGGTATCGGTTATGTAAATATCAGCCGAGATAGCGTCCGAAATCATCGAGAGGTTGCTGCATATCATCGCTATCGAGCCGGAGGCATCGGTTTGAATTCTTGATGAGAGAACAGATGAGGTAGTGCTTGCTATGTTTTTTGCGTTAGAGGAGAGAAGCTGTTCTTTTTGACTTGACCAGTAATTTGAGAGGAAAACGCCGAGCGTTACTCCCAAAAGCAAAAAGCATATGAGTACCATTGCCACAAATACCGACAGAAATTTAGTGAACAGTGACTGATGACTGAATTTGCGGTAGGTGCGGTGCAATACCGTTTTAAAACGCGCCTTTACGCTCTGCTGCATTCTTATCAGTCCTTAGTTTCAAATTTATAGCCTACGCTCCAAACGGTTTTCAATTCCCATTTGTCGGAAACGCCCTCAAGCTTTTCGCGAAGACGCTTTATGTGAACGTCTACCGTTCTTGAGTCGCCGTAGTAGTCAAACCCCCATACCTCGTCAAGAAGCTGGTCGCGCGTAAATACACGGTTGGGATTTGAGGCGAGATGATATATAAGCTCGAGCTCTTTCGGAGGAGTGTCTACGGATACTCCGTTGACCTTCATCTCGTAATTTGTAAGGTTTATCGAGAGCTTGTCGTAATTTACCTCTTTGACGTCGCTTGTGTCGGAAGCGGGAGCGGTGCGGCGAAGTACGGCTTTTATTCTTGCCACAACCTCTTTTGTGTCAAAGGGCTTTGTAACATAGTCGTCCGCGCCGAGCTCAAGACCCAGAACCTTGTCAAAGGTCTCGCCCTTGGCGGTGAGCATAATTATCGGCTTGTCCGAGAATTTTCTGATTTCACGGCATACCTGCCAGCCGTCAAGCTTCGGTATCATTATGTCGAGCAGCGTGAGGTCGGGATTTTCCTGCTTGAATGCATTTATTGCCGACACACCGTCGTTAACTATTTTTACAACGTAGCCCTCTTTTTCGAGATAGAGCCTTAAAAGCTCGCAGATATTGGTGTCGTCATCGACGACGAGTATTTTTTCGTTTGGCATAAAATACCACCCTTTCAAACCTCTTATAATCAGAAATTATAAAGTACATTTAAAAATAATATGTGAACAAATTCGTAAGAAATTTAAAATAAAAGGGACTATAAAAAACAAATTTCTTTACAGCCCGATTTTATGATTATTTAAGCGACGACAGAAGTCCGCCTTTTTTGATTATATCCTGTATGAACGGCGGAAACGGCTCTGCCCGGTAGCTTTTGCCCGTGGTGTTGTCGGTTATTACGCCGCTGTCAAAATCTACCGAAACCTCGTCGCCCTGCTCGATTTCGTCGCCTGCCTCCGGACATTCGAGAATCGGCAGACCTATGTTGAGCGCATTTCTGTAAAAAATTCTTGCGAAGTTTTTGGCAATTACGCAAGAAACGCCCGCCGCCTTTATGGCAAGCGGAGCATGCTCTCTTGAGGAGCCGCAGCCGAAGTTTACGCCGGCAACTATTATGTCGCCCTCTTTCACGTTATTTACAAATTCCTTGTCTATATCCTCCATACAATGAGCCGCAAGGTCCTTCGGGTCGGAGGAGTTGAGGTATCTTGCCGGAATTATGACGTCCGTATCCACATGGTCGCCGTATTTATGAACTTTGCCCTGTATCTTCATATAAATCGTTCCTTTCTTACCTGAGCTGCGAGGGTGAGCATATATAGCCCGTAACGGCACTTGCCGCCGCTACGAAGGGGCTCGCGAGATAAACCTCGCTTTCCGGGTGTCCCATTCGGCCTACGAAGTTGCGGTTTGTGGTGGAAACGGCTCTTTCACCCTTTGCGAGTATGCCCATATGACCGCCGAGACACGGTCCGCATGTCGGGGTTGATACAACCGCGCCCGCTTCTACAAATATTTCGGTAAGGCCCTCTTTAATGCACTGCAGATAAACCTTTTGTGTTGCCGGAATTACTATAACGCGAACGCCTTCCTTTACCTTTCTGCCCTTTAAGACGGAGGCGGCAGCGCGCATATCCTCTATTCTTCCGTTTGTGCAGGAGCCTATAACTACCTGATCTATGTCGATTTTTTCAATTTCGTCAACGGTGTGAGTGTTTTCGGGAAGATGCGGAAAAGCAACCGTGGGTTTCAAATTATTTAAGTCTATCTCTATTGTCTCGTCATACTCGGCGTCCTCGTCTGCCTCGAATATACGGGGCTGTCTGTCGGTCCTGCCGCTTATGTATTCGAGAGTTTTGTCGTCTACCGGGAAAATTCCGTTTTTGGCGCCGCATTCTATTGCCATATTCGCTATGCAGAAGCGGTCGTCCATTGAGAGTGCGCCTACACCGTCGCCCGTGAATTCAAGCGAACGGTATCTCGCTCCGTCAACGCCTATTTTACCGATAAGGTGAAGTATTACGTCCTTGCCGCTGACAAATTCGGGCAAGGTGCCTTTTAGTACAACCTTAATTGCGGACGGAACCTTAAACCAAGCCTTGCCGGAGATCATACCGGCAGCCATATCGGTTGAGCCCACACCCGTAGAGAACGCGCCGAGTGCGCCGTATGTGCAGGTGTGTGAGTCGGCGCCTATAACGGCGTCGCCGGAAATAACGAGACCGCTCTCCGGAAGAAGCGCGTGCTCTATACCCATTTTTCCCACGTCAAAAAAATTTTTGATTCCCTTTTCCTTTGCGAAAAGACGAACCTGTTTGACATTTTCGGCGGATTTAATATCCTTGTTGGGGGTAAAATGGTCCATAACAAGTGCTATTTTGTCAGTTGAAAATACGTCCTTAAAGCCCTTTTTTGCCATCTCGTTTATGGCAACGGGCGAGGTTACGTCGTTGCCGAGCACGAGGTCGAGCTTTGCTTCTATGAGCTGACCTGCCGTAACCGACTGAAGGCCGGCGTGCGCCGCGAGTATTTTTTGGGTCATTGTCATTGACATTCTGTTATTCCTCGATTCCTTTTATGTTTGTATCGCCGCTCTCAAGCGCGGTAAGACCGGAGCGTGAAAGCTCGATTATTCCGTGCTTTGTCATTTTGCCTATAAATTTGTCGATAAGCGACGGCAGACCCGTAAGCTCGGCAGTTATTGTTGTGTGGCCTATATCCTTTACCTTTGCGCCGAAGCCGTTGATTGTTTTAAGCACGGCTGTACGCTGGCTGTTTGTGGCGTGAACCTTTATAAGCAAGAGCTCGGAGGATACAAGGCGCGATTCATTGAGCTTTACCACCTTTATTACGTCCTCAAGCTTTGAGAGCTGACGCTCAACCTGCAAAAATTTGTGCGGCTCAACGTCGGATACTATTGTTATTCTTGAATATACGGGATTTTCCGTTTCGGCTACGGTAAGGCTTATTACGTTGTAGCCGCGTCTCGCAAAAAGACTTGCGACGCGCAAAAGCACGCCCGTGCGGTTATATACGAGAGCCGAGAGGAATATTCTCTCAAGACTGTTTGTATTATTTCCTTCTGCCATTTTTAGTTTCCTTTCCTTTGCGGCTTATTCTGCCGAAAAACGATATACCGTGTCAGATACGAACGGATGGTTTTCGTCAAACAGATTTTGTATGAAATCGGGGTTGTTTAAAGCGTTCGGGTAGTACTGCGTTTCAAGGCAGAAACCGGAGCGGTGAGTGAGGGGCAACTTGCCTTTACCGATTTGCGAGCCGTCCATATAGTTGCCTATGTAAAACTGGACTCCGGGAAGGTCGGTATAGCACGTCATTTTCCTGCCGCTTTCGGGGTCGTAAACCATTGCGAATTCGCGCAGAGCACCCGTGTAATTTTCGAGGCAGAAGTTGTGGTCGTAGCCCCTGCCTATTATAAGCTGCTCGTCGGGAGACGATACGTCTCTGCCTATCTTTTTCGGTATTCTGAAGTCAAACGGTGTGTTTTCAACGCTTCTGATTTCGCCTGTCGGGATGCTGTCTTCGTTCATCGGCGTAAAGTATTTTGCAAAAATCTGCATTTCGTGAGAGAGAATGTTGCCGGAAGCGTATCCGCCGAGGTTAAAGTATGAGTGGTTTGTGACGTTTATCGGAGTCTTGCCGTCGGGTCTGCAGTCATAGTGAATTTTGACCTCGTTTTTGTCGGTAAACGTGAAGGTGACTTCATTTTGAAGGTTTGACGGGAAGCCCTCGTTGCCGTCGGCGCTGAAATATGAGAATTTAACGCTGTCGTCGCCGAGCATTTCATAATTCCAAACGGCGTTTTCGTATTCGTGATTACCGTGAAGGGTGAATTTACCGTCGATGTTTTTTGTTATCCGGTAATTTTTGCCGTCTATGGTAATGCCGTTTCCGGAAATTCGGTTTGCGACTCTTCCGACGGTGCGACCCTGCGAATCCGTACAGCTCAGCTGACCCTCCATGGTGTCAAAGCCGACAAGTACATCGGCAAAGTCTCCGTTTCTGTCGGGAACCGATATTTTATTGAGCGTAGCGCCGTAATTCAGCAGTTCGATTTCGGCTCCGCTTTCGTTTTTTATTGTGAATGAAAAGACTTCTTTTCCGTCGGCGGTTTTGCCGTAGAGAGATTTGGTCATTTTCAAAGCTACCACCCCATTTTTAGCATTTTAATAAGTATAATATCCGTGCGCGCCGTTGTCAAGAAAGACGAAAAAACTTGCAAGAGCGAAAATAATGCTAACCGGAAAACAAAAGTATTTTTATTGACTTTTCGGCGTTTTAAATGTATTCTTAACATATATTATGTATTTGAAGGGAGTGTGCCGATTGGAGCAATTTTTAACTCAGTTTGAATTCCTGTCGCGATATGCTTTGGCTTTTCTTGCGCTTATAATACTTCTCCGGTGCATTTTTTCCCTTTTCAGGCTCAGACCGCGCCGCGAGATTATGGCAACGCTGATAAATCTTGCCGACGACAGCGAAATCGAGATACGAAATTGGGAAACCTCGATAGGCCGTTCGCGCTCGTGCGATATATCGCTCAGAAAGTACGGCACGGTATCGCGTTTTCACGCCGTTCTGGCTCTCAGAAAAGACGGCTGGTATGTCTTTGATACCGAGTCGAAGACAGGAGTTTACGTAAACGGCGAGCAGATAAAAAAATCAGCCAAGATAATCGACGGCGACACCGTCTCGTTCGGAAACGCGGTTATGAAGTTCACCTCAAACGGCTACGGCGTTGAGAGTGAGGAGGCTGAGGACGGTAAAAAGGTTGACTTCACAAACGCCACAAGGCTTGTAAATCTTGCCGACAACAGCGCGTTCTATTTAAACGGCACGTGCCTTATAGGGCGTGACAGAACCTGTAATATATGCCTGCCGATGCAAAGCGTCTCGGGCGAGCACGCCGAGGTCTATCCCGCAAAGGACGGCTGGTATGTTGCGGACCTCAATTCCAAAAACGGCACGCTTTTAAACGGCGAAGAGGTTTTCGGCGCATTCCCGCTGTATGACGGCGACATTATTTCAATAGGCGATTACAGCTTCCTTTTCCGCGAATAAAGCGGAGAAGAGGCCATATTCAAAGAAACGGAGGACGCATCTTTGGCTCAGGAAAATGCTCGTAAAAAGCAAAAAAAGACGAGAACCAAAAAATACAGAAAGCCTGTAAACTGGCTGATTCTGCTTATAATTATGACTGTTTTTCAGCTCGTTTGCGCCGCTCAGATAAATATGAACAGTCCCGACATACCGCTGACTACATTATATATTGTATTCGGTGCATATATAGCTATCGAATGGGCGTATTTTATATTTTTCGGCGGATTTTTACACCGCAAGAGCTTTGAAATAGAGCTTATAGCGTTTTTTCTTACCGGAATAGGCCTTACACTCACCACAAGCGTGTATCCCGACAAAGCGTTTGTTCAGCTTGCGGCGGTGATTATGGGTATTGCGGTATTTATAGTTATGCTTTGGGTGCTCAGCGATATAGAAAGAGTCGTAAAGCTGCGTATGCCGGTGGCGATAGTTTCCGTTATCGTACTTGTTGCCACAAGGCTTTTGGCGCACAATATAAACGGTGCATACAACTGGATAAGGATAGGCGGCGTTTCGATACAGCCGTCGGAAATAGTGAAGATAGGCTTTGTCTTTGTAGGTGCGGCTACGCTCGAATACCTGCAATCAACGAGAAGCCTTACAAAATATCTTGTGTTTGCGCTTTCCTGTATAGGCTGTCTGTTCCTTATGAAGGACTTCGGTACGGCGCTTATATTCTTCTTTACATTCTTAATAATGGCATTCCTGCGCTCGGGAGATATAAAGACAATATTTCTTGTGTGCGCGGCAGCTCTCGGCGGCGGCGGTCTTGTGCTTACGTTTAAGCCGTATGTCGCAAAACGCTTTGAAACATATCGCCATGTTTGGGAGTATGCAAACGATCGCGGCTATCAGCAGGCGAGACTTCTCATATATTCCGTCAGCGGCGGTCTTTTCGGACTCGGAATAGGAAACGGCAAGCTGAGAGATGTGTACGCAGCCACAGAGGACTTGGCGTTCGGAATGGTATGTGAGGAATTCGGAATTATTATCGCATTTGCTGTGCTTTTGACCTTTGTCGCCCTCGTGGTTTACAGTATACGCTATGCTGTGGCGGCTCGATCGTCTTTTTACTCTATTGCTGCGTGCGCTGCGTCGGGCCTTCTTCTTTTCCAAGCGGCTCTGCACGTGTTCGGCGTTACCGATCTTCTTCCGTGGACGGGCGTTACGCTGCCGTTTATCAGCCGAGGCGGCTCGAGTATGATGTGCTGCTGGGGACTTGTGGCATTTATAAAGGCCATTGATGTCAAGACGTACAAACGGTACGATAAGGTAGCGGTTGCAAAGTCTTAAATTAAATCTGCCGAAAGGGAGTGTGAAACAATGAAAACCATGTCAAAAAGAGCCTGGGTGCTCTATGTGTTTATAGCAGCATTTTTAGCAGGGCTCATTGTGTTGTTTTACACATTTTACACAAATGCCGATTCGTGGGCTATGAAAAAGGCAAACAGGCACCTGTATTCATCAGGTACGCTGTCGGTTGCGGGCAGCATTAAGGATGAAACCGGAGCGGTGCTTGCGGAAACAAAGGACGGTAAGCGCGTTTATAACAGCGACAAAACCGTAAGAACCGCAACCATGCACACGGTAGGCGACTCTGAGGGCTATATAGCGACGGGCGTTCAGACATCGTATAAGGACGTTATAACCGGCTATAATTTCGTTGACGGCATATATAACCTGAAAAAATACGGTAAGGGCAACGACGTAAATCTCACCATAAACGCACAGCTCTGTGCGGCGGCATACAGCGCCCTCGGAAGCAACAAAGGCACGGTCGGCGTTTATAATTACAAAACCGGTCAGCTTTTATGCGTTGTATCAAGCCCGTCTTATGATATTGCAAATAAGCCCGTCTCAAGCATAAATAACGATAAGACGGGTGCCTACGAGGGTGTTTATTTAAACAGGTTTTTCTCCGGCGTTTATACTCCCGGCTCGACATTTAAAATGATAACCTCGATTTGTGCCATTGAAAATTTGCCGGATATCGATTCGCAAAAATTCAAATGCACGGGCGAATACAAGGTCGGCGGCAGCTCGGTTAAGTGCCTCGGGGTTCACGGAACCGTGAATTTCGAAAAGGCTCTCAATGTGTCATGTAACAGCGCATTTGCGCAGATTGCGATAGAACTCGGACCAGATAAGCTTATGGCCACGGCAAAGGAGCTGGGGCTCGGCAATCAGATGTATGTAGGCAATATAAGGCTCGCAAAAAGTTCGTTCAACGTGACCGGTGCGTCGGATCTCGACGTGGGCTGGGCAGGTATAGGTCAGTACACCACTCGCATAAATCCGTGCCAGATGTTAACTATTGCAGGCGCGGTGGCTAACGGCGGCTCATCCGTGCCGCCATATCTTGTCGGCAAAATAACCTCGCAGACCGGAAAAACGATTTATGAAGCAAAGCCCGGCACGGCAACTCAGCTTATTTCCTCGGATACCGCATCAAAGATGAACGATATGCTTCGCTCAAATGTCAAGAATTATTACAGCGACGGTAAGTTCCCCAACCTTAAAATGTGCGGTAAGACCGGAACGGCGGAAGTAAGCTCGGAAGCCGGCGGTGCAAAGCCTCACGCTTGGTTTGTCGGATATTCACAGCGCGAGGATCTCCCGCTTGCGATAGTGGTTGTTGTAGAAAACGGCGGCGGAGGCTCATCTGTGGCAATTCCCGTTGCCAATAAGACTATGCAAAAGGCTCTTTCCTTATATGCAAAATAAAAATTTTTCCGCATACGACAGCAAAGCTCGTGTGCGGAATTTTTAAAGGTGATAAAATGAAATTTTACTTTCCTGAAAACTACGGCGCTCTCGGCGACGGAAAAAACGACGATTCACGCGCTTTACAGTCAGCTATTGACGAGGCCGAAAAAAACGGCGGCGGCACGGTTGTGCTTGAGAGCGGAAAAACGTATTATTCAAGCTCGGTCATAATGAAGAAAAACGTTGAGTTGCATTTGCAAAAGGGCTCGGTTTTAAAGGCAACCTCAGACATAAACGGATACTTTCGTCCCTGCGATTTTATAAACGATGAGACAAATACCCTTATAGGCAATCCCGTTACGGGTAAGCCGTCGTTTGCCTTTATATATGCGTATAAGGCGGACAATGCCGCAATAACCGGAGGCGGAAAAATCGACGCAAACGGTCACAGCTTTGTAAAGAGAAAAGACAAATACTATGTTACCGGCGACTTTTATCCGCGTCCCACGGTTATGTATTTTGAGGCTTGCAACCATATTGTGTTTGAGGATTTCACTGTGGTCGATGCACCGTTTTGGACGCTTCATCCGGCAGGCTGCGACGATGTTTTAATATCAAAAATTCACATATTAAACGACCTCGATGTTGCAAATTCGGACGGCATAGATCCCGACCACTGTAACAACGTGCGTATTTGCGACTGCCACGTAGAGTGCGCCGACGACTGCATCTGCCTTAAAACTTCAAAAGGCAATTCCGAATACGGACCGTGCGAAAACATACTGATAACGGGCTGCACGCTGATTTCAACCTCGGCGGCGATAAAAATAGGCACGGAGGGCGTCGGCGATTTCAGAAACATAATAGTTTCAAACTGTGTCATTTCGCGCAGCAACCGCGGTCTTTCAATTCAGATACGCGACGGCGGCAATGTCGAAAATGTAAAATATTCCGACATTATAATAGGTACGCGCCGCTTTTGCCCGGATTGGTGGGGGACTGCCGAGCCGATAGTCATAACCGCGTTTGACCGCGACGAAAACACAAGGGCAGGCCATATCAAAAACATATCTTACCGCAACATAACCTGCGTCGGCGAAAACGGAGTTATGATATGCGGCACGGCGGAAAACAAAATTGAAAACGTAGTTTTCTCGGACGTTGACGTAACTCTCTCAAAAACGTCAAAGTGGGACTGCGGTCTTTACGATATGCGCCCGGGGCTTAATAAAGAGGTCGAAAAGCATAAAAATGCCGGTTTTTATCTTCGCTTTGCCGATAACGTTACGCTTCGCAACACAAGCGTGAAGTGGGGAAATATCTGCCCCGAATATTCGGCTGCTCTCGAAGAGGAAAGCTGTGTCGGCACCGTACTTGAAAATTTCACGGGTGATAACGCCTGAAGGATTTGAGAATGCGGCTGCTCGTTCGAGCGTAAAATTTCCTTTCAAACGGCTTCTTGTATGTACGTTCATACGCATTTTGCTTAAAAATATTTGACATAGCGTGTATAAAATGGTATAATTCAACAATGGAGTTAAGCTTTCGCCTGCTTCGGCAAGCGAGAATCGAAAGGGAGTATACTGTAATGAAAAAGGCGTTAAATAAAAAAGTGCTTTCCGTAATAATTGCGGCTGTTATTTTACTTGTTGCCGCATTTCCCGTGCTTGCGGCGGATCCGTTTAAGCTCACTTCTTCGGCTGAAGCAAAGGATTCGGTCGTCACCGTAAAAATTTACCTTCCGCAAAATACGGAACTCGGGACGCTTTCGTTTGCACTTAAATACGATACAAAATTGCTGACCTTTGTTTCGGCGGAGTATTCGAGCGGAGACGTCAGTGCCACAAATTCAAGCACGGCAGGCGAGGTTAAAATAAACGCCGTTTGGAAAAACACCGCGCCGCTCGGCGGCGAGGTTGCCGCCATAACCTTTAAGGTGAACGACGGAGCGACCGGCAAAACCGACTTCCCGATAAATGTCGATTTCTCAACCGATGCCAATAATCAGCACATTGATTTGTCGGCCGTAAGCTCTTCGATTGACTTATCCGAAGCAGCTTTGATGCCGGCGGCAACCGATGAAACCGTCTCATCGGATGGCAAAACGGTAAAGGCCGGAAAAATTCCCAAGACCTCGGGTAAGTATGCTGCGATAGGTTCGGCGGCTGCTGTTTTGTGCGTTGCCGCGGCGGCTGTTGCGATTACGGTAAAACGCAAAAGAAAATAAAAAACAATGCTGAAAGCGGAGCTGTGGCAATGTGCTTACAGCTCCTTTTTGTGTGACTTGATATGTGCCCGAAAACACACTTAAAATTCCGCTTTTCGTTGACATAATGCACGGTGTAATATATAATATCTAATGTATGTTTAATAAGTTGCCCGTTTTACGTTTTTTGTATTCGGGTACGTAATTTTTAAGGAGGAAACTCTAATGGTAAAAGCAATTGTCGGCGCCAACTGGGGCGACGAGGGCAAAGGTAAAATTACGGATATGTTTGCGAGTGAAGCAGACATAGTTGTTCGTTTTCAGGGCGGTGCAAATGCAGGGCACACCATTATAAACGAACACGGCAGATTTGCATTGCATCTTATGCCCAGCGGTGTTTGCTACGACAATGTTACCTGTGTCATCGGAAACGGCGTCGCTCTTGATATAAACAAGTTCTGCTCGGAACTTGAGGACGTGAAAAAGGCAGGCGTAAATCCAAAGCTTCTCGTGTCAGACCGTGCTCAGATACTTATGCCGTATCATATTCTTCTCGATACCTATGAAGAGGAGAGACTCGGCAAAAACGCGTTCGGCTCCACAAAGAGCGGTATCGCTCCGTTCTTCAGCGACAAGTATGCAAAGATAGGTATTCAGTGCAACGAGTTGTTTGACGACGAAGTGTTAAAGGCAAAGCTTCACAACATAGTGACTCTCAAAAATCTCATTCTTGAGCACGTTTATCATAAACCGCTGCTTGACGAGGACGAGCTTTACAACACCTGTATGGAATACAAGAAAAAGATAGCTCCGTACATCTGCGATACGCACGCATTTATACGCGACGCCTTAAAGCAGGGCAAAAACATTCTCCTCGAGGGTCAGCTCGGCACGCTTAAGGATCCCGATTTCGGTATATATCCTATGGTTACGTCGTCCTCGACTTTGGCAGGCTACGGCGCTGTCGGAGCCGGAATTCCTCCGTATCTCATAAGCGAAGTAGTAGCCGTTACCAAGGCATATTCTTCTGCGGTAGGTGCAGGTGAATTTGTTTCGGAGATTCTTGATGAGGACGAGGCACAGGCTCTCAGAATTCACGGCGGCGATAAAGGCGAATTCGGTGCTACCACAGGCAGACCGAGAAGAGTCGGTTGGTTTGATTGCGTTGCGACACGTTACGGCGTTGAGTGCCAGGGCGCCACAAAGATTGCCATGACCGCTCTTGACTGTCTTTCGTATCTTGACGAAATCAAGGTTTGCACAGCTTATAAAATAGGCGATGACATCACAAAGGATTTCCCGAACACCTCGCTTCTTAAAAAGGCAAAGCCGGTATTTACCACATTAAAGGGTTGGCATTGCAATATAAAGGGAATTCGCAATTTCTCGGAGCTTCCGCGTGAGGCACAGGAATATGTCGAATTCATCGAAAAGGAACTCGGCCACAAGATAAATATGGTATCTAACGGACCTGAGAGAGAAGCTATAATTTACAGATAATTAAGAGGATATTTATGGAGAAAATACTTGTACTCGATTTCGGCGGTCAGTATAATCAGCTGATTGCGCGGCGTGTACGCGACAACAATGTCTATGCGGAAATACTGCCGTATACCGTACCGCTCAGCGAAATCAAAGAGGGCAATTACAAAGGTATTATTTTTACCGGCGGACCTAACTCCGTGTTTGATATGAGTTCGCCGCACTACACAAAAGAGATTTTGGAGCTCGGAATACCCGTACTCGGCATATGCTACGGCTGTCAGCTTATTTCGTGGATGGTCGGCGGCAATGTTGAGACCGCGGAACAGTCCGAATACGGCAAAATCGACCTTACGGTTACAAAAAAACAGTCTGAAATTTTTGCTGACGTTGATGAAACGAGCGTAGTTTGGATGAGCCATACGGACAGAGTTAAAGTGATGCCGTCAGGTTTTGAAATAACCGCAAAAACGGAAGCCTGCCCGATAGCAGCTTATGAAAACGAAGAAAAGAAAATATACGGCGTGCAGTTCCACCCCGAGGTAACTCACACGCAGTTCGGATTTAAAATTCTTCACAATTTTCTGTATAATGTTTGCGGCTGTCACGGCGACTGGAAGATGGACAGCTTTATTGACGATACCGTAAAGAGCCTTCGCGAAAAAATCGGAGACAAAAAGGTTATTCTCGGTCTTTCGGGCGGTGTCGATTCCTCGGTCGCGGCGGGACTTCTCTCTCGCGCCGTCGGCAAACAGCTCACCTGCGTTTTTGTTGACCAGGGACTTATGCGTAAGAACGAGGGCGATTTCGTCGAAAAGACATTCACTTCGCTGTTCGATATGAATTTCGTGCGCGTAAACTGTCAGGACCATTTTATAAATGCTCTTAAAGGAGTATCCGACCCGGAGCAGAAGAGAAAAATCATAGGCACGGAATTTTACAAGGTGTTCTGGGATGAGATAAGAAAACAGGCCGAGAAGGGCTTTTTTGCACAGGGCACCATATACCCCGACTGCATAGAGTCCGGCAAGGGCGATGCCGATAAAATCAAGACGCATCACAATAAGGTCAAAATGCCCGACGACGTTGAATTCATCGACGTTATTGAGCCTCTTTCAAGCCTGTTTAAGGATGAGGTCAGAGCTGTAGGCGAAAAGCTCGGAATTCCGCACGAGCTTGTCTGGCGTCAGCCGTTCCCGGGACCCGGTCTCGGTGTCAGAATTATCGGCGAGATAACAAAGGAAAAGATTGAAGTTCTCCAAAATGCCGATTGGGTGCTACGCGATGAAATGGCGAAGAACGGTTATGAAAAAAACCTCGCACAGTTCTTCTGTGTGCTTCCGGGAGTCAATACGGTAGGCGTTATGGGCGATCACCGCACATACGATAACCTTGTGGCAATCCGCGCAGTAACAACCGACGACTTTATGACAGCCGATTGGGCGAAGATACCGTACGATATTCTCGCCAAGGTTTCAAATCGTATCACAAACGAGGTGAAACACGTAAACCGCGTAGTTTACGATATAACCTCCAAACCCCCCGGCACCGTCGAGTGGGAATAAATTGAAAAAGTCTGAAACCCTAGTAATATCAAGGGCTTCAAGGTTTTCAAAGAGCCCGTTGATAAGATTTTGATAAGATTCTGCTCGGTACCCTTTATCGTGTGTATCGAGTGGTTTGTGAGTAAAAAGTAATATCTTGTGGCTCGCAAAAATACCATATTAACATTAAACCCCGTACTGACGGAATAAAGTCAGTACGGGGTTTTTGTCGTTGGCAGGGTTATTGCAGCTTACACTTGAACTAAAAAGCTTGAAACACCGATACGATATTTTGGGTGCAGAAGATGAATAATATTCGTAATAGAGCAACAGAAATTGTAAATACAATATAAATAATTTACAAGGTATAAACACAACGACGGCAGGGAGCAATCCCTGCCGTTTTTTTGTTGCTTAAAAACAGTTGATTTATTTGCGGATTAAACATATAATTAAACTGTATAAGTATGGGGAGCTGTATCCTTTATTTGGAACGGCATTTAATTAAAAATTACCACCGCACGAGTGGTATGGTGCAAATATAGTATTAAAATTTGTAATAAAATGAAAAGGAGCTTTTTTAAAATGAATGATTTTCGGACACAAATAAGAGAAGATATTAAAGAATATCAACTTCGTTATCCCAACATTTCTAATATTGAAAAAGATGAATGGGCGTTCAATTATTGGATTCTAGATAAATTCTTTTATGAAGACGAAGAACTTATTGAGGATAAAATCATTGATTACAATGATATGGGTGTTGATGCTTATGAAATATATGAAGACACAAAGGAGCTATACTTGATCCAAAACAAGTATTATAATGATTCGTCAAAATTATCCGCAGAATATGTGAAAAACGACTTTTTGTTAAGACCTATAACTGCACTTGAAAATGGTACATATCGTAAATCGGTGGAAGTTCAGGATTTCTTTAGCAAATATAAAAATCACGATGATTTTACAGTATATTTGCAAATTTATGTAACGAATAATAATCGCTGTGAGGACGCTGAAGAATATGCAAAGAAATTTAATACAGGACATCCGAAATATCGAGCTTCTATATTTTATTTAGACGATATTAAGGAAAAGTATTATGGAGATACAAAACAGAATAAACAAAACATTGAAGTTCAAATTCATAGCGTAAATAAAGGAACAATATTGAATATAAATACAGATGATTACAAGTTGGAAAATGTTTTGGATGCAAAATATGTATTTACTCCTGTTTCTTCAATATTCAGATTGTATCGAGATTCAATTGAAAAAAACTATCCAATTTTTGATATGAATATAAGAGAATACTTGGGAAACAAAGGCGTTAATAAAAAAATATACGAAACATTATTAGATCCCGAAGACAGGAAAAATTTCTTTTACTATAATAATGGTATCACAATGATTTGTGATAAAATGTCAAGTGTGGAAACGCGCTCATTTGGAAACAATATAAATGCCGCATTTAATGTGAAAAACCCGCAAATAGTTAATGGTTGTCAAACAGTAAATTCTATTTATGAAGCGTTAAAAAATGTTGACCCTAGAGAATTGGAGCAAAATTATAAAGATACTTTTGTTATGTTAAAAATATTACAAATCAACAGAGAAAATGAGTATGAAGAAATACTATACAAGAATATTGTAACATATAACAACTCGCAAAATTCCATAGATGAAAAAACCTTTGTAGCCAATAATAGCACTTTTAACAGATTAAAAACTGAATTCGAAAGCAAAGGCTTTTTGTTGCTGATTAAGCAAAGTGATAAAAACTCATATAGTACGCAGTATAAAAACGCAACAAAATTAAAAGAGAAAAGTCATGAAAGATTAGAAAAATTTGGATTAACTTCTCTAAATAAAGTTACAGATTTTTTTGTGCCTTTAGAGAAATTGTTGCAAGTCGTAATAGCATTTGCTTTGGGTGGGTATGATGCTTATACAAAAAAATCAAATCTTCTAAAAGATACCACAAAACAATATCAAACTGCAATTGATTTTATTAAGGATGATAGTATAACAACAGATTCATTAATAGATTTATATTTGCTGTATAAAAAAGCTGATTTATGTAAAAGCAATAGTGAAGAGAATCGCTTTCCTATACCATATTATTTGATTGATGGTTTTGCGAAATATGAATGCAATGAAAGAATTTCAAATCAAATATCTAAACAGTTAAGCGACCATCAGAGTATTGAAAATATAATTAAGTTATATACAGCTGTTACAAAAGCCTATACAAGAGATATTAATGAAACTAATATAATTGATTATAATAAAATGATTAAACAACCAGTAAATTATAAATCGTTAGGCAAGCAACGGGATATTTTAAAAGACGTGATATAGATTGAGTGCTATATAAATTCAAATCTAATTACAATTATTGTAATAGATTAACCATTTAGGAACCTAAAGTAACCAAGTGACATCTATTAATAGCAAAAGTCAAAACACCTCATAGAATTGAGATAATCTGTACCGAATTAAAGCATATTAAGTCAAAACTCCTAAACAAAAACAGTTAAAGTCTGTTTTATACTTAGGAGTGGGAATAAATCGAAAAAGTCTGAAACCCCAGTAATATCAAGGGCTTCAAGGTTTTCAAAGAGCACATTGTGGTACGCATACCCGTGGAGAGATTCCAGAATTTATCTTTTCTATGTGATTTTGGCAGTAGCGGTTCCGATTGTAATCAAGTATATTTCAAATAAAGTGATTTTGCGTGCAAACAGTCGCAAAAATATGTCCGCCGAGGAAAAATGAACGTAAAATCACACGGCTTCGATTTTTCGCTTGATATGAACACACTTGCTCAAGGGCTTCGTAAAACGGAGCCCTTATTGGTTATTTTGCGATACCGCATTTTGCGGACTCCGATAAATTTTTAAATAATGCGGACAGTTTCCTCTTCAATTTCGTCTTAATAAGTGAAACGCGCTTCAATAACTTTTAAGAGGAAATTTGAATTATGGATAAAATTGTTTTAATTCAGTTCGCCGACGGAGTTGTGCGGATAATAGCATTACTTTGCATGTCGTTTGGGTGTGTAATCGCAAGTAAAAATAAATTGAAATAATACGGACGGGTTTAAATCCGTCTTAATAAACGAAGTGTGTTTAAAAGCTTTTAAAGGGGAATGTTTATGCTTAGAAAAACCATAAAAAATATAGCTCTTCTTGATTTGCAAAATTTTACTGCCGAGGCGTTAAGGGAAATCAAGAAAATCGAGAGCTGCGCGATGCTTCTTATTCCGAAAAATGCAAGTGATGAATGGAAAAATGCCTATGCCAAGATAACAATCCGAAATGTTGCAAGCATTATAGAGGTCAGCTACAGCAAATACAGCGTTTTAAACGGAATGGTTACATTAAACGATAAAAATGTTTCCGATGATTGCCTCTATATTGTCAACGGCATTGTTATTCTTGAGACCGTTGAAAAAATTCCGGATTTGTGCGTGAACGGGCTTCTGCTTAAAAGAAAAAAATCACGCTATGAGATGACGCGAATGAACGGCAGAAGTGTTGAGGTTGAGGATAACGTCGTAATAAAGCCTTACCCTAACACCATCGAAATTGACGGCGATACGGTGAGGAGCTTCGATTACAATACATTGGTGGCCGCAGGCAACAATGTCGATATTGACAATAACGTGACCGAGCAAATGCTCTTAGATAAAAAGATAACATTTGCGGCAGGCAACGAGGTGAAATGCGGCAAAAGTATTTTGGGATATGTCAAAGTTAATTCAACCGTAGGCAACAAAATCACGGAAAAAAATGAATAACATTGAACTGTTTAACCAAATTTATGAAAAGTATTATAAAAGCATAGTTTCGTATTTTTCAAGGCGATTTGACAGCGACGAGGCAGAGGATTTGGCTCAAATCACCTTTATGAAGCTGTGGGGTTATCTGCCGACGCTCGGTTACATCAAAAAAGAAAAGTCTTTGATTTTTAAAATCGCAAAGAATGTGCTTGCCGACAGACTTCGTAAAAACAATTTTGCCGACTCGCTTGATGAGCTTGAAAGTATTAAATGTCTTGAGGTGTTTGATGATATCACATCTGTTGAAATTCAGCAGATACTTTTGAAAATGAGCGAGATCGACCGAGAAATAGTGACTCTTAAAAGCTACGGCTGGTCGAGCAGAGAGATCGGCAAGATAAAAAATATGCCGTCGTCAACGGTCAGAAACAGGCTGGCTGCGCTTAAAAAGCAAATTGAAAAGGAACTCGGCGAGCCTTGCGGACGTCGAAAGCGCCATAATACATATAAGACCTAAGAGCTGTCGGGCTATATGTCCGACGGCTTTTTTTGTACAGAGATGTTTATTGATATTTATTATTTTTTTTGATAGAATATTTTTAAATCATAAATGTGTAAATCGGTACATCGAAAACAAACGGGTATCAACAAAATTGAAAAACAGTGCGAAAAAGGGGAGGTAGCTATGCAGCAAAAAACAGTCAGCAAATACACAAAAGAACAGACATGCGAATTTGCAAAGGAAGTGCTTTTCAGACATTACGGGAGTCGAGCAACGCAGATTAAATACATAGGCGGCGGCTCCTTCGGATATGTTTACAAGGCCGAATTGCCCGTGATGCCGTACACTCTTACGGTAAAGGCCTGCCGCGTCGCCGGTATGCAGCATAATGAGAGCGCCGCGCTGAAAAAGCTTGCCGAAAGATCGCTGGTTCATATTCCCGAGGTCTATTTTACCTTTGACGCAACCGACGAAATCCCCATGGATTTCATAATTGAGGAATTTGTGAACGGAACAGACTGCTTCACCGACTTTTCAAAATTGTTTTTAAGCAAAAAAAGAAAAGCGAAATTTGCAGATGAAATAGCGGATTGTCTTGCAAATTGGCACATCGTTACCTGCAACAAATTCGGCAGCCTCGATTTCCCCGAGTACGATAATTGGCTTGATTTTTACCGACCGTTTGCGCAGGATATTTTACAGACCGCCGCAGAGCTTAACAGAAAAAAACGGCTGAAGGACAGCACGCTTAATGTTATGCAAACAGCGTGGAAAAATTTTGATTACATTTTCAGTGAGCCCGTAAAAGAGGCGTCTCTTATCCACGGCGATTTGAATGTTATGAATGTAATGTCTGATAAAAGACTTAATATCACCGCGATAATCGACCCTCTTGAGTGCAAGTGGGCTGACAAAGAATTTGATTTGTTCCAGCTGAGAAACCTGACCGGGGAGTGCTTCGGGCTTTACGAAGCATATAAAAGGAAATATCCCGTTTCGGAAAAATGTGATTTGAAGTGTGCGTTTTATGCGGTTTATCACGAGGTGTATTGCCTTATTTCAACCGGAACAAACACCGAAATCATACTTGCAGCGGCAGTCAAGAGACTGAAGAGGGAGCTTAAAAAAGCGGGGATTACATCTTGAAAATCCGACTCAAACGGTGATGCGATCAAACCTGAATGTGCCGAAAACGAGCACGTAGTTAAAAGCCATCTAAACAGCTTATGCTATAATTTACAATCGGAGGATGACATTGAATATCAAAGCCACGGATTTCTGCGACGCCTCAAATTCTGCCGAGGGCGTTATAAAAGCGATAAATGAATTACAGAGCGGTGACACTCTTATTTTCCCGAAGAATGAGTATCATTTTTACAAGGAATATTGTATTCACAAGGTTTGCCATATGACAAATACGGACTCTTTCAAGGCACCCGACAAGTATTTTGCGGTGCTTATCGAGAATAAGGAGAATATTACCGTGGACGGCTGCGGTTCTACCCTTGTAATTCACGGCGATATGTGTGCGTTTTCTCTGCGCGGCTGTAAAAATGTAAGGCTTGTAAATTTCACCGTAAGATATGCCTCCCCGACGAATTTTGAAATGGAGGTCGTAGAGCGTTCGCTCAATAAAATTACATATAAAATCCCGACGGGAAGCGACTTTGAGGTTAAAAATAACAAGCTTACGTTCTTCGAAAAAAGTCCGTTCAGCGGAGAGAATTACTACACCTATACAGCCAACGGCGAGTGCTACTGCAACGTAATTCACAGAGGCGACGAGGTTTTCAGGACGTCATGCTCACCTACGAAAACCGCCTTAAAAATTAAAAAAACGGGGGATCATACCGTCGAATGCAGATATTTTATGTCACCTAAATTCAAGGTCGGAGACGTTGTTGCGATGTCTCGTAATAAGCTGCGCGACAACTGCGGATTGTTTTTCGAGAGCTGCTCCGATATCTTCTGCGAGAGGATAACCGTCAACTATATGCACGGCTTCGGGTGGTTGTCCCAGATGTGTGAAAACCTGAGCTTTGATAAGCTGACATTTAAGCCGGCGAGCGGTTACAGAGTTTCTTCGTTTGCCGATTTGATTCACGTATGCGGTTGCAAGGGCTATGTGAAAATAACCGACTCGCACTTTGAACACCCACACGATGACGCAATCAATGTGCACGGCGCATTTTTAAGGTTCAGAAAGGCTTGCGACGAGCGAACCGCCGAGCTTGAATTTGTACATCATCAGCAGGGAGGTTACAAGGCGTTTTACCCCGGCGATAAAGTGAAAATATACAGCAGAACCGATTTGTCGGAGCTTGACGGCGTTTATACCGTAGACAGCACGGACGACAACATTGATAAAAAGACGGTCATTGTGAAATTCAAAGAAAAGCTGCCGCCGATGAAGCCGGAAATGTATGTCTTTGAGAACATCACGTATAACCCGAATCTCACAGTGAGCGGATGTACCTTTAATGCGATTCCGACGCGAGGCATTCTCTGCACTACCGATAAGGAGTCGGAGATTTTCGGTAACACGTTCAGGAGTGTCGGTATGCCCGATATTTATATCTCGTGCGATTGCAGGGATTGGTACGAGAGCGGCCCGTGCAGGAATATGAAAATTCACGACAACACGTTTTCTAAAAAAGGCCCGATTAAGTTTGAGCCTATTTGTCTTTTGAAGCCCGTCAAGGATGTTCACAGAAATGTTCAGATATATGACAACATTATAGCCGAATGAGCATCGGCTCCTTTTGCAGACACGGCAAAGGCACGTTAGTTATTTTTTAACTAACGTGCCTTTTTTATATTAAGATATAATTTTACGCGGCCGGATTATTCGGCGGATACGGCGCCTTTAAACCTGCGTGACGGGTGATAGGCGAGCAGAGCTATAAATATCAGTACCGCCGTAAGCGACAGGCTTATCGGGTACGCATACATAATGGTTTTGAAGGTAGGCGACGACGGGAAAACGACGTATATCCAAAATACTCTTGTGCCGCAAACGCCTATTGTTGTGAGGATAGCCGGTACCAAGGATATGCCGAAGCCGCGAAGATACCCCGACATAATTTCGTAAAGCATTGAAAACGTGTATGCCGAGAAAATCAGTAAAAGTCTGGTGTAGCCGAGCTCTATTACCTGTGGGTCGCTTGTGAATATCGAGAGCAGGAATCGTCCCGAGAAAAGAACAAGCCCTATTGTGACGGCTGTTGCGATTGTGTCCTCCGCAATTGACAGAAGCAGGGTTTTCTTGCAGCGGTCGAGCTTGCCGGCGCCGTAGTTTTGACCCACAAAGGTCGTGCACGCCTGACTGAACGAGTTAAAGACATCGTAAGCTATTACCTCTATATTAAATGCCGCGCTCGACGCCGCTATAACTATTGTTCCGAGGCTGTTGATAGCCGCCTGAATTATTATGTTTGAAATGGCAAAAACAGCACTCTGTATGCCTGCCGGCAGACCGATTTCCAAAATCTGACCGAGTACTCTTTTGTCTATGCGCAACTCCCTGAGCGAAAGCTTTATGTACTTGTCGGACTTCATTAAAACAATAAACAGCACAATCGAGCTGATTGCGTTGGATATAACGGTGGCAATGGCAACTCCGTTTACGGTCATTTTAAGAACTATTACAAAGAATAAATTCAAAAGCACGTTGAGGCAGCCGGAGAGCGCAAGCACTATAAGCGGCGTTTTTGTATCGCCCACGCTTCTGAAAACGGCCGACAGGAAGTTGTACAACAGTATTACGGGCAAGCCGAGCAGATATATGCGAAGATACAGAACGGCATACGGCAGTACATCCTCCGGAATGCTCATAGCCGATAAAATTTGCACGGCAAAAATTTCACCGGGTATCATTACAAGAAAACCGCCGATTATTGCGGTGAGCACCGAGGTGTGAACCGCACGCTGTACGGTTTCTCTGTCGTCCCTGCCTATTGCGTTCGCTATTATTACATTTGTACCGAGGGCTATACCTATAAACAGGTTGAGTAACAGCCCGATTACCGGGCTGTTCGCTCCGACGGCGGCAACCGAGGCCGTTTTGGCTGCGCCCGTGAAGTTTCCGACTACGGCTATATCCGAGGCGTTGAAAAGCTGCTCAAGTATTGCTGTTGCGGCCACGGGCAGCGCAAATCGCGGAAGCTTGTTCCATATAGGGCCGTTTATCATATCCATTTTGTTACTGTTTTTTAACTTCGTCTTTTTCGGCATAATTATCCTTTTTGCATTTACGTATTTTTTTATTTCGGTATTGTTTTTTTAGCTGTGTCGCCTTGTAGGACGCAACACAATTATAGCACCAAAAAAATTAACATCAATATACAGATATGATAAATTTGAGCGCCGCATCGCGCAAAGTAGTGTAAAAACCGCAAAGCACCGCTACATTATGCGTTGAAGTAACCGAACTTACTCTTGGTCGGTTAAACCTATAAAATAATCGGCGGAAACATTATAAAATTGACAGAGCTTGACTAAATCCTCGATTTTCAATTCCGCTCTTCCGGTTTCAATATGGTTGTAACCCTGTTGGGATTTGTTGATGATTTCACCTACTTGCTTTTGTGTTAAATCTCTGTCTTCCCTGATGTTTCTCATCCTTGTTCTGTAATCCATTTCCACAAAACCTCCATTGTAATTTGTGAAAATGTTAGCATACTCAAAAGCTGAGTATTGACATATACTCAATAATTGAGTATTATCATAAATGAAGTATTTTATTATTGAGAAGGAGTTGTAAATAAATGGAAAAACAGAAAACATCATCAAAACGTAAAGAGGCAATCAAAGTGATTGTGGCGGTATTGCTGATAGCTATAATGACCGGCATATCGTTCGCAGTCGCAAATTTTGTGCACAACAGAAAAAGCGTGCAGGCATCAAGCGTTAAAAACGGCTTGTCCGCATATGAGCTTGCGGTGCAGCAGGGATATGCGGGAAGTCTTGATGATTGGCTTGTTTCTCTCCAGGGTAAATCGGCATATCAGATTGCCGTCGATAACGGATATTCGGGCAGCGAAAAGGATTGGAGCAAAACCCTTACCGCAATGTCGAAAAAAGACAAATCCGATATCAGCTCCGCCGCATTTTCGGAAAAAGGCGACCTTGTAATTACGCTTTCCGACGGAACAAAAATCAATGTCGGTAAGGCGGTCGGCGCAAGCGGAAAAGACGGCAAGGACGGTAAGGACGGCATAGGAATAAAATCGGCAAAAATCAATGATAAGGGCGAGCTTGTCATTTCCTATTCCGACGGCAACAGCGTAAATCTTGACAAGGTTGTCGGTGAAACAGTAAACAACGGAATCGGTATTGCTTCTTCGATTATAAATGAAAAAGGCGAACTGGTGTTGACTTATACAAACGGCGAAACTGCCAACCTCGGCGGAGTAGTCGGCACTGACGGTCGTGACGGCAAAAACGGTGCTGACGGAAAAGATGGCAGAGACGGTACCGACGGCACGAACGGAACGGATGGTATAAGCATTTCCGCAGCGGTTATAAATGAGTCGGGTGAGCTTATTATTTCATATTCGGACGGGACGACGGCAAACCTCGGTAAAGTAGTAGGTTCCGACGGTATAAACGGTGTGAACGGCACAAACGGTAAAGACGGCATAAGCGTTTCTTCCGCCGAAATCAATTCGGAGGGTGAGCTTGTGCTTTCGTTCTCTAACGGTCAGCGCGCCAATGTCGGAGCGGTTGTCGGAGCAAAAGGCGACAAAGGCGATAAAGGCGAGCAAGGCTTGCAGGGAGCAAAAGGCGACAAAGGTGATAAAGGCGAGCAAGGTGCACAGGGCGAAAAAGGCGAAAACGGTCTTAACGGTTCGGACGGTATAGGAGTTAAAAAGTCCGAAATCAACAGCGCAGGTGAGCTTGTAATCACATATACAAACGACCTTACCGAAAACCTCGGCCCCGTTGTCGGTGCAAAAGGTGACAAGGGAGATAAAGGCGACCAAGGCGTACAGGGTGAAAAAGGCGAAAAAGGTGAGAGAGGCGTTCAAGGTGAAAAGGGCGATGCGGGTCTTAACGGTACCGACGGAAAAGACGGAAAAGACGGCGTCGGTATAAATAATATTGAAATTTCAAACGACGGAAATCTTTTAATTACTCTTACGAACGGAACGTCACTTAATCTCGGAAACATAAAAGGCGAAAAAGGTGACAAGGGCGACCAAGGCATACAGGGTGAAAAGGGTGACAAGGGCGACCAAGGCATACAGGGTGAAAAAGGCGAAAAGGGCGACGCAGGCCTTGGCGGTGCAGACGGTAAAGACGGCACGAACGGCACCGACGGCGTAGGCGTTACAAGCAGCGAAATAAATGCTCTCGGTGAGCTTGTCATAACATACAGCAACGGAACCACGGTAAATCTCGGCAGAGTGGTAGGCAATGATGGCGCACAGGGAGCACAAGGCGAAAAAGGTGACAAGGGCGACCAAGGCGTCCAAGGTGAAAAAGGCGACAAGGGCGACGCAGGTATTAACGGTACTGACGGTAAAGACGGTACGAACGGCACCGACGGCGTAGGCGTTGCAAGCAGCGAAATAAATGCTCTCGGTGAGCTTGTTATAACATACAGCAACGGAACAACGGTAAATCTCGGCAGAGTGGTAGGCAATGACGGCGCACAGGGAGCTCAAGGCGAAAAAGGCGATAAAGGTGACAAGGGCGACCAAGGCGTCAAAGGTGAAAAAGGCGACAAGGGCGACGCAGGTATCAACGGTACTGACGGTATCAACGGTACAAACGGAGCTGACGGTGTAGGCATTACAGATGTTACAATAAATGCCGATGACGAGCTTGTACTGACATTCTCAAACGGGAATATTATAAACCTCGGCAATATCAAAGGCTCAAAGGGCGACAAGGGAGATAAAGGCGACAGCGGACTTAACGGAAAAGACGGCGTCGGTATACAAAATGTCGATGTGACGGCTGACGGCGCATTGACCGTAACGCTTACAAACGGCACGGTTCTTAACCTCGGTAACATCAAGGGTGCCGACGGCTTAGGCATAACCAAGGCGGAAATCAATACCTCCGGCGAGCTTGTTTTGACCTATTCAAACGGCGACGTCAAAAATCTCGGCAAGGTTACCGGTGAGAACGGTAAGGACGGTGCAAACGGCACCGACGGACTCGGTATTAAGTCGCTCACACTCTCCCCGGACGGCGAGCTTGTGGTTACAATGTCCGATAATTCCATATCCAACCTCGGCAATATCAAGGGCGAAAAAGGCGACAGGGGCGAGCAGGGTCAGCAGGGACTTCAGGGCACCAAAGGCGCTGACGGACGCGGAATCGCAAAAACCGAGCTTGTAAACGGCGAATTGGTAATAACATATACCGACGGAACAAGCGATAATCTTGGTAAAATAACAAGCGATAATTATGTGACAACAGATCAATTGAATTTTACTTATAGTCTGCTCGATTCCGGTACATATAAAATCACCGGTTTATCCGAACGCGGAAAAACTCTTGATATAATTAATATACCTGCAAAAATTGACGGAAAAGATGTAACTGAAATTGCTGAAGATGCGTTTTATAGTAATCATATAATAAAAAAAGTGAAAATACCAAATACGGTAACTACAATAGGTGCAATTTCATTTTTCGATTGTAGAAATTTAAGCGAAGTTAATATTCCAAACAGTGTAAAAACAATAAATAATCGTGCTTTCGCTAATTGTAAATCCTTAACCTTAACTATTCCCGATTCTGTTGAACGTATAGAAGACGCATTTATTGGTATGAATAAAGGCTCTGTCACATTTGATAAATCAAAATATGTTGTTGAAAGTTGCCGTGTAAGTAACCTCTCTTATGAGATGTCTCCTTTTGATCATGAATACGCTTGGTATACTAAGAACTCTGTTAGCGACTATATTGTAAATATCCCGTTAGAAGATTGGACGGATAATGAAAGTCTATTATATACCGGTTTAGATTTATACAATTGCACTTTTGGTCCTTATACGGTCAGTGGAACAAAGCAAAAAATAACAGTTGATTGTCCGATTTTAATTAAAAAATAATAATTCCAAAGTCTATTACAACAATCAAATCACATGCTTTGCAAATATCATCAGGCATAGAAATATTTTTTGAAGAGAATAGTACATAGGAAGTACTTTGTGCAACGGCATATTCTTTAGATTTCAGTGGATATAGCCATTTTGAATCCAATTATTGTTCACATTTAAATGGCTCAAAAGTATTTTCAATATCTGCAACAACTACTTCTAATTATTCAGATTATTTTGTTGCGGGAATAAGAATGAGTTTTTATGTATTCAAAATAATGTTTCTAAAAGATATCTTAATTCAGCAGAATGTACTTGGACGAAACGATAATGTTTTAAGCGTTTATAACTTTTAACATTGTTACGAAAATTTGATAACATATTATAAAGGAGAATTAGGAGTTATGGATAATAACGATGTTGTAAAACTGTATGAAAAAGAAATAGAAATATTTTTAGGTACTATGGGTATTTTTAAAGGTGCAAAAATATGTAATACTGATCCAGATAAAAACAAAGCCAATCGAGAATTTATTATCAAGAAGATGATTCAAATTAAATCTGGTAACATTGATCGTATTGCCTTAGAAACAGCTGTTGACAATTTATTGCCTTTTTTGTGCGAAAAATAAAAAAACGGCTCTTCTTCACAATTTGCGTAAACTCAAAAACAACATAAAAGACAGAACGGTAATGTGCGGTCAAGTCGAAAACGGCTTGACCGCACGTAGTTGCATATTAGCAGAAATAATGGGGTATATCAAGGACGGCTGCTTTTCGGCAGCCGTTCGAATTGTAACAATACAATTTATCGGCGATTTTATGTATTAAATCGTTGAAATATTTTAATTTGTGTGATAAAATAGCTCTTATCGGAATCGCACACGGCGATACGGGAATGAGAGCTGCCGAAGCATCTCGGCGGCTCGTTTTATTTTTGCTTTTAAGAGGAGTGCTGAAATGACGTCATCAACTGTATGCATTTTGGCGACGATATTTGTTTATCTCGTCGGAATGCTCGTAATCGGATTTCACTATGCCAAAAAGAACGAGTCCTCAACCGATTTTTATCTCGGCGGCAGAAAACTCGGCCCTCTCGTCACGGCAATGAGCGCCGAGGCGAGCGATATGTCAAGCTATTTGCTTATGGGCTTGCCGGGTCTTGCGTATCTGTCGGGTGTTGCCGACGTCGGCTGGACTGCCATAGGACTTGCCGTAGGTACATATCTCAACTGGCTTTTAACTGCCGGCAGACTTCGCAGATATACCCATAAAACCGACTCTTTCACCCTGCCGCAGTTCTTTTCGCACCGTTTCCGCGATAAGAAAAACATATTATCGTGTATGGCGGCTTTGATTATAATAATATTTTTCATTCCCTATACGGCGTCGGGCTTTGCCGCCTGCGGAAAGCTGTTTTCGTCGCTGTTCGGTATGAATTATATGACCGCAATGCTGATTTCGGCAATAGTAATAGTTGCCTACACGGCTGCGGGCGGATTTTTTGCCGCCTCTACCACCGACTTTGTTCAGAGCATTATTATGACCGTGGCTATTGTGTTTGTACTGATATATGCCACCGTGTCGGCAGGCGGCGTCTCGGCTGTTGCGGAAAACGCAAAACAGCTTCCCGGTTATCTTTCGTTCGTTTCGTCATATTCCGAAACTACGGGCGAGAGCGAGCCGTACAACCTTTTGCACATAATCACAACTCTTTCGTGGGGACTCGGTTATTTCGGTATGCCGCATATCCTTCTTCGCTTTATGGCGATTGAGGACGAGAAAAAGCTTAAACTCTCAAGAAGAGTTGCGTCTGTTTGGGTCGTTATAGCAATGGCTATGGCCGTGCTTATAGGTATAGTCGGCAGAGGCCTTTCAAGTACGGGACTTATCGACAGCCTCCACGGAAATGACACGGAAACGGTTATAGTTCGCGTAGCCGGTCTTCTTTCAACCCACGGTGTTTTCCCGGCACTTATGGCAGGTCTTATTTTGGCGGGAATTCTTGCAAGCACAATGTCCACGGCAGACTCACAGCTTTTGGCTGCCGCATCGAGCGTATCCGAGAATATATTGCGCGAGACCTTGGGACTTAAAATTTCGGAGAAGAAGAGTATGCTTGCCGCAAGAATTACGGTAGTTATAATAGCGATACTCGGCGTTGTTATAGCCAGAAATCCCGACAGTTCGGTATTCGGCATAGTTTCGTTCGCTTGGGCAGGCTTCGGCGCGGCGTTCGGACCGCTCGTTATATGCGCGCTTTTCTGGAAGCGCACAAATCTCCCGGGCGCAATCTCGGGCATGGCTGTCGGCGGAATAATGGTATTTGTTTGGAAATATCTTATAAAGCCGCTCGGCGGAGTTTTCGGAATATATGAGCTTTTGCCGGCGTTCCTTATGGGACTTATCACAATAATTGTTGTGAGCCTTTGCACCAAAGCTCCGAGCAAGGAAATAACCGATGAATTTGACGAGGTCAAAGCTATGGGTAAGGCGAAATAAGCGGTAGCTTTGTCGGGCTTTAATTTTGACTTTTTGGGGTGCCGGATTTTGTTCGGCACCCTGTTTTTATGATGCTGTTAATAATTTGTTTGCAATTTCAACAAGAAATAACATTCAAAATATACCGTTGTTTATTCTGTCCTACAAAAATAAATTTTGTCCTGTAAGATTATTGACAAATTATTTTAAAAAGACTATTGTATTAGCAATGTATCAGTCAAATGCAATGAGCAGGACATGACTATTCGTATCACCGCTTTCAGAAAGCCGTCGGCAGTGCGAGACGGCAGCAAGGCACGTTTGGCTCTCACCTGTCAGCAGCTTCGGTGAAAGATTTTCAAGTAGTCGAAGCCGGAAACCCACCGTTAACGGGGCGCGCCATCCATTATGGGCGGCGGTCGAGAGGCCGACAGTAAAATATCGGCAAGCAAAGTGGTATCGCGGAAGTAAATTTGCAACGGCGCAAATATACGTTTTGTAAGTTTAGCCTTCGTCTTTGCACGGGCTACCCGAAAGCGGGTATGCTGTGTGAGGACGAGGGCTTTTTGTTTTGCAAAAATGCATTCGGCTGAGAATCTTTTTTAAGAGAAGGGTTAGAAAAATGAACACACTTGTAATTGTGCTTATCGCGGCGGTTGTCCTTGTAGCAGCGTATCTGCTTTACGGACGCTGGCTTGCGAAAAAATGGGGAATAAATCCCAAGGCGCAGACTCCTGCCGTAAAATACAACGACGGCAAGGACTATGTACCGACAAACGGCTGGACCGTTTTCAGCCATCAGTTTTCTTCGATAGCCGGTGCAGGCCCCGTAACCGGCGCTATACAGGCGGCGGCTTTCGGCTGGCTTCCGGTACTCCTTTGGGTGTTGCTCGGCGGCGTATTTTTCGGAGCGGTCACAGACTTCGGCGCTCTTTACGCCTCGGTTAAAAATGACGGTAAATCCATGGGCGTGCTTATTGAAAAATACATAGGCAAAACAGGGCGTAAGCTTTTCCTTTTGTTCTGCTGGCTGTTTACCCTGATTGTAATAGCGGCATTTGCCGATATGGTTGCAGGAACATTTAATGCATATACCGTAAAGGACGGCGTTTCGGTACTTGCCGACGCCGCAAATACAAACGGCTGTGCAGGCACCATTTCAATAATGTTTATGGTATTTGCCGTAATATTCGGACTTATCCAAAAGAAATTCAATCTCTCCGGCTGGAAGGAAGCCGTTGTCGGTCTTCTTTGTGTGGTGGCTTCCTTTGCTATCGGTATGCATTTTCCGCTCATTCTCTCAAAGGACGCTTGGAGCTATATTACATTTGTTTATATCTTCTTTGCGGCGGTGCTTCCCATGTGGCTCTTAAAGCAGCCGCGTGATTATATGACCACGTTTATGTTTATCGGTATGATAGCCGGTGCGGCAATAGGGTTGCTTGTAGCTCACCCCACAATGAATCTTCCCGTATTCACGGGCTTTACAAACGAAAAGCTCGGTACACTGTTCCCGATACTCTTCGTAACGGTTGCGTGCGGTGCTGTTTCGGGCTTCCACAGCCTTGTATCCTCCGGAACCTCATCAAAGACCATTGAAAACGAAAAAGATATGACAAAGGTCGGCTACGGCGCAATGGTACTTGAGAGCCTGCTCGCGGTACTTGCTCTTTGCGTAGCAGGTGCGGCGGCTTCTCAGGATGGTACGCCTGCATCGGGCACGCCTTTCCAGATATTCAGCCGCGGCGTTGCCGGCTTCTTTGAAATGTTCGGTATTCCCGTACATTTCGCTACGGTATTTATGACAATGTGCGTTTCGGCACTTGCGCTTACAAGCCTTGACGCCGTTGCGCGTATAGGCAGAATGAGCTTCCAGGAGCTGTTTGCGGTTGACGATATGAAAAGCGCAAAGCCTTGGCGCAAGGTTCTCTGCAATCCGTATTTCTCAACAATTATTACGCTTCTTTTCGGCTTTGTACTTACAAAAATCGGATATGCAAACATCTGGCCGCTGTTCGGTTCGGCAAACCAGCTTTTGAGCGCTCTCGTACTTATAACCCTCTGCGTATTTATGAAGGTTACGGGCAGAAGCAACAAGATGCTCTTCCCGCCGATGATAATAATGCTTTGCGTTACATTTACGGCACTCGTTCAGCGCCTTATAGCTATGGTAAAGGCTATAAGCACAGCCGCAGCGGTTACGATTCCCGCAGGCGAGACCACTTGGGGCAAGGTGTTCTTAAACAACGGACTTCAGCTTGTCATAGCTGTTTTGCTTATAGTTCTCGGTCTTACAATAGTTATCAACTCTATGAAGAGCTATGTTAAGAGCAAAAAGAACAGCGAGAAAAAAGAAGAAAAAGTAAACGGTTAATCAATATCGTTGAAACAGAGTAAAGGGCAGCTTGAAAGGTTATCTTTTCAAGCTGCCCTTGTTGCATATAAAAAACGTATCAGTCAAAGTTTACGGGGAAGTTTTTGTCCGCCGCCGCGTCAAAGCACATAAGTATTTGTTCTTTTGTGTTTTTTTCGTTTGCAAGATTTTCGGGAATATCGTCGCGCGAAAAATAACGGCTTTCCGTAGTCTCGGTGTTCGCCCTGAATTCACCGCCTATAAGCGAGCAGAGCATAAATACCTTTGTTACGCCGTATGCGTAAACAGGCGTGTTGTGCCTGTTTCTGTCCTGAACCGCAATCAGTCTTACGGGTTTTACCGTAAGCCCTGCTTCTTCAAAAGTTTCTTTTACGGTGTTGTCGCCGACCGACATATTTACATCGCACCAGCCGCCCGGCAGTGACCACGTGCCGTTTTCCTCATGAACCAAAAGTATTTTGTCATCCTTAAACACTGCGGCGCGCGTATCTATTTTCGGCGTCTGATAGCCCGTCTCATTGCAAAACAGTTCTTTTGCTTTTTCAAAGGACACGTCGGCTTTTTCCGCTATCATTTCGGCGGAAATATCACGTATTCTTTGATATCGCTCTATATCGTACTTGTCTTTTCCGTACGTAAGACCTGCCTGGGCCAGACTTTGGAGTTCTATTGCCCAGTTTAAAAGTTTGTTATTTCTATCCATTGTCGGCTCCTATAACACCCGAAGAGGGACAGCTGAAAATACCGACCGTTTTGCCGTTAAGCTTATATGAAGAGGTTGCGAGATTTTCCTTTGACCACAGCTTTTCGTACAGCTCATAGAGCTCCTGCGGCGAAAGATTTTCGAGCGACGGTATTTTTTGTCCGTTTTCGGCGAGTATTTTATTCTTTGCTTCTTCCGAAGAAGCCATGGCGGCTATGTCATTTATCGCAAGAGATTTGTTGTAAAGTCCCCAATCGGAGTCTTTGTAAGAGGTAGTTTTGTAATTCCACAGCGTGTAGCTTATAAGAGCGCTGTCCATAAGCGAAACGGCGTCACCGCAGAATACTGTCGGGTTAAATTCACCCATATAGACCGCAACCTTGTATTGGCGTCTTGCCTTTTTCATAGAACGGATAAGCTGTTTTGCCGTCTTTTTCTCCTTATCGTAGGAGTGAAGCTGATACATCATATTCGACCAGCCCATCTCGGAGGGGTCGGGGAGCTTATCCATTCGCCAAAGCGCCTCTACGGTTATTATGTGGTCACGGTCTGCGGAGCGTATGGCTTTTATCATTCTGTCGTATACCGCTTTTCTGAGCGTCACGTCCTGCCACGGGTCAGCGGCGTTTTCGGGCAGAACACCGTGATCGGTGTCCGCGTTGTTGAGCGGCTCGTTCATAACGTCGTATGCTGCAACGCAGGTGCGGTCTTTATACCGTGTCGCTATTTTTATCCAGAGATTTTCCATTATGACCTGATAATTCTTATCACTATACAAAAGATTTCTCCCGGTCTTACCCGACGAATGGTCGCCGTTTTGACCGCCGGGGCAGCCGTGCATGTCAAATATCAGATACAGGTTGTATTTTTCCGCCATTTCACAGGCAAAATCAAGCTTTACAAATCCCGGATTTTCGTCATCGTTCTCGGTTATGTATGTGCCGTTTTCGTCCGACATAAAGTTTCTGTACCAGAAGGGTATTCTGATGCAGTTAAATCCGAGAGCTTTAACATTTTCAAAGTCCTCTTCGGTGATGTAATTGTCACGGTAGCTTTTAAAAAGCTCTGCGGTTTTTTCTTCCCCGAAAAGAAGCGTGAATTTATTTAAGGTGTCAAGTTCCGCCCAGCCGTCGTCCGTTCCGCCCTTTACGGTAAGACTCCTGTCGAGGCTCATAACGGGGCACATCCAGGTCTCCTGCAAGAGCCAACCTCCGAAGTTGACGCCGCGAAGCTGTATGCCGTTGTCGCTGCCGTCTGTGAGGTAGCCGTCCTCGCTGACTCGCAAGAGCTTGGAGTTGTCGATTTCACGCCGCATTTTCGGCTTCTGCCCACAGGACGAAAGACAAAACAGCAATGCCGCAGACAGTATAACGCAAACTAACCTTTTCATAACACCGCTCCTATTGTTAATTGTTTTTTATCATTCGATTGACGAGTAATCTATTTTTCTGTTTTTGAAATAGTATTCCCTGTCGTGCTCGCCGACATCACGCATTACGCGGCACGGATTTCCGACGGCGACCACAGATGACGGAATGTCCTTTGTAACAACGCTGCCCGCGCCTATGACGGTGTTATCGCCTATCGTAACGCCGGGCAGAATAAGCGAGCCTGCGCCTATCCAGCAGTTCTTGCCTATATGAATCGGCATATTGTATTGGTATTCCTTTGCTCTGAGCGTAGGATCTATCGGGTGACCGGCGGTTGCCACGGTAACGTGAGGGCCGAACATTGTGTTGTCGCCGACGTATATGTGAGTATCGTCAACAAGCGTCAAGCCGAAATTGGCATAGATGTGATTGCCGAAGTGTACATGCTCTCCGCCGAAGTTTGAGTGAAAAGGAGGTTCTATGTAGCAGTCATCGCCTATTTCCGCAAACATCTCCCTGAGCATTTCCTCGCGCTTTTTAAGCTCGGTCGGCCGAGTCATATTAAAGTCGTAAAGCCTGTCGAGACGCTTTAATTGATGCCGCATTATCTCTTCATCGCCGGGTAAATACAATTCACCGGTGTGCATTTTGTCTTTCATGGAGCTCATTTAAATTCCTCTTTTTCTCTTTTATTGACATAAATCATAATTGATATTATCATAAGTATATCATTTTTGTATACAGCTTTCCACTATAAAGTTTAACGGAGGAATTACAATGGATTACAGAAAATTCGGAGATACCGTGGTTGCGAGATTTGACCGCGGAGAGGAATTTACAAGCTCGCTGCAAGAGCTCTGTGAAAAGGAAAATATTAAGCTGGCGTCCGTTTCGGCGATAGGCGCATTAAATGCGTTTACCGCAGGAGTATATATGGTGGACGAGAAAAGATATGTGAAAAACGAATTTAAAGGCTGCTTCGAGATCGTTTCGCTCACGGGAACCGTAAACACCAAGGACGGCAAGTATTACAGCCATCTGCACATAAGCGCCGGAGACGAGAGCGGCCGTGTTTTCGGCGGACATCTTAATGAGGCACATATCAGCGCGACCGCCGAGGTCGTAATAAGGATGATAAACGGTGAGGGTGACAGGTTTTATGACGATGCTACGGGTCTTAATCTGTTTAAATTTTAAGCCGACTCAAATTAGAATATGCGTCGTGCGCTCTTTGGGGCGTTCGGCGCTTTTTTAATTTCTGTTGACAAATGGATAATACGTGTTATACTAAATTAGTTCAATTTAGAACTAATTGAGGTGATGTGATGACCACGATAGAATTTCTGTCGGACTCGGCAAAACTGTATCAGGATACGGTCTTGCCCGTCTGCAAAAAGTACGGGCTTACGTATATGGAATTCGGTGTATTGATGTTTCTTTACAACAATCCGCAATATAATACTGCGGCACAGATAGTTTCGATGCGGCACATACCTAAGTCGCACGTTTCAATCTCTGTAAAATCGCTTATGGAAAAGGGGCTGCTGCGCGGTGAAAAGTGCAAGGACAAGCGTGCTGTGAGACTGTCGGTGACGGAATTTGCCGAGGAGATAGCAAGAAGCGGAAAATCGGCTCAAAAAAACTTTGTTGATACGCTTTACGGCGGGTTTTCCGAGGCGGAGCGCAGCGCATTTTCCGCGTTGCTTGATAAAATGGAAACAAATGTTGCGGAACATTTTGATTTGAAACGGAGTTGACACAATGGATAAGGATAAAGAATTTCTCGGAACGGAAAAAATAGGCAAGCTGCTGTTTCGCCTTGCCGTGCCTACCGTAATTGCGCAAATTGTAAATATGCTTTACAATATTGTTGATCGCATATATATAGGGCATATCCCCGGTGAGGGCAGCGCGGCTCTGACGGGAGTGGGCGTATGTATGCCTATAATTATGATAATTTCGGCATTTGCGGCGCTTGTAAGCGCAGGCGGCGCACCGAGAGCCTCGATAAGTCTCGGCAAGGGCGATAAGGACGGCGCAGAAAAAATACTCGGAAGCTGTTTCTTACTTCAGCTTATATTATCGGTCATGCTGACTGCCGTTTTGCTTATATGGGACAGAAAGCTTCTGCTGATGTTCGGCGCGAGCGAAAATACAATAGATTACGCTGCGGCTTATATGGATATTTATGCCGTCGGAACGATTTTTGTTCAGCTTACATTGGGCTTAAACGCGTTTATAACGGCTCAGGGCTTTGCAAAAACAGGTATGCTCACCGTTATAATAGGCGCGGCGGCAAATATAGTGCTCGACCCGCTGTTTATATTTGTTTTCGATATGGGAGTGCGCGGGGCAGCTGTTGCCACGGTAATTTCTCAGGGCGTATCGTGCGTTTGGGCGGTGTGCTTTTTGCTGTCGAAAAAGACCGGACTTAAAATTCGGCTCAAAAATATGCGCCTGTCGCTTAAAATCATAATGCCGTGTATTGCCTTGGGACTTGCGACATTTATTATGCAGGCGAGCGAGAGCGTAATTTCCGTGTGCTTCAATTCTTCTCTTTTAAAATACGGCGGCGATATAGCGGTCGGCGCCATGACAATACTAACAAGCGTAATGCAGTTTGCATTGCTTCCCTTACAGGGAATAGGGCAGGGTGCCCAGCCTATAATGAGCTACAATTACGGCGCGCGAAATCCGGACCGTGTAAAAAAGACCTACCGTCTTTTGCTTATTGTCAATATGATTTACGCCGTGATTTTGTGGGCGGCGATAATGCTGTTCCCAAAGGTGTTTGCCGGAATTTTCAGTTCCGATTCGGAGCTTGTCGGGTTTGCCGCAAAGGCACTCAGAATTTACTTAGGAGGGATGTTCCTTATGGGCGCGCAGATAGCCTGCCAGATGGCGTTTGTGTCAATAGGCAATGCTCCGTGCTCTATAATAGTAGCCGTTGTGCGCAAATTCGTTTTGCTGATACCGCTTATCTATATAATGCCGCATATAATATCCGATAAGGCCATTGGTGTTTATACCGCAGAGCCGATAGCCGATGTTTTGGCCGTAACCTTCACGCTCATACTGTTTGCGTTTAGATTCAGAAGCGCAATGAAAAAGCTTGAAAAGCCCGAAGCAGCCGAAAAATGACATTGAAAAAAGACACGATGAAAATCGTGTCTTTTTGTTTAACGCATTTGTTTAATGGGGCCGTTAATTCGAAATTGTGCCGACTGAAATATCCGTCTGGTTACTCCGAAACATCATTCTCCGGTCAGCAGCATTCTGTCATTGTCAAGCTCTTTTCCCGACTTTTGACGGTAGAGTCCCAAAAGGTCCTGAACTGTCATATTGTTTCTTTCGTCACCCTTTAGGTCAAGCACCGATTTGCCGCATTCAAGCATAATTGTGCGTGTGCCGAGCTTGAGCGCGGATTTTATATTATGCGTAATCATCATGGTTGTGATGCTGTTTTCCGCCACAATCCGCTGCGTGATGTCAAGCACCTTTTCGGCTGTGAGGGGGTCGAGCGCCGCGGTATGCTCGTCAAGCAAGAGAAGCTTCGGCGTTACAAGCGTGCTCATCATAAGCGTTACAGCCTGCCTCTGACCACCCGAAAGCTGACCCATTTTTGTCTTTAGCCTGTCCTCAAGGCCCATATTGAGTTTTAGGAGCTTTTCTCTGAAGAATTCAACGTCTCTTTTTTTGAGCGCAGGTGAAAAGAGGTGTCTTGTCGCTTTTGAATAGACAAGCGCGAGATTTTCTTCAATCGTAAGGTCGGGGGCCGTGCCGCGCATCGGGTCCTGAAAAAGCCTCCCTATGTCTTTGGCTCTGATGTACTCTTTCTGGTAAGTTATGTTTTTTCCGTCGAGGACTATTTTACCGCCGTCACACAAAAACTCGCCCGCAATCGCGTTAAACAGCGTGGATTTGCCTGCACCGTTAGAGCCTATTACGGTGACGAATTCGCCCTTATCAAGCGATAATGAAATCCCGTCAAGAGCCTTATGCTCGTTTGGCGTTCCCTTTAAAAATGTTTTGGAGAGATTTTTAATTTCAAGCATTTTTCATACCCTCCCTTTTCATTTTTCTGTCGGAGATCGCGTTTTTAACGGCGGGCACCGACAGCGTTACGGCAACTATAACCGCAGACAGCAGCTTTAGCGCGTTTGCCGAAAATACATTTGTCTCAAGCGCAAAGGCGACTATCATTCTGTAAATTACGGAACCGACGACTGCCGAAACAAGCCCTACTGAAAGCGAGCGTTTGCCGAATATGACTTCGCCTATTATTACCGAGGCGAGACCTATAACTATCATACCGCTGCCGGAGTTTACGTCGGCAAAGCCCTGTGTTTGAGCTATCACGGCACCCGAAAGTGCAACGAGCGCGTTTGATATTGCAAGTGCGGTTACGGTGGTTATGTCGGTATTTATCGAGGAGGCTCTTACCATATCCTTGTTGTTTCCCGTGGCTCTTATACATAAGCCGAGAACGGTTTTAAAGAACATAATCAGCAGTGCTACGCATATCGCGCAGATTACCGCCGCCAAAATCATTTTAGGCAGATCCCCCGTGCTGTTTTCGCCGAACAGTGACGCGAAACCGTCATAAAATCTCTTTTTGCCTATCAAAGATACATTGGGAGCACCCATAATAGTTATATTGACTGTGTAAAGACCGCTCATGGTGAGTATTCCGGCAAGTATCGGGTGAATTTTTGCTTTTGTTTGTAAAAATCCCGTGACAATTCCTGCGGCAAAGCCGGCGAATACGGCCGCCGTAAGACCCAAAAACGGATGTCCCGAAGCGCACAGGACTGCGGAGACGGCAATGCCGAAGGTGAAGCTTCCGTCAACGGTGAGGTCGGGAATGTTCAGTATGCGGAATGAAATATAGACGCCGAGTGCCAAAAGAGCGTATTGAAAGCCGAGCAGCACCGCGCCCGAAACAACAGAAAGCATAAGCTTTCCCCCTAACAAAAATTTAAAGGGGCTGCAAAATACTCGGAAAGCGACAATCAAAGCGGCGTGTTAAAGCTCTGCCGCCGAGATGCTTTTCGAAAATTTTCCTAACCCCTGAAAGACTCAAATTATGCGCCGATGAACTGATAGTTGCCACCGGTAGGTGTTTTAATGCCGAGTGTGCTTGCGGTCTTGCTGTTTATGACATACTGATAATCCGTGAGCGCAACTGCGGGAACCTCCGATACGGGAGTACCTTTTAAGATTTTATCAGCCATATCGGCAGCTTTTTCGCCGAGCTGTGTGTTGCTTACACTGACGCTTGCAAGCGCGCCTTTCTGAACCATTACGGGGTCGCTGCCGTATACGGGAATCTTTTTGGCTGTTGCCGCCTCTACTACCTGCTCCATGGCAGCCTGTACGGTGGAATCTATGGGAATGTAAAGAGCATCACACTTTGCGGCGAGCGAGGTTGCGGCCGACTGTACCTCTGAGGAATTTGTAACGGTTACCTCTTCGTAGGCATAGCCGCTCTGTGAGAGGTAATCCTTAGCCTTAGCGGCGGTTTTTACGGCGTTATCTTCGCCCGAGCAGTAGAGTATGCCTATTTTTTTGACATCGGGAGTAAGCTCCTTTGCAAGGCCGAATATCTGGTCAACCGGAACTATGTTTGAGGTACCCGTGGCGTTTTTATCGGGCTTTTCCATGCTTGTCATAATGCCGGAGCCGACGGGATTTGTAACGGAAATAAATACGACGGGAGTTTTAAGGCCTTGATTTACGACTGACATTGTGGCGGGCGTAACTATCGGAACTACAAGGTCGTAGTCGCCGTTTTTAAGTCCCTGGCTTATGGTGTTGAGCGTGGACTGATCGCCCTGTGCATTTTTGATGTCAAATATCATCTGCGCTTCATCGTAGCCGAGTGTTCTCATCTCCTGAATAAATGACTCGCGCATCTCTGTGAAGGCACCGTTGTCTGCGAGCTGAACTATTGCGACCTTGTACTTCTTACCGGTGTTGTTTGTGCCGGGGTCGGAGTTCGTGGTGCTGTTTGTTTTGCCTGTGCTTTGGCAGGATGCAAATGTGAGCACCGTGAGCATAAGTGACAGCATAACTGCAAAAAACTTTTTCATTTTAAAATCCTCCTGAAATCTTCTGTATAATAAAAAAGCTGCCCTTGTAAAAATACAAGGACAGGAAATTACCTGCGGTACCACCTTGATTAGCGTAAAACGCTCACTCTGACGGAATACTGACATATTCCTCTTTCTGTAACGTGAAAGCTCCGTCGCAACTTTTCATTGCGCCCTCAGCGGACCATTTGTCTGCACCGTAACAACCGGACTCACATCGCCTCCGGCTCGCTGAATGTTCGTTTTACAGTTTTACTTCCGTTTCATCGGTTTAGGTCATTAAAACACACTTTAAATTTTTTGTCAAGGGTTTATTTTTGATTTTTTTATGATACAATAACATCGGTATAGTTGCTTTGCGCGGTACCGATATTTTCCCAAGGGGCGTGTTACACAATGGTAAGGCATATTATTTTTTGGACATTTTCCGACAATGTCAATGATTCAAACCGTAAAGAGGTACTGAAAATGATGTCTGACTCGGCTAAGAATCTCGTCGGAAAGATTCCGGGACTCATAAAAGCGGAAATCGGTGAAAACTTCGCCGACAGCGACTGCGATTTTGTATTTTATGCGGAATTTGAGCGTATGGAGAATATTCCGGCATTTCAGGTGCATCCGCTGCATGTTGCCCATAAGGAGCGTTCGGCGCCGTATGTAAAAACACGCTTTGTCGCAGACTTCGTTTCGGAGTAATCAAAACATTATTTAATATCGTTGAGCGTCTCGTAAGCTAAGTCCGGCAGGTCTGTAAAGACTGCGTCCGCACCGTTTTTTTCGAGGCGCTTCATTATTTTCGGGTCGTTTATGGTCCAGTACTGAACGGCTATACCGTAGCTGTGGGCGTAATTTATCAGCCTTGTGGTACCGAGGTTAAAGAAGTAATCCTTATACGGAATGTGCAGATATTTAAACTTGAAATGACCCTGCTTATACGGAATGTGAAAGAAACTCTGAAAATAGAATCTGACCACCTCGTGTATTGTGGCCGAACGTGTTATGTCGGGATATTTTTCGTCAAGATACCGAATATTGCTCTTGTGAAATGAGGCTACGGCCGTGCGTGAGAGCATATTATACTTTACCAAAAGGCGGTGAAGCTCATCTGCGGTGCGGTAACCGATGTCACCGTCGTTTTTAATATCAACGGTAAAGGTGTAATCCCCGTACGGAGCAAGAAAATCAAATACGTCGCTGAGCCTTATAATGCGGAGTGAGTCCGGAATTTTGTCGCCTCGCAGACCCTCGTAAGGTATAGAACCGTCGGGAAGAACAAACTTTTCGCCCATATTAAGCTTTCGCAGCTCCTCAAAGCTCAGGTCGCACGGCAACACGCCGGGCTTGCCGAAATATTCCTCCGAATCGCTTGTACGGTCAAGCGTGTCGTCATGCAGGACTATTATTTGGCCGTCCTTTGTGAGGTGCAGGTCAAATTCAAAGCCTTCAAGTTCGAATTTATCCCTGTTCTTGATCATATTCTGAAAGGCGAGCAGAGTATTTTCCGGAGCGAGCCCTGCCCCGGAGCGATGAGCCAAAACTCCCGTCTTGCCATATGGCAGTATAGCCGGATTGTCGCTCTTGATGTTCTTCTTGGGCTTGTCGGGCGTTTCCCCTCTGAATATGATGCATACTAAAAATACAACCGTTGCCGTAATAAACAGCACCGTAAAAAATGTTTTCATTTTGCCCTCCCGCTTACCGCGCATATAATGTGCATAATTAACAATATATATTGTATTATAAGTCGATTTTTATAATAAGTCAATAAACAAAGACGAAAAGAAAGACGGATATAAAACACAAGCTTTATATCCGTCTTTTAAATTTATTTATGAGTCACCGTTATATCAGTCGTCCTTGCCGCAGCAGTATTTGTACTTTTTACCGCTTCCGCATGGGCACGGGTCGTTTCTGCCGGGCTTTTTGGCTTTTTTGACCGGCTGCTTCTTTTCACTGCCGTCGGTAGCTCCGCTTGTGGAGGTAATCTTGCCCTGCTGCTCGCGCTTTGTGTCCGCTTCGGTGCGGATTACAACCGTAAGAATGCCGGTGACCGTACCCTCGCGAATGGCATCGGTCATTTCCTCAAACATATCGTAGCTCTCCATACGGAATGCTACTATCGGGTTCTGCTGACCGTAGGAGCGAAGGTAAATACCGCGCTTTAATTCCTCCATTGCGTCGAGGTGATCCATCCAGTTGCGGTCTACGTTCTGAAGAAGTATTTTTCTCTCGAGCAGGCTCATAATCTCCGCTCCGTACTTCTGCTTGCGGTCGTTGTAAAGCTTTTCGGCTTTTGAGAGGAAGTATTTAAGATAATCGTCGGGGGTCTTGAGCTCGTCGAGCGAATCGGAACCTATAATCCAGCCGAGCTTTGTCTTCATACCGGCGAGGTTCCACTCGTTTTCGGGAAGTGACGACGGGCAGTAGAACTGAACCATACTGTCAAAGTAGTCGTTTATCATCTTCTGAATCGTTTCGTGAAGATCAGCTCCGTCGAGCACCTGATTGCGTTCGCTGTAAATCTTTTTACGCTGCTCGTTCATAACGTCGTCGAATTCGAGGACGTTGCGGCGCGTTGCAAAGTTGTTGGCCTCTACCTTTTTCTGAGCACTCTCAATTGATTTTGAAAGAATGCCGGCCTCTATCGGCATATCGCCGACTGCCTTGAAGTTGTTAAGGATGTTATAGAATCTGTCACCTGCAAAGAGTCTTAAAAGGTCGTCCTCGGCAGAGAGGAAGAACTGGCTGTGACCGGGGTCTCCCTGACGTCCCGAACGGCCGCGCAGCTGATTGTCGATTCGTCTCGACTCGTGGCGTTCCGTGCCTATGATGTAAAGACCGCCTGCATTTCTAACCTTTGCGGCTTCGTCCTTGAGCTCTTCCTTGTGTTTATTTTCAAGCTCACGGAATGTCTTTCTCGCTTCGAGAATCTCTTCGTCGGAAGTCTCTGCATAACCTGTTGCCTCGGCAATAAGCTCATCCGAATAGCCCTTTTTACGCATCTCGGCCTTTGCCATGTATTCGGGGTTTCCTCCGAGAATGATATCGGTACCGCGGCCTGCCATATTGGTGGCTATCGTCACGGCTCCGAATTTACCTGCCTGAGCTATGATTTCGGCTTCTTTTTCGTGGTACTTGGCGTTGAGTACCTCGTGCTTTATACCGCGTTTTTTGAGCGCCTTTGACAAAGCCTCGCTCTTTTCGATGCTTATCGTACCCACGAGCACGGGCTGACCGTTTTCGTGGCATTCTATAATGCGGTCGATTATCGCATTGAATTTAGCCTGTTCCGTTTTGTAGAGAACGTCCGGGTCGTCGATTCTTATCATCGGCTTGTTAGTCGGAATCGAAATGACATCGAGAGAGTAGATCTCCTGGAACTCGGTGCTCTCTGTCATGGCGGTACCGGTCATACCCGAAAGCTTGTCGTAAAGTCTGAAGTAATTCTGGAAGGTGATGGTGGCGAGCGTCTTAGACTCTCTCTCTACCTTAACGCCCTCCTTTGCCTCGATTGCCTGGTGCAGACCCTCGCTGTAACGACGGCCGAGCATTATACGTCCGGTGAATTCGTCAACTATGAGAACTTCTCCGTCCTTTACAACATAGTCAACGTCGCGTTTCATAACGCCTATGGCCTTTATTGCCTGCTCTATGTGGTGGAGAACGGTTATGTTCTCGCTGTCCATAAGGTTTTCGAGGTTAAAATATGCCTCTGCCTTTGCAATACCGGATTTTGTGAGCGTTGCGGTTTTTGCCTTTTCGTCAACTACGAAATCGCCGTCCTCGGAAAGCTCCTCCTCGGCGTTCTGCTTTGAGTCGAGCTCCTTTACGGTAACCTTTTTAAGGGTTTTTGCGAAGCTGTCGGCAATTTTATAAAGGTCTGTCGACTTGTCGCCGACGCCTGATATGATAAGGGGTGTTCTCGCTTCATCGATAAGGATCGAGTCGACCTCGTCCACGATGGCAAACGAGTGACCGCGCTGAACTCTCTGCTCCGCATAGGCTATCATATTGTCTCGAAGATAGTCAAAGCCCATCTCATTGTTTGTGCCGTAGGTTATGTCGGCAGAGTATGCCGCCCTTCTCTCGTCGTTGTTGAGTTCGTGGACTATAAGTCCTACGGAAAGACCGAGGAAGCGGTAGAGCTTGCCCATCCACTCCGAGTCGCGGCGGGCGAGATAATCGTTGACGGTTACTATGTGAACGCCTTTTCCGGAAAGAGCGTTGAGGTAAGCGGGCAATGTTGCGACGAGGGTTTTGCCTTCGCCCGTTTTCATCTCGGCAATACGACCCTGGTGAAGTATGATACCGCCGATTATCTGAACCGGGAAGTGCTTCATATTGAGAACTCTTGATGAAGCCTCGCGGCATACCGCAAATGCTTCGGGGAGAATATCGTCGAGCGTTTCGCCGTTTTTAAGTCTTTCTTTGAACTCCGGAGTCTTCGCCTTCAGCTCCTCGTCGGAAAGGCGAGAATATTCGTCCTCATAGCTTAATACCTTTTTTTGAAGGGGCATTACGCGTTTTACTTCTTTCGACGAATAATCTCCGAAAATTTTGGTTAACAGTGACATTTATCGTGTTTCCTTTCGTAAAAAGAATGGAGTTTGCCGTATACGGGTTACATTATACCATACATATTTAAAAAAATCATTAAAAATTTTTATAAAATTGCAAATGCTTTTTAAATAAAATTTATTGGGAAAGTGTCCTGTTTTCGTTGACTTTAGATAAAGATTTTGTTATTATTAAATGCATAGTTATATGCTATTTCGGTTTATTTATTAAAAGAAGCGAAGGAGGAATTAAATTGACCGACACAAAAACACTTGCATACATCAATATGTATGCCGTCCTCGGAACTCTCGAAAATCTCTGTGAGCTTGACGACAAGGCCAAGGAGATATTATCCGGACTTAAAAAGCCGGTATCCGTTTGTTTCGATGTTAAGCACGGACCGTCTGCAACAATCAAATTTACAAAGAGCGGCTGCCGTATGGAAGACGGAGTGAGAGATTGCGATATTTACATACCGCTTTCTTCCTGCGAAAAATTCAACGGCGTAATTGACGGAACCGTTACTCCTGTACCGCTTAAGGGTCTTACCAAGATAGGTTTCCTTCTCAAGACCTTTACGGCCCTTACCGACCGACTTTCCGAAGTAATGCAGCCGAGCGAAGAGGCTCTTAAGGACAGGGCGTTTTTTGAGCTTTCGACTAAGCTTACATTCTACACCATTTCCGTTGCGCTGTCTCAGATAGGCAATCAGGATAAAATCGGCCAGGCAAGCGCTTCTTATATGCTTGACGGTGATATAGCATTTTGCATTAAAGACGGCCCCGCCGCAACAATTCGCGTTAAGGATCATCACCTTGTAACAATCAAGGAATATCCGAAAAAACCGAGAGCTATTATGCAGTTTGACACCATTGACCTTGCTTACGATCTCTTCAACGGCAAAGTTAATTCTCTTGAATGTATAGGTAAGGGTACCGTTGAGATTCGCGGCATGCTTTCCATGGTAGACAATATGAACAGAATACTCGACAGAGTAGCTCTGTATTTAGCATAAGGAGGGCGATAAATATGAGTAAATTCCCGGAATACAAACACACTAAGAGCCATGAATACTTTGACAGAGCCATTAAGGTAATACCCTCCGGTATTTACGGTCACCTCGGCCCCGCAGAGGGTCTTTGGGTTCCCGTTTCAAAATGGCCTTTCTATTCCGAAAAAGCAAAGGGTACATATTTTTGGGACGTTGACGGCAACAAGTACATAGATTATATGTGCGCTTACGGCCCCAATGTGCTCGGCTATAACGACCCCGACGTTGATGCTGCCGCCATGAAGCAGATGAAGCTCGGCAACTGCACAACCTCTCCGTCAAAGGTTATGGTTGAGTGTGCCGAAAATCTTGTAAATACCGTAGCTTCCGCAGACTGGGCATTCTTTGCAAAGAACGGCTCCGACGTTACAACACTTGCGGTTATGACCGCTCGTGCACACACCCACAAGAAAAAGATGTTCTTCTTAAAGGGCTATTATCACGGCGACTTCCAGTGGGGTCAGAAAATAGACTACCCCGGCATTCTTCCCGAAGAGGTTGCAAACAACGTTGTTGTTCCGTGGTTTGATCTTCAGGCTCTTGAGGACGCTTACAACGCTTGCGACGGCGACGTTGCAGGCCTCATAGCTCAGCCGTACGATCACGGCAACTTCTACGACAACCGCTGCGCCTCCAAGGAGTATTGGCAGGCTGTTCGTAAGTTCTGCGACGATCACGGTATGGTTCTTATCTTCGACGACGTAAGAACTGGCTTCCGTCTTGATATAGCCGGCTCCGACCATTATTACGGAATCAAAGCCGACCTTATCTGCTTCTGCAAGGCTCTTGCAAACGGATACAATATGTCTGCTCTCTGCGGCGGCGAGCATATGAAAGCCACCGTTTCGGGCGTTACATACACAGGTTCTTACTGGATGAGCGCAATCCCCTTTGCCGCTTCCATAGCCTGCATCGACAAGATGAAAAAGCTTAACACACCCAAGATGTTCCGCGAAATGGGCACAAAGCTTACCGAGGGCTTTAAGGCTGCCGGTAAAGAGCACGGCTTTGACCTTGTGGTCACCGGTGAACCGGCACTCTTCTATCTTCGTATCGCAAACGATGACAGCCTTATGCTTCATCAGGAGTGGGTATCCGAGTGCGTAAGCCGCGGCCTGTTCCTTGCGTCACACCACAACCACTTTATGAATGCCGCCGTTACCGACGAGGACATCAAAAAGTCCATAGAGATAGCTGAGGACGCATTCTCGGTAGTTGAGAAAAATCACCCCGAGCTCAAGGGCTGATTTCAAACACGGATTTAAGGCGGCTGTGCGTGGAGCGCGGCCGCCCGTAATACAAAACTTTACATTCAGGGAGGAAAATTATGGAAAGAGCACCTTTGACCAAGGAGGAATGGCTCGCGCTTGAGAAAAAAGCCAATGATTTAAGGCATCTCTGTCTTCAGACCACGGTTTGGGCGGGAAGCGGTCATATCGGCGGCGGAATGAGCGTTATGGACATTCTTACCGTTATGTATCACAGATACCTTAACATTAAAAAGGAAGATCCGAAGTGGGAGGATCGCGACAGATTCATACTCAGTAAGGGTCACGCCGGCATAGCTTATGCACCCGTGCTTTGCGATTTCGGCTACAATGATCCCGAGCAGCTCAAGACCTTTAACCTTACAAATTCCAAAATGGGTATCCATCTTGACTCAAATAAGGTTGCGGGCGTTGACGCTTCCACCGGCTCTCTCGGCCACGGCATTCCGATAGCGGCCGGCACTGCAATTGCCGCAAGAGTTCTCGGCAAGGACTACTACACCTACGTTGTAACAGGCGACGGTGAGCTTGACGAGGGTTCAAACTGGGAAGGCCTTATGACCATCCGTCATTACAATCTTACAAACTGCATCACGATTGTTGACCGTAACCACTGCATGATAGACGGCAACACCGAGGATGTTATGAAGCTCGAACCGCTTGCGGATAAATTCGTTGCATTCGGCTTCCATACAATCGTTTGCGAGGGCAACAACATCGTTTCTCTCTGCAAGGCTATTGATGAGGCACACAAGACCAAGGATAAGCCTACCGTTATAGTTGCCGATACCATTAAGGGCGTCGGAATTAAGCTTACAAGCGGTAACTATAAGTGGCATTACGGCGCCATTGATGAAGAGATGGCAAAGGTTGCCGCAAAAGACCTTGATGAATACAGTGCTGAGCGTATAGCTCGCTGCGGAAAGGAGTTTGAATAATGGCAGGCGGATTTGTATATAACGTAATTGAGACTCCCGAGCTTTCCACCTCGGAGATTTACGGAAAAACCTTGGCGGACCTTGCCAAGGAGCATAAAGAAATAGTTGCGGTCACAGCTGACCTTGCAACCTCCACAAAGCTTCAGGACTTTACAAATGCGTGCCCCGACAGAGTTTTCAATGTCGGTATCGCAGAGCAGAATATGATCGGCGTAGCGGCAGGTATGGCAAGAGCGGGGCTCGTTCCCTTTGCCTCGACCTTCTCCGTGTTTGCTTCTCTTCGTGCGGCAGATCAGCTGCACACCGATATCTGCTATCAGAATGTCAACGCTAAAATTATAGCTACGCATTCCGGCACCTCTTTCGGTCAGGCGGGTTCTACTCACCACGCTATTGTTGACCTTGCGGTTACAAGAGCTATGCCCAATCTCACCGTTATCTGCCCGGCAGACGGTTATGAGACGGCAAATGCGGTTCGCGCCGCTTATGAAAACTTCGGCCCGTATTACATCAGAATTAACCGCGGCTTTGACCGTGTTCTTTATGATAATGAGGATTACGGCTTTGAAGTAGGTAAGGCTGTTGAGGTTCATCCCGGCACCGACATTACCGTAATAGCCTGCGGCTCCTGTGTATTCCAGGCTCGTGAGGCTGCCAAATTCCTTGAGAGTGCAGACGGACTTAAGGTTCGCGTGCTCAATATGCACACCATTAAGCCCATCGATAAAGAGGCTATCTTAAAGGCTGTTCAGGATACTCGCCGTATAATCACGGTTGAGGACCACAACATAATCGGCGGTCTCGGCTCTGCCGTTGCCGAGGTTGTTGTTGAATCCGGTAAGGGCTGCGCCTTCAAGAAGCTCGGTCACCCCGACAAGTTCGCTCCCATCGGTCTCCACGAGGATATTATGTCCATGGTCGGCATCGACGCCAACGGCATAATCGAGGCGGTTCGTGAGCTTATGCATAAGGACTTTGAGTTAGACGACAACTGGGACGATGAGGTCTGATTTTGTCTGATATTCTTTGATAAAACGAATTAATTTTTCCCTTGCGTACCACAGTACGCGAGTACGCGGCAGCGGAACTTTAATCCGTTTTCTCTAAAGCCTGTTAAACGATCGGAGATTGTTTAATACATCGCTTAAATTATTAACGGTATGCCGGTGCTTTTTCGGTTTCGGCGTACCGCTTCGGCGGAAAATTCGTTGTGATTTTTCGCGCTTTCGAGCAAATAAAATCCTCAAAAAAGGAGAGTGAAAAATTTGCATACAAAAGAAGAATTATATTCAAATAAAATATTCTTTAATGCAGCCTTACCGCTTGTTAAGGTAATTGCGAACGATGTGCCCTCGCTTAAAAAGCAGTTTGCGCACGTTCATGCGATTATTCAGGTAAGCGCTAAGGACCCGGATGCTCCGGGCGGCAAGGTCGGCATGCACTTTGTCGTAAACAGTGATGAGTGGCTTGTTCATTTAAACAAGGTAGACCCCCATCCTCACGTTGAGCTTGAATTTAAGAGCGTTGAGGCTATGAACGCATTCTTTAAGGGTAAGATGTCACCTGCGACTCTGCCTAAGATGAAAGGCGTCGTATCACACTTTGGTGCGTTCAAGGCATTCTTAATGACGCTGCTTAAAATGTCGTCGCTTCTCGGCGCAACCGAGGCTCCGAAGGACGAGGCAACAAAAGAGCTTATGGTTAAGTGCTTCTTCTATCTTTTGTCAAGCGGTATAAGCCAGCTCAACAAGATGGGTCACGAGGATATTCACGACTGGACCAGCAAGAGCCCCGACCGTGTTTATGCATGGGCGGTTGACGGTTATCCGTCGGTTTCCGCGTATCTACGCATTAAAGCCGGCAAGTCAAGAGCAGGCAGAGGCGATTATAAGCGTGCTATGCCGTTCTTCACCTTGCGCTTTGACAACCTTGACAGTGCGCTCGGAATACTCCTCGGCACAGATGATATGCTTGAGGCGGTAAAGACGGGTCATCTTATCATGGACGGTGCTCCCGAATTCGGCGGCCAGATAGGTACATATATGCTTGAGGTTGCTGCTCTCGCAAAATAAAAAAAGACTTTATATGCCCTCCGTGCTTCTCTCGGGGGGCATTATATTTGAACGGAGATGATATTTATGGCTGATCCATTGAAGTTTTACCTTATTACCGACCTTCATCACTATGCTCCGTCGCTCGGAACAAGCGGCAAGGCATATGAAAAGTGGAACAACAAAGAACAAAAATGCCTTGCCGAGACATGTGCGATTATTGATGCCGCATTTTCAAAGCTCATTGCAGACAAGGACATTGACATAGTTTTGATAGCCGGTGATCTTACAAGCACGGGTGCTATGGAAAGTCATCTCGATTTGCTGCCCAAGCTGCAAAGTCTCCGTGACGCCGGGAAACAGGTGTATCTTATAACGGCTACACATGATTTTATAAGCTCGGAAATGGAACCCCTGCGGTGTGAGGGTGACGAGATTTTACCCGCAACGCCTACGCCGCGTCCGAAGCTTCGCGAGCTGTATGCGGATTTCGGCTGGGACAGAGCCGTTTCCGAGCACAAGGAGTCGTTTTCCTACTGCGTAAAGCTCAAAAAAGGATTTAGGCTTCTCTGTATGAATGACGACGGGACACCCGAACGTCACGGCTATACCGAAAGCCAAATTGAGTGGATGTTCTCGCAGATAGAAGAGGCGAAGAAGAACGGCGACTACATTTTTGTTATGAATCACCATCCGTGCCTGCCGCCGAATCCGATTTATCCTTTATTCTCAAAAAAGGATATGCTTGCAGATTATGACGAAATTACTACGCGTCTTGCCGATTCGGGAGTGAATCTCGTGTTTACGGGGCACACTCATATGCAGAATATCGCCGTAAAGCGTACCGAAAAGGGCAACGTTTTCTATGACGTAAACACCTCGTCGCTTGTAGGCTATCCCACGGCGATAAGAAAGGTAACAATAGACAACGAAAAGATTGATGTGGGGACAGAGCAGATAGATGATTTTGATTTTGACCGCAACGGCCTTTCGGTCAATGATTATCTGAAAAATCACTTTACGTTTTTCCTGAATGATATAATATCATCAACGGCTTATGATATAGACCATCTGGCGGACTTGGCACCGAGCTTCAGTATGACGGCAGAGACGGTTTACAAATTAAAGGTGCCGCTGAAGGTAATCGGTACGCTTTTGAACAATCGTACCGTCGGAGCGGCGGCTAAATATCTCGGAGTATCCGGCAAAATAGACGACAGAGCGCGCGGAATAGTCCTGAAGGACCTTGTTTTGCAGATAATGATAAATCTTTATCACGGTGACGAGCCGTTTTATCCGGGGACACCCGAGTACGGAGCAATGGATGCCTTTATGGGCAGAATAAAAAAGCTTATAAGGCCGTTTGACAAGGACGGTAAAATAAAAGGAATACTTGATGCGGTTTTGTCATCAATGTATGACGCGCCACCCGAAGATTGGAATGCGGTGCTTCCGCAAAAATAAGGTGATTAAATGAAATTCAGGTTTTTTCTTAGATTTGCCGCCGTGTTCTCCGCTTTCGGAGCGGCTGCCTTGGGAGCAAAATATCAAAAGCTTAAAGAGCAAAAGCTTTCCTTGCCGCATGGCTTTACAGTCACCGCTCACACCGGCTGCGACGGTAGCCCCGACAATTCCATAGAGTCTATACAAAGGGCGATTTTTTTGGACGTCCCAGTAATAGAGAATGACTTAACGCTCAGGAATGACGGAACGCCGGTCTTTATGCACGCCGAATCGGCAGGAGACGGCGGCTTGCTCTTTGCCGAGGCGCAGTATTACATAGCGTCAAATTCGAGCACGGTTTTGCAAAATCTTGATTTAAAGGTATTTGAAAATCTTGACAAAATACAAAGCATCGTAAAAAAAGCAGGGCTTATAGGCAGATGCTTCTTTACGGGAGTTGAGAAAGATAACGCGGCAAAGGTCAAAAAATACGCGCCGGAAATACCGTATTATCTCAATATGAAACTAAATGTACTGAGGCTTCGCGATAAGGAGTATTTACGTCGGACGGCAGATGAAATAAAGCACGCCGGAGCCGTGGGTATAAACTGCAAATACACATATTTGTCAAAGGCCTTGGTTGAGGTTATGCACGAACGTGGGCTTTCGGTATCGGTTTGGACTGTGGATAAAAAACCGCTTATGCTGTATGTTTTGAGCCTTGCTCCCGATAACATCACTACGCGAAATCCGCAGCTTTTAATGTCGCTCATCAAGTGATTTTTTCATCGCTCCGTTTTTCGAGGCGATGTTTTTTCGTGCGGCTTATGTAAGCCTCTGCCGTATCTTGCCCACTGTACCGTAACGCACATAAAAACACGACCTGCGGCATATACTTGTACAAAGTAAAGGAGGTTGTGTTATGAACGGCAGTAAAGTCGCGGTAGGTGCCGCCGAGGGCGTAAAAGCTCCGCATAATGTCATTATGGAGGATAGACACACACTTACGGTTTCGGGAATTTCCGATGTGGACAGCTTTGACGAACAGACCGTAATAGTCTTTACCGATATGGGCGAGCTTACGGTGAAGGGCGAGGGCCTTCATATAAACCGCTTGAGTCTTGAGGTCGGGGAAATTATGATAGAGGGAAGCATCAGCTCTCTCTCATATTCCGACAGCAAGCCGACGCAGGAGGGCGGATTTTGGAGCAGGGTGTTCCGCTGATGGATTACATAGTCGGTATGCCGCGGCAGACGACAAATTTTTTGCTGTCGCTCGGCTTTGGATTTTGTATAGGCGTATTGTATGACGTTGTCAGAACGATACGCCTTATTTTCGGCGGCGGAAAACGCACGGTGCTGATATTTGACATATTGTATTCGGCCTTTGCCGGCCTTGTGACATTTATATTTTCGCTCGTTATAACAAACGGTATGGTTATGGCGTATGTGGTTTTCGGAGAGATGCTCGGTTTTTTTATATATTACATTACGTTCGGCGTGTTTGCGGTGCGATTTTCCGAGCGCGTTACCGAAGCCGTTAAAGGCTTTTTTATTAAAATTTTTAAGGCCATTGCAGCTCCGTTTTTAAAGCTATTTGGGTTTTTTAAGCGAGTTTTTGGAAAAATATCACAAAAAAGTCGAAAAAAAGCGGTAAAAGCGGCAAAAAAATCAAAAATCCACTTGAAACTATGCAGCTCTTTGTTGTATAATCAATTAAATAATAAGCACAATTATCCGAAAATGCGGAAGGAAGTGAAGCAAAATGGCTGCCGAAAAAAGAGCGGTAAAAGCAAAGAAGAAAAAAGGTAAAGCCAAGCATAGCTTCATACTTACCTTGCTTTTGGTGCTTGCGGTCGGGTATTTTACAATAAGTCTTATCGATACGCAGCTCAAAATTAAGGAGAGGGAAAAAACGGCGGAGCAGGTTTCTGCCCAGTATGAGCAGCAGCTCGCCGAAAATGAACGCTTGCAAAAGGTAGCTGACGGCGGCAGTCAGGAAGATTATATCGAACGTGTTGCACGCGAAAAACTCGGATACGTTATGCCTGATGAAAAGGTATACTATGATATTACACCGGGCAACTGAGAGGTTGGCTCACGGGGAGGATAAAATTCTTTTATGGTCGAAGTAGGGGAAATACTTGAAGGCAAGGTTACCGGACTCACAAATTTCGGAGCTTTTATAAGCCTGCCGGGCAATCTTACGGGTATGGTTCACATCTCGGAGGTTTCGCAGTCTTATGTAAGTGATATTCACGAGCATTTGAAAGAAAATCAAACGGTCAAGGTAAAGGTAATTGACATTACGCCGGAGGGCAAAATAAGCCTTTCCATCAAAAAAGCATTGCCGGCGCAGCAGCAGCCGCAGGGTGAACGTTCTTTCCGCCAAAATAAGGGGCACAGAAACAGCACTCCCAACGTTTGGAAGGGTCAGCCGTCCGAAAAGAAGGACGGTCCTATGTCTTTTGAAGATATGATGGACAGATTCAAAAAGGTCAGCGACGAAAAAATGACAGACCTTAAGCGTGCCACGGACGGAAAACGCGGCTCGTATTCAAGAAGAAAATAAAATGTACGGCAGGCAAGTATTTGTCTGCCTGTTTTTATGGAGCTAAATATGAGAGAAATAGATGTCGGCGAAATAATCAAAGCCGTAGAGGAGCTTTGCATAAAAGCCAATAAAATTTTACCGGACGATTTGTGCGGCTGCATATCCTGTGCCGAAAAATCCGAGACCGATGAGCTGCCCAAAAAGATAATGGGTACTTTGCTTGAAAATCTCGACGCGGCAAAGGAGCTTAATTTGCCTATTTGTCAGGATACCGGTATGGCGGTAATTTTTTGCGATGTGGGTCAGGACGTGCATATTGTCGGCGGTGATTTTGAAAATGCCGTAAACGAGGGTGTTTCAAGAGGCTACACAAACGGGCTCTTGCGCAAGTCAATAGTGCGCGATCCGCTCGACAGAGTTAATACAAACGACAATACGCCTGCCGTAATTCACACAAGAATAGTCCCGGGTGACAAAATAAAGCTTACTGTCGCTCCGAAGGGCTTCGGCAGCGAAAATATGAGCAGGCTTAAAATGTTTACGCCCTCCGCCTCAAAGGACGATCTTATGGACTTTGTGCTTGAAACGGTGAAGCTTGCCGGGGGGAATCCTTGCCCTCCTATGGTTATAGGCATAGGCTTCGGCGGAGATTTTGAATACTGCGCATATCTCGCAAAAAAGGCACTTTGCCGCCCCGTAAGCGAGAGAAACAAAATCCCTGTTTACCGCGATATGGAGCAGGAGCTTTTGCGCCGCATAAACGCGACGAATATAGGCCCTCAGGGCTTCGGCGGCAAAACCACGGCTCTTGTCGTAAACATTGAGGCGGCACCGACGCACATAGCCGGGCTTCCCGCAGCCGTGAATATAGGCTGCCACGTAACGCGCCACGCCGAAAAGACAATTTGATTAAGAGAAACGAGCGGCGCCCTAAAGTGGGCACCGCTTTTTTACAATCACCGCTTATTTAAATTTAACAAAAAAATTAAAAAATGTCTTTATTTTACTGTAAATATATGCTATAATCAAATCAAGCTAAAGAAATTCAGCGTATTGTCGCAACAAGGGCCTCGGCCTTTGAATATATAAATAAGGGGATGTCTTAATGAACATTACCATTATCGGCAGAAAATGCACACCGAGAGAATCCTTCAAAGAAAGGGCGGAATTAAAGCTCAAAAAGGTCGAAAAGTTTTTCGGACCCGAAGCTGATGCCAAGGTTACCGCTACGGTGGAAAAAAACATTAAAATTGTTGAGATAACGCTCTCAAAGGGCGGTTTTATATTCAGAAGTCAGGAGCGCTCACAGGACCTTGAGGACGCGCTTGATAAATGTGTTGATTCACTCATTCGTCAGATAAGGAAAAACAAGACAAGACTTGCAAAGCGTATACGCGATGTCTCCTTTGACGAGGCGTTTAATTCGGCTGACGACTCCGCCGAGGAGGAGTATGACATAGTCAGAACGAAGGCTGTGATTTTAAAGCCGCAATCGCCCGAGGAGGCTATACTCCAGATGAATATGCTCGGACACGAGTTTTATATGTTCCGCAATGCCGACACGGACGACGTAAATGTGGTTTATAAGCGTGCTGACGGCGGCTACGGTATACTTGAGCCGACCGAGGGCTGATAAGCTCGGCGGCATAATATAATAAAATAAACAGCACCGCTCGGTCTTTGGCCGGGCGGTGCTTGGTATTTCGGATGAACTATATCATTTCATAAAGAAGAGTCTTACGGGCGAAATCAATGCCGTAAACAAATTTGTTGCAGTATCATAGTCATAGTCGTAGTCATAAGAAAAGCTGTCGTCGATGTACGGCAAAGCCGCCCATACCGCTGTCCACATAATCACCATAACAATTATACTTAAAAGCACCTGCACGCCGAAGCTTATTGCGGCACAAAGAAGATATGATTTTGCGGCGCGCGGAGTATCGTTTTTCTGCACCAAAAAAAGTATAAGACCGACAATCGGAAAAAACACCGAGGCAACGCACAGCCCCACGTTTGCCTTTTCGTTGGGATTACGATATGCCTGCGGGTTATAGGCTCCGCCATTTTGACTGTACTGATTGTATTGCTCCGGTCTGTTTTGCTGATAAGCGGCTCCGTTTACCGGAGCATTATATGTGCTGTTTACGGGATTGTTTTGTTGAGAGCCGTAAAAGCCGTTTGTGTTTCCCGAGGGGCTGTTGTAATTCTGATTACAGCTCTCCGGTTTGTACGGAGCGTTTTGCCCGTTATAATTCACATTTGATACAGGGGCTTCTCCTTGTGCGAAGCTTGACCGGCTGACGGGTCGGTTGCAATTCGGGCATATATCCGCACCGTTCGGTAAAGCCGCACCGCAATTTGTACAAAACATAATAATATAATCACCCAATCCTTTTAAATTTTTTATTTATGGTATTTTCCTCCGGAAGATATTTCGAATGCTCTGTATATCTGCTCAAGGAGCATACAACGCGCGAGCTGATGCGGAAAGGTCATTTCCGACATTGAAAATTTAAAATCCGACATTTTTTTGATTTCGTTACTGAGTCCGAATGAGCTGCCGATAATAAAGGCTATATTGCTTTTGCCGGACAGCGCAGTGGCGGATATTTTTTCGGAAAAGTCAACGCTTGACATCTGCCTGCCTTCAATGCACATCGAAAATACATAAGCACCGGACGGTATTTTGGATTTTATAAGCGCAGCCTCGCTGTCGAGAGCCTTTTTTATTTCACCCTCGCTCGGATTTTGTGAAAGACGTACGGGACTTAGCTCTGTTATGTTTATTTTGCAAAACGCCTTGAGCCGTTTTTCGTACTCTGCGCAAAAATCGCGCATATAACTTTCCTTGAGTTTGCCGAGTGCTATAACGGTAACGCTTATCATAATATCATCGCTTTCTCGTCGCAGACGGGCTTTGCAACCTTGAGTATATAGTCGCTGTTCTCTTTTGCTCCCGCCATGGTAAGTGCCGAGCACGTGGTTTGATATGCGAGAGCCGGCATATTGTTTTCGCGGCTTAAGTGACCGAGATAAATTCTCGTGGTACCGCCGCTTACGAGCCTTTCGGCGGTGCTTGCACACGCGTCGTTGGAAAGATGCCCTTTTTTGCCGAGAATTCTCTTTTTCAGAGAATACGGGTAAGGGCCGTTTTCGAGCATCATAACGTCGTGGTTTGACTCAAGCATAACAAGGTCTGAGCCGCTTACTGCTGAAAAAACCTCTTCGGTCATTTCACCGAGGTCGGTGGCTATGGAGATTTTTCTGCCGTCGCTGCAGTCTATTTTGTAGCCGCAGCTTTCTCTTGCGTCATGCGAGGTGTGAAACGGGGTCACAAAAAGAGGACCTGCTTCGTTACCGGAAAACGAGACCTCCTCCGTCTCAAATTTGCCGTTTAATATGCCCATATCGTCAAGTGCCGAGAGCGTACCATTTGTTCCGTATACCTTTATGTGATATTTTGAAGCGAATACGCGCAAGCCCTTTATATGGTCGGAGTGTTCGTGTGTGACAAAAACGGCGTTTAAACTCTCCGGGGCGACGCCTATGTTAAAGAGCGCTTCGCCGATTTTTTTTGCACTCATTCCCGTGTCTACGAGTATTCCGCCGTCGTTATTGCCTATGTATATTGAGTTGCCGGAGCTTCCGGAAAAAAGCGGACAAAATCTTGCCATAAAGTCTCCTTGCTTTTGTGTCTGTTATTCCGGAAGAATGGAATTTGTCGTGATGTACTCTACGCCGGCGTCTATCATTGAGGCGAGCATTTCTCGGTTGTCAACCGTCCAGCAGGCGGTTTTAAGACCGTTGTCATGAACCTTGCGTATCCACTCCGGACGGCAGGCGTTAAATTCCGCCGAGAAGTCCATACCGTTGCAGCCTGCGTCTCTCGCATCTTTAATGTTTTTGCTGTCGAGATAGTTTACGAGATACCACATATTAAGCGTCGGGTCTATATCGTGCAGCTCTTTAAGGTCGTCGAGTATAAACGAAATTATAACGGCGTCCTTAAGCAGATCGTTTTTGAGAAGCACATTGTAGAAATCCTGCATTTTGTCCTTACGCGGATCCTTGATTTCGATTATCGGGTGGCAATTATACTTTTTGCAGATGTCGATGTATTCCTGAAGCGTGCAAGCTTTGAGCCCGGGGAATTTATCGGCATTGGAGCCTCTTGCGACGTGCATTCTTTCAATTTCGTCAAATGAAAGCTCTTTAACGTCGCCCGAACCGCTGTATATGGTCGAAACGTCCGGGTCATGCATAATTACCCAAACGCCGTCTCTTGTCATGTGCGTGTCGCATTCAAGGCCGAAATATCCGCCATGCTTGCCTGCCGCCTCAAACGACGGAGCGGTGTTTTCGGGATATGCTCCCGAAAGTCCGCGGTGCGCCACGAGCCGAACCTTGTCCTTATCGAGCGGTGCTAAGTCCGAGAGCCTTTTAAGCTCTTTCGGAACTATCGGTTTCCTCCGCATATTTCTATATACTATCTTGCCGAATACCGGCTGGAATTTATTTCCCATAAACGCTGTGAATTTGTTAAGCTTGCCCATGAAAATCACCTTAACCTTTCTTACTGCTGTTTAATACATATTATAGTTTAAAAACCTTAAAATGTAAACAGTATAAAGCCCTGTTGCTTTGGGATAATAATAAAAAAATCCGTTTTTTCGGCAAAAAAGGAAGGAAGATACACTTGAAGGAAAAAAGCAGAACCGAAGAATTTTTAAATAAGGTATACGAAAATGCCGAGATGTGCTGCGAATCCATTTCAATGATAACCGAAAAGGTTGAGGACCCGAGCCTTTTGGCGGAGCTTCAGAGCGAGCACAGGGATTATACCGATTTGTCGGGCGAGGCTGTAAATCTGCTCGCAAAGGAAAACAAATTGCCTAAGGAAAAGGGACCGCTGGCGCAGTTCGGAGTTTGGTCGGGTATACAGATGAATACGGCATTTGACAAAAGCCCCGATAAAATCGCCGAAATGATGATGCAGGGCAGTATGATGGGCGTTATAGATATGTCGCGAACCCTAAAGGAATACGGCGATACCCCTGAGGATTGCCGAAAACTCGGTGAGAATTTGATTAAGCTTGAGGAAAACAGCATACAAAAAATGAAACAGTACCTCGGTTAATTGTAATATCGGGTGGGGCGTAAAAAATCGGGCAGTTTTACGCCTCGCTCGATTTCGGCTGAAAACGTTGAAAATTTCGCTTGCTCCGAAACGTCCGCGTAATCGGCGATTAGGTCTTTTTAAACGTCCTTTTTTGTTGACATAGATTTGGTTATATCTTATAATAACAGAGTATATATTATGGAAAAGAAGGTTTTTCTATGCAGTTCCAGGAAAAGGAATTTTTACCGGTAATACTCGGAGCCGATATAACCGCTTATTCCCTCGCGAGGAGCTTTCACGAGGAATACGGTATCAAATCACTCGTGTTAAGTATGTCGGAGGGCGGTTACATAGCTAATTCCGATATTATAGAAAACAGAATATTCCCCGGTCTTGAAAACAAGGATGTGTTGGTTAAGCATCTTATTGAAGTCGGCAAGGAATTTGAGGGCAAAAAGAAGCTTATTGTATTAGGGTGCGGAGACTGGTACGTCAGAGCGCTCATAGAGAGCAAAAAGGAGCTGTCTCCGTACTATATCATCCCGTATATAGACGTTGACCTCTTAAATAAAATAGTTCTCAAAGACAAATTCTATGAGATTTTTGAAGAGCTCGGCCTTAATTATCCCAAGACATATGTATATGAGTGCGGCAAGGAAAACGACCTGAAGTTTGACTTTGATTATCCCGTTATAGCAAAGCCCGCAAACTCGGCTATGTATCATTATGCCAAATTCGACGGTAAGAAAAAGGTGTTCCGCTTCAACAATGAAGAGGAGCTTCGCGATATGCTCGCAAAGCTTGAAAAATCAAGCTATGACTATAAATTCCTCATACAGGATTGTATACCCGGCGACGATACCTATATGCGCGTTTTAACCTGCTATTGTGACCAAAACCACAAGGTTCGTTTCGCATCTCTCGGCAGAACTCTGCTTGAGGATCACACGCCCACGGCGATAGGCAACCCCGTTGCCATAGTCAACGAGGTGAATCCCGAAATAGTGGCCGCCGCAACAAAGTTCCTTGAGCATATCGGCTACACGGGCTTTGCAAACTTCGATATAAAATACGATGAGCGTGACGGCAAGTTTAAATTCTTTGAAATAAACGTCCGTCTCGGCAGAAGCAATTTCTATGTTACGGGCAGCGGCTTTAATACCGTCAAATGGATTGTTGACGACTATATTTATAACAAGCTTGACGATTACACCGTAGCCGACAATATAAATCTCTATACGGTTGTCCCGAAAGGCGTAATTAAAAAATACGTTCCCGACAGCGATTTCAAATCTCTCGCTTTAAAGCTCTGGTCCGAGGGCAAGGTTTCCGAGCCTCTGTTCTACTCCGCCGACCGCAACCTCAAGCATAATTTTTACGCGAGAGCGGCTTATATCAATCAGTTCCGTAAATTCCGTAAATATTTCTGATAATACGCACCCCGCACTTTTTTGCTGCCCTCTCGAGTACCTTCGTACACTTCGGGACATAAAAAACGCATGGTTCACATATTCTCAGAAATATTTGGTATTAAGGTTTCTAAAGATAATACGCACCCCGCACTTTTTTGCTGCCCTCTCGAGTACCTTCGTACACTTCGGGGCGTCAAAAACGCACGGCTGCACGCATTCTCAGAAATATTTGGTATTAAGGTTTCTAAAGATAATACGCACCCCGCACGCTTTTATTGTTCTTTCGAGTACCATTGTAAAATGTGTTCTCGGCGACAGCGAAAATTGCGGTAATTTGCATTTAGCAGAAAAACAACTAAGCTCACAAACAGAGCAAAAAGAAAGGACACCTCAAAAAATGGAAGAAAAAACTCTCGGTGTTCTGGGCGGCGTAGGGCCGCTCGCTACCATATATTTTGCGGACCTTGTCGTTAAAATGACTGACGCCAAGACCGATCAGGAGCATATATCCATGGTTATTTTAAACCACGGAGCAATACCTGACAGAACGGACTATATACTCGACCACTCGAAGCCGAATCCGCTTCCCGTTATGATTGCCGACGCAAAAAAGCTTCAGGCTGCAGGGTGCGATTATATAGTCATCCCTTGTAACACGGCGCATTATTTTTATGACGAGATACAGAAAAACGTAGATATTCCGATAATCAACATTATAGAGGAGACTGTAAAATACGCAATTAAGACAGTCCCCGGGCTTAAAACACTCGGAGTTTTGGCAACAGAGGGAACCATTAAATCGGGTGCTTACGAGCGTGTTGCCGACAGGTATTCGATTGAGTGTAAATTCCCCGACGAAGAGGACAAAAGGTCGCTTATGAACATCATTTACGGTGAGGTCAAGGCGGGCGAAAAGGTCGATATATTTGAGTTTATGAGAATTATCGGTGATATGAAAAAGAAGGGGTGCGACGCCGTTATACTCGGCTGCACCGAGCTTTCGATAATTGACAAGGACTTCAATCTTTCAAAAAAAGACAGCAAAATTATAGACTCCATGGAGGTTCTTGCGCGCAGAAGCATAGAACTTTGCGGTAAGAAAATCAAGGAATAACGGAAGGAACAATATATGTGTGGTTTTGTAGGGTATGTCAATGACACACCGGATAAGTCTGTGAACGAAAAAATTATAAAGGATATGGCGGATCGCATACGCCACCGCGGTCCCGATCAGGACGATTATTATGTGGATTCGTCCGTTTCGCTCGGATTCCGTCGCCTGAGCATAATAGACCTTGACGGCGGCAGCCAGCCGATACTTAACGAGGACGGCACAAAGGTTCTCGTATTCAATGGCGAGATTTACAATTATCAGCCCATAAGAGAAGAGCTTATAAAAAAAGGTCACGTTTTTCGCACAAAGACCGATTCCGAGGTTTTGCTTCACGGCTATGAGGAATACGGCTGTGAGCTTTTAAACAAGCTGCGCGGAATGTTTGCATTTGTGATTTGGGACAGCACCGAGAAAAAGCTCTTCGGCGCGCGTGACATATTCGGCATAAAGCCGTTTTTCTATTATCTCAAAAACGGAAACTTCCTTTTCGGTTCCGAGATAAAGTCGTTTTTATCAAATCCGCTGTTTGAGAAAGAGCTCAACGAGGAGAGACTTCCGGATTATCTCTGCTTTGAATATATCCCGACTACCGAGACTATGTTCAAAAACGTATACAAGATGGAGCCCGGCAGTTATTTCACTTTCTCGGACGGCAAATTTGAAACCAAAAGATATTTCACTCCCGAATATTCGATTGACGATACAAAGTCCATTGAATATTGGGAAGACCTTATTGACGAGACATTCAAGGGCTCGACTGTGGCACACGGTATTTCAGACGTTGAAGTAGGCTGTTTCCTTTCAAGCGGCGTGGATTCAAGCTATGTCGTTCATGAAATGGCAAAGCGCAACGACGTTAAAACCTTTTCCGTAGGCTACGCTGAGGAAAAATATTCGGAGCTATCCCATGCACAGGAATTTGCAAAGCACGAAAACGTCAAGAATTTTTCCAAAAAAATAACCGCCGAGGAGTATTTTAACATTACTCCCATGGTTCAGTATTATATGGACGAACCGCTCCCGAACCCCTCTGCGATAGCACTGTATTTCCTCGCAAATCTCGCTTCGCAGCAGGTAAAGGTCGTTTTGTCGGGCGAGGGTGCCGATGAGCTTTTCGGCGGCTATCATTATTACCGAGAGCCGCTTGATTTCGCAAAATATATGCGCTTGCCGCAGGGCCTTCGCAATATGCTCGGCGGTATTGCCGAAAAAATGCCCTCGTTCCACGGCAAGAGGTTTTTGACCCGCGGCAGATACCCGATTGAGGAACGCTATATCCGCAACAACTACGTGTACAACCACGAGGATGTCGATAAGGTGCTCGCAAAGCACATTCCGTCAAAGGATCCCGCCGTTTACACAAAGCTGTTCTTCGACGAGGTCAAAAACGAGGACGACGTTACAAAAATGCAGTATGCCGATATTCGCACATGGCTTGTTCAGGATATACTCGTAAAAGCCGACAGAATGAGTATGGCAAATTCGCTTGAGCTTCGCGTTCCGTTCCTTGACAGGGAAATGCTTAAAATAGCACTTCAAATACCGTCAAAATACCGCGTCAATAAAGAGACGACAAAGTTAGCTCTCAGAGGCGCAGCCGCAAAGGAGCTTCCTCCGCAGACTGCCGCTATGAGAAAAACCGGATTTTTAACGCCTCTCAACGATTGGCTTCGTCGTGACGAGTATTACAATATGGTCAAGGAAAAATTCGAGGGCGAGGTTGCGGCAAAATTCTTTAACCGCGACTATATAATGAAGCTTTTGAACGAACACAAGGCAGGCACGGCGCACAATATGAAAAAGATATGGTCTGTTTATTCGTTCATTCTCTGGTACGAAAAATATTTTATTGAGAACTGATTCGCTTTAACACAAGAGCTGCAAGAGCTTTATTCTTGCGGCTCTTTTTGTTTTTGAGCGATATTTTTTTCTTTTAGACGTCTTGTTTTCGCTTAAATTCATTGATATATCGACGTGATAGTGATAAAATATAAAAAAGCAAAAAGGAGGCATATTTATGCAGATGACCTTTCGATGGTTCGGTAAGGATAAGGATACCGTAACCCTTGAGCAGATAAAACAAATTCCCGGTGTAACAGGTATAGTACCGGCTCTTCACTATCTGCCGGCAGGAGAAGTGTGGCCCCTTGAGGACGTTACCGCAATGCGTGACGAAATAGTTGCCGCAGGCTTTACCATGGAATGTATAGAGAGCGTAAATGTTCACGAGGATATAAAGATAGGTCTTCCGTCAAGAGATAAATATATAGATAATTATATTGAGAGCATACGAAATCTCGCAAAGGTCGGAGTTAAGGTTATTTGCTATAACTTTATGCCTGTTTTCGACTGGACAAGAACCGACCTTGCCATGAATATGGGCGACGGCGCCACGTGCCTTTCTTATGACGGCGCACAGATAGAGGGCAAATCCCCCGAGGATATGTTCCGCGAGATAGATAATAATTCAAACGGCTATGCGATGCCCGGCTGGGAAACGGAACGTATGGGTGAAATAAAGGAACTGTTTGAAAAATATAAAAATGTGACTTCCGAGGACCTTTGGAACAACCTTGAATATTTTCTTAACAGACTTATGCCCGTGTGCGAAGAGTGCGACGTCAAAATGGCTATACATCCGGACGATCCGCCATGGGGAATATTCGGCCTGCCGCGTATTATAACCGGGCGTGAGTCATATCGCAGACTTTTTGATATTGTTCCGTCAAAATATAACGGAATAACCTTCTGCACGGGCTCTCTCGGTGCAAACAAAGACAATGATTTGCCTGCTATGATACGCGAATTCGGCGACAGGATTTATTTTGCTCACCTTCGCAACGTCAAGGTTTCGGGCAGACATTTCAACGAGACGGCTCACAAGTCAAGTGAGGGCTCACTTGATATGTACGAGATTGTAAAGGCTCTTCAGGATGTCGGATTTGACGGATATGTGCGTCCCGACCACGGCAGAATGATTTGGGGCGAAGTCGCAAGGCCCGGCTACGGTCTTTACGACAGAGCACTCGGCGCCGCATACCTTAACGGATTATGGGAAGCCGTAGAGAAATCAAAAAAGTAATTAAAGGTACGAACCGAAAGGACTGGACTTTATGAAACACGAAAATTTAAATGGCAGAGTTGCGGTAGTAACGGGCGGCGGCGGAGTTCTCTGCGGAGACTTTTCAAAGGTGCTCGCAAAGCAGGGTGTAAAGGTAGCCGTGCTTGATTTAAACGAAGCGGCGGCTCAAAAGGTTGTAGATGAGATAACCGCAGACGGCGGAACGGCAATTGCCGTGGGCTGCAACGTGCTTGACCCCGAGAGTATGCAGAAGGCGCGCGAGGTTGTAAACGAAAAGCTCGGCACCTGCGACATTCTCCTCAACGGAGCGGGCGGTAACAACCCAAAGGGTACCACGACCAAAGAAACTCTCGAAAAGATAGATTTGTCTCAGCACGATGAGAACATCAAGACATTTTTTGATCTTGACCCACAGGGAATTTCGTTTGTGTTTAACCTCAATTTCCTCGGAACGCTTATTCCGACTCAGGTATTTGCGCGCGATATGGCTCAGAAAGAAAACACCTGCATAGTTATGATTTCTTCTATGAATGCCTATCGTCCGCTAACGAAGATACCGGCATATTCGGCTGCAAAGGCGGCTGTTTCAAACTTCACGCAGTTTATGGCTGTTCATTTTGCCGATGTAGGTATCAGAGTTAATGCCATTGCGCCGGGCTTCTTCTCGACCAATCAAAATAAAGCGCTTCTTTGGAACGAGGACGGCACGCCCACGGCACGCACCGGCAAAATTCTCGCTGCAACTCCGATGAAACGTTTCGGCGAGCCGAACGAGCTTGACGGCACGCTTTTGTTCCTCTGTGATGAGGATTATTCGGGCTTTATAACCGGTACTACAATTCCGGTTGACGGTGGATTTAACGCTTATTCCGGAGTTTAAGCTCCGTTTATGGGAGAATATTATGAATCTTAATGTAAAAGATGCAGCTTCCTGCAAATATGATATGATTTCGCTCGGCGAAATAATGCTGAGACTTGATCCCGGCGAGGGCAGAATCAAAACCGCGCGTTCCTTCAGAGCATGGGAGGGCGGCGGCGAATACAATGTCGCAAGAGGACTCAGACGTTGCTTCGGTATGCGTACCGCGGCTGTTACGGCTCTTGCCGACAATGAGGTCGGCAGGCTCGTAGAGGACTTTATGTTAGAGGGCGGAGTTGACACTTCACTTATAAAATGGGTCCCGTATGACGGTATAGGAAGAACTGTTCGCAACGGTCTTAACTTTACCGAGCGTGGTTTCGGCATAAGAGGTGCTCTCGGAGTTTCTGACCGCGGAAATACCGCTGTTTCGAAATTAAAGCCCGGCGATATTGACTGGGAGTACATTTTCGGTGAGCTCGGCGTTCGTTGGTTTCACACCGGCGGAATTTTTGCCGCACTTTCCGAAACTACCGCAGAGGTTGTTATAGAGGCTGTTAAAACAGCCAAAAAATACGGAACAATCGTTTCCTACGACCTCAATTACCGTCCGTCCCTCTGGAAAGACATCGGCGGCAAGGAAAAGGCGCAGGAAGTAAATAAGAAGATAGCAAAATATGTAGACGTTATGATAGGCAATGAGGAGGATTTCACCGCTTGTCTCGGCTTTGAAGTAGAGGGCAATGACGCAAATCTTAAAAAGCTCAATATCGACGGCTACTGCAAAATGCTTTCCGAAGTCGTTAAGGTGTACCCCAATTTCAAGGCTATCGGCACCACCTTGCGCACAGTGAAAACCGCAACAATAAACGACTGGTCCGCAATGCTTTATGCCGACGGCAGCGTTCATAAGGGAATGTCTCTTCCCTCACTTGAAATTATGGACCGCGTCGGCGGCGGAGACAGCTTTGCCTCCGGTCTTATCTACGGCCTTATGACCACCGGCGACCCCGACAAAGCCGTAAATTACGGCATAGCCCACGGTGCTCTTGCAATGACCACACCCGGTGACACATCTATGGCGTCGCTCAAGGAAGTAGAGAATATCGTATCCGGCGCGGGTGCACGCGTTCAGAGGTAAAATCTTACGCATCTTACGACTTTTCGGTGCCCAATCTCACATATCAAAAATATGCTTCGGGGCATCAAAAAGCCGTAATATACGAAATCTTTTCCCTCTGAAATCAAGTGGTAAAATCCTACGCATCTTATGACTTTTCGGCGACCGAACTCGCATATCAAAAATATGCTTCGGGGCATCAAAAAGCCGTAATATACGAAATCTTTTCCCTCTGAAATCAAGTGGTAAAATCCTACGCATCTTATGACTTTTCGGCGACCGAACTCGCATATCAAAAATATGCTTCGGGGCATCAAAAAGCCGTAATATACGAAATCTTTTCCCTCTGAAATCAAGTGGTAAAATCCTACGCATCTTATGACTTTTCGGCGACCGAACTCGCATATCAAAAATATGCTTCGGGGCATCAAAAAGCCGTAATATACGAAATCTTTTCCCTCTGAAATCAAGTGGTAAAATCTTACGCATATCAGGGCTTTTCGGCGACCGAACTGAGTGCCCTTGGCTTTTCGAGTTAATATTAAGGCTGTGCGTAAGGAGCAAGACTAAATTTTAAAATAAATATATCCGGAGATGTTACTAATGGATAAAGAACAAATACTTACAAAAATTCAGGACTGCGGTATAGTTGCGGTAGTCCGCGCCGAGAGCACGGATAAAGCGATTCGTATTACCGATGCTTGCATCGAGGGCGGAGTTGCAGCCATAGAGCTGACGTTTACCGTTCCACACGCAGACAAGGTTATAGAGGAGCTTGCAAAGCGCTACACACCGGACGAGATAATCCTCGGCGCAGGTACGGTGCTCGATGCAACAACCGCTCGTATAGCAATGCTGTCGGGTGCTCAGTATATAGTAAGCCCCGCTCTTGACCTTGACACGCTTCATCTGTGCAACCGTTACAGAGTTCCGATGATGCCGGGAATTATGTCGGTACGCGAGGGCTTGCTTGCCATGGAAAACGGAGCGGATATACTAAAGGTATTTCCTGCTGACCTTTTCGGGCCGAAAATCATAAAGGACATTCGCGGACCTATTCCCTATGCCAAAATGATGCCCACGGGCGGTGTTAACGCCGACAATGTAGGCGAATGGATAAAAGCGGGCGCAGTGGCAGTAGGTGCAGGTTCATCACTCACAGCAGGAGCCAAGACCGGCGACTATAAACAGATAACCGAAATCGGTAAGAAATTTGTTGCAAACATCAAGGCTGCAAGAGCCGAAATGAGCAAATAATCAAATCTTAAATAAAGGGGTAAATTAAAATGGAAAAAACCGTAATGGTGGAAACCTCCGCAAGACACGTTCACGTTACAGAAGAAACGCTTGAAATACTCTTCGGTAAGGGCTATCAGCTTACAAAGAAGAAGGATCTCTCACAGCCGGGTCAGTTCGCCTGTGAAGAGAGAGTCCAGGTTATAGGACCTAAAAACAGCTTCCCGGCTGTTTCAATATTGGGTCCCACAAGACCTGCCGATCAGGTTGAGCTTTCCGCAAGCGACGCGCGCTCAATAGGCGTTGCGGCTCCCGTTCGTGAATCGGGCGACATTGCAGGCAGCGGTGCTTGCAAATTGGTAGGCCCCAAGGGCGAAGTTGAGCTCAAAGAGGGCGTTATCGTGGCCAAGAGACATATACATATGACTCCAGAGGACGCTGAGAATTACGGCGTAAAAGATAAGCAGGTTGTATCGGTTAAAATTGATTCACCCGAGCGCTCGCTTGTATTCGGTGATGTTGTTGTAAGAGTAAGCCCGAAGTTCAAGCTTGCAATGCACATTGATACCGATGAGTCAAATGCCGTAATGGCAGGACACGACGCAACAGGCGTTATCGTTGATTGAGTTTATTTTTAAGCCTAAGGCTTTTTTTGAGCGGGGCCGCGTTAATTCGCGGTCCCGCTTTTTTTGTTCTCTATAATCGAGCTTTTACTGACGACAAACGTATGTAAAAGCGCAACAAAAAACCTCAATCTCGCAAAAGAGATTGAGGTTTTAAAAAAGTTATGTTTTAAGTTTCAGCTTATTTCTCGTCGGAATCCTTGCTCTTTTTGGTGAGCACAAGCGCGAGACCTGCTGCTACCGCAACACCTGCAACTGCATATATCGCAACGTCGCCGGTCTTCGGGATAGAAGCGGTCGAAGATTTTGAAGAGCTTGACTTTGTGGTAGATGCCTTCTTTGTGGTGGTCTCGTTGTTGTTGCCCGAGCCGCCGCCGATGCCGAGGCCGCTGAGAAGACCCGAAATAGCTCCGCCTATCTGAGAGAACGAATCAGAGAAACCCTTGAAGAGGTCGCTGAAATCGCCGTTTGAGAAATCGGGGAAAAGCTTATCGAGCACGTTGCTGCCGCTGCCGCCAGGGCCGATGTTTGATGAACCTTCGCCGTTAGCAGCCTGATAGCGGCCGGTAATGGTTGCTGAGGTTCTAAGCTTCATGGAATTGATAAGAGCTTCATCGGTGAAAGGAACGGTGAGCTTTTCATTTGCTGCGTCAAATGCTTCGCTGACATCGTCGGTGATGGTTGTGGGAGAAGTAACGTCAGCCTTGTAATCAAGATTGCTGCCTACATAATTTGCAAGAGTATCAGCGGTGTTGTTGCCTGCGTTGAGACCGTCGAAAATCACTTCGGCAAAAACCTTCTGCTGAGCGGTGAGATCGGCGTTGTCATCGAAATTGCCTGCGAATGCGGGAATGCTTACCATAAGCATCATGGCAATAGCGACAATAACAGAAATTGTCTTTTTCATAACTTAAACAAACCCTTTCATTTTTTGTTAGGGAATGACCCCTTATATACTCTTGTATTATAGCAACTAAAAAATTAAAAGTCAACCTGAAAATAATAAAAAAGATACATAAATATCCTGTCCTTTTTTCGGCATAATAATGTTATCACATAAAGAAAGGGTGATAAATTTGAGCAAAAAAAACAAAGACGAAAAGAGGCCTTCAAGAAAAGCCGTTAATAAGCTGAGCGAGCTCGGCACGGAGATGGCGGAGATTTGGAACGGCTATAACGATACCACAAACTCCGATGTTTTGGGCAGCTATACGGGAAATCCCGCGGACAGCGACAAAAGGCCGGAGCAGGATTCCGACGACCTTTGAAAAAAAGCTTGCAAACCGTATATATATATGGTATTATATCACAGTAAGAATATTCGTATGATTGAGAGTGGGGCGACCCGCTCTCTTAGTTTTGTTAAGACTTTTTTTATGAAAGGATATATCGAATGGCAGAAAAATTGACCGGTACCGTCGGAACGGTCTGGAATATCGCACAGCCGCTCGCCGAGGAACTCGGGCTCATTTTGTGGGACGTCCGCTTCCAAAAAGAGGGTGCAGAGTGGTATCTTCGCATATTCATAGATAAACAGGACGGCGGCATAGGAATTGAAGACTGCGTAAATATGAGCCACGCTTTAGACGAGCCGCTTGACGAGGCTGACCCAATAGACCGAAGCTATTCTCTTCAGGTCTCTTCGCCCGGCATTGAGCGCGAGCTTACAAGGGATTTTCATTTTACGAGATATCTCGGCAGCCGCGTGATAGTTAAATTCATACGCCCCGTAAACGGCAAGAGAGTTTACAAATGCACATTAAAGGATTACGACGCAGGTCTTGTCACGGTTGAATTCGATGAGGGCGGCGGAATGTCCTTTGAAAAGAAGGAAGCTTCGTTTGTAAAGCTTGACGACTTTGATATGTAAAAGACAATAATCGCCGTGACGAAAAGACACGGCACTACCTTGAAAGGAATGGTTATTAAAATGAATAAGGAATTTTTTGAAGCTGTGCAGATGCTTGAAAAAGAAAAAGGAATTCCTGCCGAGTATCTCTATGAGAAGATACAGAACGCCATAATCGTTGCGCTCCGCAAGGATTATAACGGCAAGGACGTAGTTTCGTGCGAGATTGATCCCGAAAACTATGAAATGAACGTATTTGTTCGCAAAAACGTGGTTGACGAAATCGACGACGAGGATACCGACATAACCGTAGCCGATGCTCAGCAGTATAAGCCCGGCGCCGAGGCAGGCGACATTATCGAGATAATGCTCGACACGAAGGACTTCGGCAGAATAGCGGCTCAGACCGCGAAGCACGTTATCCGTCAGGGTATACGCGACGCCGAAAAGGGTCAGATAATGATGGAGTTCCAGTCAAAGCAGCAGGAACTTGTCACCGCTAAGGTTCTCAGTGTAGACCCGATTACCGGAAATGCCACTCTTGAAATCGGAAAGGCAGAGGCAATACTTCCGAAGGGTGAGCAGGTTCCCGGCGAGGAGCTTACCGTCGGTGAGCTTATAAAGGTATTTATAGTTGACGTCAGAGATACGGAAAAAGGCCCGAAGGCTATGATTTCACGCACGCATCAGGGTCTTGTAAAACGTCTGTTTGAGACAGAGGTTCCCGAGATTTACGACGGTACCGTAACCATCAACGCAATTTCACGTGAAGCCGGTGCCAGAACAAAAATGGCGGTTAGCAGCAAGGATGAAAACGTTGACGCCATCGGAGCCTGCATAGGTCCGAGAGGTTCGAGAGTCAACAAGATAGTAGAGCTGCTCGGCGGCGAAAAGATAGACATAGTCAATTACAGCGAAGACCCCAAGCAGTTTGTTGCGGCTGCTCTCGCTCCCGCAAACGTACTTAGCGTAGAGATACCCGATTCGGAGGTTAAATCCTGCGTAGTTACCGTACCGGACAATCAGCTCTCGCTCGCAATAGGCAACAAGGGTCAGAACGCACGTCTCGCGGCGCGCCTTACCGGCTGGAAGATAGATATAAAACCCGAAAGCGGATTTTACGAAGGCTGAGTCTTTTGATGTTTAAGGGAGAATGAAATGAAGCAGAAAAAAATACCTCTGAGAAAATGTCTCGGATGCGGTTGCCAAAAGCCTAAGCAGGAGCTTGTGAGAGTGGTCAGAAGCGCCGAGGGCGAGGTCTCGCTTGACCTCACCGGCAAAAAGGCGGGCAGGGGAGCGTATATATGCAAAAGCGCACAGTGCCTCAAGGCGGCGCGCAAAGCAAAGCGGATAGACCGCGCGTTCTCGGTGACGGTACCCGACGATGTTTACGACGAGATGGAAAAGGAGCTTTCGGAAAATGAATGACAGGGCATTAGGGCTGCTCGGTATAGCAAGGCGGGCTTCGGCTTTGAGCCTCGGTCATGATGCGGCACTGTCCTCCGTAAAAGAAGGCAGAGCCTCAGTGTGCATTCTGGCCTCCGATTCGTCCGAAAGACTCAAGGACGAATTTATCTCCCTTTGCGAAAAGACCGGCGGCAAAACTCCGGCATTAACCCTTGGCTGTACAATGAACGATTTAGGCAGGTGCCTCGGCGCCAAGATGACCGCGGTATTAACGGTCAACGACGGCGGCTTCGCACGTAAAATAACAGAATTGATCCGGGAGGGAAAGTAATATATGACAAAAAAATATAAGATACATGAAGCAGCTAAAGATTTTGATATTCAGAGCAAGGATTTAATAGAGCTTGTCTCAAAATACTTTGACGGCGAGAAAAAATATCAGACCGCGCTCGAAGAGAAAGAACTTGATTTGGTTTTTGATTTGCTCTCAAAGCAGAATGCGCCGAAGAGCCTTGACAGCTATTTTGCAAGGCAGAAATCGGCGGAAGATGTTAAGGAAAAGCCGCAAAAATCCGCAGCCGAGTCAAAGAAGACGGCTTCCATGGCGGATGCGGGCAAAACGAAGCAAAATGCAAAAACAGACAATTCGGCTCCGTTTAAGAGCAAAAAGGAAAAGAAGGAAAAAGATCCTTCAAAGCCGATGCAGTCGCGCACCAAGGGCGAAATGCGCCACGTTGATACAAGAGGCAACTCAGTTGACCTTGACAAGTACAACGAGCGTTATGAGAACATCGCTCCGGTAAACAACCGCAACAACGGCGACAACACCGTCCATAAGCAGAAGCTTAAGCAGAAGTCTCAGCAGTACAGAAGGCAGCAGGGCGTAAGAAGCCATAAGCGTGAGACTGAGGCGGAGAGACTGAAGAGAATAGCGGCGGAGCGCGCCAAGAGACACATTAAGATAACCATTCCCGATGAAATCACCGTAGGCGACCTCGCTCTTAAGCTTAAGATGACAGCTGCCGAGGTAATTAAAAAGCTTATGGCTCTCGGCATTATGGCTACCGTCAATGATGTTATCGACTACGATACGGCGGCGATAGCAGCTTCCGAGCTCGGCGCAAAGGTCGAAAAAGAGGTCGTAGTAACGATTGAAGAGAGAATTATCGACGATACCGAGGATACAGAGGAAAATCTTGAGCCGAGAGATCCCGTAGTAGTTGTTATGGGTCACGTTGACCACGGCAAAACCTCGCTTCTCGACGCCATAAGAAATACCTCCGTAACAGAGACCGAGGCAGGCGGCATAACTCAGCACATAGGTGCTTACAGAGTAAACCTTAACGGTCAGATGATAACCTTCCTTGACACTCCCGGTCATGCAGCATTTACCTCTATGAGAGCAAGAGGTGCTATGGCTACGGATATTGCCGTGCTCGTAGTTGCCGCCGACGACGGTATAATGCCGCAGACAATAGAGGCCATAAACCACGCGAAGGCCGCCGGAGTCAGCGTAATTGTAGCCATAAACAAAATGGATAAGCCGGACGCGTCACCGGACAGAGTTCTTCAGCAGCTCACCGAGTATGACCTGGTTCCCGAGGAATGGGGCGGCGATGTAATATGTGTTCCCGTTTCGGCTAAGACTCATATGGGCATCGACAAACTTCTCGAGTCGATACTTCTCGTTGCGGAAATGCTTGAGCTTAAAGCAAATCCGAACCGTGCCGCAAAGGGTATTGTAATAGAGGCTAAGCTTGATAAGGGCAGAGGCCCCGTTGCGACGCTCCTTGTACAAAACGGTACGTTGAGGACGGGCGACATCGTAGTTGCCGGAACAACCGTGGGCAGAGTCAGAGTTATGACAAACGAGCGCGGCAAAAAGCTTGAAGAGGCAGGCCCGTCCGTACCCGTAGAGGTTATGGGTCTTGATGAGGTTCCGACCGGCGGTGACAAATTTGACGCCGTTTCCGACGAAAAGCTTGCACGTGAGCTTGTTGAGCAGAGAAAGCACGAGCAAAAGGAGGAGCAGTTCAAGCAGTTCCAGAAGGTAACTCTTGATAATCTCTTCTCATCCATAAACGAGGGTGAGCTTAAGGAGCTTAACATCATTGTCAAGGCGGATGTTCAGGGCTCCGTAGAGGCTGTAAGACAGAGCCTTGAAAAGCTCTCGAACGATGAGGTCAAGGTAAAGGTTATACACGGCGGCGTCGGTGCCGTAAGCGAATCAGACGTAATGCTTGCCGCGGCTTCAAATGCGATTATAGTAGGCTTTAACGTCCGCCCCGACTCCGTAGCCGAGTCAATAGCGGAGCGCGACGGCGTAGATATGAGAATGTACAGAATAATCTATGACTGCATAGAAGAGATAAGCGACGCAATTAAGGGCATGCTAGCACCGAAGTACCGTGAGGTAACGCTCGGCAAGGCAGAGGTAAGAAACGTATTTAAGCTCTCCTCCGCCGGTATGATAGCCGGCAGCTACGTTCTTGACGGCAAAATTACAAGAAATTCACAAATTCGTGTTGTCCGCGACGGCATAGTTGTTTCGGAGGACAGCATCGCATCCTTAAAGCGCTTTAAGGACGACGTAAAAGAGGTTCAGTCCGGATATGAATGCGGAATCGGTCTTGAGAAATTCAACGACATTAAAGAGGGAGACATCCTCGAGGCATTCGTTATGGAGGAATACAAGGACTGATTCCTTTTATATGAAAGGAATTAAGCTATGGCAGGATACAGAAAGGACAGAGTCGCGGAGGATATTAAGCGCGAAATAGTTGCGCTTATCCGTGAGCTCAAGGATCCGCGCGTAAAAGATAAAATGCTCACCGTGGTAAGGGTTGAGGTAAGTCAGGATTTGAGCTATGCAAAGGTCTTTGTAAGCTCACTCTCCGGCATAGATGACGCAAAGCAGGCTGTAAAGGGGCTTGAGAGCGCAACGGGGCTTATACGGCACGAGGTCGGAAAACGGCTTCGTTTGAGAAAGGCCCCAGAGCTTAAATTTGCGGCAGATGATTCGGTTGAGCACGGTATGGAAATTTTCAGAAAGATTGAGGCTCTGAAAAAAGACGATGAAGAGGATAAATGAGGCCGAGGCGGCAGAAATTCTCAAAAGTAAAGACAACATTCTGATTTTGACGCACCGCAGTCCCGACGGCGACACGCTCGGTTGTGCTTTTGCGCTCCGACGCGTTCTCTCCGGAATGGGCAAAACGGTTATGGTTGATTGCTCCGACGACATACCTAATAAGTATTCGTATATGTGGGGAGAGTCGGAGGAAAATTACAATCCGCAAAAGAGTATGGATTTTTCTCCCGATTTTGTGTTGGCGGTTGATGTTGCCGATTCAAAGCTGCTCGGCGCGCGTCTTACGGAAAAGTACCCCGAAATACCGCTGTGCATAGACCATCATATTTCAAATACGGGATATGCCGATATGCTCTGTCTTAAAGACAGTGCGGCGGCGTGCGAGATAGTTTACGACGTAATAAAGTGCCTGGGAGTAAAACCGGACGCTTGCACGGCAGACTGTCTGTATACGGGAATCTCAACGGACACAGGCTGCTTCAGGTATTCAAACGTAACTCCCGAAACTCATGTTAAGGCAGCGGAGCTCATTTCGCTCGGAGCACGATTTGACGAGATAAACCGAGTTATGTTTGAGACAAAGACCAGAACTTATTTGCGGCTTGAGGAGCTCGTTTTAAATTCGATAGAAATGTACTTCGGCGGGAAATGTGCCGTTATCACAATCACCAAGGATATGTTTAAACAGAGCGGCTCAAACGAGACCGAGTGTGACGGCATAGCTTCTCTTCCGCGTAAAATCGAGGGCGTTAAGGTAGGCGTTACGCTTAGAGAACGGGTTGACGGCACGTTTAAGGTATCGCTCAGAACCTACGCTCCCGTAGACGCCTCGGCTATTTGCGCCAAGATGGGCGGCGGAGGTCACGCGCGTGCGGCGGGCTGTGATTTTTCGGCCGATTATGCCGACGGCAAAAAGCAGCTTCTTGAAATAATCAAAACGGAGCTTGAAAAAGCATGACAGGATTTATCTGCATTGACAAGCCTGAAAATATGACGTCGTTTACGGCGGCAAATTTGGTAAAGAGAATAACCGGCTCCAAAAAAGCCGGGCATACAGGCACGCTCGACCCTATGGCAACGGGCGTGCTGACTGTTGCCCTCTCGGGGGCGACACGCTTTATAGAGCTTATTCCGGACCATGAAAAGAGCTACACAGCGAGAATTTTGCTCGGCGTCACAACAGATACGCTTGATATTACCGGAACCGTAACGGGCAGCTTCCCGGTAAGCGTTACTCCGTGTGAAGCTGAGGAGGCGGCGCTCTCCTTTTACGGCGAGCAGCTTCAGACTCCGCCTATGTATTCTGCCGTGAGCAAGGACGGAGTTCGTCTTTATGATTTAGCAAGGCAGGGCAAGGAGATTGAGCGCGAAAAGCGCAAGATAAATATAACCGAAATTCGCGCATACGATTTTTCGGATAACGAGTTTTCTCTCGATGTGACCTGTTCCGCAGGAACATATATAAGAAGCCTTGCCGACGATATCGGCAAAAAGCTCGGCTGCGGTGCGGTTCTCAAGTCGCTTCGCAGGACGAGGGCAAACGGGTTTTCTACGGACGACTGCGTTACGATAGAGAAACTGCGTGAAATATGCGAAAACGGCGAGCTCGGCAATTATGTTATGCCGGTTTCAAGAGTTTTGTCACAGTACAAAGAAGTACACGTAACTGCGGCACAGGCGGTCAGATTTAAAAACGGCGGAGAGCTGTTTCTCGACCGCATAGGAAATCCGAAGGGCGACGGCTTTTTCAGAGTTTTTTCGCCGGAGAATGAGTTTCTCGGAATAGGAGAAAAAAACGTCGAAACGGGATGTCTCGCGGTAAAGAGGGTGCTTCAAGGTGAATGAATATAAAAAATCAATAGCCCTCGGAACCTTCGATGGTTTTCATTTGGGGCATCAAAAAGTTATAGAGCTTTCTAAAAAGAGCGGATATATGCCGTATGTGCTGTTGTTTTCCGTTCATCCGCTCAAGTGCATCAAGGGCGAGGCTCCTCCCGAAATACTGACGGACGGTTTGCGCAAAAGCTTGCTCGGAGAAATGAACGTAGGCGCTTTGGAAATAGATTTTTCGGAAATAATGCACCTGTCTCCCGAAAGCTTTGTGCGTGATATTCTTGTCGGAAGATTTTCGGCAGGGGCAGTCTCCTGCGGTGAGAATTACACCTTCGGAGACAACGGCTCCGGAAACGTTGAGGTGCTGCGCAGATTATGCCGAAAATACGGTATAGAGCTTTATGTGGCACCGATGGTTGAGTTTGACGGCACAGAAATAAGCTCAACGCGCATAAGAGAGGCGATAAGAAGCGGTGATATGCAAACGGCGGCGAAAATGCTCGGCAGACCGTTTTCCTACGACTTCACCGTGGTTGCCGGCGACAGACGCGGCCACCTTCTGGGCTTTCCTACAATAAATCAGTTTTTCCCCGACGGATTTGTGCAGCCGAAGCACGGAGTTTACGCTTCGTACGTAGAAATAGGCGGCAAGGCTTATCCGGCGGTGACAAATTTCGGTCGGCGGCCGACAATAGGTACTCCCTCGGTTCGCAGCGAGACTTGCATACTCGGCTTTTCGGGCGATTTGTACGGTACCGATACTGAAGTGCATTTGCTTGAATTTTTACGGGCGGAAAAAAAGTTTGACGGCCTTTCGTCTCTTTCGGCACAAATAAAAGCGGACAGCGAGAGCGCTGTGAAAATATTTGAAAATACTATTGCAAAAAATGCTTAAAAAAGGTAGAATTAACCTATAAATTCAATTTATAATTTACAAAAAGGGATGGTGTTTATCTATGTGGGCAATGAAGGTAGCTTATTACCGTGCTTTTCAGAAGGTCATGAAAATCTTTATGATGTTCCTTGACTGGTCTGAACCGCAGCTGCTTACAGGACCCGGAGCTATCAAAAAGCTTCCCAGCGTCATTAAAGACAAAGGTATCAACAATGTTATGATCGTCACCGATAAAGGCCTTATGAGCCTTCATCTTCTTGACGGGCTTTTTAAACAGCTCGAAGAGGACGGCATTTCATATACCGTATATGACGGTGTTCAGCCCAACCCCTCGATTGAAAATATCGAAGAGGCTCGCGCTCAGTTCGTAGCAAACGGTTGCCAGGCTATGATAGCTTTCGGCGGCGGTTCTCCGATGGATTGTGCAAAGGCTGCCTGTGCAAGAGTAGTAAGACCTAACAAGACCATTCCGCAGATGCGCGGTCAGCTCAAGGTTATGCATAAGCTTCCTCCGTTCTTCGCAGTACCCACAACGGCCGGAACAGGCTCAGAGACCACTCTTGCCGCTGTTGTTTCAAATACCAAGACTCATGAGAAATATGCCATAAACGACCCGTGCCTTCGTCCGAAGTTTGCGGTGCTTGACCCGGAGCTTACCGTAGGTCTTCCTCCGCATATCACCTCCACAACGGGTATGGACGCGCTCACCCACGCGGTTGAGGCTTATATAGGCAAGAGCAATACAAAATCAACACGCGATTATGCAGAAAAGGCAGTCGCAATTATATTTGCAAACCTCGAGACCGCTTACAAGGACGGTAAAAACATAAATGCAAGAGGGCAAATGCTTCTCGGTTCGTTCTACGGCGGTATGGCTTTCACAAGAGCTTATGTAGGCTACGTTCACGCTGTTGCTCATAATCTCGGCGGTATGTACGGTATTCCGCACGGTCTTGCAAATGCCGTTATTCTTCCGGTTATGCTTGAGGAATACGGTGCAGCCATCTATCCGCAGCTTTCAAAGCTTGCCAACTTTGCCGGCATTGAAGGCACAAGCGATGATGATAAGGCCAAGAAGTTCATTGCCGAGGTTTATGCCATGAACGAGAGAATGAATATTCCGAAGGGCTTTACCCAGATTAAGGAAGAAGATATTCCGACTATCGTATCAAGGGCTCTTAAAGAGGCAAATCCGCTCTATCCCGTTCCCGTTATCTTTGACGAGGACAGAATGACTCAGATAGTCAAGAAGCTTATGATTACCGAATAAGCGATAACTCAAAGTAAAAAAATCAGCGAGTGTATTTTGGCTTGGCCATAATACACTCGCTTTTTTATGCTTTTGTTTAATTGTGCTCGTTATTCTTTAAGGGAGACGCGGTATCTTTTTCCGCAGCGGTTGTGGCCGGTGTCGTGCCGTGACTGTCCGTTGCGTCCGGCTTTGTTGCGGCTGACGGGTTGGTCGTATTCTGCGGCTTTGTTGTTGCAGGTGATGTTGTTGTTTCGGGCTTCGTGCTGCTTGGCGGTTCATCGGATGCCGATTTCGGTGCAATTACCACCGCTTGACAATTCAGCGCGTTGTATGCGGATATGACCTTACTCTTGTCGTAACGCATATTTTTACATTGTAACGAATCGTTAAAGTAGTACCCGCTGTCGTCGTAGCCCACAAGAAGCAGGCAGTGCATGGGAGTTATCCACGTGAATTGGTCGGATGTACCCGTGATATACCAAGTCTTGTATCTTCTTGCCGGAGCCATATTTTGCGTAGCCCATACAAGCACCGGAATGTCGTTATCTATATATTTTGAGCAAAGCTCGTCTAATGAGCTGCCGTATATTGTTTTTACAGTGTAATTTTTGCCGATGAATTTATTGACTGCGTTCTCAATTACCGGCGCCCAACAGCCCCATCCGTTTTTGCTGTAAGGGTCGCCCAAAAACACCTTGCGCGGATCGTCTCCGAATAAATTTCCGCTTTCGTCGCTGTACGGTGTGCGTCCTTTGTCGAGATAATTGTCTATAAAGGTTTCGGGCGAAATAGATATACCGAGGTATTGAAGCGCCATAACCGCAGAGATGCTTTCACAGCCTGTGGGATATTTTTTTCTCTGGTCGATAAACGGCACGTTTAAAAGCTTTGTGGGCGTTATGCTCGGTTTCGGCTGCGTCAGTTTTTTCGGTATCGCCGGAGCGGCTCGCTCTACCGGAGCTGTTGTGCCGACGGGCTTTACAATCGGAGCTGTTTCGGATGCTGTCTCCGACACGGTTTCTTCCCCAAAGAGAGCTTCTTCCGATTCCTCCGAGTAAGTCTCGGTTTCGGGTACAAATTGCGCTGCCGCCGCTTTTTTCTTTGCTCTCGATACAAGCACTGCGGCGGTTATGCATATCGCAACCGTAACGATACCGATTATAATAATAATTGCATTTTTCTTTTTACCGCATTTGAAATTCACTTTTTTAGCCCCTTAAAATTATGATTTATTTTTCTTTTCCTTGTAAAACACGCTGATGATCCAATAATACAGCGGAATTATAAGGAAAATAAGCCATTGCGGATGCCACATTCCCGCGGTAAAGCCAAAGAGCAGGTACACCGCGACCAATACGAGATGTATCGGCATAGTGAGAAGCATTGCCTTTTTGGTTCGGCAGCAAAGAGCACCGCCGACGCAGTAGTAAACAGGTATAAGCAGCAGTATTATCCAGCCGGGATGCCAGTTACCGTTCATAAAGCCGAGAAGCAGATATGCTGCGGCAATTAAAATCGGAAACGGGAATTTTACCATTTTGCGGCCGACCCTTTGTCTCTCGGACATATCGGCAAGCTTCTTTTCCTTAAGCTCTGCCTTTGTCGGCTCATTGTTCGGCGTATTCTCATTCTGCGCTTTGGGACCGTTGAGAATTTCGTCAAGCGGTACGCCGTAAAGCTCCGCGAGAGCGACTAAATTATCTGTGTCGGGCGACGCCTCCGCGCGCTCCCATTTCGAAACAGCCTGGCGGCTGAGTCCGAGCTTTGAGGCAAGTGCTTCCTGTGAGAGATTATGCTCCTTGCGAAGCTTAACGAGTCTGTCGGCTATTTCTATATTCATCTGTTATCTCCTGTTCGTGAATGTATTATTTTGCTGTGTAGCCCATCCTTGTGCAGTTCTCTATATGCTCATCGTATGTCGCCGAGAATGCCGAATCATAGGGCGGCTCGGTGTTTATTACAAAGTATAGATAATCCGTGTTGTCGGGCTGCAGCGCGGCGTTAATCGACTCCATGCCGGGATTACAGATAGGGCCGGCCGGAAGTCCCTGACAACGGTATGTGTTATAGTAATACTTGTATTCGTCTATTTTATCGGGATACTGAAGCTCTATAACGCCGGTGCAGTATTTTACCGTTACGTCGCATTGCAGCTTCATTTTTGCGTTGAGCCTGTTGTATAAAACGGAGGAAATAAGCGTCCTCTGCTCAGGAGTGTACGCCTCTTTTTCGATTATGGAGGCTACCGTGAGAACCTCGTGAACGCTCCTTCCCATAGAGGCAGCCTTTGCCTTCATATCGTCGGTAAAGCGTGACTGAAACGTCTCGACGAGCTTGTCTATTACCGCTGTCGGGTCGCTGTTTTTCTTGAATGTATATGTAGCGGGGAAAAGATAGCCCTCAAGAGGGAAGCAAACGTTCTGCGCATTTTTGACGTCTGCGAGAATTCCGTATTTTGAAAGGTCGTAGCTTTGTGCCGCGGAAATGAAATCCGCAGAAGAGCAAACCCCGTTATCCTCCATAAGCCACGAAATTTTAACGAGCGTATATCCTTCGGGAATTGTCACCGTAGCGGTGTTGTTGTCCGAGGTGCTCTCTTTATTGCCCGATTTTTGCGTAGTGGGTGCGTCGGGATCATATGTTGCGGTTGTGCCGTTGTCGGCCTTTTTTTGGCAAGCCCCGAGCAGCAACACAAGCACGAGACACATAATAACCGATACGGCTTTTTTAGTTGATGATTTATTCATATGTAAAAATCCTTTTTTATTTTAATTGAATATTAATATATATTTTAACATTTTACGAACGCTTTTGCAATTACTATATAAAAGAAAAGGGGAGCAATCGTCCGAGACGACAGCTCCCGATTTTTTTGTAAGCTGAGCGGCTGAAAAACCGCACTCTGTTTTTTGTTTACGGATTATTTTTGATGCTTTACTTTTTTTCGCCCGATTCTATAAGCACATATGAGCCCGACCAAACGATCATTCCTATATAGAGGAAGAGCAGCATAAACCAGCCGGAGCTCACCTGAACTACGGTGAATTTGGCTATGTACGGAATTATCTGCGTTATTACGGCAGAGCCGAAAAGGCCCGATACGCCGGAGAGAAAATCCGCGATTGTAATTGTGCCGTTAACGATAGCGGCGGCAATAGATTTAAAGCAAATCAGCATTCCGATTACGGATACAAGCCCGACGCCGGAAATTATGAGCTGAGGGATTTTCTTCTTGCTTATAAGCGCAAAGAAGAATATGACAACAGCCAAAAGAAGAGCTATCGCAAAGAATATCAATGTGCCGAGCAGCGCGCCGTGTACCGGTGACAGAGCGTCCCAAATAGATGAGAGGCTGCCCTTGTCGCCGCTGCCGTCGTGAACGAGCGAGACAACACGCTTTATGCTCCAATAATCATATGATGTGCCGTCGTCGCTTGAGTCACCCTTTAGCTTGGCTACAAGCTTATATATATCGGACTCGATAACGGTGTAAACAAGATTCCCGAAATATGCGACTATCGGTACACACACCGCCATTGCCGCCATAATAATGCGGTACAGAATATCGGTGCCGAGATTTTTATTTTTTTGCTTGGTTTTTGCCATTTAATACTCTCCTTTATTTGCCCCACGAGGAATTCAGCGGAACAGTCAGGTTGAATATAATATTATCACAAGTTGAATTTTTGTCAACACAGAAGTAGCCCTTGCGCATAAACTGGAAAACATCGCCCGGTTTTACGTCCTTTAAGCCGCTCTCTATAAGACATCCCGTTAACACCTTTAAAGAGTCGGGATTTAAGTTGTCCTTAAAGCTGCCGGTGCTCTCGTCGGACGGGTTCGGCACGTTAAAGAGCCTGTCGTACATATTTACGGTAGCCTTAAAGCTGCCTTCTGCCGATACCCAATGAATGGTTCCCTTGACCTTTCTGCCGTCGGGAGAGTTTCCGCCGCGGCTCTCGGGGTCGTAAGTGCAGTGAACCGTGGTGACTTCGCCGTTTTCGTCACAGTCAAAGCCGACGCATTTCACAAAGTATGCACTCTTGAATCTTACCTCGTTGCCGGGGAAAAGCCTGAAATACTTTTTAACAGGCTCAGCCATAAAGTCCTCGCGCTCAACAAAAAGCTCTCTTCCGAAAAGAACTTTTCTTGTGCCCATTTCGGGGTGATTAGGGTGAACCTCAACTTCTATTTCTTCGGTCTTACCCTCGGGATAATTGTCGATAACTACCTTGAGCGGGTCGAGAACAGCCATTGCTCTCGGAGCGTTTTCGTTAAGCTCGTCACGTACGCAGGATTCGAGAAGATCCATACTTACTACCGAGTAAGCCTTTGAAACACCGATTTTTTCGCAGAAGGTGCGAATTGCCTTTGCCGGGTATCCGCGGCGTCTCATACCGCTTATTGTAGCCATTCTCGGGTCATCCCAGCCGTCAACTATGTGCTCGTTTACAAGTGCGAGACATTTGCGCTTACTTGTAAGGCAGTAATTCAAATTGAGTCTTGCAAATTCTATCTGTCTCGGAACATTTTTAAAGCCGAGCTCACGAAGGAACCAATCGTAAAGCGGTCTGTGGTTTTCAAATTCGAGAGAGCACAGCGAGTGTGTTACACCCTCTTTGTAGTCGGAGAGCGGGTGTGCGAAATCATACATGGGATATACGCACCACTTGTCGCCGGTCTGATGATGCGGAACGTGCGCAATGCGGTAAATAACGGGGTCGCGCATATTTATGTTAGGCGACGCCATATCGATTTTTGCGCGCAAAACTCTTGCACCGTTCGGGAATTCGCCGTTTGTCATACGATTGAAAAGGTCGAGGTTTTCCTCTGTTGTTCTGTCGCGGTAAGGACTGTTTTTACCGGGCTCGGTAAGAGTTCCGCGGTATTCTCTTATTTCGTCTGCGGAGAGGTCGTCAACATATGCCTTACCGTCCTTAATAAGCTTTACCGCACATTCATAGATAAAATCAAAATAGCTCGACGCATAAAGGCACTTGTTCCATTTGAAGCCGAGCCACTCTATATCCTCTTTTATGGCGTCTACGTATTCGGTGTCCTCTTTCTGGGGATTTGTGTCGTCGAGACGCAAATTGCATACTCCGCCGTATTTCTGCGCCGTACCGAAGTTTATGCAAATCGCCTTTGCGTGGCCTATATGCAGATAACCGTTGGGCTCCGGAGGAAAACGTGTCTGGACGTGGTCGTAAACCCCTTCTTTTAAGTCCTCATCGATAAAGTCGTGAATAAAATTCGACGACATTATTTCTTCGTCCATTATTTTACCTCCTTGTAGTAATTTATTGCGTCCGCTATACGGCTTTCTGTTTCGTCTTTGCCGAGTATTTTCATAATCGCGCAAAGGTCGGGTGTGTTTGTCCTTGACGTTACTGCTATTCTGATAACCGTGGAAACATCGCCGACGTGGCCCTTGTATTTTTCGGGATTTTGCTTGTATTCCTTGACATTAGGCGTGAAGCCGAGGGGCTCGCAAAGCTCCTTTATCTTTTGGAACCAGATGTCCTTTTCGTCCTCCTCGCTGTATACCTTTAAATACTCGGTGAGAATTTTTTCGGCGTCCGAGGGAGCGATGTTTTCGGGCAGCGTATAGTCTTTTTGGTAATACATGGGATAAAAGTAAGAGAAGTAATCCTTGACTTCACTCCACTTTGCTATATCCTTGCGCGGCTTTTTGCCTCCGCGGTCAAGGTCCATCATAAGCTTTGCCTTGCTTTCGTTTTCCGAAAGAACGGCATAATATTCGTCGTCGTATTCCTTTGCCCATTCAAGGGTTCTCTCATACACCTCGTCTGCGGTCATAACGGAAATTACGTTTTTACTTATATCATTTAATTTCGCAAGGTCAAAAAGGCAACCGCTGACGCTCATCTTTTTAAGGTTGAACGGGAAAGAAAATATATCCGCCGTCTTGTTTGCTCTGCGCCAATCCTCAAAATTTGAATTTAAGAGAGTCATAATGTATTCGGTGAGCGCTTCCTTCGGGTAGCCGCTCTGCGCGAAATAGCTTACCGACGCCTCGGGGTCCTTGCGCTTTGAGAGCTTGCGCTTTGTGCCGTCCGTTTCGTCCGTTTTCATAACCTGCGGAGTGTGCGCGTATTTCGGAACCTTAAAACCGCACGCCTTAAATAAAGCTATGTGTTTGGGGACGGAGGAAATCCACTCTTCGCCTCTTATAACGTGAGTTGTACGCATAAAATGGTCATCGCAAACGTGCGCAAAGTGGTAAGTGGGTATGCCGTCGCTCTTTAAAAGTACTTCATCTATAATGTTTTCGGGCATTTCGATTTTGCCGCGTATCATATCGTCAAAGACAATTCTTTTGTTTTCATCGCCGTTTGAACGGAAACGAAGCACATACGTCTTGCCCTCTTTTATGTTCTTTTCGATTTCTTCGTAGGTTAAATTACGGCACTTTGCATATTTGCCGAAATAACCTCTTATAAGAGCACCGTCCTTTTCCTGTCTGTCACGAAGAGCCGTAAGCTCCTCCGCCGTGCAGAAGCAAGGGTATGCAAGTCCCTTTAAGACAAGACTTTTTGCTACTGTTTTATAAATCTCTTCACGCTTGCTCTGCGTGTAAGGGCCGTAGTCGCCCTTTTCGCTGTCTATGCCGGTAACGCCCTCGTCAAACGTAATGCCGAACGACTTAAAGCCGTTTATGATGGCGGAAACGCCGTCGGAAATTTCTCTCTTTTTGTCGGTATCCTCAATTCTCAGATACACTATTCCGCCCGAGGCCTTTGCCGTCAAATAGTCCGTCAGCGCGCCGAAAAAGCCGCCGAGGTGAAGGTAGCCCGTGGGGCTCGGTGCAAATCGCGTGACGCGCGCACCCTCCTTCAAATTTCTTTCCGGATAGAGCTTTTCGTAGTCCTCCGGTGTTTTTGTGATTTCGGGGAACAAAAGCTCCGCGAGTTTTTGATTGTCAGTCATATCGGTACACCCCTGAATAAAAGCAAAAAGCCGCTCTCGGCGGCTTAATATTAGGATAACATTAACCGGCGTTTTTATGAGATTTTTTATCTTCGTCCGGGAAGGTCTTTCTCTCAATAACAGCGCCGAGCGAGCGGAATTTTTCAACGACATTTTCATATCCGCGCTCTATGTGATAAATTTCTTCAATCTCTGTAACGCCCGTAGCGACCATGCCTGCTATCATCATAGCCGCGCCTGCGCGAAGGTCGTCCGCTCTTATAGGTGCACCCTTAAGCGATGGAACGCCCTCGATAATAGCCGTTTTTCCGTCGACGTGTATTTTGGCACCCATTCTTGTGAGCTGCTCCGCATAGCGGAAACGATTGTCCCAAACGCTCTCGGAAATAATGCTTGTCCCGTCAGCCAGGCATAAAAGCACGGCGAACTGCGGCTGCATATCGGTCGGGAATCCCGGGTGAGGCATAGTTTTGATGTTGCACTTGCCCGGTCTGCGGTCGCATGAAACTCTTACGGAGTCATCATATTCGGTGACGGTGACGCCGCATTCTATAAGCTTTGCCGAAATGCTCTCGAGATGCTTCGGAATAACGTTTTTTATAAGCACGTCACCCCTTGTGGCGGCTGCCGCAACCATATAGGTTCCGGCTTCAATCTGGTCGGGAATTATGGAATATTCACAGCCGTGCAGGTGCTCTACGCCGCGAATTTTAATAACGTCCGTGCCTGCGCCTCTGACGTCGGCACCCATGGTGTTAAGAAAGTTTGCGAGGTCTACTATGTGAGGCTCTTTCGCTGCGTTTTCGATTATTGTAAGACCCTTTGCCTTTACTGCCGCCAGCATCACGTTTATGGTAGCGCCGACCGACACAACGTCAAGGTAAACAGCGTTGCCCAAAAGAGACTCGGCTCTTGCGTTGACCATCGCGTTTTCCTCCATGGTCACCTCGGCACCGAGAGCCTCAAAGCCCTTTATATGCTGGTCGATGGGGCGAACTCCGAGATAGCAGCCGCCGGGCATTGCAACCTTGGCCTTGTTAAATCTGCCGAGAAGTGCGCCTATAAGGTAATATGACGCGCGAAGCTGTTTTGAAAGCTCGTGCTCTACTACAAATGAATTTATGTGACGCGTATCTATTTCAATAGTGGAATTGTTGATGAATTTAATTGACGCACCCATATTGCCCAAAATGTTGAGCATTGCGGTAACGTCGCTGATATTCGGTATATTTTCTATGCGGCATACATCTTCGGCTAAAATTGTAGCCGGAAGGATGGCAACAACGGCGTTTTTTGCGCCGCTGACAGTAACCTCTCCCTTAAGCCTATGACCGCCGGTAATAACGAATTTATCCAAAGGACGGTTCACTCCCTAAAGTTTTTATGTAAAGAAAAAATTAAAATCAAGCAAGCCTGAGGCAAAAACGGGCGCACTTCGCCGTACCTCGAGGCATATAATATGGTTATTATACCACCGAGCAGCGTAAATTAAAAGTTATTTTTTACTCTTTTTTTGTATATGGTGATTTTTTGTTGAAAATAATAAAACATTTGTTTGAATACGTCCGTTTTCGATATAATACGCTTTATATTTGCATTTTATTGTGTTACAATGTCTAAAAAAAGAAACGGTGCTTATAGAAAATGAAACTTACATTTTGGGATGCGGTAAACCCGTTTGCCGGCGAATATATATTCGACGAGCCGCAGCAAAGGCTTGAATTTATAATTACGGCGGCAATAGCCGCGGTGCTTTTGCTGCTGTTTTGTATTTGCCTTAAAAGGGCGATAAAAAAACATAAAAACGATTCGGAGAAAAAGTGATGTCACTCAGTAAAAATCAGAATGTAGAACTCTATATAGACAGCTTTACGAGCGAGGGCAGCGGCGTCGGAAGATATGAAAATATGGCTGTTTTCGTTTCGGGCGCAGCGGCAGGCGATAAGGTAACGGCGCATATAATTAAGGCTAAAAAGACGTATGCCGTCGCCCGCGTCGAAAAGGTGCTTAAGCCGGCAAAATCGCGTATAATGCCTGCGTGCCCGTATTTTCCGTCATGCGGCGGCTGCGCTTTTCAGCACATATCGTACGAAAAAGAAAAGGAGCATAAGAAAAAGCGCGTCGAAGATGCGTTTTCTCATATTGCCCATATCAATATAGAGGCGGAAACGCTTCTGTCCGACAATAAAACGACCTGTTATCGCAATAAGGCACAGTATCCAGTATCGTTTGACAGGCAGCTTAAAATAGGCTTTTTCGCTCCGCGCTCGCACCGTGTGGTAGATTGCGAAAACTGCATATTACAGCCGCCGATATTTGCGGATATAGTTAAGATTTTCAGAAAATTTATAATTAAAAACGGTATAACGGTCTATGATTCCGAAAAACACACGGGGCTTTTAAGGCATATATATCTCCGTCTTGCCGAAGCTACGGGCGAGGTTATGGTATGCGCCGTTATAAACGGTGAGGATTTGCCGCACAAGAACGAGCTGATTGAGAAGCTTACCGAAATACCCTCGGTTAAGAGCATAGTTTTAAATATCAACCGTGACAGGACCAATGTAATTCTCGGTAAAGAGTGCGTGACTGTTTGGGGAAACGACTGCATATATGACGTGCTTTGCGGAGTTAAGGTCAGATTGTCGCCGCTGTCGTTCTACCAGGTAAACCACGATATGGCACAGCAGCTTTATGAAAAGGCGGCAGAGTATGCCTGTCTCAGCGGCAAAGAGACCGTGCTCGATATGTATTGCGGAACTGGCACAATAGGTCTTTCCATGGCAAAAAAAGCAAAGAGGATAATAGGGGCGGAGATAGTTCCGGAGGCTGTGCTTGACGCAAAGCGCAACGCCCTCGAAAACGGCATAGAAAACGCCGAATTTATATGCGCCGACGCAGGAGAGGCGGCACAGGAGCTGTCGTCACGCGGAATAAAGCCCGATGTGGTGCTGCTTGACCCGCCGCGCAAAGGCTGCTCCGAAATGCTTTTGGCGGAAATTGTAAAAATGTCGCCCGAACGCATAGTTTATGTGTCGTGCGACCCGTCTACTCTCGCAAGGGACTGCTCTAGGCTTAAAGATCTCGGATACGAGACAAAACGGCTCGCCGCCGCCGACCTTTTCCCCCGTACCGTTCATGTTGAGAGCGTTGCATTGCTTACAAAGCAAAAATAAGGTGTATTTGTTTTTTACGGTCTGTGCTTGACAAATGTGCTATATTGATGATGATATGACTTTTTGTGCACGAAAAGCTACTTAAATTAAAAAGACCTGAATTGTAGGAAAGGATAAAATTATGGAAGCTATCGAAAATATGAAAACGAGAAGAAGCATAAGAAAGTTTAAGCCCGACGCAGTACCGCAGGAGCTTATGGATAAGATTATCGAGGCGGGACTTTATGCGCCGTCGGGTATGAATAAGCAGTCGCCGATAATTATTGCCGTTACAGACAGAAAAATGCGCGACGAAATATCCGAAATGAACCGCGAAATAGGCGGTTGGCAGGAGGGCTTTGACCCGTTTTACGGCGCGCCCGCAATACTTATTGTGCTGGCAAACAAGGAGTGCCGCACAGCTGTTTACGACGGCTCGCTTACAATGGGGAACCTTATGCTTGCCGCACATAATTTCGGACTCGGCTCATGCTGGATTCACCGCGCAAAGGAGGAATTTGAATCCGAAAAGGGTAAGGCGATTCTCAAAAAGCTCGGTATAAACGGCGAATATGAGGGGATAGGACATTGTGCCTTAGGCTATGCCGATGAAGAGCCAAAGGAGCATATCATAGCCGAAAACCGCGTTTACCATATCAAATAAAGCGAAAAATTACTGTTTAAAACAGATGATTTATAAGTAAAAAACAGCCGTCCGAAAACCTGATTCGGACGGCTGTTTTTATGTGTTATATGTGTTATATGGCTTTAAGAGCGTTATCTATGTCGGCGATTATATCGTTTACATTTTCAATGCCGACGGAAAGTCTTACGAGGTCGGGGGTTACGCCGCATTCCGTGAGTTCCTCGTCCGAAAGCTGACGGTGAGTGGAGCTTGCGGGGTGAAGAACGCAGGTTCTCGCATCGGCGACGTGTGTGACTATGGCGGCAAGCTTTAATGAGTTCATAAACTGTTCGGCTTTTTCTCTTCCGCCTTTTACGCCGAAGGAAATTACGCCGCAGGTACCGTGCGGTAAATATTTTTTGGCAAGCTCGTAATCCTTGCTTGATTTAAGCCCCGGGTAATTTACCCAAGCGATTTTATCGTTCTTTTCAAGATATTCGGCAACCTTCTGTGCGTTTTCGCAGTGGCGTTCCACACGTACCGCGAGCGACTCAAGACCTATGTTCAAGAGGAACGAATTAAACGGCGACGGAGTTGAGCCGTAGTCGCGTAAAAGCTGTGCTACTATCTTTACGATATAGCCGTTTTTGCCGAAGTCCTTAGCGTATGTAACTCCGTGATAGCTCTCATCCGGAGTTGTAAGCCCCGGGAATTTATCATTTTGATACCAGTCGAAATTGCCGCTGTCAACGACGCATCCGCCTATTGTAGAAGCGTGACCTTCCATATATTTTGTGGTAGAGTGAGTTACTATGTCTGCGCCGAATTCAAACGGACGGCAGTTTATGGGAGTGGGGAAAGTGTTGTCAACTATAAGCGGAACTCCGTGCGAATGTGCGATTTTTGCAAACTTCTCAATGTCCAATACATCAAGCGACGGATTCGCTATTGTTTCGCCGAACATCGCCTTTGTGTTGTCGCGGAAGGCTGCGTTTATTTCCTCTTCACTTGCTCTCGGGTCAACAAACGTAACGTCAACACCGATTTTACGCATAGTCACGTTTAAAAGATTAAATGTGCCGCCGTAAATAGTGGCGGAGCTTACTATATGGTCACCTGCACCGAGTATGTTTATAAGCGCAAAGAAATTTGCCGCCTGACCCGATGATGTGAGCACCGCGCCGACGCCGCCCTCAAGGCATGCGATTTTATTTGCGACCGCGTCGTTTGTCGGGTTCGCAAGGCGCGTATACATATAACCCGGCTCAAGGTCAAAAAGCTTTGCCATTTCGGCACTTGTGTCATATTTGTATGTTGTAGATTCATAAATGGGCAGAACTCGCGGCTCGCCGTTTTTCGGCTGCCAGCCTGCCTGTACGCATTTTGTCTCTATTGCGGAATCAGGATTGTATCCCATTTTTTAATCCTCCAAAAATCTCTTCATAATGTCGGGGCCGTGCTCTATAAACAGGCCGGTCGTTTTTGCGCTCTCTTCGTTTATAGAGTCAACGCCGCTGTCCTTTTCGTCGTTTTTATGATAAATCATAAACGGTACGGGGTCTGAGGCGTGCGTGCCCGTAACAATGGGAGTCGGATGGTCGGGGAGCACCATTATCTTGTAGTCGTCATACTCCTTGAGTGCGTCGAGAACTATGGGGAGTACGCGCGAATCTATCATCTCAATGGATTTCACCTTGTTTTCGGGTTCGTTTCTGTGGCCGCACTCGTCGGGAGCCTCAAAGTGAATATATACGAGGTCGCATCCGTTTTTAAGCTCTTCGACGGCGGCTCTTGCCTTGCCCTCAAAGTTAGTATCAATGTAGCCTGTGGCACCCTCAACCTCGGGAGCGGCCATACCGGCGCATTTTGCTATTCCTTTAAGAAGGTCAACCGCCGAGATTATAGCACCTTTTTTGCCGAAGGTCTCGTAAAACGACGGTAGAGCCGGCTTTTTGCCTTCGCCCCAAAGCCAAATTGAATTTGCGGGGTGCTTGCCCTCGCTTATTCTCTTTTTGTTGACGGGGTGTTGCATTAAAAAGTCGTAGCTCTCCTTCATCATGGCAATAAGCTCTTTTGCGTTTTCGGAAGAGGAGAGATATTCGCCTATAACTCTGCCCGAAATATCGTGAGGGGGAGTCATATTTCCGAGCTCTGTTGTGCCGTTTGACCAGACAAGGCAGTGGCGGTAGCTGACTCCGGGGTAAAAGCGGAATCTGTCGTTCCCGAATTTTTCCTGTACCGATTTGATTATCTCGTGAGCTTCCTCGGTAGAAATATCACCGGCGCAGTAGTCCACCATGGTCTTGTCCTCGTAATTCGGCTCGTCGGAGAGAGTTACGAGATTTGTCCTCAGCGTAACGTCCGTATCAAGAAGCTCAACGCCCATGCTTGCCGCCTCAAGAGGAGAACGTCCGGTGTAGCACTTCTTTGGGTCAAAGCCGAGAACGCTCATATTGGCAACGTCGCTGCCGGGCTTTAAGCCCTCTGCAACGGTTCTTACAAGGCCTACCTCGCCGTGCTTTGCGAGAAAGTCAAGATTTGGTTTTTTTGCAACTGTCATCGGTGTTTTACCGCCGAGAGCGGGAACGGGGTAATCTGCCATTCCGTCATAGAGAACTACAACGTATTTCATTAGTTTTCACCTTTCATATTATCTGAATTATCCGAGTCCGGGTTGCCGGGCTTAAATGTATCCTCGGGATTTATACCGACAGCCTTGTAGGGGTCGCTGTCGACGGGGGCGGAATATGAGCTGCCGGCCGCGTAAGAGCTTTGAGAATCGCCGTTTCCACCCTGTGCGCCGCCCGTAACGGGAGCTATACCGAACGCCTCGGGAGCTACAATGCCGTTTTCAATCGAATATCTCTTGAGGTTCTCATAGTACATGGCAGCCGTCGTCTCAACATATGGAGTGACATATATTGAGAGTATTCCGCCGGTGAGCCCCACCAAAATATACCAGCCTATAAAGCTGAGATACATCGAAAAGAGATCGCCCTTGAAGCCGTTTGTCATTCTTTTGCTTATCTCGATGGCTTCCTTGCCCTTAAGGCGCGGATTGTCGTGGATAACATAGTTTGCCTGTGAGTAAGAAAGAGCCTTTATTATGCCGGGAACCACAAACAGAAGCGACCAAAGGAAGGTAAATACATTTACGAGCACACCCGTTACGAGATATGAGCCGTAGTTGTCTATACCCTCCTTATATAGGCTTTTCCATTCGGGGTTAAAGCCGCGTATGTGATTAAGGTAGTAGCCTGATGCGGCTATGGTAAACGGTATAAGCAAAAGAGTAATTACACTGCTTGAATAACCGACTGTTGTCGAAGGGTCGTCGCGGTTTATGACTGTGGCAATATTTACGTAAATCGAAAATCCGCCGCTAATCAGATATATAGCAATCGTTGCGAGCGTCATTTTCCACCAACGCGCATTTTGACCGATAAAGCTTTTTGCCTCGGCCTTTATTGCCGGGCGATTAAGAATTTGTTGCATAAAAGAAACCTCCGTGAATTTAAAATCAATAAAATAATATCATTATAGTAGGGCAAATACAACACTTTTTCGCATTTTGACTTTGTTACCAGCCGCTTATTCCGCCTCTTTGCAGTGCACCCACGATTTTTTCTCGGAGTGCCGGGTATTGCCTTTCGAGAGACGCGAGCAGCTCTTTTGTGCTTTGCCGCTCCGTTACCCCGTCAGCCGGGCATTTGCTTTTGACTATCGGCAGGTCAAGGCTTGCCGCCGCACGCTTTACGTCTTTTTCGTAAGCGAATATCAAAGGGCGTATCAAATACAGCTCTTTTCTCGAAAGAAACGAGACAGGAGAAAAGCACTTAATTGTGCCGCCGTTCAAAAGATTCATCATAAAGGTTTCGGCGGCGTCGTCAAGGTGGTGACCGAGGGCGATTTTGTTGCAGCCGTATTCCTTAGCCGTATCGTGAAGAATGCCGCGACGCATCTTGGCACAGAGGCTGCAAGGATTTTTTTCTTTTCTGATATTGAATATAACGTCCCAAAGGTCGGTTTTTTTTACGATGTATTTTACGTCAAGGCTGTCGCACAGCTTTTGTATTTCCGAATAGTCGCCGTCCATGCCGCCGAAGCGGTAGTCGAGCGTAATTGCAATAACCTCAAAGTGCTTAGGATAAAACGAGCGAAGCCGCGCGAGAGCATATAAAAGGGCAAGCGAATCCTTGCCGCCCGAAACGCCCACGGCGATTTTATCTCCGTCGTCTATCATGTCGTAACGGTCAACGGCCGCTCTGACAAGGCTCAAAAGTTTTTTCATAAACAGTACCCCGAATTTTAAATGCCTACGAAAACGAAAAAGCGCTCTCCGGTAACCCGGAAAGCGTCGTAATTTTTCGTCCGTATAAAGTTTGCTTTATGCCTCAGACAGCTCTTGTGACCTTGCCTGAACGAAGGCAACGAGTGCAAGCATAAACTCTTTTAGGAGAGCCGTTTACGATAGCCTTAACTTTTTTTACGTTTGGCTTCCAGGTTCTGTTAGAACGTCTGTGTGAGTGAGAAACTTTAATGCCGAAAGCTACGTCTTTACCGCAGAATTCACATTTTGCCATAACGAAGAGCACCTCCTTTAATGATTAGCAAACAGTATTCTAACAGAATACGAAGTAAAATGCAAGCATTTTTTTAAAATTAACTATTTTTATAAAAACTCTTGCTTTTTTTGCACCGATATTATATAATGACGTCAAACGAACATTTGTACGATTGAGAGGTAATTTTAGATGTCCGATAAAAGTAAAGCGCTTGATACAGCCATACTTCAGCTTGAGAAAAAATACGGCTCCGGCACCATTATGCGTCTCGGAGATAATAATGCGCTCAATGTCGAAGCTATTTCGACAGGCTCGATAACTCTTGATTGTGCTACCGGAATAGGCGGCTTCCCACGCGGCAGGATAATTGAGGTTTACGGCCCGGAGTCATCGGGTAAAACCACACTTGCGCTGCACGTTGTGGCAGAGGCGCAAAAGCTCGGCGGCGAGGCTGCATTTGTTGATGCGGAGCACGCTCTTGACCCGGTATATGCAAAAAATCTCGGCGTAGATGTTGATTCCCTTTTGGTATCACAGCCCGACAACGGCGAGCAGGCACTCGAAATAGTAGAGGCACTGGCGCGTTCGGGCGCGCTTGACGTAATAATAGTTGACTCCGTCGCGGCTCTCGTTCCGCGCGCGGAAATAGACGGCGATATGGGCGACAGCCACGTCGGTCTTCAGGCCAGACTTATGTCGCAGGCTCTGCGCAAGCTTGCCGGTGTTATTTCAAAATCAAATACAATAATTATATTTATAAATCAGCTCCGTGAAAAGGTCGGTGTGGTCTACGGAAATCCGGAGGTTACAACCGGTGGCCGGGCACTTAAATTCTATGCTTCCATTCGTGTTGACGTAAGGCGCATCGAGCAGCTCAAGGGCTCGGGCGGTGAATTTATCGGATCGAGAACAAGAGCTAAAATAGTTAAAAACAAGGTGGCTCCGCCTTTTAAGACAGCTGAATTTGACATTATGTACGGTGAGGGCATCTCAAAGGTCGGCGAGATAGTTGATCTCGGAGTTAACTACGGCATCATCAAAAAGAGCGGCGCGTGGTTCTCTTACGGCGAGACAAGGCTCGGACAGGGCAGAGACAATGTTAAAAATCTCTTTAAGAACGACAAGGCGCTCTCCGACGAAATTGAGAAGCAGATTCGCGAAAAGATGGCGGAGGAGCACGGTGCGGGAGACGAGAAAAAAGAAACCGCCAAAAGCGCCGCCGACGATGACGCGCCCATAGCTTATCGCCCCGTAAAGACCACCAAGACCGCGGCAAGAGCCAAAATCGACGTGGCGGTGGATGACGACGAATGAAACTGAGCTTTAAGGACGGCAGGCAGGGAAAAATACATATATATGTTGACGACGTATATACCCTTACCGTCGATGATACGTTTTGGTTTTCCGAAAAATGGCATAAAGTAAATGAAATTAACGACGAGGAGCTTGCGGACTTAACTTTGTCCGTGAACTCCCGTCGCGCTTTTTTAAAGGGTGCCGAGCTTCTGTCGCGTCGGGCGCACGGCAAGGCGGAGCTCGTGAGAAAGCTTACGCAGAAGTACCCGAGGAAGTGCGCCGAACAGGCGGCTGATAAGCTCGAAAAGCTCGGACTTATAAATGACGGCGAATTTGCCGATATGTTGGCGCAGGAGCTTTATACGCACCGCAAATACGGCGTCAGCCGTGTCAAACAGGAGCTTTTGAGGCGCGGAATTGACCGGGCTTTAGCCGAAGAAGCGGCTGAAAGACTTGACAAAGACGATTTAAATCGTATTATATTATTGTTGCAAACGAAGTACAGAAATAATCTCGGAGACGAAAAGGGCATAATTCGCACAAAAAATTCCCTTCTGCGCCTCGGCTATTCGTATTCCGACATACGTGCGGCGTTTGAGAGCATAGAAAACGAATCGTTTTGATTACAGCGTGAAAGGCTATGTGTGAGTTTTATGAGTAAAAAAGTCGGTATGATATCTCTCGGCTGTCCCAAGAACCAGGTTGACGGTGAAATTATGCTGTCTAAGCTTGCGGACAACGGCTTTGAGATAACAAATGACGTAGACGGAGCCGACGTGGTCATAGTTAATACCTGCGGCTTTATTGAGGATGCAAAAAAAGAGGCCATTGAAAACATACTTGATATGGTCGAATTGAAAAAAGAAGGCGTAATACGTAAAATAGTTGTCACGGGCTGCCTTGCGGAAAGATACAGGGACGAAGTATTGTCGGAAATTCCCGAGGTTGACGCCGTTGTCGGCATAGGCTCGAATTCTGACATATGCGAGGTATGCGAAAAGGTTTGCGGCGGCGAGGAGGATATTAAAACCTTCGGCGAAAAAACCTGCCTGCCACTTGACGGTAAGCGTATGCTCACCACACCGTCCTATTACGCATATATAAAGATAGGCGAGGGGTGCTCAAACAACTGCACCTATTGTGCAATACCTTCAATTCGCGGAAAATACAGAAGCCGCACGCCGGAGAGCATTTTGGAAGAGGCTAAAACGCTTGTAGACGGCGGAGTAAAAGAACTTATAGTTGTTGCGCAGGACACAACGCGTTACGGAGAGGACCTTTTCGGTAGATGCGCGCTGCCGGCTCTTTTGACATCGCTGTCAAAAATCGAGGGCCTAGAGTGGATAAGAGTTTTATATCTCTATCCGGAAAGGCTCAGCGACGAGATAATAGATACATTTGCGAATAACGATAAAATCGTAAAATATATGGATATCCCGATTCAGCATTGCAATTCGGATATTTTAAGGCGTATGAACCGCCGCGGCTCAAAAGAGGAGCTTACGGCACTCATAACGAAAATAAGAGAGAAAATACCCGATGTGGTGCTTCGTACTACCCTGATAACAGGCTTCCCGGGCGAAACGGAGGAGCAGTTCTCCGAACTTTCGGAATTTGTCAAGGAAATGAAGTTTGACAGGCTCGGCTGCTTTGCCTACTCTCAGGAGGAGGGAACTCCGGCGGCGGAATTCCCCGACCAGGTGGATGAGGAGATCAGAAAAAAACGCGGCGAAATCATAATGGAGCAGCAGTACAATATATTTGAAAAGCTGAATCACGACAACATCGGCAAAACAATGCGCTGTGTTGTTGAGGGCTATGACGGCTATACCGACAGCTATTACGGCAGAACTTGGCGTGACGCTCCGGATATAGACGGCTCTGTAAGCTTTACCTGCGGTTATGAACTCAATGAGGGCGACTTTGTGGATGTGGAGATATTCGACGTAAATGAATACGATCTGATCGGAGAAGTCATATGAAGATGAATTTGCCCAATCAACTGACCATTGCCAGAATAATAATAACGCCGTTTTTCCTTGCAGCATTGCTTTGGGAAGCACTTCCGCACCGCTTTCTTATCGCAACGGCAATTTACGCCGTCGGAGCGATAACGGACGCCGTTGACGGCCATCTTGCGAGAAAAAACGGTCAGGTGACGAATTTCGGAAAGCTGCTTGACCCGATAGCGGATAAGATTCTCACAACTTCCGCTCTGCTCGCGTTTATGACTATGGGGCTTTGCAATATTTGGATTGTTATGATAGTGCTTGCAAGAGAATTTGCCGTGGCTTCGGTCAGAATGATAGCGGCCGCAGACGGAGTTGTAATTCCCGCCAACAAATGGGGAAAGGCCAAAACTGTCAGTCAAATGACCTTTACGATTATAATAATGCTTCTTTGCGAGGCGGACTATATAGCCGTAACGTCGTTTTCAAAAGAGCTTTTTGCGGCGGCAAATACTTGGTTCACATTGCCGCATATTTCAAATTTACTGCTGTGGATAACCGCCGCTCTGACAGTAGTTTCGGGTGCTATTTACTTAAAGGACAGTAAAAATGTTATCGATTATTCAAAATAATTGGTGCAAAACACGAAAAATGTGATACAATATATTAAGATGTAAAAATGCATTGATCGGAAAGAGTAGCGATCTTACGCGATTTTCAGAGAGAGGGCACCTGTGCTGAAATGCCCTTAAGGCTGCGTGTCGTGAAGTGCGTCCGTGAGCAGGCGAAGGGAAAAAGAGTATCTTCGCACGTTTTCCGCGTTAAGGATAATGAGTTATAAAACGAAGTGGAACCGCGTACTCACGCCTTCGCAGGATGATTTTTTTCTGCGGAGGCTTTATTTTTTTGCGGGAGGTGTTTAAATGTTTGACCGCTTAAAGGAAGATATACAGTCGGTTAAGGACCGCGACCCGGCGGCAACCTCGACCATACAAATATTGCTTTTATACCCGGGGCTTAAGGCCATCAGAATGCATAGAAGAGCTTACTGGTGTTGGAATCACAATATGAAATTTCTCGGCAGATATATTTCTCAGCGAGCCGCCAAAAAGACAGGGATAGAGATTCATCCCGCGGCAAAAATCGGCAGACGCTTTTTTATTGACCACGGCACGGGAGTTGTAATAGGAGAAACCACGGAGATAGGCGATGATGTAACGCTCTACCAGGGAGTAACGCTCGGCGGTACCGGCAAGGATACCGGTAAAAGACATCCTACAATAGGAAATAACGTGCTGATAGGCGCCGGCGCAAAGGTGCTCGGTCCTTTTAAGGTAGGCGATAATACAAATATAGCGGCAGGTGCCGTAGTGCTTGAGGAAATACCGCCGGATTGCACAGCCGTCGGAGTTCCGGCAAGAGTTGTAAAGCATAAGGGCGTGCGTGTCGATTGCCTTGACCAGATTCATATTCCCGACCCCGTATCTCAGGAGCTTTGCAGAATGTCGCACCGCATAGCGCTGCTTGAAAAAGAGCTGAAAAAATATCAAAAAACCGAATACGAAGAACAAAACGAAAGGAATTACGAGGATGAAAATATATAACACGATGTCACGAAAAAAAGAGGAGCTTCAAACCATAACTCCGGGCGAAGTCAAAATCTATGCCTGCGGTCCCACCGTTTATAACTATATCCATATCGGCAACGCGCGTCCTCTTTGCGTTTTCGATACGTTCCGCCGTTACCTTGAATACCGCGGCTACAAGGTGAGATTTGTTCAGAATTTTACCGATATTGACGATAAAATAATCAAAAAAGCCATTGAAGAGGGCTCCGATTACAAAACCGTGTCGGAAAAGTATATCAAAGAATATTGGACCGACACAAAGGGTATGAATGTGCGTGAGGCGACCGTTCATCCGAGAGCCACCGAAAATATCGACGAGATAATCGATATCATTTCGACTCTTGTCGAAAAGGGCTATGCATATCCCGTTTCAAACGGTGATGTGTACTTCAGCCCGTCCAAATTTAAGGAATACGGTAAGCTTTCTCATCAGCCGCTTGAGGACCTTGAGGCCGGCGCGAGAATCAATGTCGAGGAGCTTAAAAAAGAGCCCATGGACTTTGCACTTTGGAAGGGCGCAAAGCCGGGCGAGCCGTATTGGGAGTCACCTTGGGGTAACGGCAGACCGGGCTGGCATATTGAGTGCTCGGCAATGGTAAGACGTTTTCTCGGCAAGACCATCGATATTCATTGCGGCGGTCAGGACCTCATATTCCCGCACCATGAGAACGAAATAGCACAGAGCGAGTGCTGCAACGGCGTTCCCTTTGCACATTACTGGATGCACAACGGATATATAAATGTTGACAACGTAAAGATGTCGAAGTCGCTCGGTAATTTCTTTACCGTTCGCGATGTTGCGGAAAAATACGGCTATGAGCCGATACGCTATCTTATGATTTCCTCTCAGTACAGAAGTCCGATAAATTACAGCGTTGACATTATAGAGCAGTGCAAAGCCTCGCTTCAAAGGCTCTATACCTGCCGCGATTCGCTTGATTTCGCTCTTCAAAACGCAGAGGACGCTCTCCCCGACAACGCCGAGGAAATTAAAAAGAGCCTTCTCTCTCACAAGGAACGCTTTATAGAGGCTATGGACGATGACCTCAACACCGCCGACGGACTTTCAGCGGTATTTGAGCTTGTCAGAGATATAAACTCAAATGTAATACCCACTTCGTCCAAAGAGCTTTTGATATTTGCAAAAGAACTGTTTTCGGAGCTTACGGGCGTGCTCGGCCTTGTGTACGAGGAAAAGGACAACGACCTTGACGGCAAGGTTGAAGAGCTGATAGCCGCAAGAACCGCTGCGAGAAAGGCGAAGGACTTCGCTAAGGCGGACAGCATCCGTGATGAGATAGCCGCCATGGGCATAGTTTTGGAGGACACTCCGAACGGCGTAAAATGGCACAAAAAATAATATTGATGTGATTTTAAAAGCAGCGACCGACATCGTTTTTACCGTGTCGTCCGCTGCTTTTTTACAAATGTTTACAATCGCCTGTTTTAATTGACATATTTAATGTATAAGTATATAATAAATTAGATATATCATAGTGTTTTTTAGGGTGTGTAACGGTGAGAGGCTTTTATAGGGCAGTCAAAAGATTTTTAGATGTCACAGCGTCATTTTTGGGGCTTGTTTTGTTGTCTCCGCTGTTGCTTGCGGTGTCGATACTGATTAAAATCGACAGCCGCGGTCCCGTTATTTTCCGTCAGAAGAGAATAGGCAGAAACGGAAAGGTTTTCGAGATATATAAATTCCGCTCAATGTGCGTCGGAGCGGAAAAAACCGGCTCCGGCGTTTATTCCGGAAAGGGCGACGCCAGGGTTACAAGGATAGGTAAAATTTTACGAGCTACGAGCATAGATGAGCTGCCGCAGCTTTTGAATATTTTAAAGGGCGAGATGAGCTTTGTCGGGCCGAGACCTCCGCTTACATATCATCCGTGGAAATATGAGGAGTATACCGATTTCCAAAAGCGTATGTTTGAGGTGCGACCCGGTATAACCGGCTGGGCGCAGGTCAACGGCAGAAAGGACGTCGAGTGGCACAAAAGAATCGAGCTTAACGTTTGGTATGTTGACCATATGTCACTTTTACTTGACATCAAAATTATGTTTATGACCGCGTTTAAGGTGCTTACGAATGCCGACAACGAAAACAGCGGTGCAACCGTAAATAAGAGCACCGAACCGTCAAATGATGCAAAGGTTGTGAAAAAATAATGGCTCTTAAGCTGATGTATCTCACAAACGACCCGAAGATTGCAAAAATCGCACAGGACGTTTCGGTAGACCGAATATTCCTTGACCTTGAAACCCGCGGTAAGGCAGAGCGTCAGGCAAATATGGATACCGTAATATCTCATAACAGCATTGACGACGTGAAAAAGCTCAGCGCGGTTTTAGACAGAACGGAGCTTTTGGTCAGAGTAAATTCGTTTTACGACGGCTCACGTGAAGAAATCAACCGCGTAATAGACGACGGTGCGGATATAGTTATGCTCCCGTATTTTAAGACCGCAGAAGAGGTAAAAGGCTTTACAGACTGCGTCGGAAAAAGGGCAAGGACATGCCTTCTTGTGGAAACGCCCGAGGCGGCGGAGCATTTAGACGAAATTCTTGACGTTCCCGGTATAGACGAAGTGCATATAGGGCTTAACGATTTGCATCTCGGCTATAAAATGGACTTTATGTTCCAGCTTGTTGCGGACGGTACGGTGGAAAGACTGTGCCGTAAGCTCCGCGAAAGGGGCATATTTTACGGCTTCGGCGGCGTTGGCAGAGTTCGCAGCGAGGTTATGCTGCCTGCGGAATACATAATAGGTGAGCATTACAGGCTCGGCTCCGGTATGGTTATATTGTCGAGAGCCTTTTGCGACGCTTCAAAGCTTCGTGAGGATGAAATCTTTGACAGATTTAATGTCGGCGTCAAAGAGTTTCGTGAATATGAGGGAGTTGTCGAAAATATGAGCTCGGACGAGCTTGCGGAAAATCACGAAAAGCTTGTGGCTTGCGTCAATTCAATAGTTGAGGCAAAAAGGGCTTGCAAGGTCTGAAAATCTTCGTTTTATAATCATTTACAGGGGCATCTTTTAATGAAAATCCTTTTGACCGGTGCATATAAATATACGGAAGGTCAGCTTTCACGGCTTAAAGCCTTGGGGGCGGACTTTTTATATGTCGAGGACGAGAGAGAGGAGCTCTCTTTTGACGTTTCGGCTGTTGACGCCGTTGTGTGCAACGGCCTGTTTTTATATAACGACATCAAAAAATTCAAAAATCTTAAATTTATTCAGCTCACAAGCGCGGGGCTTGACAGAGTCCCTGCGGAGTATATAAAAAGTAAAAATATTTCCCTTTTTAACGCAAGGGGTGTTTACAGTGTGCCGATGGCGGAATTTGCCGTTCTCGGTACTCTGTTAATTTATAAGAAGAGCTTTTTCTTCCGCGAAAATCAAAAAAATCACGTTTGGCAAAAAAACAGGGAGCTTTTTGAGCTTTGCGGAAAGACCGTTGTGACAGTCGGCTGCGGCTCCGTAGGCAGCGAATGTGCGAGAAGATACAAGGCTTTAGGCTGCCGTGTTTTAGGCGTCGATTTGTACCCGACGGAGAATGAGCTTTACGAAAAAATTTATCCGCTGTCGGTTCTTCCGAGCGTACTTTCGGTTTCGGATGCGGTCATTTTAACGCTGCCGCTTACCGACGAGACGAGAGGGCTGTTTGACGGAGAAATGCTTTCTCATATGAAAAATACAGCCGTGCTTATCAACATTTCGAGGGGCGCGGTGGTTGACGAGGACGCCCTTACGGCGGCACTGTCGGAGAAGAAGCTTTACGGAGCGGTGCTCGACGTTTTTGAAAGCGAACCGCTGTCGCAGGACAGTCCTTTATGGGATATGGAAAATGTCGTCATAACTCCGCACAATTCATTCGTTTCGGAGAAAAATTCGGAGCGGCTGTTTTCCGTGATATACGGTAATTTAAGCGGCTTCCTAAAGGGGGACAAGGCAGAGTGAGGTTCATATTGGTTTCGCCGAAAAACAGAACGGCGTATAATTTCAGAGGCGACTTAATAAAGAGAATCATCTCTTGCGGATACGAGGTTATTGTCACGGGTCCCAACAGGGTGGGTGTTGAAAAAATCGAGGCTCTCGGTGCACGCTTCGTCGAGATACCTATGAATAAAAACGGAGTAAATCCGAAGGAGGACCTGAAATATCAAAAGGCTCTTTACGAGCTGTTTAAAAAGGAAAAGCCCGATGTGGTTCTCGGGTACACATCGAAGCCCGTAATATACGGCTCAATAGCCGCAAAAAAAGCCGGCGTTCCGCACAAGGTCGCCATGATAACGGGGCTCGGCTACGCGTTTACCGCGCAGACTAAGAAGGCAAAAGCCATAAGAGCCGTTATGTCGGTGCTTTATAAAAAGGCTCTAAACTGTGCCGATACGGTGATATTCCAAAATCCCGACGACAGAGAGCAGTTCGTTTCATCGGGACTTGTTAAATCCGAAAAATGCCGAGTTGTAAACGGTTCGGGCGTCAATACAAACCGTTTTTCCGTTGCGGATTATCCCGATAAAATCACGTTCTTTATGCTGTCGCGCGTTATGTATTCAAAGGGCATACGCGAGTATTTGAGGGCGTGCGAGCTTGTCAAGGAGAAGCACCCCGAGGTCAGATTTATGCTGCTCGGAGCGTGTGAAAACATACAGGATTCTCTGTCAAAGGAGGATTTGGCGCCGTATGTCGAAAAGGGAATAATAGAGCATTTCGGCGAGACGGACAGAGTTGAGGATTATTACAAGCAGTGCTCGGTATATGTTTTGCCGTCATACCGCGAGGGTACTCCGAGAACGGTCTTGGAGGCGATGAGCATGGGCAGGGCGATTATAACGACCGACGCACCCGGATGCCGCGAAACCGTGATTGACGGGAAAACGGGATTTTTGGTTCCCGTAAAAAATGCAGAGGCGGTTGCCGAAAAAATGACGGAATTTATTGAGAATCCCGAGCTCATAAAAACGCTCGGTGCGGCATCGGCGGAATATGCCCGCGAAAAATTCAGCGTTGATAAGGTTAACGATGATATGTGCTGTCATCTTAACATAGAAAGGACGAATAAATATGCAGTTGTATGAAAAGCTCGTTTCGGGTGATGAAAAATTGGCTCTTGTCGGCCTCGGATACGTGGGTATGCCGATTGCCGTTGCGTTTTCAAAGAAGGTTAAGGTTGTAGGCTTTGACCTCAATGCAAAGAAGATAGAGCTTTACAAGAACGGCATAGACCCGACCAATGAAGTCGGCAACGAGGCTGTTAAGAATTGCTCTGTCGAGTTTACGGCGGACGAAAGCAAGCTCAAGGAGGCAAGGTTTATAATTGTTGCCGTGCCTACTCCCGTAAACGACGACCACACCCCCGACCTTACACCGGTAGAGGGAGCGAGCGAAATTGTCGGCAGAAATCTTACAAAAGGCTCGGTAGTTGTATACGAGAGCACCGTTTATCCCGGCGTTACCGAGGATATTTGCGTGCCGATACTCGAAAAAGAGTCGGGGCTTAAATGCGGTACGGACTTTAAAATCGGTTACAGTCCCGAGAGAATAAATCCCGGCGACAAGGTACACCGCCTTGAGACAATAACCAAAATCGTCAGCGGTATGGACGATGAAACTCTTGATACCGTGGCGAAAACCTATGAGCTTGTCGTAAAGGCAGGCGTACACAGAGCGGAGAGCATCAAGGTTGCCGAGGCTGCAAAGGTTATTGAAAACAGCCAGAGGGATATAAACATTGCATTTATGAATGAGCTGTCAATAATCTTCAACAAAATGGGCATAGATACAAAATCCGTTTTGGAGGCGGCAGGCACAAAGTGGAATTTCCTCAAATTCTATCCCGGACTTGTCGGCGGACACTGCATAGGCGTTGACCCCTATTACCTTACATACAAGGCCGAGGAAATGGGCTATCACAGCCAGATTATTCTCTCCGGCAGACGCATAAACGACGATATGGGCAAATATGTAGCCGAAAACGCCGTTAAAAATCTTATAAAAGCGGATGTCCCGGTAAAAAACGCAAAGGTTGCGATTCTCGGCTTTACGTTTAAAGAAAATTGCCCCGACACGAGAAATACGAAAATTATCGACATATACAATGAGCTTCGCGAGTACGGAATAACCCCGGTAATAGCCGACCCTGAAGCTGATGCTGACGAAGCAAAGCGTCTTTACGGAATTGAATTTATCGATATTAACGATATAAAAAATTGCGACGCCGTAATACTTGCCGTTGCTCATGAGCAGTTTAAAAATCTCGGGCAGGCCGATTTTGACAAAATGTTCAAATCGGGCCGTAACGAAGAAAAGGTGCTTGTTGATATTAAAGGGCTGCTTTCTCGTAAAGAATACGAAAAAGCGGGCTATAAATATTGGAGACTTTGATTATGGGTTATAAAAATTTGAAATTTCCGTCGGATACGCTGTTTCTTGTAACGGGTGCGGCGGGCTTTGTCGGCTCGAATCTTTGTGAAGCGATACTCAATATGGGCTATAAGGTCAGAGCGCTTGACGACCTATCGACCGGCAAGCAGGAAAACGTCGATATGTTTCTCGGCAATCCTAACTATGAGTTTATAAAAGGCGACATAAAAGACCTTGACACTTGTATGAAGGCATGCGAGGGCGTGGACTATGTGCTTAATCAGGCGGCGTGGGGAAGCGTTCCGCGTTCGCTTGAGATGCCGCTGTTTTATTGCAAAAACAATATTGAGGGAACGCTCAATATGCTCGAAGCGGCAAGACAATGCGGTGTTAAAAAGTTTGTATATGCATCTTCTTCGTCCGTATACGGCGACGAGCCGCACCTACCCAAAACCGAGGGCAGAGAGGGCAATTTGCTTTCTCCTTACGCTCTTACAAAGCGATGCGACGAGGAATGGGCAAAGCTTTATACCATGCACTACGGACTTGATACATACGGAATGAGATATTTTAACGTATTCGGCAGACGTCAGGATCCGGACGGCGCGTATGCGGCGGTAATTCCGAAATTTTTAAAACAGCTTATGCACGGCGAGGTGCCGACAATCAACGGCGACGGTAAGCAGAGCCGAGACTTTACTTATATCGACAATGTTATTGAAGCGAACCTCAAAGCTTGTCTTGCTTCTCACGAGGCGGCAGGCAATGCGTTTAATATCGCCTACGGCGGCAGAGAGTACCTTATAGACATTTATTACGGTCTTACAAAGGCACTCGGCGTTGACGTCGAACCGAATTTCGGCCCAGACAGAAAGGGCGACATAAAGCACTCAAACGCCGATATTTCAAAAGCGAGAAAACTCCTCGGCTACGATCCCGATTACAGCTTCCAAGACGGCATCAAGCTTGCTATCGAGTGGTATAAGGAGAACTTGTGATGATGGAAGATATATTAGAAATAGCAGAGAAAAATCCGCAGTATCGCCACCTTCTTTTTTCACGCGGCTTTCTTTTTACCGATGCCGCCGTCGATGCAACAGCGTTTCCGTTTTATGGTACATGGAAGGAAATAGGTGTCTGCAATTATCAGTTGCTTGTCCATCCGGAATTGAACTGTTATATTGCTGCCACATCCGACATAACAGCGGTTTTAATCGGTCATGTGTACAACCCGTTTGACGGACTGTATAACGAAAAGGAAATTTTAGAAAAATACCTTGAGGCACAAGATAGGCTCAGCTATTACAACGAGTGGACAGGGCTTTTTACATTAATCGTCATCAGCGACGACCGGGTTGAAGTCTTCGGCGATTGTGCCGGCATGCAATCTAATTGGTATGCTTGTATCAACGCTCATTTTTACCTTTCCTCGCATGCGCAATTGATCGGTGATATTTGCCGCCTGCCGCAAACCGACTACGCAAAAAAAATGCAACATTACCGTTTCTGGAAAATGTACGGTGTTTTCTTTCCGGGCGATATTTCACAGTTTGAAGATGTGTTCCGTCTCGTGCCGAATCATATATTGACCCTGTCATGTGCCGAGCACACCTGTAAGCTCACAAGGTTTTATCCCTTCCGAGATCTTGAAAAAGTAACAAGTGAAGAAGAATATGACAGAGTGATTTCAAAAATTGCAGAAATTCTTCATGAGACAATGCATTTGATCTCTGAAAAGTGGGATCATCCTTCTATTTCCATGACCGGCGGCATGGACAGCAAAACTACCTTAGCCTGTGCAAACGGGCTATATGATCAGTTTAGATACTATAGTTATATTTCCATGTACGGCGACAAGCCCGATGCCGACGCCGCCGCAAAAATTGCAGATTCCATCGGTGTCGAACACAAAACCTATGTTATTTCGGAGAACAATGAAGATTTTGCCGACCTTCCCATTATACGCTCCATTCTGGAGCATAACCTCGGCGACATCGGCTCTGTCAATTCTAATGATGTTCGCAAACGCCTGTATTTTCTCAATACCGGCGCAGTTTCACTTGAAGTAAAATCCTGGGTGTCTGAAATCGGCAGAGCAAATTATTATAAAAAGTTCGGCTTCAGAAAAATGCCGCACCGTTTATCTGCACGACAAATGACCACCATGTATAAATTCTTCAGTTATAACCGTTTATCAGCACATAAAACCGATAAGATATTCAGAGAGTATATTCAAAAAACGGCATTTGATGCAATTTACAATTTTGATGCAAGCGATATGTATCTTTGGGAAATGCGCTACGGCGGTTGGGGCGGTCTGAAAATAACGGCGGAACATCGCATTTCGTATGACATCACCATTCCGTACAATAACCGTTTGCTTATGGAGTTGTTTTTGCGCCTGCCGTTGGAAAAACGGATAGCAGACATTCCTCATTATGATGTCATTCGCAAAATGAACCCGATGATAGACCGCCTTGGAATAACTGTTACAAATTATAATGAAACAGAAAGGCGCATGCGTTGCGAGCGAATCTATTATCTTGTAAATACGCATCTGCCGTTTTAATAAAAGCAAAAGCAATATCTACGAATGGCGGTAATAGCTATGAAAGTATTATTTGTTACCAGCGGTGCCATCGCCTGCAATGTCAGCAGCGGCAACACCTTTCTCAATCTGTTCGGTGAGCTTGCGGACACCGAGCTTTACAGCCTTTTCACCCGCAGCGAGCTGCCCGACAAAAAGATAAAAGCCGCCTTTCGCATTGCGTATGCGGCGGTAATTCCGAAATTTTTAAAACAGCTTATGCACGGCGAGGTGCCGACAATCAACGGCGACGTAAAGCACTCAAACGCCGATATTTCAAAGGCGAGGAAGCTCCTCGGGCTACGATCCCGATTACAGCTTCCGGGACGGCATCAAGCTTGCTATCGAGTGGTATAAGGAGAATTTGTAATGGCGACATTAAAAAGTGTGGTAAAGTCAAGAGATACTCGTAATTTTATAATGAGCGTATTGAGATTTTTTCCGACACCGATATATATAAGCTTATACTATTGGGCTGCAACGGGCAAGTGGCCGGATTTAAAGCACCCCACGTATTTTAACGAGAAGCTTCAATGGATGAAAATGCATGAAGATTATACAAAATACCGTGATTATGCGGACAAGATAAAGGTGCGCGACATAATAGAAGAGAAGATCGGCGACGGATATATGTTCCCGATGCTCGGTAAATGGAAAAGCTTTGACGAAATAGACTTCGACTCTCTCCCCGAAGAATTTGTGCTTAAATGTAATCACGATTCGGGCAGCGTCAAGGTAATTCGTAACAAGTCCGCACTTACCGACAAGGATATTGAGTCCTTGCGTAAGTTCTACAAATCAAGATTGAAGCAGGATTTTTATGGGTACGGCAGAGAACCCTGCTACAAGGGTATTGACAGATATGTTTTTGCCGAGAAATTTATGAAAGACCCGTCCGGAGACGAGGGCGGAATAAAAGACTATAAGTTTTTCTGCTTCAACGGAAAGCCCGAAATAATGTTTATTGCGACAGACCGCGCAACGGATGTCAAATTCGACTTTTTCGATATGGACTTCAACCACCTCGATATAACAAACATTCATCCTCAATCCGGAAAAATAATTGAGAAGCCGGAAAAATTCGACGAAATGAAGGCACTGGCGGAAAAACTGTCTGAGGGCATTAAATTTGTCAGAATCGATTTGTTTGAGTTGGGCGGAAAAATTTATTTCAGCGAGTTCACATTTTTCCACGGCGGAGGATTTAACCGTTTTTATCCCGTGGAATGGGAGACAAGGCTTGGTAATTTAATTGATATAGACACAAAATAATATTGAGGAACAACAATGAAAATACTGTTTATTTCAAATTCTCCAATAAATCGTCAAACAAGTATAGGAAATACATTTTTGAATTTATTTGACGGCTTTGACGCGGAGCTTTACAGTGTTTACAGCAGAACCGGTTATCCCGACAAAAAAATCAAAAGCGCTTTTCGCATTGTCGAAACTCAGCTTGTTAAAAACATATTTAACAGCAAAAAAATCGGCAAAAAGGTCGAGAATTACGAAGAAACTTCGTCGGAGGACAAGAGTGCTCAAAAATTAGAGGCCTCGGTTAAACTCAATCCGTCGCCGCTTAAATATATCGCAAGGGATATGGTTTGGAAGCTTGCGCCGTGGAAAAACAAAAATCTGAAAGCTTACATAGAAGAAGTAAATCCCGATTTGATTTTTTCCGTCCTCAGCAGCAATTCCGCGGTTAACGATATGATAGCTTATGCCGCTAAGGTTTCGGGTGCAAAAGTGATTTTGTATGCTTGGGACGATAATTACAGTTATCCTTATTCAAAATCTCTGTTTTTACGTGCGGTGCACTTTCTTCGGCGTAAAATGATGAGGAAAACCGCGGCATTGGCGTCGGATTTATTTGTAATATCGGATATTCAAAAACGTGATTACGAAAAGATTTTTTCAATGGAGTGTAAGGTAATTACAAAGGGCGCGGATTTTTCAAAGCGTGAAGAAAATCCCGTTTTGCACAATAACCCGCTAAAAATTTTGTATGCCGGAAACCTTGCCTTGGGTCGTGCGGAAACAATTTCGAATATTACAAAGGCACTTGAAAAAATCAATCGTGACGGCAAAAAGGCGGAACTCAGGATATATTCGGCGACTCCGCTAACCGACGAGCAGAAAAAGACGATGGCGGATTCAAGTAATTCGTTTTTTATGGGAAGTGTTTCTGCTCTCGAAGTACAGAAGCTTCAAAGCGAAGCCGATATACTGGTTCACGCCGAAAGCTTTAAAGAGGAGTATTTTAATTTAATCCATTACTCTTTTTCGACAAAGCTTGTTGACTGTTTTCACAGCGCCAAATGTATTTTTGCCGTCGGACCCAAAAAAGCGGCTTCAATTGACTGCCTTATAAAAAATGACGCCGCGGTCGTTGCAAAAAGTAATGACGAAATATACGAAAAATTAAATTTGCTCGTCAACAACAAGAACATGATTGACGAATACTCGGAAAAAGCTTGGAAATACGGCAAAAAATCTTTTAATCGTATTGAAATTCAGAGGACGCTTAATGAAAGCATAAAAAAAGTTTTATAAGGGAGGGAAAAGGATGTCCGTATATTTACTGAATATCGCACTCATATTTATATGGGCATTCTTTTTGCTAAAATACAAGCCGAGTAAAAACAAAAAAAAAGCATTTTGTGCGATTGCCTGTGTTCAGTGGGTAATTTTATCCGGACTCAGAGGAATGAATGTCGGAGCGGATACAATAGGATACCGCAGAAGCTTTTACAGGATAGGCCTCACATCATGGCACAAAATTTTTGCCGATGTATCTGCTTATATCGGCGGAGCGGACATAAAGGATCCGGGTTATGCGGTGGTTGTAAAGGCCTTTCAAACTTTTTCGACAAATTACCAAGCGTACCTTGTTTTTATAGCTCTTCTGTTTATGATACCGATGGCGATATGGATTTACAGGAATTCCTCTATGCCGTGTCTCAGCTTTATTATTTTTTCAACTCTGTTTTATTCGTTTTATGCGGTTACCGGTATAAGGCAAACAATAGCGACATCGCTTGTTGTTTTTATCGGATATGAATTTATAAAAAAGAAAAAGCCGATACCGTTTTTGATTTTGGTGTTTTTATCTTTCTTTATACATAAGTCGTGCATTTGCTTCTTACCGTTTGTATTTTTTGCGCACAAAAAAATCACCTGGCGATATATCGGTATTTTTTCCGCAATAACCGCCGCTTTCCTAATTTTGGGTAAAACTTTGTATGAGCCGTTTGCTGAATTCGTCGGATATGATGTTGAAGAGGAGTATATGGCTGATACATCATCATATGTGCTTGTTATTTGCCTTTTAACGGTTTCGGCATTCGTTTTGTACCGCTACATTAAAAAGAATACGGACGAAGAAAAGTTAAAAGCTCTTTACAATGCGGCATTATTTACGACAGCATTTACGCTTTTGACGCTGCGAAATCAAACGTTTATGCGCGTTCAGCAGTATTATGCTCTGTTTTTAATGCTGCTCGTTCCCGAAATGGTAAAGGCGATTGACAAAAAACACCGTTGGTTAGTGTATTTCGGCGGTGTATTGTTGCTGATTGTAAAGCTTATATTAAACCACCCGTATTACGTATTCTTTTGGCAATAACAAGGAGGTACGATATGAAGATAATATGGATAGTAAATATGGTATTTCCGAAAATAGCAAAAAAGCTCGGAGCGGAGACCTCCGCAAGCGGCGGTTGGCTGCTTGACCTTGCTGATGGTATTTCGGCGGACCCGAATGTTGAATTAACGGTTATGACATACTATGACGGGGAATTTAAAGATATTAAGGTTGATAACATCCGTTATATATTATTCCCGGGTGGCGGAAACAGGCTTTTGTTTGACAGCAATAAAACGGCTGAAGACTGCAAAAAAGCTTTGGAGTTATGTCAGCCGGACTTAGTTCATATCCACGGAACAGAATATGCCCCGGGTTATGAGATGCTCAAGGTCTGCGGCGATGTTCCGGTGCTTTTGACCATTCAGGGGATTTTAAGACGCATATCAAAGGAATATTATGGCGGTCTTACTTTTAACGAGAGACTGAAGTGCCTTAAATTAAAAGAAATTTTGACAATGAAAACCCCGACGGCATATAAAATGTTGTATTCCCGAAATGCCGAAAGGGAAGAAAAAGTCCTGAAACAGGTTAAATATGTTACGGGCAGAACCGATTGGGATAAGGCGGTTATGCTTTCGGTTAACCCGAATTTAAAATATTTTCGCTGTAATTACAATTTGAGAAAAGAGTTTTATGAGAGCGAAAAATGGTCTTTGGAGTCATGCGAAAGGCATACCGTGTTTTCAAGCTCCGCTCTTTACTCGCTTAAAGGACTTCACATAGAAGTTAAGGCAATAGCCCTTTTGAAGAAGAAATATCCCGATATCAAATTGTATGTTCCGGGCGGCTGTGCCGAAAACGGGAAAATAAAGGACCCGTCGGGTTACATTAAATATATAAACAGGCTTATTAAAAAATACGGACTCGAAGACAATATTATATTTACGGGTTCGATATCTCCGTCCGAAGTTGCAAAAAGACTTCGTAAGGCAAATGTTTTTGTGGTTTCTTCCGCTGTTGAGGGTGCTTCGGCCTCGCTTTGCGAAGCTATGATGATAGGCACACCGTCCGTAAGCTCTTTCAGAGGCGGTATGACGGATTTACTGACCGACAGGGTAAACGGATTTACATATGATTATTCCGAATATCCTATGCTCGCGTGCAGGATAGACGAACTGTTTTCAAATGACAAACTCGCCTGTGAATTTTCAAAACGGACAATACCCCTTGCCGAAGAAAGACACAAAAGGGAAAAGAATCCGAAAGATATGATAGAGGCATATAAGGAAGTAATAAAAAATGAGTCAAAATAACGATTTAGCTGTACTGATAGTCTTTTTTTCGCGACCGGAGACACTTAAAAAAGTATTTGAACAGGTGAAAAAGGCAAAACCAGCAAAGCTGTTCCTTGCCTGTGACGGTGCGAGGGACGGTAACAAAAATGATATAGAAAATATAGAGAAATGTAAGGCAATAGTTGAAGATATTGATTGGGATTGTAAAGTATATAAAGACTATGCCGAGACGAATATGGGTTGCGGTATGCGCCCGCAAACAGCTATAAAAAATGCTTTTGACCATACAGAACAACTGATCGTTTTAGAGGATGATTGTGTTCCTCATAGAGATTTCTTTCCGTATATGGCTGAAATGCTTGAAAGATATAAGGATGATACGCGTATAGGTCTTATCAGCGGCTTTAATCATTTTTTGGATTGGAATTGCGGGAATTACAGCTATTTCTTCACAAAAGTCGGTCCTATGGCGGGGGCATGGGCAACGTGGAAAAGAGTCTGGGACGATTATGATTATGATATGTCCGATATGAATTCAGCACTTGTGAGAAGGCTTATCTCCGATGATATTACAAGCAAGAGAGCCAAAAAGAAAAAATTGCTTCTTTGGGATAACACTATCGCGGATATTGAAAGCGGAAAGAAGCTATCCTGTTGGGATGTGCAATTCGGTTTCTTAAAGTATTATAAGTCTTATCTGACAATTGTTCCGAAATTTTCATTGGCGAGCAATATAGGTATCGGTGAAGGGTCGACACATGCGGTAAATGCCGGTAACTCGATGCCCAGTATATTTTTTGCTCCGGAAAAGGATCTTGGTGAAATCAAGCATCCGCCGTTTATTATATGCGATCATAAGTACGATACGGCTGTTGATAATAAATACGGATTTCCGAATCCGATAATCAGAATGTTGGGAAGAGGAAAAAGATTTATAAAGAGAGTATTCAAAAAATTGTTTTCAAAATAATATAGGAGATAAAACATGACTTGCAAATTGTCTATAATAATTCCTATTTACAATGCTGAGAATTACATATCAAATTGCTTAAAAAGTATTTTTGCTCAATCGTTTTCCGATTATGAAGTTGTTTTGGTTAATGACGGGTCAAAGGATAAAAGTCTTGATATGTGTAAAAAAATTGCCTGTGATGACCGAAGAGTTACGGTTATTGATAAGGAAAACGGTGGTGCGTCAAGCGCAAGAAACGCGGGCATTAAAGCTGCTTCCGGTGAATATCTGATGTTTATTGATGCTGATGACTATATTGACGACGGTTATCTGGAGGCAATGTATAATGCCGTAAGTCGATTTGATTCCGATATAGCAATTTGCGGTGTGCGTTTTGTAAAATCCGACAATGGTAAAACGAGGACCATTAAGGAAGCCGGGGTTGGTTCTAAAATATGTTCAGTAAAAGAGTTTATGGACTATTATCCGGAATTTATGAAAAACGCTATTGTCGGAGCCCCTTGGAATAAAATATATAAGTGTTCGTTAATTGAAGAAAACAATATATACTTTCCGGAAAATCTCAGGAACAATGAGGATACATACTTTAACTATGATGCTATATCCTGCGCAAAGAAGATTTCGTTAGTCGGGAACACATATTACAATTATGTTGATAACGGTACAATGTCATCTTCCAAAAAATTTATAAACAATATTTTTGATATTTATGTCGGCACATATAAAAAAGCAATAGAGTTTTTAAAAAAAACAAATACATATGAGAAGAATATTGCATTCCAAAATGAATATTTTACAAATTTAGTTATCGGTGCCGTTGCGGGAATAGTATCAACGGAAAAACTGACGAAGAAAGAAAAAAAGGCGGAATTAAGGCGAATTGTATCGAATGATTATGTGCAATGCGCCGTAAAAGACAGCAACGTAATTAGGTGGAAACGTTGCGTTATTTTACTTATAAAGAAGAAACGTATAGGTTTGTTATATGTATTGTTGAAAATCAGGGCAAGAACCAAAAAATAATCGGTAGGATGTTTTGTAATGATAAAACGGAAGGCAAACATAGAATTACTGCGACTAATCGCCATGATGATGGTAGTAACAATTCATTATATCGGCAGAGGGCATATTCTTGAAAATGTACAAATGTTTTCGGGAGATTACTTTTTGTTTAATTTTTGGAACTCTGTTATTGTGATGGCTGTCAATTTGTTTGTAATTATCAGCGGGTATTTTTTGATAGAATCAAGAATCAGAGTTCAAAAGTTAATTGACATTGTCATTGAAGTCTTTATATGGTCTCTCGGAATATATATTGTATTGACATTAACGGGATTTGTGCCGTTTTCATTGGTTGGACTTGTAAAATCCGCTTTCCCGATACTGACTAAACAATATTGGTTTGTAAGTGTATATGTCGGAATGTATTTACTTTCGCCGTTTGTTGCAAAAGGGTTAAAGTCGTTAAGGCAAAAGCAACATTTAGCATTGATGTGTATTTTGATTTGCATGACAACTCTGTATTTGCCGTCAAAAGCTATTGGCGAAAACGGTTATTCAATAGTATGGATGCTTACTCTTTACGTGATAGCTGCATATTTAAGATTGTACTATAAGCCGAACGGGAAAATCGGTATCGGCAAGGTTGCGACTTGTATTATTCCGATTTTGTTGTTGTTTTTCTCGAAAGTGATAATTGACTACATCGGAAGTGAGTTTTTACCATCTTTTCTCAAATACAGTGAATGGTTTTTTAAGAACAATTCTATTTTTGCGTTGGCCGCTTCGGTCGGTACATTTATTTTGTTTTTAAACATAAAAGTTAAAAAAGCACTTATCTCAAAAGTGTCACTTACATTTGGCTCTGCCGCATTTGGTGTGTATGTTATCCACAATCATCCGTATTTAAGGGATTTGCTTTGGGATAAATGGATAATGCCATATCGCTTTTTGGGTAATTGGTGGTTTTTACTGTATTCTGTCGGAATAATAATTGCAATATTTTTTGTTTGTGCGGTTATGGAGCTTGCGAGAAGTAAAGTACACAAAGCCGTTTTTACTTCCGTATGGTACGGGAAGTTTTACGATAAAGTAGGATATGCCGTAAAAAGCAAATTTTCAAAGATGATGAATCAAATCACTAAAACCGGGAGCAATGCAGTTAATGAACAGTTCTAAACAGATTAAGCTCGGAGCTTTAATTTCATATTTTGCCATTGCATTTAATATAGTGGCGGGGCTTATCTACACGCCGTGGATGATAAGCAAAATAGGGCAGAGCAACTACGGGCTTTACACACTTGCAACCTCTGTAATATCTATGTTCGTAATGGATTTCGGTATGGGCGCGGCCGTGACGAGGTTTTTGTCGCGTTACAATGCGATGGGCGATAAAAAGGCTGTAAACGATTTCCTCGGCCTTATATACAAATTGTATTTAGCCATAGACGCCGTTATTTTTGCGGTGCTTATATGCGTCTATTTCTTTGTCGATAAGATATACGCAAATCTTACTCCGGACGAGCTTTCCGTGTTTAAGGTGCTTTACATAATAGTTGCCTCTTTCAGCGTGATTTCGTTTCCCTTTACAAATCTCAACGGAATCCTGACCGCATACGAGAAATTTGTGCCGCTGAAGGCGTGCGATTTATTCAATAAGGTGTTTATCATAGTCGGTATGGTTATTGCGCTTCACTTCGGCTACGGAGTGTATGCGCTTGTAACCGTAAATGCCGTTGCAGGGCTCATAATAATACTCTTTAAGCTCATTATCATTAACCGCGGAACCGATATAAAAATAAATTGGAAATACTTTGATAAGGACTCGTTAAAGGATATTTTCGGCTTTTCGGTTTGGACTACCGTAAGCAGCATAGCACAAAGGCTTATATTCAATATAACGCCGTCCATAATAACCGCGGTGTCGGTAACCGGCTCCGTAGGCGTTGCCGTATTCGGGCTTGCCACAACGGTTGAGGGGTACGTCTATACATTTTCTACTGCGATAAACGGTATGTTTATGCCGCGAATTTCAAGGATTATTTCCGACGGCAAGAGGGAAGAGGAGCTTATGCCCCTTATGATAAGAATCGGCAGAATTCAAATAATGATAGTCGGACTTTTAACTGTGGGCTTTATTTCTTTGGGAAAATCGTTTATAATAGATATTTGGAATAAGCCGGATTTTGCACAAAGCTATATTTGCGCCGTGCTTTTGATAATTCCGAGCCTTTTCTTCCTGCCGCTTCAGATAGGCAATACCACGCTTATAGTTGAAAACAAGGTAAGGCTTGAAGCGATGGTTTTGCTTGCAACAGGTGCAGTAAATATCGTACTGTCGCTGGTGCTTTCAAAATACTATGCGGCTGTCGGTGCTTCGGTTTCGATATTCATAGCATATATGCTCAGAAACGTGCTTATATGCAGAATATTTAAAAAGCACCTGAAGCTCAATATGGCGGAATTTTTCAAGAAGTCATATTTAAAGCTTTTGCCGTATCTTGCAATCACTATGGTAATAGGCCTTTTGGCGGAGCACTTTAATCCTTTGGCGCACGGCTATCTCAGGTTCCTTATAAACGGAATAATTGTTGTGGCTGTGTTCTTTGTGCTTATGCTGTGCTTCGGAATGAACGATTACGAAAAGAGCTTGCTTTTCGGAACCTTAAAAAAGATTTTCGGAAGGCTGAAGCGTGCTTAGATTTACTTTGTCGGATCACAGCGGAAAATGCGTCCTGCGGCAGAGAGGTTTAAGTCTCTCTTAAGCGAAGCGGCCGAAAAAAAGGACGTTCCGGTGTTTATTATGAATTCCACAGAGGCAGAGGCTGTTAAGCTTTTTGCCAATACATATCTTGTCGGCGATACAAGGCGTTATGAAGCGCATAAAGGCAAAGGGCATAGAGGTAGTGGTTTACGAGCCGCCACTTCAAGAGGACACCTTCTTTAACAGCCGAGAGGAAAAGAATATAGATAAATTCAAAAAAGAATGTGACGTTATTCTCGCCAACAGATACAACGAGGATATTGCGGACGTAATGGATAAGGTCTATACGAGAGATCTTTTTTTCAGAGATTAAAGGTATAGCGAAAAACGATTTTGAGTGGTGAGGCAATGAAGGTTTTACAAATAAATGCCGTATACAATTTGAGCAGTACGGGCAGAACCACTACGGAGCTGCACCTTGCCATGCTTAATAAGGGTATAGATTCATATGTTGCTTATTCTAAAACAAATAAGCCGGGCGACGCCCGGCTTTACCATATCGGCTCACCGCTTGACGTAAAGCTGCATGGGCTTTTTTCCCGAATTTCCGGAGAGCAGGCATATTTTTCTCACATTGCAACAAAAAAACTCATAAAGCATATTGACGCTGTTTCGCCGGATGTGGTTCATCTCAGAAATCTGCACGGCAACTATATAAATTTCCCGATGCTGATGGATTATCTTGCAAAAAAAGACATAGCCGTTGTCGTGACATTTCACGATTTTTGGTTTATAACCGGGAAATGCGTTCATTTCACGGAGAGCCGATGTGACAAATGGCAGTACGGCTGCGGAAATTGCCCGAACCTAAAGGATGGAAATCCCACTTGGTTCTTTGACCGAACCGAAAAGCTTCTCAGAGACAAAACCGAGCTTTTCGGGAAAATCAATCGTCTTGCTTTAATAGGTGTATCAAACTATGTTACAAACGAAGTCAAAAAATCTCCGATAGCCAAGAAAGCGAAGATTGTAAAAACTATATATAACTGGATAGATTTCGATAAGTTTTATCCTCGCGATGCAGGCCGCGCGCGTGAAAAGTACGGGCTTAACGGCTTTACCGTAATCGGAATTTCCGCGGTTTGGTCCGACAGAAAAGGCTTGAAGAGCTTTATAAGGCTCGCCGAAGAGTGTCCAGAAATAACGGTGGTTCTGGTCGGCAGCCTCAAAGGAAACACCGTTTTGCCGAAAAATATAACGGCCGTTTCCGCCACATCATCTACAGATGAGCTTGCGGAGCTTTATTCGGCCGCGGATGTTTTCATCACATTTTCACTTGAGGAAACCTTCGGAAAGGTCTCCGCGGAGGCTCTCTCCTGCGGTACGCCGGTAATATGCTACGATTCTACCGCCAATCCCGAAATAGTAGGCGACGGCTGCGGTTACGTAGTACCGAAAAACGATTTTGAGGGGATTTTAAATGCCGTAAAAAAAGTGCGTGAAAACGGCAAAAACAGTTATTCCTCGGCGTGCGTTAATTTTGCGCATGACAGATTCGATAAAAATATGCTTATTGACCGATATATTGACGTATATAAACAGCTGTCAAAACCGTCACCGGAGGAGAAAGAATGAAAAATGTTATTCTCATAACCAATTCCTTCCCGTTCGGGATAGCTGAGGCAGGCTTTTTAGCACCCGAATATGAGGTGCTGAAAGAAAAAGCCGACGTATACACTGTAACAAGGAATACAAAGGACGAGATGACGACCTCGGTTCCCGAGGACAGAGTATTCAGATATGCATCGCACTACGGAAAGAGCGTTTTTCTTTATTTTTTTAAAGCGTTGGTTTCTCCCATGTATTACAGAGAGCTCGCATATTTAAAGCGCGAAAAAAAGCTTGCTTTTTTAAATGCGAAGCGTGCGTTAAAGACGCTTATGAGAGCTCTCCACTTTGAGACTTTTCTTAAAAAAGTCAGAAGCAGGGCGGACGGAGAGTGCGTGCTTTATACATATTGGAATGACTATACGGCATTGTCGGCAGCTCTTGCCGCAAAAAAGGGCGACAGGGTTGTTTCGAGAATACACAGAGCCGATTTATATCTCAATGAGGGTAACGGATACTATATCCCATATAAAAACGAGATTGCAAGACGAATAGACAAGCTTGTTTTTATAAGCCGTGACGGTATGGATTATTACCGTGAAAATTTTGAGATCGATGACAGTAAGTGTCTTCTCTCCTACCTCGGAGTAAAAGAGGGCAAAAGGCCGGAAAGGCCTTGCGCTGACGGTCCGATTAAAATTTTAAGCTTTTCGTATATGTCACCGGTTAAGCGCGTAGACAGAATAATCGATGCCCTGTCCTTGACAGACGGCATAAAAGCGGAATGGACTCACATAGGCTCCGGTATGCTTGCCGATGAACTAAAAGAAAAGGCAGAGCGTGAGCTCAAAGGAAAAGAAAACATCAAATACGAGCTTAAAGGATATATGAATCACGACGATGCCATGGAGTATATATCCGATAATTCATTTGATTTTCTTTTGAATGTTTCATCCTCGGAGGGCTTGCCCGTAACGATGATGGAGTGTATGGCAAGAGGTATGCCGGTTATGGCAACTGATGTCGGCGGTGTTTGCGAAATAGTCGAAAACGGCAAAAACGGATTTATGTTAAAGCCGGATTTTACCGACGGCGAGCTTGTGAGTGCCATAAAAGCGTATGCGGAAATGTCCGCAGACGAGCGGCGAAAAATGAGCGACTGCGCATATAAAAAATGGCAGGAATGTTTTGACTGCCGAAAAAACTATCTCGAATTTTGCGAAGAGATATTATCCCTTTAAAAGTATCTGAAAGTGAAGTAAAATATGCTCTGTATTGTTTTGTTATTCTTCGGATTTGCGGTTATAAATCCGATCTTCAACAAAAAAACATATAAAATATATCTGCTGCTTTTTGCGGTTGCTTTGGCATGCCTTGCGTGGTTCACAAAGCCCGATTATACGATGGACCTATACAGAGCGTATGGGCAGCTTGATTTATTCAGACAGATTTCCTTCGGCAAGGCTTATTCGTATTACGGTGCGAGCAACCCCTTGACGCTTGTGTATTATTACGCTCTTGCGAGAATTTGCCCGGAAAACGGCTTGCTGCCGGCCCTTACCGTATTCATCGTATACGGTTTTTCGTTTGTATTGCTTTATAAAGCAGCTATGAGGTTCGACTCGACAAAAAAAGAGATGAATATGGCGCTGTTGTTCTTTATGGCGAATTTCAACTACTTCTATGTTATTGACAACACGCGTATTTACATCTGTTTTGCCGTGCTCGCTTACTTTATGTATGTGGATATAGTCGAAAAAAAGCACCGCATTTTCTGCTTTCTCGTATATGCGGCTCTGTGTTATTTTCACTACGGCATATTGCCTTTTGTGCTCATCAGAGTAGTTCTTCTGTTTATCAAAAAGATGTCGCCGATTGTAAAAAAGGCATTTATTGTAATACTTCCGGTGCTTATTTTTGCAGCAAACAAAATCGTGATTGCTCTCGGCTCCGCAAGCGACGGACTTTTGGGTACGGTAGAGAAAAAGGTTTCGGGCTACAGCGATTATGAGGTGTTCGGCATTTGGCAGTTTTCAATGTCGATTATAAGGCTTGTTTTGGCTCTTGTTATAATGTTGCTTTCTATGACGATAACGGAAAGCCTCTTTAAAAAGAAAAATACCGACGGGCTTCTCGGCAACAGACTGTTGAACGGAATGTATAACTACGACTGGATGATAGTTTACAGCATAGTCACAATATTCCTGTTTGTTTCAAATTACCAATTCGTTTTGCGAACACCTAACTTCATACAGATAGCGCTCAGCGTGCCGCTGCTGTTCCTTTTATACAGGTTCAGAAATCCCGTCAACAAGAATTTAAAACCGTATACGTATATTCTGTTATTGGCGGAGAGCGTGATACACTTTGCTTATTTGTTGTTGTATGTTTACAATAACGCACAATTTGTTTTCTGATTAAGGATATTTAAATATGAACAGGAAAATCGGGTTGGTTTTTTCATATGGAGTTATGATAACGGAAATAGTATCGGCTATGTTTGTAACTCCGTTTATAATAAGAAGTCTCGGTCAGGCGGAGTACGGTATTTACCAGCTCACTTCGTCAATAACCGCATATCTGATTATATTCGACCTCGGCGTCGGCAATTCCGTTATCAGATATATGGCAAAATTTCGAGCCAATAACGACAGGGAGTCACAACGTAAGTTCCTAGGCGTTACCACCGTTTATTATGCGGCGGTTACACTTGTTATACTTATTGTCGGTGTGCTTTTAATAACCGTTTTCCCGAATGTATTTTCAAAGGGTCTTACTTCCTCGGAGATTGTCAAGGCAAAAGAGCTTTTGTCCATAACGATTGTCACAAGTGCAATCTCAATAGGAACATCGGCTTTTTCAAACACTCTCGTAGCATATGAGCGATTTACGGCGCATAAGGGAATTATGATTCTCGCCAATATCGCCAAAATGGCGGTGCTGGTGTTCCTGATGAAGATGGGAGTCAAGAGCGTCGGCGTCGTAACCGTAAACCTTATTGCCACAGCAGCTACGCGGCTTTTCTATATATGCTATGTGTTTTTCAAGCTGAAATTATATCCGAGTTTCAAAAAGATAGATACGTCTTTTGTGAAGGGCGTATTCTCATATTCCACATTTGTGCTTATTCAGCTTATAGCGCAGCAGTTAAATTCAATGTCGGATCAGATAATCCTCGGTATTTTCGCCCCGTTCGCCGCAATACTCATAGGTATATACGGCGTAGGCTCACAGATAGTTCAGTATTATAAGACCATAGGCAGTCAGTTTAATTCGGTGCTTATGGCGGGAACCGTCCGTATGATAGAGGGCGGAGCCGACAGTAAAACGGTACAAAACGAAATGGTGCGTATCGGCAGAGTTATTTTTATGGTGCTCGGTATGATTTACTGTGTGTTTGCCGTGTTCGGCAGAGATTTTGTAGCTCTTTGGGCAGGCAAAGACAATATCGACGGTTACTTTGTGGCACTTATTATAATGTTCCCGTGGCTGATATCTACCCCTCAGGGCATAGGCAACCAAATACTTTGGGCAATAAACCGTCATAAGACGCTTGCGATAATACAGATTTGCTCGTCGGTTTTCAACATTATTGTCACTATTTTTCTGATAAAGTGGAAGCCGCTTGTCGGTTCGTCTCTCGGTACAGCTCTTGCGCTGATTATCGGCGATGTTGTGCTTATGGATATTGTTCTCCGTAAAGAAGTAGGTATAAGATTCGGCGAGTATTACCGAGACTTGTTTAAGGGGACGCTCCCGGCACTTTTGATTACCTTTGCGTTCGGAGTGGCGTTTTCGCTGCTTCACCTTAACAGGTACGGTTGGGCGGGTCTTATAATAAATTGTGGCATAACTGCGGCGGTATATGCAGCTCTTATGGCGGCGTTCTTTATGAACAGCTATGAAAAAGGCCTTTTAAAGGGGCTGTTCAATAAAATAATAGGTAAGCTTAGCCGTAAAAAGGCTTAATACAAAGGAAGATGAATATGTTTAAAGACAAAACCCTTATGATTACGGGCGGAACAGGCTCATTCGGCAATGCGGTGCTCAACAGATTTTTGCAGACCGACATCGGCGAAATCCGCATTTTTTCAAGAGATGAAAAAAAGCAGGACGATATGCGCCATGAGTTCCAGGCGAAAATGCCAGAGGTCAGCGATAAAATCAAATTCTTTATAGGCGATGTCAGAGACTTGGCGTCCGTTAAAAACGCAATACACGGTGTAGACTATATCTTCCACGCGGCGGCCTTAAAGCAGGTGCCCTCGTGCGAGTTTTTTCCGATAGAGGCGGTTAAGACCAATGTTCTCGGAACAGATAACGTGCTTACGGCAGCTATTGACGAGGGCGTTAAAACCGTAATCTGCCTGTCAACCGACAAGGCGGCATATCCCGTAAACGCAATGGGAACGTCAAAGGCTATGATGGAAAAGGTAATAGTCGCAAAATCGAGAACCGTAAGTCCCGACAAGACCAAGATTTGCTGCACTCGTTACGGAAACGTTATGTGCTCGCGCGGCTCTGTAATTCCGCTTTGGATAGAGCAGATTAAAGAGGGCAAACCGATAACCGTTACAGAGCCGAATATGACAAGATTTATTATGTCTCTCGACGAGGCGGTTGACCTTGTTCTCTTTGCATTTCAAAACGGCGTGTCGGGCGATATTCTTGTTCAGAAAGCACCGGCTTGCACAATCGGTGTGCTTGCCGAGGCGGTAAAGGAGCTTTTCTGCCCCGACACCGATATAAAGGTTATAGGTATTCGCCACGGCGAAAAAATGTATGAGACTCTGCTCACCAACGAAGAATGCGCCCACGCCGAAGATATGGGAGAGTTCTACCGCGTACCCTGCGATAAGCGTTCGCTGAATTATGATAAATATTTTAAGACGGGCGACATAAAGCGCAATCCCTTAACCGAATTTAATTCAAACAATACGGAGCTTTTAAATGTGGAGCAGGTAAAGGAAAAGCTTTTATCGCTCGCTTATATCAAAGACGAATTAGCCGAATTCAAGAAGTGATTTTGTATTCCGAAAGGCAGCTTTTTTATGAAAATACTTGTTACGGGTTCAGCCGGATTTGTAGGTAAAAACCTTGTCGAGGCGCTTAAAAATCTTCGCGATAACAAAGACCGTACCCGTCCGTCGCTCTCGATTGACGAAATATTTGAATATGACGTCGATACGGATAAGGCTCTGCTCTCCGATTTTTGCAGGGAGTGCGATTTTGTTTTCAATCTTGCGGGAGTAAACAGGCCGAAGGACGACGGCGAGTTTATGAAGGGAAATTTCGGCTTCGCCTCGGAGCTTTTGAAAACTCTTGAAAAGCACGGTAACCGTTGTCCCGTTATGCTCTCAAGCTCCATACAGGCGACACTTGTCGGCAGATATGCAAATTCCGTTTACGGAGAGTCGAAGCTGCGCGGAGAAGAGCTGTTTTTTGACTATGCCGCAAAAACCGGCGCAAAGGTGTTTGTTTACCGCTTCCCGAATCTTTTCGGAAAATGGTGCAGGCCGAATTACAACAGTGCCGTTGCAACCTTTTGCAACAACATCGCAAACGACTTACCAATAAGAGTTGATAATGAAAAAACGGAGCTTGAGCTTTTATACATAGATGACCTTGTGAGCGAAATGCTCGATTTGCTCGAGGGGAAAGAGCACCGTTGTGATTTTTCGGGAGCGGATACGGTACTTAAAAGCGACGGCAGATATTGTGCCGTCCCGGTGACATATCGCGTTACACTCGGCGAAATCGTGTCGTTGCTTCACAAATTCGATGACCAGCGAAAGACTCTTATTATGCCGGAAATTCCGAACGGCAGCTTTGCCAAAAAGCTATACAGCACGTATCTGTCATATCTTCCGAAAGAAAAAACCGCGTTTGAGTTTAAATCCAATTCGGACGCGCGCGGCAGCTTTACCGAGCTTTTAAAAACGAAAAACTGCGGTCAGTTCAGCGTTAATGTGTCGCTGCCGGGCATAACCAAGGGCGAGCATTGGCACAACAGCAAGTGGGAGCAGTTCATAGTCGTTTCGGGAAAAGGGCTTATACGCGAACGCAAAATAGGCACGAACAGCGTTATGGAGTTTTATGTTTCCGGTGATAAGCCCGAATGTGTGCAGATGCTTCCCGGCTACACTCACAGCATAGTTAATTTAAGCGATACACAGCCGCTTGTCACCTTGATGTGGGCAAACGAAATGTTTGATGCAGAGCACCCGGATACATTCGGAGAAAAGGTTTAATACTGTCACACACGGCGGAGGTAACATATATGAAAACCGATTACAGCGATATCAAATTTAAGAATAACGGGAAGTTAAAGCTCCTTATTATTGTCGGCACGCGTCCCGAAATAATAAGGCTTGCCGCCGTTATCGACAAGTGCAGAGAGTATTTTGACTGCATACTCGCACACACGGGTCAAAACTACGATTATAATCTTAACGGTGTGTTCTTTAAGGACTTGGAGCTATCTGACCCCGAGGTGTATATGGACGCAGTCGGAGCCGATCTCGGTGAGACAGTCGGCAATATCATAAGCTGCTCATATAAGCTGATGCGTGATATTCAACCCGACGCACTTTTGATACTCGGCGACACAAACTCCTGTCTCTCCGCAATATCGGCAAAGAGACTTCATATACCGATATTCCATATGGAGGCGGGCAACCGCTGCAAGGACGAGTGTTTGCCGGAAGAGACAAACCGCCGTATAGTGGATATTATTTCGGACGTGAATATGGCTTATTCCGAACACGCAAGAAGGTATCTCGCCGAATGCGGGCTTCCGAAGGAGCGCACATACGTCACCGGCTCCCCCATGGCGGAGGTGCTTCATAAAAACCTTGAAAAAATAGAAAACAGCGACATTTTAACAAAGCTCGGACTCGAAAAGAAAAAGTACATTCTTTTGTCGGCTCACCGCGAGGAGAACATCGACACCGAAAAGAATTTCAACAGTCTGTTTTCCGCAATTAACGGCCTTGCGGAAAAATATGATATGCCGATACTCTATTCGTGTCATCCGCGTTCAAAAAAACGTCTCGAGGAGAGCGGCTTTAAGCTTGACGAGAGAGTTATTCGCCACGAGCCGCTCGGATTTCACGATTATAATAATCTTCAGATGAACGCTTTTGCCGTGGTTTCCGACAGCGGAACGCTGCCCGAGGAGAGCAGCTTCTTTACCTCAGTCGGAAAGAGCTTCCCTGCGGTTTGCATCAGAACCTCCACAGAACGTCCCGAGGCTCTCGATAAGGGATGCTTCGTGCTTGCCGGAATTGATGAAAAATCATTGCTGCAAGCGGTTGATACTGCGGTTGAGCTTGACAAAAACGGCTTTTGCGGAATCCCCGTGCCCGATTATACCGATGAAAACGTTTCGACTAAGGTTGTCAAAATAATTCAGTCGTATACGGGTGTAGTCGATAAAATGGTTTGGAGAAAGCTTTGACATATCAAAGCGGCGGCTAAAATACGCTTTACAATGTAAATTTTGTTTGTTATAATAATCTTAGATTAAAAATAACTATTGGATGTGATTTGCCGTGAAGTGCCCTTACTGCGGATACGAGGAGAGCAAGGTAATAGACTCAAGACCTACCGACGAGGGCGAGAGAATTCGCCGCCGTCGCGAGTGCATCAAGTGCGGTAAGCGCTTTACTACATATGAGGTCATTGAAAGCGTGCCGATACTCGTCGTAAAAAAAGATAAGTCTCGCGAGGTGTTTGACCGCAATAAGCTTTTGGGCGGTATGATGCGCGCCTGCGAAAAACGTCAGGTCTCGATGGATACCTTGGAGCGCGCCGTTGACGATATTGAGGCAAACCTCCAGAATTCCCTTGACCGTGAGGTTTCGTCTATGCACATAGGCGAGCTTGCCATGCAGAAGCTTAAGGACATAGACGAGGTTGCCTATGTCAGGTTCGCTTCGGTTTACAGGCAGTTTAAAGACATAAATGCCTTTATGGACGAGCTGTCGCAACTCCTCAGAAAAAGATAAGATTTGTATTCGGCAGAGACCTTGTATATAGGGTCTCTGCTTTGTCATTCTGTTGACAATCTCAGCCGAAATAATATATTATATAATCAGATGATAAAAATTCGGAGAAAAGAAGGAATTGTCTTGAGAAAAGCTTTGAGTATGGTTTTTGCAATAGTCTTGACCATGCCGTTTTTGTCACTCTTATCGGGGGCAATGACAGAAAAAACGCTTTACGCGGATACGCCCGTAGAGTGGGCTGTCAGCTATGACCCGAGAACGGACGCTTCCGATTTGGTTCCGGAAAGCGACAATAAAGCATTACCGTTCTTTTCGGACGGAGCGGATACTCCGTATACCTTTTATACATTTTTGAATTCAAACCAACGAGCGGTTTATAACACGGTCAAGGAAAAACCGTTTGAAAGCTCGATTGATGTAGCCTTACCGTCGCCGCTTACCTGGGACGGCACAAGCACAAGTGTGCCGAGCAACATAAAATCAGCCCTGTCAGAGGCGGTCACGGGCGGATTATCGGCACTTTGCGACGATTACCCGATGATTTTTTGGATAAACGGGTACAGCATAAGCTACGGGTATTCCTATCATCAAACAAGCAGCGGTTATCACTTTACGATTTCATCGGTTACGGTGAAGCCGCGAATAAACACAAACGCCTATGCCGATATGAACAAGGTAAAGCAGGATTACAACGATATGGCGGCTGTTGTTGACAGCGTAGAAATCAAAGGCGCAACGCGCTACGAAAAGGTGAAGTTCATACACGATTTTATCTGCAAACGAGTCGAGTATGATGAAAAGTTTGAAATACCTACCGCACATGAGCCGACGAGCGTATTTTTGACACCGTACAAAACCGTGTGTGAGGGTTACAGCGAGTCGTTTAAAATCCTCTGCGACAAAGCCGGAATACCGTGCGTAATAGCTGTGGGCAATTCAAACGGCGGAGGTCACGCTTGGAATTACGTAAAAATGGAGGACGGCAAGTGGTACGGCGTTGACTGCACTTTTGACGATCATGGCGATATTTTGTACGATTATTTCCTTGTGGGAACAGCCAGCGGAAACAGGTATTTCGGCGCGAGTGAAACCTTCGGCAGCAGCCATACCGAAACGGGAAAACGTTACGGCGGCAGCTTTACGCTGACATATCCAACCGTATCGGAAAATGCCTATTCGCCCGTTGTACCGGAAATAAACTCCGGCGCAACGGTGAACGAAAAGTCAAAGCTTTTGTATATCACAAACGGTGCGAGCGTAAATTCGGCGGTTTATATGCAGAGCGGTTACAGTTTCGCTTCCGGCGGCAATAAAACAGGCTCGATATTTACTGTCAGCAATACGTCTTTGGGCACAAGCACGGGATATACCGTTATTATGCGCGGCGACGTTGTGCCGAGCGGATACGTGGACGGCAGCGACTTTGACGCCGTGGTTAAGCATTCCGTTGAGGATAAAAAGCTCGGAGACGGTTCAAGCGAATATTTGGCTGCCGACGTAAACGGCGACGGAGTTGTAGATTTATTTGACGCCGCTGAGATAGACTTGATAAAAGCAGGCAAAGCTTCATAAAGCTGTAATTTGATAATAAAAGCGACACCGCAAAAATCGCATAAGAACGGGGCTCTTAAAGGCTGATAACCTCAAGGAGCCCCGTTTTTCTTTTATAAACACTTGACAAGTCCCGCTTTTGGGACTAATATTATATTTGTAAGCGAACAAATGTTCTATAAATCAACACCCGAAATCTGTTTTTCGGGTGTTGATTTGATTTTACGGACAACGGTTTCGGGCGACGTACCGATAATGCCGTCAGTCCGAAAGGAGAGTTATGGACGAAAAAATACTTGCGGAATTAAGCCTTGACGAGTACATCTATCTCACGGAAAATCTTGAGGTTATAGAGCACGGCGGAGACAAAAACGCGGCGGCGTATATTTTGGCGCGTAAAAACTCCGTTATCAAGAGGATAGTCGGGCTTGTTCTCCGAAACGAGCTGACACAAGAGGAACGGGATTTCCTTCTGGCGAGGCATATTTCGGGACTTAACAAATCTGAGATTGCGCGAAAAAACGGCGCATCACGCAATTATGTTGACAGAGTGCTTTTGAGTGCCGAAAAAAAGCTCTATGCCTATCTTAAATATCCCGTGATGATGCGATTTTCGCTTATCTGTCCGCCGGAAAGCATATTTGATGAAATAAAGGAGTATTTATGACGAAAACCATTTCTATCTACATTTTTTTAGAGGACGAGCCGTCCGTTGAGTGCATAACGGCAGGGAACAGTGCCGAGCACAACGCGACTACGCTGAAATTCATTCTCGAGAGCACCTTTACCGACGAGTTTAAATATTATCTTGATTTTGTGCTTCCGAACGGGAAAATTTTGCGCACGGATTATCTTCCTCTCAATAAGGATGACGAAAATTCGGTGTCGTTTGACGTGCCCGCGTCAGTCACAAAATACGGTACGGCAGAATGCTGTCTGAATGCCGTCAAAATTGACGAGAACGGAATTACCACAGAGGTTATGAAGCCGAAAAACGTAATACTTTATTTTAATACGCTTGCCGATGCCGACGGTGCGCTGCTCTCGGATTATGATTTCTCCGTGAATACAATGCTCGAAAACATAAAGAACGGTGTGTTCAAGGGCGAGAAAGGCGACAAGGGCGACAACGGTAAGGACGGCAGCAACTATATTCTGACAGAGAAAGATAAGAAAGAGATTGCCGCTCTGATAAACAAGAGCACATACGGTCTTCCGTATACTCGCCGTGTTTCGGGAGAAAATACGCTGACTCTTACGGATTCTCTTGCGATGCCGTTTAACGGCTTTACGGTATACGGCAAAACCTCGGTTACGGGCTCCTACGGCGGTACGGCGGAGCCTGCTTCTTCCGTAAAAATAAGCGGCGTGTCCTCCGTAAAAATCGGAATAAACGGCGCGGAGCAAACGGTGAATACGGGAAGCGAGCTTTTTTCTGCCGGTAATTACGCGGACAAAGCCGACGTCATAAGCGGAATCATAACGAGAAAAATCGGCAAATATGCTCTTACGGGAAACGCCCAGACGGTGCTTGCCAAATCATATACAAGCGGCGGCGTAATTTTAAACAGGATATATACTCCGACCCCCGGCGGTGCAAAAATGGTTCGCGGAACCTGCCTTCCCGGTTACTGCACGCATTTTGAGGTGTTTACGGATAATATCACAAGCGACGAAGAGCTCGGAGCGCGCATTTCGACGGGTAAAAATTATATCGGCGTAATGTACGGTTACAGCAACGATGTAATATATTTCCTGACTACTCTTTCCGTAGACGGGCTCAAATCATATCTTCAGTCGCAATACGCCGCAGGAACGCCTGTTACGGTATATTATCCGTTGGCATCGGAATCAGAGGAGAATATTACAGCGGCGGCGCTGAATTCGGAGTTTCCGACCACCGAGATTACGGTTTCCGAGCCGGTCGGTAAATTCGATATATGCTATTGTGCCGATATATCCGAGGCGGTAAAGCGCCTTGAAGAAAAGTAAAGAACGAAAGGAATATTTATATGGAAGCTAAATATAAGGGAATAGACGTGTCAAAGTGGCAGGGCGATATAAATTGGGAAAAGGTTCGCGCTTCGGGTGTCGAATTTGCCATGCTGCGCGCGGGCTTCGGCAGGTGCCAAGGCCAAAATGACACTTCATTTGAAAGAAATTACCGCGAGGCAAAGAAAAACGGCATACTTGTCGGCGCATACCATTACAGCTACGCAAAAACCGTCTCGGACGCAGAAAAGGAGGCGGAGTATTTTCTCTCGCTTATATCCGGAAAAAGCTTTGAATTTCCCGTGGCATTCGATATTGAGGACAACTCGCAGAAAAACCTCTCACGTGAGGAAATAAGCAATATTGTCGAGGCGTTTTGCGGCAGAACGGAAAAGGCAGGATATTTTGTTTCGGTCTATGCGAATCTGTGGTGGCTCAATAACAAAATTTCCGACAGGGTAAAGGAGCGCTACGATATTTGGCTCGCGCAATGGGCTGACGCACCCTCCTACGGCGGAAAATACGGTATGTGGCAGTATACGTCATCGGGCAAAACGGGCGGCATAACAGGCAATACCGATATGGACTTAGCCTTTAAGGACTACCCGAATATTATGAGAGCCAACGGACTCAACGGATTTTCAAAAGGTGCCGCAGAAAGCACCGATAACGTAAAAAGCGGTACATTTCCACCGCGCCGGTCCGTGGCACTTTGCAATACACCCTTGTTTTCATCTGCGTATTCAAAAGCTCCGTCGGCGAGAAAATCGGGTACTTACTATATCTACGACGGAATTGAGATAAACGGCAGGTACCGCATAACCTCCTCTGCGAGCTTTGCTCTTAAAAAGCCGATAGGTGAAAATGTCACGGGATTTGTAAACGCCGATGATATAAGGTGAGGCACCGCTATGAGTGAAAACGAGCTTTTTGAGCATCGAATCAAAACACTTGAAAACGACGTTAAGATACTGTACGGAAAGGTAAATACCTTTGCGATAAATCAGGCGGAGGAAAATACAAAGCTTGATAACTTGCTCTTGTCCGTCGGAGAGCTGAAGGAGAGCATAAGCGAAATTAAACGCAGACCATCGGCGTTTTGGGATAAGCTCTTATTTGCAATTATCGGTGCCGTCGGAACTGCGTTAGGCTATGCGCTTATCGGCTTTGTAAATTAAGGAGGAAATATGAATTTGATGTCATATATAGTCGAACGCGCGCTGATTTTAATCCCGGCATTAAACGTTTTGGGACTGATTTTTAAATCTATTGAAAGAATACCCGATAAATTCATACCGCTTTTGCTGTTGATTTTCGGAATTTCCGGAAGCATAGCTCTGACGGGGCTGTCTGCCGATTCGGTAATTCAGGGAGTGCTTGTTACGGGAGCCGCCGTTTACGGCAATCAGGTGGCAAAGCAGTTAAAAAAGGATAATTGATTTTTAAAAGGGGCTGTAAAAACTTGTATTTTACAGCCCCCGTATTTATGTGAAGAGCGCGCCGTTATTCGAGCATTTCTTTGATAAGGTCGTCTGTCAGCCTGTCAAGAGCACCGAAGTCCATTTCGTTTATATAGCAATCTTCAAGCTCGTCGTGTATGTTTTTTGCCTCTTTAAGTATGTCAACGCATTTCAGCAACAGCGTTTTAATGTTTTCTTTATAGAAGCACAGCTCGCTGTCATATTTGCTCAAAATATTTTTATCACAATACTTATCTGCGGAAATATGCTTTGCGCCCTTAATATTTATCGTGAATGCGTCGCAGGAGGTCACATAAGCAAGGCGTTTTTCGGGAATCAGAACGTGCGCGGTCTTTTCGGGGAACAGTACATCTCGGCAGACTATGACGTTGTACCCGATAGAAGCCGAATAATCGGCAATGTCTGCAAGCAGCTTTTCGGTTATTCCCGATTCGTCGCGTATAACGGTTATGTCGTCGGCAAGATTTTTAACGGTATTTGTAAATGTTATAAGCCCTTTCGGAGTAACACCCGAAAGGAAACGGTTTTCGATTCTTCCATTTTTATCGGAAACAGGCTCAAATTGCAAAAGAATATCGCCCGTAAGCTCGTGAAGCTTTTTCTTTTTCAATGCCGTTTTATATATTTCCGACATATTTTGCTTTAATGCGGTTGCGGCACAAAGAAGCGATGCAACCCTCTTGTGACAAAAGCCGTTTTCGTTTGACAGGCGTATAATTTCCTTGCTTTTCTTTTTGAGATTTTTTCTGTTCCAAAGCGCGGCAACATTAACTATCTGTTCTGCGGCGCCGGCAAATACGGGCTCAACCACGTGCGGAGCGGTTCCGTCGCAAACAGAGCAATGCTTTTCGGGAATAAACACGCCGTCAAGCGAATCGGGGTCGGATGAGCACCAAAGCTTTTCATTAAAAAGACCGCGTTTTTCGCATTCTTCCGCCACTTTTTTCATAAGTCCGGATTTTCCCGTCCCCGGGCCGCCTTTTATTATAAAAGTGCTGTACGGCGTCGCGTGCTCGGTGAGGTCGTAAAAAAGCGAGTGAAAGCCGGTGCCGGAATTTGTGCCGAGAAAAAAGGATATGTCGTTTTTCATTTTTTGTCCTCCTAATAATATATCCGTGTTATTATATGCGGCAAAACGAAAAATGATAAATAAAAAACAAGGATTGTAAAAAATACAATCCTTGTTTTTGCAGTTTTATACGGCATCATCAAAGGCAGATTATAAATATTCGCGCCCCGTGAGCACTCTGTAAAGCGCAAAGTACTTAACCGACGAGCGGCGTGTATGACTTCCGACCTCATAGTAAAAACCGTTGGACGTTGTGAAATACAGTTTTGTTTCGCCGCCCATTGACATTTTGACTATATCCGAGAGCATAAAGACCTTTTTGCCCTTGCTTTCATCGCTAAATTCGAGTCTGTCGGCATAAATGCTCATTGTGCAGTTATCCGAGAAAAGCTCCTTTGTCTCGTTTTCTTCAATGCAGTTCAGTATCTGCTTTTCATCCGAGGTTATGGGCTTTTCCGTGAACGAGCGCCACAGAGCGAGATTGTCCTTAACATAGCTTTTTTGCCATTTATCCCAGTCGAGGACATTGTCAAAGACAAGAGAGTCGCCCTCAAAAAATCCATATTCGTTGATGTGCATCTTATAGCCGCATTCACACGAAAACTCATTGTCGTGCGAATGTGTTTTACCTATGGCGTGACACTTGGGACAAAGATAAAGAATCGTTTCGAGGTCTTCTGCAAGAGCGCGTCCCTTATATTTATGCGGGTCCTTTCTCTGATGTTCGTAGGCGTTTATGTATATGTCGCGGCGAATTGCCTCGTTTATTTCGTCAACGGACATTCTTTGAAGCTCCTCGGGCATGTATTCGCGGACCACGCTGCCGCGCATTCTGCCGCGGCGTGAGTGCTTTGCCCATCTCGGGTCCTTGAAATAGCCGCCGACGGTGCGGAATGTGATAAGGCCGGCACCGCTGTCCTTGACAAGCTGACCGGTGCGCGGCGAAACAAATCCCGTTTCGCCGTTTATCGAGCAGAACCCCTCGGCGTGTATACAAACGCTGACGCCGTTCCTTACGGATTCCGCCATCATTTCCATGGTCTTTTCGGAGTCGGCACCGCGTCTTTTCGGAATGGGATTAACAGAGAACTTTATGAATTTTCCCCAGGCACCCATTCTGAGAAGATGGTCGCTCGTCACAAAGCGCAGATACGGTTTAAACGAGAGTGCTTCAAAAAACGGGTCGAACATTGTCGTATGATTTGAAATAAGAATAAAACTCTTGTTTTTCGGCCTGTATACCTTGCTTCTGAAATTGAAGTAAAGTTTGATTATCCAGCCGAGAAGAACCTTTGATGTGAAGTAGATACCGTGAGCACGTTTTATGTGAGATAATGCTTCGGGCGTTTCGTTATTTGTTTTCGTTGTCATTTCCTTGCTTCTCTGCTTTTTGCTGCTCATATTTTGCTGCCTCCTCTTCTTCAAGCTTCCTGTACGCTACCTTGCCTACAAGAGTCTTGGGAAGCTCCGTGCGGAATTCTATTTCGCGCGGCATGGCGTATTTGGATATATTTTTGCGGCAGTGCTCAAGTATTTCTTCTTTTATCTTTTCACTCGGTTCAACACCGGGACGAAGAACGACAAAAGCCTTGACCTTATGCATCTTGTACGGATCGGGAATACCTATGGCGCATGAGAGCAGTACATCCGGATGAGCGTCTATGGTGTTTTCGACCTGTGAGGGATATACGTTTATGCCGGAAACTATGATAAGACGCTTAAGTCTTTGCTTAAAGTATATGAAGCCGTCATTATCCATGGTGCCGACGTCGCCCGTGTGGAGCCACACTCTGCCGTCTGCATGGGTGCGAAGCGTAGCAGCCGTTTCGGCGGCATTGTTGAGATAGCCCTTCATAACGGTGGGACCGCTTATGCAGATTTCACCCTCTGTATCGGGCGGAAGCTCGCTGTCGTCCTTCGGATCGACTATCTGATAGTAAACGTCCGGATACGGTATTCCGATACTGCCCTCGCGGAAAAAGTCACGCGGGGTAAGGCAGGACGCCGTAACGCACTCCGTTGTACCGTAGCCCTCTCTAATCTGTACCTTAGCGTTGTGCTCCTTTAAGAATGCGTCAACCTTCTTTTTAAGCTCAACCGAAAGAGAGTCACCGCCGCAGAAAACACCCTGTAAGAACGAGAGGTCAACGCCTTCAAGTCCCTCTGTGCGAAGCAAAGCCTCAAAGAGCGTGGGAACACCGGGGATAACCGTAGGTTTGTTTTTCTTTATCATCTTGGCATATGTCTTAACGGTGAACTGCGGAACGAGTATGCACGTGCCTCCGTTGATAAGAGGCGTGTGAATGCCGACACCGAGACCGAAGCCGTGGAACAGGGGCATAACCGAGAGCATACGAAGACCCTCCATGGTAAAGCCGGCCGCCGCGGCGACCTCCATACCGAGCGCGTTCATATTGAGATTTGTGAGGAGTATACCCTTGCTTGTTCCGGTTGTGCCGCCGCTGAAAAGTATGGCCGCCGTTTTGTCGGCCGATGGGAATGTTTCGGGCAGCGTTTCGTTTTTACCTGCCGCGATAAAGTCGTTCCAACGAACGACATTTTCGCTGTCGGGCAGCTCCGGAGGCTTTTTCTTCAGTGTGAGCGGATACAAAATGTTAAGGGGAAACTTTAATTCATCCTGTATTCTCGCTACGATTATTTTAACGGGTCTGCCGAGATCCTTTACCGCCTGCTCAACCTTCTCATAGAACATATCGAGAACGAGTATTGCCTTACTGTCGGTGTCTTTAAGGTAAAACGTGATTTCGCCTGCCGCAGAGAGCGGATGTATCATAGCCGGAACGGCGCCTATGCGGTTGAGCGCATAGAAACTGTCAACGCCCTGCGGCGCATTGGGCATACAAATGGTTACGTTTTCTCCTTCTTTTATTCCGAGAGCTTTGAAAGCCTTTGCGGTTCTGTCGATTTTTTCTATGAATTTTTCATAAGTCGTTCCCTTACCCTGAAATTCATAGGCATTTACCTGCGAATGGGTCTTGCCTGCGTTTACAACGGCTTCATACATTGAGATTTGGGGGTATTCGAGAGTTTTCGGAATATCCCCGTAGAATTTCAGCCATGGTGCATTAGGTGTATTCATATTAAATCCTTTCCGTATTTTTTATTATTTGGTGCTATATGCTGCGGAACTTTTTAGGTGTGGTTCCGTAGAAGCTTTTAAATGTGCGTATAAAATTATTTATATCCGAAAAGCCGGCCTTGCGGCAAATTTCGTTTATGCTGAGATTGGTAGTCGTCAAAAGCTTGTTTGCGTTTACAAGACGTACCGCCGTGAGATACTGCTTCGGACTGAAGCCCGAGAAGCTCTTAAACGAGTGACTCAGATACGGCGGGGACAAATAAGCGCTTTCGGCGAGCTTTTCGACTGTGATTTCTTCGCCGTAGTGCGCGTCTATATATTCACGTATTTTCTGCATCGACTTGTTTTGGCGCTCTGTATTTCCGAACGGTGACGGGTTAAGCTTATATATTTCAAGCATAAGCAGCTTTAAAAGCACTTCTGCGGTATTGCCGGCAACAACGCAGGGACCTTGATACTCCTTTTCGAGCTGTGAGCATAACTCCTCGGCAATATTGCTTTCCGAAAAATCAAAAATATGATATGAGCTTTTAAATTTCTTAGCGAAAAATGAAGAAATGCTCGAATTTCCGAGAATTTTTTTGACCTCCTCGCTCGCGAGAGAAAATGAATAATATTTAAACGGTGCCTTTGTTACAGACATTGTTTTACCGTCGGCAGAGGAAACTATAAGCATTTGACCGCCTGACAAAATAAAATCCGTATCCCCACTTTTTATTACGGCTTCACCGTCTTTTGCATATATAAAATCAAACATTGATTCCGGCAAAAGCTGAGAAGGAGTTATGTCTTTTTTTTGCGAGGATGATAATACCTGCATGGTTAACCTCCTTTCAACAGATTAAAAAGCAAATTTTACATATTTTTGCCAAGACATAATATATCATATAAAATCGCAAAATGCTACTGTTTTTTAAAAATATTGCAATTTGGCGTAATTTGGTACACAAAGCCGCTTAAACAATGATGCAAAACGGCTTGTTTCGGTAACTCGTTTTGCTTTCGTCTTCACCGGCAGAACGTATCTCGGTTCCTTTTTAAACATAAAAAATATGAAAAACGACGAAAACGCCGTTTTTCGCCGTTACAGCGTCAAATCGGATTGACACTGCTTAGTTTTTGTTGTAAAATAAATAAAATTATAAGGGGCAGAATATACTTGCCCGACTTACGGCGATTTTGAGCGCCGTCGCTTATAAACGTTATTTATATTTTGTGGTAAAGAGGTAGTTATGAAAAAAGAAGATAAGGATATAGAAATACACTTTGAAAACGGTCATGTGCCGCGAAGACAAAATCAAAACAGCAATATTTCAAATACCGCCGCGCGCGATATGCGCGGAAAGAAAAAAACCAAGGACGCTAAGGAACCGGGAAAGCTTAAGAGAAAATGGAAAAACCTGAAAAAATGGCAGCGCGTAGTAATAATAGTTGTTGCCGTTATTCTTTTACTCGCTGTTGTCTCCTGCGCCCTTGTTTTCGGTATATGGGGCGGTTTTAAAAAGAACGTAGATAAAGACAATCTCGGCGTATCGGATGATATAGCAAACAAATACGGAAAGACCGATATTGTAAACATAGCGCTTTTCGGCGTTGATACAAGAGATAAGGACTCTTTCTCCGGTCGTTCCGATTCTATAATGATAGTGAGCATAGATAAGGCAAAAAACGACGTTAAGCTGATTTCCGTTCTCCGCGACAGCTATGTTGCGATAGACGGGCACGGCAATCAGAAAATAACTCACGCCTATGCTTACGGCGGAGCGGAGCTTGCCATTAAAACGCTAAACCAGAATTTCAATATGAATATTACCGATTATGCCACGATAAACTTTTATAAGCTTGCCGAGGCAATAGATATTCTCGGCGGAATAGATATAGATATAACCGAGGACGAGCGTCTTGAGCTTAACAATATCGGTGACGACGATAATCCGAATTTCCAATATGTCGAAAAATCGGGTATGGTGCACCTGACGGGCGAGCAGGCGTCCGTGTATTCGCGTATCAGAAAGCGCGATTCGGATAACGCCCGTGTGGATAGGCAGAAGAAGGTTATTGAGTGCCTTATAGATAAGGCCAGAAATATCAGCCCCACAAAATATGCCGACCTCGTAAAGGCGGGTATGGCTCTTTGTGAAACATCGATGTCGGTTTCGGAGGTTCTCTCTTTCGCTCCGATGCTTTCTAATGATATAACCATTGAGACTATGGTTGTTCCCGGCGACGAGGATAACGCGGTAGGCGGTATTTACGACGGCGCATGGGTATGGAGATACGATCTTGCGGCGGCGGCCGACAGAATGCACCTGTTCATTTACGGCGAAGTCCCGGAAACAACTGCGTCGTCAAAGAAAAAACAAGAGTCGCAGACAACAACCAAGAGCTCAAAATCCTCTTCGTCCGCAACAAAGAGCAGCGGCTCTTCAAACGGCGGTTCAAAAAGCAAAAGTTCCGCCACGACATCGGCTAAGCACAGCGGCGGCAATAATAAATCCGAAACCACGACAAAACCGCAGACAACCGCCGAGGCAACCGTAAACAGAGAAACTACCAAAGAGCACACTACGGCTGAACCCAAGACAACGGCATCGTCCGACGAAACTAAGTCGGCGGCGTGATAAATTCAAACAATACATTTTTTAATTGCGCTTCGGCGCAGGAGGAAAAATTATGAAACAGTATGACTATCTTATCGTAGGCAGCGGACTTTTCGGAAGTGTTTTTGCCCACGAAGCGACAAAACACGGTAAAAAGTGCCTTGTTATCGACAAAAGAAGCCATCTCGGCGGAAATATTTATTGCGAGGATATTGAGGGCATAACCGTGCACAAATACGGTGCGCATATATTCCACACAAACGACAAGAGAGTTTGGACTTATGTAAACGACCTTGTTGAATTCAACCGCTACACAAATTCTCCGGTTGCAAATTATTACGGAGAGCTTTATAACCTGCCGTTTAATATGAATACCTTTAACAAGATGTGGGGTGTTGTGACTCCCGAGGAGGCAAGAGCCAAAATCGAGGAGCAGAAGAAGCGGGTTACGGGTGAGCCCAAAAATCTCGAGGAGCAGGCAATAAGCCTTATCGGATATGATATTTACAAAAAGCTCATAAAGGGCTATACCGAAAAGCAGTGGGGCAGAGAATGCAAGGATTTGCCTGCGTTTATAATTAAGCGTCTGCCGGTCAGATTCACCTATGATAACAACTATTTTAACGACAGATACCAGGGTATTCCGATAGGCGGCTACAATAAGCTTATCGAAAAGCTGCTTGAAGGAATCGACACCCGTCTTGATACCGATTTCTTAAAGGACAGGGAAGCTCTTTCCGCCCTTGCGGACACCGTTGTCTACACGGGCCCCATAGACCAGTATTACGACTATCGCTTCGGCAAGCTCGAATACCGCAGCCTCCGTTTTGAAAACGAACTGCTTGACTGTGAAAACTATCAGGGTGTAGCCGTTATGAACTATACTGACGAAAAGACCAAATTCACAAGAATTATAGAGCACAAGCACTTTGAATTCGGTACTCAGGAAAAGACGTATATAACAAGAGAATATCCGTCCGAGTGGCAGGAGGGTATGGAGCCGTATTACCCCGTAAACGACGAAAAGAATCAGTCGCTTTACAGCAAATACAGCGACCTTTCAAATGGCGAGAGCAATATTATCTTCGGCGGCAGACTTGCCGAATATAAATATTATGATATGGATAAGGTCATAGCTTCGGCTTTGGCGGTAACAGATAAATTATTTTGAGCGAGGAACGGTCAAAGGCTATGAATGATGTAAAAGTTAGTGTTATAATGCCTGTTTACAACGTCGAAAATTACGTTGGCAGGGCTATCGAGAGTATACAAAATCAGACCCTTACCGATTGGGAATTTTTTGCCGTAGACGACGGAACTCCCGATAACAGCGGTAAAATCTGCGATGAATACGCCGCAAAGGACCCGCGTATAAAGGTTATCCATAAGGAAAACGGCGGCGCTCCCTCGGCGAGAAACGTCGCCATAGATAAGGCTGTCGGAAAATATATGTATTTTATGGACTCCGACGACTGGGCTGAAAAAACCATGCTTCAGGATATGGTTGATTTGGCCGAGAAAAACGATTTACAACTCGTTGTTTCGGGTTACTATATCGACACATATTACAGTGACACCGAAAAATTCACGCAGGAGCAGGTCTACAAGGATAAGATATACAAAACTCAGGCTGAATTCAGAGCCGACGCACACAACCTTTTTGACCGCAATCTTCTCTACACTCCGTGGAATAAGCTCTTCTCGGGCGATTATATAAGAGACAACAAGCTCTATTTCCCGCAGACCTTCTGGGATGATTTCCCCTTTAACCTCTCCGTTGTCCGCGACGTTGAGAGAGTCGGCGTGACGTCAAAGAAGTATTACCACTTTATCCGTCAGAGAGCCGAGTCCGAAACCGCCAAGTACAGAAGCGATATGTACGAAAAGCGCGAGGAGGAGAACGAGTGGATGAGAGAGCTCTATGAGCACTGGGGAATTATGACTCCGGAGATAGAGGAATTTCTCTCGAGAAGATATATTGAGCGCATAGTCGGATGCGTTGAAAACGTTACAAACAAAAACTGCGCCTTGCCTGCCGGCGAAAAAAAGGCGCAGATAAGAAAGATGATAAACGATCCCAAGGCGCGCGCGGCGGTTTCTGCGGCTGTGCCGAAGTCAAAGTATATGAAGCTTATGCTTATACCGATTAAGATGAAGAGCACCGCGCTCACATATCTTGAGGGCAAGGTCATTTCTTCCGTTAAGTCGGGCAATACAAAGCTTTTCGCAAAGCTCAAAGCGGGAAGATAAAAAATCCGAAAGGCTGTGAAAAATATGAGCGCACCGTATTTCAGTGTTATAATGCCGGTTTACGGCGTCGAAAAATATCTCAGGGATACGCTTGACAGCGTTCTTCGGCAGACTTTTGCCGACTTTGAGCTTATACTTGTAGACGATTGCTCCAAGGACGGCAGCGGCAAGATATGCGATGAGGTTGCAGCCTCGGACGGCAGGGTTCGGGTTATCCATAAGGAGAAAAACGGCGGAGCGAGCAGCGCGAGAAATCTCGGCACAAAGTCCGCTTCGGGCAAATATCTCTATTATATGGATTCCGACGATAAAATAGACAGCGATATATTTGAAAAAATGTATTCGGCTTCGCATGACGCTTCTCCCACGGTTGTGATGTTCGGCGCGGTGGAGGAGTATTACGACAAGACCGGTAAGCTGTATATGACAAATCCCGTGTCATATGAGAGCAAAGCTCTCTCGGGTAAAGAGAATGTGGCAAAAGAAGTAATTAAAATCGAAAACACCACGCTTTTCGGCTACCTTTGGAATAAGATTTATCTTAAAGACGCGGTGCTTTCCTCCGGAGTTACATTTTGCGATATGCCGCTTAACGAGGATTTTAAATTTAATATAGATTTCTTCAGATATGTTGATTCCATGGTAATTCTTGACGACACGGCATACCACTATGCCAAGAGAGACAATCAAAGCCTTACGTGCCGCTTTGTCAAAAATTACTTTGAGCTTCAGGAAATGCGTATAAACGAGTTGCTCGGTTTTTACCGTGAAAACGGTATGTGTGACGGAGATATACTTAAAAATCTTGCCGGCATATATGTCAGAAGCGTATTTTCGGCTCTCGAAAAAAATAATGACAAACGCTCCGGAATGTCCGGGAAAGACAGAAAAGACTGGCTCAAGGCTCAGCTTAAAAGTGAACTTTACAAGGAGCTTATGCCTTACGCCGAGCCTGACAGCAGGCTTGTAAAAATTATGGCGAACCAGCTTAAAGGCGGAAATACAGGCGTGCTTCTTTTCACGGGCAAATTTATTGCGGCGGTCAAAAAAAGCTTCCCGTCGCTGTTTTCGGGGCTTAAGCTAAAAAAATAATGTGGAGGGCAAACAGTTGAAAAAGGTGCTTTTCGGCTATATTATGAACGGAAAAGCCGGCGGAATTGACAAGTATATGCTCAACTTTTTTGAGCACTTTTCCCCGGGTGAGGTGCATTTTGATTTTCTCACAACACAAATAGATAATGAGCTTAAGGAAAAGCTTGAGAGCAAGGGCGCGGGGCTTTTTGAAATACCGACTCTTAAAAATCCGCGTGCTCAGTATAAGGCGATTTGCGATATAATAAAGAAAAACGGATATGATACCGCATATTTCAATATTTCTACCGCGATATGCTATCCGGGACCCAAAGCGGCGCACGACTGCGGAGTAAAAAAGGTTATCATACATTCTCACAGTGCGTGGTATGACTGTTCAAACCCGAAAAAGCGCGCGCTTATGATAAAGCTCAATAACCTTTGCCGCAATTTTCTTTATAAATACGGAACCGACTTTTACGCCTGCTCGGCTCTTGCGGGTAAATGGATATTCCCCGAAAAAATCGTCGGGTCGGACAAGTTTAAGCTTGTAAAAAACGGTATTGACCTTGCAAGCTTTACGTATTCTCCCGAAAAGAGGGAAGCAATGCGCGAAAAACTGCAATTGCAGGATAAATTCGTCATAGGCAGTGTCGGAAATTTCCTTTATCCCAAAAATCACGATTTTATGGTGCGTGTATTTTCCGAGCTGTGCAAAATCGACAGCGACGCACGCCTTTTACTCGTCGGTGACGGCTTGCTTTTTGACAATGTAAAGGAGCAGGTAAAGAGCCTCGGTTTAGCGGACAAGGTTATATTCACAGGCAGGCAGACCGATGCTTATAATTATATGATGGCTATGGATATATATCTTATGCCATCGCATTTCGAGGGCTTCGGCATAGCCGCTGTGGAGGCCGAGGCAACCGGGCTTATGTGCTGCCTGAGCGATCATATACCGTCCGACGCCGTGATAACGGAAAACTGTGTTACCCTCTCGATTGACAAAGACGGTGACGCAAAGGTTTGGGCGGAAAAAATAGAAAAAGCCAAGGGCTATAAACGGATTGACCGTACCGATGAAGTACGGAGAGCCGGATATGACCTTTCAGCGCAGAATTTTTATGAATTGGTGTGAGGAGTTAATATGAAAGAAAGTATACTCAGGAAGGGGTCGCAGGCGACCGGCTTTAAGCTGCTTTTCCTTGCGCTTACACTGCTCTCGTTCAACGGCCTTACGGCAAACCGCTCGGTACTTACCTGGATTGCATATGCGGTAACGGCGGTGGGTGCGGCGGTACTTGTAATAAGAGTCGTCTGCTTCAAAAAATACTTACACGCAAAAGGTTTATTCTTGCTTATTGCATTTTGCGGAAGCTATGCGCTGTCGGCACTGCTTACAAGGCAGTACGGGCTGTCGGAAAACGCAAAAGCGCTTGTTTGGATGGCGTTCCAGTATTTTATACTGTACACTTATGACACCACGTCCGACGGTACCGCGGAGAAAAAGGAATTCTACATAATTTCACACTTCTTTATGGCGTATACATTACTGGCTGTTGCGGCGGGAACGGTTATGCTCTTTGCCGATTACTATTCGTATACGGAGGTAAACGGAGTAGTCGTAATTCTCGGATTCCTTTGGAACAGGCTTTGGGGTGTGTATTCCGACCCCAATTACGGTGCAGTATTCTCGGCAATAACCATAATAATGAGCCTGTATTTTTACAAGGACGCAAAGAAGCCGTTAAAGGCTTTGTACATCATAAATATCGTTTTACAGATATGCTATATAGCTTTTTCGGATTCGCGAACCGGTATGGTATCGCTGTTCTGCGCGCTTTTGGTCTATGTGTATCTCACCGCACTCAGGAGCAAAAAGCTCGAAGCAAAAAAAGCGTTCGCAAGGGGCGTAATATGCGTTTTGCTTGCTGTTACAGCGGCAGTCGCATCCTTTGCCGCGATAAAGGTTGTGTCGGTTTCAACCTCCGAATTCAAGAAATGGCAGTATGAGCACATCATAAGCAGCGATAAGGATAAAACCGAGGCTCAGAAGGAAAAGGACAAGCAGAAGCTTGAGATCGGCCGTCAGAGTAACGACATAAACGGTGACGTGAGCAACCGCCGCTTTGCTATTTGGGGCAGCGGACTCGAAATATTCAAAACGAAGCCGTTAACCGGCGTAACCTTCAGGAACTATGTTCCTTATGCCGAGGATAAGCTCCCCGACACTTATCTTGTCAACAATGATTTTATTGAATTCCACAGTATGCACAACAGCTTTGTCGATATACTTGTAAGTCAGGGCATTTTGGGCGTTGTGATTATCGCGGCATATATAATATTGGTGCTGGTGCTCATATTTAAGAATTTCTTTAAATTTAAGGGTGAAAAATACAAATATAATACCGCTCTGCTCAGCATTATAGCTCCGATATTTGCCTCTATGATGTTCTATTCGGAGACGTTTTATATGAACACCGGCGGAGCGTTCCTCTTCTGGCTTGCGCTCGGCTATCTCATTCAGTCCGTCACATCAAAGAATTCCGAGGCAAAGGAAATAACGCCGGGCAAATAAATTTTTAAATCGTATTGTTTCGGAGAGAATAATACTGCTTCACGGAACTTATTATTGAGGTGAAAATTATGGATAAGCTTCTTACGGTTGTAATACCGTCGTACAATGTCGAAAAATTTTTGAATCAGACGCTTGACTCGTTTGTTTGCGACGAGGCTGTAATGAAAAAATTCGAGGTTATCGTGGTTGACGACGGCTCAAAGGATAACACCGCAAAAATAGGCAAGGAGTACGCCGATAAGTACCCAGATACATTCAGAGTTATCTCAAAGGAAAACGGCGGTCACGGCTCCACCATTAACTGCGGCATTCGCAATGCCGTCGGCAAATACTTTAAGGTTGTGGACGGTGACGACTGGGTCAACACCGCCGATTTTGTGAAGCTCGTCGAGGATCTCGAAAAAACCGAATCCGAATATGTGTTTACAAACTATTATGAGTATTATGACGACGTTAACCGCCAAAAGACTGTTGATTTTCCGCAGTTCAAAGACGGTACGGAATATGACTTCGCCGATGTTGCAAATAAGGTTTATATACCTATGCACGCCCTTGTAATAAAGACGAGCGTGCTTAAAGATAATAACATTGTTATTGACGAAAAGTGCTTTTATGTGGATGTCGAATATGTTATGTTCCCGGTGCCCTTTGTAAACAAGGTGACATTCTTTGACCTGCATGTTTATATGTACAGGCTTGCGCTCTCAACTCAGAGCGTGAGTATTCTCGGGTTCCAAAAGCATATAAACGACCATCTCAGGGTTACGTTCCATATGTTTGACTTTTACAGGGACTATATTTCCTCGGATAAGGCAGACAGCGCAAAAGCGGATTATATGAGGACCTGCATATCAGACCTTATAATTACGCAGAGCGCAATATATTCGAGCTATCCCGACAGCGATATGGAAAACAGAAAACGCTTTATGGAATTCGACCGCAAGGCAAAGGAATTAAGCCCCGAAATATATGAGCTCAGCTCCGTTAAGAGCGGAAAATTGCGTTTGCTTCGCAAATATAATTTCAAGCATTACAGGCTCATACAGTCGCTCAGCCGTCTGCACTTCAAAATGACAAATAAATAAAACACATATTGCTTAAAAGCCGTTCGCACTCGTAGTTTTTCAAATGGTGCGGACGGCTTTTGTCTGTCATCCGATTATCAGCTTTTCTCCGACGTATATGAGATTCGGATTTTTAACGGAGTTCAGCTTTACCAGATTTTCAACGGTAGTGCCGAATTTCCTTGATATTCCCCAAAGCGTGTCGCCGCGCTTTACCGTGTAAATTACGGTTTGTTCCGAGCGGGCAGAGGGTATTTTAAACACTTCGCCCGCATATATGAGGTTCGGATTTTCAATGCCGTTAAGCGCGACTATGCTGTTTATGCTTGTGCCGAATTTTCTCGATATTCCCCAAAGAGTATCGCCGCGTCTTACCGTGTAAAGCGTGTATCCAAAGCTTTCCGCGGACGTCATATGGGGGATTATAAACACTTCTCCGACGTATATAAGATTGGGATTTCTGATATTGTTTGCGTTTACGACAGCCGACACCGTAACGCCGAATTTCTTTGCAATCCCCCAAAGCGTGTCGCCGCGTTTTACCGTATATCTTATGGCATCGGGCGACTTTGTGGGCGTAGCTTCGTTTGCGCCGTTTAAAAATACCGACGAAGTAAACCTGTCGAGGTCAACATTGCCGTAAATCCCCGGAATTTCGCCGCGGTCGCTGTATTGAAATCCCGCATAGCTCTGCCAAATATTGCTTGTAACATACGGTTCTTCCGCGTCATAATCGGCAACCCAGAGCGGAAACTGCGCAAAATTCCAGTCCCAAGTTTCCGAGGCGTTGTATGCGTCGGTGTAAAGAATCGGCACTATTCCCGTAAGCTCTCGGAGCTTTTGCATAAATGCGAGCCCCACAATATTTATGCCGTTTTTCCCGAGGCTGCCGAATTCCTCAAAATCCATGGCAGGTCTTGCGGCAAAGGTTTTTCCGCTTATAAGCTCGGCAAAGCGCGTTGCCTGCAAATATGCCTGCTCGGTATTTCGTGCGGTCACAAAATAGTACGCGCCGCATTTAAGACCGGCCTTTGTCGCGTTGGTGTAATTTTCCTCGAATTTCGGGTCGGTTACGGAAAAACCGTATCCCGCTCTTATATATACAATTTCGATTCCGCTGTTTTTAACCTGTTCAAAATCTATATCTCCCTGATAAACGCTGACGTCTATTCCCGAAAAAACCTCGTCGGTGTCGGCGGAAATTGCCGAAACATGCAGTACAGATGCCGAAATCGTAACAAGGAGCATTAAAAGAAAAGATAGTATCCGTTTTGCCAGCTTCATAAAAAAATCACAGCCTTTCTGGTGCTTAAAGCCTCAATGCATTATATTTTAAACAGCACGCGAGTGTGACTTTGCTTGCCTGCCGTAAGGACGATACCCTTGAAAAACCATGGTATTTGCGATAAAATAACGCTGAAATAAAAAATTCGGAAGCGAGAAAAATGAAACTTGCGATTTTGTATCAACAAAGCGAATCGCCTGCAAAAGACGACACAAAGGAGCTTGTTAAAATAAAAGAGGATTGTGTTGCCGCGTCACAGGCTTTAAAAATAAAAGGGCTTGTACGCATCGACTGCCGCGAGGATAAAAACGGTGTGTTTAAAATATTTGATTTTAACGCGAAGCCGAATATCACCGGCGGTGTTCGTCCGCACAGAAAAAATCAGGATTGCCTCACCATGATAGCGGCGCGTGCCGCAGGACTTACGTACCGCGACCTGCTTTTGAAAATGCTCGGAACCGCCTGGACCGTGCAAGCCGAAACGCCACCGTTTTATGCACCGCCGGGGTGCGCCGAATAAAAAAAGCACTTAGCCTTACGCTGAATGCTGCCGCTTCAATCGTCAAACCGTTTCTGTCGCATGCAACCGCTGCGATTATGAGCTTGGGATGGTTCGTATCGAAATCCATGCACCCAAAAATTCCCTTTTTCATGTTGCTTATCCTTTACATCAAAAGAATACCGATTTTCAAGCCGCTGTATGCACGGCCTCATGATAGCAAGCGGTATGCCCCGTTTTTGTCCCACGCCTGCTTGTAAAATCAAGGAGAGCCTGATAGAATTAAAAAGGATGACCAACAGCAAGACCGGAGAATTGGAGGAGAGCTACATCCTTTCGGATTTTTACCTCAGCCGGGAATCCTCCGATGGGGAGCTGCGGCTGCTGATCGACAGCTTGCTGTTTTCTCAGCACATTCCGTACAGCCGGTGCTGGGAGCTGGTGAAAAAGCACGTTTAATATGTATTCCGGCGGCAACTGCCGGGCGGTGTTCCGGGTCTGTCGGGCGATGATCGGCGATGTGATTGACCTGTTCGGCAAGGATGTGGTGTTTTCTGACGAAACAGAGGATTCGATGACCGTTTCGGTCTACACCAACGAGATGTCCGCCGCCCACTTCGCCCAGAGCTTCGCCCCGGATGTGACGGTACTGGGACCAAAAAATCTGCGGGAAAATGTAAAAAACCAGTTGCAACAAGCACTGGAGAAATATCAATAACGGGAGGAATCACAATATGAGCAATCAGCAAGCTTTGCTGGATTTTTTGACCTACAGTTACTTCAAAATTATTCCGGAAGAGATTTACAGAGACGGTGGCAAAACCGATTATTCGGGCTATTGCATCAAAAAAGCAATTATGAAAGCATATGAAGATGCCACAAATGAAGGTGCATACAATACTCTGTTCAAGAAAACTATAGGAGCAGAAAAGTTAGACAAACTAAAAGCTGATTCTGTAGTGGCGAGAAAAGATTCTGCACAGTTCCTTCTGTCGCAAATTCAAAAGCTAAGCTCATTCGCAGGCGATTATGATGTATGGCACAAGGAGACCTGCGAAGGAATATGTAAGAAATACAGCAAGGTATATAAGGTATATCTCGAAGAAGGCGCCCCTTTTTTTACATACGGAAATGCTCAAAAATGGGTCAATATGAGCATGAAGTACATTTGGATGCTTGGCCTTTTGCCAATAGAAGTCCCAGAAACAGCTCTGCATGTTCCAATTGACAGGTACATTATTGATACCTTGTGGGATGCCAATCAAGACATAGGATTTCCGCTTAAAGAAGGTAGAAACGTGAACCGCAAACGCTCTTATGCAAAGCCATCCGACTATGTAATTGGTTGGAGTCAATGGGAAGAAAAGGACTACTGTAAAACATTCCGAGAAAGCATATCCGGCGATGAATTTACATTAGAGTGGGAAAACAACGCATGGATTCGAGCTGCCGAAAAGAGAAAGAAAGCTGATCTTGATAAGCAGTATGAGCTGTTTTGGAAAAAGTGATTTGATTGCGTTCTGAGGACATCGGGAATTCTTTTCCCGGTGCCCTCTTTTTATCTCACCTGCTTTGATAGACTCTCTGTCAGGAGGAGAGACAAATGAACGATGAACTGAAAAAAGAAATCTTATCCCTGTTGGAGTCCCCGGAGCTGCGGGAGTATCTGATGACACCGCCGGAGAAGCTCAACTGCACGCAGTATGCCGAGATCATCTGCGGCGCACCGGTGAGCCTGTACCGGAAGCGGGAGCTGCTGCTCCGGCTGAAGGCGGAAGCATCCGAAGAAGAGAGACATGACGTGGAGGAAATGCTGTATGCTTTGGATACGGCACGAAAACCGCTGGAAAGCGCCGAACTTTCCGGCATCCGGTTCATCGTGGAGCTCCTTGGATATAATGAGAAAGAGCGCAGCGTAGACACGCTGGACGGGCCGTTCGCCGTGCGGAGTCTGGCGGAGGCGCAGCAGTCCATCCGTGCCTATCGCGCTGAATACGACGATAACTGGACAACGCAGTTCTGGACCATGGAGCTGTATGACTGGAATGCAAAACCACTCTCAGATGGGTTTCCCATTGCGGTACGCACCTACATTCTTTCGCCGGAGGGAGAGCCGCAGTATTTTATACAGCGGCCGAAAATGCCGGGTATCAATCCCCGCTGTGCACGGGCTTTTGGCGGCAACGATCTTATCCTTCCCACGCCATACAAGCCGGGGGATATTCTGCGCATCGACTGCCGTCCCTACACACCGCTGCCGTTTTACTGTCTGCTGATTCAGGTGCGCAGTGGCTGCTGCGGTCTGTGGTGTTTGTTTCCCAATTTGAATGGCAGCATTGGTCAGGGTGCCTTGCTGCACGGGCACTACTATGCCATGGAATATCGGTTTGATTTCTATCGCCGGATTTCTCCACTGTACCGGGCGGAGCTGTTCACCGGCGAGTTGCCGGAGAATTGCAGCTTCATGAAGCTGCTTTCGGAAAAAATCCATGCAGACCCCGGCTACGGCGATAAAGTCGACGAGGTGCTTTGTGATTTGAAGCTGTGAAACGAGGGATAGCTAAAGGACCGACAGCCCTGCCGGTCCTTTAGCTATTTCCCTGCGTCCGCCTCCGGCTTGCCGGCGTCGGACAGGGCTTCATTTGTGTACACATATTACAAGGCGCTTAGCTGCGTTTCCCGGATTACCTGCTGAGGACGCACCGAGTAGGTATTGACCGGAAGCTCGATATCGTGGTTGCCATTTAGGTAGTTGCTGACCGGCCGCAAAAGGCGCTGGGTGCCGCTGAGGGGTTTGAGGTAATACTCCGGCTCCCAATAATTGCAGAAGGGGAAATCGCCGCAATACAAATAGGGAATCGTGTCTTGTGATGATATCCCCATGGTATAACCTCTTGCCATGGTGTCACCGCAGCCAAACTCTCGGCAACGAGCCAACTGCTTATTCCGAAAAACAAGAAGCCTTCCGAATACACCGTGGGCGGAAGTTCCTGCCGGATACGCTCCGAATCCCATGTAGAAATATCTGTCAGCACAAAGGGCTTCCACACACCGCTTGTAGGGGCATAGACAAAGTCTACGGCATGGAACGGTGTGGGAAATTCCATCCACATTTTCTCAAAGACAGAAAATGGTTCATAGGCTTACCCTTCCTCGCCATAGATATCGCAGCACAAGACATCTCCGCTCACATTCAGGCAGCACGCATCCCCAATGTCACATAGTCAATCCCATACTTGCCTGCTTTGTACACTTTTTTCAGTCTCCGCTGTATCTACTGCCGTCTGCCGTAGTCCATATCCATCACCGTCCCTGCGAAGCATTTCCGCATCCAGCGCCGCTTTCAGCTTGTTGTAAACCAGTTGGTTGGGGTAGTAACGGTAATCCGCAAAAATATCGATGCCCTCCCCATAAAAATGCTCACGGATTGCTGCGGCACAGGCGGCGCTGCGGCTTTGACCATACTCGCACTGACAGACAATGTTCCCTCCGTTCTCCATGGCGTCATAAATGAATGCGGCAAGAGCGGGCGCTTCCGGAAAATAAGTGTCGTAGGAAAGGCCGTATTCCTCCAGAATTTCAAGGTCGATGTCATGTAGAGGCACATAAAATACATCCGGAGGTATTCCCCTGTAATCCGGCGGCTTGGATACTTGCCCGGTTCGCTTGGATGGGGGATCATAGAAGCTGATGACGAACGTGTTGCGCGGAAATCCGTCCTGCAGCAGCTTTTCGGCAGCAGAGCGGGATAAAATATATGCCGGCTGATGTTTATCTTTCATGATATGTTGTTCACTCCCTTCTGCAAAAAGAATACCCCATGACATGGGACAAAAACGGGAGATGTCATGAGGTAATATAGATACGAAATAAAGAGAAGGGATGTGCATACAGGATGGATCACAGCAATACGGATACTGGGACACGGGTAGAACTGCACTGCCATACGAAGCTTGGCAGTGTCGGAGCCGTCAACAGTGCGGCAGAAATTATAAAAGCGGCCATAGAAGAAGCTATGTCCGCCGTGGCCATCACCGACGTTGGTGTTGCCTATGCTTTTCCGGAGGCAGCGGAGGCCTGCAAATCGCTGTGGAGCGCAACAGCCAAGGAGTGCCGGGCAAATGGAATAGATCCGGGCGCTGAACAGGACTTTTTCAAGGTCATCTATGGGATGGAGACTTGTCTCCTGCGCCCCACGCCGGAATCCCGGGATAAGGGCGGATATTCTATCGTCCTTCTGGTGCAAAACGAAATCGGAAAACGGAATCTCTATCGTTTGATCACCGATTGCAGCGGCGCACCGCTTCGCCCCAACGAGCACCGCTTATAGTGCTCATAACCCGACAAAAAAAGAACTGTCATAAAAGACAGTTCCTAAATGGTTGCGGGGACAGGACTTGAACCTGCGACCTCCGGGTTATGAGCCCGACGAGCTACCAACTGCTCTACCCCGCGATATTAAGTTGTGCCCTCTTTCAGAGTGCCTAACTATTATATTATCATTATATGCGTTTGTCAAGTGTTTTATTTGTATTTTATATTTTTCGGTATGTTTCGGTTTTACAGCGATTAAAAAGGCGGCGACATCTCAAAATAAGAGCCGCCGCACTTTGTAGTTTTTCAGTTTTGAAAATTTATCTGCTCGTCTTTTACGGGCGAATAACGTATCAAAGCGGAAGAATCGAGATTTTCGCGATGCATATCAACAGCCGAAATTTGATGATTGTCATACGTTGTGTAATAGTAAATTCCCTTATCTGTATTGCAACAAGATGTGTAAAGCGTAATCTCGTATTTGCCGCTTTCAAGCTTGCAGCAACCCCTTGGCTGGCTTACCGAATTTAGAATATGGAAAAACTGACTTACGCTTTTTTCTTCGCCGTCCTCGGACAGAGAATTTGCCTTGACGAACGCCGCTCTGACAAACCTCGACTGCGAAGAGAGATCTCCGGGAAGTCCGAGCGCGCCCATACCGCGAGAATAAGTCGAGAGATTTATATCGGGAGCAAATGTGTTTTTCGGGTCGGCCGCGCTGAGGCTCATATAGTTGTTTAAATTTTGAAGCTGCATATCAAACGGCGGATTGTTTGTAAGAACGCCTACGGGATTTTCGTAAACTTTAAGTCCGTCCTTTACGGACTCGACTACGATACAGCCACTTTTGTCGGCTATTATCCAGTGAAGCTGTGCGGCGGGGAGCGACTCGTTAAACGGCGTATTTGTGATATTTACATTTGAGAGCAATTTTTTCGCTTCGTCAACGCTTGCGCATCGACATAAGAGCCACGGTATAAATTCGCATTGCGCAACGTTGCATTTACCGCTTTTTTCGTTACCGTAATATGCGTTGCCGACAAAATTAAGTCCTGCCGCGGCAAGTCCCTTTTCGTTTGCTGCGTCGTAATAGAGCGGATAATTATCCGCAACATATGCCATACCTATTATGGCATAGTGGCTCTTCAGAGGCTCCGCGAATTTGAATTTAAACGGGTAATTACGCGGCGTCACGGTAATTTCGTCTCCGTATGAAAATTCATAGTCGAGCGTGCGGCCGAAATAAAAATCGTTTGTTTTGTATGTTGCTGCGGTACACATATTAAGTCCTCCCGAAATGTTTGATTTTTACAGAGAAAATGCTATACTTATGTTTGCCCGAAAAAACGGAACACTTAAAATATAGATTATAATTGTTTTAATATTATGAACTTTATGAAAACAGATTATGAGTTGAAAAGGTCAAAAAGAAAAACTCTGTCGCTCACCGTGACAAAGGATTTAAAAGTAAGCGTAAAGGCACCTGTCGGTTGCCCGCAAAAAACGATAGACGACTTTGTTTTATCGCATGAAAAGTGGATAAACGAGCATATAGAAAAGCAAAAGAGCCGCCTTTCTCTTGAAAAAACACTTGACGAAAAGAAAGTGTCGGCGCTTCGCGCACTTGCCGCCGCGGAATTGCCGCGCCGCGTGGAATATTACAGCGAGAAAATGGGACTTTATCCGACAAGTGTAAAAATAACCTCCGCAGCGACAAGATTCGGTTCGTGCAGCGGTAAAAATTCAATATGCTTTTCATACAGGCTTATGCTTTATCCGCCGGAAGCCGTTGATTACGTTGTTGTGCACGAGCTTGCGCACATTAAGGAAAAGAACCATTCGGCAAGGTTTTATGCCATCGTGGAAAGGTATATGCCCGATTACAGGGAGAGGGAAAAATTGCTCAAAAAAACACCGAAGCTTTGATTTGCAAGGCTTCGGTATTTTTATTTTACATTGAAAATGTCTTGCGCATTTCTTCCTGTCTGCCGCAACAGAATCTGCCCTCGGGGCAGGATGAAATAAAGCAGCTCGGACCGTAGTATTTGAAAATCCCCGGAGCGGCTTTTCTCAAAAGCTCGAGTGCCTCTACCGCATGCGCTCTTATTTCCCACTGAGCTCGTGAGCAGGTGCGCAGCTTCATAAATGTCAGTAATTCGCGAGCGTTCATGGTTGTGACTATATCGAGCGTGTTGCCGCTGAGAAGGTAGTACACGAGGCTTTCCTCACTCTTGCCGAGTGTGCGAAGCCTCTCATATTCGGCGGCGTTTTCCTTGAATGCGGTTTCGTATTTAAGAAGCAGCTCAGGGTCTTTTTTGACCGATTCGGGGACAATGTGCCGATTTCTGTCCGCTCTTATCAGTTCGGGAATTTCTATGCTCTGCATTCTGTGGCGTGTGAAGTGAGTTATTCCGGAGAGTGAAACGTCATTGAAACGAAGTGTGAAATCCGCCGCCTCGAGCGCTCTCGGCCTTGAAGAGTGAACAAGACTGTATGTTATTTTGTCGGCAACCGTGTCGTCCGATAAAATACGGTCTATATCCTCGGTTGAAGCGTTGGTGTAAGAGATGAGCGCGCTTCTCTGAACATTTTTTTCGGCATCGCCCGTGTATGAGAGAAGCTCGACTTTTTTGCCGTTTGTGCGGCGCGGAACGTCGCCGATAAACGAGAGGTCGGGGTTATCCGGCATATAATTTTTGCTGCGCTCGTCAAAGCCCGTCATTATGCCGGGAGTGAGCTTTTCCGCCTGTTCTTTTAATTCGCGCCCGAGCTTTACTATTTCGGGGTATTTGCTGCCTCTGCCGTAGAGCATGGCTTTTAACAGGTGCAAAAATTCACGCCCGTTTATGCTGCAAAAGAAGTTGGAAAAAAGGCAGTACGGCAAAAGGAATCTCGCGTCCTCTTTGGGTACGCCGGCCTCGCAGAATTCGCTGTACAGAGCGAAGAGCTTTGCCATATGGCTTTTGTAGTTTTCGTCCGCATCCTCGGGAATAAAAAATCCCGCATCCGAAAAATCAACGTATCTGCGTGATTTTACGGTGAATGAAGCGAGCCTGAATTCGATGACGAATTGCTCGACAACCGCCGTGACATTTTGAAAGGCGAGATTAAAATATGTATGCTCCACTACCGAATTGTGACCGGAGCGCGTAACCTTGTCGATAAGCTTTGCGTTTTTTTCGCAGTCCTGCGATTTTTGCCATATACCGAGCACGGTGCCCTCCTGCGTAGACACTCTGCCGCCGGCCGAGGTTATTTTTTCGCCGCAGTCGGAAAGGCCTATTATGAATGCTCCGCTTTTATTTAAATCCAAATTATCGAGATCCATCTGTGCATTTGCCCCTTTTCGATGTTTTACAATATTTTATCACATTATATCGGTTTAGGCAATTTGGAATATTGTGCATTTTTTGTTGTAAAAAATGTAATTGTTTGCTATAATAATTTAGATTAAAAATTAAAAGGGGTAAAAGGTATGCCCGGCAAACTTATAGTTATAGAGGGACTTGACGGAAGCGGTAAATCGACTCAAACGGAGCTTCTTCAAAAAAAACTTGCGGCTCTGTCTGTCGACACAAAGAGAATTAAGCTGCCGGATTACGACGACCCGTCAAGCACGCTTGTCAGAATGTATCTCGGCGGCGAATTCGGAAACGACCCGTCGTGCGTCAACGTCTATGCGGCGTCCTCGTTTTATGCGGTGGACCGCTATGCGAGTTACAGCCGTCATTGGAAAGAGGATTATCTTTCGGGTAAGGTCATTTTAGCCGACAGATATACTTCGTCGAACGCCGTTCATCAGGCGGTAAAGCTGCCGCAGAGCGAGTGGGACGACTATATTAAATGGCTTTGCGATTACGAATACGAAAAGCTCGCCGTGCCGAAGCCCGACAGGATTATATATCTTGATATGCCGGTTGACGTGTCACAGCGACTTATGACAAAGCGCTACGGCGGCGACGAGGTGAAAAAAGACGTCCACGAGGCAAATGTAGAGTATTTGCGTCGCTGTGCAAAAGCGGCGGCATTTGCCGCGGAAAAAATGGGCTGGGAGACCGTGGTCTGCTCCGAAAACGGTGAGCCGCGCCCCATAGCCGATATAAGCGAAGAAATATTGGGTATAGTAAAAAAAGAACTTGGTTTAGGAGAATAATTTTGCTTGAATTCAGAAATCCCGAATTATCGGACAGAGCTTGGGTAACGGGCGTAATGGAGCGTTCGGGCGATATGGCCTGCGAGTACTGCTTCGGTAACCTTTATATATGGGCGCCCGTGTATGAAAATACAATTTGCGAGTATGACGGTATGTTTTTGGCGCGCGACGGCGTAGGCGATCCGATGTATCTTTACCCGTGCGGCGACGGCGATAAAAAGGCCGCCGTAAACGAACTTATACGTTATGCCGAAAATCACGACGGCGCGCGTTTAACCATGTACTGCCTCACTCCGTCAAATGTCCGTGAGCTTGAAGATATGATGCCCGGAAAGTTTGAGTTTACCGAGATGAGGGAATTCGCCGATTACATTTACAATACCACCGATCTTATTGACCTTGCCGGCAGGAAGTACCACGGCAAGCGTAACCATATAGCTTATTTCAAAAATAACCACGATTGGCATTTTGAGCCGATAAACGACGGCAATATGCAATTATGTCTTGATATGAACCGGAAGTGGGAGGCTTTAAACCGCGAAAAGGACCCCGATGAAATAGATAGCGAACTTGAAGCTATAAAGCGTGCGTTCTCGAATTTTGACGAGCTCGGGTTCAAAGGCGGAGTTTTATACGCGGACGGCGAGGTTGTGGCTTACACTCTCGGCGAGGAGCTGAACAGCTCGGCTTTTTGCACACATATAGAAAAGGCGTATGCTTCGGTTCGCGGAGCTTACCCGACGGTAAACCGTGAATTTGCGGCAAATATGCTTGCTAATTATAAATTCATAAACCGTGAGGACGATACGGGAAGCGAAGGGCTCCGCAAGGCAAAGCTCTCATATTACCCGGAGATACTTTTGCAGAAGTACCGCGCTTTTTATAAGGGATAAGTTATGGAAATTCGGCTTTCTTCTCCGAAGTACAAAGAAAAGATGTATTCGCTGTGGCAAAGCTGCTTCGGCGACGACAGAGAAACAATCGATATGTTTTTCAAAAACAGCTTTTCTTATGAAAATGCGGTTATCTGCACGGACAAAGCAGAGGTTGTGTCACAACTGTTTTTGCTTCCGGAAAAGCTCTCGCTCGGCGAAAAGGAGTATTTTGCATACTATATTTATGCAGCCGCCACCGCAGAGAGTTACAGAAAACAGGGTATAATGGGTTCGTTACTGGAATTTACTTCAGCTCTTGCCGCCGACAGGAAAGCCGATTATCTGTTTTTGGTTCCGGCGACGGAGAACCTTTTTGATTATTACGAAAAATTCGGATTTTATAAAGCTCTCTATGCCGAAAAAACCGTCTTTAAATTGACCGGCGGTGAGCCGCTTGAAATTAAAAGCACCGAGCCGTCGGATATAAAAAAGGCAGCTCTCAAAAGAGAAAAGCTGTTAAAGGGCGTAAACCGTGTAGTGTGGCGAGAAAACGAAATAAAACTGTTTTCGGATTTTCTCGGCGATGACGGCAAAATAGTTTTCGGAGACGATTTTTATGTCTCGTACAGTCCGGCTGAAAACGGTGTTTTTGTCACGGAGCTTCTATGCGGAGGAACATATGAAAACGCCTTGGACGTTTTGAAAAAAACGGGTGAAAATACGTTTTTTGTCTCTGTGCCGGAGGAAAAATCCGCCGAATTAAAAAATTGCAAACGCACCGCCGTAGGTATGATAAAAAATATCAAAGGCGAGAAGATAAATGACAGCGTGTATACAGGGATAACGCTGAACTGAATGCTTAAAGAAAGGATTGCCGCATTCCCGCGCGGCGGTACAAAAAATGATTTATGTTTTTCTTGCGGACGGCTGTGAAGAGATAGAAGCTCTCACGCCGATTGATGTTCTGAGAAGAGCAAAAAAAGACGTTAAGGTTGTAGGCGTCGGTAAAAAAACAATAGTTTCGTCTCACAATATCAGGATTACGTGTGACGCCGAGACAACAGAGGTTTCTCCGAACGAGGACATAGAGGCGGTTATTTTGCCCGGCGGTATGCCCGGTACTTTAAATCTTGAAAAGTCGGAAAAGGTAAATGAATTTATAGACCGCGCTTCAAGCGACGGAAAGCTTATCTGCGCTATATGCGCGGCACCGTCCGTGCTCGGCCATAAAAATCTGTTGAGGGGCAAAACCGCAACATGCTTTCCGGGTTTTGAAAAAGACCTTTACGGTGCTGTTGCCACAGGCGCTCCCGTAGAACGGGACGGGAACATAATAACTGCGCGCGGAATGGGCGTGGCTCTCGAATTCGGACTTAAAACAGTCGAGGCACTTTGCGGAAGCGAGGTTGCCGAAAGCATAAAAACATCTGTTCAAAGCGAGTGATAAAAATGACGGCTCAAAGTGAGGATAAAGCGTTTTTAAGAAGACGCGCCAAGGAGTACAGAAAATCACTTTTGCCGGAGGAGAAGGCGAGACGTGACAAATTTGTTACGGACAATCTGTTTGCCCTCGATGAATTTAAAAACGCTAAAACCGTTTTGTGTTATGTGTCGTCTTCACGCGAGGTTGACACATCGTGTATAATTAAACAGGCGGTGCTTTCGGGCAAAATCGTTGCCGTGCCGAGATGCGTTGACGCTTTCGGGCATATGAATTTTTGCCGTATAGACTCTGTTTTTGATCTTGAACCCGGGGCGTTCGGCATAATGGAGCCGAACCCATCATGTGAAATTATGACCGCCTTTGATAACGGTATATGTATAGTACCGGCTCTTGTATTTTCCGAGGACGGATACCGCGTCGGCTTCGGAAAAGGCTATTATGACAGGTTTTTGCAGTCGTTTTCAGGCACAAAAATCGGGCTCGCATACGAAGAGCAGATAATAAAGAGAATCCCGCACGACAGCTATGATATTAAATCCGACATAATTGTTTCGGATAAGAAAGTACACAGAGTTTAATGAAAGGAGGAGCGCCCATGGATGACAATAAAAGAACTCCCGATGATTCGTATAAGGACCTTTTGGATATTTATGCGCGTGAGGAAGACGAGCAGAAAAGACCCGAGCTTAAAAATATGGTTGAGAGAAACCGTAAGAGCGGCAAAAAGCCATTTAAGCTTGAAATAAAAGACCTTGACTCCGAGTTTACCGACGCTCCGCAAAAAAGACCGCCTGTCAGACGAGATATGCCCGTGCATCACAGTACCGATGCGCCGGAAAGACATAATGCTCACAAAAGACCGACAGAAAAACACAAAATTCATAAAAGGCCGCCCGAAAAAAACGGTACGGCACCGCGCGGAATAAGCTATGATGACGAATTCGGTCCCATAATTACACGCGGCGGAAGAAACGGCGGAAATGCCGCCTCTTTCGGAACAGCCTCTTACGAGCAAGCGTCAAAGCAGGGTGCCGTACGTAAAAGACCGCCGATAAAGGGTATAAAGGGAAACGAAAAAGAAATTGCGGTAAGAATAGCCGCATATTTCGTAAGAAACAAAAAAACGTGGATAACGATAGCGGTTTGCGTTGTATGTGCAATTTGTCTGTCGTCGTATCTGATTAGCTGTATGAACGATGTTTTGGCAATACGCCGCGACAGCGAAAACGTTATATCTGTTACAATTCCCGCAGAGACCAACACAAGCGACGTTATCAACATATTAAAGGATAACGGCCTTATAAAGCATAAGCATTTCTGCAAAATGTTTGCAAAGATAATGAATTACCGTGATGACAACTATATGTCGGGTATTTACTATATAACCAAGTCGATGGGCGTTGAGAAAATGCTCTCAACATTTAAATCTCCTCCGTCAACGGGCGAGACCGTAAGGCTTTCGTTCCCCGAGGGCTACACGGTAGACCAAATAGTCGAAAAGCTCGAAAAATATGAGGTTTGCTCAGCTGATGCCATCTATAAGGCCATGAGAGAGGTGGACTTCAGCAGTGAATACACCTTTATTAAGAATGAGCCGAATAAAGAGCAGCGTTACAGGAGCCTTGAGGGTTATCTCTATCCCGACACATATGATTTCTATAAGGGCGAAAATGCCTCGAGTGTTATAAGGACCTTCTTAAACAACTTCCAGAAGAAGTGGACGGACGATTATCAGAAAAAAGCCGACGCACTCAATATGTCGGTTGACGATATAATAAAGCTCGCCTCCATTATAGAAAAAGAGGCCGCCGATGCGGCTCAGATGCCGCTTGTATCGTCGGTGCTTCACAACCGTCTCAATAAGCCGGGGCTTTATCCGTCGCTTCAGTGCGATTCCACGGCGGACTATATCAACGATTATATTGCGAAGAATGTTACAAATGCCACGGAGCTTGCCGCCTACACCTCACGTTACAGCACATATAAGTGCGAGGGTCTGCCCGTGGGTGCGATTTGCAACCCGGGTAACGACTCAATAAACGCGGCACTCAATCCCGCAAAGACCGATTACTACTTCTTCGCGCACGATACCAATAAAAAGATTTATCTTGCGAAAAACGATTCGGAGCGGCAGGCCAATAACATTGCCATACTCCAGGCCAATCAAAAGGCGGCCAAGTCGGCTTCGCAGTAATTTACCAGAGGAGCAATATGAAAAGACAACCCGAATTACTAAGTCCGGCAGGCGATTTTGAACGCTTTGAGGCAGCCTTGCGCTTCGGAGCGGACGCCGTCTACCTTGCCGGCAGCTCATTCGGTATGCGTGCAGGTCCGCAGAATTTTCCCGAAGAGGATCTCATAAAGGCGGTAAAGGAAGCGCACGAAAAGGGCGTTAAGGTTTATTTAACGCTTAATACGCTTCCGCGAAACAGCGAAATACCGCTTTTGCCGGACTTTATAGAAATGACTGCAAGTGCGGGAGTGGATGCGTATATTGTAGCCGATATCGGTACTATGGCATACTGCAAAAAGTATGCGCCGTCGGTACCGCTGCACGTTTCCACACAGGCGGGAATCGTAAATTATCTCACGGCGAACGAGTTTTACAATATGGGTGCCGAGCGAATAGTTACGGCTCGTGAGCTGTCTCTGTCGGAGATTGCCGAGATAAGAGCCAAAACTCCTAAGGAGCTGCAAATCGAGTGCTTTGTACACGGCAGTATGTGTATGTCGTTTTCGGGCAGATGCCTTTTGTCAAATTATCTTACCGGTCGTGACGCAAATCGCGGCGAGTGTGCTCAGCCGTGCCGTTGGCAGTATGCGCTTATGGAAAAAACACGCGAGGGCAGGTATTTTCCGGTAAATGAGGAAGAGGACGGCACATATATATTAAACTCCGAGGATATGTGTATGATAGAGCACATCCCTGAGCTTACAGCTGCCGGAATCGACAGCTTTAAAATAGAGGGCAGAGCAAAATCAGCATATTATACGGCGGTCATAACAAATGCTTACAGAGCGGCAATCGACGCTTATATGTGCAGCGAGTCGTGTAGCTTTGTTTTGCCGAGATGGATACTTGACGAGGTGCGAAAGGTAAGCTATCGCGACTACTGCACGGGCTTCTATTTTGATTCGCCGCACGAAAAAGCGAATATCAGCTTTGAGGGCGGTTACCGCCGCGAGTGGGATGTTATGGCGGTGGTCGAGGATTGCCGCGACGGCTTTATTTACTGCGAACAGCGAAATAAATTCTTTAAGGGCGACACTCTCGAAAGCCTCGAGCCGGGGAAAAAGCCGCAGAGCTTTGTCGTGACGGAGCTTTTTGATGAAAACGGCGAACCTACTGACAGCACGCCGAGAGCCATGATGAAATTCAAAATACGCTCCGATTTAAAATTTGTTCCCGGAACGATCCTCAGAAAACAAAATATAAAATAAAACACACGCTTCCGTTCAATAATAAAACGGGAGCGTTTTTTGTTTTTTGAGGTGAATTATGAACAAGCGAGTTTGTGCCCTTTTCTTTTTGTTGTGTCTGTCGTTCGGCGTGCTTTTTGTAAAAATGGCGGAGCTTTGCGGCGGTAACGTGTCGGATGTCGCCGCATCAAAAAATACCGTCGGCGTGACGGTGGCTTCGTCAAGGGGCAACATTTACGACTGTAAAATGCGTCCGCTTGTCAATTGCGATACCGTTTTAAAGGCGGCGATAAAGCCGTGTGAGGAGTCCCTGTCCTCTATCCGGGTCATTGTCCCCGAAAGCGAAATACCTTCTGTTTATTCGACTTTGTCTCAGGGGAAAATAGCGGTTTGCGCGTCAAATGCCGTTTTTGACGAAAAAAACATAAAGACGGCAAAAACGGTGGTGCGATACGGTGAAAACAGCCTTGCGCCGCACATAACCGGATATATCAACGGCGACGGAAACGGCGTTTCGGGAATTGAAAAGTGCTACAACGATATACTTTTGTCGTATTCGGGAACTCTGAAGGCAAGGTGCGGCGCGGCGGCTTCGGGAAAATTGCTTGAGGGTGCGGAGATTACATTTTTAAAGGATGGGTATATGTCGGCCGGCGGAGTGGAACTCACAGTTGACAGAGATATACAAAAGCTGTGTGAATCGGCTCTCGAAAAATTTGACATCGACAGCGGTGCGGTCGTTGTTCTCGACAGTGCCACCTCCGAAATAAGGGCAATGGCGAGCACACCGACGTTTGACCGAAATGCGCCCGAAAAAAGCCTAAACGACTCATCTTCTCCGTTTCTTAACAGAGCGATAACTCCGTACTCAGTAGGCTCGGTTTTTAAAGCGGTTGTCGCCTGTGCCGCCTTGGAAAACGGAATTCCTACAAGTTACAGCATAGTCTGCAACGGTAAATACGACTTGAACGGAGAAATATCGTTCGGCTGTTTTAAAAAGACGGGGCACGGCAATATGAATATGTATTCGGCTATGGCGGAGTCATGCAATCCGTATTTTATAAGTCTTGCACTTAAAACGGGCAAAGAAAACATTTGCGCCATGGGTGAAAATCTCGGGCTCGGTCAAAAAATCGAGCTTGCGGACGGTTGGGAGACAAAATCCGGTATTATGCCGTCCGCCGACAGCCTTATGTCTGAGGCGGATTTGTGCAACCTCGCATTCGGTCAGGGTAAATTGCTTGCTTCACCGCTGCAAATGTCCGCCGTGTATGCGGCGGTGGCAAATAACGGAGTGTATCGCGCGCCCTCTCTTATGAAAGCCGTAACGGATGAGACCGGAAAGGAAATCAAAAGGGCGGAGCTGCCCGTTCCGAGGCGTGTAATGAGCGTTGATACGGCAAAAACAGTTACCGAGCTTTTACGCGAAACCGTTGTGTCAGGCAGCGGAAAAAGGGCGGAAACCGAGTATTTTGACGCCGCAGGCAAAACGGCAACGGCGCAAAGCGGCTGGTTTGACGAGAACGGGAATGAAGTGACGCACTCGTGGTTTTGCGGATTTTTTCCGTATGCTTCGCCGCGCTATGTCATCACCGTCTTTAAAGAAAACGGAGCGGGCGGTGCCTTAGACTGCGCTCCGGTGTTTAAATACATTGCCGACGGAATTAAAAGATAACTTGTGCTGATTCGGCACAAAAGCTTTATTTTCTGTTCCGTAATGTTATTATTTTCCCATAATGTATCGGGGGAATGAGTATGAAGAACGAAGGGAAAAACGCAAAACACGGCTTTAAAATTATGACGGCCGTAATTACCGTATGCGCCGTTTTGTGCACGGTGTTTTCCGCGATGTCGCTTGTGCTGCAGTATAAAGACCATATATTACTGAAGAAATACGGAGATTTTGTGTCCTATGAAAATTCGACGAAAAACGAAGGCGAAAAAGACGGTTTTTATCTTGTGACCAAGGAAGCAAAAGCCGAAGGTGAGTCCGATACGGCTGCAAACGCCGAAACAGAGAGTGCGGCGGCATCCTCTGCCGCAGGGCAGACTTCGGCCTCGACTTCAGTCGGCGTAAATTCACAAAAAAGCTCCGGTGACGCACAGCCCTCCGAAGGCACATATACAGTAAACGTGAACACCAAAAAAATTCACTCTCCGTCATGCTCCTACGCTATGAGGACGTCCTCGGAAAACAAAAAAGAGATTTCCGCCTCTGAGCTGTCATCGTATCTTGACAACGGTTACAGTATCTGTTCAAAATGCAATGCCGGCAGATAGTTCAAATATTCTTTTCGACCCGAAATACTCGACACATCGAAAGAGTTTGTCATCAAACCGCATTGTGCCGACTGCTTCGGAATTTTACGCATAGTCATTTTCAACAATGCAAAAAACGACAAAACAGTGTGCTTTAAAGCCTTAATCTAACCGATTTTACAAAATGAAAAACTTTTTTTGTGAAAAATGCAAACTAAATTTTTAAAATATCAATTTTTAGCTTGCAAAATCTTAAAAGATTGTGTAAAATACATAATATATGATTTGTGAAATTGTATAAAAGTGCAGACGGGAAAATTTGCATTGCCGTTTCGGCTTAAAGCAGAGTGCGGCAGGGAGGTTTTCTCCGGAGAAAAAAGATAGATGGAGGTTTTATCAATGTCGAACAGATTGTTCCAGGGTATTGTGCATCAGCTCACAGACAGTATCGACCGTACTATAGGTGTTATAGACGAGTCGGGTACCATTATTTCCTGCAGCGAACTCGGTAAGATAGGTGAGGTGCTCTCAACCGAGGTTACCGCGGTTTTCAGCGGAACGGAGGTTATATCGGTAGACGGGTATTCTTATAAGCCGTTCGGTGCGCGTATGCACCCCGAATATGCCGTATTTGTTTCCGGCGATGACGACCTTGCCTTGAAATATCTCTCAATGCTTGCCGTAACACTCTCAAGCATTAAGCAGTATTATGATGAAAAATACGACCGCGCAAACTTTATCAAGAACGTAATTCTTGACAACATACTGCCCGGTGATATTTATCTCAAGGCGAGAGAGCTTCATTTTAACAATGATGTGTCACGCGTCGTAATTCTCATAAGAATTACCGAACACATAGATATTTCCGCTTATGATATAATTCAGAATCTGTTCCCGGATAAGACCAAGGATTTCGTAATAAACCTTAACGAGACAGATATTGCCCTTATCAAAGAGGTTAAGCCGAATATCGACACAAAGGATCTCGAAAAGCTTGCACGCTCGATAGCCGACGGTCTCGGAACGGAATTCTATTCTCACGTTCTTGTCGGCATAGGTACTACGGTTGAGGGAATAAAGGATCTTGCACGCTCATTCAGAGAGGCTCAGGTTTCTCTTGAGGTCGGCAAGGTGTTCGACACCGAAAAGAGCATTGTTAGCTACGACAATCTCGGTATTGCGAGACTTATATATCAGCTTCCCACAACTCTTTGCGATATGTTCTTAAAGGAGGTTTTCAAGCGCGGCTCTATCGACAATCTCGATCAGGAAACGCTCTTTACAATTCAGAAGTTCTTTGAAAACAACCTCAACGTATCCGAAACCTCAAGAAAGCTCTTTGTACACAGAAATACTCTTGTATATCGCCTTGAAAAGATTAAAAAGCTCACAGGCCTTGACCTTCGCGAGTTCGATGACGCAATAGTATTTAAAGTAGCTCTTATGGTTAAGAAATATCTTGATTCAAGCCCCGTCAAGTATTAAAGAAAAGTAATTTTCCGCACGCTGTTGCGAATGGGAAAATTGCACAATGTTACAAGTGCGATTTTGTCTAAAGTGCGCGAATATAATTTACCATATTACAAAATGGTTACAAACTTGACGTTCTATGCTATAATTAAAGGCGGTATTATGAGTGATTATACTCATTTTGCCGCCTATATTTTTTATAGCGGTTGTGTAGAGTCTCTGCTCGTCGGTATTAAACTTTACGGCAGAGTTCAGTGGTGGGAATATTGTGAAAAGCAGAGGTATGTTCTAAGTGATTGAATTTAAAAATGTATCAAAAACTTACGATAACGGGACCGAAGCACTTAAAGATGTCAATATCAAGATAAACGACGGAGAATTTGTCTTTGTGGTCGGCTCATCGGGAGCCGGTAAGAGTACGTTTCTCAAGATAATGATGCGCGAGCAAGTGCCTAACAGCGGTTCTGTTATCATAAACGGTTATCATCTTAACAATTTAAAGAAAAAAGAGATTCCTCTTTTCAGAAGGACTCTCGGTATAGTATTCCAGGATTTCAGACTTATCCCGACCATGACGGTGTTTGACAATGTCGCATTTGCGATGCGCTGCATCGGTGCCAAGGAAAAGGAAGTCAGAAAACGCGTGCCTTATATACTCAGCCTTGTAGGACTTGCCTCCAAGGCGAGAAATCTGCCGACGGAGCTGTCGGGCGGCGAGCAGCAGAGAGTTGCGCTCGCGCGTGCGCTTGTAAATAATGCGGGGCTTATAATTGCGGATGAGCCTACGGGCAACATCGACCCCGAAATGTCTTACGAAATAGTTGACCTTTTAAACCATATAAACGCAAACGGAACCACTGTGGTAATGGTAACTCACGAGCATAATCTCGTCCGTCATTTCCACCACAGGGTTATTACAATAGAGCAGGGCGCCGTGGTTTCGGACTCCGAAGACACCGAGGCACTTCCCGATGATTACGCCACTATCGAAAGAGATTATGCTTCCGACGCGTCAAATGCGGAAAGAGCGGCGGCAGCCGCGGCTGCGGTTCAGAACATTGCCTCCTCGGAGACGGTGGAGGACCGTGTGGCCAAGCAAAAGGAAGACAGCATCAGCCCGTTTTATGTTCAGCCGAATTCGGACGCCGACCTTGAAAAGTTTATGGCGACATACGGCGTGGATTCGGATTCCTCCGACGATGACGTCGATTACTCAAAGTATCTCGATGCCATTGAAAAAAAGACCGGAGGTGACAACAGGTGAAAGGGACAAGCTTAAAATATCTTACGCACGAGGGCTTCCGCAATGTGTGGGTCAATCGCCTTATGTCATTGGCATCGGTAACCGTGCTTATGGCATGTCTTATAATTATGGGCGCGGGCATAATGATATATTTTAATATTAACAATGTAGTCGACAAGGTGCAGTCGCAAAATGTAGTAATGGTCTATGTTGCCGACGATGCCTCGGAGGACGAAACAACACAGATAGGTACCTCACTTAAAGGCATAAGCAATGTTGAAAGCTGCGAATTTGTGCCTAAGGAAGTTGCGTTCCAGGAGCAGATACAGAGCATGGGCGGCGACGCGGCTCTGTTTGAGGGCTTTGACGAAATTCCGCTTCCCGATGCATATAAGGTCACGGTAAAGGATTTGTCACAGTTTGAAAACACCGTTTCTCAGATAAAGCAGATAAACAAAGTCGATTCGGTGCGAGAAAACAGCGACCTTGCAAGCAAGCTTTTGTCTCTTCGCCATGCGGTTTCGATAGTCAGCGTGGGGCTTGTTATAATGCTGTTCCTTGTTGCGCTTTTCATAATTTCAAATACAATACGCATAACGATGTTCTCAAGAAAGCTTGAAATTTCAATAATGAAGGCGGTAGGTGCCACAAATTGGTTCATTCGATGGCCGTTTATGATAGAGGGTATGATACTCGGCACGATTTCCGGCATAGTATCCCTGGGAGTTCTTTGGGGACTTTATGCAGTAGCCGAAAAAGTGTTTGCACAGACCCTCTCGTTAATCGGCTTTTCGCTCGTGCCGTTCAGCGAGTACTGGTGGCAGATACTTCTCGTATTTGTTGCAATAGGATTGTTTACAGGAGGTTTCGGAAGTCTTGTTTCGATGGCTAAATACCTGAAAGAGCAAGGGAGCGTGGTCTCTGATGACTAAAAACGGTCTCAAAAGAGCTTTGAGCCTTTTACTGTCGGTAACATTCGTTTTTTGCGCGTCGTTTTTACCGGCTTCCGCGGCGGATTCCAAGAAAGATTTGGAAAACAAAATCGCGGCTGCCGAGGCAAAGAAAAAACAGAATGAGCAAAAAATAAAGGATTTGCAAAATAAAATCGACGGTGCCAAAGAGTCAAACGGCTATTCCTCGGAACAGATTGACGCTTTGCAGGAGCAGCTTGACACGTACCAAAGTCAAATAACGGAGCTTAACAGTCAGATAGGCGACAAAAACGCCGTTATAAACGATTATCAAAAAGAAATAGACTCTCTTCAAAAGAACATAGACGAGGCAAGCGAGAGCATAGAAGCTCAGACAAAGGCCGTAAATGATACATACAACCTTTTAAAGGAGAGACTTCGCGCGGCATATATGGCAGGCGAAAGCTCCACTCTTGAGGTGCTTCTTACGGCAAGTGATTATGAGGGCTTCCTCACAAGGCTTGAGCTTTTAAGTAAAACCACAAAGCATGACAGGCAGCTTATGAAATCTTTGCAGGATGATATTGCAAAGCTTAACGACACAAAGGAGCTTCTGTCGTCAAATCAGCAGGAAGTAAAGGCTAAGCAGACCGCCGTAGAGTCGGAAAAGGCGGATATTGTTTCGTCTAAAACGCAGGTGCAGTCGCTTTACAATACCGTAGATTCAAAGCAGTCTACCCTTGAAAAGCAGGTTGCACAGCGAAATGCATATATCTCGTCTCTCAGCGCAGGCTCCAAGGAATTAGAAAACGAGAATAAAAAAATACAGGCTGCGAAAGACAGCTACGATAAAAAGCTTGCGGAACTGGCGAAAAATGCGTCGCAGGGCACCGGCGAATTGCCAAAGCCCGGCGGCAATACAGGCGGAAACACGGGCGGCAATACGGGAGGAAATACCGGTGGAAATACAGGCGGTTATACGGTATCTCCCAAGGGTATGATTTGTCCGCTTCAGTATTCAAACGTAACCATATCGGCAGGCTGGTACGGCTACCCGGGTCACAAGGGTATTGATTTTACCACAAGGGGTGCAACCGGCAATACATACGGTAAAGAGATTAGGGCCGCGGCGGACGGTAAGGTTCTTTCCGCCGAATATCATTCGAGCTGGGGCAATAACGTCTTTATTGACCACGGCAACGGCGTTTGCACAAGATACGCTCATTGCAGCGTTATGAAGGTAAGCAAGGGGCAAACGGTAAAGCAGGGGCAGGTTATAGCTCTTGTAGGCAATACGGGTAACGTAAGTCCCGCGCCGACGCCGGCAAATCCGCATGCCGGGGCGCATCTGCACTTTGAGGTCTGGATAAACGGCACAAGGGTAAATCCCGCGCCGTATCTTCCGTAATTTTTAAAGGGGTAAATCCGGTATTAAAGGAGTTCTTTTTATTTTGAAGCATCAGAAGAAAGCATTTATACGCATTATTTCCGTTACATTAATAACAGCTATGCTGTTTTCCGTGACGTCGTTTTCGGGCTCGGCTTCGTCAGTGCAGGATCAGATAGACGAGCTTGAAAGCAAAATAAATGCCAATAATAATAAAATCAGCGATAATAAGGCGTCCGTAAACGATTTGCTCAATCAGATTTCCGATATGCAGGCTCAGCTTGATGTTTACAACGCCAAGATAACCGACCTTAACAAGCAAATAGCGGCAAAGGATGAAATTATCAACAACTATCAGGCGGAAATCGACAGACTTCAAGCCGAAATAGACGCCGCAAATATTCAAATAGAAACACAGACAGCCGCTGTCAACGTAACATACGACGTACTTAAAGAGAGACTTCGCTCGGCATATAAGGCAGGCGAAAGCTCGGCGCTTGAGGTACTTCTCGGCTCCGGCGACTATGCGAGCTTTTTGACAAGACTTGAGCTGCTCAAACGTGTTTCGGAGCATGATAATGAGCTTGTAAAGGGTCTGCAGGAAGAAATTAATGAGCTTAACAAAACAAAAGAACAGCTCTCCTCCGATCAGCAGTCACAGCAGGAAAAGCAGACTGAAATAGTTAACGAAAAGGCCGCCATAGAGTCTGCCCGCGCAGAGGTCAAGAGCGTTTACAATACCCTTGACGCAAAGCAGTCACGTCTTGAAGCTCAGGTGAAGTCGCTCAAATCAATGATTTCAAGCCTTGATTCGCAAAATGACGCTTATCAGGCCAAGATGGATAAACTCGAAGCGCAGTCAATCAGCAATACCACGGGTTCTTCCGGTAACGGTGTGCTCTCAAGCGGAATGAGCTTTCCTCTCACGTGCAATTGTTACGTTTCACAGCACTACGGTCACAACGGCCACAAGGGCGTTGATATAGCCGGTGCAAATATAAACGGTCAGCCCGTTTACGCCGCGGCAGGCGGTACGGTAATTTCCGCCTCGTATCACTCAAGCTGGGGCAACAACGTGCTTATAGACCACGGCAACGGCGTGTGGACAAGATATGCGCACCTCAGCAGCATAGGCGTCAGCGCGGGTCAAACCGTATCGCAGGGTCAGTATATAGGCAAGGTCGGCTCCACCGGCAACTCCTCGGGTCCGCACCTTCATTTTGAGGTCTATGTAAATAAAAATCGAGTAAATCCCGAGCCGTATATCGGTCTTTGATAAACCCCCCCGAAAGAGAGGCGTTCATTTGAATAGGAAAATATCTCTGGGCCTTGCGCTCGCATTGATATTCGTGGCTATGGCAGGCTCTGTGGCAGGGACCATGGCTGTGTCAATGAAAATGTACAATTCAATAATCAAAGATCTCCCGAAGCGTTCACAGACTTATTCGCTTTTAGCGGAGATAGACGACGTTATCCGCACTAATTACTACGGCGAGATTAACGAAACGCTTTTAAACGCGGATATGGCAGAGGGCTTTGCAAACGGCGTAGGCGACAGTTACAGCTATTATATGACCGCGTCCGAGTATGACGTATATAAAAACGAGATGAACGGTCAGAAAATGGGCGTCGGCATAATTCCGGCGTTCAATGAGGACGATATGTGCCTTTATGCGGCAGAGGTCTCCGACGGTTCTCCGGCGGCACTTAACAATATGACTAAGGGCGACCGTATAGTTACCATAGATGAAGAGGAAGTCACAGTTTATAACTATAAAGAGCTTGTAAAAAAGCTTGAGGGCGAAAAGCTCTCGTCCGTAAATGTTGCGTTTATTCATGACGGTAATCTCGTTGCCGCAAATATGGTAAAGGGCTACACCGCGCAGACTGTTTATTATGAGACGGTAGGCGAGGTGGGTTATGTTAAAATAACCGATTTTTATTCGACCACCGCATCGCAGCTCAAAAATGCCGTAAATACGCTTATAAAGCAAGGCGTGAGCGGCATTATAATAGATTTGCGGGCGGTCTCGAACGGAACCGTAGAGTATGCGACAGATGCGCTTGATGTGCTTGTTCCTGTGGCAAGCGACGGAACAAAGGCACTCGCTACCGCTGTTGATAAAAACGGTGAAGCCATAGAGACCTTTACATCGGACGCCGACAGCATAAATGTGTCCACAGTGATACTTGTCGATAAAGATACCTCCGGGCCTGCAGAGCTTTTCGCCTGCGATATGCGCGATTTCGGCAAAGCAAAGCTTGTAGGTACGGCGACAAAGGGCAACGGAACCATGCAAAGGGTTTATCAGCTGAGCGACGGCGGTGCGGTAAAGCTTACCGTGGCAGAGATAAAGCCGTATACAAGCGATGTATACAACGGTGTGGGCTTAACTCCAGATTATCTTGTGGAGCTGTCCTCTCAGAAAAAGAACCGTTTGGCACTTTTATCTCATTCAGAGGATGAACAGTATCAAAAGGCAAATTCTCTCTTAACCTCTTCGGCAGGCGCGGACGAGCAATAAACAACAAACATTAAAATCAAAACCCCCGCATAATATTATGCGGGGGTGCTTTTATGTTCGGAGTAATTAAAATAGAAAGAATCGGCGGCGGATTTTTTAAGAGGCTTCGTTACAGGCTTTTTCCGCCCGAACCCGTTATTGAGCGGATAAGCGTCTTAGGCAGTGCTCCGTTTTTTACGCTGACGCTTGTGTGTGATGAAAACGAAGAGGTCGATACGGGTGAAATATACAGCCTGCTCGGGCGGTGCGCGGGCAGAGTTATAGTGTGCGGAGAAACCATAACTGAGGACGAAAAGGTTAAGAATTTCGAGCCTAATATACTGCCGTCCGTTATGCTTTTTAATTCCGCGGTTGATTATATAAAGAAATGCTCTCTTCCGCCGGAAAAAACGAGCGTGGCTGTTATGGATTTTAACGGCTTTCAAAAGGATAAGCTATCTTTACTTGTTCCTCTTGCCTCAAATCTTAAGGTAATAACGGGTAATCCCGAAGAATTTTCTCCCGTGCGCCGACGGCTGTATGACGATTGGGGTCTTGCGATGACCGTCACGGAAAACGTGAATGAGGCAGGCGGCTGCACATTTGTAATAGCTCCGCGAACAGATAAAAGCAATCCGGACGGAGGGTGCCTTTTATATAGGAATGAGTATTCGGGAAGTACTGTCTGTTTGTCGGGCAGTGGAGTTACTCTGCCCGATGACATAACAAAGGTTCTGCCACCGTGTAATTCGCTCTTGTTTGCTTCCGCCTTGTATGAATTGTGCGGTGCGACACGTCTTTCTGAGCTGTGCTTTGACCGCCTTGCGGACATTAGCTCTAAAGGCAGAATTGAATAAGCGGCAGCTTAGTGTAACAATACGTTTTTTTGTAGCCGAACAAAAAATAGCGGCACCGAAACTTTTTGCTTTCGGCGCCGTTGCTTTTTGTTTATAAGGCGTTATTGCTTCAAAATAACATACCCCCAAGATAAGCTGAGGCACATCCTGGGGGTGGCTTTTTATTTTTTCATTTTCATGGAAATGTCAAATGCCTGAACGGAGTGAGTCAGCGCTCCGATTGATATTATGTCTACGCCGCACGCCGCAACGCCGGGTATGGTTTCGTCGGTAATTCCGCCCGAAGCCTCCGTAAGAGCCTTGCCGCCGATTATCTCAACGGCTTTTTTCATGGTGTCACAGTCCATATTATCGAGCATTATTATGTCGGCCCCTGCCTTAACCGCCTCTTTTACTTCATCAAGGTTGCGTGTTTCAACCTCAATTTTCACCGTATGACCTATCTTTTCGCGAAGCTTTTTTACGGCTCCCGTTATGCCGCCTCCGGCGTCTATGTGATTATCCTTGAGCATAGCGCAGTCGGAAAGATTAAAACGGTGGTTTTTGCCTCCGCCGCAGGTTACCGCGTATTTTTGAAGGGCACGCAGAGACGGAAGGGTCTTTCTTGTGTCGGCTATCGAAGCCGACGTTCCCTCACAGAGTTTGACTGCCTTTGCGGTCGCTGTGGCTATTCCCGACATATGCTGCAACAAGTTCAAAGCAGTTCTCTCGCCCTTTAAAAGAAGCGTGGTTTTTCCGCTGAATTCGGCTATAAGGGCGCCCTTTTTCACCTTGTCGCCGTCGTGCATATATACCTTGGCAGTAAAAGAATCGTCCAAAAGTTCAAAAACTCTCATTGCGACATCTATGCCGCAGAGAACGCCGTCTGCCTTTGAGACGAAATACGCCTCATTGCGCTGCTCCTCGGATATCAGGTAATCCGACGCCACATCGACATAGTTAATATCCTCAAGTATGGCGCGCTTAATAATGTCGTCCGTGTAAAACTGCGGTAAAATCATCCTTCGTCCACCTCTTTTAAGATTATATGGGCTACCGTGGCAAGACTTAAAGCCTCACAATAGTCGGGTGTAATTGCAAATTTGCCGTTTTTAAGTCTCATAAGTATAGTGTCAACGCGCTTCAAGCCTACTCTTACCGCGTCCATATCCGGAATTACAAAGTAAGATCGTTGCATAATCGAGCGAATTTCCGTACGCATTCCCTTTGGCAGCGGAGCACCCGAAATATCCGTTTTGTGCTCCGTAACGGTCACGTGGTCAGGGTCCTTTTTAGAAAGAGACGCTATATCGTCTGCCGCGCGCTTTCCGAATACAAGTGCTTCCAAAAGCGAGTTGCTTGCGAGGCGGTTTTTGCCGTGAACTCCCGTGTGCGAGCATTCACCTACAGCATACATTCTCGAAATAGAAGTACGCGCGTCAAGGTCAACGTCGATTCCGCCCATGAGGTAGTGCTGGCACGGGAATACGGGAATTAAATCCTTGGTCATATCAACGCCGTGTTTTAAGCATCCCTCATATATTCCGGGGAAGCGGTTTACAAGGTAATCGTGATCCTTGTATCTTATATCAAGGTAGAAGTTGTCGCTGCCCGTTCTGCGGCTTTCAAGAATTATAGAGCGCGATACAACATCGCGCGGGGCAAGCTCAAGGCGTTTGTCATATCTGTCCATAAAGCGTTCTTTGTTACAGTTGAGCAGGTATGCGCCCTCTCCTCGTACCGACTCGCTTATCAGGAATTGCTCCATGTCGTTTCCGTTAAAAGCGGTGGGATGAAACTGAACGTAGCTTAGCTCCTTTATCGTAGCACCCATATCGTATGCGAGGCGGATTCCGTCACCGGTGGCAACGACGGGATTGGTGGTGTATTTGTAAACTCTGCCTATACCGCCCGTTGCTATTACGCAGAAATCCGAAAATACCGTGGCGGCAGTCTTGCCGTTTAAGAGCATATCCGCGCAAAAGCCGTTTTTAACCTTTGTGAGTTTAAAAACGTCGGCGTTTTCGACGAGCGTTATGTTGCTTCGCTTTTTGGCTTCTACAAGGAGCGCACGCACAATTTCCGCTCCCGTGGTGTCTTTGTAGTGAACTATTCTGCGACGGCTGTGGCCGCCCTCAAGCGTTTTTTGAAGAGTACCGTCGGAATTGCGGTCAAAATTAACGCCGTATTTTATCAGCTGACGTACCTGGTCGGGGCCTTCGTGAACAAGTGTGTTTACGGCGTCCGGTGTGTTGGCCTGACCGCCGGCAATCATGGTGTCATTGTAATGAAGCTCATAGCTGTCGTTTTCAAGGCTTAAAACGGCAGCTACGCCGCCCTGAGCCAAAGAACTGTTGGAAACGGTTTCGTCTTGCTTTGAAAGAACAAGAACAGACAGATTTTCGGGCAGCGAGAGTGAAGTGTAAAGGCCGGCAACTCCGCATCCGATTATCAGAACATCATATTTTTTATCCATATATATCCGCCTTCCCGGATTTGATTTGTGTAGATTTCGGCGGCTGTGTTAAGCTTTTTCTGCCGCGTGCATTAAGGCTTGTCTTAAATCTTTGCCGTAATACCTTTTTAAGTATACCACAAAACAGAAAAAAGTGGAGATAATTTTTGCCGATTATGCATTTTGATTGCTTTATACAAATTATACTGTCGATTTTACTCTGTTTTCGGCTTATCTCGCTCTTGAAAATGCATTTTTTATTTGTTTCGGTAAACAGATATATTATAATTATTTAGCCGTAATATTTTATTTATATGGCGATATTTCGGCTGCTTCGGAATATAATAAAAAACGATTTATTCTTGCCGAGCGTAAAAAAATGTTGACTTTTTGCTCCAATAGTGTTAATATACTTGAGCAGTAAAAATTGCATATGCGCCGGTAGCTCAGCCGGATAGAGTGTTTGGCTACGAACCAAAAGGTCGCGGGTTCGAATCCCTCCCGGCGCGCCAGAAAAGGACAGATTTCGTTAGAAATCTGTCCTTTTCAACTAAATCCACCCTTGCGGGTGGGTGAAACATTGCTTCGCAATATGAAATACGCTTTCAGCGTATGAAATCGCTGCGGCGATGGGTGGATTTAATTTCATTTTCTGCGTAGCCGAAAATTTCATCAAAACCGTAGGTTTTGATTTCATCGTGAGCAACGCGAACGATTTCATTAAAAATTCCGAGAGTTCAACTCTATCCACAAAAAACATAAAAACATCTTTTCTGTACCCCACAGCCAAAAATCGACAAGTCTCGTAAGAGATTTGTCGATTTTTATTTTATATCGGCTCTGCGGTCAGTTTCATATGACGGCTCGAAATCACCGATTTCGGTTTATCGGTATTCGAAATTGTTATTTCCGACAAATTTGAAGGTGTTTTATTATACTTTCGGCGAATTGTATTTAGCGGAGAAAAGAAGTAAAATTATAATAGATGTGCGGCGGTGAAGACACGACGCTGTGCATAATTCACCGAACACGGAAGGAAGATAATATATGAAAAAGACCTTATGTACGGTTTTAAGTCTTTTGCTTGTTTTTACCTTACTTTACGGGTGCGGAAATTTTAAACCTACTTCCACGGGGCGCGCCGTGGTTTCGGGAAGCAGTTGTCTTATAGTTTTAAACGGCTCTCCTACGGTTATGATAAATTCCTCGGACGACGAAGATTTGTTTTCCGATGTCCGCACGGGCGATCTCATAAAAATAAAGCACGCGAATGAGATTATGGAGTCATATCCGCCTCAGGTCAATGTGTATTCCTGCAAGATAGTGTCAAAAGGTACCGCCGATGATGTGGATAAAGAGGTCTTGGATGAGCTCGCTTCCCACGGCTGGGACTATGAATAATCCGAAAGGCTGATATTTATGACTGTGTTTGCTGTTGTGTATTTCGGAACGGCCTTGGCGGTCACGGCCGCCGTATATTTTATGTCGCTTAATTCCGAAAAAAAGCCGGCTCTAAAAACCGTTCTTTTGATAGTATATATTTTAGCTCTTGCGGGGCTCGTTTTTGCGACCGGCTGCCTTGAGGTAAAATACGGCTTTACACGGCTTAAATCCACCGCGATAGCCGTGCTGATACTTCTTATGATTTATCTTGCCGACACATTCGGCAGTAAAAAGGCAAAGAAGAACGAATGAAGGTTTTATTTCGAGGCTACGTTTTTTGCAGTTTCATAAAAACCACCGGGAAGGCGGCACCTTGCCTGTACTTTCCTATAAATTCGCGGCACAGCAATCCGTTTGACTGTGAAATGTACGGCACCGTGTAAAATAGCGGAATTAAGAATATGCAGAAAAGTATTCGCCAAGCAAAGCTTATATTATAATTTACAAGCCTGAACCGGTTTCCCTCGGTCAGGCTTTTGCTTTTGTTTACGGCAAGCGCTACGGAGCATTTTTTGTTTTTGAAGTATACCTTTTCGCACAGCCAAAATGTTTTCGAAAGAACCGCGCCGAAGTACAGTCCGAGCAAAAACAGCACAGAGCAGAGGGCGACTGCTCCCGCAAATACGGTTTTGTATAATCCTTTTTCGGAGAGCTCGCGGTAAAAAACAAGACTGCAAAGCAAAAACGGTATTTCAGCTGCGACAAGACACAGCGCAGTCATCAGCTTTTTAAAAAAGAAAAAATAAAAGACCTTCAGCCTTACCGAAAATTTTTCACCGGCAAAAAGATATGATACAGGTGCTTTTTCCGAGGCATTGCGGTAAAACCATCTTTTGCGGTTGTAGGAAACGGCGGACAGTGCAAACAGAGAAACGGTAACCTCCGACGAAAAAAGGGCATATAGTAAAGAGAGAACGGGAACGCTGTATTTTTCCTTGTCGAGTCCGCTCACGGTATAGAGCGAATACACGCCGAAAAGAGCGGCGCCGAGAATCAAAAGCGACAGCACAAAGCTTAAAAGGCAAACAAAAAACGCTCTTGCGTTTTCGTGCCGTAAAATATCCTGCGAGTCAATGGTGCACCTTTTTATATCCATAGATTACCTCCGAGCTTTTATTAAAATTATGTGTAAAAACCGGAGTTTTAAACATAATAATATTCGCCGCGTAAGTTTAAAAAAAGGTATAAAAGTATTATTTCCCGTTGACATTTGCCGCGTGGCATATTATACTTTAACAAATGAGCCGTCGGCTGTGCGAGCCGCCCTCAAAAAAGCGAAAGGAGATTTTTGTTTTTTAAAGGACTTTCCGCAAGAGAGTTTTAGCGCCGGACCTGTATGTCGCACTATCGGCTTTGCCGAATTTACAGGTGACGAGGAAGAAGTTATCGAAGTTTTCGGCGGATGCTTCTTGTCCCATAAGTGCGGGGATCAAAGGCTTTTCACAAAGGCGGAGCGGCAACGCACCGTGTACAAAGGGAAAGCAAGGCACAAATTTTATTTTTTGAAAAGGAAAAATTTAATATGTGTGGAATTGTTGGTTATGTAGGGGAGAATAGTGCCTCTCCGATATTGATTGACGGTTTAAAAAAGCTTGAGTACAGAGGTTATGACTCGGCAGGCATTGCTGTGTCAGAAAACGGCAAAACAGACGTTGTTAAGACAAAAGGCCGTATAAAAAATCTTGAGGAAAAGCTCAAAGAGGTCGGCGGTCTTTCCGGCACGGTCGGAATAGGTCATACAAGATGGGCCACCCACGGTGCGCCGACAGATGTCAATGCACATCCGCATAAGGGCGGAAACGGCAGAATAACGCTTGTGCACAACGGTATAATCGAGAATTATATTGAGCTTAAAACTATGCTCCAAAAGGGCGGCTATGTATTCGTTTCCGAAACGGATACCGAGGTGCTCGCGCATTTGTTTGATTATTACTACAAGGGCGATTTGCTTGACGCCATGGTAAATGTTATGAAGACCGTGCGCGGCTCTTATGCCGTTGCGATTTTGGCGAACGATAAGCCCGGTACAATTATAGCGGCACGAAAAGACAGTCCGCTTATAGTGGGGCTCGGCGACGGTGAGAATTTCCTTGCGTCGGATATCCCCGCGGTTTTAAAATATACAAGAGACTGCTATTTGCTTGAAGACAATCAGATTGCGGTTCTCACAAAAGACAATGTGACGCTTTACGATACAAACAAAAATGTTGTCAAAAAGGACGTTTACCACGTAACATGGGACGTTGAGGCTGCGGAAAAGTGCGGCTACGAGCACTTTATGCAAAAGGAAATTGCCGAGCAGCCCAAGGCTATACACGATACGCTTTCGCCGAGAATTAAGGACGGTAGGGTGTCAATTCCCGAGCTCACTCTTACCGATGAAGAAATCAAGAATATCGGCAAGATTCATATAGTGGCGTGCGGCAGCGCATGGCATGTAGGTATGACGGCAAAATATATATTCGAGGATATGGCACGTATTCCCTGTGAAACAGACCTTGCAAGCGAATTTCGCTATCGCGACCCGATAATCAAAAAGGGCGATATCTGCATAGTTATAAGCCAATCCGGTGAAACCGCCGATACCTTAGCGGCTCTGCGTGAGGCTAAAAGCAAGGGCGCAAAGGTGATTTCGATAGTAAATGTGGTCGCAAGCACAATAGCACGAGAGAGCGACGACGTTATATATACCATGGCGGGACCCGAAATCGCCGTTGCAACAACAAAGGCTTTTTCGGCACAGCTTGCCGTAGTATATCTGCTTGCACTTCGTTTTTCAAAGGCTGTAGGGCTTCTTTCCGAGGAAAGAGAAAAAGAGCTCACAAAAGAGCTTATGTGTCTTCCGTCACAGATTGAAAACCTTTTAAATCTTACCGACGAGCTTAAAACGCTCGCCCATAAATACGTCAGCTCCGATGATGTGTTTTTTATCGGCAGGGGGCTTGACTACGCCATTTCTCTTGAAGGCTCGTTAAAGCTCAAGGAAATATCGTATATTCATTCGGAGGCCTATGCTGCCGGTGAGCTTAAGCACGGCACCATATCTCTTATCGAAGAGGGGACTCCCGTGTTTGCCGTTGCGACGCAGGATAAACTTTTTGAAAAAACTCTCGGTAATATTAAAGAGGTTAAGGCGCGCGGCGCGTCGGTAATCGCACTTGTCACGGATAAGCATGCCTCCGTTTCGGAATTTGCCGACGAGGTTATACGCGTACCGTCAACAGACGGTAATTTCTTACCGTCGCTCAATGTAATACCTCTTCAGATATTCGCTTATTATATGGCTGTGCTTCGCGGCTGTGATGTTGATAAGCCGCGAAATCTCGCAAAATCCGTCACCGTGGAGTAACCGTGAATATTGCTTTTCTTATGGATTTTCTGTATAATAAAAGCCTAAAGCATAAAGGCAGGTAGATAAATGGTACAGCTGTATTACGGCTTCGGCAAAGGAAAAACCTCCGCTGCGGCAGGCGCGGCCGTAAGAGCCGCGGGCAACGGAATGAGGGTTATATTCGCACAGTTCTTTAAGGACGGTAAATCGGGCGAAATAAAAGTGCTGCGAGACATTCCGGGTATTACGGTGGTCTTGCCGAAAAGCGACTACAAGCTGTTTGAGAATATGACCGATATGCGAAAAAAAGAGATTTTTGAGGATTACACGAAGCTGCTTCGCTCTGTTTTTGAGCGCGAAAATGATTGTGATATGATAATCCTCGACGAAGCACTCGACGCATACACGGGCGGATTTGTTGACCGTGAGCTTTTTTTGAGCTGTATCAAAAGCTGCCGCGACAAGCTTGAAATTATAGTGACGGGCCACGCAAAGAGCGACGATATAGCGGACGCTGCCGATTACGTTACGGAGTTTACCGCCGTTCGGCATCCTTACGAAAAGGGCGTAAAAGCTCGCCGAGGCATAGAATACTGAACAATATACTGCAAAAAGGAGCCGTAAAAAACTTCCGTTTTTTACAGCTCCTTGGTTTTTATAAAACACTTTATTTATTTTTTGCTGCCGTAAACGCTCTCGTAGTTAAACTCGCGGCGCTCACCCTTAACTATATGGAAGCAGCGCTTTCCGAGCGAAAATATGGGACGGTCATGGCGCAGGCTGTCGGAATATACGTCTGTTACCTCGGCATCTGGCAAAAGCTCCCTGAAGCGTCTTACCTTTTCCTCGTCGCGGCAGTTAAGCCCTATAATGGCACCGGTTTTTGGGTTGTGCTTTGTGCATATAAGCGTTTCAAATTTGAGACGCCTTTGGATTTCGCACAGTAAAAAATCGGGGCTTGCGCTTATTACAACGGCGTATCGCTTTCTCTCCTTAAACCAGGGAAATACCTCTTCTTCGTGTTTATCCCAAAACTTGTTAACGGCTTTGTTTAGCGGAACGAGCATCACAAAGCAGAAAAAATATTTTTTGAATGTGGTAAAGCTTATTATTTTGGTGACCAGCAAAAGAGCCGTAATTATTTGGAACGGTGCAAAAACGAGTATCCACGGGTAGTGCAGCACACAGTAGCCGAAAAAGCGCGAGCCGCTGTCCATGGGGAAAAGCGTGTGGTCAAAATCATATATATCAACTTGCATAATAAACCCCTCAATTACAATTTGCGGTATGATTTTAACATATTTAATCTTTCTTGTAAATACGGCGTCAAATACCTTGAAAACCGCCCGGAAGCGTGATAAAATAATGAACAATACAGGTAGCGGTGCTCATTGTTATGCGAAAAGGAGTTGAACGTATGAGCGAAAATAAAAAAGATAATAAGAATATAGGCCAATTTCTTAAATTTGTTGCTTTTTCCTGTTCTGCGGGACTGATTCAAATAGGCAGCTTCACTCTTATGAGTGAGGTTTTGATAAAGCTCTCGTTCTTCCAAGGCTTAATGCAAAGCAATGCGACGTTTGCCAAAATAATGGAAAACGAATACGGCCCCATGTATCTTATCGCGCTTATTCTTTCTGTTGTTTGGAATTTCACGTTTAACCGCAAGTTTACCTTTAAATCGGCAAATAATGTTCCGATTGCAATGCTCAAGGTTTTCGGCTATTATCTTGTATTCACACCGGTCTCTACCGTTTTGGGCAATTATTTCACGGCGAAATTTGCCTCACTTACGGCTATAAACTATATCGTTTTGGGTATCACGATGATAGTTAATATGGTAACGGAATATCTTTTTGATAAATTCGTTGTGTTCAGAGGCTCAGAGGGTACCGCGCAGAATAAAAAGAGCGCGAAAAAGGACGATGAGCAGGTAAAAGAGCAGGCTTAAAATTTCAGCGTATTCCGACCCGCTGTGCATTTGCGCGGTGGGTCTGTGTTTTGTAAAGGAAAATTATGAATTACGAGGACTCGGTAAAATATATACATTCGCTTCTGAAATTCGGTATGAATTTAGGGCTTGAGAGAATATCCGCGTTGCTGAATGAGCTCGGGAATCCTCAGGAAAAGCTCGAATTCATTCATGTTGCCGGCACAAACGGTAAGGGCACCACATCTACGATGCTGAGCAGCATACTTTGCGCCGCAGGCAAAAAAACAGGGCTTTTTACTTCGCCGTATGTATTTGATTTTTGCGAGAGAATACAAATAAACAATAAAAACATTCCGCATGATGACCTCTCACTCGTTGTCGAAAAAGTGAAAAATGCCTGTGACAGGCTGTCGACAAAGGGAACGGAGCCGACGGAATTTGAGGCGATAACAGCCGCGGCAATGCTTTACTTTTATGAGCAAAAGTGCGACGCGGTCGTGCTTGAAGTGGGTCTCGGCGGAAGATATGACAGCACAAACATAATTCCCTGCCCGAAGGCCGCGGTAATCACTTCAATATCGCTTGACCATACGAAAATACTCGGCGACACCGTTGAGAAAATAGCCGCGGAAAAATGCGGCATAATAAAAAACGGCGGAACGGTAATTACCACAAGCGAGCAAAACGAAAAGGCTCTTTCCGTCATAAAAGATACGGTAAAAGAGAAAAACGGGCGGCTTTTAATCGGCGATGTCTCCGCCGCCGAAATACTGTCCGAGGATATTTTCGGCACGGAAATATCATATAACGGTCTTAACGTTAAAATACCTCTTGTCGGCAGGCATCAGGTGGAAAATACCGTGGGCGTTATAACTGCGGCAAGAGCGCTCGGAATAAGTGATGAGTTTATAAAAAAGGGCATAGAGAGCACGGTTATTCACGCGCGTATGGAGATAATATCAAGGTCGCCTGTCATTATGCTCGACGGCGGACACAATCCGGAGTGCGCCGCGGCGCTTGAAAACGTCCTTGTGCGGTTTGCGGGCGATAAAAGCATAACCATTCTTATAGGTATGATGGCTGATAAGGACACAAAGGATTACCTTGCAGCAATTTTGCCGCATTGCAAAACCGCGGTGTTTACAAAGCCGTCAAATCCGCGCGCCGAGGATGAAACCGAGCTCCTTCGTGAGGGCAAGTGCTTTTGCAGGGACGTTGTTTCCGTAAAAGACCCGAAAGACGCTTACAAAAAGGCAAGGAGTCTTGTGAAAAACGGCGATATGCTGCTTGTGTGCGGCTCGTTTTACCTGCTTTCCGACATTTTCGGAGAGCCCTAAAAAACTTGACATATCTTTGCTCTTTTGATACAATATTTATTCGTGTAATACTGAAATTTAACGGCCGCGTATTTTATTTGCGGTACGATTTATAAACTTGAAAGGCTATGGTGAATTAGTATGGCTCAGCAGGAAACCTTATTGACCGCAGAGGGTCTTCGCGATCTTGAAAAAGAACTCGAGGAATTAAAAACCGTCGGCAGAAAAGAAGCTGCGGAAAAAATTAAAGTTGCGAGAAGCTTCGGCGACTTGTCGGAGAACAGCGAGTACGATGAGGCAATGAGCGATCAGGCAAAGCTCGAGGCTCGCATAAACGAAATTGAGCATATGATCAAAAACGCAAAGGTTTTTGACGAGGAGGCTCTCGGAACAGAGGTTGTTCATATAGGCTCAAAGGTCACTATCACAAACGATTCCGGCGCAGAACTTCAATATAAAATAGTCGGCTTTGCACAGGCCGATCCCGACGAGGGTAAAATATCGGACGAATCGCCCGTAGGCAAATCCCTTATCGGCCACAAGGTCGGCGAGACCGTTGAGGTTGAAGCACCTATCGGTCTTCTTAAATTCGTCATTAAGGAAATTTCAAAATAATTAAAAATTTAACGGGGCGAAAAGGGACTCTCTTTGTTCCCTTGCGCTCCTTTTTTGACAGGAAGTGAAGATATGGCAGACGTAAAGAAAGTAAACAATGCAAACGATGAAAACCTCGACGAGCTGCATATGATAAGAGTTCAGAAGCTTCGTGATTTACAAGCCGAGGGCAATGACCCGTTTGTTATCACAAAGTGCGATGTTACTCACCACAGCGCGGATATTAAAGCCGATTTTGATGATCTTGACGGCAAGGAGGTTTCCGTTGCCGGCAGACTTATGTCAAAGCGTATTATGGGTAAGGCGTCATTTTGCAATGTACAGGATCTAAAGGGTAGTATACAGTCGTATGTTGCCCGTGACTGCATAGGCGAGGATGAATATAAAGCCTTTAAGAAAATGGACATCGGCGATATAGTAAATATCAAGGGTACCGTTTTCAAAACCAAAACAGGCGAGATTTCGATTCACGCAACGCAGGTGGTACTGCTTTCGAAGAGCCTTCAGGTTCTTCCCGAAAAGTTCCACGGACTTACCAATACCGATACCCGTTACCGCCAGAGATATATCGACCTTATTATGAATCAGGACGTAAAGGATACGTTTGTAAAGCGTTCAAGAATAATCAGCAGTATCAGAAATTATCTTGATTCAGAGGGCTTTATGGAGGTTGAAACCCCCATGCTCGTTGCAAACGCGGGCGGCGCGGCGGCAAGGCCGTTTGTCACTCACTACAATGCTCTCGATGAGGATGTTAAGCTCAGAATTTCTCTTGAGCTGTATCTGAAACGCCTTATAGTCGGCGGACTCGAGAGAGTGTATGAAATAGGCAGAGTTTTCCGTAATGAGGGACTTGACACACGCCACAATCCCGAATTTACTCTTATGGAGCTTTATCAGGCATATACGGATTATCACGGTATGATGGATCTTACCGAAAATCTTTACCGCCATGTTGCAAAAGAGGTTCTCGGCACTACCGTTATAACATATAACGGCATTGAGATGGATCTCGGCAAGCCCTTTGAGCGCCTTACTATGCTTGACGCGGTAAAGAAGTATTCGGGTGTCGATTTTAATGAGATAAAGACTCTTGACGAGGCAAGAGCCGCCGCAAAGGAGCACAATGTTGAGTTTGAGCCTCACCACAAAAAGGGCGATATACTCAATCTCTTCTTCGAGACTTTTGTTGAGGAACACCTTATTCAGCCTACGTTTATTATGGATCATCCCATTGAAATATCTCCGCTCACCAAAAAGAAACCGGAAAATCCCGACTATGTTGAGCGTTTTGAGTTCTTTATGAACGGCTGGGAGATGGCAAACGCTTATTCGGAGCTTAACGACCCGATTGATCAGCGCGAACGCTTTAAGGCACAGGAGGAGCTTTTCGCTCTCGGAGACGAAGAGGCAAATCATACCGACGAGGATTTCCTCTATGCTCTTGAGCTCGGTATGCCGCCCACAGGCGGTATAGGCTTCGGCATAGACCGTATGGTAATGCTACTTACCGATTCCCCCGCAATCCGCGACGTTTTATTCTTCCCGACAATGAAGTCATTGGACGCTGACAAGAAGACAAATAAGACTTCCGAAACAGCTCCTGCAGCTGCAGAAAAGGTCGCTGAAAAGATAGATTTTTCTAAGGTAAAGGTAGAGCCTTTATTTGAGGAATTTGTTGATTTTGATACATTCAGCAAGTCAGATTTCCGTGCAGTAAAGGTTAAAGAGTGTGTTGCAGTACCGAAGTCAAAGAAACTGTTGCAGTTTACTCTTGATGACGGAACAGGCACAGACAGAACCATTTTAAGCGGTATTCACGAGTATTACGAGCCGGAAGAACTGGTTGGTAAGACTGCAATCGCTATCGTGAACCTGCCACCGAGAAATATGATGGGAATTGATTCCGAGGGTATGCTGATTTCAGCAGTACACGAGGAAGACGGTCACGAAGGACTGAACCTTCTGATGGTAGATGACCACATTCCGGCAGGTGCAAAGCTTTATTGATAAGCAAAATAAAGTATTTGGGCAATTCCAATCGGGATTGCCCATTTTCTAAAATGAAAAGCAAATTCAATAATTGAAAGGAGAAGGCATAATGGAATTTAGAGAAGATATAGGACAGTATGTTTTTGAGTATGAGGGACTGATTTTTGCTTGGGACGAAGAACCAGAAGAAGATATTCAGGATACTGTAAAAACTTTGGCTAATAATTATTTTAAGCATTTGGACGGAATAATTGATTTTATGCTACCTGATATTAAAGAAATATACGGACAAGTTACTGTTGAAGATGTAAAGAGAAATCTTGGCAGACCTATTGTCGATTATGATAATGGGAAAGTGACTTATTGCGAACAGTCATTTGATGATTGTCATATATTTGAGTTTGAATTTATGGACGATGCTTTTGAAAAATTGCAGTATTTTTCAATAGATGGTTAGTAAATAATATAATCAATTTGTCTATTTGCCCTTTGAGAGAGGAGAAATCCTTTTCTCAAAAGGTTGTGCGATACTGAATGTTATGTTAAGATAGCAAGCATAGCGAGTGGGCAATTCCAATCGGAGTTGCCCATTTTTAAAACAAACAGAAATACAAATCGGAATTTGTTAGGAAAAGGTGAATTAAAAGGCGAATGGAGCAAAAAAGTAAAAATGCGATTTCAATTTCAATCATAGGTGGTGCAGATGGTCCTACAAGCATTTTTACAGCAGGACATTCAAAAAATCAACCATTAAAGATTAGAATCAAAAATAGCATATATAGATATAAGAGAAAAAAAGTAGAGAAGACAATAGTTGCAAATCCGCATTCTCTTTCTGAAACAGTGCAGTATGCAAAAGATAAATACGAATTGACCGAAACTGCTCCCGCTGATAGAGAATATATTGAACAAATAAAATGTCTAAAAGAGAGTTTGATTTTGCAGTATAAACCGGAACTTTTGGGTGAAATGAAGGATATTCCGGTGCCGGATTTTTCTAATGAAGCATCCGTCAAAGAGTATTTGGGTAAAATAAAGACTCGAAGTGAAATGATTGCTGAAATGCCCGATAGTATAATTCCTATGGATTTTCATTTGTATAAAATAAGAATCGATGATGATTTTCTTGAAATGGAGATAGATTATACTTGGAATATATTTGGAATGTCTTATTCAGGAAATAAGGCGGTAATGAAAAAATTTAAGAAAATATCCGGAGATTTATACAGTTATTATGGTGTTACTGAGGAAGATATTAAAAATAAGACAAAAAGATATTCGTTACTGGTAACGAACTTGAGTTTATAAATTCCGGTTTGTCAACTTGCCCTTTGAGAGAGGAGAAATCCTTTTCTCAAAAGTTTGTGCGATACTGAATATTATGTTAAGATAGCAAGTATAGCGAGTGCGCAATTCCAATCGGGATTGCCCATTTTTAAAACAAACAGAAATACAAATCGGAATTTGATGAGGAAGATTATTTATATAATCTACCGTCTGTGGTCTGAAAACGACCACCTATCGAGAATCGGTGGAAATCAATTCTCGACTTTCTTATACTGTAACCGTAACAAAGAGGAGGTGAGCAAATGCAAATTGAAATCAAGTTAGATGAGAACTGCAAGGAACCCAAAATCATCGTTGTGACAAACAAAATGACCGACGAAATCAATGAAATCATGAAAAGGCTTTCAGACGAGCAGCCGAAAATGATTGCCGGATTCAAAGATGATATTGTCGAAGTGTTGGAGCCGTTTGATATTTACCGCATTTTTGCTGCATCAGGCAAAGTGTTTGCCGAAACAAATCACGGTGAGTACACGCTCCGTCTGCGGCTTTACGAAATGGAGCAGCGGCTGGACAGCAACTTTTTTGTCCGAATATCAAACTCGGATATTATCAATCTGAGAAAAGTCAAGGGTTTTGATTTAAGCTTTGCAGGAACAATTTGTGTTACGCTTTCAAATGGGACGGTTACTTATGTTTCAAGGCGTTTTGTCGCCAAGATCAAACAATTATTAGGAATATGAGGTGGTAAAAATGAAAAAAAAGATGATTCAGCGTGGGCTTCTCGGATTCCCTCTCGGCATTGCTATCGGTTTTGTAATAACTGTGATTATATCAATGTGCATAGGAGATGGTTCGTTCTATCCTGTCACCCCTGAGCTGATTGATACAATGAAAAATGAATTAAACGCAGTTATTCTTCAAACAATTCTCTGCGGAATTTTGGGTACAGGCTTCGCAATGGCTTCCGTTATTTGGGAAATTGATTCGTGGAGCCTTGCAAAGCAAAGCGGAATTTACTTTGCCATTGTCTGTGTTACGTTGTTTCCGATTGCCTATATTACGAATTGGATGAAGCATAATGCCATTGGTATTCTTTCATATGTAGGAATATTCGTTGCAATTTCCGTCATCACTTGGCTCGTTCAATATTTTGTATGGAAACGCAAAGTGAAAAGAATGAATGACAGAGTTCGAAACAGTAATAACGTAAAATGAGCATAACCTTCACAACGGCAACTTCCGGTTTTTGAAACTGGAAAATCGGAAGCTGAGGAGATAGACTATTGAGAACATATGA